>ERZ1699650.6-NODE-6-length-405573-cov-23.907286_pt1 | contig 405573 bp, 383 predicted proteins | sample MGYA00581512_ERZ1699650 | MGnify/ENA primary metagenome ERZ1699650 (study PRJEB42348, sample SAMEA6618698) | metagenome | isolation source: Polyester-degrading enrichment culture growing on monomer terephthalic acid, Te | collected 2019-05-17 ...
CAGCTGCTTCTTACTACGTAAAAATTAAAGGAGCAAATGGTGAGATAACCAAGCGACTTATAAAAGAATAGTTTTTAGGTAATTAGTTTATAATTGTAAAATCGTCCGGAAGTTAACTTTCGGACGATTTTTTTATAGATTAAATAATGTTTTAATTTAAATCTTTCTTTACCAATAAGTAAAAGTCGTTGTCTAATGGAAGGTAGCCTTGGTCGTATAAATAGTAGTATGTGGACCCAGATTTTGTGGTGTAAGTACCAGTGAAATATTCAAAACTAAACCCCATACGCAACAGCTTATCTTTTGTGGTTTTAGTTTTATCTTTTGTATTTAAGGTTTCGAGTATACGATAGTTTTTTCGCAGCCGGTTATTAATATTTCTAACTAAGTTTTTTCTATCCTTGTTTAAGGAATTGTTATGTGCATTCCGGCAAGCATCGCTGCAATATTTTTTATCTGCGCGACCTATAATTTTGTTTCCGCATTCTGGACATAGTTTTTCCATCTTTTAAAGATAGGGATTTTAAAATATTAGCGTCAATTTTATTAGATTGACCATAGAACGAAGTAGTTCTTGTAAAAGTGAAACCTAATCTTTTTTGTTGTCTAATTTCGTGATATGAAATCTATAAATTGCTTCAACTTTAAGAAAAATACTCCCTTGTAAATTTGGGTTTAGTTGTGTGCGATTGTCGCCAAAAGTAAAGGCCGAAATCCCCAAATCTATTTCGTCATTTTCTGCATACATTTCATAATTATTGCTAGAACATCCAGCCTTGGCTCGTAACAGTAAACTTTCATTAAATGTATTAAACTGAACATAGCTGGCAAATTCTAAAGAACTTAAATCGGCGTACATTTTTGAAGCATTTTTAGAATTCACATTATAACTACGGCCAATCCCAAAATAGTCGATCCCGATAGTTATTGTGCCAAGTTTATAACTTACATCGGCCGAAATGGGTAGGCTCAGGTCCATTTCAAATCGCTTATTTGGGCTTAAATAGTACCACCCAATAATGGGGGTGGTAAAAAGTCCAAAAGCCTCTTGCGAGCCGTAGAGTCCAAATCTATATTTTAAATTATCATTTCTTTTATATTTCAAAAGTGCAAAACCACCCAAATAAAAGTCGTCGTTTGAAATATTTTTATAATCTGAAGCAATTTTAGGTAACAATACAAGGGTTGAACTCCATTTTTTTGACCAAGTAGAGGCCAATCCTAACTTTAAATTGGTGCTGTAAAGGTTTGTAATCTCAGCAGTGGGAAATAGTTGAAGTGAATTTAAGCTGAAATCGGCACCTGTAATTAGCGCATGATTTTTATTTAAAACTACAGGAAATGTAAAACCAATATCAAAAGATTCAACGTTTGTTGAAGCATTTGTATTTTCAAAATTATTCTTTAACGTTTGCGAATAACCTATACGAAATAGGTCGACATATTCTTGTGCGGAAATACTAAAAGACACAAGAAATAGTAAAGCGAATACTAATTTCAAACTTAGATGGTTAACTAGTTTATTGTTTTAAAGATAAAACAATATTTTCTAGCGGGTATATCTAAATCATAAATTATCGACAATACAACCGTTACTTAATGGTGTAAAGTTTTCGAAAACTGGAGAAAACTATAGGTGAATTAAATATTCAATTCACCTATTTAGCTTAATTCTCAAAAGCATTTACCCCATCCTGAAGCCATTGATGGTACTCATCAATATCGGGGGTATATCCTACAGGATCTATTAAGTTTTCTTCGTCGTGATCCATTAATACATAAAACGGTTGCGCATTTGCTTTATAGCGAAGTATCTGAAATTCGCTCCATTTTTGTCCAATGTATTTTAGTTCTTTTCCAGAAATTTCAGAGACATATTTTTCATCATCTGGCAAGGGTCTTTTATCGTCTACATAGAGTGAAATTAGAACGATATCTTCATTTAAAATCTTTAAGATTTTAGGTTCACTCCAAACGCGTTCTTCCATTTTACGACAATTAACGCAAGCGTGTCCTGTAAAATCTACTAAAACTGGTTTGCCAACCTTTTTTGCATAGGCAAGCCCAGTTTCATAATCATGGAATGCAATAATATCATGCGGTCCTAAATGAGCACCTTCGGGAAACTCCTCGGCGCTCGCAGTGCCACCACTTCCTAATTTTGTAAAGCCTACTCCATACGGCGACTCGCTGTATTGCATTGGCGGTGGGAATCCGCTAATTAATTTTAACGGTGCACCCCACAGTCCCGGAATTAGGTATATAGTGAATGCTCCAACAATTAATGCTAAACTTAATCGGCCCACGGAAATGTTATCTATTGGAGAATCGTGCGGAAGTTTAAATTTCCCAAATAAGTATAATGTTAATGCTCCAAATACGGCAATCCAGATAGCTAAAAATACTTCACGCTCCAACCAGTGTAATTGAAGAACCAAATCTGCATTTGAAAGAAACTTGAAAGCTAAAGCTAATTCTAAAAATCCTAAAAATACTTTTACAGTGTTTAACCATCCACCAGATTTTGGCAATGAATTCATCCATCCAGGGAATGCAGCAAAAAGCGCAAATGGCATCGCTAATGCAAGCGAGAAACCAAACATTCCAACAAATGGTGCGATACCACCTTTGGAGGCAGCTTCAACCAATAAAGTACCAATAATTGGCCCTGTACAAGAGAATGATACAATGGCCAATGCCAAGGCCATAAAAAATATACCTATCATGCCGCCTCTATCGGCTTGTTTATCTACTTTGGTGGCCCAAGAATTAGGTAGCATTATTTCAAAAGCACCTAAAAATGAAAGTGCAAATACTACTAAAAGTATAAAGAAAAAGAAGTTAAACCACACGTTGGTCGATAGCGCATTTAGCGCATCGGCTCCAAAAAACCAAGTAACAATTGCACCTAGAAATACGTAAATAACAATTATTGCAATACCGTAAATAATAGCATTTTTAATACCGGCAGCTCGCGACTTACTTTGCTTTGTAAAAAAGCTTACAGTCATAGGTATCATGGGGAAGACGCAAGGTGTAAGCAATGCAGTAAACCCAAATAAAAACGCTACAACAAATATAGTCCATAGACCTTTGGTTTCTTGCTTTTTTGTCTGTTCGACAGCCGCTTTGGAAGCTTCGTCATTTTCAGACTTTTCTGCATTGGTATTTAAAATATCGGTTTGTGGAATAATATCTGCAACAGTGGTTGTTTCGGCATTTTCAGCAGCGTTTTCCGCAGCCTCATTGGTAGTAGTTGTAGTGGTGCCAGCACCTGCAGTACCGGGTAAGTTAAAAACTAAATCGACGTAATTAGGAGGTAAACAACGAGTGTCGTCACAAACCATATATTCTACCTCCCCTTTTATAGTCGTGCCCGAAGGGTTTAAAAGTTCAACGCGCTTTGTAAAAGTTGCAGTGTTGGCAAAAAAGGTAATTACCATATCAAAAACTGGATCCAGTTCGGTAATTCCTTTACTTTCTTTTACCTCACCAAGAGATTTAAAGTCGGTGTTTTCTTCAAAAGTAAACACAGTTGGCAGCGGGCCGTCTTCGGGTACCTCCTGAGAGTACAAGTGCCAATTATCTTCAATAGTAGCTGTGGCTATAATATCAAATTCGGTATCTGAAACTTTCTTAACACTAGTAGACCATTTTACAGGGTCTAAAATTTGTGCGTGAAGTGATGCAACTGAAAACAGAAAAAAGAGGGCAAAAAATATGTTTTTCATTAGTAACCTATTTAGTAAAATAAGGATGAATTTCTATTCATATTATAAAGTAGAAACAGAAATATTTTAAAATCCTGGAAGAAATTTTTCCAAAAAATAAGTACAAATATAAAGATAGTCTTAAATTAAGCACTCGAAAACATATAGAAATAACACGGCCTTCTTTAAAATATAAAGACGGGTTTTTGTAATTCAATATTTTGAAAAAGAAACATTTAAAAAGAATTAATATATATCTTAGCAGAAGTTTATAAAAACCACTAAATGATTAGGAATTTACTTTTAAATCATTATTTGTAATAAATTCACTTGAAGTGTGTTAATTCCTGAAATCGTGCTATATTCGCAAAAAAAATTTAAAAACTGAAATTATGAAATTATCAAAATTGTTTTTTCTTTTCGCCTTAGCCATTGCAGCCGTTAGCTGTAGCAGCGACGATGATAATAACAATGTTTACGCTTTTAATCAAGCTAATCTTACCGGAACATATAACGTTGTGTATTTTCAAAGTAAAGAAGTTGAAACGGTAGATGTAAACGGGTTTGATGTTATTACTACTACTACTTCGGTGGGAGATACTTTTAATATGAATATAATATTTGCATCTAACAATCAAGGAACTATTGACGGCACATATCGAGTTACCGAAACAGTAACCCAAGGCAACCAAACAAATACTGATACGTACATTATTGATTTAGATAACGAACCTATTTCATACACCGTAAATGCTGCAGCATCGCAAATTATAATTGATGGAATGCTGTATGCGGTAAGCAATTGGAGCCCTACAGGTTTTACTGTTAAACACGAAGAAACAGTTGTTGAGCCCAATGGCGACAATACAGTTTATAACGAAGAAATTCGATTTACAAAGTAAAATTAAACCTGCAATTACAAGAAAAAGCTACCATTGTATTGGTAGCTTTTTTTATATAAATAAGTTACATCACTTAATTATAAGTTTTTAAGCTTAATATATTATTTAACTCAACGAACAGTATACCTTAATTTTTCTTCAAAAAACATTACTTTTGCACACTTTATTGTAATACCCATATTATGAGCGCAAAATTTAAAGAATACAAAGGGCTTGACCTCCCAAAATTGGCAGACGAGATACTAGATTTTTGGAAAAAAGAAAACATTTTTGAGCAAAGTATTTCTATTCGCCAAGAGGCAGAACCATTTGTGTTTTTTGAAGGCCCACCTTCTGCAAACGGACTCCCAGGAATTCACCACGTAATGGCACGGGCTATTAAAGATATTTTTTGTCGTTATAAAACCCAAAAGGGCTATAAGGTAGACCGAAAAGCAGGTTGGGATACGCACGGTTTGCCAATAGAACTTGGCGTAGAAAAAGAATTGGGTATTACAAAAGAAGATATTGGTAAAAAAATTACGGTCGAAGAATACAACGCAGCTTGTAAAAAAGCAGTAATGCGTTATACCGATGTTTGGAATAACCTTACCGAAAGAGCAGGGTATTGGGTAGATATGGAAGACCCATACGTTACCTATAAGCCAAAATACATGGAAACTGTATGGTACCTGCTTAAAGAAATTTACAATAAAGATTTAATTTATAAAGGGTATACCATTCAGCCCTACTCGCCAAAGGCAGGGACTGGTTTAAGTTCGCACGAGCTTAACCAACCAGGAACTTACCAAGATATTACAGATACCACGGTGGTAGCGCAATTTAAAGCAGTAGCAGAGTCGCTTCCAGATTTTTTAGCCGAAGTTTCTAATAATATTTGGTTCCTTGCTTGGACCACCACACCTTGGACGCTTCCTAGCAATACCGCGCTAACCGTAGGGTCTAAGATAGACTATGTTTTGGTGAAAACTTTTAACCAATACACTTTTCAACCCATAAATGTAATTTTAGCTAAAAACCTGGTTGCGAGTCAATTTTCCAAAAAATTTGAAGAAAAACCTAATGAGGAGTCCTTAGAAGCCTTTAAACAGGGTGATAAGGTAATACCGTATTTTATTGTCAAGGAGTTTAAAGGTGCCGATTTATTGGGCATCCGTTATGAGCAATTGCTAGATTATGTAAAACCTTATAACAATCCTGAAAACGCTTTTAGAATCATTGCGGGCGATTTTGTTACAACCGAAGATGGTACTGGTATCGTACATACCGCGCCAACTTTTGGGGCAGACGATGCCAAAGTAGCAAAAGAGGCAGAGCCCGAAATTCCACCAATGCTTGTAAAAGATGAAAATGGCAACCTGGTTCCTTTAGTAGATCTACAAGGAAAATTTCGACCAGAAATGAAAGATTTGGCAGGGAAATATGTTAAGAACGAATATTACGATGATGCCGAAGCTCCCGAAAAATCTGTAGATGTTGAAATTGCTATTAAACTAAAAACCGAAAATAAGGCGTTTAAAGTAGAGAAATATCTGCATAGCTACCCTAATTGCTGGCGTACCGATAAACCAATTTTATACTATCCGTTAGATTCTTGGTTTATTAAGGTTACCGAGTTTAGAGATAGAATGCACGAACTAAACAAAGAAATTAATTGGAAACCAAAAGCAACGGGCGAAGGTCGTTTTGGCAACTGGCTTGCAAATGCAAACGATTGGAATCTTTCACGATCGCGTTATTGGGGAATTCCGTTGCCAATTTGGCGAACCGAAGATGGAAAAGAAGAAATTATTATAGGTTCGGTTGAAGAATTAAAAGCTGAAATGCAAAAGTCTGTCGCTGCCGGATTGATGGAAAACGACATTTTTGAAGAATTTAAAGTTGGCGATTTTTCTGAAGAAAACTATGCAAAAATAGACCTGCATAAAAATATTGTAGATGCTATTACCCTAGTATCGCCAAGCGGCAAACCAATGAAGCGCGAAGCCGATTTGATAGATGTTTGGTTTGACAGTGGAAGTATGCCGTATGCACAGTGGCATTACCCTTTTGAAAATAAAGAAAAAGTTGAAAACACGTGGCGTAAAGCCGATTTTATTGCCGAAGGTGTGGACCAAACTCGAGGATGGTTTTATACACTGCACGCCATTGCTACTATGATTTTTGACGATGTAGCATATAAAAATGTTGTGTCTAATGGCTTAGTTTTAGATAAAAACGGTCAAAAAATGAGTAAACGCCTTGGTAACGCGGTAGATCCTTTTGAGACACTCGATGTTTATGGCCCCGATGCTACCCGCTGGTATATGATTAGCAATGCCAATCCTTGGGATAACTTAAAGTTTGATCAAGACGGAATTTCTGAGATACGCAACAAATTCTTCGGGACCCTGTATAATACCTATAGTTTCTTTAGTTTGTATGCCAATCTAGATAATTTTGAGTATATTGAAGAAAATCTTCCGCTGGAGGATCGGCCAGAAATTGATCGTTGGATACTTTCAGAATTGCACACCCTAATCCAAAAAGTAGATGAATATTATGCCGATTACGAACCTACTAAGGCAACGCGTGCTATTTCAGAATTTGTTCAAGAAAATTTAAGTAATTGGTTTGTTCGTTTAAGTAGAAGAAGATACTGGAAAGGCAGTTATAACAATGATAAAATTTCGGCCTACCAAACGCTGTATACTTGTTTAGAAACTGTTGCGAAGTTAAGTGCTCCTGTAGCGCCGTTCTTTATGGATAGGCTTTACAAAGATTTAACTCAAGGAACATCAAAAGATAAAAAAGCATCGGTACATTTAACCAATTTTCCAAAGGCAGATGCCACGTTCATTGATAAAAAATTAGAGCATAAAATGCAGAAAGCACAAACAATTTCGTCTTTAGTGCTTTCATTGCGACAAAAAGAAAAAATAAAGGTCCGTCAGCCTTTGCAAAAAATAATGATTCCGGTTTTAGAAGATTCTGAAAAGGAAGAAATTTTAGCCGTTTCAGAATTGATTAAAAGCGAAGTGAACGTAAAGGAAATTGAGCTTATTGACGAAGGCTCCGGACTGTTAGTAAAACAAATAAAACCAAACTTTAAGGCGCTGGGACCACGCTTTGGAAAAGAGATGAAGGCCGTGGCAGCTGCTATTTCAAACTTTGATCAAAGTCAAATAAACACTTTGGAAAAAGAGGGTGAAATATCAGTTTTTATTAACGAAAAAAGTGTTACATTGGCGCCTGAAGATGTAATAATTAGCTCGCAAGATATTGAGGGTTGGTTAGTTGCTAACGCAAATGGGGTAACTGTTGCACTCGATGTAACTATTACACCCGAGTTAAAAAATGAAGGGATTGCTCGAGAACTTGTAAACCGAATTCAAAACCTTAGAAAAGACAGTGGTTTTGAAGTGACAAACAAAATAGAAGTAGCTCTTAAAAATAATAAAGTGTTAGAGTTGGCAGTTAATCAAAACTTACAGTATATTAAAGAGGAAACATTGACAGCGGTTTTACAATTTCAACCCAATATTGAAAAGGGTACAGAAATTGCATTCGACGAGATTGAAACACTTATAAGTATTAAAAAATATTAATTATGGGAGAAACAGAAAGAGTTAGATATTCAGACGCAGAGCTGGAAGAGTTTAGAGCACTTTTAAACGAAAAAATAAGAAAAGCCACAGAGCAATTAGAGCTTATTCAAAGCTCGTATAAAAACGATAGTAATAACGGTACAGACGACACTTCGCCAACATTTAAGGCATTTGATGAAGGTAGTGAAGTGATGAGTAAAGAGGCGAATTCGCAATTGGCAATTCGACAAGAAAAATTTATTCGCGACCTTAAAAATGCGTTAGTGCGTATTGAAAATAAAACCTATGGTGTATGTCGTGTAACTGGAAAGCTAATTAATAAAGAACGCTTAAAATTAGTGCCACACGCAACACTTAGCATTGAGGCTAAAAATTTACAAAAGTAAATTGCGTATTCCCCATAGTATAAATAACACATTTTTATTGTATTGTTAAAAACCCCAACATTAATTGGGGTTTTTTATTTTAAAAATTAGCTCGAAAATTGATCATTTTACAATTTTTTTTAGTTGAATTTTTAAATCTTCATCTCTTAAATATTAACCTTCAACAAACCAAATAATATTGCTATTTTTGCAGCGCTTTTACGTAATAATGTTAATTGTTTTTTAAATTATTCATTATTTATTTTCGATGTAAAAAGCCAAAATAAACTATGAGCCTAAAAAAAGCCACGCTAATAATTATCTTGATTTTAATTATAGATCAAGTTTCTAAATTTTATATAAAAACAAACTTTGTTTTAGGCGAAGAAATTCGTGTTTTTAACTGGTTTCGAATACTATTTGTAGAAAATGAAGGGATGGCGTGGGGCGCTAAAATTCCTGGCGAATACGGGAAACTATTTTTAACGCTTTTTAGAATTGTTGCCATTGGCGGTATTGGCTACTGGTTATGGGATTCGGTACGTAAAAACATGCCTCGCATACTTATATTTTGTATCGCTCTTATATTTGCAGGCGCGTTGGGTAATATTATAGACTCTGTATTTTATAGCATTATATTTAACGACAGTCATCAACAAGTTGCTACCTTATTTCCAGAAGGTGGTGGTTACGGAACCTTGTTTCACGGGAAAGTAGTAGATATGCTATATTTTCCACTTTATGGAGGTGTGTTGCCTGAATGGATTCCATTTTGGGGCGGACAGTATTTTACGTTTTTCGATCCTGTTTTCAATATTGCAGATACGGCAATTAGCGTAGGCGTAATTTTGTTACTCATTTTTAATAAAAAAGCATTTCCGAAGAAGGAAACTGCCTAATAGTTAAGTTCCCGAAGGGGCGAGCAGAGTAAAAGGATAGCTATCTATGTTGCGCAAAACCCAGTATAAAATCGCCAATCCAAAATAACCGAAGATAAATAGCTTGCTGTAAAACAATTTAAAGCGATACTTGGTTTTAAAAACCCAATTTAATATTGTTATTGATAAACCGTAAATAACAATGGGTAGGGTTAAAACCAGTAACGGATTAAACCGAAAGCCGCCTAATATATCTCCCTTAAAAATTAGATGAATTGCGCGTTGTGAGCCACAGCCGGGACAGTGAAGGCCGGTAGCATAATGAAAGGGACACGGTATAAAAAAAGAATTTTCGGCCGGATTATAGTTGTAGTACAACCAAAAAAAGACCCCACCCAAAAAAAGAATGAGGCCTATTTTTAAATATTTATTAGAATCCTGCAAAAGTGCCACCTATGCCAATTACAACTACTAATAATACATAAAGAATTCCTAAAATTACTGCCGATGCAGCACCCCAAATGGCCCACTTTTTAGCATCGTCTGCTGCTTCTTGAGCACCTTGATAATCGCCTTGCGCCCATCGTTCTTTTACTTTTGATGCGTAAATAATTGATACAATACCTAAGGGCAGGCAGCAAAATACAGTACATAAAATTGCCCAAACCAGATTGTTGTCTGGTGGAGTTCCCATGGGTTGGTTAGTTGTTTCCATTGTTTTAAATTTTTATGAGAATTACTATTATTTTATAAAGATAACAGCCTATTTTTAAAAAACCACAATTTCTTTAGGAGTAACACAATAATTTAAAGGTATATCGGTGCTTTCATTAAATATCTCGGGTTCTGGTTTAAAAAAAGACAATCCTACAAATACAGTTTTTTTAGTGCAGTTACTTAAAAAACGATCATAAAAGCCTTTGCCATAGCCAATTCTATGGCCATTTTTATCGTAAGCTAAAAGCGGAACAAAAATTACTTCAATAGTTTCGGGCGGAAGTTTAATTCCAGAAACTGGCTCGGGAATGCCGTATTTTGAAGTTTTTAAAACCGTGTTCTCTTGCAGCAAATAATGACTCATTTGGCCCGTTGTAAAGTCAGATTTTGAGATTACCACACTTTTGTCCCTTCCTTGTAAAATGTGAAGTAAATAATCGGTATTCACTTCTTTTTTTTCTGAAATACTAAGAAAAATATGATAATAAGTTTTATCCCAAATAGGAAGTTTTAATGCCTTATTTGCAATTTGTAGACTCATTTCGTTAATTGCTGCTTCAGAAATTTGCTCGCGCAGCTTTTTGTATTTTATACGCAGTGTAGCCTTGTCTGCCATTTTTGTATTATTTCATTTAAAATTTAATCCTCCATTTCTTCATCTTTGGTATTTGCCGTCTTTTGGGTAGAAATATGAAAAATAGCATCGCCTTGATTAACAATTGGCGACTGGTTTACATTTATAATATAACCTTCGTTTGGGGCTGTTACTTTAAAACGCATTTTACCATAGGGGTCTGTAATAGTGGCTAAAAATTCACCTTTCTCAACGTGTTTATTGCAGTCTATTTTAACGTGTAGCAATCCGCTTCGGTAAGCGCGAATCCATTTGCTTTTTTCAATAATAACAGTGGGTTTTTCTGGGGTGGCAGGTATGTGTTTATCGTCCAGCATATCGAGATGCTTTAAAAACCGTAAAATTCCATCAACACCTTCTTTTGCAATATGCTTGTTGCTGTCTGCGCTTTTTCCACCTTCAAAAAGTAGAATAGGAATGCCTTTCTTTTGACACGTTTTTCTGTAAGATTTATCAATTGTGTTTGAATAAACAGTAAATGGCGCGTTAAAAGCCTTTGCTAATTCAAGTAATTGATTATCGCCAGGTTTTATTCTAATTTGTGCTGCATTAAAACGGCTGGCGCCGCCCGTATGAAAATCGAGGCAATAATCTGCGTGTGGCAGTATTTTTTTGGTGAAATAATAGGCAACCCTACTAGCCAACGAACCGGTTTTTGTACCGGGAAAAACTCTATTTAGGTCGCGTCCATCGGGAAAGGAACGATTGCCGTTTAAAAACCCAAACACGTTTAAAATAGGAATACAAATTATAGTACCGCGTTTAGGTTTGTTGAGCTTTCGAGCAATGAGTTGACGTACAATTTCTACCCCGTTTATTTCATCGCCATGTATTCCTGCTGTAATTAAAACTGTTGGCCCTGGTATTTTTGAGCGTTCAATAATTATAGGAATTTCAACCTTTGTAGAAGTATAGAGTTTCGCAATGCTGAAATCTATCGTTTTGCTATCGCCTAGCGCCACGTGTTCATTTAAAATTACAATATCGCGTTCTTCCTTTTTGGTCATTTTTAAACGTTTCGTTCAATATATTTAATAATATGATTTGCAATATCTTTGCCCGTTGCTTGTTCAATACCTTCCAACCCGGGAGAAGAATTTACCTCCAAAATTAAGGGTCCGCGGTCTGATTGTAGCATATCTACTCCCGCAATTCCCAAGCCCATTGCGCGTGCTGCTTTTAGTGCGGCAGTTTCTTCTTCATCTGTAAGTTTTATAACCGAAGCTGTTCCGCCGCGGTGCAAATTACTGCGAAATTCACCTTCTTTTCCTTGCCGCTTCATTGCGCCAACAACCTGCCCATCTACAATAAAAGCCCGAATATCTGCCCCACCGGCTTCTTTTATAAATTCTTGTACGATAACACGGGCTTGTAAATTATTAAAAGCTTCGATTACAGATTCGGCAGCTTTTCGGGTTTCAACTAAAATTACGCCAATACCCTGTGTTCCTTCCAATAATTTTATAATAACGGGAGCGCCCCCAGCTTGGTCTACAATTTCTTTTACATTTTTTGAATAATTTGTAAAGACAGTTTTTGGCAAACCCAAACCTGCGCGAGATAATATTTGCATGCTGCGCAATTTGTCGCGTGACCGCACCAAAGCTTGCGATTCGGTGGTGGTAAATACGCGCATCATTTCAAATTGCCGCACCACTGCCGTGCCGTAAAACGTAACAGAAGCGCCAATACGCGGTATAATAGCATCGGTGTGATTTAGCTTTTGTCCTTTGTAAATTATTACTGGATTTTTCTTTTCAATTACAATATCGCACTTGGTGTGATTGATTACCTCAACCTCATGTTTTCTAGCTTTTGCTGCTTCTACAAGCCTTTTTGTAGAATATAAATTTGCATTTGCCGATAATATTTTAATATTCATTCTTTGTTTTTTAATTTGTATGAAAGGTTGGTTTTGTTGATATCAACCACATATTTTCTACTTAGAAAATTTCGCCCTAAAAGTACAGGAAACCGCATTTCTTCACGATCGCTTAATGTTAGATAAATAGGGTGTGTTTTGCCAAAAAGTACGATATTGGTTTTAATTCTATAGCGTGCTTGCGCTAAGCCATTGCTACTCTTAACTACTTTTACATCGTATTCGTCAAAAATAAACTCTCTTTCTTGGTAATTAGGGTGGTCTTTATCTAAGAACACACATTTTAAGTAGTTATCCTCCACTTTTACACTTTTACAGTGAATTGAAGAAGTGTACGCTCCAGTATCAATTTTCACCTCAATATTATACATATTGAGTTGCGGAAAATCTGCTTTGTCTATTCTGCCAATCTCTCTTTTCAAAGTATTTAGTTTTCTAATTGCAAGGTATACAAACGAAGTTGAAATAAAAATTGAATTAAAATAGAAACCGTACTATACAACACAGCTAATTTTTACTATTTTTTGTTGCGTTCAATATACCCAATAACGCTTTTTGAAATGTTTACCCCCGAAGTATTTTCAATGCCTTCCAAACCTGGGGTACTGTTTATTTCTAAAACTAACGGCCCGTTTTTTGACTGCAAAATATCAACGCCACAAAATCCTAAATTCATTGCTTTTGCTGCTTTAATTGCAACTTGTTCTTCTGCCGAAGAAAGCGAAATTATTTTAGAAGTACCTCCACGATGCAAATTACTGCGGAAATCGTCTGTTTTAGATTGACGTTTCATAGTCGCTACCACTACCCCGTTTACTACTATCGCACGTAGGTCGGCGCCGTTTGCCTCTTCAATATATTCCTGAAGCAGAAACTTTACGCCAGCGGCATTCAAAGTTTCAATCGTGGCCAAAGCATTCTGCGGACTTTCACTTAAAATAACCCCTTCGCCATGCGTGCCTTCCAATAGTTTGATAATTATAGGTTTGCCGTTAAAGGTTTTTAGTTGTTCCTCAAATTCAAAAAACGAAGCATACATTGTGCGTGGCACGGGTATTTGATGTTTTGCCAACAGTTGAAAGCAGGTCCATTTGTCGCGACTGTTTATAATCCCTATTGAAGAAGCCACGCTAAAAACGCCCATGGCCTCAAAATGGCGGACCACATTTGTGCCAAAATAAGTATTTGAAGCACCAATTCTAGGGATTACCGCGTGCAGGTCATTTACCATTTCATTTTGAAAATAAAGCACCGCTTTTCCGTTTTCCACGGCCAGATTACAGTAGGAAGGGTCCAAAACCTCCATGGTGTGGTTGCGCGCTTCGCCAGCTTTTAAAAGACTTTGGGTGGAATAAAGCGCTTCCCCACGCGATAAAATGGCAATGTTCATAACTGGTAATTATGTGTGCAATTTAATTAAAAAGCCGAAGGGGTTTTAAATGCCCCAAAAATTTTAATCCATTATTAACATATTCGGCATTTAAAATACTTCCTATAAAAATTACAATCCACTATCTTTGAACCTATGGCCCAAGCTTCGGTAACGCTTCAAATTGCAACCCTTCCCCATTCGCCCGGTGTTTATCAATATTACGATAAGGACGGGAAACTGCTGTATGTAGGCAAGGCAAAAAACCTGAAAAAAAGGGTTTCGTCCTATTTCACCAAAAATTTTGATAACAACCGTACGCGACTGTTGGTGAAGAAAATTGCGACCATCAAGCACATCGTAGTTAAAACCGAAACCGATGCGCTTTTATTGGAAAACAACCTGATAAAAAACTATCAGCCACGTTACAATGTACTGCTAAAAGATGATAAAAGCTACCCGTGGATTTGTATAAAAAACGAACGTTTTCCGCGGGTTTTCCCAACCCGCCGGATGATAAAGGACGGCAGTGAATATTTTGGGCCATACACCAGTATGAAAACCGTGCACACGCTCCTGGATTTGATTAAAGGGCTGTACCCGTTGCGCACTTGCAATTACGACCTTTCTGAAGAAAAAATTAGGGCGGGGAAATATAAAGTTTGTTTGGAATATCACTTGGGCAACTGTTTGGGCCCTTGCGAAGGATTATTTTCAGAAAAGGAATATCACGAAAATATTGAGGCTATCCGCAATATTGTAAAAGGGAATTTTAAAGATTCGCTGCACAGATTTAAAAAGCAGATGAAGGCTTTGGCAGCCGATTTAAAATTTGAGGAGGCGCAGCGTGTAAAGGAAAAGATTGATATTTTAGAAAATTATCAAAGCAAAAGCACCGTTGTTAACCCTAAGATTAATAATGTAGATGTTTTCTCTGTAATTTCGGACGAAGGTTATGGGTATGTGAATTTTCTGCAACTTTCTCATGGCGCAATTATTCGTTCGCACACGCTGGAAATTAAAAAGAAATTGGACGAAACCGATGAAGAATTATTGCAGCTCGCTATTGTTGAAATCAGGCAACGGTTTAATTCACAATCAAAGGAAATATACGTACCTTTTAAGGTAGAATTGGGCGAAGGGATAAAAGTGCATGTACCTAAGCTGGGCGACAAAAAAGCTATCCTCGAACTATCTGAAAGAAATGCCAAATATTACCGAATGGAACGGTTTAAGCAAGCGAAAATTGTAGACCCCGATAGGCATGAAAAGCGCATTATGGCGCAAATGAAAAAAGATTTACGACTAAGCGAGGAGCCACGACATATTGAGTGTTTTGACAACAGTAATATTCAAGGAACAAATCCCGTGGCGGCTTGTGTGGTTTTTAAAAACGGAAAACCAAGTAAAAAAGATTATCGCAAATTCAATATAAAAACCGTTGAAGGACCCGATGACTTTGCTTCGATGGAAGAAGTGGTTTACCGCCGGTATAAAAGATTGTTGGATGAAGAGCAACCCTTACCGCAACTTATCATCATAGATGGTGGAAAGGGGCAGCTTTCATCATCGTTAAAAAGTTTGGACAAGTTGGGCTTACGCGGAAAAATTGCGATTATAGGAATTGCAAAGCGATTGGAAGAATTGTTTTACCCCGATGACCCCATCCCGTTGTATTTGGACAAGAAGAGCGAAACTTTAAAAATAATACAACAACTTCGGAACGAGGCGCACCGTTTTGGCATTACCTTTCATCGAAGCAAGCGCAGCAAACAGGCGCTGAACACCGAATTGGAAACCATTCCGGGCATTGGTGAAAAAACGGTGGTTGAATTGTTGAAGCATTTTAAAAGCAAAAAACGTATTAAAGCTGCAAGTTTTGAAGAGCTTTCAAAAGTGGTTGGTGCAAGCCGGGCTAAGAAATTAGCTGCATATTTTAATAATGAGTAGATGATGGTGGGGCAGGCAAGAGGGAGTTCTCGACTGCGCTCGAACGGACAAAGGGGGAGTTCTCGACTGCGCTCGAAGTGAAAAAGGAATAGTTCTCGACTGCGCTCGAACTGACAGGGGAAAATTCTCGACTGTGCTTGAGGTAAAAAAAGTATTTAATTGCTATTTACTATAAATAAAGAAAAACGAACAATTCAGCTATGAAGCAATTTTTAATAATAGCATTTTTATTTATTACCGCTTTGTCTTTTTCGCAAAAGGAGGAAGAAGATTTAAAAGTGGGGCTGGTTTTAAGTGGTGGTGGCGCAAAGGGATTGGCACATATTGGGGCTTTAAAGGTAATTGAAGAGGCTGGAGTGCGCATAGACTACATTGGGGGTACGAGTATGGGTGCTATTATTGGCGCGTTATACGCTTCGGGTTATTCGGCAACACAGCTAGATAGCATTTTTCAGGAAACTAATTTTAGTAGTTTAATTCAGGATGAAATTCCGCGTAGCGCAAAAACTTTTTACGAAAAAAACGAATCTGAAAAATATGCATTCGTCCTGCCTTTTGACAATTTTAAAATAAGTTTTCCCTCTGGGCTTTCAAAGGGGCAAAACGTTTATAATCTTATTTCAAAATTAACCAGTCACGTGAGTGATATTTCAGATTTTAGCAAACTGCCCATTCCGTTTTTTTGTATCACTACCGATGTTGAAAAAGGTGAAGAAGTAATTTTAAATAGAGGTTATTTGCCGCGTGCAGTATTAGCCAGTGGTGCCTTGCCTTCACTTTTTAGTCCTGTGGTTATTAACGATAAAGTTTTAATAGATGGAGGTGTGGTAAACAACTACCCCGTAAACGAAGTGCGTGCAAAAGGGGTGGACGTTATAATTGGGATAGACGTACAAGATAGCTTAAAATCACGCGATAAGTTAAAATCGGCTTTTGATGTTTTGGTGCAAATAAATAACTATCGCACTATTGAAGATATGATTCCCAAAAGAGGGGAGACAGATATTTATATACACCCCAATATCAATAATTTTTCGGTGGTGTCTTTTAACGAAGGAAAAGAAATTGTTAAGTCGGGAGTTATTGCTGCACAGGAATTTAAAACAAAATTAGACAGTGTAGCAAGAGCGCAAAAGGTTAAAAAGAAGAAGGAAGTTAAATTTCAAGATCGCGATTCAATTTTTATAAAAGAAGTACGAATTGAGGGGAATGAAAAATACACCCGCAGTTATGTGTTGGGGAAATTAAAACTTCGTATTCCCGATAAAGTAAGCTTTAAAGATTTTAGTGAAGGGATAAATAATTTATCGGCAACGGGGAATTTTCAAGATATTAACTACCGCTTTTTTCAAGATGAAGAAAACCACAACACTTTGTTATTGCAATTGCGAGAGAGCAGTTCGTCATTAATGCTTCGTTTTGCCGCTCACTACGACCATTTGTTTAGTACTGCAGGCTTAGTAAATATAACGCGCAAGCGACTTTTAACTAATAACGACATTGCTTCTTTAGACCTGATAATTGGTGATAATCTGCGTTATAATTTTGAGTATTATATAGACAAGGGTTTTTATTGGAGCGTTGGATTTAATTCTAAATATCATTTTTTTGAAACCGATGTGCCCTTAAATTTTATAGATCCTGATTTAGATAATGAAATATCGCTTCCTATCAACAAGCTTTCAATAAAGTATAGCGATTTTACAAACCAACTCTATTTTCAAACGCTTTTTAAACGCTCTTTTGTTTTTGGGATAGGTGCCGAACACAAATACTTGCGATACCTCTCAGAAACCATAGGTACAGATAATAACAACATGCCGCGAACTGTATTTGAGAGTACTAATTATTACAGTAGTTATGGCTTTTTAAAATACGATACCTACGACAATAGTTTTTTTCCAAAATCTGGCGCTTATTTTTCGGGCGACTTACATTGGTATTTGTTTGCTCACGGTCGCAATGTAAATTTTAAACCCTTTTCTATTGCCAAAGCAAAGTTGGGGTATGCCCATAAATTATTTAAAACAGTTTCGGCACATATTACTACCGAAGGAGGTTTTAAGTTAAGCGGTTCTGAAACCACTACTTTAGATTTTGCACTTGGTGGGTACGGCTTTAAAGAGATGAATAACATTATTCCGCTTTTAGGTTACGATGCAATTGCCTTACGAGGCAACACCTATTTAAAGTCTACAATTACTTTCGATTATGAAATTTTTAAAAAGAATCATTTAAATATTGGTGCCAATATTGCCAATGTTGGCGATAATCTTTTTGACAATGCACAGTGGATTGACGGGATAGACCATACGGGTATTTTCGCAGGTTACGGATTAGAAACCGTTTTTGGACCTATGGAGATTAAATATTCGTATTCACCCGAATTAAATGAAAGCGAATGGTACGTGGCATTGGGCTATAGGTTTTAGTAAAAAGTAAATCGATTAGCTCTATTATTTTTACGATATTTGTGGAGAACTGTTTTCGATTTATTTTATAAGTAGTTTGGTGGCAATTATTTATTCCACAAAAAACTGTTGCTGCTACTTTTAAACTTGAAAATACACTAACTTATTAATTCAAAAAAGATGCCTTTTTATCATAAGCTGGGCAAAATTCCGCCCAAACGCCATACACAATTTAGAAAACCAGACGGCAGTCTTTATTCCGAACAACTTTTTGGTACCGTTGGTTTTGATGGGATGTACAGTAATATTTACCACGAACATCGCCCAACGCAGGTTAAAGAAATTAAAAATCAGTACAGCGTAGCGCCTAAAATTGCACGATCTAATAATATTGAATCGCTTAGGCTCAAAGGGTTTAACGTTAAACCATTAAAAGATTATTTAGAGAGCCGTAAAACTGTACTTACAAATAGCGATTGCAGTATTATACTCGCAGCTCCGCAAGAATCGCAACGAGACTATTTTTATAAAAATACAGATGCAGACGAATTAATTTTTATACACAAGGGAAGTGGTAAACTACGCACGTTTTTAGGTAATCTCGATTTTAAATACGGTGATTATTTATTAGTTCCTCGAGGCATTATTTATAAAATAGATTTTGATACCGACGATAATCGATTGTTTATTGTAGAATCGCGACGCCCAATCTACACCCCCAAACGATATAGAAACTGGTTTGGCCAATTGTTGGAACATTCTCCATTTTGCGAACGCGATATTCGTAAGCCGCAAGAACTTGAATCTTACGACCAAGAAGGCGAATTTTTAATAAAGGTAAAAAAGCAGGATAGTATTTTTGATATGGTATATGCAACCCATCCTTTTGATGTAGTGGGTTATGATGGATACAACTTTCCGTATGCTTTTTCAATTCACGATTTTGAACCTATCACGGGACGTATTCACCAACCACCACCGGTACATCAAACTTTTGAAACAGATGCTTTTGTAGTGTGTAGTTTTGTACCGCGAATTTATGATTATCATCCATTAAGCATCCCTGCACCATACAATCATAGCAATATTGATAGCGATGAGGTGTTATACTATGTTGACGGTGATTTTATGAGTAGAAATGATATTGAGGCTGGCCAAATTACAGTGCATCCAGCAGGTATTCCGCACGGGCCACACCCCGGAGCAGCAGAACGCAGCATTGGTAAAACCGAAACTGAAGAGTTAGCAGTAATGGTAGACACATTTAAGCCTTTACAAGTAACCGAAGATGGTTTAAAACTTTCTGATGGTACATATTACCAAAGTTGGTTAGACAAAAATTAAAATTGAAATTAACATATATTTTTTGGGGATTTTAAACTCCTAAACACTTGAATATTTAAAGATTACATTATGAGTAAAGAAGTAAAGTCAGTTGATTACGGACTGGAAAAAATTTTTGAAGGCGCAGAAGATTTTCTGCCGTTATTGGGTACAGACTATGTTGAGTTTTATGTGGGGAATGCAAAGCAATCTGCACATTTTTATAAAACCGCCTTTGGTTTTCAGTCTTTTGCCTATAAAGGTTTAGAAACAGGGTCAAAAGACGAAGTAAGCTATGTTTTAAAACAAGACAAGATTAAAATTGTTTTAACTACACCTTTAAATAGTAAATCTCCTATTAACGATCATATCGTTAAACATGGAGATGGTGTAAAGGTTATTGCGCTTTGGGTTGAAGATGCCAGAAGTGCTTTTGAGGAAACCACAAAACGTGGTGCAAAACCTTATATGGAGCCAACTGTAGAAAAAGACGAACACGGCGAAGTTGTACGAAGCGGAATTTACACATATGGAGAAACAGTACATATGTTTGTAGAGCGCAAAAATTACAACGGAGTGTTTTTACCTGGCTTCCGCAAGTGGGAGAGCGACTATAACCCAGCCCCAACAGGTTTAAAATACATTGACCACATGGTAGGTAATGTAGGTTGGGGAGAAATGAATACTTGGGTTAAATGGTACGAAGAAGTTATGGGCTTTGTTAACTTTTTATCCTTTGACGATAAGCAAATTCATACAGAATATTCGGCCTTGATGAGTAAGGTAATGAGTAATGGAAATGGTAGAATTAAATTTCCTATAAATGAACCGGCAAAAGGTATTAAAAGATCGCAAATTGAGGAGTATTTAGATTTTTACGAGGGGCCAGGAGTTCAACATTTAGCCGTGGCTACAGACGATATTATTTCAACCGTAAGCCAGTTAAAAGCAAGAGGTGTTGAATTTTTACCTCCACCGCCACAAGCTTATTACGACGATATCCCACGACGATTAGGCGACCACATGAGCATGATGAAAGAAGATATTGAAGAGCTTAAAAAGTTGTCTATTATGATAGATGCAGATGAAGACGGTTACCTACTTCAAATATTTACAAAACCATTAGAAGATAGGCCTACTTTATTCTTCGAAATTATTCAAAGAATGGGTGCAAAAGGCTTTGGTGCCGGTAACTTTAAAGCGCTTTTTGAGTCTATAGAGCGAGAGCAGGCACAAAGAGGAACTTTATAATTTTATTTTTAAAATGAAACCCCCACTACGTAAAAGGTTTTGGGGGTTTCTTTATTTGTTTTTTTTGGAATGGTAGTTGTATTCCACTCAGCTCTCATTAAAATTATGCTATTTTTAAAACTATGAAGAAGCTGTTCGCGATTTTATTTTTACTAACCAATTCCTTTGCAGTTTTGGCACAGGAACGGTCTTATGGCCATGGCGAGTATTTTAAATTTCGCGTTCACTATGGTTTTGTAACAGCAGGTTATGCTACTTTAAATGTTAATAATGCCACTTTTAACGGTAAAGAAGTTTTTCACGTAAAAGGATTTGGTGAAACTGTGGGATTGTCTAAATGGTTTTTTAAAGTTGAAGACGACTATCAATCCTATATTGATAAGGAAAAAGATATACCTTATTATTTTATTCGAAAGATTAACGAAGGTGGGTATACAAAAGACATTGAGATAAACTTTAATCACAATTTTAAAAAAGCTACAGTTAAGGATAATAAACACAATGAAACGGCCGTTTTTTCGTTCCCAAAAGGAACACAAGATATGATTTCGGCATTTTATTATCTTCGAAATCATTTAAACAGCGAAAAAATTCAAGTTGGTGAAGTTATCGAGATAAATATGTTTTTTGATAAAGAAAATTACAAATTCAGGCTAAAATTTCTTGGAAAAGAGATTTTAGATACTAATTTTGGCCGTGTTAGCACACTTGTATTTAGACCCTTTGTTCAATCGGGTCGCGTTTTTAAAGAAAAAGAAAGTCTAACTGTCTGGGTTAGTAATGATAAGAACAAAATACCGTTATTGATTAAGGCCGATTTGGCTGTTGGTTCTCTAAAAGCTACATTAACAGAGTTCAAAGGATTGCAACACTCCTTTAAAATAATTGCAGATTAAAAATAATTAGTACCCAAAAATTCCCCCAAGTATTGAAAAAGTTCATTTTTGCCGCTCTAGCCATAATTATTGTTACTACCGCCTGCGAAAAACCAAAAGTTGAAACACTTGCTGCCAATAATATTACAGCAGATCCAGTTTTTAAGCAGTACGGATATAATCTTAATGACTTTGTTGTAGTACGCGACACCATTCGAAAAGGAGATACTTTTGGTGATATTTTATATGCCAATGGAGTTTCTCACGATAAAATTATGAATGTAGCGACAAAATTTCGCGATAGTTTTGATGTGCGTAGAATTCGAGTGGGAAAACCGTACGTTCTTCTAAATTCAAAAGATAGCTTAAATACAACTCAGGTTTTTATTTATGAAACCAATAAAGTAGATTATGCCGTAGTAGATTTTAGAGATACGCTTTCAATCTACAACAATAAAAAACCTGTGAGTTTTCAAGAGAGGGAAGCTTCGGGGGTTATTACAAGTTCACTTTCTGCAACTATGGAAGAGCAAAACTTGAGTCCGTATATGACTGATGAGTTGGCAAATATATATGCCTGGACAATCAACTTTTTTAAGTTACAAGCGGGAGACCGTTTTAAAGTGGTTTATACTGAAAAGTTTATTGACGATACTATTCCGGCGGGATTACACGAAATTAAGGCAGCCTATTTTGAGCACCACGGAAAACCACTGTATGCATTTAAGTTTTCTTCAGATTCATTAAAAAACGTATCGGGTTATTATGATGAAACTGCCAATAACTTAAGAAGAGCGTTTTTACAATCACCTGTGAAATTTAGTAGAATTTCCTCACGATTTAACCTAAACAGAAGGATTAAGTATTACGGTTTTAAATTGCGCCCGCATCGCGGAACCGATTTTGCTGCCGCTATTGGTACTCCAATTTTGGCTACCGCCGATGGGGTTGTTACAAAGTCGGAAAGACGCGGTGGAAATGGCAACTATGTTAAAATTAGACATAATGGTACCTATGAAACCCAGTATTTACATATGAAAGCTAGAAATGTAAAAGTGGGTCAATTTGTAAAGCAAGGCGATGTAATTGGGTGGATAGGGATGACTGGAAACACCAGTGGCCCTCATGTGTGTTATCGATTTTGGAAAAATGGAAAACAAGTAGATCCATTTAAGGAAAAAACCCCGATGGCCGAGCCACTTTCGGCAGATTTGCGAGCAGAATATTTCGCTAAATTAGGCCCTCTTAAAGAAAAATTAGACTGTATTACCTTCTAATTTTTAACTTAAACTTAATATGTTAATAACCTTGTTATTAACTAAAGTCTCCATTTTCAAGGATTTAAGGTTTAAATTTTATCTTTAATCAATCTAATTTCTCTTAATAATTTCTTAATGGATTTTATTGGCTAGAAATGATATAAGATTGTATTTTTGCAAAAAATTTAACCCAAAAACCAAATTCATGAGAAAGTTTTTATTTCTTGTTTTTTTACTAAGCGGCGTTGTCGCTTTTTCACAATCCACGGTTACTGGAACAGTAATCGATTCTGAAACAAACAGCCCGCTGGCAGGAGCCAATGTGGTTGAGACTGGTACTTCAAACGGTGCCATTACCGATTTCGACGGAAATTTCACTTTAGAAACTTCAGCAAACTCGGGTACACTTACTATAACTTATATTGGTTATATGGCTGCTACGGTTCCTTTTAACGGAGGATCTGTTGGTAACATTAAAATTACAGTAGATGCCGATGCCCTTGAAGAAGTAGTTATTGTTGGACGTGGTATTATTGACCTTGCAAAGGATCGTCAAACTCCTATTGCTGTTTCAACTATTACAACTGCAGAAATCCAAGCTAAAGCTGTTGGTAACGTAGAATTTCCGGAGGCGGTAAAAAGTACTCCAAGTGTGTACGTGTCTAACCAAGCTGGAGGTTTCGGTGATTCACAAATGTTCTTACGTGGTTTCGATCAAACAAATACGGCTTTCTTATTAAATGGGCAGCCTATTAACGGAATGGAAGACGGAAGAATGTACTGGTCTAACTGGTCTGGTATGTCAGACGTAGCAAATGCTATTCAAGTACAGCGTGGATTAGGTTCTTCTAAACTTGCTATTTCTTCTGTAGGTGGTACTGTAAATATTATTTCGCGTGCAGCTGGAAGAAAAGAAGGCGGATTTGCACGTTTTATGACTGGTAACGATAGCTATTTTAAAGGTACAATTAGTTACGATTCTGGTTTAAAAGGAAAATGGGCGTACTCATTTTTATTCGATCACTGGCAAGCACACAGAAAATATTCTGACGGTACTGCCGGTCAAGGACAAAACTATTTTATAGGTGTTGGTTATGTGCCTAATGATACGCACTCTTTCAACTTTTTATTGACTGGTGCTCCACAATGGCACGACCAAAACTTCTCTGACGATTTAGAAACATATGCTAGATACGGTAAGCGTTACAATGGTAACTCTGGTTTCTATAATGGAGAGCGTTATACTTTTAGAAGAAATTACTACCACAAGCCAATCGTTAACCTTAACTGGGATTGGACTATGACTGAAAAAACTACCCTTTCTTCAGTATTATATGCATCATTTGGACGTGGTGGTGGAACTGGTCCATTAGGAAGCTCAAGAAACATTGTAAGAGACAACTACGGTCAAGTAGATTTTAATGCTATTGAAGAAAACAACATTGCAGGTGCCGATAATGGAATTGGTAGCTACGGTTTGGGATCTGTAGTAAGAAGAATGTCTGTAAACAACCACAACTGGTTTGGTTTCTTATCAAATCTTGAAAGTGAGCTAAGTGAAAGCTTTACTGTAAATGTTGGAGTAGATGCACGTTTTTATAGAGGTACTCACTTCCGTCAATTAAACGACTTGTTGGGTCTTCAAGGTTTTGCCGATAACTTTGGTTATGACGGCGTACGTGGCGATGACTACGTGTTAACCGAAACTTTTGAAGCGAACCCTTGGTCTGCACTATTTAACTCTGCCGATGAGGGTCAGCGTTATTCTTATGACTACTCTGAAAACATCAACTACATTGGTGGATTTGGACAAGCTGAGTACAAAACAGATAACTTTTCAGCATTCCTTCAAGGAGCTGTATCTACGCAGAGCTACCAAAGAGAAGGTCGTGCACCAGGAAGTGAAGTTGAAGGTGTAGACGGTCTTGGTAAGTCTGATAAAGTAAACAAAATTGGATACAACCTTAAAGGAGGTATGGGGTATACTTTTATTCCAGATAATACATTGTTCGTAAATGCAGGTTACTACTCAAGACAACCTTTCTTAGATAACATTTTTGAGGATGTTAGAAATTCTAATTACATCCTACAAGGTGAAAATGAAATTGAAAACGAAGAAATTATTGGTTTAGAAGCAGGATACAGACTTCGTGCTGGTAAGTTTAGCTTAGACTTAAACGGGTATTACACTAGCTGGGGTAACAGATTCTTAGGAGGTAGCTTTATTGAAGGTGACCCAAATTCAACTAACCCAATTGAGCAAGTAGACCGTTACCAAAGATTTACAAACATTACTCAAGTGCACAAAGGATTTGAGTTTGAAGGTAAATACCGTTACTCAAGCGACTTTATGTTCCGTGCATTTGGTAGTATTGGAAACTGGAAGTACGATGGAACAACGCCATTTGAAACTAGAGAAGATGAAACTAACAACTTATTACAAGAAGGTGAAGTTAACTTAACGGGAACTAAAATTGGTAACGCACCGCAAACATCGTTTGGTTTCGGATTTAAATACAACGTAATTGGTGGATTAAGTGTAGATGCAGATTACAATATCTACTCAGACCTTTACGGTTTTGTAAATGCAAGAGATGTTGTTGCCGCTTCACAAAACAACGAAGTTTACCAAGCAGAACGTCTTAGCCCTTACAGTGTATTAGATGCTGGTATTACTTACAAATTTGATTTTGGAGGACAAGACTTTACAGTACGTGCTAACGTTTACAACGTTACAAACGAAATGTACTTAAGCCAAAAAGATGCTTTCGGGTACTACTACGGAAATGGTAGAACTTGGAACGCAAGCTTACGTTACGACTTCTAAAAAAAACATATTGTTTTATTAAAAATGCCTCAATTTTTTGAGGCATTTTTTTTATAATTAAATCTTATCTTTGGTCTTTAAAAAATATAACTTATGTATACTGTTTTCCAATTTGTTCACTCCTACTGGGCCTATTTAGTACTGTTAATAGTTTTATTGGCTACTTTTAATGCCCTTGCCGGGTTATTTTCAAAAAGAGAATACGGCGCAAAAGATTTTAGAATATCACTTTTTGCACTTATTGTTACGCACATTCAAGTATTAATTGGTTTAATACTTTATTTTATTTCACCCCTTGGTTTACAAAATATTACCAACTCGGGAATGGGGGTTGTTATGAAAAATTCTGAATTTAGACTGTACGCGGTGGAGCATCCATTTGTGATGATACTAACAGTTGTTTTAATTACAATTGGTTATTCAAAACACAAAAAGAACTTGCTTTCTCACAAAAAATTTAAAACACTTGCTATATTTTATACCATTGGATTAGTGTTAATGTTAAGTAGAATTCCGTGGAGTCAATGGTTTTAATCCTTGACTAACTTATATAAAAAGCGCTCGTTTCGGGCGCTTTTTTTATTCGTGCTTTTCTTTAATTAGGTATACAAAAACGGGAAAATGATCGCTGTAGCCTCCCGTGTAACCATTGGCAAAACTTCGAAACGGATACCCTTTGTATTTACCTTTTTGCGTGGTTAAATAGCGTTTATTATAAATTCCTGCCTTATAAAAACGATAGCTGCTATAGTCGTTCTTTAAAAATTCTGTAGATAGTATAATCTGGTCAAAAAGATTCCAACCATCTCTATATGCCAAGGTACCCTCACCTTTCTTATAAAGCTTTTCCATGGGATTATAAAGTTGTTTTATTTGTAAGTCGGTTTTAGCTTCTTTAGCATTTAGCACCTTTTTAATGCTAGGGTATATTGGGTCGTCATTTAAATCGCCCATCGTAATAATTTTCGCATAAGGATTATCACTAAATAGTGAGTCTATTATTTTTCTGTTTAATTCGGCAGCTTTTAAACGTTTTGGTCTGCTTCGTTCTTCTCCACCACGGCGCGAAGGCCAATGGTTAATAATCAAATGTATTATTTCGTCCTCCAGCATTCCGCTTACTAATAATTGATCGCGGGTGTAAATTCTTTTAGTTAGATCTTCGTTGTCAAAAATTAAAAGCTCAAATGCTTTGTAATTACTAGGTGTAAATACCCGTTTTTTGTAGAGTAGCGCTACATCAATCCCTCTTCTATCTGGACTGTCAAAGTGTACAATGCCATAGTTACTTAAGAGTAATGGTTTTTGATTTAGGAGATCTTCGAGTACCCGTCTATTTTCAATTTCGCAAACCCCAATAATAGTTGGAGTGGTGCCAGTAATGTCGCTTCCTATTTCTGAAATAACCTTAGCCATATTGGCAATCTTGGCGTTGTACAACTCTTCTGTCCAATGATCTTTCCCTTCTGGTGTGCGGTCATCATCAAAAGTATACGGATCGTCCTCATAATCAAATAAATTCTCCAAATTGTAAAATGCGATGGTATGAATTTTAAATTGTTTTTCCGATTGTGAAACGGCAAACCAAATATTTACTGAATAAATAAGTACTGAAAATAGTAGCTTCATCTTCATAACCCGATAATTAAAACGTAAAAAATTAACTAAAAAATTATTATTAAAATAAAATAAGTATTAAATTTATAAACTTTGCCTGAATTTCACCCAGATAAATTCGTGTTTAAAAATGAAGTCTTTCGTTTTTATAGGGTGTATTTTAATTTTGGGTGGATTTTCTACGTTTTCCCAAAATACTTCAATTTCGGGTAGTATTTTCGATTCATATTCTAACGAACCTATTGTTAATGCGAAGGTGGCTATAAGTGCTAGCTCAAATACTATATTTTCAGATTCCAACGGTCAATTCACCTTTTCGCAATTAAATATTCTACCCGGCGAATATATTTTGGAAATATCCAAAACAGATTATTTACCGTTAAAAATTCCAATCAAAGTAGATTCCAACGCTCCCATAGTTTTGAACTCAATTTTAATGCAATTAGATTATTCTAAAATTGAAGGAGAAATTGGAGTTATAAGTCTCTCTCAAGATGAATTAGATAGCGATGATAGCGCTTCGTATGCTATTTCGGGACTATTACAAGCCTCTAAAGATGTTTTTTTAAATGCTGCCTCATACGACTTTAGTGCTACTTTTTTTAAACCTCGAGGGTATAATTCTGAGCACGGAACTGTATTGATAAACGGTATAGAAATGAACAAATTATACAACGGTAGGCCGCTTTGGTCTAATTGGGGTGGTTTAAACGATGCACAGCGCAATCAGGTTTTTTCAATAGGGTTAACAGCCAACGAGTATACATTTGGCGACTTGGCAGGAACCACGAATATTATTATGCGAGCTTCAAAATATAGAAAAGGCGGCCGGTTATCTTATGCCGCTAGTAATCGAAGCTATCGCGGAAGGGTGATGGCTTCATACAATAGCGGACTTTTACCAAACGGATGGGCATATTCGCTACTTTTGGCGCGTCGCTATGCAAAAGAAGGTTTTAACGAAGGCACTCTTTACGATGCAAATTCGTTTTTTATTGCCGTTGAAAAAAGATTTAACGAACGCAATAGTTTAAACTTAACCGCTTTTTACACTCCAAATAGACGCGGAAAATCGTCGCCCAATACACAAGAAGTTTATGATTTAAAAGGAACGCAGTATAATGCATACTGGGGAAAACAGGAGGGTGAAATACGCAATTCTAGAATTAAGAAAGTGCAAGAGCCCGTTATTATGCTAAATCACTTTTATAGTTTTTCTGAAAACTCACAATTAAATACAAACCTTGGCTATCAATTTGGAAAAATTGGGAATAGTAGATTGGGTTATGATAATGTGCCAAATCCCGACCCTAGCTATTATAAAAAATTGCCGAGTTATTTTATGGCAGATAGTTATAATCCCGATTATGAAGGGGCGTATCGAGCTTATTTAAAATTTGTAAACGATGGCCAGATAGATTGGGGAAAATTGTATGAAACTAATCTTTTATATGGAGGTACGGCTCGGTATTATTTATATGAAGACCGAAATGACGACACACAACTTTCTGCTAATACAATTTTAAATTCGGTAATAAGTAATCACTTTACACTTACAGCTTCCTTAAATTTTAAAAATTTAAAGTCGAAAAACTTTGCCAGTATGATCGATTTGCTGGGCGGTAACGGTTATTTGGATGTAGATACTTTTAACACAGGCGACGAATCTCAAAGCGATTTAAACAACCCCAATCGCATTGCAAATAAAGGCGATAAAATAAAATACAACTTCAATTTAAATGCTACCGAATACAATGGTTTTGTACAAGGAAATTTTTCGTATTCAAAAATAGATTTTTACGCTGCGGGGAAATTGGGAGGTGTGGCTTACCAACGAAACGGACTTTTTAAAAACGGAAATTTCCCCGATAATTCCTTCGGCGAAAGTGAAAATTTGGCATTCACACTTTACGGGTTAAAAGCGGGCGGCACTTATAAATTATCTGGCCGACATATTTTAGGTATTAATACAGCATATTTTACAAATGCCCCCACACTTCGTAATTCATTTTCTAATTCGCGACAAAATAACGCTACGGTTGCCAATTTAACTTCAGAAAAAAACCTCACCATCGATGGAAGCTATTTTTTTAGAACAGCAAAAACTAAAATGCGCCTCACAGGTTATTATACCCTAATGCGCGAAGGTACCGAGCTATCTTTTTATTACGCCGATGGAATTTCGGTGCCTGACCGAAGTGCTTCTACCGCATTTGTTCAAGAGGTTTTAACAAATATCGATAAACAAAATATTGGTGGCGAATGGGGCTTGGAAACTCAAATTACCCCAACCGTAAAGCTAAAAGCTGCGGCAGCCTACGGCCAACACACGTATAACAACAATCCAAACTTGTATTTAACTTCAGATGATTTTAGTGATGTACCCAGTGGAGCAGTAGATTACGGCAAAGCGAGTTTAAAAAATTATCGAGTAGCTGGTGGGCCACAACAGGCCTATCAAATAGGTTTTGAATATAGAAATCCAGCATATTGGTGGATTGGCGCTACTACAAATTATTTTTCAAACGCATATTTAGATATTTCGCCTCTAACCCGAACAGCAAATTTTTATTTAGATACAGATGGCGTTCCATTTAATGATTACGATGCGACTATAGCACGAGATTTATTAAAACAAGAGCAGTTTGATTCTTACTTTCTCGTTAATGTAATAGGCGGTAAATCATGGAAATACAAACAATATTACTTTGGTTTTTTTGCGAGCATTAATAACATTTTAAACCAAGAATACAAAACGGGTGGGTTTGAACAAGGAAGAAGCGCTAATTATAGAACGCTATTAGAAGATACATCGGCCGAGACGCGAATTTTTGGACCAAAATACTGGTATGGTTACGGAACCACCTACTATGTAAATTTTTATGTTCGGTTTTAAACACTACAATTATGTTGAATTAAAATATTATTCAAAATGAAAACATTTAAACACATTGCTTGGCTAAGTTTTTTGTCAATTTGGCTGCTAATGGCATGTATCCACGACGATGATTACAATATACCCGAGATAAATGTTGAAGAGCCCAATGTAGAGGTAAATGAAAATATTACTTCGGTAAAGGAGCGCTACAGGGGGTACGAGCCCAAAATAATTGAAGCCGGAGAAGGTTCAAATAGACCATTATATATTGAAGCTTATGTGGTGTCTAGCGATGAAACTGGTAATTTTTACAAAACTTTGGTAATTCAAGACTTTCCCGAAAATCCTACTGCCGGGGTGGCCATTTCAACAGATGCAACTAATTTGTACACTAAATTTGAACCGGGTCGAAAAATCTATTTTCGCGTAGACGGGTTATATATTGGTCAGTATGCCGATTTGCCCACAATTGGCACGCTTGATGGAGATGAAATAGGACGAATTAATATCGAAGATTTTGAAGAACGAATGCTTCGCTCAACAATAACCGATACCATTGTACCGCAACTTGTAACCGTTCCCGAAGCCGCAGACAATGATAACAATGCCAACCTATTAAATACCTTAGTTAAATTTGAAAATGTACAGTTTCCCGAAGGGCTTGCCGGGATAAAACATTATGCCAACCCAGATAATACCTATGGCGTTAATAGAGATGTAGAAAACTGTGATGAAGAGCTTATTTCATTACGCACAAGTGGATTTGCAGATTTTAAAGGAATACTATTACCCGAAGGTAATGGTAGTTTAACGGCAGTTTTAAGTAGATTTAATAATGATGCACAACTATTTATTCGCGATTTGGACGATGTGCAAATGGATGGTGAACGCTGCAGTATGGGTGGCGGTACAGGTGGTGCTGTAATGTTGCCATTTAGCGAGAATTTTGAAAATCAGCCTGCAGATGTTCCTGTAAATATTGAAGGGTGGATTAATAAAAATATCAATGATGGCGATGTTTTGTTTAATGTAGAAGAATTCAATTCAAGTAAGTACGCGCAAGTTTCGGCTTATAACTCAAATGAAAACCCTTGTGAAGTTTGGCTCATCACCCCCGGATTAATTTTACCAACGGATACCTCGCCTACATTAACTTTTGAAACTAATGACGGCTTTTACAACGGCGACGGCTTATTTGTAAAAATCTCTACAGATTTTGAGAGTGATATTTCGGCAGCTACATGGACCGATTTAAACGCTGAAATTTCTACCGGTCATACAAGTGGATACGGTTCAGAATTTACTCCTTCGGGCAACATTGATCTTTCCTCGTATGCTGGCCAAGTTGTGTATTTGGCTTTTCAATATTTAGGTGCGTCAAACGGAGTTTCTACTACCTATCAAATTGATAATATTTCGGTGGTTGAATAGTTATCAGCTTTTACAAATTAATATACTACTAACGGACAATCGCATCGCACAGTTCTCCGCTAGCGCGAGCGTCCCGATCGTGTTTCACAGCAAACAAGGTTAAATGTTATAGCTTGCTTGTATTTTAAATAGCAAAAAAATGGCTACTTTTAAACCTGTAAAACATCCGCTCCCGCGCGATTGTATCGTGTGGTCTCACACGTTTTAATGTGGTGACAGTATTAACTTTTCTTGTCTCGATATTATTTGTAGCTTTTGTTTTTCTGATATTAAGAAATAACAATATTTTTAGAACATGAGTCGCAACTATAAGTTTCACAATATAGAAGGTCTTTATTTTGTGAGCTTTGCGGTGGAAGAAACTGGATGGTCTATAAAAAAGAAATGGTAAGGAACGCGATACAATCGCGCACCAGCGGGGGGAGAATGGGAAGGCACGAGCGGGACGCTCGCGCCAGCAGGGGGGAAAAGATTATAGTCCTGGCAGATTGGTTAACCACAATAATATTGTTAGTTATTATATTAATTCCCAGCGATGATGAAATCGATACCCAAAATACTTTCCTGGTTATTTTTAATAACCTTATTTATTACTCTAATAGTGAGAATGGGAAATATTCCGTCGGCTTTTGGTAGCGATTTCGTTATAGGCGTGTCAATTTTTTTTTGCTTGCTTGTTGTATTAATTGGAGCGCCTATACTTACTGGTTTAACCTTTTTTTTGTTTAAAGAAAGATCATTTGGCTTCATTTTTCGATTATGGGTATCATTTATTTTGATAGGTCTACATATTTACATTTACTCGCCTCCATTAAAAATTACGATCCCAGATAATTTTTCCGGTCAAATAAATCTAATTGTAGATAAAGAGCATAAGCAAAATTTAAATATTAATGAAGATGGAATTGGATACGTTAAAGAATCTATCCTTCAAAAATTAAGAGGGAATAAAAAACCACATGTTTATTTTAATAACGGAAAAAAAATTTCTGCTGATAGAATTATTGGTTATGATTCTATATTCTTTTATGGACGTAGTACATTTGAAGATATGAGAACTTTGACTTTCAGAGTTCTACCGAAATGAGAAACTGTAGCTATAGGTACAAGCCTGCCTGCCGGCAAAGCAGGTTTGGCGGCCTTGCATCCGACGAGGGAGGGACGACCGAGAGGATGATGACAGACCGAGAGGAAGGCACAAACAGACGGTTAAAATATGCCCAAGATCCAAACAACAATAATGAGGTTACCATTTTAGAAGCGGATCATTATTACCCTTTCTGTCTCCGACGACTGAGGCACGAAGGAGAGGAAGACATAAAACCCCCGCTAGCGCGAGCGTCCCGCTCGTGCTCCTTAAGAAACAAGCTTAAAAACCTGCTTCGAACCCCTTAAAAGCAATACCTAACCAAGAAATCCAATGTCGTCAATTTCAATGACCGAATCAAGCTCGGCATAATTTCTGGCACTACTGTATTTCCATTCCCAAGGCTCGGTAACCAAACCTGCTTTAACAGGATTGTTGTGGAAATAATCAAATTCACAATAATTTGGTGGTTGCGTAGTTTTAAAATTGTAATAAATTAAAAACCCTCGCTATTTGAATGCTCAAATAGGCGAGGGTCTTTTTTTGGTTGGTTACCAAGTTTAATCTATTAAACTTTCAGCAATTATTTTTTAACAATAATAAAGTCTGATCGTCTATTTTTCTGGTGCTCAGCCTCGGTACAATTTGCTCCACAATCTACGGCTGGTCGGCTTTCGCCAAAACCTTCGCCGCTAATGCGATCTTTTGCAATTCCTTTTGAAATTACATATTGAACCGTGCTTTTTGCACGTCTGTTAGATAAATTCATGTTGTAAGCCGCAGAACCTCGGTTGTCTGTATGGCCTTCAACTTTTATTACCATCTCTGGGTGCTTTTTCATTAATTGAACAAGTTTGTCCAATTCAAAAGCAGCTTGTGGCTTTATGTTGTGCTTGTCAAAATCGAATAAAATTGGGTTTAATCTTACCATTTCATCTTCAACAATATCGTCGATAGGGCGTAGTGCTATACGAATGCTTTTTTCACCTTCTTTTGAAGCTGGTACAGTTTCAGCATTGCTTTCATAACCTTCTTTAAAGGCTTGAACTACATGTGCTTGATCACAAGCTGCTACAAGTTTACCTATTCCGTTAGATGCAGTATTTTGGCTTTTTAATTTATTTTCAACATTGTCGAACAAATCTAAGCGCGCATCTGCAATAGGTTCGTCATTACTGGCATCAACTACAATAACATTTAAAATAAGTTCGCAAATATCTAATTTGGTGATTTTATAGATGTCATCGCTTCCCATTCCGCCTGCTCTGTTAGACGAAACATAGCCTTCATTTGTAGCTGCATTAAACGTAAAAGCAAAATCATCTTCACTACTGTTAACGCCAAGGCCTAAATTTTTAACTTCGCCAAAGCCGTTGCCTTTTGCTTTTGCAGCAAAAACGTCCAAGCCGCCCATTCCTAAATGTGCGTCGCTCGAAAAATATAGGGTACCTTCAGAATCTACAAATGGAAAACCTTCTCTACCTTCGGTATTGATATTGTCGCCCAGATTTTCGGGAGCGCCAAAAGATCCATCTTTAGCAATGCTCACTTTGTAGATATCGGCTTTACCTTTTCCACCCGGTCTGTCACTTGTAAAGTACAACGTTTTTCCGTCTGGACTTAAGGCAGGATGGCTGGTTGAGTACTCTGGACTGTTAAAAGGTACTGGTTGAATATTTGTCCATTGTCCTTCAACAAATTCGGCATAGTAAATACTTAATTCGTTAATGCCTTCATCGCTCTTTTTATATTTTCCGTTGTAGTAATCATTACGGTCAAAATACATTCTTTTTCCGTCTGCAGTAATTGCTACGGTACTTTCGTGATATTTTGTGTTTACATCGCCTTTTAATAAAGCTTCATCTTTTTCTACACCACCTACAATAGATGCCTTATAGATATCTAAAAATGGCTCTTCGTTCCATCCGTAAGTTTTACGCGATGTGTTTCTGGCAGAAGTAAAGTAAAAATCACTACCCACAGCCAAGCCACCAAAGTCTGAATATTCAGAATTTAAAGTTTCTAGATTTTTGGCAGTGTATTTTTGTGCCTTTTCATCTATAATTTTTGGCAGGTAGTCTGGGTTTTTCATAAAAGCAATAGCACGCGAATCATTAGGTTTCATCTGTGCAAACTGCTTCATATAGGTATTGTAATCTGCAAATTTACCGTTGGATTTAAGTGATTGTGCGTAATTGTAAACAGTTTCTGGATTTACATTTTTTCTTTTTACAACGCGTTTGTAATACTTTTCGGCTTGTTGAGTGTTATTTAAAAAGTAATAACTGTTTCCCAACTGCTCAAAAACGTAGGTACTTCCTTCGCCTTTTTTCAAAAGTTTTTGATAGGCTTCGGCAGCTTCTACATATTGTAGTCGCTCGTAATATTGGTCTGCTTTTTTTGTTTTACTATTTTGAGCGGTAACCATGGTCGTGCTAACCGCTATGAGTAAAAGGATTGTATATATTTTGTTCATTTTAAATGAATTTTTTTTGGTTATTAGAAGAATCTAGGTGAACGTAATACACGTGGCTTAAAGAATAGGTCGAATGTTAATACAACCTCGTGCGATGCTGGTCCTACAGTTTTTAGGTCGGACGTTACGTGGTCATAAGCATATCCAATGCGAATGTTTGGATTAATTTGAAAGCCTACTAAGCCACTAAACGAGTCGTCTAATCTATACGATGCTCCAAGTTCGAACCTGTCATAAAACAAGGCATTTAAGTTACCGTCATAAGATACTGGTGCATCGAAAGCCGATTTAACCATAACCGATGGCTTAAGCTTAAAGTTTTCTGAAACTTGAAAAACATATCCAGCTGTAGCAAAGTAATGGTTAGTTTCAGAACCGTACTTCATTCCGTTTTCATCTAAATGAACAGATTTTAACATGTTGGGAACCGAAAGACCCACATAAAAATTGTCTCCATAAAGGAAAGCACCTGCACCAATATTGGCGTAGGTATTATTTATGTCTTCATTAAAAAATGGATCGTTTGGATCTTGTAATTCTAAGTTCGAAAGACCTACTTCGTGAAAAGTTGCTCCGGCTTTTAAACCAAGTGCCAATTTAACCGAACTTGCAACCTGAATTGTATATGAAAAATCTGCATACACATTTGTTTCGTTTACGGGGCCTAATTCATCTTTAATGGCCGATAAACCCAAACCTATTTTATCGCTAATTGGCTTATGTGCCGAAAAGGTAAAAGTTACTGGATTTTCGTCTATTCCAGACCATTGATTTCTATAAAGTGCGGTGAGCGAAAGGCTTTCTTTAGATCCTGCATAAGCTGGATTCACCACATTCATGTTGTACATGTATTGTGTGTATTGAGGGTCTTGTTGAGCTTGTGACTCTTGAAAGAGCAAAACAGCCATCAATACTATAAGAATATTTATATGTTTTTTCATTTGAATTGAATATTTTAAAAATGGATATATGAAATCTCCTAATAATTCAAGTTTTACTAGAATAAAATTTAAAGAAGTAGAAGATTTCATTTTTATCTATTTTGGATATTAGAAAGTGTTTGATAGTTTAGTTTGCTTCTTGGTTAAGATAAATCCAACCGGTAGCCTGTGCGCCATAAACAGCATCGGTCCCAACAAAGTCTATTACATAAAAGTAAGTTCCCGTGGTTAGGTCGTTACTGTTTTTATCTTGTCCTCTCCATTGGTTTGTATAGTTATTTTGCTCATACACCAATGTTCCTAATCTATTAAAAATTTGAAGTTTTCTAATTCCTGTACGGTCGTTTAAAAATGTTAGGTCTAAATTATCGTTATAGCCATCGCCGTTTGGAGATAGCCCTTCTGATATTACACATTGACCTACATCGTATAAGGTTATGTCTATAGAGTCTTCGCCAGAGCAGCCTCCTACAGTCATAACTACGGTATAGGTTTGAGTGCCTATCGTACCTTCTTCTACGCTAAATTCTAAAGTACTATTAGTTTCATTTGCCAGTAAAGTTCCATTTAAATACCACTGGTAAGTAGCGCCTTCTTCAGTAGTTGTTGCTGTTAAAGTTTGTAATTCGTTAGGGCAAGTTTGGAAATTGGCGCCAAGCGATACTTCTAAATCATCTCTAAAAGAAACTTCAACGCTATTTGTTGCTGTACAGCTGCCAAGGGTAGCGGTAACAGTATAAACACCAACTTCAGTAATTACTAAGGTGCTATTAGTTTCGCCAGCAATTACAACTCCATCTAAGCTCCATTCATAGGTAGCATCTGGACTTTGGTTTGAAAGTTCTGCCTCTAAAGTAACTTCAGCATCAAAACACGTTTGAAAATCTTCGGTTAAATTTAAGGTTAAATTATCTACACTTACTACAACTGTATCCGAAGTTGTACATAAATCAATTGTTGCAGTTACAGTATAAGCACCGGCTTCGGTAATTTCTAAAGTTTGGTTTGTTTCGCCTGCTAATACAGTTCCGTCTTTGCTCCATTCAAAAGTAGCATTGGTTGGGTCAAAGTCAATAGCTTCTGCTGTTAAGGTCACCGGACTTTCAAAGCAGGAAGCAAAATCGTCTCCTAAGGATACTTCTAAGGGCGCTTGTGCTACAGTAACTTCGTCTGTTGTTTCACAACCTGAAACGGAAACTACAACGCTGTAAAGGCCGTGTTGGGTAACGTTAAGGGTCGGGTTTGTTTCGCCAGCAATTACAACGCCGTCTAAACTCCATTCGTAAGTAGCATCGGCTGGGTTGTAGTTTGAAGGGGATGCATCTAATACAACAGGCGTATCAAAACAAGTTTCAATGTTATCGCCTAACTCAATTGCTGGAAGCTCGTTAAAGTTTATAGTTACAGATTCTGTTATTGTACAAGTACCAATAGTAACTTCTACGGTATATGTTCCAGATGTAGTAACTGTAATGGTTTGGGTCGTTTCTCCCGTATTCCATAAGAAGGTAGCATCGGCAGGATTTCCGCCAGTAATTTCGGCAGTAATATCATAACTCTGCGCTTCACATAATTCTTGATCTGGGCCAAGATCTACTGAAAATCCGCCAACTTTGGTAACAATAACTTCATCGGTTTCTGTAATTACATCACCGTTACAGTTTGTGTAAACAGCTTGTGCAGTGTAAGTAGTTGTAGGGTCGGTTGGGCATACGTTAATTGTAGGATCTGTACCAATAACATCTCCGTTAGAGTCTAACCAAGAGAAAACTACGTTTGAAGCGCCGTTTGGTGTAAAGCGCCAAGCTTCGTCTGTAGCAGACCAATCTCCTGTGTTTCTTCCTGGGGGAGTATATCCTAAAGTTCCATCTTGGTTTTGGATTCCTAATACAGCGTTTCCATCATTCCAGCTACAACCAGCAGGTCTATTTTCTACATATACTTCAATTACATTGGTTGTTTCGTAAATAACAACTTGCGATGTTAAATCAAGCCCCGAACAAGCTGAGCCAAAGTATGGAATCCCTGGGAAGTTAACTACCATGGTTCTACAAGGTGCATCACCAAATACTGCGTAGTTAATTTGTCCTGAACCTGATACCGCTGGGTTAATATCCATGTAAGGGCCAAAAATTGTTGTAAAAAACAAGTTTGGATCTGGTATAGACTCATCAAAAGACCAGCTGCAATAACCATTAGGTGGATTATTTGTTAAATCAAAAGAAATAACAGCATTTGAGCCAATTACCATTTCAGAATACGTTTCGCCAAAAAAGCAAAAGTCAAAAGGAAGTGGAATGGCTGGGGACCAAACATCGTCTGTATTTACAGAAACTGGAGTACCGCCTGTAAACGGAAACGGTGGGTCAAAAGGTATTGAGGTTACCTCATAACTGGTGGTTTCACCTGTGTCTAAAAAACTTGCTGTAAGATCTACGCAAGGATCACCGCAGTCTATTTCTACATCAGGACCTGCATTCACGTTTGGGCAACCAGGGCCCTGTGCCATTGCAGAAAATGATAAAAATAAAAAACTGAAGAGTAAAAGTGCTTGTCTTCCAAAATTGTCTTTTAAGTGCAAAGAGCAACTTTGTGAATAGTGGAGTAATTTTTTATTCATTTTTTTTGTTAGGAATTAGTTGGTTTAAATACATTAACTTTTATTTAACTGCGAAATATAATAATTTTTAGAGAATAACATCACTTAGAATTGAAAGGAAGTTAGTCGCTGGGAAATACTATAAACAGTAAAAAGCTGGTAAGAATAGACAGCGTGTAGCTTATAGCGATTTGCAGATGGAAATAATATTTTTTATTTCCCGATGTTAAAATCTGAAATATGCTATTTATTTCAAATCTTAAGTAGAAATGGTGTTAATAGATTGTAAAGAAAAAAAAGTCTAAGCTAGGGTTTTGTACCTTTGTATTATAATTTAATTTATGATAGAGCAAACAGATATTTCATACGAAAAAACAGTACTTATAGGTTTAATTACCCAAAATCAAGATGAGGTAAAATCTAAAGAATATCTAGACGAATTAGAATTTTTAGCCTATACCGCTGGGGGCGAAGTTTTAAAACGGTTTACACAAAAATTAGATGTACCCAACCCTAAAACCTTTATAGGAACTGGAAAACTAGATGAAGTTAAAAATTATATACACGAGAATGAAGTAGGAGTTGCCATTTTTGACGACGAACTTTCGCCAGCGCAACAAAAAAATATCGAAAAAATTCTTCAGTGTAAAATTATAGATAGGACAAACTTAATTTTAGATATTTTCGCTCAGCGCGCACAAACTAGTTATGCCCGTACCCAAGTAGAACTTGCACAGTATCAATATTTATTACCACGGCTTGCAGGAATGTGGACTCACTTAGAACGTCAACGAGGGGGAATAGGGATGCGCGGTCCCGGTGAAACCGAGATTGAAACCGATAGACGTATTGTAAGAGATAGAATTGCTCTCTTAAAAGAAAAGCTAAAAAAAATAGACCGCCAAATGGAGGTGCAGCGGGGTAATCGGGGGTCTTTAGTACGAGTGGCCTTAGTAGGATATACCAATGTTGGTAAATCTACGCTTATGAATGTGCTTAGTAAAAGCGATGTTTTTGCCGAAAATAAACTGTTTGCAACGCTCGATACTACTGTGCGAAAAGTGGTAATTGGCAACCTACCATTTTTATTGACCGATACTGTTGGGTTTATTAGAAAATTGCCTACACAACTTGTTGAATCTTTTAAAAGTACCCTCGATGAAGTAAGAGAAGCCGATTTGCTATTGCATGTGGTAGATATTAGTCACCCGTCTTTTGAGCACCACATTGCTTCGGTAAACAGAATTCTCGAAGAAATAAAAAGTGCCGATAAACCTACGGTAATGGTTTTTAATAAAATTGATGCCTATCAACCCGAAGAGATTGAAGAAGACGATTTAATTACCGAAAAAACCAAGGCTCATTATTCGTTAGACGAATGGAAACAAACGTGGATGGCTAAACTCGATGGTGATGCTATTTTTATTTCGGCTTTAAATAAGGAAAATTTTGAAGAGTTTAGAAAATTGGTTTATGATAAAGTAAAAGAAATTCACACTACTAGATTTCCGTATAATACTTTTCTTTACGACGAGTATTCTGAAGAAGGTTAGACTATTTACGATTTTACGATAAACTAAAAAGCTGTCAAAAAAATTAATCTTTTGACAGCTTTTTTATTGAATACGCCTTTGTTTAAAAACCGTAGGTTAACCCAACACCCAAGGTTTCTCTAATTTGAAAACCATTAACAGCATTGTCGTCATAAATAGCTTGAAACGTCATATTTGTTGAAATATATTTGTTTACCTTCATCACTACATTTAAAGTGTAATCGATATCAACATTTTGTGGATCGTCTAGATAGTTTGAATACAAGCTTAAAATATTTTCTGCTGAAATATTCGCCATTATATTAAACTTAGCATAGGCCGAAACTGCAGCTCCAAATTCAAAGCGGTTGCTTTCGTTTGCATCAACACCAAAGTATTTATTTGCGTTATAAGCTTCAAGTGCTTCGGGGTTAGATTCGTCCACAGCGGTAAAATCACTATCGACCAAAATAAACTTTGCAGTAGCCGGCGATATGTTTACGTATAGATTGTTGCTTTTTTTCCAAAGTAAACCAGGTCCAAATTTAATATAGGCTGGCGATAAAATATGTGTAGTTTCGGTGCGATATCCTTCATCTTCGGGATTTAAATCGCTGTTAAATTCATATCCTTTTGCAAACTGTGTTTTAAAATTGAAAAATAAAGAGTAGTACCAATTAGATTCTTTAAGTCGTTTTCCTAAAATAGAATTTAGCTCTAAACGGTCGTTTGTTTTTCTGGCGTACTTATCATCTTTGTTTTTTGTAATACCGTATTCGCCAATTATGCGGTTGTTCCAAGAAAGCTTGTCGTGCTTATAATTAAAATCATACGATAAAGCGAGGTTTCCTGAGTAATTTGAGGTGCCGCCGCCCGTCCATTCGGCATTAAATGCAGCTTGATTAAACAATAACGAAATGTTTCCGGCGCGAGTCCAACCGTTAGGAATGGTATCTTTAGAACTCTCTTTCTGTGAAAATAGTGAAATAGGAGCAGTACAAAGCAATGCTAAAAGTATAAGTTTTTTCATCTCTTTTTAATTTTTGTTTCTGCAAAAATACTAAGCTTTTTAAGGAGTTGGCACAAATACATAAAATAAAAACCTTTCAGGTTTAGCTGAAAGGTTCCATTTTAAAATTAAGCCCTGCTTCATTATTTACGTTTATAAAGCGGTACCGATGAACATGCTTCACCGTACATAATGCTTTTTGCAACTGCTTGTAGTTTTTGTGCTAGTAAAACATAGGCATTTTGTGGAATGGGTTTATTTGCACAGCCCTTAATTATTACGGGTTGATTAGCATATTCTGAAACATCAAAATTTTGTAAAATTTCAGAATACAAAATACTTTCTAAATTATCGAGGCTACCCACCGTTACTTTTAAGGCATAGGGCGCCAAGTGTAGTGACACCAGCATATAAGCCCAGCCGGGAACAATTGCATTGGTACTACAATTTAAGGCTACAAATTTACCTTTATATTGAGACCAATCGTGGTTTTTTACGCTTTCGCGGAAATCTTTTTCTCGTAGTACAATACCCTCGAGTAACCACTGCGAAATATCAAAAGATACTCTGTCGCCAGGAGGATATAAGTCTTCCAAATCTATGGTGACTAATTTGCTGTTTGCTACGCGATTTACAATTTCTTTCACGAATTAATCGATTTTAAATTCTATAAAACTTTAGTTTAAATGTTTTATGTTTAATTAAAGCATTCCTAACTCTAACTTTGCAGCATCGCTCATAAGTTCTTGAGTCCAAGGTGGGTCGAAAGTAATTTCTACTTCGGCATCTTTAACCATTTTCATGGATTTTACTTTATTTTCTACCTCTAACGGTAAACTTTCGGCAACCGGGCAGTTGGGCGTGGTAAGCGTCATTAAAATTTTAACCTCACGGTCTTCATTGATAAAAACGTCGTAAATTAATCCTAATTCATAAATATCGACAGGAATCTCAGGATCGTAAATTGTTTTAATTACGTCAATTATCTTTTCGCCTAATTCGGCCATATCTATATCTGTATCTGCTTCCATAATATTAATTTTTTACTTGGGTTTGATATGCCAAAGCATACATTTTCATTTGTTTAATCATAGACACTAAACCGTTTGCCCGTGTAGGCGAAAGGTGTTCTTTTAAGCCAATTTCATCTATAAAATTGGTATTAGCATCTAAAATAGCTTGTGGCTTTTGATTAGAAAATACACGAATTAAAACGGCAATAATACCTTTGGTTATTACAGCATCGCTATCGGCTGTAAAGACCACTTTGTCGTCTTTCATTTCAGAATGTAACCAAACTTTACTTTGGCATCCTTTAATGAGTTTGTCGTCGGTTTTTAACGATTCGTCAATTAAAGGTAGTGATTTACCCAAATCGATCATATATTCATATCGTTGCATCCAGTCGTCAAACATGGAAAACTCGTCAATTAATTCTTCTTGTATTTCTTCAATCGTCATAAAACTTGTTTAATTATTTCCTTCTTTTTTAGCCGTGAGCAATACACTTCTATCTGTTTTTGAAAATAAAGTGAGCGTATTATTTTCAATAGTAAAGGAACCTGAATTATTTAAAGCATCTAAAAAATTTCGCTCGGTTTTCATAACATCAGTTTCGGCGCACATTTTTTCGCTTACAGCAATATCGGTAAAATTAATGGCGTAAAGATCAATGCTATAACTGCCAAATACCGAATTACAACCTGTTGTGCCTCGTAATGAATTATTTATAGCCGAAAGTGTAAAAGTAGGATGTGGCGTTTTTCCTAATTTTTCACCCTTAAGTGAAACTACATCGTAACTGCCCGTTAATTGTACGTTGCCAGCAACATCGATTACTTTTTTAGTTTCATCACAGCTCATAAATAGTACTGTAAGCAATAAAATTGAAATGGCGGTAAATTTTCTCATAATTTAAAATTTTAAACGTGAACTTCAAAGTTCATGTTTTAACTTTAAGCGACGGATTAACTTAACATCATTTTAGCTTTTTTCACCGCATTTACCAAGGCATCTACCTCTTCTACAGTGTTATAAAATGCAAAAGAAGCGCGTACCGTTCCCGGGATTTTATAAAAATCCATTATAGGTTGGGCACAGTGATGACCGGTGCGTACGGCAATTCCTAACTTATCTACTATTGTACCAATATCGTATGGGTGAATCCCTTCAATATTAAATGAAACCACCGATGTTTTCGCTTGTCCTGTGCCGTAAATTGTAAGCCCGGGAATTGCTAATAATTGTTCGGTAGCATATTTTAAAAGTTGGTCTTCGTGTTTAACAATAGCCTCAAAACCTATATTGTTTAAATAGTCTATTGCAGCGCCAAATGCAATACCACCACAAATATTTGGCGTACCTGCTTCAAATTTATGAGGTAGGTCTGCATAGGTCGTTTTTTCAAAAGTTACCTCGGCAATCATTTCGCCTCCTCCTTGGTAAGGGGGAAGCTTTTTACCCCAACTTTCTTTCATATATAGTATACCTACCCCCGTTGGGCCACACATTTTGTGGGCTGAGGTTACGTAGAAATCTACGCCTAATTTTTGTAAGTCTGGTTTTATATGCGAACAAGATTGAGCGCCATCTATCAATACAGCCGCATTGTATTCGTGTGCTTTTTGAATAATTTTTTCAATTGGGTTAATTGTTCCCAAAGCGTTCGAGATATGATTTACAAAAACCAGTTTTGTTTTATTAGAGAGTAGTTTTTCGTATTCCGATAAAATTAACTCTCCTTCTTCATTCATTGGAATGACTTTTAAAACAGCTCCTGTTTTTTCACAAAGCATTTGCCAAGGCACAATATTGCTATGGTGTTCCATCGCAGAAACTATTACTTCATCATCTTTTTTTAAGATTTCAGCAAAACCATTGGCCACAAGGTTAATACCGTGGGTAGTCCCTGCGGTAAAGATAATTTCGTGTAAATATTTTGCGTTAAAATGTTCTTGTAGTTTTTTTCGCGCTGCCTCGTAAGCATCGGTAGCTTCTTGCGAAAGCGTGTGTACCCCACGATGAATATTTGCATTGTAATTGCTGTAATAATCTACAATAGCATCAATTACTTGTTTTGGCTTTTGCGATGTTGCTGCATTGTCCAGATACACAAGAGGGTGCCCATTAACCTCTCTTGAAAGGATAGGGAAATCATTGCGTATTTTCTGGATATTAAAAGACATTTTAAAGTATTTAAAAATTAATAACTGCAATTTCTTTAAACTGAAACTTTAAAGAAAAAGACAATTATTTGCGAAAAAATTTTACAATTCGAAGCCTAAGCTTACACCAATCTTATTTGCGATAAGCTTGTTAATACGTGTTTTAAGTTCGGGTATTTTTACACTTTCTAAAACTGTATTGGCAAAAGCATACATTAATAAAGCGCGCGATTCTTTTAGGCCAATTCCGCGACTGCGAAGGTAAAACAATGCTTCTTCGTCAAACTGCCCAATGGTACAACCGTGCGAACACTTAACATCGTCGGCAAAAATTTCTAATTGCGGCTTGGCATTAATTGTGGCTTTATCATCTATTAAAATATTGTTGTTTTGTTGGAAAGCATCAATTTTTTGAGCGTCTTTTTCAACAACAATTTTTCCGTTAAACACACCTGTAGATGCTTCGGCAAATAAACCTTTATAATCTTGGTGGCTTTCGCAATTTGGTGCGGTATGGTGCACCAAAGTATTGTGATCAACGTGCTGTTTGCCTTCAAGAATGGTAATTCCTTTTAATGTTGAATCTGTGTGTTCTCCGTGTTGGAAATAGTTGAGGTTGTTTCGAACTAATTTTCCGCCAAAAGAAAACGTGTGAACACGGCATACGGTATCGCGTTGTTGCGAAATATATGTATTGTCTATTAACGAAGCCGTTGAAACATCGTTTTGAATTTTGTAATAATCAACATAGGCGCGTTTTTCAGCAAAGATTTCGGTCACCGAGTTGGTTAATACTTCATTATTAGAAAGACTTTGGTGTCTTTCAATAATTTGAACGTGAGCGTTTTCACCCACAACAATTAAGTTACGCGGTTGTAAGAAAATAGCGTCTTCATTTCCGGTAGAGAAGTTAATAATCTCGATAGGCTTTTCAACCTCTTTATGGGCGGGAATATGAATATACGCCCCTTCTTTTGTAAAAGCCGTGTTAAGCGACGTTAAACTATCGCTTTTTGCAGTTTTATTGAAGTAGGCTTCAATAACTGGCTTGTATTTACTTTTGTTAAGCGCAGCCGACATTAAACAAACATCTAATGTATCGTGCGTAGTTTCAGAAAGAAATGAGCTGTACACGCCGTCTACAAATACCAATTTGTAAGTGTCTATTTCGTGTAAAAAGTACTTGCGAACGTTTTTTAATTCAACATTCCTTTCTTTATTAGAATATACGCTATAGTCTGGTTTAAGTAAACTTTTAAGCGAAGTATATTTCCACGCTTCGTCTTTTTTTGTAGGAAAACCTTTTTCCTCAAAATTCTTTATTGCTTCATTGCGTATATCATGCAAAGGCGAATCGAATTCTAAATAGTCTTCGAGTGCGATATATGATGATAATAATTTGTCTTTAAAACTCATAATGAATTCTTGTTTCAAGTTTAGGATAATTGTTGTTAAAGTAGAAGGGGGGTGTTTATACCATTTCTTCTTTAATCCAATCGTATCCTTTTTCTTCTAGCTCGTAAGCTAATTCTTTAGTGCCAGATTTTACAATTTTCCCGTCCATAAGCACGTGCACATAGTCTGGTACTATATAATCTAATAGGCGCTGGTAGTGCGTAATAAGGAGTACTGCATTGTCTTCGCTCTTTAACTTATTTACGCCATTAGCCACAACTTTTAAAGCGTCGATGTCTAATCCCGAATCTGTTTCGTCGAGGATGGCTAATTTTGGTTCTAACATTGCCATTTGAAAGATTTCATTTCGCTTTTTCTCACCTCCCGAAAATCCTTCGTTTAGCGAACGAGAAAGAAATTTTCTGTCAATTTCTAACATTGCGGCTTTGTCTTTAATCATTTTTAGCATTTCAGAAGCTGGCATATCTTCAAGTCCTTGCGATTTGCGCGTTTCGTTAATTGCTGTTTTAATGAAATTGGTAACCGAAACCCCAGGTATTTCAACTGGGTATTGAAATGATAAAAAGATACCTTTATGTGCTCTTTCTTCAGGATCCATTTCGGTAATATCTTCATCATTAAAATCGATTTCACCTTTTGTAATATCGAATTCTTCCTTTCCTGCCACAACGGAAGCCAAAGTACTTTTTCCAGAACCGTTAGGGCCCATTATTGCGTGTACTTCGCCAGCTTTAACATCTAAGTTTATACCTTGTAGTATATCCTTTCCTTCTAATCCCGCGTGTAAATCTTTTATTTTTAACATATTATTTATTCTTTGCTGATTCTTCAAATTTTATATCTGCTTCGGAAGGGGCATCACTTACCCTTACAATTTCATTTATAGTTATAATCTCTTCCCATTCGCTTTCTTTATCTTGGTTTTTAGAAACCACGCCACGTACAACTACATTTACCATATCGTAATCGTTTTGTTTAACAGAGGCAACTCTTTTTGAAAGTTGTTCTGAAACATCGTTGCGTTTTACGCCGTAGATAAAATCTGTGCCCATAAGTACCAAAGCCCCATTGCTGTCTATATAATCTCCTTTATAAGATTTTACATTTTCTGCTTTTGCGGTTTCTTCGGTGGTATTATTTTGGTCTGTATCATTAATTTTTTCTTCCGGATTTTTACAAGAAAAAATTGCTAGTGAAAGCGTTAGCATTAAAATGATCTTTTTCATAATAATAATATTGGTTTAATGATTAAATTAATAAAATTGCAATCTTATTGGTTTTAATTAACCCACAGATCCTTCTAAACTTATTTCTAATAATTTTTGAGCTTCTACGGCAAATTCCATAGGGAGCTTGTTTAATACTTCTTTACTAAAACCATTTACTATTAAAGCAATTGCTTTCTCGGTATCGATACCGCGTTGGTTACAATAGAAAATTTGATCTTCCCCAATTTTACTTGTTGTAGCCTCGTGTTCAATTTGTGCCGATTTGTTTTTTGCTTCAATATATGGGAAGGTGTGCGCACCACAATTATTACCCATTAAAAGCGAATCGCACTGCGAGAAATTTCGAGCGTTATCGGCATTGGGCATAATTTTTACCAATCCGCGATAACTGTTTTGTGATTGGCCGGCAGAAATACCTTTCGAAATAATAGTACTTCGGGTGTTTTTTCCTAGGTGAATCATTTTAGTTCCCGTATCTGCCTGCTGAAAATCATTGGTAACAGCAATTGAATAAAATTCACCTATTGAATTATCGCCTTTTAAGATGCAGCTTGGATATTTCCAGGTTACAGCACTTCCTGTTTCTACTTGCGTCCAAGAAATTTTAGCATTTTTCTCACAAATACCTCTTTTGGTAACAAAATTATAAACGCCTCCCTTTCCTTCTTTATCACCCGGATACCAGTTTTGAACGGTCGAATATTTTATCTCGGCGTCGTCTAACGCAATTAATTCTACTACCGCTGCGTGTAATTGGTTTTCATCACGACTTGGAGCCGTACAACCTTCCAAATAACTTACATAACTACCCTCGTCTGCAATAACAAGTGTTCTTTCAAACTGTCCTGTTCCGGCTTGGTTAATTCTAAAATAGGTAGATAGTTCCATTGGGCAACGAACACCTTTTGGAATATAGCAAAACGAACCATCGCTAAACACTGCGCTATTTAGTGCCGCGTAAAAATTGTCGCGTTGGGGCACTACGGTTCCCAGGTATTTTTTAACCAACTCGGGGTGTTCTCTAATAGCCTCAGAGATTGGACAAAAAATTATCCCTTTTTCATTAAGGGTCTTTTTAAACGTGGTTGCCACAGATACCGAGTCCATTACAATATCTACGGCTACCCCAGCTAGTTTTTTTTGTTCATCGATAGAAATTCCCAATCTTTTAAAAGTGTCTAAAAGCTCTGGATCTACCTCGTCCAAACTGTTGTATTTTGGCTTTTTGTTTGGGGCAGAGTAATAAGAAATATTTTGAAAATTAGGCTTTTCGTAATTTACGTTTGCCCAATCTGGTTCTTCCATTTCTTGCCAAACTCGAAAAGCTTCTAAGCGCCATTCGGTCATCCACTCGGGTTCTTCTTTCTTTTTAGAAATAGCACGAACTACATCTTCATTCAATCCATTAGGAAAGGTATCAGATTCTATATCAGTATAAAAACCGTATTCGTATTCTTTAGTTTCTAATTCTTTTTTTAAGTCGTCTTCAGTATACTTACTCATCTTCAATTAATTTTTATAGTGAAAAAGATTCTCCGCAGCCACAAGTTCTGTTGGCGTTTGGATTATTAAATACAAATCCTTTTCCGTTAAGACCACCGCTGTATTCTAAGGTGGTGCCTACTAAATATAAAAAGCTTTGTTTGTCAACAGCTATTTTTACTTGATCGTCTTCTACCAGCTTGTCATTTTCGCCTATGGTATGATCAAATTTTAACTCGTAGCTAAGGCCCGAACAGCCGCCACTTTTTACTCCCACGCGCACGTAATCGCTATCAATATTAAAGCCTTCTTCGGCCATTAATTGGGCAATTTTAGTTTTTGCAGTTTCACTTACTTTAATCATATATAGATTAATTCTAAATTAGACCGCAAATATACATCAATTCGGACGTTTAACCATACCGAAGCGCGAAATTAAACCTATGGAGTTATAGTAAAAAATGATACTGAAATAGTATTATTTTATATCTGAAATAATTCAACTAAAAGCTGAATTTAATTTATGTTTTGAAAGTCGGGATTAGCGATAAAAGATGGATCTGAAAGCGACAAAAGAAATGCTTTTAAGTCGGCTTTTTCTGAAGGCGATAGTTGCACACCACCGCGAGATACAGCTTTCATAAGCGGGTCTATCGTTCTAGAATAAACTAAACCTTCACTATAATGGTTTATAACCTCATCTAAAGTTTCAAAACGCCCATCGTGCATATATGGAGCGGTATACGCCAGGTTGCGAAGTGATGGCGATTTAAATAGGCCATCGTGATTGGGATCGCCCGTTACATTACCCAAACCTTTGTCGGTAATAATAGCGTCCAATCCATTGTTGTGAAATTTATTGTCGGTCCACAGCGGACTGTTGTCATTACCGTGACAGTGAAAGCAATCGCCGCGAGATTCGTCCATAAAAATTTGGAACCCTCTAAGTTCTTGTTCGGTAAGTGTACCTTCGCCTAATAAATATTTATCAAAAGGCGAATTGGCCGAAATGAGTGTTCTTTCAAATTGAGCAATTGCTTTTGCTGTGAGTTCTTTTGTAATTGTCTTTGTGCCAAAAGCTTCCTGATAAAGCGTTGGATATTGCGGGTGATTTTGAAGACTGCTAATGGCATTTTCCCAGCTGTTGTGCATTTCGACGGGATTAGTTACAGGTTCTAAAGCCTGTATTTCTAAACTTGTGGCGCGGCCGTCCCAAAAAAACTTGTTGTCTCTATTCCAAGCCAAATTAAAAATTGGCATTGAATTTCTCGTGCCTTCAATACCGTCTATACCGGTGCTAAAACGGTTGTTATCTGTAAATCCGTTATCGGGTTTATGGCAAGAGGCGCAAGATTGTGTGCCATCACCAGAGAGAATTGGATCAAAAAATAATTTTTTCCCAAGAGCAATTCCTTCCACCGTTTGTGGGTTATCTACGGGTACAGATGGCGGCGGTAATAATCGCTCCAAAATAGGCGGAACATCGAGGGGTTTGGGCGTTGGGGTATAAACTTCTTCGGGTTCTAAAATTTCAGAATCGTTTGAAGAACACGCAAATAAACCACCCAATACGCAAAACGTCAGGGCAAATTTAATGGTGTATTTTCTCCAACTCATCATTTGGCTATTGTAAAATTTCTCCTATGCTAAAGACAGATTTGCCATTGCGCTGCATATCCTTTTGAGCGTCGTAATTCATCATTAAATCGGTGCTTCGATCGTTTAAATCCCAAGTAAGTGGATTTTTAAACCATTCTGAAATATTCATATTAATTTCAATGGTAGCATTATCTGAAATTGTAAAATCTACATCAAAATCGAAAGCGATAAAATTTTGTTCAAAAATACCGTCGCTTACACGTGCCGTACCATTGTGAAAATTGTAGGGTTGTATGTTGCCATTGGAATCGTTAAACGTGCCATCGAGTTGCAAAAAGTGATACCCGCCGCCGAGCATTGTTGGCCAATTCCAGTCTGCGTCGTTTAAATCGCGATATTCGCCACTAATATTATCTTCTTCGGAAAAACCGTAAATAAAGCTAATGCCGGTATACTCGCCCGTAGTTACAGGCGTTGAAAGGGTTAGTGTGCGGCTGTCGTTATTTGAAAGGTCGACCAAATTGTATTCTTCAAAATTAATAGTACTACCGTCATCTTTTTTTAAAGCAATACGAGAGATTAAGTAACGCAACCGAGCAATCGTCAAAAGGTTTCCAGCTTCGTTTACAAATTCGGTTGTGTTAAGGTCGGCTGCCGAAATTTCATTGCCATCCCAATTTTGCGTAAATGAAATTGTAATGTTTTTTTCGTAGGTACAAGAGCCATCGTCTGTATTTGCGGCGGGATTGTAATTTAAAGCAGTGGGATCTGTACAGCCTACAATTTCGGTTTCTGGCTCGTCGTTATTACTACAGCCAACAATTGTGAAGATAAATATAAAAAGGATTGTAATTTGTTTCATAATATATAAAACGCTGTTGCAGCGGTGTTTATTTCAACTTAATCATCAAAAAGTCTTTTGCCCCTACATTTAAAGGAATATCAAAATCACTGCTTTCTGTATTGCCAACAACCAGTATTTTGTTGTCTGATGTTTCAATCGCTTCAGAAGCAAAATCGATGTTTGAACCTCCAATGCTGTTTTGGTGCTTTAAGTTGCCTTGGCTATCTAAAATTAACACCCAAACATCGTTTAAACCGTTGTTGGATTGAAGATCGCCGTCTGCGCTGCGGCTATGACCGCTTAATATAAAATCGCCATTGCTGCGTTGAATTATAGAGTGAGCCGTATCAAACTGGCTACCACCGTACGATTTTTGCCATATTTTTTCGCCGTTATCGTTAAACTTTACTAGCCAAGCATCGGCATTACCACGGGGTGAAGTAACATCCTGATCGTTACTGCGTGAGTCGCCAACCATAATGTAATTGCCATCTTGCGTTTTAACTGCTGCGTATGAATTGTCTATTTCATCGCCGCCAAAAGATTTAGTCCACAGTAAATCTCCATTTGCAGAAATTCTAACAGCCCAATAATCATAACTGCCTTTATAATCGGTTTTATCAAAGTCTTCACTTTCTGAAGTTCCGGTCATTAAAAAACCTCCGTCGGCAGTTTCAAGAGCGTCGTAACTACGGTCGTTATTGCTTCCGCCAAAATATCGTCGCCACTGGGTAGAGCCATCTGGATGGAGTTTTATTCCCCAATATTCGCCTACGCCGTGGAGTACCCCGCGATTGGCGTCATTTCCGGCACCACCACTAGCCGAAACATCAAAATATCCAGTAATAAAATAACCTCCATCTGAAGTTTGAAATGCTTTAAAAGCTTGATCGCTACCAGAAAAACCATATGTTTTTTCCCATACAATAGCACCACCAGCATCTATTTTTACAATCCAGTAATCTTGGAAGCCAGCGTTTTGAGATATGTCGCCATCGTTACTTGTTGTGTAGCCACTTAATAGAAAACCACCATCATTGGTTTTTGTAATTCGGGCGGCGCTTTCGTCGTCGCTGCCTCCATAGGATTTGCTCCAAATTTTTTCTCCTTCTTTCGTTACTTTTAACAACCAAAAATCGCTATCATTTCCAGACCTATCTGTTATATCGCCATCGGAACTGCGGGTTGTACCCAAAATTAGATAGTTGCCATCTGCAGCTTCTACTACTGATACGGCTTCGTCTATACCGCTTCCGCCAAAGGTTTTTACTAGTTCTACTTCGGCATTAATTTCGGGCTCGATAACAGCTTGTGGGCCATCATCTTTTCCGCAGGAAATTAGCGTACATAGAATTATGAGGTAAATAAAATTTACTTTAAACAAAACCGATTTAAAGTTGAACATAGTTGGGGGATAAAATTTGATTATTTAACTAACAAACGCTTTGTTGTAGTGTTGTTAATTTTTAAGATATATGTTCCTGGCTGTAATTTTGAAACATCTAAATTTTCAGAAAAACTATTTGAAAAATTTAAGTTAATTATTTTTTGACCTAGAACATTATAAATTTCAATTGTTTGTAAAGGAGTTTCTTTTGAAGAAATATTCACAATATCTTCGGCAGGGTTAGGAGTAACTGCAAAAGTAATTAGGTTGTTTTCGTTTACACTTAATAATGGGTCTCTTACAATAAAAAGGCCTCTATCAATATCGCTAATAATAATATTTCCGCTTTCAAAATATGGGTACACACTCCAAGCTCCGTCAAAACGTGCCGAATTGCTTGTAGGGTAGGTGTCAAAAAATTTAGTTTCGGTCATATTTCTATTTTCAATATCGCTTATATCAAATACTCTTAAACCTGCTCTGTAGCTCGAAAGATAAAATTGATCTCCAAGCACGTATCCATTGTGGTCGATTGCAGCTACATCGGCTTCGTATTCAAAATGTACTACTGGGTTATCTAAATCTTGTAAATCGAAAATAATTGTTCGGGTGTTAAAACCGTAATTAGCTTCATCTAGCTCGTCGCCAATAATAAAGTAGCGTTTATCTTCGGTTAGCCATCCTTGGTGTGTGTAGTCTACACTTCCGTAAAAACCCACTGAAATTCCGATAGGATTGTTTTTATCGGTAACATCTACTATTGAAATTCGGTCTTCGTTACTTCCAAAAAATATTTCGCGACCTGTATAATCTGTATCTGGGCCATCGTAAATTACAACTTGGGCATCGTGGCAATAAAAGTCGCCACCAAAACCACCTGCACCAATAGGATTTACGGGGTCTTGAATATTTACAAAGTGTGGTCCCCCGTTAAAAGTACCGGTTCCTACAGCATAGGCAAAACCTGTTTCTTCGTTGATGACAATGTTGTGTGCGTTACCAAAACCGTTGTAATGAGCATCTGCGTTAAAAGTTTCGGGGGCATTAGCAACATTGCGTAAACGCGTTAAATCAAAAACTTGCATTCCATGGCCGTTTGCTTCACTCACAATAAAGGCGTGATTGTTGTATACTTTAATATCTCTCCATGTACTACTACTAGTATGAGTAGGTAGTTTTCCTAAATATTCAGGATTTATGGGGTCTGTAATATCGACGAAAGCTGTACCGTTGCCTAAACCCATAATTGCATATTCACGGCCATCTTGTGGGTCTGTCCATCCCCAAGAGTCATTTCCTTTATTTGCGTTAAATTCGGCAAGGCTAATTCGAGATTGAAGGTCTAAACCATTACACGGAAATTGTCCCGCCATGCCGTTTTCACAAGGGGTTTGAGCCATTAAAGTTGCACTAAATAATAATGTTAAAATAGGTAGGAATTTTTTCATTCGATTGTTTCATAAAGTTTAAGAGGGGCTAAAAGTAATCATATTTTCAACTTTATAACAAACGTAAGGCGTTAAATATTAATTGTATGTAGCTGTTTTTATATTCAAAATTGAAACAAAACTTGGCAAGTCTTAATCATTAATATGCTTTGTTATAACTATAGGTTACCGTATTTTTGCAAAAAATGTTGAGAGACTACTACCATGTTTGAAAATAAAGATAACGCTGCTACGAGTATTGGAAGTTTGGGAGAATTTGGACTTATTGACCATCTTACCAAAAATTTTAAAATAACACAGAAATCTACTGTAAAAGGAATTGGCGATGACGCTGCAGTAATTGCGTGCGATTCGGCGCAACAGTTGGTTGTAACAACCGATTTGCTTTTGGAGGGTGTGCATTTTGATTTAAGTTATATGCCATTAAAACATTTGGGGTATAAGGCCGTTATTGTTAATCTTTCAGATGTGTATGCAATGAATGCCACACCTACGCAAATTACTGTGAGTATTGCTGCATCTAACAGGTTTCCTGTAGAAGCTTTGGAAGAATTATACGCCGGAATTACTACTGCGGCAGGAATATATAATATAGATGTAGTTGGTGGTGATACAACTTCTTCAACAAAAGGTTTATTAATAAGCATCACCGCCATTGGTACAGCGCCAAAAGAAGATGTTACCTATAGAAGTGAAGCAAAGGATACCGATTTATTAGTGGTTACTGGCGATTTGGGCGCAGCCTATATGGGGTTGCAAGTTTTGGAACGTGAAAAAGAAGTTTTTAAAGTTAATCCAAACTCACAACCCGACCTTGAGCCGTATTCATATTTAGTTGAAAGACAACTAAAACCCGAAGCCAGAAAAGACATTCCAGAATTGTTAAAGAGTTTGGAGGTTAAACCAACATCTATGATAGATATTAGCGATGGATTGTCTTCAGAAATTTTACATATCTGTAAAAACTCAGAGGTTGGTTGTAATATTTATGAAGATAAAATTCCATTAGATCCTCAAGTTATTTCTACCTGTGAAGAATTTAATCTCGACAGTACTACAATTGCCCTAAGCGGTGGTGAAGATTATGAGTTGCTATTCACAATAAAAATGGACGACTATCCTAAAATAAAAGGAAATCCCCACTTATCTGTAATTGGTCATATTACCAATAAAAAAGAGGGGGTACATTTAATTAGTCGTGCAGGTGCTAAAATTCCATTGATAGCACGCGGTTGGAATGCATTAAACGAAGAAGGGTAAATTTAAACTCTCACTATTATTAAAGTGGTGTTTTTAAACTTAAATAGCAGGTGGTGTGGTCTTGACGTTTAATAGCATCAACGATTTCTGTTTCTTTTTGTTTGAAGTTTGCGCGCCGCAACACGTACATTCGTATTGAAAAGTTTGTTTATTTATTTTACGGGTAATAATATAATCGTGTCCAAACGCTATACAAAGGAGACTCAAAAATACAGTTTGGGGTTGTATGTTTACCATTGTTAAATCAATTTGGGGGTTAATGCAATAAATGTAGTATATATTTAAATATATTACAAGAATTAAATTAATTTGTTTAACAATTCTAAGACTTTATTGCTATTTTCAATTAAACTCATATGGCCACCCTCGATAGTCTTTACTGTAACACCGTCATTTTCTAAAATATTTTTTGTGGTTTTAAAAGGTAGAATTGCATCCCCTTTTGATAAGATTACATATTTTTTATTGGGATAGTTTTTTAATACACTACTTCTGTCTTTTCTGTCTCGCATTCCTTTAACTGCAGCGGTTATGCCTTTAATAGGAAATGTATAGGCTTCGGCTTTTAAACTTTCAATTTCGTTTTTAAATTTATCGCGAGCACTATTAATAATAAGGTTTCCAATTGCCATACTTATAAACGCTTTATTATTTTGCTCGATTACCTTTAAAGCGCGATTACGATTTTCTTGTCGCTGTTTTGAATCTGGAAACGGACTGGAATTGAGCAGAATTAACTTATTTACTTTTTCCGAAAATCTTTCGGTTAAGGCCAAAGCAACGTAACCGCCCATAGAATGACCAATTAATGTAGCCGAAGAAATATTTAAATGCAGTAATATTTCGTTTACAACTTCTGCCATTAATTCCATACTGTGTTCTTCGGAAATGGTACCACTTTTTCCGTGTCCTGGAAGGTCGATTGCTATAACTTTATTCTTTTTAGAAAGCTGTGCAATCACAGGTTGCCACATGGTGGAGCTTTCCAAAAATCCATGCAGCAAAACTACAGCTGGGCCGTCCCCCCAAGAATTGTAATTAATAGGTATTTGTTTGTAAAAATAAACCATAATTAAAAAAACCTAACGAGGTTTTTTATCCGCAAGCGGTAAAATAGCCTTCGTTAGGTTTAAAATTTGCAATTAATTATTTTTTTACTTATTCATTATATCTTCAATCTCTTCTACTTCAATAGGTATGTTGCGCATTAGGTTAAAAGGCTCACCGCTTTTTTGGATTACTACGTCATCTTCTAAACGAACACCGAAACCTTCTTCAGGAATGTAAATACCAGGTTCAACGGTAAAAACCATATTTTCGGTCATCTTTTCCCACAGTACTCCGTAATCGTGCGTGTCTAAACCAATGTGGTGGCTAGTACCGTGCATAAAATACTTTTTATACGCAGGCCAATTGGGGTCTTCGTTTTTTACATCGGCTTTGTCTAAAAGTTTTAGATCGAGTAATTCTTTGGTCATTAATTTACCAACTTCTTCGTGAAATTCTTTCCAATAAGTTCCTGGAACGAGCATTTTTGTAGCATCGTCTTTAACGCGTTTTACTGCTTCGTATACTTCGCGTTGGCGCTTGCTAAATCTTCCACCTACAGGAATAGTACGCGTCATATCGCTTGAATAGTTTGCGTATTCTGCTCCTACGTCTATTAAAATTAAATCGCCATCTTTTACCTGTTGGTTGTTTTCTACATAGTGTAACACGTTTGCATTGTTGCCACTACCTATAATTGGGGTGTATGCAAAGCCGCGCGAACGATTTCTTAAAAACTCGTGCATGTATTCGGCTTCAATTTCATATTCCCAAACGCCAGGTTTAACAAAGTCTAACACACGACGATGCCCTTTTTCGGTAATGTTGCAGGCTTGCTGCATAATTTCAATTTCAATAGGGTCTTTTACCGAGCGTAACGATTGTAAAATTGGGTTACTGCGTTCCCAACTATGTGCTGGAAACTTAGCTTTTGTAGCTTTAATAAATCGATCTTCGCGCGTTTCGGTTTCAACACTTTGGCGATAGTGTTCGTTTGTATTAAAATAAATTCGCTCGGCTTGAGTCATTACTTCATAAAATATCTTGTCGAAATCTTTTAACCAGTGAACCGATTCTATTCCGCTAACTTCTGTAGCTTTTTCTTTTGTAAGTTTTTCACCTTCCCAAACGGCAATATGTGCATTAGTTTCGCGTACAAAAAGCATTTCGCGGTGTTCTTTGTACGGCGCATCTGGAAAGAGTACTAAAATTGTTTCTTCTTGGTCTGCACCCGATAAGTAAAATAAATCGCGCGACTGCTGAAACGGCATAGTGCTATCTGCGCCTATAGGGTAAATATCGTTACTGTTAAAAACGGCAACACTTTTAGGCTTCATTCGAGCCATAAAATTTTTGCGATTTTTAATAAATAGTTTGTTGGAAATTTGATCGTACTTCATGTGTGGATTTTTAATAATAATTAATGTTAGGTTTTATGTGATAAACGGTATCAACACCTAATATTATGACTATTGCGATAAGCCAATTTGCAAAATTATGTATTATAAAATTAACTGCGGGTTTAGAAGGGTTAAAAGTGTGCTAATTCTAAGTAGTTTGTAATTTGTTTTTAAAATAAAATAGTTAGCTATTTCGACCCTTAAAATGTTCCATTGTTTTGTAAATTCCTAAAACTTTTCCTGCAAACCAGTCAAACATTTTAATGGGCATAATTGCTTGCCCTAATCGGGTAACTCTATAAATATAACCAGGAATTGTGACCATTGTTTTATTCTTTTCAATTGCTTTTACAATGGCAAGCGCCGATGGTTCTGGTTTTAAAATTGGGATCTTAGATTTTACACCGTCAAACATACCCGTATTAATGTTATAGGGCATAATTGTAGTTACATTAATATTTTTATTTAACTGTTTCATCTCGAGCCGAAGACTGTCTGACCAGCCTATGAGCGACCACTTGCTAGCGGCATACACTGTCATTTTTGGGTTAGAAATAAGTCCGCCAGATGAAGCTATATTGCAAATATGACCTGAATTTTTTTGAAGCATTCCACCTAAAAAGGCAGCGGTAATTAACATAGGCGCAGTTGCGTTAACCTCGGTGGTTTTAATTATGTCGTGAGGTGATTGTTGATGAAAATACTTTCCAACTACAATCCCGGCGTTATTTATAAGTACATCAATAATGCCGTGGTCTTTAATTACTTTTTTAGCAGTTGCATCAATTTCTTCATTTTTTGAAATATCTATTTTATATCCCACGATTGTACCTAAATTAGTAAAAGATGCAATGGTATTCTCTATTCCTTCTTTATCAATATCCCAAATTATCACTTTGGCGTTGCGCTCTAACATAAGCCTGGCCATAATTTTTCCTATTCCAGATGCTCCGCCTGTAATTAAAACAGTTTTGTTATTTAAGTTCATTGGTGTTATTTGGTATGTAACGAATTTTAGAAATTGAATCTATTAGATTTTAAATGTAGTAAATATTCAATTTTTTTTAGATGATATTTTGAAACTATTGCCTACTCCATTGCATTTAATTAATTTCATATTTTATAAATACGCTACGATGAATAAACTATCCCTTTTGCTGTTTTGCTTTTTATCAACTATTGCATTTTCACAGCAACCAGCTACTTCTCCTGAAGTTTTAAAAAACAGTTTAGCTCAAAAACTGAAACTAAGTGAAAACTCCATTGTTAAAAATTTACCCTTTAAAAATATTGGCCCGAGTATCATGAGTGGGCGCGTTGTAGATTTTGCGGTAAACCCAAATAACCCAATTGAGTTTTATGTTGGGTATGCCACAGGAGGGCTTTGGTATACAAATAATAACGGTACAACTTTTACCTCGGTAATGGATAATAGCCCCACTCAAAACATAGGTTGTGTAGCGGTAGATTGGCAAAATGGCTCTATTTGGGTTGGCACCGGTGAGGTGAATGCTTCGCGGTCTTCGTATGCCGGAATAGGCTTGCTAAAAAGTGACGATAAAGGCGAAACTTGGCAAAATGTTGGGTTAAAAGATAGTCACCATATAAGTAGTATTTTAATAAATCCAAACAATCCAGATGAGGTAGTTGTGGGTGTGGTAGGTCATTTGTATTCATCAAACAATGAACGCGGTGTTTTTAAAACCATCGATGGCGGAAAAACGTGGAAGAAAACCCTTTTTATAAATAACGAAACTGGAATAATAGAAATTTCGGTAAACCCTTCCAATTTTAAAACCATGTATGCGGCTGCTTGGGAAAAAGATCGCAAAGCGTGGAATTTTAAGGGCAGTGGCCAGGGAAGTGGAGTTTATAAAAGTACCGATGCTGGAGCTAGTTGGTCGAAAATTTCAGTAAAAAATAGTGGATTGCCCATTGGCGAAGGTATGGGGCGTATGGGTACGGCTGTGGTCGATGATGCTACGGTGTATTTAATTGTAGACAATCAATTTCATAGAAAAAAAGAACAAAAAAAGGAGGAAACCGACATTCTTACCAAAGATGACTTTAAAACTATGAATGTTGCCACATTTTTAGCTTTGGAAGATAAAAAGCTAAATCAATTTTTAAAGATGAATGGTTTTCAGGAAAAGTATCGGGCCGAAAATGTTAAGCAAATGGTAGATGTGGGTACGGTAAAACCAGCAGATTTGGCCAAATATTTAGAAGATGCAAATAGTGCGCTATTTAATACCCCGGTTATTGGAGCCGAAATTTACAAAAGCAATGATGGCGGAAAAACTTGGAGTAAAACTCACGACGGTTTTTTAGACGATTTGTATTACTCGTATGGTTATTACTTCGGAAAAATTCATGTAGACCCCAGCGATGCTAATAAAATTTACGTGTACGGAGTACCCATTTTAAAATCTGCCGATGGCGGAAAGACCTTTACAAATATTGGTGCCGAAAACGTCCACGTAGACCATCACGCATTGTGGATAAACCCAAAGCAGCCGGGTCATTTGATTGACGGAAATGATGGGGGAGTGAATATAAGTTATGACGATGGAAAGTCGTGGATTAAAAATAATTCGCCTGCAGTGGGTCAGTTTTATTCGGTAAATGTAGATAATGAAGAAAATTACAATGTTTACGGCGGTTTGCAAGACAATGGTGTTTGGGTAGGACCCCATGATTACAAGCCTAGTCCTGGTTGGTTACAAAACGGAAAATATCCATACCAGTTTTTAATTGGTGGCGACGGAATGCATGTGCAAATTGACAACAGAAACAGCAATTTGGTGTATACTGGATTTCAGTTTGGGAATTATTTTAGAATAAATAGAAAAGGCGGCGATCCAGTTTATATTCAACCTAAACACGAGCTAGGTGATAGTCCGTACCGTTTTAACTGGCAAACCCCAATATTATTAAGTCCGCATAACCAAGATATTCTCTATTTGGGAGGTAATAAATTATTGCGCAGTATGAATCAAGGAGATGATTGGACGGTTATTTCAACCGATTTAACCAAAGGTGGTAAGCCGGGTAATGTAGCCTATGGCACATTAACAAGTATTAGCGAATCGCCTTTTCAATTTGGGTTATTGTATGCTGGCAGCGATGATGGGTTAATTCACGTTTCTAAAGATGGCGGGGGAACTTGGACAAATATTTCGCATTCATTACCGAAAGATCTTTGGGTAAGTAGAATTATTGCCTCTTCACATAAAAAAGAACGCGTTTACGTTACTTTAAATGGATACCGTTGGGACCATTTTAAACCCTATGTTTTTATGAGTGACAACTACGGTGCAACCTGGAAAAATATAAGCGGCAATCTGCCTATTTCAGCTATTAATGTAATAAAGGAAGATGTTGAAAATGAAGATTTGCTTTTTGTTGGAGCAGACAATGGCGCGTATGTTTCTTTTAATCGTGGCGAATCGTGGGAAATTTTTTCGAAAGACCTGCCCAATGTGGCAGTTCACGATTTGGTAATACAACCAAAAGCAAAACATTTGGTTTTAGGTACGCACGGTAGGTCAATTTATATTGCTGATATAGCGCTGCTCCAAAAGTTAAACCATAAAACCCTTTCTCAAATTGTTGTGGCGCCAATAGATACGGTAAAATATTCACCGCGTTGGGGGAGTAAATGGAATACTTGGGGCGAAACTTATGAGCCCGAAGTAAAACTTCAGTATTACACCCCACAATCTGGAACCGCAACGATAAATATTATTGCCGAAAACGGTAAAAGCGTGCACGAAATAACGCAACAAGCAGATAAAGGTGTAAATGTTTTGACATATAATTTAACCATTTCTGAAAAGGGGAAACGAATGCTTGAAAAAGCGAAGATGGTTGTTAAACGAGCCGAGAATAATGAGTTTTATCTTCCCAACGGGAAATATAAGGTGGTAGTTTCGGCAAATGGAAAAGAAAGTGCTACAAATTTGATTGTAAAATAGAAATGTATTTAAACCCATTCTAAATAGGTTTTAAACACTAAATATTGTTTGGCAACATGCAGTTTGAAGTGTATTTTTGTACCACTATTCTAGAAATAAAACCATAATGGCAATACTAACCTCTTCAATTGCTCGTAAAGTAGCCATGGCGCTTTCGGGCTTATTTCTCGTAGTGTTTTTGGCACAACATTTTACCATTAACGTTACCGCGGTCATTGACCCAGATACTTTTAACAGCTTGTCTCATTTTATGGGGCATAACTTTTTTGTGCAATTTATTGCCCAGCCCATTTTAATTTTTGGGGTGATTTTCCATTTTGTAATGGGGCTTGTTCTTGAAATACGAAACCGTAGTGCAAGACAAATTAGTTACAAATCATTTAAAGGAAATAAAAACTCTACTTGGGCATCGCGTAATATGATTATTAGTGGTGCAGTAATTTTGGCGTTTTTAGGTCTTCACTTTTACGATTTTTGGTTTCCAGAAATAGTTCATAAATACGTTGAGAGTCATCCCGAGGATGCTACGCGTTATTATGGCGAATTGGTTCAAAAGTTTGAAAGCCCTATTCGTACTGCATTATACTGCTTGTCTTTTGTATTACTTGCATTGCATTTATGGCATGGCTTTTCTTCGTCATTTCAAAGTATGGGGTGGAATAACAAGTACTCAAAAGGTTTAAGAGGCTTTACACAGTTTTACGCAATATTTATTCCTTTAGGATTTGTTTTCATTGCGCTTTATTTACACTTTAATCAATAACCACGAAACGCAAAGCTATGTCAATATTAGATTCAAAAATCCCAGAAGGACCCTTAGCAGATAAGTGGACAAAACATAAAAACGACGTAAATCTCGTTAACCCTGCAAATAAACGTAACATAGATGTAATAGTTGTAGGAACCGGGCTAGCAGGGGGTAGTGCAGCGGCTACGCTTGCCGAATTAGGCTATAACGTTAAAACATTTTGCTACCAAGATTCCCCAAGACGTGCGCACTCTATTGCCGCACAAGGGGGTATAAACGCAGCAAAAAATTATCAAGGCGATGGTGACTCTAACTATCGTTTATTTTACGATACAGTAAAAGGTGGCGATTACCGTTCGCGCGAAGGGAATGTTTATCGTCTTGCTGAGGTTTCGGCAAATATTATTGACCAATGTGTTGCACAAGGGGTTCCTTTTGCTCGCGAGTATGGTGGAATGTTAGACAACCGTTCGTTTGGTGGTGTGTTGGTTTCGCGTACTTTTTATGCAAAAGGACAAACAGGGCAACAGCTTTTACTTGGTGCTTATTCTGCAATGAATCGCCAAATAAATAGAGGAAAAATTACACCATTTAACCGTCACGAAATGCTAGATTTAGTAATTGTTGACGGCAAGGCACGTGGTATTATTGCGCGCGACTTGGTTTCGGGTAAAATAGAAAGACATTCTGCTCACGCAGTAGTAATTGCTTCGGGTGGCTACGGAAACGTGTTCTTTCTTTCTACAAATGCAATGGGAAGTAATGCTACCGCAGCTTGGAAAATTCATAAACGAGGAGCGTATTTTGCCAATCCTTGTTATACACAAATTCACCCAACTTGTATTCCTGTTTCGGGCGATCACCAAAGTAAACTTACGTTGATGTCTGAATCTTTAAGGAATGACGGTAGAATTTGGGTTCCGAAGAAAAAAGAAGACGCTATTGCAATTCGCGAAGGAAAGAAAAAAGCAAAAGACCTTTCTGAAGATGAACGCGATTACTACTTAGAAAGAAGATATCCTTCATTCGGAAACTTGGTGCCTCGCGATGTTGCCTCACGTGCAGCAAAAGAACGTTGCGATGCAGGTTTCGGTGTAAATAAAACAGGGCAAGCTGTATTTTTAGATTTTGCAAGTGCCATTGAACGCTACGGAAAAGAGCAAGCAGCTATGCACGGTAATCACAATCCTTCCAAGGAAGAAATTACCAAACTTGGAAAGCAAGTTATCGAGAATAAATACGGTAACCTCTTCCAAATGTATGAGAAAATTGTAGACGAAAATCCATACGAAAGCCCAATGATGATTTACCCTGCGGTACATTATACTATGGGTGGAATTTGGGTAGATTATAACCTTCAATCAACAATTCCTGGTTGTTATGTTACCGGAGAGGCTAACTTTAGCGATCACGGTGCAAACCGTTTGGGAGCTTCGGCTTTAATGCAAGGACTGGCAGATGGTTATTTTGTGTTGCCTTATACAATTGGCGATTACCTATCAAAAGATATTAAAACTGGGCCAATCCCGACAGATACAAAAGAATTTGACGAAGCCGAAAACAAGGTGCTTCAACAATTAGAAACGTTGATTAATAACAACGGAAAACATTCGGTAGATTATTTCCATAAAAAATTGGGTCATATTATGTGGAACAAATGTGGAATGGCGCGTAACGCAACCGATTTGGCATCTGCTATGACCGAAATTAGAGCCCTGCGCGAAGAATTTTGGAAAGATGTAAAAGTTCCTGGTGAATTAAACGAAATGAATGCCGAACTAGAAAAGGCAATGCGCGTTGCCGATTTCTTAGAATTGGGTGAATTGTTTGCAAAAGATGCTTTGCATAGAAATGAATCTTGTGGAGGACATTTCCGTGAAGAATATCAAACCGAAGAAGGTGAAGCGCTTCGTGATGACGAAAACTTTATGTACGTTGCTGCTTGGGAATACACTGGAGATCCAGCTCAAGAAATACTTCATAAAGAAGAATTGAAGTATGAAAATATTGAAGTTAAATCAAGGTCGTACAAATAGAAAATGAAATGTCCTGTGGCAATTTTTAATAAAATGAAGATGATTAACTTGGGCATTCCATCTTCCGCTTTATCAAATATATTATAGAGATGAAACTTACTTTAAAAATCTGGCGTCAAAAGAACGCAAATACAAAGGGAGAATTAAAAACTTATCCTATCGACGGAATTGAGGGTGATATGTCTTTTCTAGAGATGCTCGACGTTCTTAATGAAGAATTAATAAACAAAGGTGACGAACCTGTAGTTTTTGATCACGATTGCCGCGAAGGTATTTGTGGGTCTTGTTCGCTTCAAATTAACGGAGAGCCACACGGCCCCGATAGATTGGTTACAACCTGCCAATTGCATATGCGAATGTTTAACGATGGCGATACTATTGTAATTGAACCATTTCGTGCAAAAGCATTTCCCGTTATAAAAGACTTGGTAGTTGATAGAACTTCTTTTGAAAGAATTCAGCAGGCAGGAGGGTATATTTCGGTAAATACATCGGGTAATACAATAGATGCAAATGCAATTCCGGTAAATAAACAAGATGCAGACGATTCGTTTAACGCCGCTACGTGTATTGGTTGTGGGGCTTGTGTTGCTGCATGTAAAAATGCCAGCGCTATGTTGTTTACATCGGCAAAAGTAAGTCAGTTTGCTTTGCTACCCCAAGGTAAAGTTGAAGCTACCGAGCGCGTCTTAAATATGGTGGCTCAAATGGATAAAGAAGGCTTCGGGAACTGCACCAATACCGGTGCTTGCGAAATTGAGTGCCCTAAAGGTATTTCATTAGAAAACATTGCCAGAATGAACCGTGAATACTTAAATGCGAGTATAAAAGGCTAATTATTTTTTAAAGTATATTATAGATAAAACCTCACTCTTAGTGAGGTTTTTTTATGGGCAAAAGTGAAATTGCTATCCAATTAGATTTTATAAAATTTCCATTATCTTTAGATTCAAAACTTATTTTATGAAACGTATCATTTTCCTTTTTTTAATGCTCTCAATGGTTAATATGGATGCTCAAAGCCTTAAGCCCAATGATCCTTTAGCACATACTTACTCTATAGTTGCACGCGATGAAAATACAGGCGAAATGGCCGTTGCAGTGCAAAGTCATTGGTTTAGTGTTGGCACAGTAGTGCCTTGGGGCGAAGCTGGGGTTGGTGTTGTTGCTACGCAGTCTTTTACAAATAAATCCTTCGGAATTCGCGGGTTAGAATTGTTAAAAGAAGGGAAATCGCCGCAAGAGGCATTAGACGCTTTGTTAAAAGATGATGATGGAAGAGATTTTCGTCAAGTGGCTATTTTAGATAAGAAAGGAAACGTAGCTACACATACCGGAAAAAAATGTATTGTTTATGCTGGGCACAGTAATGGTAAAAATTTTTCGGTTCAAGCAAATATGATGCTTAACAACCAAGTTGTTCCGGCCATGGAAAAGGCTTGGAATGCATATGGCAATTTACCGTTGGCCGAAAGGATGGTCGAAGTTTTGCGTGCTGCCGAAAACGCTGGCGGTGATATTCGCGGAAAACAATCTGCTGCGCTACTCGTAATGGCTCCCAAGGCTACAAACGAGCCGTGGAACGATAAATTGATAGACTTGCGAGTGGATGATGCCGAAAATCCGATAGCCGATTTGGATAGGCTTTTAAAGGTTCATAGAGCCTATGAACATATGAATAGGGGCGATTTGTATGTTGAGCAAAACCAAATGAATAAAGCGATGACCCAATATAATGCTGCAATAAATATGTTTCCAAACAATTTGGAGATGCAGTTTTGGACTGCCATTACACTTGCTAACGACGGGCAAATTGAGCGTGCGGCCGACATTCTTAAAGATATTTATATAAAAGACAATAATTGGAAAGAACTCACACGCCGATTGCCAAAAGTGGGGCTTTTAAATGTTTCGGAAACCGAGCTTTTACAATTACTCCAGTAAATTTTAACAGCCTTATTTTCAATATTATTGTAGAAAATTCGTTTTCAATTAAATCATTTTAGATTTATGCGAAATAGCTGGATTTTTATTCTACTTACTCTTTTTACAATTAATTCAAAAGCGCAGATTGGCTCTGTTATAGGAAGCAAAAATGGCAATAAAAAAGTTGTTGCTAAAACTAAGAAGCCTTTGCAATTTTCTACCGAAAAATTAGCCTACAAAATTACTCGCAATGCTAAAACTGAAAAACAAAAAGTTGAGGCTATTAGTAATTGGATTGGGCATAATATCTCATATGACAATGAATTAAGGCTAAGTAAAGCTTTACAAAAGGAAATATATACTTCAGAAAGCAATGTTATTAAAAACGTTTTAGAGCGAAATATGGCGCTCTGCGGAGGCTATGCTTTTCTTTTTAAAAGTCTTTGTAACGATGTGGGGATTTCTGCAGTATCTATTCACGGGTTTACTCGTAATTATTCCGCAGAGATTTCGAATCGAGAAAAACCCAACCACACTTGGAATGCTGTAAAAATTGATGGGCAGTGGCAATTGCTTGATCTTACTTGGGCGATTAGCTACGGCAATAATAAAGCAATGGATGACTTTTGGATATTTACAAACCCAACCAATTTTATTTATACGCACTATCCTTTAGAGCCTAAATGGACGTTGTTGGAGAATGACGAAACCGTTTCAATTTCCTGGTTTAACTCGAATAATTTAAAATAAAAAACCTCCACAAAATTGTGAAGGTTTTTTATATTTCAAAAACAAGGCTGTTACTATGCTTCAGCGTTTGGAATAATAGAAACGTAACTCTTGTTATTTCTCTTTTTAGTAAACTTAACCGTTCCGTCCACTTGTGCGTGAAGGGTATGATCTTTACCACCGTATACGTTTTCACCTGGGTGATGCGTATAACCTCTTTGTCTTACAATGATATTTCCAGCAACAGCAGCCTGTCCACCAAAAATCTTAACACCTAAGCGTTTCGATTCTGATTCGCGACCGTTTTTAGAACTACCAACTCCTTTTTTGTGAGCCATTTTGTTTCGGTTTTAAATATTATACTTTAGCAGGATTATTTTTCAACCCCACCGTCTAATCTGTCTTGTAATTCTTTTAGTTCATCCCACTTACCGTCTGCAGCTAATTGCGCTTGCTTTGGCCAAGTTTCTGTAACTAAATGTGCTAAGTTTGAACTTGCTTCAGAAAGTATAGTTGAAATAGCTTCTGGTTTTGCTTTTGCAACTTTAGCAAAAGTATCCAATCCAGCAGCAACCATAGCTTCAGCAGCTTTTGGTCCAACACCTTCAATTTTTTTAAGATCATCTGCTTTAGCGGCTTTTTTAGGAGCTGCTTTTTTTGCAGGTGCTTTCGTTTCTTTTTTAGGAGCAGCTTTTTTAGCTGTTTCCTTTTTAGTTTTCGTTGCTCCTGAAGTTTCAATGCTTTCAATCACAATTTCAGAAAGTGCTTGACGGTGACCTTTTTTTACTCGGTAACCTTTACGGCGTTTCTTTTTGAAAACTATTACTTTATCACCTTTAAGGTGCTTTACGACTTTTGCTCCTATTTGAGCGCCGTTTATAGCCGGGGCGCCAATGGTAATATTGTCTCCGTCACCAATAAGAAGTACATTGTCAAAAGACACAGTTTTTCCTTCTTCAACTGGTAAACGATTAACAAAAACCTTTTGGTCTTTCGCAACTTTTACTTGCTGCCCTGCTATCTCTACAATTGCGTACATAGCGAATCGTTTATAAATTAGTTAAACATTATACTCTTACCGTTAGATAAAAGCGGGTGCAAATATAATTTTTAAAATCTAAAGAACAAAGTGTTTTTCTCTTAATCTTTTCGATATCAAAATACTATTGTATTTTTTATTTGAAATTGTAAATAAAGAAGTGCCAGCATTTAAAAAAAATGGTTGCAATTTATGTGTGTCTGTTACCTTCTTTTGTATTCCAAGAAGTTTTTAGAAGCTGCATAAATGTTAATGTTAACACTACTGTCGTTGCAAACCCCATAATTAAAATTGAAATTAAAAGCATTAACGTGCCCATACTGTATTCCAAATCCCAACGGTTCATAATTGCGTTTGAAAATTCTGTATCTATTTGATACATATACACAGCCATGAAAACAGTAAATAAAATGGAGGCCAATCCGCCTGCTAAAAGACCAACTTCAAAACCCTTTTCATACTTAAAATTGGTTTGATAGGAAGCGTATTTCTTCATTGCCAAAAAGATTCCTGCGCCAAAAATTAAGCCATTCACACTACTTAAAATAGGGTATTGGTGAAAGCCAACGATTTTTAAAAGTAAAAAATATGCAATTAATGCTATTGCAATCCACAAGCCGTAACGAGAATAAACTTTGAACATAACTATTTAATTTACAGTCAAAAGTTACAAAATCTTGGTGAACCAATCGTTAATTGCGTGCTAACTTTTTTAACGAGAATTAAATTTTTTACTTCCAGCTAACGGTTTCCATGATGCGTCTTATATCTTCTCTTAGGTATACAACCGCTGGATAGATAGAATCAAAATTTGGTTTAGCATCAAAATACAAAGCACCGGTTAGAAAATGGTTTATACTATCGGTAACGTAAAATTGTGTTTGGCTAGCTGCATTTCCATTAATCATATAAAACATACCATAAACCTGTTTTTCTGGGTTTACAAAGGGCTGTTCTGGAATACTATTGGCTTTTATTGTATGGTCATAAGCCAATTTTTGAGCATCTTGAAGCAAAGAGTCTAAATTGTTATTGCGTACGTCACGATACGTTAAATAGAGTGTGGCCTTCATTTGTGGATAGTTAATATTTAGGCCGCAATTTTGTTTAAGTTCTATTTTGGTGTTTTGGTTAACTAAAAAAGTGTACGGGCACGTAGAATTAAGCACGTCGTACTGTGGTGTGGGATAGTCTAAACGCAGCATAGCCGACGGTTTCACCAAAACCTCGTCTTGGCAGGAAACAAGTGCAAATAGACTAATGGCTAGAACAGAAATGTAATTAATTACTTTCAATGGTAAGTTTTATTTGTTTAATGCGCTTTCCTTCAAACGCTTCTATGGTAAACGCATAATTGTGAAAAGATATTATCTCGTTTTTCTTCGGAAAACCTTTTGAAATTTCTAATAAAAAACCTGCCACGGTTTCGGCTTCGCCTTTTTCGTTTTCGAATATTTCGGGGTTTTCTAATTTTATTACTTTATAAAAGTCTTTTAAAGGGGTTTTTCCTTCAAAAACAAAAGTATTGTCGTCTAGTTTTGAAAATATTAAATCTTCATCGTCAAACTCATCACTTATTTCACCTACAATTTCTTCTATAATATCTTCAAGTGAAATTAATCCGCTGGTGCCGCCGTATTCATCAACAACTATTGCCAAGTGCATTTTCATCTCTTTAAACTCGTTGAGAAGGTCGTCGAGTTTTTTGTTTTCGGGAACAAAATACGCATCGCGAATTAAGGTTTTCCAATCCAAAACTTTTCGATCTGTATATGGAATGAGGTCTTTTACGTATAAAACACCCGTAATATTGTCCATACTATCTTTATACACAGGAATACGCGAATAACCGTGCTGAATAATTTCTGGTAATATTTGTTTAAAGGATAGGTCTTCGTTTAAGGCAAAAATGTCCATCCGGTTTTTCATTACCTGTTTGGTATCGGTATTGCCAAAGGTAACGATACCTTGAAGTATTTTTTGTTCCTCAAAAGTGGTGTCTTCGTTAGAGAGCTCTAAGGCTTGCGATAAATGATCTACGCTAATATTTGTTTTTTGTTTTCCATATCTGTTATGAAGAAATAACGTAGCCGAACGCATAGGCAGGCTAATGGGTGCCAAAAGCGTGTCTAAAATATTTAAGGGTTGCGCCATAAATATTGCAAACGAAACGCGATTTCTATTGGCGTATATTTTTGGTAGAATTTCACCAAACAACAATATTAAAAAGGTTACTAAAACTACTTTTAATAAAAACAAACCACTTACTTGAAAGTAATACAAATCCCAAGTAAAATTATAGTTTTTGAACCAAATAGTACTCAATGACTCAAATAGTAAAACTATAGCAATATTTATAAAATTATTGGAAACCAAAATGGTAGCCAATAGCTTTTTAGGTTTTGCTAAAAGGCGTTGAACAACGCTTAACTTTTTACTACTGGATTTGTCTTCATTTGTATCAAAATCTGATGGTGTTAATGAAAAAAATGCTACCTCGGCACCCGAAATAAGCGCCGAACAAATTAAAAGAACAAACAGTAAAACGGTGCTTGTAATTTGGGCAAAATCCAAAATGGTAATATAGTGTAATAAACCAGCGGGTTCTGTGTCCAAGTTATCGGTTTTTATTAAACATTAAAATGGTAAGTCGTCTTCTTCGGCAGAATTATTCGTTTGTGGTTGCGAAGTGGGTTGCGATTGTTGCTTAGCTTGGGCATTGGTATTTGCACCCTGATTATTGCTGTCGCCTTTTGGTGAAAGAAATGTAAAATCGGTACAGTGAATTTCGGTACTGTATCTATCCATCCCTTTATCATCCTGCCACTTGCGTGTTTTTAACCTACCTTCAATATAAACTAAATCGCCTTTTTTTAAATATTTCTCACAAATTTCCGCAGCCTTATTTCTAACAACAATATTGTGCCATTCGGTATTGGTTACACGCTCATTGGTGTTTCTATTTGTATAGGTCTCATTTGTGGCAAGTGGAAACCGTCCTATGCTATTTCCTCCTTCAAAATAATGCATTTTTACATCATCGCCAGTATGCCCAATTAACATTACTTTGTTCATTGTTCCACTCATAATTATATAGTTTTAATTTTATACAAAGGTAAATCTTGCGATTTAAATATAGGTATTTTTTTACCTTTAATAATAGAATATTATCTTCTTTGATTTGTGTGTGAAATATTAGTAATTTTCAAAAAATTCAGATACAAAGTTGGCGACCAATGTTGGTACGGCATAATTGTTTACATCGGAAATAGGAATTGATTCAATTAAGGAATTATTTAAATAAACAATCCAAAATTTAGTGTACAAATGTTGATGCGAAAGTTTATGAATTATAGGTTTGTCATTATAAAGAGTAATGTTTTCAATAGTTTTTCCCTTTGCAAAATTTTTAAACTGCGGCAGTTTTTCTAACTCTGAAAGTGTAACATCGGTTTGAGTTTCAATTAAGGGAAATTCAAATAACTTTTGCCAAATACCTTTTGATAAGCGTTGTTGCAAAAGTGTTTTATTGTTTTCTGAAAGAATAACCATATAATTAAAAAACCGCTTTTTAATAGGCTTCTGTTTTAACTTAACGGGTAATTGTGCCACTTTTTTGTGTTGAAATGCATAACAGCTTTCATTAAAAATACAATTTGTGCAATCTGGGTTTTGGGGCACACAATATTGAGCGCCAAACTCCATTATTGCTTGGTTTGCCGTTCCTGGTTTATCTTTGTTGATTAATTGTTGCGCGAGTAGTTTAAACTCTTTTCGCCCCGCAGTACTATTAATAGGTGTAGAAATTCCAATGATACGCGATAATACTCTATAAACATTACCGTCAACAACCGCATTTGGTTGGTTAAATGCGATGCTGGCAATAGCACTTGCGGTATAATCACCAACACCTTTAAGTTTAATTAAATTGGTGTAATTATTCGGGAATTTTCCGTTTAACTCGTTGGCCACTTTTTTGGCGGTAGCATGAAGGTTTCGAGCTCGTGAATAGTAGCCTAATCCTTGCCAAGTTTTTAAAATTTCGTCTTCCGAGGCATTGGCCAAGTCTTGTACCGTAGGGTAGGCTTCAAGAAACTTTAAATAATACGGTAAGCCTTGTGTTACACGGGTTTGCTGAAGAATTATTTCGGATAGCCAAATATGATACGGGTTAGATGAATTTCTCCAAGGTAAGTCTCGTTTATTCTTTAAATACCACGAAATTAGCTTGTTATATAAAATGGGGGTAGTTTTGGGCATTTGGCAAAATTAATCTATATACCTTTAAATTTTAAAGGATTAAGGTTTGATTTATTGATTTTAAAATATGTATATTTGCGGACTTAAAAAAATCTAGTAAAAGAAATCTAATTAAAATTTAAAAGTAATGACGAAAGCAGATATAGTAGCTAAAATTTCAGAAAAGCTTGGAATGGAAAAGAATGAAGTACAAGCTACTGTTGAGACCTTTATGGAAGAAGTAAAAAACTCTTTAGAAGGAGGAGACAATGTATATTTAAGAGGTTTTGGAAGCTTTATTATTAAAACTAGAGCCGAAAAAACTGGACGTAATATTTCAAAAAACACAACCATAAAAATACCAGCCCACAATATTCCGGCATTTAAACCTGCAAAAGTTTTTGTTGAAGGAGTAAAGACTAACGTGGACGTAAAATAATATTAACCCGTTCCCGTTAAACGGAACATAAAAAAGACTTTAGTATGCCAAGTGGTAAAAAAAGAAAAAGACATAAGGTAGCAACTCACAAGCGTAAGAAAAGACGTCGCGCTAACCGCCACAAAAAGAAAAAGTAGTTTCTCAACTACTTTTTCTGTTTTAAAAGTGTTTTTGGGATTATACCATCTTGGTATTTTGCCGAAATTAACAGAAGATTAATCGTTCTTTGAAAATGAGATTGCAACGGCCGGCTTTTGGTTTAGGGGCAGTTTCGCCGGATTTTTATAATAAAATCTGTGAAAAATATTGTTTAATTAGTCCGCTGTGGCGGACAACAAAATTAATGTAACGTGAACTACGAATTATTTATTAGGTCCGGTTCACAAGAAGTTGATTTTGCCCTATTAAAGGATGGAAAACTAATAGAGCTTCACAAAGAAGAAGAGGAAAACAATTTTACTGTTGGCGATATATTTCTTGCCAAAATTCGTAAAACTGTACCAGGGCTTAATGCCGCCTTTGTGAATGTAGGTTACGAGAAAGATGGTTTTTTACACTATCATGATCTTGGGCCTAAAGTGCTTACGCAATTAAAATATGTTAAGGCCGTAAGCTCGGGAAAACTAAAAGATTTTTCCTTAAAAGACTTTCCATTCGAAAAAGAGATTGATAAACATGGTAATATCAATGACGCCTTAAAAAGCAATCAATCTATCTTGGTTCAAGTTGTAAAAGAACCCATTTCCACCAAAGGGCCACGTATAAGCTCTGAGCTTTCTATAGCCGGGCGTTATATTGTATTGGTTCCTTTTTCAGATCGCGTTTCTGTTTCGCAAAAAATAGAAAGTAATGAAGAAAAAGACAGGTTAAAACGCTTAATTAAAAGTATTAAACCAAAGGGATTTGGCGTAATTATACGCACAGTAGCCAAGGGCAAAAAAGTAGCCGAACTGGACAAAGATTTACAGAATCTTATGGAGCGCTGGACAGCGATGTGTAAGAAGCTACACGGGGCACACCACCCGTCAAAGGTGTTAAGCGAACTCAATAGGGGAGCATCAATTATCCGCGATATGTTTAACGATTCCTTTTCAGCAATCCATATCGACGATGAGAACCTATATTTGCAAATAAAAGATTATGTGCAAGAAATTGCACCCAAGAAAGACAATATCGTTAAGTTTTATGATAGCAATGTTCCAATGTTCGAAAAATTTGGCATTGATAGACAGATTAAAACTTCTTTCGGAAAAACAGTTTCAGGCAGTAAAGGAGCTTATTTGGTTATTGAACATACCGAAGCTATGCACGTAATAGACGTTAATAGTGGTAACCGAAGTAATAAGCAAAAAACCCAAGAGGGCACTGCACTCGAAGTAAATTTAATTGCAGCTACAGAAGTAGCACGACAATTAAGATTGCGCGATATGGGAGGTATAATTGTGGTAGACTTTATAGATTTGGCAAATGCCGCTCACCGCAAACAGCTCTATAACCACCTACGCGACGAAATGAAAGACGATAGAGCAAAACACAAAATTCTACCTCCGAGTAAATTTGGTTTAATTCAAATTACACGTCAGCGTGTAAGACCAGAAATGAATATTAAAACACGCGAGGAGGATCCAAGTAATGTGATAGACGGCGAAATTGAAGCCCCTATCGTTGTAATTAACAGAATTAATGAAGAGGTAAAACGCCTCTTTAAAAAAGACTATAAAAAGATTACACTTAATACACATCCTTTTATAGCAGCCTTTTTAACTAAAGGTTTCCCAAGTGTACGAACCAAATGGTTTTTGGAACACAAAAAATGGGTGAAAATTCAACCTCGAGACGCTTATACATATCTCGAATATCACTTTCACGATAAAGATGGTGAATTGATAAAATAATTTTAAACCCCTTCGCTCGATAGCTTATCGAGATTGAAGGGGTTTTTTTGTGCTTAAAAGTTTCTTATTGGTGAACTTTGTAAAATTACTTTTATAAATTTTGCGTGGGTTTAAAACTATCCTACCGCTATCAATGACTGCTAACAAAACATATACCGTAGACGAGGCCATTAAAAGAATGGAGCGATATTGCGCATACCAAGAGCGGTGCCACAAGGAGGTGCAACAAAAACTGCATGAAATGCGGATGATTCCGTTGGCAATAGACCAAATAGTTGACCATTTAATAAGAAATAATTTTTTAAATGAAACGCGCTTTGCTCAAGCTTTTACTCGTGGAAAGTTTAGAGCAAAAAAGTGGGGACGCAACCGAATTGTAAATGAATTAAAAATGCGGCAAATTTCAACCTTTAATATAAAAATTGCGCTAAAAGAAATTCCAGATTCTGACTATTATAAAACTTTTGAAGCGCTTGCCGAAAAGCGGCTGCACCAATTAAGTTCAGAAAAAAATCTTCAAAAAAAACGCAAAAAATTCGCAGATTATCTTTTTTATCGCGGCTGGGAAAGTGAGTTGGTTTACAGTAAATTAAACGAAATTTCGTAAAAACTAATTCGTTGTGGTTTTTACCGTGTAACTTCAACATGAAAATTTGCACTCCGCTTCAAAGTAGCGGTTTAAGTAAAGTTAGTTACAAGTTTTAAAGTGTTTTATTAGTGCGAATAATGGCTTGTTCGTTTTTCCAATCAATCCATTCTTGCCCTTTTAACTTTCGCATTAGTTGGTCGTAATAGCGCATAATAGCAATATTGTAAACGGCTTTGGCTAAGTTTTTTGGGTTTCTGGCAATGGCGCGTAAACTCATTGAAAATCCCGGTGTTATATAACGCATGTAATGCCAATACCCTTCGGGCATATACAGTACATTACCGTGCTCTAAATTAGTAATAAAACCTTTGGCTTTTTTTAAAGCTGGCCATTTAGAATAGTCTGGGTCGTGAAAATCTATGTCTTCACGCGTAATTAATGAATGTGGAATTTTATACAGATAGTCGTTTTGTTTTTGATCAAACAGTATCACTTCTTTTTTTCCTTGAAAGTGAAAGTGGAAGATGTTTGCCAAATCAATATCGTAATGCATAAAGGTGTATGAATCTTTTCCGCCGAAGAAAAGCATTGGTAGCCCTTTCATTAGTTTTAAGCCAAAATCTGGATATGAAAAATCCTTTTGAAGCTGTGGCACCTCTTTTAAGATATTCCACAGAAAAATACGATATTTTGTAGGCTCTTTTTTTAAAAGTTCTACATAATCGCGCATTAGCATTTGTGCATGAGGTTCATTAAACCCATCTTTATGGCTTACCGGACGATCGTCGTAAAGTGGAACCGTTTTATCACCAGCCACTTTGGCCATATAGTCGAGGTCCCATTTTGAGTATGCGGGCCAATCTTCAATAAACCTTTCAATAACAACTGGTTTTTGAGGCTTAAAATAATTGTTTAGAAAATCTTCTTTGGTAATGGTTGCTACCCTGTCTATTTCCTTTAGTTGCATAGTGTTGTAGTTAAATGCAAATTTACAAACTTCGGTTTAGTATTGTATACGGTGTTAATATAACTTTAAGGATAGCAGTAAGGGTAGTGTAGTTGGTAGTTATTTGAGGAGGATGCGTTTTTTGAGATGCCTAAAAACAAAAAATCCCAACTTCTAAAAATAGAAATTGGGATTTTTTTGTTTGAAATATTATGGCAGTTTAATCAGCCAAAACCATAACTTTATTATTGTTGCACTCAACTGTTCCTCCAGAAATTTTAAGCACCCATTTACCGTCTTCTTGATTAAATTTATCTTTAAAAGCTTCGGCAAAAGTAGGGTTTCCTTTAAATTTCACTTTTCCTTTCTGTAAAACAGAAACAATAGCTGCGTGATTATTAAGCATTTGAAATTCACCTTCCACACCTGGAACAGTTACACTTTCAACTTCGCCAGCAACTAAAGATGCTTCGGGGGTTACTATTTCTAAGTACATTTTTTCAATTATGAATTATGAATTATGAATTGAGAATCTGTTTTATAATTCAGAATTCTGCATTCTTAATTCTGAATTATTTTAAGCTTCAGCAAGCATTTTTTCTCCTGCTTCAATAGCTTCTTCGATAGTTCCTTTAAGGTTAAATGCTGCTTCTGGAAGGTGATCTAACTCTCCATCCATAATCATATTAAATCCTTTAATAGTTTCTTTAATATCAACTAAAACTCCAGGAATACCTGTAAATTGCTCTGCTACGTGGAATGGTTGCGATAAGAAACGCTGTACACGACGTGCGCGACCTACAGCCATTTTATCTTCCTCAGAAAGTTCTTCCATACCAAGAATAGCAATAATATCTTGTAATTCTTTATAACGCTGTAAAAGCTCTTTTACTCTTTGTGCACAATTATAGTGCTCTTTTCCAAGAATAGACTCGGTTAGAATTCTTGAAGTAGAATCTAGTGGGTCTACCGCAGGATAAATACCTAATTCGGCAATTTTACGAGAGAGTACCGTTGTAGCATCTAAGTGAGCAAACGTTGTTGCTGGTGCTGGATCGGTAAGGTCATCTGCAGGTACGTATACCGCTTGTACAGAAGTAATAGAACCTCTTTTTGTTGAAGTAATACGCTCTTGCATTGCACCCATCTCGGTTGCTAGGGTTGGCTGGTAACCTACCGCCGAAGGCATACGTCCAAGAAGTGCCGATACCTCAGATCCTGCTTGTGTAAAGCGGAAAATGTTATCTACAAAGAAAAGTACATCTTTACCTTGTGCTTCGCCTGCACCATCACGGAAGTATTCTGCAATAGTTAATCCTGAAAGTGCAACACGTGCACGTGCTCCAGGGGGTTCGTTCATTTGTCCAAATACGAAAGTAGCTTTAGACTCTTTCATTGCAGTTTTGTCAACTTTTGATAGATCCCATCCTCCATTTTCCATAGAGTGCATAAAATCGTCGCCGTATTTAATAATACCAGACTCAAGCATTTCACGTAGTAAGTCGTTTCCTTCACGAGTACGTTCACCTACTCCAGCAAATACAGAAAGACCACCGTGCCCTTTTGCGATATTGTTAATTAACTCCTGAATAAGTACCGTTTTTCCTACTCCGGCACCACCAAAAAGACCAATTTTACCCCCTTTAGCGTAAGGTTCAATGAGGTCAATTACTTTAATACCTGTGTAAAGTACCTCGGTTGAAGTAGATAATTCTTCAAACTTTGGTGCTTCACGGTGAATTGGCAGACCGTCTTGGCCAGCTTTTGGCAAGTTCCCAATACCGTCAATTGCATCTCCAATTACATTAAATAGACGTCCATATACAGCATCGCCTATTGGCATTTGGATGGGTGCTCCTGTTGCAACAACTTCTTCACCACGGCTTAAACCATCGGTAGAGTCCATAGAAATGGTTCGTACCATGCTCTCGCCAATATGCGATTGAACTTCAAGAACTAATAAGTTTCCGTTGTTGTTTACCTCTAACGAGTCGTATATTTTTGGAAGCTCTGCTCCGCTTTCAAACGCAACGTCAACTACCGGGCCAATAATCTGTGCAACTTTTCCTTTGCTTTGTGACATGAGTAACTGTTTATTTTATAGTTATCTAAGGGCGAAAAAACCACCCCTATTTTGAACGGTGCAAAGATAGTTCTTTCTAAATGATTTTTGCAATGGTAAGTTTAAAAATTTTAATGTCCTCTTTAAAGTTATTTTCTGGGTGTTTTTTTAGATTGTTATTACAACAATACGCAGAACTTTAATTATTTTTTTTAAGATAGGATGGCGGTTGCTAAAACAAAAAACGCTTTTAGTTATTTGCAAATAATTAAAAGCGTTTAATTTATCAATTCAATTTAGGGGTACTATTCAACGGTTACCGATTTTGCTAAATTTCTTGGTTGATCGACGTTTCTATCTAGCATAACTGCTATGTGGTAAGAAAGTAATTGCAACGGAATAGTTGTAAGCAGTGGCGATAATGCTTCCGAAGTATGTGGTACCTCCATTACATAATCGGCTATTTCTTTTACGACCGTGTCGCCTTTTGAAACAACTGCGATAATTTTTCCTTTTCTCGCCTTAATTTCCTGAATATTACTTACTACTTTATCGTAGTGTTCATTTTTTATGGCTATTACTACAACGGGCATTTGCTCGTCAATAAGTGCAATTGGTCCGTGTTTCATTTCGGCTGCAGGATAACCTTCGGCGTGGATATATGAAATTTCCTTTAACTTTAAGGCGCCTTCTAAGGCAACTGGGAAGTTGTATCCTCTTCCGAGATAAAGAAAATTTCTAGCATCCTTATAGGTAGCTGAGATTTCTTTTATTTTTTCATCGGTTTTTAAAGACTCCTCAACTTGGCTAGGAATTACTTCCAGTTCACGAAGGTATTTCATAAATTCACTTTGACTTATCGTGCCTTTGGCTTTTGCCAATCTTAAAGCCATTAACGTAAGCACGGTAATTTGGGTGGTAAATGCTTTGGTTGAAGCAACGCCAATTTCTGGGCCGGCATGGGTGTACGAGCCACTATGAGTTTCTCTTGAAATACTCGAGCCAACTACATTACACACGCCATAAACAAATGCGCCTTTAGATTTTGCCAATTTTATGGCCGCCAATGTGTCTGCAGTTTCTCCACTTTGTGAAATTGCTATAACCACATCTTTTTCTGAAATAATAGGATTTCGGTATCTAAACTCGGAAGCGTATTCTACTTCAACTGGGGTGCGAACAAATTCTTCAAAAATATATTCGGCAACTAACCCGGCGTGCCAGGAAGTACCGCAGGCGACAATTATAATTCTATCGGCATTGGTGAATTTTTCTATGTGATCTTCGAGCCCGCCCAATCTTACAATACCTTCATCTGCAAGTAACCTGCCTCTATAGGTGTCTTTAATTACTGAGGGTTGCTCATATATTTCTTTTAACATAAAGTGGTCGTAACCACTTTTTTCTATTTGCTCTAAATTAAGTTGAAGTTCCTGTATGTATGGAGCAACAACTTTATCGTCTTCTATCTTGCGAATTTTAACCTCGCGACCCAGACGAATAATAGCCATTTCTTCGTCTTTTAAATAGATTGCATTGCTTGTAAATTCAATAAATGGCGAAGCATCGCTAGCTACAAAAAATTCGTCTTCTCCAATACCTATGGCCAACGGACTTCCTAATTTTGCAACTACAATTTCATTTGGTTTTTTCTTGTCGAAAAGTGCTATAGCGTATGCGCCCACCACTTGGTTTAGGGCAATTTGCACTGCTTTGCCAAGCTTTACCTTTTCCTTTTTTTGAATATCTTCAATTAGGTTAACCAATACTTCGGTATCGGTGTCTGATTTAAAGGTGTAACCTCTGTTAATCAACTCTTTTTTTAGCGAGCCGTAGTTTTCAATAATACCATTGTGTATCATTACCAAGTCGCCACTGTTTGAATAGTGCGGGTGACTGTTTACATCATTTGGTACACCGTGGGTGGCCCATCGAGTATGACCTATACCAAGATTTCCAGTTTTGGAAATATTATTTTCTGCTTTTGCTTCAAGATCGGCAACTTTGCCTTTTGTTTTGCACAGTTGAATGTCTGTGCCGTCAAATAACGCAATTCCTGCACTGTCATATCCACGATATTCTAAGCGTTTTAATCCGTTTAAAATAATAGGATATGCCTCTTTCTTGCCAATATAGCCTACAATTCCACACATAATTTACTGTTTAATTTGGTTCAGTATAATAAATTTGAAGTTTTAATCGCTTGTCTTGGTTAGGGGATGCATTTCCATGAAGTATAGTCCCTTCGGGAGAAACTATAGAACCCGTAGGAACTTGCTCTATGCTTGGTTCCATGGGCTCTTTTAGTTTTTGCGTGGTACGCGTTAAAACGTTGTGAGAAACAACTACACCTAACGGCACATTTGTACTGTCTTTATTTATAATATTACTTATATGTGTTGTTATTTTCATCTTGTAATACTCACCATTTCCGTCGCTCCCTCTTTCCAATCTTCCGTAGTGATTTTTTAACGCTTCAACGGGCTCTAAACCATTGGTAGGGTCTATGTTGTAATCTGCCAAAACATTGCTGTTTTTAAGGTCGTAGATTACAATTCTTTCGGGCTCTGTAGCGCCACCAACCATTAAATCTTGGTTTACGTAAAATTTTAAATTGGCTTCATTTATTAACCAACCTTTATCCCGAAGAATTTCCAAATCGTCTGCTACGCCGTTGTTATCGCTATCTTCTCCAAAAAGTTCAACAACCGAAATTATTCCATCGCCTCCGCGTAAGTAAAGGTTTTCTTCACCTATTTCGGTATTTGGGTTTGCTATAGCAGTTTCTATTTGTTGTGGCAGTTGGTTATCGTAAGTATTTACGCTAATTCCGCCACTAAAGTTTAAATTATAAACTGCATTTTGGCGTTCATCTTCGTCTTCATCTTTATAATTGTAGTAAATAGAAACTTTCGCTTCAGAAATACTAAAAATAAACAAACTACCATCGTCGTTAGGCGATTCAACCTTAAAGTAAAGTCCTCTTAAAAAGTCTTTAAAGTTGTTGCTATTGCGCAATTCTGGGCTTCCTTCTTTGTCAATTATATTTGTTTGAAAAAAGGTAGAATCTAACTTAATTCGCAAACCGGGCGCAAGTTCTTCTTCCTCATCTGTTCCTGCATTTAAAACGTAGCCGTTTTTGGTTGGAATAAAATCGGTCGCCCCTCCCAGTTGTTGACCTAAGTAACTTTCAAAAGTTGGGCCTTGCGTTGTGTAGTAATTTTGAAATTCTTCAAATCCAGACTCGGGATCGTATTGTCTTAAAAAATACTTTGACTCAAAAATTGAAATGTTAATAGGGTTAGTTCCGTAAATTGAATCCAGCTCGTAGGTAGTTGTACTGTCTACAGTAGTAGCGGTGCTAAAATACGGCAGATATACAAATACACTATCTACAACAGCGCTATCTCCAAAGGTTGGCGCGTTATTTTCGAGTGTAAGTTGCGATAGGAGGTTAACTGTAGATTTGCCGTAAACTGGGTCGTTGTAAACTCCCAATTGATAAACCGGCAATCTATTGCTTTGCACCGGCCCCAATTTTCGGCTATACGAAATAACCGTTTGTGAGTCGTCTAAAATACCGGAAGGGGTGTCGGAACCTACTACTTCTGAACCGAGGGTCGTAATTTCTTTTTCACACGAAGAGAAAAAAATTACTATAAAGAAAATTGTACCAACAATTGGCAACACATTTTTAAATTTCATCTGCATATAATATATTATAAATAGTACGAGCTTCTACCTAAATTATTTTTAATCATTTTTAAAATAAAGGGGGAGCGTGATTCAAAACCTTAAAAAAATAAAGCTGAATATTTTTACAATTAACTTAGGTAAAATTATTGCAAAATTACTCTAACACCTTCGAGCTGTAAAAGTCTAAATACGCCTGCGAAAAATTCTCCATATTATGATAATTTAACACAGGTTTATCGTAATTTTTAAGATACGTGTCTAGCTCTTCGGGTATTTCTTCCGATGCAATAATTACCGCATCTGAATTGTTAATAGCAATTTTCATTAAATTATTGTAAGTAGGGTCTTCAAGATCTTTAATGGCATCATCATCAATAGCGTCAAACCTAATTTTTTCTATGGTATCTTTGGCTAATGATCCTTCAAAACCTTGATTGTATACCGATGTTACAATCTTGCTATTTTCAAATAACGGTTCGTTTCCGTAATAATTGCGAAGGTATAATGGTAAAAATGCTGCCAACCAGCCGTGAACGTGAATAATATCTGGAGCCCAGTTTAGTTTCTTTACAGTTTCAATTACACCCTTTGCAAAGAATATTGCGCGCTCATCGTTATCTTTATAAAAGTTTCCTTCTTCATCGGCATAGGTCGCTTTTCTTTTAAAATAATCTTCGTTGTCTATAAAATATACTTGAATGCGTTCTTTTGGGATTGAAGCCACTTTGATAATTAAGGGCATGTCCAAATCGTTAATTACAAGATTCATCCCCGAAAGGCGAATTACTTCGTGCAGTTGGTGTCTTCGCTCATTAATATTGCCATATCGTGGCATAAAAATTCGAATTTGACCACCATTGTTGTTAATCATTCTTGGAGCTTCAAACGACATTGAAGAAATCTCGGTCTCAGGCAAATAAGGTATTACCTCAGAAGACACATACAAGACTCTTTTATCTTTCATCTATTGATATTTTAGGAATTAATTGCAGTTTGCCATAAACCATCATGGCGATTTTAAGCACGCAAAATTACGAAAATTTATGTAGATTGTCTTTAATATATTAATTTTGCCCGCTCTTAATACAATTTTATGGTAATACATACCCAGAAAGATTCCTTGGTTCAAGCCTTGTCGTCAAAATATAAAAATGATAGCATAGGTTTTGTGCCAACTATGGGAGCTTTACACCAAGGGCATATTTCGCTGATTAACAAAGCTTTGAGCGAAAACGAAATTGTAGTTGTAAGTATTTTTGTAAATCCTACGCAATTTAACAACGCGTCCGATTTGCAAAAATACCCTCGAACCCCTCAAAAAGATATTTCGCTTTTAGAAACATTAAATGGTGAAATAATTTTGTATTTACCCGAAATTTCAGACGTTTATGAAGATACCGTCGCGGCTCAAAATTTTAATTTTGGTGGTTTAGAGTTCGAAATGGAAGGCAAACACCGCCAAGGACATTTTGATGGTGTTGGAACGGTAGTAAGTAAACTGTTTAAAATTGTAAAACCTACCAACGCCTATTTTGGCGAAAAAGATTTTCAGCAATTGCAAATTGTAAAAAAGTTGGTAGAAATAGAAAACCTGCCCGTTAATGTTGTGGGTTGCCCTATTTTACGCGAAGAAAATGGCCTTGCCATGAGTTCGCGTAATAAGCGTTTAAGCAATCAACAATTTAAAGACGCAGCTACCATTTATCAAGTTTTAAAAGAAGTACAAGCAGTTTTTAGTGATAAATCTATTGCCGAAATAAACGCTTTGGTAACGGAACGGTTTTTGCAAAACGCTAACCTCAAATTAGAATATTTTGAAATCGCTAATGAAGACACACTTAAAACTGCCACTACCAAGAAAGAAGGTATTAATTATAGAGCTTTTATAGCTGTTTTTGCCGGTGAAATCAGATTGATCGATAATATTTCTTTAAATTAAATATCTTTGCACCATGCAAATACACGTAGTAAAATCTAAAATCCATAGAGTAAAAGTTACTGGCGCCGATTTAAATTATATTGGCAGTATAACTATAGACGAAGATTTAATGGATGCCGCCAATATTGTTGAAGGCGAAAAAGTACAAATAGTAAATAATAATAATGGTGAAAGACTCGAAACTTACGCCATTCCTGGTCCGCGTAATAGCGGTGAAATTACCCTAAACGGTGCAGCTGCCCGAAGAGTAGCGCCCGGCGATGTACTTATACTTATTACCTATGCCATTATGGATATAGAAGAAGCCAAAGCTTTTAAACCAGCTTTAGTCTTCCCAGACGAAGAAACGAACCTACTTCGTTAATTTGAAGAAGTCGCTTTCAAAATTTTTACAAGTTTCTATTCCTCTTGCGTTAGGTATATTTTTAATTTGGTATATCTACCAATCATTTACTCCACAACAGCTTGCCGAAACCAAAAAGCATTTTTCTGATGCCAATTACGGCCTTGTTTTACTTTCGGTTTTACTAAGCGTATTAAGTCATTTGTCGCGTGCTTATAGATGGAGTTTTATGTTAGAGCCATTGGGCTACCGACCTAAATTGGCGAACAATTTTTTGGCAATTTCGGTGGGGTATTTAATGAATGTGTTTATCCCAAAAAGTGGCGAGTTTTCCAGAGCGATTATTTTAGACAAGTATGAAGCGATCCCTTTTCAAAAAGGCTTTGGAACGATAATTTCAGAACGAATAGTAGATTTAATTCTTCTTTTAATTTTTACGCTAATAGCAGTATTTATAAAGTTTGACGTTTTATACGCTTACGTAATGGCAAGTGTTCCGCCGTCAATTTTATACGTGTTTGTGTTTGTTGCCATTGCCATAGCGTTGTCTATTCCACTTTATATAAAATTTTCAAAATCCAATATTAACAAAAGACTTAAAAACTTTATTATTGGTTTAAAAGAAGGAGTTTTTAGCATTATTAAAATGAAACGAAAAGGAGCCTTTCTTTTTCATACATTTATCATTTGGGCTTTGTATTTGCTTTCGTTTTATACAGCACTCCATTCGTTGCCAGATATTTTGAGTATTCCTGTAGGTACTGTAATTATTGCTTTTGTGGTGGGTAGCTTTACTTTTGCTTTTACAAATAGTGGTTTTGGAACATATCCTTTCGCAATTGGAGGCATACTCACCATTTTTGGAATTGCCAAAACCGCCGGCATTGCATTAGGGTGGATTGTTTGGATTTCAAATATTTCGTCTATTGTAATTTTTGGAGTGTTTTCACTATTAATCCTTCCTTTTTACAACCGAAAGTAAATTTGCTTTAAAGTAAATTTATATTTACTGAATTATTACCTCTTTAAAAATTAGTACCTTTCCTCATTTAAAATTTTGGGGTCATGAAAAAGCTATTAATTTTTGCTATTTGTGCACTGTTTAGCGGCACATTGTTTTCACAAATTATTTATGAAGAATTTCAATCGGAAAAACTTGGGCAATCACGGCGATTAAAAATTCAATTGCCCAGAAACTACGATTCCAACGAAGATAAACGTTATCCAATTGTCTTAGTTTTAGACGCCGATTATTTATTTGAACCTGTAGCCGGAAACGTAGACTATTTCAGTTATTGGGAAGATATGCCAGAGTCTATTGTCGTTGGTGTAATGCAGGCAGATTCGCGTTATTTTGATTGTTCTTTTGACGATAAAACGTATTTTCCAGACGACAAAGGTTCGCAGTTTTTTGAGTTTATTGGGCTAGAGCTTATACCGTATATTGACAAGAAATATAGGACGGCAAAATTTATCATTGGCGTAGGCCACGATTTTACAGCAAACTTTTTAAATTATTACCTTTTTAAAGATCCGCCATTGCTTAATGGCTATATAAATTTGAGTCCAGATTTGGCTCCTTTGCTAGACCAACGTTTGGCAGAACGCATTCCGCAAATACCGAGTAAAATATTTTATTATCTCGCTACAGGTACCGACGACATTCAGGCTTTAAGAGAAGCTTCTGAAGATTTAAATACTGAATTGAGCAAGGTAAAAAGCAATTCGTTTACCTACTATTTTGACAATTTTGAGGAAGCTACACACTACTCATTGGTGGGTCGTGGAATACCTAATGCGCTCGAAAAAATATTTTCGGTTTATAGACCTATTAGCAAAAAAGAATACACCGAAGTGTTGCTAAAACTTAAAACATCGCCGCACCAATATCTTATGGATAAATACAAGGTAATTGAAGAACTTTTCAGTATTAAAAATAAAATTAGAAAAAATGATTTTATAGCCGTGGCTACCGCCGCCGAAAAATTAAAAAAGTGGGAATCGCTGCGTGAAACCGCTACCCTTGCTAAAAAACAATATTCTGAAACGGTTTTGGGCGATTACTATTTAGGTAGGTATTACGAAGAAATAGGCGAGCCTAAAAAGGCCATGAAAATTTTTCAAGGAGCTTTTGATAAAGAGGAAGTAGATTTTATAACCGTCGATTTACTCTTAGACAGAGCAGATGCTATAAAAAATGAATTTGGCTATTAAATAAGCTATAATTCATTGATAATAGTGCGGTTGCTGTTTGCCCAAATAGAAAGGGCGTTGGCGGTATGCGACTCTAAATTTAATTTTAAAATAATATTACTTCGATGTTTTTCAACCGTCCTAACCGATACGTATAATTGCTCTGCAATTTGATTGCTGCTTAACTGCTTTGCAATTAACTTTAAAATTGTTTTTTCTGAAGGGGTTAAGCGTTTAAGTTTAATTAATTCTTCGGAAGCGTTTGAAATACTCGATGGTGAAAAAGACGAACTAAAATAGGTTTCGTCCTTTAGCACCGCTTTAATGCATCGTTCTATTTCCGAAAAAGAATCTTCTTTTAACAAATAACCATTTATTTGAAGAACCTGCGCCTTCGAGATATATTCAGATTCTTTGTGGAAAGAAAGGATGATAAACTTAGTGTCAATGCCTTTTTCTTTTGCTATTTTTATTACTTCAAAACCTGTTAATAGAGGCATATCTATATCTAATAATGCAATAACGGGTTTGTGAGTAACAATTTCTTCCAACGCTTGCATTCCATCCTTCGCCTTGCCAACAACGTTATAATTATTTTCATTAAACTCGTTGTAAAGGCCTTTTAAAACCATGGGATGGTCGTCTGCAATTACAATTGAAATTTTACTTTTTTCAAACATTATAAATGGGGATTATAAGGGTGATTTTAGTTCCGCGGTTAATTTCACTTTTAATGTCAATTTTAGAATGTAAGATTTTGGTTCGCTCAAGCAAGGTTTTCATTCCTAAGCTCTCACCTGTGCGTAATTTATCCTGAAATTCAAAACCAACGCCATTATCTTCAACTTTAACTTTTATCTTTTTAGATTTTTGCTCAATTGTCACCGAAGCGGCTTTCGCTTCAGAATGTTTAATCATATTGTTTAAAACCTCTTGTATTATTCTATACAAATGTAATGAGGCTTCTTTACTAATCAAGGCATCAATATCGTCTATTTGGTGCGTAAAAAATATTTCGGTGTTGGCATCAATCTCGTCTATCATTGTTTTAATGGCAGTAGTTGGGCCTAACCTTTCTAAGGTAGCAGGATGTAACCCTCTTGAAATTGCACGTAATTCTTGTAGGGTGTTACTAGCCAACGATTCCATTTCAATTGTGCCCGTACTTTTTGTCTGTTTAGTTAGTAACATTAGTTTTTGCCCTACACTGTCATGCAACTCACGAGCAACCCTTGTGCGCTCTTGTTCTTGTGCTTTAATTAGGTTTTGTGTGTACAATTCATTTCTTTTTTTATTGGCTTCATTTCTCAAATAGTAAATGGTAAACCCGCCCATTACAACTGTGGTAATAACCACTGCCCAAAACATCCAAGTTGTCCAAAAGGGTACTTCTATTTTAAACGCATATGTATAGGGCACGGTTTGCCACACCCCGTCGCCATTATCGGCCATAAATTCAAAAGTATAATTGTTTGGCGGTAAGTAAGAAAATACAACTTCCGATTCGGTGGTGGGTTTGGACCATTCATCGCCGTCGCGTAATCCTTTCATTCGGTATTTGTACTGTACGTTTTCAGGATTTGTAAAAGTGATTGCCTCCATTGAAAAACTTAAATAGTTTTTTTGATACGGTAATACAATGCCGCTTTTTTGTCTATAAATACTATCGTTAAACGGTTCAGAAAACAATAAAACTTGTGAGAGATTGAGCTTAGGAGGTTTTGGATTTGGCAAAAAATCATTTGGGTGAAAAACTACCATTCCGCTAAGTGAACTTGCCGCTACAGTTTCGTTATTTACAATTCGCAACGAGTTATAATCTATGTCGTTTTCTAAAAAATGGGGGATGGTGCAGTAGTTTTCAACTACAATTTTATCGTCGTAGATTAATTGTCGTAAATCTACTTTTACAAATATTCCTCTCCCCGCTAACCACAAATCGTTTTTATGTACTGTAAGGGCTCTAAGTTGCTTTAAAGCAGGAAAGCAACTCATATCTATGGTTTTATGTTTAAAGTTGTCGTTTTGTAGCGTTAAATGGTATAGGTTTTTATCATTTGCGGCAATAACTTCGTTTTTATTAATAACAGCCAAACTTTTAAAATCGTTGTGTTCTCTTGGATTAAGCCCCGCAATAGTATCGAGCTTTTGATTTTTTAGTTGAAATAATCCACTTATTTTACACAGAATATAACGATCGCCAATGGGTTCAACAGCAATCGATCGTCTGGAATTAATATAGTACGAAGAATCTGGAGCAATTACTTTAATAGCTTCGGTTTGAAATAGCAACGTATTTTTTTTATCTGAATACAACAGGTTGTAGTCCCCAGCATCAATCAATTTTGATTTTTTTGCTGATTGTGAGTACTCAAAAACAGCCTTATCTGTACTGTATAAAAAGTCATCATTTGGTTTAATAAAAATGTGGTTTACCTTTGTATTGTTGCCAATGGGTTCAATTTCGTCTTCTTCACTTACCGTAACCAAACCTTTATTTGTGGCAACCAACAATTTATCATTCCAAGGCTCAAGAGCGTTTACAGAGTTTAAACCGTGATTTTGATTGTAAATTTTAAAAGCTTTGTCTCTAAACCTAATAATACCTTCTCCGTAAGAAGTCATCCAAAGGTTTCCTTCGGTGTCTTTTATAATGTGATAGATATAATTTGTTGGCAGACCGTTGTTTTCGGTAAGTAATTCTAGTTTTCCGGTTTTTTTGTTAAAAACGCCAAAACCGTTTCCTTCAAAAGTAAGATAGAATTCGGAGTCGCTTTTTTCTAAAATGTCGTAAACTCGGTTTTTATCAAACTCATCTGGATTAAATTCGTAAGCGGTTATTTCGTTATCGACAATTTTATAAAGCCCGCCATAGGCACCAATCCAGATAGTTTTATTGTCTTCAACCAAAATAGAATAGCAAATATTATTTATTCCATCTTCTTCCGAATAGATATTTTCGAGCTTTAAACTGTCTAACGAAAGTTTAAAAACCCCGTCGCTTACAGATGCAATTATGATAGTATTATCATCAAACCACGCAGCCTGATGAAAACTTGCTCGTGGGTAATTTTCAACTTTTACATCCAGTTTTTTCCAAGTGCCATTTTTATAGGAGCCAATTCCGTTTGAAAAGATGATGTAAATAGTACCGTCTTTAGCCTCTAAAAAACTATTTGCGCTCCCGAGAGCGGTAAAGTTTGTAGATGAAATATTTGTGATTTTTTCGTTGTAAATTGTGCTAATCCCTTTGCCCAGGGTGCCTATCCAAATTCTCCCTTTAGAATCTTCAAAGATGCTAAAACTGGTATTTGAAGCTAAGCCGTCATCGGTGGTATAATTTTTAAAAGTTTTACCGTTAAAACAGCTTACACCGCCCGTAGTAGAAACCCAAATTCTATTTTTACTATCTTGTAAAATTGCATAAGTATCATTACTGGTTAAGCCATTTTCAACTTTGTAGTTTTTAAACTGATAGTTTTGGGCATAAATGGTTAGAAAGCTAGTCCATAGTAGAAAAAGTGTGAGGAATAAGCATTTCATTTAGCGGTGGTTTGTACAGTAAATATATTTATTTTAGCGAAATATTATGGCCAAAACTAAAACAACATTTTTCTGTCAAAATTGTGGCGCTCAATACGCTAAGTGGCAGGGGCAGTGTAACGCTTGTAAAGAGTGGAATACTATAGCCGAAGAAGTTATTCAAAAAGCCGAAAAGATTAGTTGGAAAACACAAGAATCTTCAGGCAATTCGCGTACCCGACTTACAAAACCGCAACGGGTTTCTGAAATTTCTACCCAAGCAGAAGCGCGACTAAACACAAAAAACAACGAGTTAAACAGAGTACTTGGCGGCGGATTAGTGCCGGGTTCACTTACGCTATTAGGTGGCGAACCGGGCATTGGCAAAAGCACATTAATGTTACAAATAGCGCTACAGCTTCCTTATAAAACACTGTATGTATCGGGTGAAGAGAGTGCGCAACAAATAAAGATGAGGGCAGAACGTATTCAGCCTGTTTCAGAAAATTGCTATATTTTAACCGAGACTAAAACACAAAATATTTTTAGAAATATTGAATCTATTAAACCCGATATTGTGGTAATAGATTCTATTCAAACCTTACACACAGACCATATTGAGAGTACGGCTGGTAGTATTTCGCAAATTCGAGAAACTACTGCCGAACTTATAAAATTTGCAAAAGAAACTGCGACTCCTGTAATTTTAATAGGGCATATTACCAAAGATGGAAATATTGCTGGCCCCAAAATTTTGGAACATATGGTAGATACAGTTTTGCAGTTTGAAGGAGATCGCAATCACCTGTACAGAATTTTACGGGCTCATAAAAACAGATTTGGTAGCACTAGCGAAATAGGTATTTATGAAATGCAAGGAAATGGTTTGCGCGAAGTTGCAAATCCGTCTGAAATACTTATTTCTAAAAACGAAGAAGATTTAAGTGGTACGGCAATTTCGGCTACTTTAGAAGGTATGCGGCCATTAATGATCGAGATTCAAGCACTTGTAAGCAGCGCGGTTTACGGTACACCACAACGAAGCGCAACTGGGTATAATGCCAAACGATTAAATATGATTCTTGCCGTGCTAGAAAAACGAGCAGGTTTTAAGTTGGGGGCAAAAGATGTTTTTTTAAACATAACGGGAGGCATCACTGTCGACGATCCAGCTATAGATTTGGCAGTGGTTGCAGCTGTACTTTCTTCAAATATCGATATTGCTATCGACAAGCGTTTGTGTTTTGCTGCCGAGGTGGGATTAGCCGGCGAAGTAAGACCCGTTACCCGCGTAGAACAACGTATTTTAGAAGCCGAAAAATTAGGCTTTACTTCAATAGTTGTTTCAAAATATTGTAAAATCTCAAAAAAAGATTTTCATATTAATATTATAAAAGTGGCCAAAGTCCACGACGTTGTGCACCATTTATTTGGATAGCAACCTGTGCGATTTCTTGAGTTTTTTGAATTAACTTTTTTTTAGTCATTGTGCACATCGCTTAGTAGTATCTTTAGAAAACAATTCTGAAAATATTACTATGTCTATCTTTTCAAAAATTAAACAAACGCTTCGCCTTTTAAAAGATGTTGATCTTGATGCTTTAGGAAAACTTTCGCAAAAAGTAGATTTGCCTGAAGTTATGAAGACAGTGGGGGAGCTCGACGACCGGCAGTTGGCGGGGTTAATGCGCATGTTAAAACACAAAGGGGGTAAACGTGGGCAACACAAACTACCACCTATCGATGGCGATTTTTACGATTTAGCCTTAAAACTTACTCCCGAACAACGCAAACTTCAAATTAAAGTACGCAATTTTATGGAAGATGAGGTTAAACCAATTGCCAATGAATGTTGGAATAAAGCCGAATTTCCGTTTCAAATTATTCCAAAAATGGCCGAACTCGATATATGTGGCATAGCTTATGACGGGGTGGGAGCAAATAATCATCCGTTTTTAATGGAAGGAATAATAGCCATGGAATTAGCACGAGTAGATGTTTCAATTTCAACCTTTTTTGGAGTACACAGTGGGTTGGCAATGGGATCGATTTACGTTTGCGGTAGCGAAGAACAAAAACAAGAGTGGTTGCCAAAAATGCAACGTATGGAAATCATTGGTGCATTTGGGCTTACCGAACCCGAAGTAGGATCGGCAGTGGCTGGTGGATTAGGAACAACCTGTCGAAAAGAAGGGGACGAGTGGATTTTAAACGGTCAAAAAAAGTGGATTGGCAATGCTACCTTTGCCGATGTAATAATAATTTGGGCGCGCGATGAAGCAACAGATCGTGTTAAGGGATTTTTGGTGCGGAAGGAAAATCCTGGGTTTAAAGCCGAAAAAATGGAGAATAAAATGGCGCTTCGTACCGTCCAAAATGCGATTATAACCTTAACTAATTGTCGCGTACCCGAAAGTGATAGACTCCAAAAATGTGAATCGTTTAAAGATACTGCAAAAGTGTTGCAAATGACGCGTGCTGGCGTGGCTTGGCAGGCGGTTGGGTGCGCACGAGGTGCTTATGAGGCGGCATTAAAATACACCAAAAAGCGCGAACAATTTGGCAAACCAATTGCTTCATTTCAACTTATACAAAATCATTTAGTCGAAATGGTTGCAAACCTTACAGCTATGCAAACTATGTGTTTTAGACTTTCAGAATTGCAAGACGAAGGTTTGTTGACAGATGAACATGCTTCGCTCGCAAAGGTTTTTTGTAGTATGCGAACCCGAGATGTGGTTAGTCAAGCCCGAGAAGTTATGGGCGGCAACGGAATTCTTTTGGAGTACGATGTAGCTCGTTTTGTTGCCGATGCCGAAGCCATTTATAGTTACGAAGGAACAAAAGAAATAAACACTTTAATTGTAGGTAGAGCCATTACAGGTTACAGTGCTTTTGTGTAATTTAATTGCGGTGCCCTTTTAAAAGAGAATAGCTTATGGAGCAGGATTTGGAATTTGTTTATGAACCGTTTCAATTTCTTTTAAAATTTCATTAGAAAGTGCAATAGTAATGCTTTCAATATTTTCTGAAAGTTGCTCGATAGTAGTAGCTCCAATAATTGGGGTTGTCACAAATTTCTTTTGAAGAATAAAAGCCAGTGCCATTTGTGTAAAACTCATATTGTGCTTATTGGCAATCGTATTATATTTTTTGGTGGCTTCAATAGCAGTATTGCCACTATAACGATTGTACTGTGTAAACAAGTTAATTCGGGAGTTTTTATTTGCGGTACCGTGTAAATATTTACCTGTGAGCATGCCAAAAGCCAATGGTGAATACGCCATATAACCTATGTTTTCGCGATAGAGAATTTCACTTAAGCCAATTTCATCCTTTCTGTTTAATAAATTAAACGGATTTTGAACCGTAGCTATTTTAAGTTTCCTGTTTCGAGATTCTTCTATAAAACGCATGACGCCATAAGGCGTTTCGTTGGATAGCCCAATATGCCGAATCTTTCCTTTTTCAACCAAATACTCTAGATTGTTTAAAGTTTCGGCAAAATTATCTTGCCACTCTGTTAATGTTTTATGCTGGTAATCTCGTTTGCCAAAAATGTTTGTGCTACGCTCTGGCCAGTGAAGTTGATACAAATCTATATAATCTGTTTGTAATCGCTTTAAGCTGTTGTCGATAGCATTTTCTAACGATTGTTTGCTAAAATCTAACGGTTCCCGAATATGATTCATATTTCGGTTTGGACCAGCAATTTTTGAGGCTAAAATTAAATTCGCTCTGTTTTTCTTTTTACCTAACCAATTACCAATATAAGTTTCTGTCCTCCCCTGTGTTTTTGGGTTGGCTGGCACGGGATACATTTCGGCACAATCGATAAAATTAATTCCCTTTTCAACTGCAAAATCTAATTGTTGGTGAGCTTCGGTTTCAGAGTTTTGCTCACCCCACGTCATTGTGCCTAAGCAAAGTTTGCTTATTTTAAGATGTGTATTTGGAAGCGTTGTATATTTCATATCGCGTTTAGCCTAAGCAGAAAACTATTTAAAAATGTGTAAAATTTATTATTTCAATTATAATATTCTGCCTTAATTATTGAGGAAATTCAAGTTCTACTAAAAGCGGGCAGTGATCGCTGTGTTTGGCTTCGGGTAAAATTACCGCTCTTTTTAAATTTTCTTTTAAAGTTTCTGAAACCAAATTATAATCAATACGCCATCCTTTGTTGTTATTTCTGGCATTGGCGCGATAGCTCCACCAAGTGTAGTTGTGCGGTTCTTGATTAAAAAAGCGAAAACTATCTATAAAACCTCTTTTCATAAAATTATCGAGCCATTCGCGTTCAACGGGTAAAAATCCTGAAACATTTTTATTGCGCACTGGGTCGTGAATATCTATTGCCTGATGACAAATATTGTAATCGCCGCAAATAACCAAATTTGGAATCTCCTTTTTTAATGTGTCAATATACTTTTGAAAATCGGCCATAAAAGTAAATTTATGTTCCAAACGAGCAAGGTTGGTGCCGCTGGGTAGGTATAAGCTCATAATAGAAACACTGTCAAAATCAACCCGAATATTTCTACCTTCAAAATCCATGTAATCAATACCCGTGCCGTATTCAACGTGGTTTGGTTTGTGTTTTGAAAAAATTGCAACGCCGCTATAGCCTTTTTTATTAGCGCTAAACCAGTAGTGATAGGGGTACCCAGCTTTTTCGATTGCCTCAACGTCAACTTGGTCTTTATTGGCTTTTGTTTCTTGTATGCAAATTACATCTGGATTTGCAATTTGTAACCAGTCGAGAAATCCTTTTCGCATTGCTGCGCGAATTCCGTTTACATTGTACGAGATTATTTTCATAATATTTCCGTGAGGAGGGAGTGTTTTTGAGGTATTTTCTGAAATAATTCTTCGCAAGATAAAAATCTAATATTCCACAGCCAACTTGTTCCGTATTTCTTTAACGGTTTGCCTATTTTTGATGAGGTTTCAGCCAAAGATGGTCTTTGGCGTTATCTACGAGTAACGCAAAATAAAAGCTTGTAAAATATGTTAATTTAGCGAGTATTTGTGTGTTTCTGTGCCAATTGTGTCTTTGTAAGCATAGAAAATAAAATTACAAGTGTTTAGTTTAATAGTAGATGAAGTTTTACCTGTCTCTTTTTACCTTCTTATTTTTAGCCGTTGGCTATGCACAGGATATTTCAACTAATTACAAGGAGAAAAAATTTGCTGTAAAAGATACGGTAGTCGTGGATAGTGCGGGGATTAATCCTAAAAAGTTTGTGATTTTTGATAGCGAAGGCAACCCATTAAACCCCTTTAGTTACCGAATTGATTTTAAAAAAGGAATTGTCGTTTTTCCGAAAGAAATTTTACAACAACAAGATTCAGTAACTATTGAATACTTGCAATATCCCGATTTTTTAACACGAGATTATTTTACGTTGGACCCAAATATAATTGTTGAAAATACTGGGCAAATAGACAAGTTGTACGCCTTGGACCAAAGTACAAATAAAAGTGTTTTTACACCGTTTGATGGGTTAAATACTTCGGGAAGCATTTCGCGAGGTATTACCATTGGGAATAACCAAAACGCTGTGGTAAACAGTGAGCTCGATCTTCAAATTACAGGAAAATTGAGCGACAAAGTTTCTATTCGAGCTTCTATTCAAGATGCCAATATTCCTACTCAAGAGGGGGGGTATTCGCAAAGTTTGGATGAATTTGACCAGATTTTTATCGAACTTTTTGGTGAAAATTGGAACATTCGAGCGGGTGATATCGACCTTCAAAATAGCAACAGTTACTTTGGAAGATTTACAAAAAAGGTTCAGGGAATTTCACTGGGAGGTGTCTTTAATAATGACGATGGCTCTAAAATTTCGGCCTATGGGTCGGGCGCACTGGTACGCGGCGTGTTTTCAAAAAGTGAGTTTTTAGGGCAGGAGGGAAATCAAGGCCCGTACAAATTGGTGGGTCCCAATGGCGAACTCTACATTTTGGTGGTCTCGGGTAGTGAAAGGGTGTACGTAAACGGCCTGCTTTTAGAGCGTGGCGAAAGCAAAGATTATGTAATTGATTACAATGCTGGAGAGCTAAAATTTAATCCTACTTTCCCAATCACTAGTAATATGCGCATTACGGTTGAATATCAATATACCGATAGAAGTTATACGCGATTTATTGGGTACGGCGGCGGTAATTATACAAGTGAAAAACTAGACTTGGGCGTGTATGTATATTCTGAAAACGACGCTAAAAACCAACCGCTGCAACAAAATCTTTCCGAAGAACAAGTAGCTATTTTACAGGCAGCTGGAGACAATCGCGAAATGATGAATGCCCCATCTGCCATGCCCGATACGTATTCAGAAAATAAAATTTTATATAAAAAAGAAATAATTAATGGTGAAGAAGTTTTTGTGTTTTCTACCAATCCCGAAGACGAACTTTTTAGTGTTCGATTTTCGTTTGTAGGTGAAAATAACGGGAATTATATAATTAGTAACACCAATGCTATAAGCCGAATTTTTGAATATGTTGCACCTATAAATGGCATACCACAAGGAGATTATGCTCCCGTAGTTAGATTAAATGCTCCCGTAAAATTACAGGTGGGTGGGTTAAATGGAAGTTATCATCCTAACGAAAAAACACAAATAGATTTTGAAGTTGCCGGTAGTAAAAACGACCTCAACCTTTTTAGTAATATTGACGACGAAAACAACGATGGGTTTGCGGGTAGGCTCGATTTTAAACAACGTGTTTTAACAACTAATGATACCTTGAAAGTTGATGCCTTTGGCTCACTAGATTTTATTCAAAAAGATTTTAAACCTATTGAAAGGTTGTATAATGTTGAATTTAACCGAGATTGGAATCTTTTAAATCCTATGGGAAATCAACGCTTTTTGGTCTCCGGATTTGAAATTTTTGATGTTGATAAAGGAGGTGCTCGCTATGAATTTCAAAATTTAAATTATTCTGAAAACTTTAATGGTACACGACAGCTATTAATTTCAGATTTTAGATTAAAAAACCTTCAAATAATTACAAACGGAAGCTACCTTAAAAGCAAAGCCGATTCTATTTCGTCTCAATTTATTCGGCTAAACAATAGAACCACTTATTCGTTTCAAAAGGCTTGGATTGGGGGTAAATTTGCGATGGAAAACAATGAAATTTTAAACGCTAACAGCAATAAAATTTCACCCTTAAGTCAACGGTTTAGTGCTTTTGAAGTTTTTTCTGGAATTGGCGATAGTACGCAAGTGTATTTAGAGCTGGGGCATCAATTTAGGGTGAATGATAGTGTGCGAAATAACGTACTTGAAAGGGTGAATTCATCTCGGGCCTATTATTTAAAATCAAAGCTTATTAGCACCAAAAACACACAGCTTTCTGCTTTTGCTAATTACCGAATACTCAATTACGAACCATTTGAAACGGTAGGTATTTCTATAAACAACAATCCTGAAATTACAAATCGCGAAACCGAGCGTTCGTTAAATTCGCGAGTGTTGTACAACCAAAATGTTTTTGATGGCGCCATACGGTGGAATACCGTTTTAGAGTCTAATAACGGGGTTGTGCCGCAACAGGAATTTACATATGTTAAAACAGATCCCGGGCAAGGGGTGTATGTTTGGATAGATTATAATGAAAATGGTATTCAAGAGTTAGAAGAATTTGAAGTAGCGCAGTTTCAAGACCAAGCAGAATATGTAAGAATACTACTGCCAAACCAAGTGTTTTTAAAAGTACGGCAGAATAAATTCAGTCATATTTTAACTTTAAATCCGCAAAAATGGTCAAATGAGGACGGGTTTAAAAAATTGTTGTCTCATTTTTACAATCAAACCTCGTATGTTCTTGATAGAAAAGTAAAACGAACCAACGACGGATTTAACATTAACCCGTTTGAAGATGGTGGCAGTGACCAATTAGGGCTCACGCTTAATTTTAGGAATGCCTTGTTTTTTAATAGAGGAAAGCAAAAGTACACCACGAGTTATACATATTTATCTACTTCGGCAGATAATTTATTGGCAGTTGGGCTTCAGCAAAACAATCTTAAAAGTCATCAATTAAATTTTAATCATAAATTTCATAGCAGTTGGTTGCTCAATTTAAAGGGTGTTGCGAGCGATACTGAAAGTATTTCTGAAAACTTTACAGCCAGAAATTACAAGCTAAATTCATTTGAAACTGCTTCAAAAATATCTTATTTATTAAACCGTAATACACGTTTTGATGCTACTTATAAATTTGGCAAACAAGAAAATGAAATAGGCAATTTAGAGCAATTAAACCAGCAAACTATTGGGCTGTCGTTTTCACTTACCAATCTCGATAAAAATTCTGTCAATGGCGAATTGAGCTATATTAAAAACAATTTTGAGGGCAGTCCTTTTTCACCCGTAGCCTATCAAATGTTGGAAGGTTTGCAGCCGGGCACCAATTTTACTTGGCGCTTACTGTTGCAAAAACGAATAACAAAATATCTAGATGCCAACTTTTCGTATTTCGGGAGGAAGAGTGAAAACGCTAAAGCCGTGCATACTGGCAGTGTACAGTTACGAGCTTATTTTTAAGTTGGGGGCAGAAAAAAGGAGAATAAATTTATTCTCCTTTTTTCAAAATATAAAATTAACAACTTAAAATATAATTATCTGGAAAGCCAATCTTTGTACGAGATAGATTCTTTCATTTTTTCTGAAATATCTTCAATTTTAATTCGCTCTTGCTCCATAGAATCTCGGTGACGAATTGTAACTGTATTGTCTTCCTTTGTTTGGTGATCTACCGTAATACAGAATGGCGTTCCTGCCGCATCTTGACGTCTATAGCGTCTACCAACAGCATCTTTTTCGTCGTAAACTACATTGTAATCCCACTGCAAATCTTTAATTATGTTATGAGCAATGTCTGGCAAGCCGTCTTTTTTCACCAACGGTAAAACGGCTGCTTTTACAGGAGCTAAGATAGCGGGTAGTTTTAGAACCGTACGGCTACTACCATCTTCTAATTTTTCATCTTGTAAAGAATTGCTTAAAACAGCTAAAAACATTCTGTCCAAACCAATTGAAGTTTCAACTACGTAAGGAACGTAGCTCTCGTTAATTTCGTGGTCAAAATACTGAAGTTTTTTACCCGAAAATTTTTCGTGAGCTTTTAGGTCAAAATCGGTGCGGGAATGTATTCCTTCTAGTTCTTTAAACCCAAATGGAAAATTAAATTCAATATCGGTGGCAGCATTTGCGTAATGTGCCATTTTTTCGTGGTCGTGAAAACGGTAGTTTTCTTCACCCATACCTAATGAAAGATGCCACTTTAAGCGTGTTTCTTTCCAGTATTCGTAGTATTTAAGTTCTTCGCCTGGGCGTACAAAAAATTGCATTTCCATTTGTTCAAATTCGCGCATTCGGAAAATAAATTGTCGGGCAACAATTTCATTTCTAAAAGCTTTTCCTGTTTGTGCAATTCCAAACGGAATTTTTAATCGGCCAGACTTTTGAACGTTTAAAAAGTTTACAAAAATACCTTGTGCAGTTTCGGGACGTAGGTATAAATCCATAGCACTCTCAGAAGAAGCGCCCAATTTGGTGCCAAACATTAAGTTAAATTGACGCACCTCTGTCCAGTTTTTGGAACCGGTTACCGGGTCTGCAATTCCTAACTCTTCTATAAGTGCTTTTACATCGGCTAAGTCTTCGTTTTCTAAAGAGCGGGCCATTCTTTCTAAAACCGTTCGCTGTTCTTTTAAATACCGTATAACACGCGGATTGGTAGTAACAAACTCTTCTTCATTAAAACTGTCGCCAAAACGCTTTTTTGCTTTTTGAATTTCTTTTTGCGCCTTTTGATAAAGTTTTTCGGCATAGTCTTCAATAAGCACATCGGCGCGATAGCGTTTTTTAGAGTCTTTGTTATCGATTAACGGATCGTTAAAAGCATCTACGTGTCCAGAAGCTTTCCAGGTGGTTGGGTGCATTAAAATTGAGGAATCAATCCCAACAATATTTTGATGCATATTTACCATACTGCGCCACCAATATTCACGTATATTTTTCTTTAACTCTACCCCGTTTTGGGCATAGTCATATACCGCACTTAAACCGTCATAAATTTCGCTCGAAGCAAAAATATATCCGTATTCCTTTGCGTGCGAGACTACTTTCTTAAATTGATCGTCATTGTTTGCCATAGCGCAAAAATAGGAAAGTCCCCTTAACTCCCAAAGTGCCCTGTGCTTTTTTATACAATAAAAAAACCATCGTAAAATTTACGATGGTTTCTAAACGATTTTTTTAAAAATGGCTTCTATTTTAAAACCATAGTAGTTGTGGCAATTTGTGTTGCACCATCAAAAAGATTGATTGTATATCTTCCTTCAATAAGGTCGGCTTCGTTTGAATTTACCAAAATACAAACATCTAATTCGTCATTTTCGTAAAATACATTAGTTGAGCTACTGTAGTTTATATTTTTATTTTCAAATTGTTTTACAGCATCGTCTCCCATCATTTTATTTCGTGGGTTTATAACTTGAAGGTAGAAAGTTCGGTCACCTTTTTTAGCGATTGCATTAGGCGCTAATGTAAAGCAAGCTCTAATTTTATCGGCACGGCTGGCACGTCTTGTGTCTACTACTTTTCCGCTATTTCTAATAATAACAGCTTCTCCGCGAAGATCGGTTGCAGTAATAATTGAAGCCTTTTTAATGGTTTCATTCATTGCCAAGTTTTCTTGACTTACAGAATCTGCTAACATTCTAGTGTTTTCCAGTTCTGTGGTTGTGCTATCTCTTTCAATAGCCAAGCGCCTGTTGGCAGCTATTAGGCTATCGGCTCTTCTAAATAGCATAATACGTTCTTGTTTTAGTCTGCCTATTTCGGCTTTATATCTTGCAATTAGCGATACGTTAGCCTGTGCGTCTTTAACCGAGTCTAACAAGACGGTTATACGTTCACGGGCAGCTATTAAATCTTTGTCTTTTAATTCGTTATCTTTAATAACCTCGTCGTAATTTGCAATAAGGCCTTCTAGTTCTTGCTCAATATCGGCTTTTTGCATCTCAAGATTCGATATTGTACTTTTACTATCATTGAATAGCGTAACGGTATAAACTGCCAAGGCAATTAACAAAATAGAAAGTACACCTATCAAGATTTTAAACTTCCCATTGTTATTTTCGTTTGTTGTCATAATTAATGAGTTATGTTGAGGGGTAAATGTATGACCCTATTTCTGCAAGTAACGTTTATGAAATGATAAAAAGTGTTAAATTATGTTAAATATACTTTTTCCAAAAATTTGTTATGGCTGTAAATCGATGCTATTAGCGGGAGAGAAGACTATTTGCTCAAAATGCATTCACTCGTTACCCATCGCTGGCTTTCATAAAACTGGCAATGAAATTCTTAAAAATCAGTTTTACGGTAGGTTTTTAGTAAAAAATGCTACAGCTATAATTTACTTTCAAAAAAGAGGGCTTACACAACAATTACTTCACAATTTAAAATACAGAGGTAAAGAAGAAATTAGTTATTTTTTCGGCAAATGGTTGGGTACCGAGTTAGCCGAAAATACGGCTTTTAATAACGTAGATATTGTTATTCCGGTACCACTTCACAAACAAAAATTAAGAAAACGCGGGTATAACCAAGTAGCGGGTTTTGGGAAGGAAATAGCAACCGCCCTTAATATTCCTTATCGCGATGATGTGCTTGTGAAAATTTCAGCTTCAAACTCGCAGGTTTTTAAAAATAGAATTTTGCGTTACGATAAGCAGGAGGTTTTTGCCGTTCAAAATTTAGATGTTATTAAAAACAAACACATTCTTTTGGTGGACGATATTATTACGACGGGCGCTACTTTAGAGCGATGTGCCACCCAATTGCTTAAAGGTAAAAATGTGTCAATTAGCATTGCTACAATTGCTATTGCTTAAAACAAATGCCAATTGTTGCTAGTTATTGTTTAATTTTGACCTCGATAATTTACGCTCGGTAATTTTAAAAATCTTTAAGTGAAACATCGCCTTTTATACATTCCAATAGTTTTTTTACTGTCTTTGTCTTTTGTAGACTGTGCTAAAAAAGGTTCTCCAACTGGCGGGCCGCGAGATACTATTGCTCCTATAATTGTACGCAGTAATCCTGAGAATTACAGTACAAATTTTAAAGGCAACGAAATAGAAATTAGGTTTAATGAATATATAAAACTGAAAGATGTAAATAAAGAACTTATTATTTCGCCACCAATGTCGTACGCGCCAATAATAAGTCCGTTGAGCACTTCAAAAAGTTTAATAATTAAAATTCAAGATACTTTAAAACCCAATACAACTTATTCTTTTAACTTCGGAAATAGCATTGTAGATAATAATGAAGAAAATGCACTTGAATATTTTAAATATGTATTTTCAACAGGTTCTTATATCGATAGTTTAAAACTGAAGGGTAAGGTTAAAGATGCAAAACTTTTAACGCCCGAAATTCCTACAACTGTTATGTTATATGAAGTTGATGAAACGTTCTCAGATTCAATTATATATTCTAAAAAGCCAACCTATATAACCGTTACCAAAGATAGCACGGGTACTTTTGAATTTACAAACCTGCGCGAAGGCAAATATTTACTTACAGCTTTAAAAGAAAAAAATAACGACTACATTTTTCAGCCAGCTAACGATAAAATAGGTTTTGTAAATGAAGTAATTAGCATTCCCACCGATACCACTTACACACTAACACTTTTTAAAGAAACTCCCAATTATAAGTTTGTTAGACCCACCCAAATTGGCAAAAATCATATTGTGTTTGGGTACCAAGGCCGTGCTAACAATTTAAAAATTGACGTGCTTTCAAACGTTCCGCAAGATTTTGAAGCCATCAGTTTTAAAGATGAAGTAAAAGATTCTATTCATTATTGGTTTAAACCTGCTTTAACATTGGATTCTTTAGTTTTTAGCGTTACAAACAATAAAATAATAGACACTACTACGCTTAGAATGCGAGAGCTTTATAAAGACTCATTGCGTATTTCGGCTTCGCAATCGGGAACAATAGTATTAAAAGATACTTTTAAATTACGTGCAAACACGCCTTTGGTTGCTATCGATACTTCAAAATTTGAAATAAGAGATAAAGACTCAACCTTAATTAGGCCTACGGTTAATTTAAATAAAAACCGAAATTACGCCGAGGTATATTTTCCAAAAATGGAAGCTCAAAATTATAATATAAAACTACTGCCTGGCGCCCTAACCGATTTTTTTGAACACGCTAACGACACGTTGTTTTATAACCTAAAAACCAAAAACGCTTCAGATTATGGAAGTTTGAGTTTGAGGTTAGAAAACGTAAAAAGCTATCCATTAATAATACAATTGGTCGATAAAAAGTTTAATGTGGTAGCTCAGCATTATTTAACTGAAAAGAATACGGTGTTGTTTTCAGAAATTTCACCCGACACCTATTACATCCGAATTGTTTTTGACGATAACCAAAATCAACGATGGGATACCGGAAGCTTTTTAAATAGACTACAACCCGAAAAGATAATTTACTACCCAAAACAATTAGAAATTCGAGCCAACTGGAGTTTAAACGAAACGTTTATTTTAAAATAAATTCGTCTCTATCATTTAAAAACCGAAACTTACTTCGGTTCTTTTCAATATGCTGTTTTTGAAGTGTGATTGTTTCTATAAACGCTTCCTCATAATTTGAAGTAGAAATTTGTTTTCCCAAAACATCGTACACTGCCGAGTGGCCACTGTAATCTATGTCTTTGCCATCCTTACCAACGCGATTTACACCAATGCAATAAGTCATATTTTCAATAGCGCGCGCTTTTAGTAGGCTGTCCCAAGCTACAGTCCTAACTTTAGGCCAATTAGCTACGTAAATTACCGCATCATAATCTACTGTATTCCTAGACCAAACCGGAAATCTTAAATCGTAACAAACAAGCGGGCATATTTTCCAACCCCTGTAGTCAACAGTTATTCGTTCACTACCTGCAGTAAAAGTTTCATTTTCTTTAGCAAAGGTAAAGGTGTGTTTTTTATCGTATTTCTTATACTCGCCATTGGGAAAAACAAAGTAGAGGCGATTGTAAAATTTATTGTTTTCCTCAATTATTACACTTCCGGTAATAGCGCATTTGTTTTTTTTAGCTTCAAAAATCATCCAATTTAAAGTTTCGCCATCATTAGGTTCGGCTAGTTTTTTAGCATTCATTGAAAACCCCGTGGTAAACATTTCTGGCAGAATAATTAAATGGGTTTCTTCGGTAATAGTTTCTATTTTTTTTGAAAACTGGGCTCTATTGGCTTCGGCATTTTCCCAAATTAATTCACTTTGAATTATTGTAACTTTTAAATTAGTTTCCATAGTGTAATCTTCAATTTTTGTGGTAACATACAAATTTAGCCTATAATTCGCTAAGAATTTTTGCCGCCTCGGCTAAGGTTTTATCGGTCTTTGCAAAACAAACACGAATTTGTTTAAAGTCTTTTTTGCCCTCGTTAAAAACCGAAGTAGGAATGGTTGCAATTTTATGCTCTTTGGTAAGCCTTTCGGTAAAAGCAATATCACTTTCTGAAGATATTTCTGAAAAATCTAACATTTGAAAATAAGTACCTTTTGATGGGGTGATTTTAAAGCGTGAATCTTTTAATACGTTTAGGAAGAAGTCGCGTTTTTGTTCGTAAAAATCTGAGAGTTTTAAATAATGATTTTTATCTTTAAGGTAGGTGGCAAGCGCTTTTTGCGCAGGATGATTAACGCTAAAAACAACAAATTGATGTATTTTTTGAAATTCTGTCATTAAGTGTTTTGGTGCTGCACAATAACCAATCTTCCACCCGGTATTGTGAAAAGTTTTTCCGAAAGACGCTGTTATAAAACTGCGGTTTGCCAAAGCCTCAAACTTCGATGCACTTTGATGTTTGTTTTTGTCAAAAATTATATGTTCATAAACTTCATCGCTTAAAACAAGTATGTCATTCTTTTCGGTTAAACGCTGTAATTCCAGCATATCTTCTTTGGTGAAAAGCATACCGCTTGGATTGTGCGGGCTGTTAATGATTATCATTTTGGTTTTAGAAGAAATTTTATCGGCAACCTCCTGCCAATCCACTTGGTACAATGGCGGCTTTAATTGAATGGGAACAATTTTTCCGCCAAACAACTGCACTGTTGGCGCATAACAATCATATGCGGGCGTGAATATTATTACTTCGTCGCCCTTTTGAATGGTAGCGGCAATGATGGTAAAAATGGCTTGTGTAGCACCGGCTGTAATCGTTAATTCCGATTCGGGATTATAAAAATGATTGTGAAGATTCTCAATTTTTTTTGAAATTTCCATTCGCAATTCAAAATCGCCCGGCATAGGTGCGTATTGATTGTAGCCATCGCGCATAGCGTTTTCTACCAATGCATTTAAAGTAGGGTCGCTAGGAAAGTTAGGAAACCCTTGCGATAAATTTATAGCATCGTAATCGATCGCCATTTTGCTCATCACCGAAAAAATGGAGGTTGGAATATTAGGTAATTTAGAAGGTATGGTCATTTTGTTTAAAAATTTAAAAACTTAAATGTCTTGGGGTAAGTTACTATTTATTTTGGGCAACAAAAAAACCCTTACAAGGCTTGTAAGGGTTAATTTTTAAAAATGCGATTCTCGGTTTACCGAGAGCTATTAATATCTATAATATTCAGGCTTAAAAGGACCTTCAACTGTTACGCCAATATATTCGGCTTGTTCTTGTGAAAGTTCGGTAAGCTCAACGCCAATTTTGGCTAAGTGAAGTTTGGCTACTTTTTCATCTAAATGCTTAGGAAGCATATAAACTTTGTTTTCATAATTTTCACCGTTTTTCCAAAGCTCAATTTGCGCTAAAGTTTGATTTGTAAAACTATTACTCATTACAAAACTTGGGTGGCCCGTAGCACATCCTAAATTCACTAAACGACCTTCGGCTAAAAGAATAATATCCTTACCATTAATAGTGTATTTATCAACTTGTGGCTTAATTTCTACGTGCGTATTTCCGTGGTTTTCTTTTAACCAAGCTACAGCAATTTCGTTATCAAAATGACCAATATTACAAACAATTGTTTTGTCTTTCATCGCTTCAAAGTGCTCGCCGCGAACAATGTCTTTGTTACCGGTTGTGGTAATAACTATGTCTGCATTGCCAACAACTGTTTCTAATTTCTTTACTTCAAAACCATCCATTGCAGCTTGCAATGCACAAATTGGGTCAATTTCAGTAACTGTAACAATAGCGCCCGCACCTTTAAATGAGGCTGCGGTACCTTTACCAACATCGCCATAACCACAAACAACTACGCGTTTTCCAGCCAACATAATATCGGTTGCACGACGTATGGCATCTACAGCACTTTCGCGGCAACCGTATTTGTTGTCAAATTTACTTTTGGTAACACTATCGTTAATATTAATAGCTGGCATAGGCAGTGTTCCTTTTTTCATACGCTCGTAGAGGCGGTGAACACCTGTAGTAGTTTCTTCTGAAATACCTTTAACAGCAGATGCAAGTTCGGGATATTTGTCTAAAACCATATTGGTTAAATCGCCACCATCATCAAGAATCATGTTAAGCGGCTCGCGCTCTTCGCCAAAGAAAAGCGTTTGCTCAATACACCATTCAAATTCTTCTTCAGTCATTCCTTTCCAAGCGTAAACCGGAATTCCTGCAGCAGCAATTGCAGCGGCAGCGTGATCTTGCGTAGAGAAAATATTACAAGAACTCCAAGTTACTTCGGCACCCAATGCAACTAAAGTTTCAATAAGTACCGCAGTTTGGATAGTCATATGCAAACATCCTGCAATACGAGCTCCTTTTAATGGTTGTTCTGCGCCATATTCCTCACGTAGCGACATAAGCCCGGGCATTTCGGCTTCGGCTAATTCAATTTCTTTTCTTCCCCAATCTGCAAGGGAAATATCTTTTACTTTAAACGCCGTGTAAGGCACAGTTTTCGTTGACATATTTATTATATTTATACCCGCTCTCCGGCAAAAATTGCCCTAAAAACTTGAGCGGTATTTATTAAAATTAATTCTCTAGTTTTAAGTTTGCAAAACTACGAAATATCCTTGAAAATTCTATGCCACTTTACAAAACTATAACAGTTAATAATGCTACTAAAGTCTTCATTTGGAAGATTGAAGAGTCATTTGATTGGCTCTCGAAAGGAATTGAATTAACCGCAAATTGCGCAAATCGAGTAGCCGGAATGAAAAGCGATATTCACCGTCGTGGTTTTATGAGCATTCGGCATTTACTTGCGTTAGCGGGTTATACAGATCACGATTTGTATTACGACCAAAACGGCAAACCGCATTTAAGAGATAGCAAACACATTTCTATTACACATTCATTCAATTTTTCGGCTATTATTGTTAGCGATGCCGAAGTGGGAATAGACATTGAAAAACAGCGAAATAAAATTCTAAAAATCGCACATAAATTTACGCCAATTCAGGAATACCGCACCATTGCCAACGAAGATGCGCTAATAAGAAAGTTGACTATTGTGTGGTGCGCCAAAGAATCGCTTTATAAAAGTTTTGCTGAAAAAGGGGTGAGTTTTTTACAGAATATTTATGTTGAAGAGTTTGCCCTCGAAGACCTTAAAACAACCGCCACCGTTACCTATAAAGATGAAACTGAAAAATACAATGTAGATTATCTAGAATTTGAAGGTTTTACTTGTGCCTACGCACTCCTTTCTGAAAAGCAATAAATGGAACATTTGTTTTATAAAACGCTTCTTAAAAGTTGTACCGAAAAAAAGAAGCAACTCGCCATTTTAATAGATCCCGAAAAATTTATAATTGCCGAAACAGAATTGTTTCTAAGCAAAATTCCGAAGGAAACCACACATATTTTTGTGGGCGGAAGCACCGTAAAAAACGGCGAAACCGAAACAACCGTAAAAGCACTAAAAACAAAAACTAATTTGCCTATATTTTTATTTCCGGGCGATTATTCGCATATAACGCCTATTGCCGATGCGCTATTGTTTTTGTCATTACTTTCAGGTAGAAATGCCGAATATTTGATAGGACAACAAATAAAAGCAATTTCAAAGCTAAAGCATTCGGGGTTAGAAATTATTTCGACAGCTTATATTTTAATTGATGGCGGAAGTAACTCGGCAGTTTCAAAAGTCACAAAAACTGAGCCGCTACCGCAAGAAAATGTTGAGGAAATTGTCCATACCGCTCTCGCCGGGCAATTTATGGGTGCAAAACTCATTTATTTAGAGGCGGGGAGTGGGGCACAATATCCGGTAACCGCAACAGTTATTTCGGCAGTGGTGCGAGCTGTAAATATTCCTGTAATTGTTGGTGGTGGCATTAAAAGCCAAACCCAAAAACAGGATGCCTATAATGCCGGAGCAGCAATGGTTGTAATGGGCACAGCCTTCGAAAATACAAACTTGAATATTTAAAATAGATACTATTTACTGCCAACGATAAACCTTTTATAATTGTAACTTTGAAGAAAAATTAAGAAATGAATATTTCAGTAGAATTAACCCTCTCCCCACTGCAGGACGACTACGAACCATCGATAATTAATTTTATTAAAAACTTGCGCAATTCTGGGCTAACTGTTTTAGAAAACCCGCTAAGTACACAGGTTTACGGCGATTATGATGTTGTGATGAATCTTTTGCAGAAGGAAATGAAAACAGCCTTAGAAGCCGTAGAAAGAGGTCTGCTTTATATTAAAATTGTAAAATCTGACCGCAGCAATTATGAGCCCCATTTTTGATTGGTTTTTCGCGCAATACCAAGAGGTTCCAACCCATTTGGTCGTCTTAGAAATTATAGCGGTTATCTTTGGATTTTTAAGTGTTTGGTATGCTAAACAAGATAATATTTTGGTGTATCCCACGGGGATAATTAGCACCGCCATTTTTGTGTATATCCTCGCTATTTATTCGCTATTGGGCGATATGATGATTAATGGCTATTACTTTGCCATGAGTATTTACGGCTGGTATATTTGGACCCGAAAAATTGACAACACACATTATACGCCAATTACCAAAACCACAAAAAGAGAAAACAAACAGTCTGTTTTTATATTTATTGCCACGCTTGTCTTTGTCTTTGCTATTTATGAAATTTTTGACAAATGGGATAGTTGGACCGCTTTTGTAGACACCTTTACAACGGCAATTTTCTTTGTTGGAATGTGGCTTATGGCGAAGAAAAAAATAGAAAATTGGATTTATTGGATTATTGGAGATTTAATTTCGGTGCCACTTTATTTGTACAAAGGCCTCGTTTTTACTTCTTTTCAATATTTATTGTTTACGGTAATTGCCATTTACGGCTACCGTGCCTGGAAACAAAACCTCAATAAACCCGAAACTAGTTTAATGTAATGGTAAAAGTAGTGCTATTTGGACCCGAATCTACGGGAAAGACTACCCTCTCAAAACAATTGGCAGCGCATTACAAAACGCAATGGGTGCCCGAATATATGCGTGCCTACCTTGAAGAAAAATGGAATTCTAAAAAAGAATTAATAAAAAAAGATGATTTAATTCCTATCGCAAAAGGACAATTAAATCTCCAAAATGAGGCTGCTCAACGCGCTGATAATCTGCTTATTTGCGATACAAATTTGCTCGAATTAAAAGTGTATTCACAGTATTATTACGACGGGTATTGCCCTCAATTTATTAAAACCGAAGCAACCAAAAACAATTATAGTATCTATTTATTAACGTATATAGATATTCCTTGGGAACCCGATATTTTGCGGGATAGACCAAAAAATCGCGAAGAAATGTTTCAACTTTTTGAAACCGAATTGATAAAGCAAAATTTCCCCTACAAAGTTTTAAAAGGAAACGAAAAAGAGCGATTTAATAGCGCTGTGGAAGTGATAGATAAGCTTTTAATGAAATAGAAATTAATTTAAAAGAGCGATAAATTAAACGCCAACTTCTTCACTCACATTTAAAAACCTATTGAAAGAAATGTTTACCGAAAAAAATATAAATCAAATAACTGCACACGGACTCACAAAGGAAAAAGTAAAAGCGCAGTTGCAAATATTTAAAGATGGAATTCCGTATGTAAACGTGGTTGCTCCTGCTTCGGCAGATAATGGTATTGCTGTATTTTCAGAAGATGAGCAGCAATATTTCGTCACTGTTTTTGAAGAAGAAAAGACTAAGCTCGACCTTTTAAAATTTGTGCCTGCATCGGGTGCGGCTACGAGAATGTTTAAGTTTTTACACAATTTTTTAGATAGTTACAAGCCCGAAGAAGATATAGGTGCGTTTCTTGAAAAAGCTGAAAATAAAAACCTGAAAATATTCTTTAATTCAATTGAAAAGTTTGCCTTTTCGGCTTTAGTTTTTCAGAAATTAGAAGAAAAATTTCCAAATTTTCAAAGCTTTAAAAAAGGGAAACAATACTTTCTATTTGTAAAAGAACTACTGCACGAATCGGGTTTAAATTTTAGCAACACGCCCAAAGGTCTCGTTCCGTTTCATAAATACGAAAACCAATTGGTAACAGCTTTTGAAGAACAATTGTTTGAAGCTGCTTTTTATGCTACCTCAAACGGGACGGCATATTTGCATTTTACCGTTTCAGAAAATCACGAACAAAAGTTTAAAGACAAATTTGCAGCGGTACAGCAATCCATTAAAAATAAAACAGGTGTACGTTTTAAAATTGATTATTCTTTTCAAAAAAGAACAACCGATACTGTAGCTGTCACGCCCAATAATAATTTATTTGTAGATGAAAACGGCAATTTAATCTTTCGGCCATCGGGGCATGGGGCTTTATTAGAAAATTTAAATGACGTAGACGCCGATGTTATTTTTATTAAAAATATAGACAACGTAGTTTCAAAAAATTATATCGAAACTATTGCTTTTCAGAAGAAGGTTTTGGCGGGCAAGTTGATTTCGGTACAGCAGCAGATTTTTAGTTTTATTAAAGCGCTTCGAGCTTCGAATATTTCAGAAGAATTACTACAACGCGCGACAAATTTCATTTCAGAAGAACTAAAAATTAAAAACATTGCGTTACAAAAAGACGCGATTTTAAATGTTTTAGACCGGCCGTTACGTGTTTGTGGAGTGGTTGAAAATACGGGTGCTCCTGGCGGCGGACCGTTTTTAATTAAAGACAAAGACGGAAATTTATCGTATCAAATTGTTGAAATGTCGCAGATAAATGCAAGCAATTTTGAGCAAAAAGCACTGGTTGAAAAAGCGACGCATTTTAATCCAGTCGATTTGGTTTGCGGGGTGCGTAATTACAAGGGTGAAAAGTTTGATTTGCTGAAGTATTCAGACCCCGAAACAGGTTTTATTTCAGAAAAATCTTACCACGGAAAACCTATTAAAGCGCTGGAAATGCCCGGACTTTGGAATGGTGCTATGGCCCATTGGAATACTATTTTTGTAGAAGTGCCACTCATTACTTTTAACCCTGTAAAAACGGTTAATGATTTGTTGAACGATGTACACCAACCCACGTGAATACCGAAGTTTTAATATCGGAACTTACTTTTAAAGGCATTCGCAGTAGTGGGCCAGGAGGGCAACATGTAAATAAAACAGCTTCAAAAGTTGAGGTGGCTTTTAATATAGAAAATTCGCAAGCTCTTTCGGAAAGTGAAAAAAACCGTCTTCGACAAAAACTTTCTTCAAAAATCACTTCAGAAAACACACTAATTTTACAGTGTGGCGAAACGCGAAGTCAGCACCAAAATAAATCAATTGTTATTGAAAGACTAATTGCATTAATTGAGCAAAACTTAAAAGTTGCAAAGCCGCGAAAGAAGTCAAAACCTTCTAAAAGCGCCATAGAAAAACGATTAAAATTAAAAAAACAACAAGCGCTAAAAAAATCGAACAGAAAGCCGCCACAGATAACTTAAAAATGTATCTTTGCCGCACATCTCAAAGGGGTGCTAATTTAAGTTGTGGCCAATAGGGCGCAGGGTGATAAAACCACCTAAAACTCGAAACACATAATTTAAAAAAGCTGAGATTATACCCAAAGAACCTGGGCGGGTAATGCTGCCAAGGGAACATATTTAACCCCCTGTGATAATACGTGTGTATTGTTTCGGGGATTTTTTATTTAACCATTTAACAAACCTTGAATAACGCCCCTTTTATTCGTAAAATTTTTATTTATTACGAATGAAAAAGTTATTGATTTCAGCAGTTTTTACGTCAATTTTTATTTCGGCTGCTGCGCAAGAAAAAGTTCAAGATTCTACTAAGGTAGAAGCATTAGACGAAGTATTAGTTCAGGCTATCCGCGTGTCTGCAGATTCGCCAATTACTCATTCAAATCTTGAAAAAGAAGAGCTCGAAAAACGAAACCTTGGGCAAGACATTCCGTATATGCTTAGCTATATGCCTTCGGTTGTTACCACAAGCGATGCTGGGGCTGGCGTAGGTTATACTTATATTCGAGTTCGGGGGAGCGATGCATCCCGTGTAAATGTAACTTTAAATGGGATTCCGTATAATGATTCGGAAAGTCAAGGAACATTTTGGGTGAACTTGCCCGACTTTACTTCATCGGTACAAAGTCTACAATTGCAACGAGGCGTGGGAACATCTACTAACGGTTCGGGGGCTTTTGGTGCAAGCTTAAACCTGTTGACCGATGCAGTTTCAAACAAAGCTACTGGAGAAATTTCAAACTCTTTTGGAAGCTATAACACCAGAAAACACAATGTTAAGTTTAGTACTGGCTTACTTTCCGACCATTTTGAATTAGCGGGAAGGTTGTCTACTATTCAATCTGATGGGTATATTGACAGAGCCAGTTCTAACTTAAAATCATATTTCTTACAAGGTGCTTATGTAAATAACAACACCTTAATTAAGGCATTGGTTTTTGGAGGTACCGAAGAAACCTACCAATCGTGGAACGGTTTGGAAGACCCCGAAAAGCTTGAAAACGATAGAACTTTTAATACTGCTGGAATGTATACCGATGAAGATGGAAACATACAGTTTTATGATAAAGAAGTAGATAATTACGCACAAAATCACTATCAATTGTTATGGAATCAACGATTTAATAATAATTGGAGTACCAATGTAGCTTTAAATTTTACAGAAGGACAAGGCTATTTTGAACAGTACAAACAAGATCAAGATTTTGAAACTTACGGCTTTGAGCCCCTTGCAATTGGCAATGATACAATCAATACTACCGATTTAATCCGCCGTAGGTGGTTAGATAACAAATTTTATGCAGCCAACGCCAACGTTAATTATAAAAATAATTACGTAGATTTTACCGGGGGTGCATTTTATAGTTATTATACCGGCGATCATTTTGGCGAAGTTATTTGGGCGCGATACGCGAGCGATTCAGAAATTCGCGACCGCTACTACGACAGCAATGGTACAAAAACCGAATTTACAGTTTTCTCAAAAGCAACCTATAGACTTAATGACCAATGGACAGTTTTTGGCGATTTGCAGGGTAGATTTTTAAACTATAAAACTACTGGAATTACTTCAGATTTAGTTGAAATGCTCTATGATGAAGACTATGCGTTTTTTAACCCAAAAGCAGGATTAACTTATAAATTAAATGCTGCAAATCAGTTTTATTTTTCATACGGGAAAGCGCATCGCGAACCTTCGCGTAACGACTATGAACAAGGAATAACCACTCCCGAAAAGTTAGACGATTTTGAATTGGGTTGGCGTTTTGCTTCAGAAAATTTTAAAGTAAATACCAATGCTTTTTATATGAATTATAAAGATCAATTAGTACTTACTGGCGAATTGAATGATGTAGGAGCAGCATTGCGAACAAGCAGTGGTCAAAGCTACCGCTTAGGTTTAGAAATTGATGCCGAAATTAAACTCTTAAAAAACCTACGAACCCTTCCAAATATTGCTTTAAGCACAAATAAAAATGTAGATTTTGTAACCTCTCGCGATGGCCAATTGGTAAATTTAGGCAATACCAATATTTCGTTTTCGCCATCTGTAATTGCAGGAAATATGCTTGAATATTCGCCCGTTGACAAACTTTATTTCGGGTTTCTTTCAAAATTTGTGGGCGAACAATATATGGGTAATATTGATAGCGAAAACTCTATATTAGACAGCTATTTTGTAAACGATTTAAATATAGTTTATACGGTAGATACGTTGCCGTGGGTGAGAGAAATAACTTTTTCGGCTTTGGTAAATAATATTTTTAATGTAAAATATATTTCAAACGGTTACTTTTATACTTGGGATGATGATTTTAGTAATCCGGGTACAGTAACTACAATTGAAGGTGCTGGCTACTATCCGCAAGCAACTATAAACTTTTTGGTGGGTGCCACTGTAAAGTTTTAAATAAACCAAAAAAGGCTCCGGTAAATCCCGGAGCCTTTTTTTTAATTAGTTATATAAATGTTATTGCCGCTTCTTTCGGCGCGATATTGTTGCATTGGGTATTTATCATCTGGGGCAGTGGTATGCCTCCCAAAATTCACAATATTGTATTCGTTATCGTCATTGGTGCAAGGACAGCTTGCAATGGGGCCTTCAACTTCCATTCTAGAACAATCGCTAGGCACGTGGTTTGGATCGGACAAATCGAATGCAAAATACTGGGTTTCGCTTATACAAAATACTACAATACCTTTAATCCCTTGTGATGTGATTACATAATTCCCCGGAAATTTTAAAGGATTGTATTCTGGGAGATTTAAATTTAGATTTAAATTTACTACAGGGTCTGTTAAATAAGGGTTTCTGTCTTTTTGATCGTCATTTTTTGAACAAGAAAGCGATAGGAGACAGCATAGAAGGATGTAGACAATTTTTTTCATAATAATATTTTGAGCCCAAATTACAACAAATAACACAACAACTAAATTTTTAGTATATTTGTTAGTCAACAATCCCGTCTTTGTATGGGATTTTTTCAATTAATTAATGTGAGTCCCGCCGTTGTCGGGATTTTGTTATATAAAGAATATGTATTAACTGCATATAAAAACGATGAAGTTATGAGTAAAGTATCATATTATACTGCCGAAGGATTAAAAAAACTGAGAGAAGAGGTAGATTATTTACGAGATGTTGAACGCCCAAAAGCATCAAACGCCATTGCCGAAGCACGCGATAAAGGCGACTTAAGTGAAAATGCCGAATATGATGCAGCCAAAGAGGCACAGGGTATGCTCGAAATGCGCATTTCTAAATTGGAAGAAACGCTTGCAAATGCCCGTTTAATCGATGAGTCGCAACTAGATTTAAGTAAGGTTTTGGTACATTCAAATGTGAAAATAAAAAACCAAAACAACGGCATGGAAATGGAGTATAAATTGGTTGCCCAAAGTGAAGCCGATTTAAAAAGTGGGAAAATTTCTGTCGATTCTCCTATCGGAAAAGGATTGTTAGGAAAACGCGAGGGTGAAGTTGCCGAAATTCAAGTGCCAAATGGAACCCTTAAATTTGAAATTTTAGAAATTACAAGAGACTAATTATGGCATCTATATTCACACAAATTATCAATGGAGAAATTCCGTGTTATAAAATTGCCGAAGACGATAATTTTATTGCATTCTTAGATATAAACCCTAATGCTAAAGGGCATACCTTATGTGTACCCAAAGAAGAAATTGATAAAATTTTTGATATGGGCGAACATTTGTATCTTCAACTTATGCAATTTTCTAGAAAAGTAGCACGTGCTTTAGAAAAAACGGTTCCATGTAAACGTGTGGGAATGGCAGCAGTTGGTCTTGAAGTTCCCCATGTTCACGTGCATTTAATACCTTTAAACAGCATGGCCGATATGGACTTTTCAAAAAAGGTTGAAATGACCAAAGATGAATTTGAAGCTTTAGCCCAAAAAGTTTCGGAAGCAATTAATGCCTAAATAAGAAATATACGCCCGTTGCTACAACAATTATTGCTAGCAAAATTACAATATATAATAGCGGCTTAATCTTTAGACCTATTCTATTGGTTTCCGCTATTTTTTTGTTGTAACGGTAAACTCGTTCAATATCTTCGGTCCAATTAACTGGGTAAATGGGGTTTTTACACGTATGGCAATACAGCTTTTCATCTATTTGTTTTGCCGTTTTTTTCTGAAAAATAGTCTCTTTTTCTTCTTGCGAAAATGTAAACTCTAAGCCATCACTTCCAAAGCAAGTAGGGCAATTATTTTTTATTCGTGCAGTATGTAAAGTATGTGTTTTAGTGGTCATCTTCATTAGCTAATTTTAGGGCTATTTCCATTGTAGTACCTTGGTTTGGGGCGCTTTTTAAAACCTTAATTTTTCCGTTGTGATATTCATTAATTATTCTTTTTGCCAAGGAAAGTCCTAAACCCCAGCCTCGTTTTTTAGTAGTGTATCCGGGCGTGAAAATTCGTCTAAACTCACTTTTGGTCAATCCTTTTCCTGTATCGGAAATTGTAAGTAATGCAAATTTTGAATTTGTTGTTATAGTAATTGTAATTACACCTTTGCCTTTCATGGCGTCAATTCCGTTTTTTACCAAATTTTCAATAGTCCAGCTAAATAACTGCGGGTTTAGCTTAACGTAAATAGGTTGACTAGTTACGTTTAATTGAAAATCGATAAGCTTTGAACTGCGCTTTTGCAAATAATTAAAGGAAGCTTTTGTTTCTTCAACTAAGTCGTGTTTTTCTAATTTTGGAACAGATCCAATTTTTGAAAAACGATCGGTAATCATTTCTAATCGCGAAACATCCTTTTCTATTTCCAAAATATAATCGGGGTTTACATTTTCGCTTTTTAAAATTTCGGTCCAACCCACAAGAGACGACAGCGGGGTGCCTATTTGATGCGCTGTTTCTTTGGCCATACCCGCCCATAATTTGTTTTGTTCGGCAGATTTTGAAGTTTTATAAAACAAATAAATCGCTAAAATGAAAAGAAAAATGATTAAAATTAGCGCTGCAGGATAGTATTTTAATTTGTTGATTAATGGCGAATTTCCAAAATATATAACCGATAAAACTTGTTCGTTAGATTTTATTTCTAAGGGTTGATATTCAGAAGTAAATTGCTCAATTTTTTTCTTAATTTTCTTTTCGTCTTCAAGTATTGAAGGGTCTATATTTCTACCTTGATAGACATCCTCTTTTAGTGTGTGCAGTATCATAGGCGTAGTGCTATTACTACGTATTATTGTAAGCGCTGTTTCACTAATGGGGCTGCCTTCATCTTCTTGACTCTGCTCCAATTCTTCTTGTGCAACTGCCCATATCTCCATTTTAACTCGTTCATTTTCTTTTAGCTGAATAAAGAAAATGTAAGTATTCCATAAAATTAAACTAACAACAATTAAGGATGCTAAAATAAAGCTCCATCGGGAGACAGATTGGTTGCGCAACATAAATTTATTTTTTCAAAATAACCTGCATACAAGCGAGTTTAAATATAAAGCAAATATGTTAATATTATTGTGTATTCAAGTTTTTACAAGCTAGAATGTTTGGGTACATTTGCCACCATGATATCATTAGACCCACATAAACTCTCAACAGCAAAATTACACGGTTATTTGCTTGGGGCGGTATCGCCCAGACCCATTTGTTTTGCGAGTACGGTAGATAAAGAAGGAAAGGTTAATCTTTCGCCTTTTAGTTTTTTTAATGTTTTTAGTGCCAATCCGCCAATTTTGGTGTTTTCCCCGGCGCGTCGTGGTAGAGACAACACCACAAAACACACCTACGAAAATATTTTGGAGGTCCCCGAAGTAACAATCAATATTGTAAACTACAGTATGGTTTATCAAATGTCGCTTTCTTCAACCGAATACCCAAAAGGAGTGAACGAATTTACAAAAGCAGGGTTCTCGCAAAAAGATTCAGAGCTTATAAAACCACCTCGTGTAGCCGAGGCTCCCGTTCAATTAGAATGTAAAGTAAATGATGTTATTACATTGGGCAACGAAGGTGGTGCTGGCAATCTTGTTATTTGCGAGGTTGTAAAACTTCATATAGACGAGGGTATTTTAGACGAAAATGAAAGCATTGATCCCTTTAAAATCGATACGGTTTCGCGCTTAGGAGGAAACTGGTACAGCCGCGCAAAAGATGGCTTGTTTGAGGTTGAAAAACCATTGCAAACATTAGGTGTTGGAGTAGATAAACTCCCGCAAGCGGTTAGGTTAAGCAATGTTTTGACTGGTAACGATTTAGGGAAATTAGGGAATGTAGAAAGTTTCCCTAATTCAGATGAAATTAATACCTTTATTGAACATTCAAACAAATTACAAAGTCTTCTCGCTCAAAAAAATAAAGATGGAATCCACCGTTTTGCGAAAACTTTTTTAGACAATGGCAATGTTACAGCAGCAATGACCGTTCTTTTAAGTAGCGAAACACAGAAATAACAAGACTGTCTTTTAAATAGATAGCAGTAAAAAGAATAATTACAATTAAGAATAAAAAATGGAACTACAAGGAAAAATAAAAATGATTGATGATACTAAAACCTATGGCAACAACGGTTTTAGAAAACGTGAGTTAGTTATAACGACAGAAGAACAATACCCGCAACATATTTTAATAGAATTTGTACAAGATAAAACAGATTTATTAAACGCTTATAAAGTGGGGCAAGATGTAAAAGTTAGCATTAATGTACGCGGTCGTGAGTGGGTTAATCCACAAGGGGAAACCAAATATTTTAACAGTCTTCAGGGGTGGAGGATTGAAAGTTTGTCGCCAGCGTCATCTGGGGGCGATATGCCGCCTGTACCACCAGCAGATGCTTTTGAGCCTGCAAACGATTTTAATGAAGAAGAGCACGACGATTTACCCTTTTAAACAAAAACGAATAGTTGTTTAGAGAAAAACCTCGAAGAAATTAATTTCTTCGAGGTTTTTTTATAGGTTTAATTTTCTGAATTTTGAACGATGCAATTATTAAATGAAAAGCTCTGGTTTCCACACCCATCTACGGCGACGCGGGATGGTTTTCTTGCCATAGGTGGCGACCTTTCCACAGAGCGTTTACTTTTAGCTTACAATTCGGGTATCTTTCCTTGGTTTGAAAATAATCAGCCTATTTTATGGTGGAGTCCAAACCCACGAATGGTTTTATTTCCTGAAAAGTTTAAAGTTTCCAAAAGCCTTAGAAAAACAATACGAAGCAAAAAATTTCAAATTACGATTAATCAAAACTTCCCTGCAGTTATAAAAAATTGTGCCTCGGTACCGCGAAAAGGGCAGGCCGATACTTGGATTACCAACAAAATGCAAAAGGCTTATATCCAACTGCACAAAGCAGGTCATGCCATGTCTGTTGAAGTTTGGGAAAATAAAACCTTGGTTGGCGGACTATACGGCGTTAACCTGCCAGATAAAAAAGTGTTTTGTGGCGAAAGTATGTTTAGTTTGGTTAGCGATGCCTCTAAAATAGCTTTTTATTATCTCGTCCAACTTTCCATAGAAAAAGGATATAAATTTATTGATTGTCAAATCTACAATAGTCATTTAGAGCGCTTAGGTGCTGAAGAAATTGATAGAAATGAATTTTTATCTATGCTTTCTTAAAAATTAAATTTAGGGCTCGATTTGTTAATGCGTTTGTAAGTTTTGATGGTAAAAATTATAAAAAGTGAAGCAGTTTGTCTGTTATAATATATTTTTTTGTTTTTTTGTATCGCAATTCAAGTGCTTAAAATTAACGTTTAAACTTCCCACGCCCCAATGAGTATACAGCAAAACCTACTGGCTATTATTTTTGTTGTTTGTATTAGTACCGTATCCTTTTCGCAGTCTAAACCTAAGGCTACTTCAACAAGTAAAATTGATGTTGTAACAGTATACGAACAAGTTGTTCGCGAAGGCTATGGTACACCATTTATTTATAAAAGACTTGCCTCGGCCTATTATTTTAAAGGGGAATACGCCAAATCTGTCTTGTGGTTTAACAAATTTTATGCTGAAATTGAAGATGACAACCCCGAGCTTGAAAAACAATATAAAATGGCTTTAAAGGCCGTTGCTTTTTCTGCATCGAATGTGGCGAATGATGTAATTGTTAAATAATCTTATACTTCGTTGTAACGAAAACAATCCCGAATATGGTCGTTAACCATACCTACCGCTTGCATGTGTGCATAAACCACCGTGCTGCCCACAAATTTAAAACCGCGTTTTTTTAAATCTTTACTTAGCTTATCGCTTAAAGCCGTTGTGGCAGGAACTTCTTCCTGTGTTTTCCAAGAATTATTAATGGGTTTGTTGTCTACAAAAGACCACATATACTTGCTAAAACTCCCAAATTCATTTTGTATTTGTATAAAATTTTGAGCATTGGTAACAGCTGCATGTACTTTTAGTTTGTTGCGTACAATTCCTGCGTTTTGTAAAAGCGAATTAATTTTAGATTGGTCGTACTCAGCAATTTTTTTATAATCAAAATCGTCAAAAGCTATTCTGAAATTTTCGCGTTTTCGAAGTATCGTTATCCAACTAAGCCCAGCTTGAAATGTTTCTAAAAGTAGAAACTCAAAGATAATTTTATCATCTTTTACCGGTACGCCCCATTCTTCATCGTGATACTTTACGTAGAGCGGGTTTGTGCCACACCATTTACAACGTGTTTTAGTAGATTTTATACCCATAATTTTAACAGATTTTGCGCTTGTGTATAAAAATTAATCTTGCCCTGGGAAATTAAAAGTAATGGAGCCTAACTGCTTTTCTTTAGAAGCATCGGTGCTAAATCGCGCTTGTTTAGCGTAATCTAATGCAGCATCTATCAAGCATCCATTGGTAGTGGTAGAGGCTTTTTTGTTGTACGAATTTTTTATAACCTTGCCCAAATTATTCACTTCAATATTAATAACTACTTTTCCACGGCCGTAACAAGTATACACGGGGTTTGGAAGGTCGATATCAGTTCGGTTTTTTAAACGATAGCTTATTGTCGTGTTTTTATTTCCGCCTTTAACCACTGCGGTACCCTTTACTTTTGTATTGCTATTAGAAAACTGCTCTAAATTTTGTTCCTTTTTTGCTGAAATTTTAGTGCTTTGTGACCCCTTGCTATTCCTAGAATCTTCAATAGCTTGCATCATTTCTTGAAGCTTGCCCTCTGTTTCTTTTGAAACTTTTTGCTCATTATTTGAAACAGACGACATTAAATTATCGGCTTGGTTATAGGCGCGGTTGGTTTCAATTTTAACCTTTTCAGCAGAAGTTTCAACAGGCAACTGTTCTTCGAGTACCAAATCTTCCGTGGCCATTACAACATCGTAATTATCTTCGGGGTCATCAACCTTATTTTTTGAAAGCTTAATACTAATTAAAAAGAGCACCAAGCATCCTAAAAGAAGCGAAGTAATTAAAAAAGCTCTATATGAATAGTTGAAAGCCATGCGTACAAGTACCGAAATTTTGTGTAAAATTCCACATATGAGGGTATAATTAAGGCCTAATTAATGATATTTTAACGTTGTAGTGATGCTTCAAATGTTTCAATGTCTACAGCGTCCTCTACCGAAAATGCTCCAATTTTGGTGCGTCGTAGTGCCGATAGATGTCCTCCATTATTTAAAGCTTTTCCAAAATCATTAGCCAACGTACGAATGTATGTACCTTTACTACAGGCCACTCTAAAATGTACGTGAGGTAAATTAATTTTGGTAATTTCAAATTCCGAAATAGTTACCATTCGTGTGGGGATATCAACTTTTTCGCCACTTCGAGCAAATTCGTACAAGCGCTTTCCGTCTTTTTTTAAAGCCGAAAATACGGGCGGTTGTTGCTGTATTTCTCCAATAAATTGTTTGGTTGCGTTGTGTATCGCTTCCGAAGTTATATTTGAAATATCAAAGCTTTGATCAATTTCAGTTTCAAGGTCGTAACTGGGAGTAGTAGCGCCTAAAGTAATAACACCAGTATATTCTTTTTCCTGCGCTTGAAATGTATTTATCTTTTTTGTGAATTTTCCTGTGCAAATAATTAAAAGTCCTGTGGCCAAAGGGTCCAAAGTGCCTGCATGACCCACTTTAATTTTCTTTATGCCGAAGGTTTTTTTAATAAGCCAACGCACCTTATTTACTACTTGGAACGACGTCCATTCTAATGGTTTATCAATTAAAATAACCTGGCCTTCTTTAAATTTTTCTTCTGTCATTTATATATAGAAGTTGGCTACAATTGCAATAACACCTACTATAATACAGTAGATTGAAAAGTAACGGAGTTTACTTTTTTTAACTAGTGAAATCATCCAAGTACAAGCAATAAGTCCGCATATAAATGCCGAAATAAAACCTATACCTAACACGCCAAAATTAGTGCTTTGCGTAGTTATTTCGCCACTTAACAAGTCTTTTGCTATTTTCCCAAAAATAAGTGGCACCACCATTAAAAATGAAAATCTTGCGGCCTTAGTTTTATCATTTCCCAATAAAACTGAAGTTGAAATAGTAGCACCGCTTCGTGAAATACCGGGCAACATTGCAACGGCTTGTGCAACGCCAATGATAATAGCATCTTTTATTGTTACAGGCTTTCCGGTGTTTTTGGCTCTATCGGCAAGCCATAGTAAAATTGCAGTAACAATTAACATAGCGCCAACAAATGCAATGCTTCCGCCAAAAAACGACTCTAATTCCGATTCAAACAATAAGCCAATTACTACAGCGGGAAGCATGGACAAAACTATTTTTACTGAAAATTGTGTTTCGTCATTCCATTGAAATTTTAATAGTCCACCAATAATTTCAATTATATCTTTTCTAAAAACAACTATTGTACTTAATGCTGTGGCAAAGTGAAGTATAACTGTAAATAGCAAACTTTCTTCGGGCACCGATGTGTCTCCTAAAATTGCTTTTCCAATTTCGAGGTGACCGCTGGATGAGACAGGTAAAAATTCGGTAAAACCTTGGATAATGCCAAGAATAATGGCGTCTAAATAATCCATTATTAATTTTCTTTACTTTTCGGTTTTAACAAAATGGCGTACACTTCTATTCCAAACCCAATAAGCACTAATGCGGGGGCTAACCGTATACGTCTCCAATTGTATATTTCGGGATTAAAAACATTGGGGTCATCACTACCCCCACCTGTCATTAGTATAAAACCTAACGCAATAAAAGCAATGCCAATAAGCATAAACATATAGTTTCTCTTTTCAAAAATAAAGGTAGGCTTATATTCTTCTTTCCGTTTTTTCTCTCCCATAACTCTTCTGTTTTTGGTGTTATTTTTAATATTTCGAAGTATAAAAATGTACCCCTTATTGCTTCGAAAAAATTAATAGTATAAATCGTCTGTACGCAAGTTTAAAAAGCGTTGTGTAGCAATAAAAGTGCTTATCCACGTAATTAATATTCCCATCAATAAAATAAATACGAATAAGCCCGAAAGCAGTACTTTGTCTGCCAATAGTTGTAACTGTGGAAAGCTATCGTTAAGGTAGTATAAAACAACCCCCATTCCTGCCATAGCAACTATCGCACCTATAATGCCCAACCGTACGCTTTTCCATACAAATGGTCTACGAATAAATTTTTTGGTAGCACCCACCATTTGCATCGTTTTAATGGTAAAACGTTTGGCATAAATGCTAAGGCGAATACTGCTATTAATAAGTAAAACTGCAATAAATGTAAATATTCCACTTACAATTAAAACCCAAAAACTTATGCGTTGTACATTTTCGGTAAGTTGGGCTATTAAAGGTTTATCGTAGATTACATCGTCTACAAAGTTTTTACTTTTTAACTCATTGGTAATTTCCTCCATTTTGGCGGGTGTAACAAAGTCTGCCAAAATATATACATCAATGCTGTTTTGCAGTGGGTTTTCGCCAAGGTACTCGATAAAATTTTCACCCAAAGTTTCTTGATGCGCTTTGGCGGCTTCTTCTTTAGAAACAAAGGTGGCAGACTTGGTGTATTCTGCCAAAGCCAAACTTTGTTTTAATTGTGTTATTTCAACTTCTTTAGCGCTATCTTTTAAAAAAACAGTAATTGCAATTTGTTCTTTAAAGTAGTCTGCAACCTTTTTAGAATTTAGCACCAACAAGCCTAATAAGCCTAGTAAAAATAAAACCAACGAGATACTAATTACCACCGAAAAATATGAAGAGATTAATCTGCGTTTTTGATATTTTTCAAAAGATGAACTCATGGGGTTTGCTAAATTTTGCCGTAAAAATACAAGTAATTTTACATCTTGCACTAAACAACGATTAAAGTTTTGGTTTTAGTCTGTTTACTTCAAAATATTGACATGTTGCACACAAGTACAATCAATTTCTTTTGTGGTTTTTTAAGATAGTTATTAGGCAATTAATACAATAGCAGTAAATTTGTGGCCAATCTCCAAAACAACTAATTAGGGAGGTATTTTATATTATCTGAAATTATTAGAATGAGCAAATATCACTTTAAAGAAATAGAGGCAAAGTGGCAGGAACAATGGGCCAAAAAGCAAACTTTTAAAGCCAATAATACTAGTGAAAAACCTAAGTATTACGTTTTAGATATGTTTCCTTACCCATCGGGTGCTGGTTTACACGTAGGGCATCCACTGGGTTATATTGCTAGCGATGTGTACGCACGGTTTAAGCGCCACCAAGGGTTTAACGTTTTGCATCCTATGGGTTACGATTCGTTTGGACTTCCGGCCGAACAATATGCTATTCAAACAGGGCAACATCCTGCTCAAACTACTAAAGTGAATATTGAAGGTGGTGTTGATAATGGCGGAAATAAAATTCACGGCTACCGCAACCAGCTCGATAAAATTGGTTTTTCTTTTGATTGGAGTCGCGAAGTACGAACCTCGAATCCCGACTATTATAAATGGACACAGTGGATTTTTCTACAACTATTCGATTCGTGGTATTGTAAAGATGTAGATAAAGCGTTGCCAATTTCCGAATTAATAAAAACTTTTGAAGCTAAAGGAAATAAAACTGTTAATGCCGAATGCGACGATGATGTTGAGGTGTTTAGCGCACAAGAATGGAATGATTTTTCAGAAGTGCAAAAACAAGAAATTCTCTTAAAATACAGACTAACTTTTCTGGCCGAAACTGAAGTTAATTGGTGTCCGCAATTGGGTACCGTTTTGGCAAATGACGAAATTGTAAACGGAGTTTCCGAACGCGGTGGATTTCCAGTGGTTCGCAAAAAGATGAAGCAGTGGAGTATGCGTATTACCGCATATGCCCAAAGACTACTCGATGGACTCGCTACAGTAGATTGGCCACAACCTTTAAAAGATTCGCAAACCAATTGGATAGGGCGTTCTAAAGGTGCAAGCGTTTCATTTAATGTTAAAAATGTAAAGCCAAATGCAGATGAAACTGTACACACTATTGATGTTTTTACAACCCGTCCCGATACTATTTATGGGGTGAGTTTTATGGTTTTGGCGCCCGAACACGACTTGGTTTCAAAAATTACCACCGCTGAACAAAAAGAAGCTGTAGACGCTTACGTACAAGCTACTGCAAAACGTAGTGAGCGCGAAAGAATGGCCGATGTAAAAAGCATTACTGGCGTATTTACAGGCGCCTATGCCGAGCATCCGTTTACTGGTGAGGCAATTCCTATTTGGATTGGCGATTACGTTTTGGCTAGTTATGGTACGGGTGCTGTTATGAGTGTGCCTTGTGGCGACCAACGCGATTACGATTTTGCAAAACAGTTTAATTTACCCATTCCGAATATTTTTAAAGACGCCGATATTTCGGAAGAAGCATTTTCCGATAAAGAAAATACAACCATTACCAATAGCGACTTTTTAAATGATTTAACCTGCGCTGAAGCTACCGAAAAAATTATTGAAGCTTTAGAAGAAAGAGGTATCGGAAGCGGAAAAATTAACTATCGTTTACGCGACGCTGTTTTTAGTAGACAACGCTATTGGGGTGAGCCATTTCCTATATATTACAAAGACGCGATGCCTCACGCCGTACCTACAAAGTGCTTGCCTTTGCGCCTGCCCGAAGTAGAAAAATATCTCCCTACCGAAGAAGGCGAACCGCCATTGGGTCGCGCCGATAATTGGGCGTGGGACACCGAAAAACTTGCTGTGGTTAGCAATGATTTAATAGATAACAAAACCGTTTTTCCGTTAGAATTAAATACCATGCCGGGCTGGGCAGGAAGTAGCTGGTACTTTTTTAGATATATGGAAAGTGAAAAGCGCGACGAGGTGTTTGCTTCTACTGAAGCTTTAAATTATTGGCAAAATGTAGATTTATACATAGGGGGTAGTGAGCACGCCACGGGTCATTTATTATACAGTCGTTTTTGGGTAAAATTTATGCACGATCGCAATTTCGTGCCCGTAGATGAACCCTTTAAAAAGCTTATCAATCAAGGTATGATTTTGGGTGAAAGCGCCTTTGTACACCGTATTGAAGGAGAAAATAAGTTTGTTACGGCATCGTTAGCAAAAACGTATAACACACAGCTTATCCACGCCGATGTTGCCTTTGTAAATATTCAAAATGAATTAGATGTTGAAGCTTTTAAAAACTGGCGCGAAGAATATAAAACGGCAGAATTTATAACCGAAGAGGACGGCACTTTTAAAGTTACTCGCGAGGTAGAAAAAATGTCGAAAAGTAAGTACAATGTAGTGAGTCCCGATGATATTTGCGAGCAATACGGCGCCGATACCCTAAGAATGTACGAGATGTTTCTTGGGCCATTGGAGCAGGCAAAACCTTGGAATACCGCAGGAATTACTGGTGTTCATGGATTCTTAAAAAAACTGTGGAAATTATATCATTCGGGAGAAGATAGTGGTTTTAATATCACAGACGACGCTGCTTCCAAAGAGAGTTTAAAAACGCTTCATAAAACCATTAAAAAGGTACAGGAAGATATAGAGAACTTTAGTTTTAATACTTCGGTTTCTTCATTTATGATTGCAGTTAACGAGTTTACCGCGCAAAAATGTAACTCTCGTGAAGTATTAGAGCCTTTTATTGTACTTATTTCGCCATATGCGCCTCACATTGCCGAAGAACTTTGGCAAAAATTAGGACACTCTAAAAGTATTTCTATGGCGTCTTTCCCAAAATTTGAAGAAAAATTTTTGGTAGAAAGCACAAAAAAATATCCAATTTCTTTTAACGGAAAAATGCGTTTTACTCTAGAGTTAGCATTAGATTTAAGTAAAGATGAAATTGAATCTGCCGTTATGGCACACGAGAAAACGATCCAGTATTTAGGGGGTCGAACGCCAAAAAAGATAATTGTAGTACCTGGCAAAATTGTAAATATTGTAGGTTAAAAATTTGCACGCTATTTGCTATATAGCTTGATAAAATTGTGCAAAAAAGAATTTTTAATATTGAATTTAAAAAAATATAAACGATGATAGGATACTATATAATTGCCGGAATTATTTTTTTAGTGAGTTGGTATGTAAGCAATAAACTAAAAAGTAAATTTAAAAAGTACAGTAAAATCCACTTGCAAAATGGATTGAGCGGAAAAGAAATTGCCGAAAAAATGCTCGCCGATAATGGGATTACCGATGTTGCTGTAATTTCGGTGCCTGGTCAACTTACAGATCATTACGACCCTACTAAAAAGACTGTTAATTTAAGCGAGCCGGTTTATATGCAGCGCAATGCTGCTGCAGCTGCTGTTGCTGCGCACGAATGTGGGCACGCAGTACAACACGCTACAGCTTATAGTTGGTTAAAATTAAGGTCTACCATTGTGCCTGCCGTAAGTGTTTCTAGCAAACTTTCAAATTTTGTAATTATGGCTGGTATAATTTTATTTGCTACAGGTTCGGCAATAGGAACTTGGATTTTTGGTATTGGAATATTGCTTTTTGCTGTAACCACGGCCTTTGCTTTTATTACACTACCTGTTGAATTTGACGCGAGTAAGCGTGCTTTAGTTTGGTTAGAATCTAATAATATGCTCACTCCTGCCGAGCACGATGGAGCAAAAGACGCCTTAAAGTGGGCAGCGAGAACATATGTTGTGGCGGCTTTGGGGTCTTTAGCAACTTTGCTTTATTTTATTTCTATATTTTTAGATAGAAGGTAATATGTTTAAGCATTAAAATAGAATTAAAAAACCCGCAATAGTGCGGGTTTTTCTGTTTTTATAAAAACTAGATTATTTAAAATCTAATTAGTTTAAATTATCTGGATTGTAGCCTAAATAGGGTACTTCAATTTCGTGGAATTTTACGCCGTTATCTTTTAATTCATTTAAAATTGGCTCGTAAACCTCTTTTGCAATAGGTAATTGTACGCCTGGGGTAGTAATTTCTTTATTTAAAATTTTTAGAGCAGCAATTGCCACCGGAAGCCCCACAGTTTTTGCCATGGCTGTGTGTGTTTGGTCTTCACCAATAAGGGTCATATAACTATCAATTTGATGTTTTTTCCCGTCTAATTCATACCCAAATTTATGATACATTACAATCATGTCTTTGTCTTCGGGTAAAAGAGTCCATTTATCTTCAAGTATTTTTTGAAGTCCCATAGCCGGAGTTGCATCTTTAATGCCAAGGGTTTTATCTTCTGCAAAAATATCAAGCTCTTCAAGCTTTTCCCACATTAAATCGTCTTGATCCATTTTTAATGCGTGGCGAAATTTTAATTCAACTGAGTCTGAAGGCGAATACGCTAAAAATAAATTGACAAATTCGCGATATGTCATGTTTTCAGAATCGGGAATTGTGTAGCTGTCATCGGTCATTCCTAGTTGAACAAACATATTCCAAGCACGGCTAAAACCAACGCGACGAATGGTCCCGCGATAGAGGGTTAAAATATCATCTAATCCGTAAATTGATTGATATTTTAGTGAGTTGCGGTTGGCGTAAACTTCAAACTTGCCGTAGTTTTCTACGTTAATAAATTCGGTTCTTCTAAAGAGTCTGTGATATGGAATGTATTTAAATTTTCCTTCTTGGATAAATTCGGCTGCACCGCCTTGACCCGCTAACACAACATTACGCGGATTCCAAGTAAATTTATAATTCCAGAGATTATCGTCACTTTCGGGCGCAATTAAACCACCGCAAAAAGATTCAAAAAGTAACATTTTTCCACCTTTTGCTCGAATTCTATCAATAATCTGCATGGCACTCATATGGTCTACACCGGGGTCGAGCCCTATTTCATTCATAAAAACTAAGCCTTTAGCTTCGGCTTTATGATTTAATGCTTGCATTTCATTACTAATGTACGAAGCGGTAACCATATGTTTTCCAAATTCAATACAATCTCGAGCTACTTCTATATGGTAACGCGCCGGTAGCATTGATATAACCAAATCGCTATTTTCAACGGCTTCTTTTCGTTGGACGTCGTTAAAAACATCGAGCATAATGCCACGAGCATTTGGATGGTTTGAAGTAAATTTTTGAGCAGATTGAATTGAAATATCGCCAATGGTAATAAAGAGATTTTCCTTTTCACTTTTTTCGAGCAAATAGCGAATTAAACTAGTTGCCGATCGTCCTGCGCCTATTATAAGTATATTTCTCATTGAGGGGTTTTTTGTTAACTTTGGAGATATATTTTATGTGCGACGAATTTACTAATTCCAAAATTTAAAAATGAAGGATTTCGATAAAAATATGGTGGTTACGGCTGCTTTTCTTACAGCGGTAACCATTGCAATTGGTGCGTTTGGCGCGCATGGATTAAAAAAATTAGTAGATGCTTCAGCGTTGGTAACTTTTGAAACTGGAGTGCGTTACCAAATGTATCATTGCCTGGCATTATTTGCATTGGGTTGTGCCCCAGTAATTTCCTTAAAAACTAAAAAAATAGTCTTTTGGTTTTTTGTAGTTGGAATCTTGTTTTTTTCAGGGTCTATTTATCTGTTATCGCTTAATAATGTATTGCCATTTAATTCGGCCAAGATTGGATTTATAACTCCTATTGGAGGCTTGCTCTTTATAATTGGTTGGGCGTGGTTAGGGATTTCGGTTATTTCTTTAAAGAAACAATAATTGTTTTTTATTATTCTCCATTATATATAAGATTTGCTACTTTTGTAGTCTACAAAAATTAAAAAAGGTATGGTCGATAAAAACCAAGCTACAAAATCGATTTCTGTTGAAAAATACGGAATTAAGAATGCAAAAGTTAAATATCAACTTTCTTCTGAAGAACTTCACAACGAAACACTGCGAAAAGGTCAAGGCAAAGAATCTGCCACTGGTGCTCTAGCAATAAAAACAGGTGAATTTACGGGTAGGTCTCCAAAAGATAGGTTTATTGTAAAAGATGACGTTACCCACGATAAAGTGTGGTGGGGGAATATTAATATTCCTTTTGAAACTGATAAGTTTGATAGCCTTTACAACAAGGTGGTCGATTATCTATCTGAAAAAGAAGTGTATGTACGCGATAGTTATGCCTGTGCAGATAAAGACTATAAATTAAACATTCGTGTTGTAAATGAAACACCATGGAGTAATTTATTTGCTCATAATATGTTTCTGCGTCCTACCGAAGAAGAATTAAATTCTTTTAGTCCAGAATGGCTTATTGTAAATGCGCCAGGATTTAAAGCAAACCCAGAGGTTGACGGTACGCGTCAAGAAAATTTTGCAATCCTAAACTTTACAAGAAAAATTGCCTTAATTGGCGGTACAGGATATACTGGTGAAATTAAAAAAGGAATATTTTCTGCGCTTAATTTTATAATGCCAGTTTATAAAAACACATTGCCAATGCACTGCTCTGCAAACGTTGGCGACAATGGCGAGACAGCAATTTTCTTCGGTCTTTCTGGGACGGGTAAAACTACCCTTTCGGCAGATCCAGACCGCAAGTTAATTGGAGATGACGAACACGGTTGGACTCCAGATAACACCATCTTTAATTTTGAAGGAGGATGCTATGCAAAGGTTATAAACCTTTCAAAAGAAAACGAGCCAGACATATACAACGCTATAAAACCGGGTGCAATTCTTGAAAATGTTAAGATGGATGCCGACGGAAATGTAGATTTTGCCGATACTACTATCACGCAAAATACCCGTGTAAGTTATCCTATTTACCATATTAATAATATTCAAGTACCTTCTATTGGACAAAACCCTAAAAACATCTTCTTTTTAACAGCAGATGCCTTTGGTGTTTTGCCTCCTATTTCAAAACTTACTCCTGGGCAAGCGGCTTATCACTTTATTAGTGGTTATACTGCAAAAGTTGCCGGTACCGAAGAAGGTATTGACGAACCTACACCTAACTTTTCGGCTTGTTTTGGAGCACCATTTATGCCGCTTCACCCAACTAAATATGCCGAAATGTTAAGCAAAAAAATGAAAGAGGCAGATGTAAATGTTTGGCTTATTAATACAGGATGGACTGGCGGTCCCTATGGCGTAGGAAACCGTATGAAACTAAAGTATACACGTGCTATGATTGCAGCAGCACTAGAAGGTAAACTTGAAAATGTTGAGTTTGAAACGCACCCAATATTTAATTTATCTATGCCTACATCATGTCCTAACGTGCCTTCGGAAGTTTTAAATCCAAAAGATACGTGGGCCGATAAAGATGCTTATGATGCAAAAGCAAATGAACTCTCAAATTCGTTTATTGAAAACTTTAAAAAGTTTGAAGCTTACGCCAATGAAGAAATTCTTTCGGGAGCTCCTTCTACAAAATAGAATTTAAAATAACCTTATATCAAAAAAGGCTAGCAGTGATGCTAGCCTTTTTTATTGTAAAAAGTTTGTAAAACTATTTTTTACTATTTACTTCTTTAATATACTTCTCCAATGCCATCGTCATAGATGGTGTCTCGGGCGTAGGGGCTTGTATGTCTACTCGTAAGCCCTGTTCTGTAGCAGCCTTTACTGTTGTGTTTCCAAATACGGCAATACGGGTATCGTTTTGCGTAAAATCTGGAAAGTTCTCGAATAAAGATTCGATACCGCTTGGGCTAAAAAACACAAGAATGTCATAATAAACATTGCGCAAATCAGACAGGTCGCTAATAACGGTTCTGTAAAAAGTTGCCTCTTTCCACTCTACTTTTAATTCATTTAAAATTTTAGGTACTTCGGGTTTTAGTTTATCTGAAGACGGAAGTAAAAATTTTTCGTTTTTATACTTTTTTATAATAGGGGCAAGTTCTGCAAAAGTTCTTTTACCTACATAAATTTTTCGTTTTCTGTAAACAACATATTTTTGAAGATAATAAGCCACAGCTTCACTTAAACAAAAGTACTTCATAGTATCGGGTACCTTAAAACGAAGTTCGTCTGCAATTCGAAAGTAGTGGTCTACAGAGTTTCGGCTTGTGAGTATTACCGCAGTATATTTTGATAAATCTACTTTTTGAGCTCGTACATCTTTGCCTGAAACACCTTCAACATGAATGAAGGGGCGGAAATCTATTTTTACCTTTTGTCTGTCGATTAAATCGAAATACGGGGAGTTTTCAACTTTAGGCTCGGGTTGGGAAACCAAAATAGTTTTCACTTTCATAGATAGTCCTGATTTTTAGTAATATTATTTCTAAACAAAGCTCTTGTAAAGGATAATATAAGGTGAAATTTCAAGTGCGCAAAGATACAAAATAAAATAGAAGAAATTACGGAATATTAAATTTCCATTTTTTTTGTAGCTGTATAGCAGTGCTATAGCGTTTAATAGAAGTAATAAACATCCAAAAATTACCACTCCTGTTGGGGTGGGCGGATAAACATATAAAAAATATAAATTGCCAATAAAAAACAAAACTCCTAAGTAATTGCGATAACTTAATTTTTGGTAGAGGTAGTCGTTAATTACCTTATCTATTGAAAAAACGTTAGCAATAATTTTTTCTATTGAAAATTTTATTAAAACAAAGGTTGTGTAAGCCGTACATATTTGGATAAAAAACCATTTGTTCTGGATAGCTTCGGGGTTAAAAACTTTAAAAAGTAAATAGATAAATATGGAAGCACAAATAATTTGCGTTACGAAAAAAAGCAAATTAAAAGGGTGGCTTAACTCATCGTTTTTACCGTGCAGAAAAAAATATTTGTTGGTAATAGGTAGCGCTGTAAATTCTTGAAATCTTCGCGGATAATAAAACTTGGCAAGGGCAAACAACCCAAAGCAGCCAATCATTAAATAAGTAATCCAGTCGGTAGATTCAATAAGCCGTAAGTTAAAATCCACAAGCTTTAAATTTTTTGTGTAAAGGTACTGTAAAATTTTTAGCTCTTTCCCTTGCGAAATAGATTCTACTTCACAATAGTTTATCGAAAAAACGGTACATTTGCGCTAAAATTGCAGTATGACCAAGGCAGTTGTTGTAGTGCCAACTTATAATGAAATTGAAAACATTGAACGACTCATTCGTACGGTTTTTTCATTGCAGCGTGAGTTTCATATTTTAATTGTGGACGATAACTCGCCAGACGGGACAGCAAGTGTGGTAGAAGCCAATTTTAACACCTATCCAGATAAACTCTTTTTACTTAAAAGAGGTGAAAAACAAGGGTTAGGAGCCGCATATATTGCCGGATTTAAATGGGCCTTAGCACGAGATTACGAGTATATTTTTGAAATGGATGCCGATTTTTCGCACAATCCAAACGATTTAATTAGGCTCTACAACGCCTGTTATAAAGAGGGTGCGCATATGGCCATTGGGTCGCGGTATATTCAAGGCGTAAATGTTGTAAACTGGCCCATGACGCGCGTACTACTATCGTGGATGGCTTCAAAATATGTGCAACTGGTAATGCAGATGAATATCTACGACGCTACCGCAGGATTTATTTGTTATCAAAGAAAGGTTTTAGAAAAAATAAATTTAGATAATATACGTTTTGTGGGCTATGCCTTTCAGATTGAAATGAAATTTAAAACATATCTCAGTAATTTTAAAATTAAAGAGGTACCCGTAATATTTACGGATCGCACCAAAGGAGAGTCCAAAATGAGTAGCGGTATTATTTCTGAAGCAATTTTTGGCGTAGTAGGAATGAAACTAAAAAGTGTTTTTTACAAAAAAAGATTTTTTAGAAAATCGTTTCACTAAGTAGCATCGCGATACATTATTATTTTAAAAGATTATCAAGTATTAAAAGCGTAAAATACTAAAATGAGAGAAGTTTTAATTAAAAATGCAAACATTGTAAATGAAGGTAAAATCGTTAAAGGCGATGTTCTCGTGCAAAACGGTTTTATTGCAGAAATTTCAGATAGCATTAGTGCAAAAAATTCTGAAACGAAAGTGATTGATGCAGATGGTTGTTATTTAATGCCCGGAATGATTGATGATCAAGTGCATTTTCGTGAGCCGGGATTAACACATAAAGCTACTATTGAAACCGAATCTAAAGCAGCGGTAGCTGGCGGAATTACTTCGTTTATTGAAATGCCCAATACTGTGCCCCAAGCTACTACAATAGCCTTATTAGAAAATAAGTTTGAAATTGCTGCCAAAACTTCGTGGGCTAACTATTCATTTATGTTTGGTGGTACTAACGATAACTTAGACGAAATTTTAAAAGTTAATCCTAAAACAGTAGCAGGACTAAAACTGTTTTTAGGTTCGTCTACGGGAAATATGCTTGTTGATGACCCAAAAACGTTGGAAGAAATTTTCAGTAAAACAAACTTGCTTATTTCTGCACATTGCGAAGACGAAGATACAATTCAAAAGAATTTAGATAAGGCGAAAGAAGAGTTTGGTGAAGATATTCCTATTGAACATCACCCAAAAATACGCAGCGAAGAGGCTTGTTATATTTCGTCGTCGCAGGCTATTAAACTTGCTAAAAAAACGGGGGCTCGCCTACATGTTTTTCACCTTTCTACCGAAAAGGAAACTCATCTTTTTAGCAATAAAAAACCATTGGCAGAGAAAAAAATCACCGCCGAAGTGTGCATTCATCACTTGTGGTTTTCAGACGAAGATTATAAAACCAAAGGCACCAAAATAAAATGGAACCCTGCGGTAAAAACAAAAAAAGATAGAGATGGCTTGCTAAAAGCGTTGTTAGATAATAGAATAGACGTTATTGCTACAGACCACGCCCCGCATACCATTGACGAAAAAAACAATAAATATTTAAATGCCCCTTCGGGTGGGCCTATGGTGCAACACGCTTTAGTGGCGCTTTTAGAATTGTACCATAAAGGTAAAATTTCACTCGAAAAAATAGTTGAAAAATTTGCACACAATCCAGCCATTTTATTCCAGATTGAAAAACGTGGATTTATAAGAAAAGGGTATAAAGCCGATTTGGTTTTGGTAGATTTAAATTCGCCTTGGTCTGTTAAAAAAGAAAATTTAATTTACAAATGCGAGTGGTCGCCAATGGAAGGGTCCATCTTTAAATCGCGTATTACCCATACTTTGGTTAACGGAGTGGTTGTTTACGAAAACGCTAAATTCCCAAATAAAAGCAAAGCCGAAAGATTAACTTTTGATAGATAATGAAAAACCTTTTTATACTTTTAGTATGTGTTCTTAGTTTTTTTGGTTGCCAAAATGTGCAGCAACCAGAAAAGCCAAAGAATTTAATTCCGAAAGATAAAATGGTCGATATTTTAACAGAGTCGTATATGACCAACGCTGCAAGAAGCGTAAACAATCAATTTATTATAGAAAGCGGTGTAAATTTAGATTCGTTGGTTTACAAAAATTTTGGCGTGGATAGTTTGCAGTTTGCCAAAAGTAATGCCTATTACGCAGCCGATATTAATAGCTATTTAGAAATAGTTGAAAACGTTAAAAGCAGACTTACTGCTATGCAAAAAGAATTGGATAGTTTAAGAATGCTGGAGCGTAAAACAACCGATACACTTATAGAAAGAGCCGAAGATAGAGGGATAGCCGTGCCTATGAAACAGGAGTAGCATCCAAATATTGGTTGGCAATACGTTTTATAGTCTCACTTGAAGGAGTAAACTGAACGTTTAATGCTTCTTGAATTTTTGTAGCATCGTAGGCCGAAATAGTAAACATAGACCGCACGGTAGCTCGTGTAATTTTTCGTTTAGTCCCAAATATTTTACTAGATAGCCAATCTAAGCTACATAAAACATACATCAACTTTTTAGATAGTTTTTTTGAAGGAGGTTTGTTCTTAAAATGCGCACTAAATTTAGAAAGCAATTCTTTAATTGCTATGTTTTCTGAAACTAAAATGTACTGTTCGTTTTTTATTTCAGAATTCATAAGCGTTGTCATTGCTTTAACAACGTCTATAATATCTACTATCCCAATGCTACCCGAAGGATAATAGGAGTTGCTCTTTGCTGCAACCGAAATTAAAGCGCTGCTGCCACTGTCTTTTGGCGAAATCCCTAAAATTACCCCCGGGTTAACAATTACAGCATTTAAACCTTCTTGCGTGCCACGCCACACCTCCATCTCGGCTGCGTACTTTGTAATGGCGTATACACTGTTTTTATCGTTTGGATTCCACGATGTTTCTTCATTCACAAGCTTGCCTTTTACACTGCTTCCTAAGGTGGCAATCGAGCTTACATAGCAAAGTTTTTTAATGTTATTGGCCAAACATAGATTCACCACATTTGCTGTGCCTTCAACGTTTATCTTCTTTAGAGTTTTATATTTTGAAGGATCAAAACTTATATGTGCGGCACAGTGGTATACGTGCGTTACATTTGTAAATGCTTCAGAAAGTGCGGGAATATCGTTAGTGTCGGCTTCAAACCATTCAATTTTATTAAAGAGAGAATCTACTTCCGCAGTATAAATTGAAAAAACCTTTTTTACAGCATGTATGTTGCTGTTCTTTCTGTGAATGGCGCGAACCTTCGTGTTTTCTTTTAACAGAAAATACAATAAATGCGACCCTACTAAGCCTGTGCCACCGGTTACTAATATCATATTAAGTTGATGATGTAGTTTTATTTTTTGTCTTTGCGGTATAAGTTACAGAAAGCTTTTAAACAAAGGTAAAATTTACTTTCGTAAACCGTTTTTTTTTTTTTTTTTTTGCTTTGCGCTCTTAAACTTAAAGGTGTAAACCGATAAGCCTAAAAAGAGTAGGTGCCCAAATTTTCGAGTAATCTGAAATGAAGAAATTTTCTTTTAAAACATATACGCTAATAGTATATTTTGTCTGTTTTATTGTCTTGTTTTCAATTAATCGAAACTTGATAAACCATAAATTTTACTATTTTTCTTTGTTATGCAGTATTGGTATTAGTTTTTATTTTTTCCCATAAAATTCATTGAAATTTTAAAGCAAAAAATCACCAAGTGGGATAGATTATTTCATCTAATCTCTCTTTTGATTTTTTATGTGAATGCAAATTTAATAGCCTTTATATCAATATCAGAAAATAACAAACTTGAAGTTGTATGTATCTCATTAATAATTTTAAACTTTCTGTATTGTATTTGGATTTATTTTTTTGACAAAAGTTTTAGATTTAGAGGCAAAATTATTGAACACCTAATTTTACAAACTATTTTAATTTTGTTTAATATCTTCCTAATTTAAAATTTAACTGTTTTTAACTAAAAGAGATGACAAAACCATCTCTTTTTTATTTTCCTAAAATGTCCATTCTTATTTAAGAGTCTTATCTTTGCACCCTTATTACAAAAACTGTAAATAAGCAGTTATAAATTTAAAGAAAATGAAGCTTAAAAATTTCGTAGAAGAACTACAATGGCGCGGGATGATACATGATGTTATGCCCGAAACAGAAGAGCATTTAATGGAAAAAATGCGCTCTGCCTATGTGGGTTTTGACCCCACTGCAGATTCGTTACACATTGGTAATTTAGTACCAATAATGCTATTGTCTTTTTATCAACGCTGTGGGCATAGACCGGTAGCTTTAGTAGGCGGCGCTACAGGAATGATAGGTGATCCTTCTATGAAAAGTAGCGAGCGTAATTTACTCGACGAAGAAACTTTAAGAAAAAATCAAGAAGGGGTGCGCAACCAACTTTCGCAATTTTTAGATTTTTCATCGGACGCAGAAAATCAAGCGGTACTTGTAAATAATTACGATTGGATAAAAGAATTTTCGTTCCTCGATTTTATTCGTAATGTGGGAAAACACATTACCGTAAATTATATGATGGCAAAAGACTCGGTAAAGTCGAGATTGAGTGGCGAGAGTGCCGACGGACTTTCTTTTACCGAATTTACCTACCAGTTAATTCAAGGATATGACTTTGTTCATTTAAATAGAGAATTGGATTGTACGCTGCAAATGGGCGGTAGCGATCAATGGGGTAATATTACCACCGGCACCGAACTTTTAAGAAGAATGGATAGTACAAAAGGCTATGCACTAACATGCCCTTTGGTTACAAAAAGTGACGGTACTAAATTTGGAAAAAGTGAAGGCGGAAACGTATGGTTAGATGCCAATAAAACTTCACCTTACAAATTTTACCAATACTGGCTAAATACAAGCGACGAAGATGCCGAAAAGTATATAAAGGTATTTACTTTTTTAGATAAAGAAACCATTGAAGCGTTAATTGCCGAACACAAAGAAGCACCTCACAAACGTTTGTTGCAAAAACGTTTGGCGCAAGAGGTAACAACTACCGTGCACAGCAATGAAGAATTTGAAAATGCAGTAAAAGCTTCAGAAATTCTGTTCGGAAAATCTACTTCAGAAGATTTAAAAAGCTTAAATGAGCAAACATTTTTAGATGTTTTTGACGGTGTTCCACAAGCAGAGATTTTAAAACAAGAAATTTCTGAAGGGATTGATATCATTGGTGCTTTAGCCGAAAAAACTGGGTTTTTAAAATCCAATGGTGAAGCACGACGTGCATTAAAAGAAAATTCAATTTCGGTAAATAAAGAGAAGGTAACAGAGGGTTACACCGTTTCAGAAAACGATTTAATCAATAACCAGTTTGTGCTTTTACAACGCGGAAAGAAAAATTATTTTATAATTAAAGCAGTATAGTTTTAAACCGTAAACCTCACAAAAAAATCCCCGGCAGTTTCTGCGCGGGGATTTTTAATTAACTAACCAACCAATTATGAAAAATCATCACTTTTTCATATGGCTTTGGTCGGCACTATTACATAATACTTACAGTCAATTTTTTGTATTTATGTTAAACTTTTGTTTATAAAACCATGAGGTTGCAACCGCGAATATCACTACTGTCAAAACGCCCCATTACTTTAAAAGTATTTGCATCTATGGTTTTGCCCAAATCTTGGGTTGCAATAAAAGCGCAGGAATAAATATTTGCCAAATCTATCACGTTAATACCGCCAGTTTTATTTTTAATGTAGCTAAGTGCATCTTCGGTATCGCGGGTTAAAATTTTCATCCATGGAGGGCAAGAAAACAGGCTTTTACCTGTGGAATATGCTTGGGAGAGCAACTCGGTCATGCCGTATTCACTGTGTATTACGTCTACGCCAAACCCTTGTTGTAAAACTTCGTGTAGTTCTTCTTTTACCATTTCCTTACGGCGCCCTTTCATTCCTCCAGTTTCCATTACAATGGTATTTTTAAGCTGAAATTTTCGTATTTCAATAAGGTCGAGCAAAGCATAGGAAACCCCAATTAAAATAGTTTTCTGCTTTTGCTTTTCTAACTCTAATAGTTTTTCAATTAAAGCGTCTATTTCATTTAAATAAAATCCGCTGTTATTGTTATTACTCGCACTAATTAAGTTTTCAACCATATAAATTAAAGACGATCCTTCGCGTTCTAAATACGATGGTAGTAGCGCCAAAATAGTATAATCTTCTATCGCTCCGTATTGTCTACTAAAGGCATTTTTAAAGCTCGCTTCGTATAATTTTAGGTTGTAAACATAGTGCTTACTTGTAGTGCTTCCGGTGGTGCCACTGCTTGTAAATATTATTTCTTCGGAAATATTATTAGCCAAAACTTTATGGCTTTTAAAAAACTGTATGGGAAGAAAAGGAATGGCCTCGAGGGTATTTACTTGCGAAATTTCGGTGTTTAAAAAATTACAGAAATCGCGATATACTGCAACATTTTTATATTGAAAACGAAATACTTCAAGCGATAATCGTTCAAAATCTTCAAAAGATTTTATTTTAAATATTTCTTTTTCAAGCATCATTTTATCTAATTTTTTTTCAAAAATAGGGAAATTAAAAAGCCCCTGTAAAAACAGAAGCTTTTTAATTTAGAGCCAAAAAAAGATTATTTTACAATTAATTTTTTGGTAGCAGATGCTTTTCCGGCCACTATTTTAATTATGTACACGCCGCTATTTAAAGCCGAAATATTCAACCTATCGCTGTTTAATTGCGCCGTTAAAACGCGTCTTCCTAAAACATTAAAAATTGAAATATCTTTGGTTCCGCCAACGGTCGAAATAATATTTACATACCCACTGCTTGTTGGATTGGGATAAAGTGAAAATTCATTTTTGGTTTGCGCTGGTGTTCCAACAGACTGTACAAACATTATATTGTCAAACCAAAAAGATTCGGTACCAGCATTTGTACGACCTTCAATTACAAGTTGCAATAGGCTGGGAGTTACCGCTACCAGGGCATTTTGCCAAACAAATTGGTATTCGCCAGTACTTGTGTTAAACGGTACCAACTCGTCAAGATCCATCCCCGTAGAATTTACTACGTCTATTTCTTCATTGTTTACTATGTCTTTTAAATAAATACGCAATCGGTCTGAGCCTGCTTCGTTACTAGTTCCATCTCCTTCGTAGTTGCCGTTTGCTGGGTTGCTATTTATAGAAAGTAAATAATCAATTGAAAACCCGGGGTTTGAATATGAGGTTAAATCAACGTCGTCAAACTCAAGTATAAAATTGCCGTCCAAGTCACTCATTCTATATCCTTTTGAGCCGTCTACAAAAGTTACCGAAGATGAAGGGTTTTTATCGGTAACCCCCACATCGTCGCCATCTGTTAAACCCACATCGGGCGTGTCATAAGGAACATACCGTGCATTAAAACCTAATTCGCCACCCGTACTAGCAAAATCTACCATAGGTTCATTAGTGTTGTTTAATAAATCGTGTGCCGTACTAGCGTCGCCAGTATCGGTATATTTCCCTGAGTAGGTGTTGGGCTCTTCAAAACTGGTCCCAGCAATTTGAGGAAAAATTGCATTGTAAAATAAAAGAGCCACTATTAAAGTAGTTATCTTCATCGTTTGTAAAATTTATGTGTTCTTAAATATAATAAATTAAAGCTGTGTAAACAATTGATAATTAGAGTTTTCTGTATTTTTATGATAGTTTTTTAAAAATCTTTTATCAATATGCTCGCATGTTACCTAAACGTTATTAATAGGTTAACAATAAGCGTGCTAAACCTACGCTCACATTAAATAATACTATCTTTGAAACCAATTAGTAAAGCTTTTTTATTAGAAATTTAAAGATGAAGAAAAAAGATATTACAATTTTATTAGTAGATGACGAGCCCGATATATTAGAAATTATACGCTATAATTTAACTACCGAAGGATATACTGTTGAAACTGCCGATAATGGTGTTGAAGCAATAAAGCAAGCCAAAAAATTAAAACCGCAACTTATTATCATGGATGTTATGATGCCCGAAATGGACGGGATTGAAGCTTGTGAAAATATAAGAGCCATCCCCGAGCTTTCTGAAACAGTCATTACCTTTTTAACTGCAAGAGGCGAAGACTACTCACAAATGGCAGGATTTGATGCTGGCGCCGATGATTATATAACAAAACCTATTAAGCCAAAGGTGCTGGTAAGTAAAGTAAAAGCATTGCTTCGCCGATTTAAAGAAAATACGGCCGACAATAAAATAAAACTGGGCAACCTAGTAATTAATCGCGAAGAGTATAAAATTTTGTTGGGAAAAGAAGAGATAATACTTCCCAAAAAAGAATTTGAACTTCTATCACTTTTAGCTTCAAAACCTGGAAAAGTTTTTAAACGCGAAGATATTCTCGACACTATTTGGGGTAACGAGGTTATTGTAGGAGGTCGCACTATTGACGTTCATATTAGAAAATTACGCGAAAAAATAGGCGATCAAAAGTTTAAAACAGTAAAAGGAGTAGGCTATAAGTTTGTAGTTTAGCAAAAATGAAATTTCCTAAAAAATATAATTTTGCAGCCGCTACAGCTTTGTTAATAGCATTATTTTCTACACTTGCTATGGGGTTGTTTTTATATGCTTTAACCCGGGAAGTTTCGTTATGGCTAGTTTTATATTTTGTTATCTCCTTTTTTCTTTCCTTTTTAATTATTCAATATAGAGTTGAAAAATTTATTTACCACCGAATAAAAAAAATCTACAGAGACGTTCGTATTTTAAATGAAAAAGACTTTCCGCAACCCTCTGTTACTACCGACATGGACGTCCTTACCCGCGAGGTAGAAAACTACGTAAACGTTAAAAAACTTGAAATTGAAACTTTAAATGTTCGTGAAAATTATAGGAAAGAATTTATGGGCAATGTGTCTCACGAACTTAAAACGCCATTATTTACAGTTCAAAGCTATATTTTAACCCTGCTGGACGGGGCAATGAAAGATAAAAAGGTGCGTAAAGAGTATCTGCGCCGGGCCAACAAAGGGGTTGATAGACTTATCTATATTGTTAAGGAATTAGATATGATTGCAAAGTTAGAGGTAGGTGGCTTGGTATTAAACAAAGAAAATTTCGATATAATTGCCCTGGTACAAAATGTTTTCGATTTGCTAGAGATGAAAGCTAGTAAAAAGAATATCTCGTTGGTATTCGATAAAGAATACAATCAAAAAATATATGTTTACGCAGATAAAGAGCGTATTGAGCAAGTGCTCACCAACCTTATTGTTAACTCCATAAAATACGGTAAAAAAGAAGGTACAACAGAGGTTGGTATCGATACTATTGTAAAAGATAAATTATTGGTTCGTGTTACCGATAACGGGGAAGGAATTCAAAATGAAAACCTCCCGCGACTTTTTGAACGATTTTACCGTGTTGATAAAAGTGGTTCCCGAAAAGAAGGAGGGAGCGGTTTGGGACTTTCAATAGTAAAACATATTGTTGAAGCACACAACGAAAAAATTTATGTTGAAAGCCAATTTGGAGTTGGTTCCGAATTTTCTTTTACACTGAAAAAAGGGAAAAAAGTGACCTAAAATCTATTGTCGAATCTGTGAAATCAACAAATCCTTTATACTTTTCTACCTGCTGTAGCGCTTGTGCTGAAAATGTTTTTTGACGCTCCCATGGCGCGATTTTCAACTTTTCTAATCGGTTAGCCAAATATTCCTGTTCGTATTGGCCGGGAGTAGGTATAAACAATGCTTTCTTTTTTAAAACTGCCAAATCCATTATTGTAGAATATCCAGACCTGGCAATAACCAATTTACTGCTATTTAGGGTGGTTTCTAATTGTGCCCCGCTCATATAATTTACCGTTTTAATATTGTGAAAATTACTCCATTTTTGTTGCCTTTCTACTTTTCCACATACCATTAAAATATTCTTTTCAACATCTTTAAAAACTTCTTTCAGTTTATTCTCTAAAAGGGTTCGTTGTGGTTCAATTCCAGAGATTAACAACAAAACATCTATTGTTTCCTTTTGTGGGTTTTTCTTCATTCTGCTTAACACTCCAGCGTATTTCAGTGTTAAAAACTCATCGCTAATATGTCCCATTTTTCCAGTTAAACTTATGTTGCTGTTGGCTACATCGGGGACCCAACATTCGTTAAATTTCCGAATGTATTTTTGGTGAACTTTACTGCTAAAATATGTCGTGTTTCCGGTTAAAACATTTAGTTGATGCGTAATATACACCGAAGGTATAGAGGTGTGTCTTACACCCAACCTATTGTCGCTAATTATCCCGTGGATGGGTCTTTCGGAAACCGTTTTCTGTATTAATTTTTGTTCTGCTGAAATAGCCCTGCTTATTTGCGGTAGTTGAAATATTAAATGGGTTTTAAAATTTCTGCCATTTTTAGGGTATGAAATATTATAAGAGGACAATTCTAAAAAATCTAAAGTAGGAAATTCTTGACGCAACAACGCAAGCGCAGCACCATCAGAAGCTAAAAGAACTTTAAAATTATTAAAAAGTAAACCGTTAATTATGGGGATGCAACGAGTAGCGTGACCTAAACCCCAATTTAATGGAGCAATTAATATTGTTCTTTTAGTCATAAAACAAAGTTAGCTATAATTGCTTAGGCGCATAATTTCCTTAATTTTACCAAAATTTTTAAACTTTGGGAAGTAAAAACAAATTAAGACGTTTTAAGGAAAACGAAACCTTTAAAAATGTAGTGCAACCTTCGAGAGAAGAAGTGTTTAATAATGCACTGGAACTAAAGGGTAATTGGAGTAAAAAATTCTTTAACAATGACAAACCATTAGTTTTAGAATTAGGGTGCGGCAAAGGAGAATACACTTTGAGTTTAGCCCAAAACAACCCCGATGTTAACTTTTTAGGGATTGATATAAAAGGAGCACGATTTTGGCGAGGCGCAAAAATTGCACTCGAAGAAAACCTTACAAATGTTGGGTTTTTACGTACCCAAATAGAGCTTGTAGATCATCTTTTTGCCGAAAACGAGGTTGATGAAATTTGGATTACTTTTCCCGACCCTCAAATAAAGTACAAGCGTACAAAGCACAGATTAACAAACGAATCTTTCTTGCGGAAATACAAAACCATTTTAAAACCCAATGGCGTTGTACACTTAAAAACCGATAGCGAATTTATGCACGGTTACACTTTAGGACTACTACACGGGAAGGAAGAAATAATAGAGTATGCCCATCACGATGTTTACGGAAGCCAAGGCGCGCCCGAGGCTGTAACCAACATTCAAACTTTTTACGAAAAACAGTATTTGGAGATTGGTAAAAAGATAACCTACATAAGGTTTAAATTCCGTTAGTTTAAATTTTATTATATTCACAAAAACTAACGCCCTAAATGGCAATATTTTATAATTTCCTTATTGGTTTATTCGGGTCTTTTATTGGGGTGTTACCTCCGGGTTTAATCAATATGTATGCGGCTAAAATTAGTATGAAGGAGGGTCGAAAAAAAGGCTTCCTTTTTGCAATTGGAGTTTGTATTACGGTAATGATTCAAACCTATGTTGCTTTAATCTTTGCAGGTTATTTAGGTCGGCATCCCGAAATAGTAAGTATGCTTCAAAAAGTAGCATTGGGTATCTTTTTAACGCTTACCATTTACTTTATTTTTATAGCCAAAGACACACGTAGAGAATTACCCGAAGACCCCGAAAACACTAAAAAAAACCGCGTTATCCTTGGTTTGCTAATCGCTTTACTTAATTTGTTGCCCATTCCGTATTGGATTTATTTAAGTATTACGTTTTCGGCATTTAATATTTTCACCTTTTCGCAACCCGCCATTCTACTTGCCGTTGTAGCGGCTGGTGTAGGAACTTTTGGAAGTTTAGCGCTATATATTCAGTTTTTTAGACCTAAAGAAGATTCGAGAAAATTAAAATTGAATATGAATTATGTTATCGGCATTATTACTGCAATAATTTCAGCGATAACACTTCTAAAAATTTTAAGACAAATGTAAGGTGGCTGAAACTAGTTTTTTTGAAAAAGTTTACAACGTAACCAAACAAATTCCCTACGGAAGAGTAACTTCTTACGGTGCCATTGCCAGATATTTGGGTGCAGCAAAAAGCGCCAGAATGGTAGGATGGGCCTTAAATTCGAGTGTAAAACATGAAGTGCCGGCGCATCGCGTAGTAAACCGAAATGGTTTGTTAACCGGAAAACACCACTTTGGAGGCACAAACTTAATGCAACAACTTTTAGAAAGCGAAGGGGTTGAGGTTGTTGATAGTAAGGTTCAGGATTTTAAAAAGTACTTTTGGGATCCCGTTAAGGAGCTTTAACAAGTTATAGGTAGCTAAATTTTTAATTTGTCTTTACGTAAATTTCCTTTTTAAAAGCACACATTTTTGGTAAGCATTTACAGTATATAATTTCTTCAAACTTACCGCATTTAACCCCTGTATTCTGCCAACTTATTTTAGTATATTTGCACTTTAGAATCAATCTAAATATTAATAAAAAAGAGATGAGTATTTCAAAAAAAGACATTCTTAAAGCTCTTGAAACAGTAACAGTTTCGGGTGAAGGGAAAAATATGATAGAGAGTGGTGCTGTACAAAATGTTGTTACGTTTGCAGATGAAGTAATTGTCGATTTAAAATTATCGACTCCTGCATTACATATAAAGAAACGCGCTGAAGCAGATATAATTAAAACAATTAAGGAGAAGGTAGATGCAAATGCTAAAGTGCAAGTTAATATTAAAGTTGAAGCTCCTGCAAAACCTCAAAACCCTAACTTGATAAAAGGGAAACCAATTCCTGGTATTCAAAACATAATTGCTGTTGCTTCTGGTAAAGGTGGCGTAGGAAAATCTACCGTTACTGCAAACCTGGCGGTAACTTTATCAAAAATGGGTTTTAAAGTGGGTGTTTTAGATGCCGATATTTACGGGCCGTCCATTCCTATTATGTTTGATGTGGCTATGGAAAAGCCTCTTTCTGTAAATGTTGACGGGAAAAGTAAAATGAAGCCTATTGAAAATTACGGGGTAAAAATTCTTTCAATTGGTTTTTTTACTCAGCCCGACCAAGCGGTAATTTGGCGTGGCCCAATGGCGGCAAAAGCATTAAACCAGCTTATTTTTGACGCAAATTGGGGGCAATTAGACTTTATGCTTATCGATCTTCCTCCAGGAACCGGTGATATTCATTTAAGTATTATGCAATCGCTGCCAATTACAGGTAGTGTTGTGGTAAGTACGCCCCAAAACGTAGCCTTAGCAGATGCTCGCAAAGGAGTGGCCATGTTCCGTCAGGAAAATATTGATGTACCCGTTTTAGGAATAATTGAAAATATGGCATATTTCACTCCTGCCGAACTTCCAGAAAATAAATACTATATCTTTGGAAAAGAGGGGGCGCAACACTTAGCGACAGATTTGGAAGTGCCGTTTTTAGGAGAAGTTCCCTTGGTGCAAAGTATAAGAGAAGCTGGTGATGTGGGTAGGCCGGCTGCATTGCAAACGGCCACTCAAATAGAAGAAGCTTTTGAAGAAATTACTCGAAATGTAGTAGAAGAAACAGTACGTAGAAATGAAAACCTTCCACCCACCGAGGCAATAAAAATTACAACAATGGCAGGTTGCAGTGCCGTAAAAAAATAATATGACAACCCAAGAACTTACATTAAAAGTAGAAGAAGCGCTAAACGAGATTAGACCGTTTTTACAAAGCGATGGCGGTGATATTTCCCTTATATCTATAGAGGATGATAAAGTGGTAAATGTGCAACTACAAGGCGCTTGTGTAGGTTGCTCGGTAAACCAAATGACCCTTAAAAGTGGTGTTGAAATGACTATTAAAAAGTACGCGCCACAGATTGAAAAGGTAGTTAGTGTTGCCTAAAAATGACATCCATCATTTTCTAATATCATTTACTAAAATATTTTTGAACCTATCTAAGCAATAGATTTTCATGATTAAGACAGATATTCTCATCATAGGTGCTGGTCCTACCGGACTTTTCGCTGTTTTTGAGGCAGGATTACTTAAACTAAAATGTCACTTAATAGATGCATTACCACAAGCCGGTGGGCAATGTGCAGAAATTTATCCTAAAAAACCTATTTACGACATACCTGGCTTTCCCGAAGTATTAGCCGGCGATTTGGTGAGTAATTTAATGAAACAAATTGAACCATTTCAACCTGGTTTTACCTTAGGCGAACGCGCAAATACCATAGATAAATTAGACGACGGTACCTTTGTAGTAACTACAGATAAGGGTACAAAACACCACGCACCCATTGTTGCAATTGCCGGTGGTTTGGGAAGTTTTGAACCACGAAAACCACCTATTACAAATTTAGCCGATTTTGAAGACAAAGGCGTTGAATATATAATTCGCGACCCCGAAATGTATCGCAATAAAAATGTTGTTATTTCGGGTGGCGGTGATTCGGCTCTAGATTGGAGTATCTTTTTAACCGATGTAGCCAAAAGTGTTACCCTTGTTCATCGTAGGAATGAATTTCGTGGCGCTTTAGATAGTGTTGAAAAGGTTCAAGAATTAAAAAATTTAGGAAAAATTGAACTATTTACCCCTGCCGAAGTAATTGGTTTAGTAGGTAAAAATAATTTGGAAGAAGTTGTAATTAAACGAGGAGCCGAAGTATTTAATCGCGAATGCGACCACTTTATTCCATTGTTTGGGCTCTCTCCAAAACTTGGTCCTATTGCCGATTGGGGGCTCGAAATTGAGAAAAACGCAATTAAGGTTAACAACGCATTAGATTATCAAACAAACATTCCGGGTATTTACGCCATTGGCGATATTAATACTTATCCCGGAAAGTTAAAACTAATTTTATGCGGGTTTCACGAGGCTACCTTAATGTGCCAAAGTGCTTACCAAAGAATTTTCCCCGACAAACGTTATGTTATGAAATATACTACTGTAGGTGGGGTGCAAGGTTTTGACGGTAGTAAAAAAGAAGCTCCAAAAGCAGTAATTAAATCTATCGATTAAAAAACCAACTTTTAAACAAGGTATTTTAAATTTCATTTATGAAAGATATTAATATAACGATTATAGACCGGGAGGGGGTTAAACACAATGTTGAAGCTCCCACAGATATGAATATGAACGTTATGGAAATAGTTCGTTCGTACGAGTTGGCTCCCGAAGGAACAATTGGTATTTGCGGTGGAATGGCAATGTGCGCTTCCTGCCAATGTTATGTGGAAAGCGACCACTCACTGCCCGAAATGAGTTATGACGAAGATTTAATGCTTTCTGAAGCTTTTAACGTAAAAGAAAATAGCCGGTTAAGCTGTCAAATATTTATTACTGAAGAATTAAACGGTTTACAAGTAACCTTAGCACCCGAAGTTTAGTTGGGGTGTAGTTTTTTAAAAAAAACTATTTATTTATTCGGTTTTGTAATTACGTATTTTTTGTGGCCCCTCCAGCAATAATCTCGTAACTTTTAAAGTACCGTTTTCACTTGTTGTAATGTGCCATTTTATTAGGGATATTTCGCCACTTTCAATCTCTAATCCGGTGATACTTCTGGGGTGTACGCAGCTACCATCATTGAATAATGCAATGTCTCCCGGTTCTGGAAATCGCGGTCTGTGGGTATGCCCAATTATTGTAAATATATTTTTGTTTTCAACAATCCACCGCTTTGTTCGGCGCTCTACCTTTATAAGTTCTTTGTAGTTTTTGGCAGGGCTTGTGGGGTCACCAATTCCAAAAATTTGCAATTGCCGCCATACGGCACGTACCATAAATCTATTTACCCTCCAGCCCACGTAATTCATCCAATCGGCTTGATGCCCATGCATTAAAAAAATTTCTTCCTGGGTATCTTCGTGTTCCAAAATTAGACCTTCCGTAAATTCAATTCCAGGGAATAATGGCGCATTTTTTCCTGTAATTTTATCGAAATAGGTGTGCAAATGTTTCGCAACGTACTTTTTGTTTTTATAAACCATATCGTGATTTCCCAACAGTCTAAAAAGTCTTCCTTCCTGAAAAAATAATTTCATCAACTCAAAGATGTTTTGATGAGCTTCAAAAATATCTCGAAACGAAATATTTTCCCATAACTCGTCGCCGTCTCCTAATTCGCAATACGTAAAATCATTTTTATAATAATGCTGTAAAGCGTGAAAGTAGATATTTCGGTTGTTGGCAAATTCGTCTGCAAAACTATTATCGCCACGGTGGCAGTCGCTAAATATTATAAATTTTGAATCGTCGTTAAACTTTAGTCGGCGTGCAGTTTTATAAGCGTGGTCCATTCTGGCTTTCGAAGACATATTCAAAATTTTTGGTAAGATACAATTCCCTATAAAAAGAAAAAAGGCTTCGATTTATGTTCGAAGCCTTTTTAAATTTTCAGTATTTCTTTTTTTACTTAAACGCGTTAAGACCCGTAATATCTAATCCCGTAATCAATAAATGAATATCATGCGTTCCTTCGTAAGTTATTACGCTTTCAAGATTCATAGAATGGCGCATAATGCTGTATTCGCCAGTAATACCCATTCCGCCTAACATTTGTCGCGCTTCGCGGGCTATGTTTATTGCCATATCTACGTTATTTCGTTTTGCCATTGAAATTTGTGCGCTTGTGGCAGTACCTGCATTACGCATTACACCTACGCGCCACGCCAGTAATTGTGCCTTGGTGATTTCGGTAATCATTTCGGCAAGTTTTTTCTGCTGAAGTTGAAATTGCCCAATTGGTTTTCCAAACTGCATTCTTTCTTTTGAATATCGCAAAGCCGTGTCATAACAATCCATGGCTGCACCAATAGCACCCCAAGCGATACCAAATCGAGCCGAATCTAAACAACCAAGTGGTGCGCCCAATCCAGATTTATTGGGTAATAAGTTTTCCTTCGGAACTTTTACATTGTCAAAAATAAGTTCGCCGGTTGCCGAAGCTCTAAGGGACCATTTGTTGTGTGTCTCTGGGGTAGAGAAGCCTTCCATGCCGCGTTCTACAATTAAGCCATGGATGCGTCCTTCTTCATTTTTTGCCCATACTACGGCTACTTGTGCAAAAGGTGCGTTACTAATCCACATTTTTGCGCCATTTAACAAATAATGGTCGCCCTTGTCTTTAAAATTGGTGGTCATTCCACCGGGATTACTACCGTGGTCTGGTTCGGTTAATCCAAAACAGCCCATCCATTCGCCAGAAGCGAGTTTGGGTAAATATTTCTTGCGTTGTTCTTCGGTACCGTACTTATAAATAGGGTACATAACTAACGAAGACTGCACCGAAGCGGTACTGCGAACGCCACTATCGCCACGTTCAATTTCTTGCATTATTAATCCATACGATATTTGGTCGAGTCCTGCGCCACCGTATTCTTCGGGAATATAAGGACCAAAGGCGCCAATTTCGGCTAAGCCGCTAATTATTTGCTCTGGAAATTCGGCTTTTTGGGCGTATTCTTCAATAATAGGAGACACGTCGCGCTTTACCCAATCGCGGGCGGCTTGCCGTACCAATTTATGTTCGTCTGTAAGTAATTCGTCTAGATTGTAATAATCGGGAGCTTCAAATAAATCTGGTTTCATCTATAAGTAGTTTAAAGGAATACAAATGTAGAAATCCCTTCTATAAACACCTACATTTTCAGATAAAATTCTGCAACCAAACTTTTGTAATCGTCAGTATAATTATGGCGAGATGTTTCTATTGTGAGGGTTTCAATTTTTGGTGTTGCTTTTTTAAACGAAAACTCAATGAGGCTTCGTTTTTCTTCTGAAGTTTCATTTCCCCGAACTCGGCAAATTCGTTGAGGAAAAAGTTGAACTTCTTTAGCCGCGTATTTAAAACTTTCTTCTTCTTTACGCGGAATAACTACCGCAAATACACCCGTTTCTGAAAGTAGATGTGAAGCGCTTTTAATTAATTGAGAAAAAGGAAGTGAATCGTTAAACCGTGCTGCGTCTCGCGATTCATTTGTGGTTTTATAATCTTCAGAATAAAAGGGTGGATTGGAGACTATAAGGTCGTATTTGTCGTCAATTTCCTGAACAAATTCTGCTAAAGAAGCGTGATAGCAAAACAGCCGATCGCCCCATGGCGAATTTTCAAAATTATCGACACACTGCTCGTAGGCACTGTCGTCAATTTCGAGTGCATCTATCATTTCGGCATGGCTGCGTTGTGCAAGTTGCAGAGCAATTATACCTGTTCCTGCACCTATATCTAAAATTGAAAACGGATTATTGGCAATTGAAACCCAAGCACCAAGTAAAACTCCGTCTGTTCCAATTTTCATGGCGCAGCGGTCTTGTTCTATAGTAAATTGTTTAAACTTAAAAGGTTTTTCCATTTAATTCTGAATTCAGAATTACAAATACATTTCAATTAAACCCTGCGGGACTTTAAGGAAAATAGATTTATTTTCTCGATCTACTTTTTTAATAAAGTGATCAATCATTGGGATTAAAATTTGTTTTCCGTCGCGTTCAATTTCAAACAGCGCTTGCGATGTGGTATCGTTAACGCCGGTTATTTTGCCAATGTTGCCAAACGACTCGTCTACGGCGGTAAAACCTATAATTTCGTGATAATAGAATTTATTTCCTGTAAGTTCGGGTAAAAATTCGAGTGGTAAATAAAGGTGGGCACCAATAAGGGCATTGGCATCTTTTTCGGTGTTTACGTCTTCAAAACGAACACGCAGCAGTTCGCTTTTGTGCAGCGAACTTTCTTCAATAAAAAATGGAATCAGGTTTTTGCGTTGTTCCACAAAAACCGATTCCATTTCGGTAAAGAGTTCGGGTTCGTCTGTGTCAAGTTTTATGAGTAGTTCCCCCTTAAAGCTGTATTTTCTAACGATTTTGCCTAAGTAGAAGCAATCCTCCTTTTGCATCGTTATAAATTTTAAGCTTCTTTGTTGTCTTCTTTAGCTTCGTCAGCAGCTTCTTCTATTGCAGATTTAGCTGTAGCATCTTCTGTTTCGGCATCGGCAGTAGCTTCAGCTTCGTCAGTAGTCTCTTCTTCAGGAGCAGCAGCAGCGGCAGCCTCGGCAGCACGCTTATCGCTAATAGCTTTTTCGGCAGCAAGTTTTTCGGCTTTCGCTTTTTCTTGTGCTTCAGTAAGAGATGCTTTTTTCTTGTCTATAGACTCTCTTTTAGATTCCAACCACTCGTTGAATTTTGCTTCAGCTTGTTCTTCAGTTAAAGCGCCTTTACGAACACCACCTGCAAGGTGATTTTTCATTAAAGCTCCTTTGTAAGAAAGAATAGCACGTGCAGTATCTGTAGGTTGTGCTCCATTTTGAAGCCACTTTACAGCTAGATCCACGTTAAGATCAATTTGTGCTGGGTTGGTTGTTGGATTGTAAGAACCTATTTTTTCTAGGTATCTACCATCTCTTTTACTACGGCTGTCTGCCGCGATAATCCAGAAATAAGGTTTCCCTTTCTTTCCGCGTCTCTGTAGTCTAATTTTTACAGGCATATTTAAAATTAATTTTTGGGGTTCTCGACCCCGGTTATAATTAAGGACGGCAAAGATAGTATTTTTTCCTTTTGAAATTCAATCTATTAAAGTATTTCTTTTACTTTTGTTTAAAATTTTAAGAACAACTTACGTGATGAAAAAAATCTTCCTTTTATTTATATGTGTAGCCTCGTTCGTTGCTTGCGAAGATACTCAAATTAACGAAGTTGTTTTACAGGCAAAAATCAATGACGAATTTTATATTTCTACCGATGCGCAAGCGGCAGTAAATAACGATGGCTCGGTGACAATTCAAGGAAATACTCGTTTTGAATCGCTTACTTTAAAACTATCACGATTGGGGCAGGGTGATTTTATAATTGAACCTGGCCAAAGAAATATTGCTTCATATCAAGATTTTGAAGGCAATATTTATACAACAATCCCAGAGGGTGATGGTGTTATTACAATTACAGAGCTCGATGAGGTTAACAATCGCCTAACCGGAACATTTAATTTTAGCGCGTTTAGAGCCGGAATCGATACTGTTTATGTTTCAAAAGGTGTTTTATATAACATTCCAATTTCGGGCGATGGAATAGACGACCCAAACAACGCAGGAACTTTTAGCGCCAACGTAAATGGTGTGCCTTTTGTACCGGTAAATATCACTTCGGGGAGTACTTCAAATTCAATTATTACATCGGCTAGTTCGAGCACGGCTTCAATATTAGTGTCCGTGCCAAATGATGTTGAGGAAGGGGATTACACTCTGCCATTTAATGGCTTTGAAGCTAAATACCAAGGGCAAAACGGGCCAGAAGCTACGGTTGAAGGGCAAATATCTGTAGTGGCACACAATGTGGCACAGCAGTCGTTAAAAGTGACCTTTTCTTTTAGTACAGATAGTACACAAATTACCGAAGGACAATTTGATGTTGTCTATTAATTAACATTTTTGAGTATATCTTTTTGTTGAGGTTAAACCTTGTTAATTTCTATTAATCTTAGGTTAATAATTTTGACAAAACCCTCTGTTTGTATTAAGTTGGGGTATGTCCTAACAAAGTTGAACTGTTATCTTTCTAGGACGGTAAAGAAAAAATAACAGTATAATTAAAACGAAGAGATGATGAAGTATACTGAAGAAATGTCGAACAAATTAAACGAATTGTTAGAAAAAAACTACGATGCCGAAAAAGGTTATAAAAAAGCGGCAGAAAATGTAGAAAACACCAAATTAAAACAATTCTTTAACGAACAATCTGAGCAAAGAAATAGCTTTGGTCATGAGTTAAAAAGCGAAATTAAAAATTACGGTGAAGAACCAGACAAAGGTGGAAGTACCAAAGGTGCATTACACAGAACTTGGATGGATATTGAATCTGCCTTTTCTTCTAATAACGAAGAAACAATTTTAGAAGAAGTGCAAAGAGGAGAAAAAGCTGCAATTGAGGAGTACAACGAGGTAATTAACGATACAACCTTGCCTCCAACAACGCAGCAAATACTTACAAAGCACCGCGATAACATTCAAAATGCTTGGCAAAGTGCCAAAAATTTTGAGAATGTAGTATCATAATACACAGTAAAATTAGATTTTAAAACCGTCCTTGAAAAATCTTTCAAGGACGGTTTTTTTGTGAACAACTCTTTATATTTTAACACCGTTAAAGAGGTTGATTTTTCTATTTTTACCTCCTTGATATTGAAATTAAATTTAGGGCTACCTTTATTAATTTCAGTGCTTTATAAACTGCAATTTAAAACTACTTCTTACAATGTATTTAATCTTTGATACAGAAACTACCGGTCTTCCAAAACGATTTAATGCACCCGTTAGCGATACCGATAATTGGCCGCGCTGTATCCAAATTGCATGGCAATTGCACGATGCTATGGGAAACCTCATTGAGCATCAAGATTATCTCGTTAAACCAGAAGGGTTTAATATTCCTTTTGATGCCGAAAAAATCCACGGAATTTCAACCGAATTGGCTACCGAAGAAGGTGTGCCCTTGCAAGTTGTAGCCCAAAAATTTCAAGCCGCCCTTTTAAAGACAAAATTTATAGTGGGTCAAAATGTAGGTTTTGATGTAAATATTATGGGAGCCGAATTTTTTCGTCTCAATATGGAAAATCCGCTTCCCAACTTGCCAGTTTTAGATACTTGTACCGAAACCACCGCCCAACTTTGTAAAATTCCGGGGGGTCGAGGTGGAAAATTTAAATTACCTACGCTAACCGAACTTCACGAATTTCTATTTAATGAACCATTTGCCGAGGCGCATAATGCCACCGCCGATGTAGAAGCTACAACACGTTGTTTTCTCGAGTTGTTGCGCAGAGAAGCGTATACCGCAGACGAGTTGGACGTTCAGCCAGATTATTTTGAGAAATTTTCTGAAGAAAACCCAAAACCTATTCAGCTAATTGGGTTAAAACATATTAATCTTAAAAAAGCATCCGATAAAATTCGGGAACGCTTAGCGGCTGCTTCCGAAACTGAAGATATTTCAGACGAAACAATAAAAGAAAATATTGCAACGCTCGAAGATGCTCCCTTTGTTCATCTTCACAATCATTCGCAATTCTCAATTTTGCAATCTACTTCGAGTGTTTCAGATTTGGTAGACGCTGCCGTGAAGCACGAGATGCCGGCCGTTTCTTTAACCGATTCGGGTAATATGATGGGAGCATTTCACTTTGTACAAGCAGTTTCAAACTACAATAAGTCGCTTGAAAAATTACCTAAAAACGACGATGGCGAAATTGAAGCAAAGCCGTTAAAAGCAATTGTAGGTTGCGAATTTTTTGTGTGTGAAGACCATTTAAACAAATCGCATAAAGACAACGGGTATCAAATAGTAATGCTGGCAAAAAATAAAAACGGCTATCACAATTTGGCAAAAATGTCTTCGATTGCCTATACAGATGGGTTTTATTATGTGCCTCGTATTGATAAAAATATAGTTGAAAAATATAAAGAAGACATTATTGTTTTAACCGGAAGTCTCTATGGCGAAGTACCCGGAAAAATTTTAAACATAGGCGAAAAACAAGCCGAAGAAGCTTTGTTGTGGTGGAAAAACCAGTTTGGTGACGATTTGTATGTGGAAATAATGCGTCACAACCAAGAAGATGAAAAACGTGTTAATGAAGTGTTGGTACCCATGGCAAAGCGCCATAACGTAAAATTAGTTGCTTGCAACAATACGTATTACATCGATAAAGAAGACGCCAATGCGCACGATATTTTACTGTGTGTAAAAGATGGTGAAAAGCAGGCTACCCCCATTGGTCGCGGCCGTGGCTATAGGTACGGTTTACCCAATCAAGAATACTATTTTAAAGGGCAAGACGAAATGAAATCGCTCTTTAAAGATTTGCCCGAGGCAATTTTAAATATTGAAGAAGTAGTTTCAAAAATACAACCGTTTACACTGCATCGCGATGTATTGCTTCCTAATTTTGGCATCCCTTCAGAATTTCTTGATCCCGAAGATATAGATGGTGGCAAACGTGGAGAAAATGCTTATTTGCGTCACCTAACTTACGAGGGTGCAAAAAAACGCTACCCCGAATTAATTGAGGTGTCTTACGAGGCTCTCACGGCTTTCGAACTTCCAGAAAAAGCACCAGAACGCGTTAAAAAAATTAAACAGCGGTTAGATTTTGAATTAGAGGTTATTGCCAATACGGGTTACCCTGGGTACTTTTTAATTGTACAAGATTTTATTGCCGAAGCACGTAAAATGGACGTTTCGGTGGGGCCAGGACGTGGTTCGGCGGCGGGAAGCGCAGTAGCTTATTGCTTAGGAATTACAAACATTTGCCCTATAAAATACGATCTTCTTTTTGAGCGTTTTTTAAATCCAGATCGTGTGAGTATGCCCGATATTGATATCGATTTTGATGATGAAGGTCGTAGTCGTGTAATGGATTACGTAATAGATAAATACGGTAGTAATCAAGTGGCTCAAATAATAACTTATGGTACTATGGCGGCAAAGTCGTCTATTCGCGATACGGCCCGAGTGTTGGATTTACCGTTGAATGAAGCCGACAGGATTTCGAAGTTAATCCCCAATATGACCAAGCTTAATAAAATATTTGGATTGGGTCCTGCCGAACTTCGTAGCCGTTTTAGAAACGATGAATTGCCAAAGGTAAACGAACTTTTAAATTTGGCCGAAGGTTCCAATTTAGAAGCACAAACAATCAATCAAGCCAAAATTTTGGAAGGTTCGGTTCGAAATACCGGAATTCACGCCTGCGGTGTAATTATTACCCCTAGCGACATAACCGACTTTGTGCCGGTAGCAACGGCAAAAGATTCAGATTTATACGTTACGCAATTTGATAACTCGGTTGTTGAAAGTGCCGGGTTGTTAAAGATGGATTTTCTTGGGTTAAAAACATTAACCCTTATAAAAGATACCGTTAAAATTGTAAAGCATAAGCACAACATAGAGCTCGACCCCGATAATTTTCCACTCGATGACCAAAAAACGTATGAGCTTTTCCAAAGAGGAGATACGGTTGGGATATTTCAATATGAATCTGCCGGGATGCAGAAATATATGAAAGAATTAAAGCCTACGGTTTTTGCAGATTTAATAGCCATGAATGCGCTATACCGTCCTGGGCCAATGGAGTATATTCCTAGTTTTATTCGCAGGAAACACGGTGAGGAAGACATTGAATACGACCTTCCCGCCATGGAAGAGTATCTAGAAGAAACCTACGGAATTACAGTCTATCAAGAGCAGGTAATGCTACTGTCGCAAAAACTTGCCGGATTTACAAAAGGTGAAGCCGATGTTTTGCGAAAGGCGATGGGTAAAAAGCAAAAAGCGGTACTCGATAAAATGAAGCCGCAATTTATTGCTCAAGCCGCCGAAAAAGGGCACGACCCCGAAAAACTTGAAAAAATATGGAAAGATTGGGAGGCATTTGCGAGTTATGCTTTTAATAAATCGCATTCCACTTGTTATGCATGGATTGCCTATCAAACCGCATACTTAAAGGCACATTACCCTGCAGAGTATATGGCCGCCGTTTTAAGTAATAATATGAACGACATAAAGCAAGTTACTTTTTTTATGGACGAGTGTAAGCGTATGGGGCTGTCTATTTTAGGCCCCGATGTAAACGAATCTTTCCATAAATTTACGGTAAATGACCAAGGTGCAATTCGGTTTGGGATGGGGGCTGTAAAAGGCGTTGGTAGCAGTGCCGTGGCTACTATTGTTGAAAATAGAAAAGACGGTAAATACAAATCAGTTTTCGATTTAGCAAAACGTATCGATTTGCGTGCAGCAAATAAAAAAGCTTTCGAAAATTTAGCTTTAGCCGGTGGTTTTGACAGTTTTGATACACATCGTGCGCAGTATTTACACGACGATGGTGACGGCATTATGTTTATTGAAAAAGTATTGCGCTATGCTGCAAAATATCAAGAAACGCAAAATTCTTCGCAAGTAAGTTTGTTTGGAGATGCCAGTGAAGTTCAAATACCCGAACCCGAAGTACCGCCTTGTGAAGAATGGGGAACTATGAAAAAACTAAAACAAGAGCGCGAAGTAGTTGGCGTTTATATTTCTGGACATCCGTTAGACGATTTTAAATTAGAAATGAAATATTTTACAAATTGTAAAGTTTCAGATTTTAATAATCTCGAAAAGTTTGTCAATAAAGAACTGTGTTTTGGTGGTGTGGTAAGTGACGTGCAGCATCGAGAATCGAAAGCTGGGAAAGGCTGGGCAATTTTTACCGTTGAAGATTATGACGATAGCTACGACTTTAAAATATTTGGAGAGGCTTATTTAAAATGGCGCCATTTTTTAGTGCCCAATAGTTTTATCTACGGTCGAGTTTTTGTAAAAGAAGGGTGGATTAATCGCGATACCGGTAAAAAGGGTGAGCCTAGACTGCAATATAACAGTTTTCAATTGTTGCACGATGTTATGGAAACACTCGGAAAAAAGTTGACGCTGACAATTCCTTTAAATGAATTGGAAGAGGAAAAAATTAATTCGTTAAAAAATATAATAGTACAGCATAAAGGGGAAAAGCAGTTGTTTTTTGTAGTATATGAAAACACTGAAAAAGTTAATTTAACCATGCCTAGTAAAAAACATAAAATTAATATTTCAAAAGAATTAATAAACCAATTAGAGGCAGAACAATTGCACTATAAGTTGAATTAAACTATTAAAAATCTAAGGTAATTAGTGCTTCATTTTTAGTATAGAAAACGCTAATACCTCCATTTCCTAAACATATATTAAGAGTATAAGAAATACTATAAAAAATAACTATTTTTGAATTTCATTAAAAAACGAAGATTATGGCATTAGAAATAACAGACGCAACATTTGAAGAAACAGTTTTAAAAAGTGATAAGCCAGTATTGGTAGACTTTTGGGCAGCCTGGTGTGGCCCTTGCCGAATGGTAGGCCCAATTATTGAAGAAATTAGCAAAGAATACGACGGTAAAGCTGTAGTAGGAAAGGTTGATGTAGATGCAAACCAAGAATTTGCCGCGAAATACGGCGTGCGTAACATCCCTACTGTTTTGGTTTTTCAAAACGGCGAAGTAGTAGGCCGTCAAGTAGGCGTTGCTCCTAAAAATGTTTACGCCGAAGCAATCGATTCGCTTTTGTAAATTTTTAAACCAAAAAATTAAATCTAAAAGGCTTGGCGTATGCTAAGCCTTTTGTTATTTTAGTAGAATGGCAGGTTAGGCGTGTTATGCTGAGCGCAGTGGAAGCACCGTCGAGACCACTTTTTTTTAGAAAACAAGATTATAAAAACCGCTCGACTGCGCTCGAGGGGACTGACAAAAAACTATGAAGAAAACAAATAAAGTACAAGATATAATAGATGGAAAACTGCTCGAAGAAAGAAAAGTCTTTCTTTGGGGAATGGTAGATGATAAAAGTGCACGCCACGTTGTGGATAGGTTAATGTATTTAGACTCACTTAATAATGACGAGATAAAATTTTATATCAATAGTCCGGGAGGGTATGTAACTTCGGGATTTTCTATGTACGATACTATTAAAGAAATTAATAGTCCGGTTGCTACTATTTGTAGTGGTTTGGCAGCATCGATGGGAAGTATTTTACTATCCGCCGGAGAAAAAGGCAGACGGTTTATTCAGCCTCATGCCAGAGTGATGATTCATCAGCCAAGTGGAGGGGCGCGCGGTGTAGCCAGCGATATTGAAATTACAGCCCAAGAAATTTTAAAAACAAAAGAACTTAGTGCTCAAATTTTGGCAGATAATACAGGGCAATCTTTTGAAAAAGTAATGAAAGACTTTAATCGCGATCACTGGATGAATGCAGAAGAATCTGTTGCATATGGTATTGTCGATAAAATTTCAAAGTAAAATAACTGCTAAAAATTGCTTTTGTATCTACGCTAAAAATGAATTTAGAGAAAGAAATAAACCAAATTACAGGATTTAAAAATCTTGAACTTCTTGCCAAACAAGTGGTAGAAGGCTTTATTTCGGGGCTTCATAAAAGTCCGTTTCACGGATATTCAGCAGAATTTGCAGAGCATAAAATCTACAATAATGGCGAAAGTACCAAGCATATAGATTGGAAGCTTTTTGCTAAAACCGATAAGCTTTATACCAAGCGCTACGAAGAAGAAACTAATTTGCGCTGCCACTTAATTGTGGACAACAGCAGCTCTATGCATTACCCCAGTTTAAAAGAATTTAATATAAATTCGTTAAACAAAATTGGGTTTTCGGTTTTGGCATCGGCGGCAATTATGAATTTAATGAAACGCCAGCGCGATGCAGTAGGGCTGAGTATTTATAGTGATGCATACGAGTTTTATGCTTCGGAAAAGGGAAGTGAAAGGCATCACCAAATGTTGCTGCAAAAATTAAATGAAGCTTTGCAGTTTTCGGCTAAAAAAACCGAAACAAAAACCTACGAACATCTTCATTTAATTGCCGAAAAGTTAAAAAGGCGTTCTTTGGTATTTCTTTTCACCGATATGCTGCAAACCGATGTGGAAGCCGAAATGCTTTTTGAGGCACTTCAGCATTTAAAATACAACAAACACGAAGTAATATTATTTCACACATTTGATAAACAAAAGGAGGTCTCGTTTAATTTTAGCAATCGTCCAAAGCGATTTGTGGACGTTGAAACGGGCGAACACGTTAACTTGTATGCCGAGAATATTAAAGAACAATATGCTCAGGCGGTTCAAAAATATTTTGCAGAACTTGAGCTTCGGTGTGCACAATACAGGATAAAATATGTTTTGGCCGATATAAACGAAAATTTCAATAAAATTTTAACCACCTATCTTGTAGAGCGTCAGAAGTTTGGATAATTTTTGTAAATTTTTAAAAAAATAGTTTGTGGAAATAAAATGGAGTAGTATATTTGCCACCGCTTAATACAGCAAGAGAGAAATTTCAAAATGTATTGGTAACAATTTTTCACTAAGCCTAACTGTTGTTAGGATCTTCTTTAAAAGGAAGGTTGAAAAAATTGGTCTGGTAGTTCAGTTGGTTAGAATACCTGCCTGTCACGCAGGGGGTCGCGAGTTCGAGTCTCGTCCAGACCGCAAATTAAAATTTGTAATCGCTTAGTAATCATAAAGATAGCTAAGCGATTTTTTTATGCAGTAACAAAATCAGTACAATATTTATATAATAAATTGATTGTTAGTTGATTGCAATATCGTTTTTTCTAATTGCACTTATATGATTACATTTAGTTGATGGTATATAAATATTCATATAATGATTGGTTGAATGGTACGATTATATGGAATGATATAATTAGTCATGAAATTGATGGATGCTATATTTCTGATAAATGCAGAGAGAAGATTATAAAGCGTCAAAAGACAATTTTTAATAAACTAACTAAAGCACATCTTCATTCTTTAATCAATGGTTTAAAGTTAGAAACAAAGAGCTCTGTTAGAGATGAAGAAATTATAGACAGTCATCTAAAAACAATTGACAATCTTTTTAGCGGTTTAATTGATGGTTTTGAAAATACAGAAGTAATATTATATACAAAAGCGGATCCTGATTCTTACAGTGATATATTACTCAAAAAGCAGATTCCACCTTTAATGGTTACTACCTTTGATAAAGGTGATATAGAAAGGATTAGAGAATCTAAACAAAAGTATTTCATGAATAATGGCGTTTGGAATTATTCAGTTATAGAAACTCAAGAAATGCATAACCTTGTAAAGTATGCTGATTATCAAGCAGAAGTTTGGGCAAGTGCGTATTATGAATTCCGCACAATGTTATTGGATAACAAGGGAAATTTTAAAAACACGGCATCATTTGGACTAAATAAGGATAATCTAAGAGCATTAAGAAATAAGTTAACCGATAACAATTTCATTGTTAAAACTAACTCGGAACTGTTTCTAAGAATATTTTCAGGAACATTTCTTTATGATGAAGAAAAAATCACTTGGAATTCATCTATTAGTTGTTTGAACTATTTTATTAGTGAATTGGAGTATTTTGGTATGCATACTCCCAAAGGTTTTGGAAAATGGGATTGTATCGGCAATTCGTTTCGATCTTCTAATATAGACATTGCTATTAAACCTGAAGCTTTAAGAAAGGTTAAGAAGTCTGAGATCACTTTCAATGATAAAGAAAAAATTGACAATATTATTTCTTTCCTAAAAAGACTATCACGGCAATAATAACCCTTATTATTTTTTTTTGCCTGAATCACAGCTAATTTAAAAGGCTGTTAGTCGTTTATCACGGCATCAATTCTTAAACACTATTTCACTTCCTAAACGCTTGCTAGTTTTACCAAAATTCATCAAATGAACATTGGTAATAAAAACGAAATCACATCACTTATGCAGCATCTAATCGATCAGGTAGCTACTGAAGTTGCTGGGCGATTGATTTCTACCATAGATGAGCAACTTGAGAACAAGATTGCAATCGCTCTGAAAGGTCAAAAATTACTTGTCGATTCTGATGAATTAGCAAAACAGCTTATGGTATCGAAGAGTACTATAGTCAAGTTGCGCAAACAGGGGTTACCCACCATTCGAATTGGTGACAGTGTGCGCTTCGATCCTAAGGCTGTAATGCAGTTTATTAATAATCAAAAATTTATAACATGAAACATTTAAATAAACTGACAAAGTCAGCATTACTTGAATTGACAATGGGAGGATGGCTCTATTTCATTTCACTTTTTACAGAACTAAAACACGCAAAGATTAATGATCATAGATGTAAGAATATTATTAATCACATTCGTGGTGAAAAGAACGCTTCTTTAAGTTGTTTTTACAAAAATGATAGGTGGATGCTCTATGACCATGCGGATCCAGATTTCAAAGGAGATGTATTTGATATATATGGTTTGATTAATGGAATAACTGAATTTCCAAAAATCTTAGAAGGTTTATACCGTGAAATTACTGGCGAAGAACCGCCAAATTCATACAGGGAAGGAGTTTCAAATATGGAAGAAATAAAACTTCCAGAAGACGTAGAATTTGAGATTGAACGGATGGATTTCAATAATCTTGACAAAGCTGAGAAAGAATTTCTTAAAAAATTTCAAATCAATGAAGAATCCATGAAAGAATATAACTCACATTTTCTTTCAGCATATTCTTTTACCGCATCAAATGGTAAACAATATAGAATTACGAAAAAACCTAAAGAGGTAATAATCGCACATATATTTGGTGATTCAGTGAAGATATACAAGCCATATGCGAATGAGTTTAAATATCAGTGGCTAGGGAAAAAACCCAAAGATTATGTGTATGGAATTGAAAATTTAAAGGTTCTTTTTAAAGACTATAAATACAACCGTGAAAGTGTTGCGAACCAAAAGTTTCAGTTGATTCTTTCTGCTGGCGAAAAAGACACTTTAGTTTTGAGATCATTAGGCTTAAATGCCGTATGCTTAAATTCTGAAACGTCATCATATTTTCCTGAAAGCCTCTATATATATCTTCTAGATTTCAACGACTTACTACATGAAGATTTTGAATTACTTGTTGTATATGACTTAGATGATGCTGGAAAGAAATATGCAGAGAGAATCAAAGAAAAGCAAGCTAAATACGATTATAAACTTCGAGTAGTAGAATTACCCGAAATACTTGCTGAAAAAGGAGGTAAAGATATTGCAGATTGGATTTCATTAGGATTGCCTAAAGATGAATTGATAAGTGTAATTACAAATAGCGAATCTCCCGTATCTGCCATTTCCCCATATGCACTAAATACTGAAGAACACAATGATGAGGTAATTGCGAAAACTGCTGTAAAGAAAATGGCAACTTCAATTCGAGAAATTCCCAAAGATGTATTTCAGAATTTACCAAAATTATTAAGAGACGCTCTTGAACCCTTTGAATTAGAATACAAAACTATGATGGCTTTTGCATTTATAACATCATTAGGGGCTATAACCACAAATGTTAAAGCAAACTTTAGAAGAGATAAATTATATCCCAATTTATATTCAATTATTATCGCTCCACCAGCGTCTGGTAAAGGCTTGATAAAATGGGCGAAAAAGTTGGTTATACCTATAGAGGACTTTCTTGATAGTAAAAGCAAAATGTATGCTCAAAAGTATCAACAACTCCTTAAAGAATATGAAAAGGGTAAAATAGATTGGTCAGAAGTAGGTGAAGAGCCTCCATATCAGTTACTTCTTATACCTACAGATATTACATCTGCAATGTTGTTAAAGCAAGTATCTGATAATGATGGTTCTGGTTTAATGTTCGATAATGAGATTGACGGCTTGATTCAGTCCAATCAAGGTAATCTAAGGTCTTTCACCGATTTTCTAAGGAAGAATTATGAAGGTGAGACGTTATCGGTTATGAGAAAAACAAACAGAGAACGGATTGTAATAGAAGAAGGCAAAATGTCTTTGTTGATATCAGGAACGCCTGGTCAATTTATTAAATTAATGCCAGATGCAGAAAACGGTCTGTTCAGCAGGATAATTCCATATAATTTTTGTGGTAAAGTTGAATGGCAACCAGCATTCGATCCTGATGCATTGGACTTTGATTCTTATTTTAATAGTTTGTCAAAAAAAGCACTTGATTATTATAAAAAGCTTGAATCATTACCAGAGCCTATTGTTTTCAGTTTAACTGATGAACAGCTAATACAGCTTGATGAAACTTTTTCAAATCGTTTGGAGACAATAAACTATACAGTAGGATCTGACGGAGGCGCGACAGTTAAGCGATTAGCTCCTATTGTAGTAAAAATCGCCATGATACTTAACATGCTAAGACGCTATGAGGAAAATCAAATACACAATCAAAATTCTTGTCATCCTGAAGACTTCAGTAGTGCAATGACTATTGCTGAAGTAATAATGAGCCACGTTTTATCTACTTTAAGGATTATGAAGGATGAACGAATTGAGCACATCTTTCACGGTAAAAAACGTGATTACTTCTATGCTCTTCCTGATAAATTCACCTTTAGGGATTCTCAAAATCTTGCAGATGATCTTGATATAAAGCTAAAAACGGCTGAAAAATGGATACATGCTTTCCGAAACAAAGGCTTTCTTATCAACCCAGAAAAAGGGAGTTATTTAAAAGTGGCATAATAAATATCCCTATTCGTTGTCTATGGGCAATGGATAGGGGTAATTTATGGTAATCGTAAATATAATTGTACTATGGCAACGTTTAAATTTATTATTCGAAAGAATAAATCTGCAATAAATAAAGATGGAACTTCAATTCTGTTTTTAAGATACACACACAAAGGAAAAACAGCATATTTTACAACTAAAAAAAGTGTTCCAATAGATTTTTGGAACCAAGAAGGTCAAAGAATAAAAGGGTCTTATAGTGGTCATTCTACACTCAATATGTACTTATCTAAATTCAGACAACAAATTGAAAACATTGTAAATAAGGCATTGTTTGATTCAATAGAACCTACTACAAATTATGTTCGAAATTTATATGATTCAAAATATAATGACAAGGAGAAAGAGAAGAAACAAGAGATGGATTTATCTTTTGAGCAGTTTACTGTTCAGTTTATAGAAGAGTCAAAAAGAACAAAAAAGCCTTCTACAATTCGTAGTTATAATGATTTTATTAATGTTTTGGATTTGTATAAAAAAAGTAGAAAAAAGAAAACACTCGTGTGGGAGAGTTTTGATATGGATTGGTATTATGACTTTATGGATTTTTATGTCTACGAGAGAGGGGCAAATAACAACACTTTTGGAAAAATGATAAAGACGTTGAAAACATTTCTCAATGCTGCAACAGATCATGGTTGTAATTCAAATCTAGAATTTCGAAACAGACGATTTAAAGTTTACCAAGAGGAAGTGACAAATATATATTTAAATGAAGATGAAATTCAAAGAATACTTCAACTTGATATTTCTAAAGATTTAAAACGGCAGTCCATTAGGGATTTATTTGTAATTGGATGTTACACTGGACTTAGATTTGGAGATTTCAAACAAATAAATGAAAAAAATATAAGTGATAATCGGCTAAAGATTAAAACTCAAAAGACAGGTAAATACGTAATAATACCATTTCATCCAATCGTAAAGAAAATAATCAGCAAATATAATGGCAGTCTGCCAAAATCTTATTGTAATAATGTTGTCAATGCGGAATTAAAAATCATAGGTCAACAAGCCAACTTTAATGAAGAAGTAATCCAAGTTCGTATGCATGGAACGGAAAGAAAGGAAACGAGATATAAAAAATGGCAGTTAATCTCAACCCATTGTGCCAGAAGGTCTTTTGCCACCAATCTATTTAAGCAAGGTTTTCCAGCCATAAGCATTATGAAAATCACAGGGCATAAATCTGAAAAGACTTTTATGCGCTATATAAAAGTTACAGAAGATGAGGTTGCGACAATGTTAGAACAACATTGGAACAAAAGTTTAAAAGAAGCAGTTTAATTTAATCGTATCAATATGACAAAAGCACAATTAGTTAAAATCGTAGATTGCCGAATTCAAAACATGGCGACCAAAGGGGTTTATTATCCAAGAAGATTAAAACCTAAGTGGGATAGCTTAAGCAAGATTAATGAAAAACTGGAATTATTTGAAAAGTATCTTAATGCTGAAACTTCCTCAATTGGTTTTTTAAGATTAATGAAAGTTAATCTTCCTGAGAAAACACTTGAGTCTATAATTATAGATAATCCTAATTGTTGTGATCTACTAACAGAAAATAACATACAAGCAAAATGTCTCGCAAAATTTAAGAAATATAAAAATGGTGTAGAGTATTTAAAAAGCAAAGGGATTGAGTAGAGCCTTTTTATTTAAGCAATGATAAAGCTGTAAGTACTGTATTACATTAAATTGTATTTTTACACTCTATAAATCAATTGATATAAGGAAATAAATAGATATACATATAGTTGAAGCGTTAGCTGTTATTTTGTTTGAGAAAATCGCCAGTTTTTAAAACCACAAAAATAACAAGTTCTAATGCTCACGCTAAGGCGTGGGTTAGTACTTGTTTGTGGTTGGGTGTCTGGCGATACCTCTCAGGCGACAAGGTTTGAAACCCCACGCTTCTTTATTTATAAATATCACTAAGGGGTTCAGTGGTGTTATATCACAAAGAATGAAAAAATCAACTACAATTGTTATACTTGTATTCTTGCTCTTAATCGCATTTATAACCAATCCAACTAGAGAAAAACACGTTGAAAATGGTCTTGAAATTCTTTTTAATACAAATGATGAAAATCAAGATTATGGAATTGTTGGAGGTTTGATTTCGACTTTTGAAAAAGACAACCTTTCGACTAGGATAAATATTAATAACTATTACTTATTCTCTCTATCTAGCCTCTATTTAAATGACGATAATGTAAATTTGAGATTAGGATTCGGAATTTTTGGTCAAGTATTCCCTTTATCTAATTATGAAAATTATAAGATTTATAAAGATGATTATAGAACATTAATTCCGTTACTTGAGTCTAAACAAAAAAATCAAGTCCCAAATAAATCAGGTAAGGCCGATAAAGAGACTACCGAAGCATTGAATAAAATCTTAAATGGACCAGAGAGTGAAGAATAGTTTACTTTCAGTGTCTTTTTATTATAGAGGAAGGCACTCAAAGAAACTTCTGCTGATTAAGCGTAATAAAGAAATGCGACATAACCTCTCTGCAAAACTGTACTTATAAGTAATTTAATGTTAAGCGAGGGAAAGACCAAGCTATTAAATAAGATATACAACAGTTATTTTATACCTTAGATAAAATTTTAATCTAATGGATAAAAGCAATTTAATTTCTGAATTTGAAACCGAATTAAGAAGTAAGATAAATGAAATGAAAGCGAATAAGATTCATAATCCAATAGTTTTCTTAAAAATGGCCAACGATCAAGGATGGTATGAAGCTACCAAGAAATTAGTTTCAAAAGTTGATAATACTTCTGGATTTGCAGATTTACTGATGAAAAGGTAGAACGGATCTCTCCTTGGAAAGCCTCGTAGTGCTAGAAAAGTATGAGTCATTATTTTCTAATGAAGAAATAAAAATGTGTCAGAGTAGACTTTCATAAACTTATTGACCTATCTGTTTACTAAAAGGGACAAAGCAGCTTGTGAGTGCAGAAGTATAATCATCATTATCGTCAGCATTTATTATTTCTGTTGTATAAACCCATCCTCCTGGGACTCTTCGAATATTTGTATTCTTGAACTGTGATTTATCGATTGATATTTCTTCGTTTAATGCAAGTTGATAGATATTTTTCATTTTGTTTCGTTTTATACTTAAAGATCCTCAACACTTATCGTTTTACAAACGATTATAATTAAAACTTATCTTTATTTAATGGTATCAAACTTTGTATCATTCAAATGATCAAAACAGTATTGCCGTAACAAAATATGGATGGAATAAATACTTTTTATGTGTTTTGTACTACAAAAAACGTTACAGATCAAAAATTGCATTGACGTAACTTGCTATTATATAGATAAATATATCTTTGAATAAGCAGTCTGAAATAGACTTGTAAAATAATGATACATTTACCTTTTAATTTCTTCTCCCCAATGATTAAGATTGTATAATGTTTTTTTAATTTCTTTTACACTAAATATATGAGTGTATAGAATATTTAGTCGAAATTATAAATTAATAAATAAGCTTATGCCTTTAAGGTTTGCAACACATAGTAAAAGAGTTCAAAAAATAGCAATAGAATATGGATGGCAACCATCGGCAAGGTATACTAATTTGAGAGATGTTCAGGATTTTGATAATGTGAACTTTATAGATATAGATTTCAAGAATTATGATTTTGATAAGCATTTAGATGCTGTAAAAGCAACAAAGCCACACCTTACAGTGGCGCAGGATGTTTTTCATTTAGATGAATTAGACCGAACGCTTGAGCAAGCAGAACAGTTAAATAAACACGCAGATAAAGTTATTATAGTACCTAAAGCATTAGGTTTTGAAGGCATATTGGAATCTGCTATACCCAGAAATTACATTTTAGGATTTAGTGTTCCTACTAAATATGGAGGAACAGAACTTAACCCAAAAGAGTTTAAAAGGCCTGTGCACCTTTTAGGCGGCAGACCTGATACTCAAAGAGAGTTAGGAAATTTAATGAATATCTATAGTTTTGATTGTAATCGATTTACACTAGATGCAAAATTCGGAGATTACTTTGTTGGAACAAAGTTTGTTCCGCATCCAATTGGTGGATATGATAATTGTATTAAAGATTCAATAAAAATGATTAACTTACTATGGGAAAATTATAGCCATGAATCCAAAATTTGATGAAAAAGATAGAAAGGATTTTCTAATCCAAATGTACAACCAACTCTGTTCGGAGATTGATAGACATATAAAAATAATTTGGCAGATTGTAGGTGTTCTTTTAAGTGCATTTGCCATTTTCGCCCTCGTTGAGAAAGAAATTATTTCACTTGATATTGCATCTGTCATATTGGTTCTTGTTTGTGGTTTGAGTATTGCAATCGTTATAGAATCAAACTTTTGGTATAATAGAAATTTAGTTATAATCGCAAATATAGAACGTCAATTCCTAAACGAATCTGACGCGAACGACATACATTATTATTTTACAAAACATAGAAGTAATAATGCATATATTGACATGATGATCATTCAAATAGTGTTTGTAGTAATCCTTCTTTGCGTTATTTTAATATATCATTTTTCGGTACAGGTATTACCATATATTCATATGGAAGTTTCTAATTTTACACCAATTAAAGCGATGCCCTATTTAGTTGTCTTGGTGGTGTCAATTCTTCTAATTATTTTTCACAAGAAGAGAATAAAAAACTATAATTCTTTCAAAGAGAATTCTCCAGGAATTCAATTTGAAAATTCGGACAATTTTGAAACAAATTCGGACCATACTACTTAAAAGTTTCTCTTTAGTTGTGAAAGGAATTTTTCTCAAATCCTTAGATATGATCAACAATTTATGGTCGAAATATCTTTTAAGACATTAGATATATATTCGATTACGTTTATTATATTTACAAAAAAGATATATAACCATATCTCTTGGAAATAAATATTAAGTGATAACTCCCCAGCTGTCAGTATAAACTGATGGCTTTACTTTTTTATGTAATTATGAATCAATACGAAACATTACTGCGCTATGTTTATGAAAATGGTAAAGATAAATCTGACAGAACAGGGGTTGGTACTCGAAGTATATTTGGATACCAAATGCGTTATGATTTAAATGAAGGTTTCCCACTAGTAACAACAAAAAAAATTCATCTTAAGTCCGTTATATATGAATTGCTTTGGTTTTTAAGAGGTGATACAAACATAAAGTACCTAACAGATAATGGTGTTTCTATTTGGAATGAATGGGCTGATGAAAAAGGTGAGCTTGGGCCTATTTATGGTTATCAATGGCGATCTTGGCCTACACCAGAAGGAAAGCATATTGATCAAATATCAGATATTATAAATACAATTAAGAAGAACCCCGACTCGAGAAGAATAATTGTAAGTGCCTGGAATGTTGCAGATGTTGATAAAATGGCATTACATCCCTGTCATGCATTGTTTCAATTTTATGTTATTGATGGTAAGCTCAGTTGTCAACTTTACCAAAGAAGTGCTGATTTGTTTCTAGGTGTTCCTTTTAACATTGCTTCTTTTGCCCTTTTGACAATGATGATAGCAAAGGTCTGTGAATTAGATTATGGAGACTTTATTCACACTTTTGGGGATGCACATATTTATAAAAATCACTTTGAGCAGGTTAAGCTTCAATTAAGTAGAGAGCCTCGGAATTACCCTAAAATGAAAATTAATAAGAACGTCAAATCAATTTTTGAATTTGAATATTCTGATTTCGAATTAGTAGGATATAACCCACATCCATTAATTAAAGCTCCAATAGCGGTATGATAGGAATTGAACTATTTTCAGGACCTGGAGGAATGGCTTTGGGTGCTAAACAAGCAGGCATTAAAGTAGCCTTAGCGATTGAAAAGGATGTCTTTGCGGCGAAGACATATGCATATAATCATAAAGAGACTTCTGTTACCGTAGATGATATTTCAAATATAAATGAATTTCAATTTCATAGAAATGGAGAGCCGGTTATACTATTTGGCGGTCCACCTTGCCAAGGATATTCTAATTCGAACAGAAAAACAAGAAAAGCTTCTAACCCAAAGAATTGGTTGTTTAAAGAATTTATCAAAGCGACAAACTTAATTAAACCAGACTGGGCAGTGATTGAGAATGTTCCAGGACTTAAAAATTTGGAAGGTGGTTTCTTTTTGGAAGAGATTTGTAATGATCTTCATAAAATTGGTTATACACCGACGTTTAAAATATTAAATGCGGCTGATTTTGGAGTACCTCAAAAAAGAGAAAGAATATTTATAATAGCTTCGAGAGATGGCGTAGCGTTTGAGTTTCCTGATGGAACCTTCAAAGATAAACATGTAACTGTAGCGGAAGCATTATCAGACCTTCCCTCGCTTCAAAATGGTACAAAAGAGAAAACTTTGCCATATAAAACAAAAGCAGAATCAGATTTTGCAAAAAAAATGAGAGGTCGATTAAGACTTTCATCTCAAAACTTTGTTTCAACTAACGCTGATTTTGTAGTCGAAAGATATAAATATGTAAAGCAAGGAGGAAACTGGCAAGACATACCGAAAAGTTTAATGAGTAATTATAAAGATCATTCTCGATGTCATCATGGTATATACAGAAGACTTAAAGAAGATGAACCTTCTTTTGTAATTGCTAATTATAGAAAGAGTATGTTGATACATCCTACGGAGAATAGAGGTATTTCAGTAAGGGAAGCTGCAAGATTACAGTCATTTCCTGATAATTATAAATTTTGTGGTTTTCTAGGCAATCAACAACAACAGGTTGGTGATGCGGTTCCGCCATTATTGGCAAAAGAAGTTTTCAAATCAATCCTAGCATATTAATAGATATGTCCAAAATTACAAATATAGAAGATTGGTTCAGTAATAAAAGTTTATCTTTAGAAGAGTGGTTTTTAGAGAGTAAGAACCAAAAATTTCCAAAGGATATAGATTATATTCTTAGATATCAAAATATAAAAGAAGTTGCAATTGTTGCACAAGAAAAAATACATCAAGGAAATGTTGAAGTAGAGAATACAAGAGGTGGTAATTCACCACGTACTTTGACTGGACATGATCCAAAACACTTTAAAAAAGTAATTAAAAATGCCTCTGAACTTGTAAGAATGGGTAGGTCTAAACTTACTAGTTATGAAATATTCTTCCTTCTAAGTGCAATTCAAATCCATGATATAGGTAATATTATGGGTAGAGAAGATCATCAAAAGACAGCAATTGATGTATTTTATGATTTAATGCCTGCTAATGTAGTTTTGGATTCTGTAGAAACAAGTATTATACATTCTATAGCGGAAGTCCACACACAATCTGAAGGGGAAGATAAAGACACAATTTCAAAATTAGGTAATTATGAGATAGGACATAACGATCAGATTGTCAGACATCAACTCTTAGCGGCCATTCTTAAGCTTGCAGATGAGCTTGCAGATGATCCAGAAAGAGCATTTATGTATGGAGTCAAAAATAATTTAGTTAAAGAAGACAGTAACCTATTTCATGTTTATTGCAACTGTTTAAAATCTACAGTTATAAAAGATCGGCATATTTCTGTAGCATATAAATTTGAAGAAGATAATGTACATACTGAATACAATTTTGGAGAAAATTTAATCTTCTTGCTCGATTATATTTTCATAAGAAATATTAAAATGCATCTAGAGAGAGTTTATTGCCAAAGATTTTTAACTCCCGAAATTTTTGTTGATCATATTGATATTGAGATTGCCATTTATACTAAAGATTATCGAAAAAAACTGATTGAAATAAAGTATCGATTAATAGACAAAGGTTATCCCCAACTAAATGGAAAGGATTTTGACATAAAGGTCATTTGTGCGGATCCTGAGAACCAACTTAAAAACCCTAATGGCGATTGGTGGGATGGTCCATCGCTAAAAAATTATATTGATAAAAATGCAGGATAACAATCCATTTAAGGTTAAGTCTCCAGAGAAAATTACAGCGGAAGAGACTATTAGTCTTTTCGTTAACGTTTTTAATGACTTTCCTGATATTTTAATTCATGGAGATTCATTTATCAATGGTCCAAGAGGTAGTGGAAAAAGTATGATGTTTAGATATATGCTTCCTGATGCACAAGTAATTAAACAAGATTGTAATTACTCAGAGTTAAGTTATTTCTCTACATATATTCCAATCAAGGCAACTGATTTCGATAAGGTAGAATTATATCGATTAAAAGAACAAGCTCAAAAGGTAATCAACGAGCATATTTTAAGTACACATATTGCTGTAATGTTCTTTTCCGACTTACTAAAATACAAAGTTGAGTTTAGCGATGACGACTTTGAAACCCTAAAAGCTTTTCTTAAAATAGAATTCAAAAGAATGCTTCGGAAAGTTGGATATAAGAATTTTCAGGATATTGATTTTAAATCTGTTGACGAATTACTTGTTGCATTGTTAGATGTTTGTGAAGAAATGCATTACGAAGCAAGTGATTACTGTGATAGGATTGGTTTTCAAAATGAAGGAATATCTCCTTATATGGGTTCATTATGTTCTTATCTTCATTTTCTGCATCCTCTATTAACAAAATTTTCTCAATTGCATAGTATTCCATCCTATTTATATATATTAATTGATGATGCAGATAATCTAAATACTACTCAAAAACAAGTTTTAAACAGTTGGGTATATTACAGATTGGGCACAAATATTAGCCTAAAGATTTCAACTCAAATGAGATATAATGTATACTTGACCCTGTCAGGTCAAACTATTGATTCTCCACATGACTATTCAGAAGTTAATATTTCTAACGTTTATACTTCTTCAAAGAATAAGTATAAAGAACTTATACATGATATTGTCCAAAGGAGGCTAGTAGAATTTAAACTGCCAAACACAAATCCTAATGATTTTTTCCCTGAGTACAAGAAACAAGAAGAAGCTATTAATAAAATATACAAGTATTACATTAAACAATTTGAAGAAGGTAAATCACGAGGAAGTAAGAAATTTGATGATGCCAATCGTTATTCAAGACCTGATTATATTAAAGAATTAAAAAGTAGTAGTAAGCAGGGTTCTAGTTATTTTTATAGTGGTTTCAATCAATTAATCCACCTTTCTTCCGGTATAGTTAGATATTTTCTTGAATCTTCAACATATATGTATTCTGAAATGCTTAAAAATAGCACAAAGAAAGAAATTGAATTTATCTCGCCAACAGTACAGAATAAAGTATCTAGAGCATACTCAAATGAGTTCTTATTTGAGGAGTTTGAAAAGCATAAAAAAACAGCTAAATTAAGAGGATATTCTTCTGATAATATTAGATATTTAAGAAATCTTATTGATGCTTTAGGAGGACTGTTTTCTGCAATATTATTATCAAATGCTTCAGAAAGAAGAGTTTTTTCTGTTGCTATTAGTAATGAACCAGACGAGTTGATTACCGAAGTTTTTGAACTTGGTGTTGGATTAGGGTATTTTCAAATTTCAACAATTGGAAATAAAGAAGGGACAGGTAGAACTAGATTATATGTTATGAACAGAAGACTTGCTCCAGTTTTCACTTTAGACCCTACAAGCTTTGCAGGGTATAAGTTTCTAAGAAATGAAGAGTTAAAATTGGCTATATTGGATCCGCAAAATTTTATTCGTTCTATGAAAAAAAAATTAAGTTTAAATGTGGAAGAGGATTTATATGTTAATGACCAATTAGAACTGTTCGAAGAATGAAAACTCATCTAAATAAATTGAATGATTCTTTACCTGATCACATAGATTTATTTCTATGTAATTCAAGTTTTGAAGATAGGAGTTTAGTGGTGTTAAGCAGTATAGATTCTTCAAAAATAAAATATGCTATCATCTGTACTAATACTGATCAATCAGATATAGTTGGCCAAAATGCACTTTCAATTCAGAATAAGCTAAAATGTGATTCAGAATTTGCAAATTTTGACACAAACAATCCTTTGTCAATTGCTGACGAATTACTTAAAAGGCTTTCAAGATTTGATAATAAAATGGAGATAGTGGTTGACATTACTACATTTACACATGAAGCTTTATTAATCTTACTTAAGATTTTTCAAATTAGTAAATCTTACTTAAAAAATAATGTTCATTTAATTTATAATTCTGCAAAATCTTATTGTCATACTGTTGAAAATATTGATGATATATGGCTAAGTAAGGGTTTAAGGGATAAGCGTACAATATTAGGATACCCAGGCAGGTTTAAGCCTTATAATCCACTACATTTTATAATGCTAGTTGGTTTCGAAAATGAGCGTGCAAAGCATTTGATAGAATCCTATGAACCGAGTGTATTATCCCTTGGTATTGCAGACAAAAAAGAGTCTGTAGCACCTGATATACACGAAATAAATCTTTCTAGATATAAAAACCTAAAAATTTTGTATAAGGATGTTTATGAATTTACTTTTTCATGTATTAATCCACTAGCTACATACAATATACTTAATGAATACATAGCACGGTATAAGAATTACAATGTTGTAATATCCCCCATGAACAATAAAGTTTCAACACTTGGATGTGGTTTGTTTGCATTGTCAAACCCACAGGTACAGTTAATTTCTTCGAGAGCAAATTTGTATAATACGGAATCATATTCTAAGGCGAGTAAATATTTTTACAAATTTAATTTAAGAGATCTCATGAAAGCTATTGAATAAGGAGGAAGTTTTATTTAAAGAATACTACTAGTGTAATTTTAATTAAAATTATATCTTTGCAAAAAAAATATTAGAAATATATATTTTATAAATAAAGAAGTTGTGTTGTGATACAGAAATGTATCATGTGGTTCAGAGAAATCTGACCGATGAGAAGCTTTTCCAAATGGAAAGGCTTTTTTTGTGAATTCAACTTAAAAATCGAAATCAGTACAATGTTTCTAGATGTATTGAAGTGTTTGTATAAGTCATCAAAAATAAAGATGAGCAATTTTAGTGTATAGCTATGTATAGAGGCTATGTAAAACTGCTTTTCAACCCGCTCGTCCAGACCGCAACTAAAATGTTGTGTTGAGTCACTAAAAAGTGGCTTGTGGTTTAGAAATAGACCGATGAGAAGCTTTTCCTAATGGAGAGGCTTTTTTTGTTTTAGGGGGGGTACTGTCATTCCGACGGAAAAAGGGTTGCAAAAAGGTTGCAGGTTCAATAAAAAGGTTGCACCACTACTGCAATTAATTGCTAATAATCAATCATGATACGATTGCTACTTCTTAAAAGTTAAAAAAACAAACCTTGGGCGAAACCTATTTCGTAAAACATATATAAGCCGAATATAACACTTGCAATACCTGCGAGTATTCTTAAATTAAAGGTGTTAAATAAAGATAATTTTCCTTTGCCATAGATAAAAGGAAAAGCGATTGCACTGGTAATGGTCATCATACCAACTATAGTTCCTAATCCAAATAGTAATAGATATAATAATGCTACCCAGGCGTTATCAATTAACGGAATAATCATAAGCGTAAGAGCGGCAGTACCGGCAAAACCGTGTATTACACCTATTGTTACGCTTTTAAGTTTGCTGTATTTTTTAAGAGTACCCGTATTGGCATCTAATGTTGAAACATACCTATTTTTAGATGGGAGATTATGGTCTTCAAGATCCGAATTTTGAGGTTGGATAGAGTACTTACCCCTTTTAGTGTTATTTAGTTTATTAAAATCCTTTCGAATGTATAATTGAAACCATTTTTGAAATTCACGTAAATTCCATAACCCTAAAATAATAAGCATAATGGCTACCCCCATTTCCAAACTCATTGAAAGGGTTTCGGGAATAACAATACTAAACAAGATTACAATACTGCCAAAAACTAAAATTGTTAAACTATGACCGATACCCCAAAATATTCCAATTTTTGAAGCCTTTTTTATTGAGGGTGCTTTGTCTAGAATAGTGGTTACCGCTATTACGTGATCTGGATCGGTGGCATGACGCATTCCGAGGACAAAACCCAAAGCAACGATTGTAAAAAAAGTAGTCATAAGCCCAATGTTTTGAGGTTGTACGTTCTTATATCAATTAATTTGTATTTAGTATTTTCTCAATGAATTAGTTGTATTTGCATACCATTTTTCGTTAAGTAATGTATGGCAAGTTGAAATTATTCTTTGAATATCTTGGGTCATATTTGCCATTATCCTAACTGCAAAACCAGGGACTGTTAAGCTTGAAATTCCAGTCTTAAAATCTCCCGATTGTTTGTCTATTTTTGTTTGTAATAAGTTTATAAATTCTTTGGTGGATTTTTCAGATATTACAATAAAGGTTCCCAAATGCGTATAATTTTCCATATAACCTAGAGCAGCCATTTCTTGTTTTTCTGGCTCTAATTTTATATTGTCAAAAACAACTAATTTATCTTCCATAAAAATTTTTGTGGTAAGATGAAGCAGTTTATACATAAATGATTGCCCTTGCGCAGACCATCCTGGGGTTAAAATATCTGAGTATAGCAGTGTTGCTCCTTTTTTCATATAAATAGTATCCCGCTGCCTAAACCGAGCATTTTCATATCCAATGATTGGATCGGGCAAATATTCTAAATAACTGTTTTCTTCAAGCAATATTTCAGTTTCTTGATACGCAGGAGTAGTTGGAGTTTTATAAATTAAGGTAGCTCCAAGTGAAGTGACTGTTAGTTCTGCATTTTTACGAACGAAAATTTCTAAGCGGTAGGTGTCGCCGTTTAGATAACCTCCTCCTAAATTAAGTATATAATAACACGGTCTTAACGGATTGTGATAAATAGGCCGTTGTACTTTTAAAGCATTGTAATAAAAGACGTCTTTAGGTACAGACTTATCTGTTCGTTTTTCGATATCTAAACAAAGAAAGCCTGTCCACTGTTTTTTATACATGGGTATCTAAATCTTTTAAAAGTACGTTTTGTTCTATCCAATTTACCACATTGGTTAGACCTTCATCTGTTTTAAGATTGGTAAAGAAAAAAGGTTTATCACCCCTAAATTTTTTTGTGTCTGAAGCCATAATGTCTAGATTGGCTCCAACGTATGGAGCTAAATCTGTTTTGTTAATTATAAACAAGTCAGACTTAATCATACCTTGCCCTCCTTTTCTCGGAATTTTTTCGCCTTGAGCCACATCGATGATATAGATTGAAAAATCTACAAGTTCTGGGCTAAAAGTTGCGGCAAGATTATCGCCGCCACTTTCAATAAAAATTAGCTCTACATTAGGGTGGCGCTCAATAAGAAGCTCTACGGTTTCGGCATTCATTGAAATGTCTTCCCTAATTGCAGCATGGGGGCAACCTCCTGTTTCTACCCCAATAATACGGTCTGAAGGTAAAATGCCAGTACGGGTAAGTATTTTTGCATCTTCTTTAGTGTAAATATCATTAGTAATTACACAAGTATCCACTTGTCCTTCCATAGCACGTGTAATACGTTCAATTAGTTGTGTTTTTCCTGAGCCCACGGGACCCCCAATTCCTACTTTTACTGGTTTCATCTTTATTTTTTTATTCAGAACTATTTTGCAGTTAAAAATTGTAAGTTATTAAGACATAAATATTCTTACGGTTAAATTTTCATGTTGCATTTGGGCCATCTCAATCCCGGGTGCAATGGTTCCAAAATCACTTTCGTTTAATGTATTTATAGTTGCTATTGATTTTTGAATTTTAGATTGAAAAGCATTGATAATTTGTTGCCCGGCAGTTTGTCCTATGGGTATGGCTCTAACAGCGTTTTGCACAAGATTTATAATGGTGGAATACATATAAAACTGAATTGTTATGTCTTTGGACAATTTTAAATGTTGGCCTATTAAAGCGAAAACAATCGCTGGATGGGCGAAAGATTCTTTGTTTTTAATGCGCTTGTCATATTCAAATAACAATGACGAATTATATAAGGTCTTAGCAATTTTTGTTAAAGAGCGTCCCATAAAACGAGTGCCTTCACGACCTTCAAACGAAAGATTTTGAATTGTTAACAAATGGTCTAAGTGCCAAATCTTATGGGTGTCATTATTTTTAAAAGCATTAAAGGCAAGTTTTATCGCCAAGCCGTCTGCAGTAACCAATTGATGTTGCAGGTACATAGATAACCACTGCGAAAAAGTTTCTGAATTTGTTACTCTTTTCTGTTGAATATAGGTCTCCATCCCAAAGGAATGACTAAATCCGCCACTGGGAAAGTTAGAATCACACAACTGAAATAAACTCAATAACTTTTTATCCATGGCTATGTTTACTAACGGTGTGTTTAAAGGCCTCTTTTACTTTTCGGTATTCTCTTTTATAATCGATTTTTTTAGTTTTTAAGAGCGCTTCAACTAAATAGTCAAATTGCACGAGCATCTCATCTCCTTCAAATTTTGCGGGAAGATGCCTATTGCCAAGTTCGTGGGCAATTTCTCCCATTTCTCTAATACTTTTAGGCTGGATAATTAGCAAGTCATCGCTTTCTACATTAATTATAATTAGGTTTTTATCGTCCATAAAAAGAATATCACCATCCTTAAGATTTTGAGAAGTAGTAAGTCTAATTCCAAGTTCGCGATTGTGATTGGTAGTAACACGTTGTATGCGTTTTACCAACTGCGAACTTTCAATTGAAACTTTTTCAAGGTGGCGTTTTTCAATTTCTGAAGAGTTTAAGTCGTGTATATTTCCAACTATTTTTTCTATAATCATTATTCTTATTTTTAAAACAAAAAGTAGCGCTGCCCTAAGGGAACTTCATCAATAGGGTCGCAAGTGAGTACTTTTCCATCAATTTTTACTTCATAGGTTTGTGGGTCTACTTCAATATCTGGCGTTTCAGAATTTAATTTCATTTGTTTCTTAGTCATATTTCTGATATTCCTAACGGGAAGAACTTTTTTCTTTAAGTTTAATTCGTCTCTAATATCATTTTCAAATGCATAAGTTGAAACAAATGTTATAGAACTTTGAGCTAAAGCACCCCCATATTGGGCATACATTGGTCTGTGTATCATGGGTTGCGGTGTTGGGATTGAAGCATTTGCATCGCCCATCAAAGCCATAACGGCTATTCCATTTTTTAAAACCATGTCGGGTTTTGCACCAAAAAAAGCTGGATCCCAAAGTACCAAATCGGCAACTTTGCCTTTTTCAATCGAGCCAACATAATCTGAAATTCCGTGGGCAAGCGCTGGATTAATAGTATATTTTGCAACATAGCGTTTTGCTCTGTTATTGTCTGAATATTTGCTATCGCCTTTAAGTGATCCTCGCTGTTTCTTCATTTTATGTGCAACTTGCCACGTTCGTAGTACTGTTTCGCCAATGCGTCCCATAGCCTGTGAATCTGAACTTACAATACTAAAAACACCCATGTCTTGTAAGATATCTTCAGCCGCGATAGTTTCGGCGCGAATGCGAGAATCGGCAAAAGCTAAATCTTCAGGAATCGACGGGTTGAGGTTGTGAGCTACCATAACCATATCTAAATGCTCATCTACTGTATTTACAGTAAATGGTAGGGTTGGGTTGGTTGAAGCTGGTAAAATGTTATTATACCCTGCGGACCGAATTAAATCGGGAGCATGACCGCCTCCTGCACCCTCGGAGTGGTACATATGTAATACCCGGCCGTCCACGGCTTTTATGGTATCTTCAAAAAAACCAGATTCATTTAGGGTGTCTGCGTGTAGTGCAACTTGAACATCAAATTGATCTGCACATTGCAGTGCATAGTCTATCACCGACGGGGTAGCGCCCCAATCTTCGTGAACTTTAAGGCCAATAGCACCTGCACGTATTTGTTCATTGAGTGGCCCTAAGCTGGCTGCATGACCTTTACCAGTAAGCCCAATGTTTATTGGTAATCCTTCTATTGCTTTAAGCATGGTTTTAATGTTCCAAGGGCCTGGGGTGCCTGTAGTGGCTCTTGATCCGGCTCCGGGGCCTGCGCCCCCACCAATTAAAGTGGTTGTGCCGCCAGCTAAAGCTACATCAACCTGTGCTGGATTTATAAAATGTATGTGAGTGTCTACTGCGCCAGCTGTAAGAATTTTACCCTCGCCCGAAATAACTTCGGTTGCTGTCCCAACCACAATGTCAACATTGTCTTGTATTAATGGGTTTCCAGCTTTTCCAATCCCTGTAATTTTACCATCTCTTATGCCAATATCGGCTTTAAAGATACCTGTATAATCGAGCACAAGCGCATTTGTAATTACAACATCGGGTACGCGGTCATCTTCAGCTCGGGTTATATAGGGATGTTGTCCCATCCCATCGCGAATCACTTTTCCACCACCAAAAACTACTTCTTCACCATAAGTTGTAAAGTCTTTTTCAACTTTTATAAATATATCGGTATCGCCTAACCGTACCGCATCGCCAGTAGTTGGCCCGAACATTTGGGAATATTGCTCCCGCTTCATTTTAAAACTCATATGCTTATTGTTTTAATGGTCCATCAACCTTATTATGAAATCCATAAACTTCGCGTTTTCCTGCGTAATCAATTAGTTCAACTTCTTTTTTATCACCCGGTTCAAAACGTACAGATGCGCCTGCGGGAATGTCTAATCGTTTACCGTAACTTTTATCGCGATCAAACTTGAAACTATTATTTACTTCAAAAAAATGGTAGTGCGAACCTACTTGAACGGGGCGATCTCCAGTATTGGTAACAAGAAGTTTGATTGATTTTCTGTTAGCATTACAATTAATCTCGGTTTTTTTATGAATGTATTCTCCTGGTATCATAGGCAGAAATCTTAAGATTAAGAGTTTAATTTATAGGGTGGTGCACCGTGACCAATTTGGTGCCGTCTGGAAAGGTAACTTCTACTTGTATGTCTGGAATCATTTCGGGAATTCCTTCCATAACATCTTCTCGCGTTAAAACAGTTGTACCATATTTCATGAGTTCGGCCACAGTTTTGCCTTCTCTTGCACCTTCCATGATTTCATTTGTAATTAGCGCTACTGCCTCGGGGTGGTTAAGTTTTAATCCTTTTTGCTTCCGGCGTCTCGCCACATCGGCGGCAACAACTATCATAAGCTTGTCTCTTTCTCGTGGTGTTAAATACATAGAAAATATTATTTATAATCAATTGATGTTAAAAGCTATAACGCGTCAAAAGTATTCGAGTTAAATTCACAGACTGGGTCGTTGCCCGTGTGTGGTATCAAAGCTCTTTCATCATCAAAATTCGAACAAATACCGCTCTATGAAAGGAAGGTGGAAGCTTCTGACTTCCATAAAGTTACAATTAATTTGTGAGTTATGAAATGATTTTTTTTAGAAGTAATATTTTTAAAGTTGAAACTAAAAGATTACAAGGTTTATTAAGCACAATATTTTGCTATATCTTTTAAGGAGGCGATTCGGCTTATCGTTTTAAAGTTTTGAGTTTTTTCTATAAACACTTAAAGTGAAATTGTGTAATTGTAAAATTTGTAAACTGTATTTAATAATGAAAAAAATAAATAGATATTTGTTTACTCGTTATTGTGAAATTTTGGTTAAAAAACGATAGGGTAGTGGGCAATATGAGCTTATTTAGTAAATTTAAGATACCTTTGTATAATTGTTTGAAACCCTACAGAATAGTTATATTTTTAATATCCCTAAATTGAAAATCATAATGCTCCGAATTCTTTTAATTTCACTCATTATTATTTCCTTTTCTTCCTGTTCAAATAAACGCGATTACAAAAATAGCTCGCGGGCTACAGGTTGGAAAATGATGGGCCGTACCGGCGGCAAGGCAAGTAGTTATAATAAAGATTCAAAAGAACAACAAACGGGTCCGGGTTTAGTTTTTATTGAAGGCGGTACTTTTACAATGGGTCGTGTTCAAGATGATCCGCTGGGCGATTGGAATAACACTCCAACCCAACAACACGTTATGTCTTTTTACATGGATGAATCTGAAGTTACCAATTTAATGTATTTGGAATATTTAGATTGGTTAAAAAGGGTATTTCCACCAACTGAAGAAAACTATAAACATATTTATAGCAGCGCCCTACCCGATACTTTAGTTTGGCGAAATTCATTAGGATATAACGAGACAATGGTAAACAATTACCTTAGGCATACAGCCTTTGCCGAATATCCAGTGGTTGGGGTTTCTTGGGTGCAGGCAGTTAACTTTTCTAAATGGCGAACCGATAGAGTAAATGAAAAATTACTCGAAGAAGTAGGCTTTACCCCACGCGGCGCTCGGTATGATGTAGATGCCGAAACTTTATTTTCAACGCATACCTACTTACAAGCTCCTACCTTAACTTACGGTGGAAAAGACTCTATTTTAAGTGGTGGAAAACGTTCAGAAAAATTACTTAAATACCGTAATGATAGCACAGCGATTGGTGCAAATAACATAAGCCTATACTTACAACGAAAAGACGGTGTTTTTCTACCCAGTTATAGACTACCTACCGAAGCCGAGTGGGAGTATGCCGCACTTGGTCTCTCCGGAATAAGGGAGTACAACATGCACAGAGGTAGAAAAAAATATCCTTGGAGTGGTCGCTACACCCGAGCTGGTAAACGCCGTATGAGAGGCGACCAACTTGCAAATTTTAAACAAGGTGCTGGCGACTATGGCGGCATAGCCGGTTGGAGCGATGATGGAGCCGATATTACTGCGCAAGTAAAAAGCTATCCGCCTAACGATTATGGCCTGTATGATATGGCCGGAAATGTAGCCGAATGGGTCGCCGATGTATACAGACCAATTATTGAAGACGATTACAACGACTTTAATTATTACAGAGGAAATGTCTATACAAAAGATTCAAAAAATAAAGACGGTAGCTTTAATGTGGTAACCGCTAATAGCATTCTGTATGATACGTTGCCAACCGGTTATTTAGTACCCCGCCAATTGCCAGGTGAGATTGTAAAAGTGCCAGTAGATGAAGAGGAAACCTATCTTCGAATAAATTTTAGTACAAGCGATAACCGAAACTATTTAGATGGCGATAAACAATCGCTTCGTATAACAGCGCAGAACCGTGACGACGCAAAGCCAATGTACAATGCACCAAAACACACAGCTACTATTGATAGCGCAGGGAATGTGTACCGCCAATACGACAAATCTACATCGCGAACTACGCTTATAAACGATGAGGTGCGTGTTTATAAAGGAGGGTCTTGGCGCGATCGTGAATATTGGTTAGATCCGGCACAACGTCGGTTTATGCCACAATATATGGCAAAAGACAATATCGGGTTTCGATGTGCTATGTCTAGAGTGGGCTCTAAAACAAAAACCAAAAAGCGACCCCGACACTAAACTATTTGTCAATAAAATACAAACTCAGAATATTGTTTGAAATGCTTCGGGCATTTGCTATATTCACGTCCCAATTAATATATAATGATTTCAGAAACTATTAAAAATCGTCGTGCTGTTTTTCCTGCACAGTACAATGATAAGCCTATAACTAAAGAAGAAATAAATACTATTCTTGAAGCCGCAAACTGGGCACCAACGCATAAACGCACAGAGCCATGGCGATTTAAAGTTTTCCACGGAACTTCTCAAGTGGCACTTGGCAAATTTCTGGCAGAGACTTATAAAGAATCTACCGAAAAGTTTTCGCAATTCACCTATAACAAGCTTATGGATAACCCTGTAAAAGCGGGATGTGTAATTGCTATTTGTATGCAAAGAGACCCTAAAGAGAGTGTTCCTGAGTGGGAAGAAATTGCTGCTACAGCTATGGCTGTGCAAAATATGTGGCTTGCAGCTCACGAGCTTAATATTGGTGCGTATTGGTCTTCCCCGGGAATCATAAAATATATGAATCAATTTATTGAATTGAACAAAGACGAACGTTGCTTGGGCTTTTTCTATCTAGGGAAATACGACGGTAAACTCCCCGAAGGAACACGCAAATCTACTATTGAAACTAAAACAATGTGGATGTAAAAATTTATATTTCTAAAGCTATTTAAACCCCATGTGGTATTGAACCCCTGGGGCTTTATTTTAAAATTTACAACTAAAAAATTAGTTTTAACTAAATTTTTAGTTATATTTGAAATTCAAATCGTTTTAACATGAAGCAACTTACAAAAGCAGAAGAAGATATAATGCAAATTTTGTGGCATTTGGAAGAGGCAAATGTTGCTGCAATCATCGACCAGTTACCAGAGCCAAAACCTGCCTATAACACTGTCTCAACCATCATACGAATTTTAGAAAGTAAAGATTTTGTAGCGCATAGAAAAGAAGGGCGGGGCCATATATACTTTCCGAAAGTTAAAAAAACTGAATACAGCAACCAGTCGTTACATAAATTAATGAACGGCTATTTTCATGGTTCTTTTAAAAGTATGGTTTCCTTCTTTATGAAAAAAAACGACATCAGTATTCAAGAAATGGAGGCTATTATGAGAGACATAAATTCTGAAAAACCTGAAAAATGATACATATATTATTTCAAATACTCGTTTTTCAAATACTGTTTTTGGCAGTTTACGATCTCTTTTTAAAAAATGAAACGTTTTTTACACTAAATAGAATTTATCTGTTAATAACCCCAATTTTGGGTTGTATTTTGCCTTTTATAACCTTAGATTTTTTGCAACAATCCATTCCGCAGGAATATGTTTTGCAGTTGCCAGCGGTTGTTATTGGCACAAACACTACCGAAACAATTACAAATGAAACTGGCTTTTGGCTACCGAGTTTAAAAGCTATTTGGTTGTTAGGAACAACAATCAGCCTACTTTTATTTGTGCAAAAATTTTATAAAATATTAAACTTAAAATCTAGTGAAATCACTAAAAATAGTGACGAGTTTAAACTGAAAATTCTTCCAAATACCAATGCCGCTTTTTCGTTTTTCAACACTATTTATTTAGGTGAAAACATTTCCGAAGCAAACAAAAGCCACATTGTCGCGCACGAAAAAATTCACGTAAAACAAAAACACTCTTTAGACCTACTTTTCTTTGAATTACTGCAAATTGTCTTTTGGTTTAACCCAATGTTTTACTTCTTTCAAAACCGAATGGCTACGCTTCACGAATTTATTGCAGATGCGAAAGTTACCGCTCTAAAAAGCAAAAACGAATATTACCAAAACCTGCTCTCGGAAGTATTCCAGACCGAAAAAATTTCATTCATCAATACATTTTTCAATCATTCATTAATCAAAAAACGAATTAGTATGTTACAAAAATCGAAATCAAGAAAAAGCGCGCAACTTAAGTATTTATTGCTGTTGCCGGTAATTTGCAGTATGTTGTTTTACGCCTCCTGCAGCAACGAACCAAAGGCCGAAGAAACACAAACCATACAGCAGTCAGACTCCGAAGTAATGAACAAAATTAACGAGTTGGCCGAAGCCATTATGAAAAAGGGCAATATAACCCCCGAAGAGGAAAAAGCGCTAAAACTGCTTACAACCCCTGCGCAACCGGGCGATAAAGTTTATACGTCTGTTCAGGAATTTTTAGATGAAACTGAAGGTCAAAATAAAAACGATGTGCCGTTTTCGGTTATAGAAAAAGTGCCAGTTTTTCCAGGTTGTCAGGGTGCCGATAATGAGGCAATGAAAAAGTGCATGGTATTAAATATTTCACAAATTATTAATGACAATTTTAATACAAATCTGGGAACAGAACTAAACCTTGTAGGCAAACAACGCATTGCCGTTCAGTTTAAAATTGATAAAACTGGAAAAATAGTGAACATCAGTGCCCGCGCCCCAAAACCTGAACTTGAGGCCGAAGCCATTCGTGTTGTAAAACTACTTCCACAAATGGAACCCGGCGTGCACAAAGGCGAAAAAGTGGGCGTGCTGTATTCGCTGCCTATTGTTTTTGAACTTGTAAAATAAATTTACGTCCTAACAGGTTTGCAAAATCTGTTAGGGCAATTATTTTTTAGCTTCCATATTAATTACTGTAAAAAGAACTGCTACTTCAAGACCATAAGTTTCAGTAAATTTGTACTTTTCAAGTTGAATTTTTTCTGAAATGTTACAGCGACTGCTTTTTATTTTTCTTCTTTTATTGGCAACTTCTTGCCAGTATTTTGAAACCGAAAAAGTTAATTCTGAAAAGATTTATAATGAAGAAATTAAAGCGATAGACTGGAAAGATGTAGACCGCTATCCGTCTTTTGCCGAATGTGAAAATACGCTTGAAAAACTTGAACAAAAGCAGTGTTTTATCAATACAATTAGCACCCACCTTTTACAATCTATTAGTGATAAAAACCTAGTTACGGTACAGGAAATTTCAGACACTATTAAAGTTAATTTTGAAATAAATAGCCAAGGAGATTTACGTATTCTCGAAATAAAAATAGACTCACTTTTTCAACGAGAATTCCCCGAATTAGAATCGTGGATTGTTCAAAGTATCGATTCGCTTAAACCCGTTGCTCCTGCTTATAAACGCAGTATTCCGGTAAAAACGCGGTTTACGTTACCAGTAGTAATTCAAACAAATTAGTTTATAAATTAAACTTATATCCCAGCGAAAAATCTAAGGGAAACTCGCCATTGCTATCAATGCCTAAACCTAAAATATCGTTATAACTAAAAGTTATATAACCCGCTTTTATTTTGTAATCGGCTCCTATCCCAAAGGTCACGGGAGCGTAAAAATCTGATTCAGAAATTTCCCGAATTTCACCTGCATCACTGGAGTTTTCTTTATACAATTGTTCTTTTTTAAAATGTCTTAAAGCTGCTATTTTCGTATTAATAAAAGCGTCAAATCTTGCAGTTTTTATAAATTTAAACCGATAATTAAGTGATAATTCTGAGGCCGAGTAATTGTAATCATCGCTCTCAAAAGTTTGTTCAAAACGCAACAGCATGGAATGTCTTTTCAACTTTACAGGATCAATCAACTCAAAATCTGCACCGGCTGTAGCTTGTGAAGCATTGGCAGGGTTTGCCGAAAATATACTATTTGTCACACCCACAAAAACCCCAATTCTAAATTGTAAATTAACCGATGCTTTTTCATCGCTATAATTTGGATTTGTAAGTGTATTATACTTTACAAAAAACGCGTGTAAACTGGGTAGCGTTAAAATTACATCGTTGGCAGATAAGTTTGCATCACTCGTTTGTTTCTGCAAAACAGTTTTAAATTCTTCTTTGTAATCACCGTTAACCTTTGTGTTTGTAAGCGGAATAATCTCATCGCCTTTTTTAGAAAAATAACGATACCTGCCATCAATTGTGTTCCACAAAAGTGTTAGCTTGCCTTCAACTTCGGTTTTAAGAGTATAAGTTTGTCCGTCGATTATATATTGTTTTTGAGCGTGTAAACCGCATGAAAAAACAAAAAGTATAAAAGTAAATATGGGGGTAAGCAATTTCATAAAAGCTGATTTTAAGTGTGGCTAAGTTAAAGAAATTTAATTCGACGAAAGCCTTTAATTAAAGCTTCTCCCTCTCCAAGAATATCCTCCTTTTAAACTTCTAAATACTACGGTTACAACTATTGCTGCGTACAAAAAAGTGCGAAAAATAAAGGATATTGCAGAAACTCGGACTCCAAAAAATTTTGCCGAATGATAAATTAAAAGATAATCGGCGGTAATTTTTAAACTCAGTAAAATTAAATAGTATTCAAAATTGTGAGGGTCGAAAAGGAGAACCAGTGGGAATAAAACAATTAGAATACTTATTAAAAAAACAAGCACACCTAAAAGTTGAGCTGCAATATTTTTTTGTTTTGAAGTTTTTGAAGCCCAACGCACCCGTTGGTTTATAATTGCTTTAAAACTGTGTTGTGGTTGTGTTGTCACAATGGCCTCTTTAGATTTTAAAAACATAACGCGATTTGGAAAAGCTGTTTTTATTTTGTCTAACAAAAAAATATCGTCGCCGCTCGCAATATGATTATTGCCAGAAAAACCTTTTACTTGGTTAAAAGCGCTTTTTGTGTAAGCGAGATTTGCACCATTGCACAACAACGGCCTTTTAAAACCAAGACTTCCCATAGTTACGGCTTGTAAACTAAGCCCATCTAATTGCTGAAAGTTTTGTAAAAAATTGCCATTGGTGTTGTACAATACGGGGCCGCAAATCATTTTTGGACTGTGGTGCGCTATAAACGTATTATAAGTTTGTAGCCAAGTTTTAGGTAAATTACAATCGGCGTCGGTGGTGACAATCCATTCGTGTTTGGCGTGTTTAATGGCTTCGGTTATTGCATCTTTTTTAGGTGAATTTGAAATACGCTTATTTTGAAGCAACCTAATTGAAAATTTACTTTTTGAAATAATAGCAGTTACAATTTCAGCAGAATTATCACAAGATTCATCATTGACCAAAATAACTTCAAAATGTGACGAAGGATATTTAATTTCTTCAATGCTTTTAAGCAATTGAGGTAAATTATTTGCTTCGTTTCTAAAAGGAATTACAATACTAAAACGGGTTTTATTTGTAGCAATTTCCGAAGAAAACACACTTAATTCCCCAACCCCGAAACTTAAAATTACAATACATAAAATATAGGCTGCAAATAGTGCGGTAAGTATAAAAATCATCGGGTTGCGGGTTGGAAGGTAAGCACGTAAAAACTACCTATTATTGCTGGCAAAACAAAATTTAATATCCACGTGGCTAACACTGTAGATAATATAATAAGTTCCGGAATTTCTACCAATGAAAAGAGCCAAACCGCCACACCACCGCGTATAACTACATCAAACATAAAAAACGTAGGGAAAATAGAAACCAGTAAATACATTGCAAAAATTATTGGCAATGCTTCAATGACTGAAATTTTCGCTCCAAAAAACAGTAGTAATACATAAAACATACTGCTAAAAATAAGATATCGAAATATTGAAAATATGACCGTTTTCAGTTTTATATTTAAAGAGATGTCTTTAAGAAAATTATAGATTTTATGGAGTGAGAAACCTTTAAAAAACAGTTCTTTTTCTTTAAAATAATAGCCAATTATTATAACTAACGCTATTATTGTAAAGAGAGAAATTACACCGACTGCCGAATAATTTATTTCGAAATTTTGCAACAAGTAAAATATTCCAAAGGAGCCAAACCCCACGGTGACAAGCATTTGTATTGTCCCCGAAAAAAAATTTAACAGCAGTACTTTTTTATGATTTTCAGGTTTAAAAAAAAGTGCTTTTGCACCGTATTCACCAATGCGGTTTGGGGTGGCTAATGAAACCGTTAAGGATGCTAAGGCCTGCTTTTGCGCAGTTTTAAAATTGATTTTTGCAATTGTAGCAACCAGTGTTTTCCACTTTAAAATTTCAAAAAACCAATTTGCGGCGGCGAGGATTAAAAGGAAAATAAACACGTAAATTGAAAAAACTCCTTTTGTGATAATTGAATGTATAAAACTGTCAAAATCGAGCTTTGTATCACTTTTTAGTTTGTAGAAAATATAGCCAAATGTTATAACGAGCAACAAAACTTTGGCAATGGCAAGTAGATATTGTTTAGATTTGTGTGCTTCGACAATCATCGTGCTAAAATACTAATTCCGGCAAAAGCAACATATTAATTGAATGAATAACAAAACTGAAAAAATAATTTTAGGTATTGATCCAGGAACTACTATTATGGGCTTTGGTCTAATAAAGGTTGTGGGTAAACAAATGCATTTTATTCAGCTTAACGAATTACACTTAAAAAAATACGATGATCATTACTTAAAATTGAAGCTTATTTTTGAACGTACAATTGAGTTAATAGACACCTACAGTCCAGACGAAATTGCAATTGAAGCACCCTTTTTTGGTAAAAACGTTCAGTCCATGTTAAAACTGGGGAGGGCACAAGGGGTGGCCATGGCGGCCGGACTTTCAAGGGAAATTCCCATTACCGAATACTCGCCCAAAAAAATTAAAATGGCAATTACGGGCAATGGAAACGCAAGTAAAGAACAGGTAGCAAAAATGCTACAGAGTATGCTGAGCTTAAAAGAATTGCCCAAAAACCTCGATAGCACCGACGGTTTAGCGGCTGCTGTTTGTCATTTTTACAATTTAGGAAAAGTAGATGTGGGTAAAAGCTACACGGGCTGGGCAGCGTTTGTTCAGCAAAATAAGGATCGGGTTAAATAGTAGCGTGCTAATATCTAGAGATCCAATCTTCTACAATGTGTTGTATTTTTTTGGTGTCTTGTAAATGAATTATTTCTAAATCTATCTTACGTTTTAAATTACTACCTATCGGAAATACAAAACCGTAATATTGCGGTTCAATTTCCTTTTTGCTCAAAACATAATCTTCTTTTTCGGTAGCGGCAAAAATATATTCTAAGGGTATTTCGTCATAAATTAAAGCATCCACTTCTTTGTTTAGAAGCATATTATATCCTTCCGAAACGGTTTGTACCGCTATGGGTTGTCCTGCTACATTACGCACTCTTTCTTTAATTTTTGTGTAATCGGGGACAGCAACTTTTTTATTTTCTAATTGTTGCATACTCGTAATTGTTTTGTCCTCTCGCACGGTTAATGAAAGCGTAGTGGCAATTCCAGCAACAAAAGTTGTAGCTAAAATTAAGGAGATTATCATCCAAGCACCCATGACAATCCGGCCGCCAGGCGTACGCGGCGAGTAGTCGCCGTAACCAACGGTAGTCATTGTTACAATAGCAAGCCAAATACCCGAACCAATACCTTGGTAAACGTGGTTGCCGTAATCGTCCTTATACTTGCGGCCCTCTACGAGCCAAAATATAAATCCTACTACAGTGAGAATTAATAGCAATCCTAAGACGGCAAACAAAAATGTTTTTGAAAACAACGGACTTATTTTTTCAAAAAATGTAAGTTTTTGTACTGGGGCTAAGATGGCCATTTCGGTGTTGTAATAGGGTTGTGAAAAAAGCACTTCGGCGGCGCGATCTTCATTTATAGTGATTGGCCCCAGGAGAATGTCGATTTCATTATTTTTGGCGGCTTCAATTCCAGCTTCAACCGAAGAAAACTCCTGAAAATTATATTTTAAATTGAGTTCAAAAGCAATTTCTTTCCAAATTTCAAAAACAATTCCCTCTTCCTCTTTATCTGAAACTACAAAAGGAACCGAGCCGGCGTATCCAACTACCAGAGTATCTTTGTTAGTTTGTCCCGTAGAAAATAAAGGGATACATAAACAAAGTAAAATAATATAACGACGCATTGGCTTAACTTTTCTTTTAAAAGAAACTAGAATTTCAAATTAAGATAACTCATTTCGGTAAAAATAATAACTAATTTTGAGGCATAAGAATCATTTAAAGTTTTAAAGTTGAAAGATTCTCAACATAGGTAACAACTTTGGAAAATAATAATAGTCAAAATACCGAAACTAAAAATGCTTCCACAAATGTGGGTGGCGGGTTGTATATTCATATTCCATTCTGCAAACAAGCGTGCCACTATTGCGATTTTCACTTTTCAACTTCTTTGAAAAAAAAGACTGAATTGGTAAATGCGCTATGCAAAGAATTAACGCTTAGAAAAGATGAATTAACGGGCGAAATTGAAACAATTTATTTTGGTGGCGGCACGCCAAGTTTACTTTCTTTTGACGAATTACAACAAATTTTCACCACCATTAATAAAAATTATCGCGTAGCTAAAATCGCCGAAATTACGCTGGAAGCTAACCCCGATGATTTAACAAAAGAGGTGTTAATTCAGTTACACAAGAGTGAAATAAACCGTTTAAGCATAGGGGTTCAATCTTTTTTTGAAGAAGATTTAAAACTAATGAACCGCGCTCATAATGCCACCGAAGCTTTACAATGTATTAATGAAGCTAAACGATATTTTGATAATATTAGTATCGATTTAATTTACGGTATTCCAAAAATGACACCCCAACGTTGGAAAAAAAATCTTGAAATTGCATTAAATTTAAATGTGCCCCATTTGTCGTGTTATGCGCTTACTGTAGAACCTAAAACTGCTTTAAAAAAGTTTATTGAAAAGGGGCTTGTGCCACCAGTGGACGAAGAGAATGCAAAGCAACATTACGAGATTTTATTAAATGAAACCGATAAAGCTGGTCTCGTAAATTATGAGTTTTCAAATTTTGGTAAACCCGGATTTCACTCTAAAAATAACACAGCTTATTGGGAAGGAAAACCTTATTTGGGTATTGGTCCTTCGGCGCACGGTTACGATGGTAATTCACGTAGTTGGAATGTGGCAAACAACACAAAATATATAAAATCTATTGAAGCGGGTATTTTGCCTTTAGAAGTTGAAAAGCTAACTGTTAAAGACAAATACAACGAATATATCATGACGGGTTTGCGAACCATGAAAGGTGTTTCGCTAAAAAAAGTGGAAGCCGATTTTGGCGAAAAGTTCTTAAAATATTTATTGAGGCAAACAAAATCGCATATTGAAAACGAACTTTTAATTAACGAGTTTCACAGTTTAAAAGTTTCAAAAAAAGGAAAATTTTTAAGTGATGGCATTGCAAGCGATTTGTTTTACGTTTAGCGTCCAAAAGTTTGCGATTATTGTATCTTTATTTTTCAAAATTTGCCAATGAAAACTACTATTCAGCTTAGCCACAAATCGGTAGTTGTGGATTTTCAAAAACCTTTGGATATTTCTATTCCGTTGCAGGCTACACACCAAAACCCACTGGCGTGGTATCAAGACAAACCCGTTATAGCGCCTGTAAAAATGGGCGATTGGGTAGGGAAGGTTTCAAAGGGAGGTTCGGTAAATTTTAACAATGTTTTTTTTAATCCGCATGCCCATGGCACGCATACCGAGTGTTTCGGGCATATTTCGGAAACGTTTCATTCGGTAAATGAAAGCTTAAAAACCTTCTTTTTTTTAGCTGAAGTAATTTCGGTTACGCCTAAAAAACATGAAGAAGACCAAATTATTTCAGAAGAACAAATAGCAGCAAGTTTAAATGGAAAAACTCCCGAAGCTATTATAATTAGAACGCTTCGTAATTCTACTTCAAAAAAATCAAAACATTGGTCTAATACTAATTGGCCATTTTTACACGAAAAAGCGGCTTTGTTTTTACGCAAAATGGGCGTTAAACATTTGTTGATTGATTTGCCATCGGTAGATAAAGAAAAAGACGACGGGAAACTTTTGGCACATAAGGCTTTTTGGAATTACCCCAAAAACCCTCGAAAAGACGCAACAATTACCGAGTTAATTTTTGTGCCAAATACAGTAAAAGACGGCAGTTATTTGCTCAATCTTCAAATAGCGTCATTCCACAACGATGCCGCACCCAGCAAACCAATACTTTATAAAATTGAATCTAGTTTTTAATAGTTTGTACGGCTATTAAATTTCTCAATGTAGCATGTCCTTTTTCGTATCTTTGCGCCATGGAATATTTATTTATAGGATTGGCGGTTGGTGCCATTGTTGCTTATTTCGTTTTTGCTCGTTTTAACGGAAGTAGCCGAAAGGAAAAAGTAGATACCCAATCGGTTGTTTTAATGGAAAAAATTAGGAGTGTCTGTAAATTTATAACAGTTGAAGGCGATTTTTCTGAAATTTTCTATTACGAAAACGTAAAAGATAAATGGATAAACTTGCTTTTAGGAAAAAAGAAAGCTTTGGTTTTAATTGATGCGAAAGCGCATATAGGGTTTGATCTTACCAAGGTAAAAATGGAGGCCGATACAGATAATAGAACCATTATTTTAACCAATTTTCCGCAGCCCGAATTACTTACAATTGAAACCGATTTTAAATATTACGACAAAAAAGAAGGATGGGCAAACCCATTTACTGCAACCGATTTGACTAATATTAACAAAGAAGCCAAAAAGCATATTGTAGATAAAATTCCCGAAAGTGGATTGTTTAATGAAGCGTCTAATCAAGCTTTGGAAACTATTCAATTGATGGAAAAATTAGTTGAAACTATTAATTGGAAACTCGATTATACCGCCTTAAAAGTTGATGGCGGCCCTGCAAAACTTGATCCCCAAAAATGAAATTTATAGCCCCATTTTTTATTCTTTTTAGTATTTCAGTTTTTGCGCAAAACTATGAAAGAGTCGATGCGGTGCTTACTATGTACCCAAATACTTTTGACAGCCCAGAAAAGCTCGCAAAATTTATTGCACGCGATTTTAATACCGAAGAAGATAAAGTACGCGCAATTTATACTTGGATTATTCAAAACGTAGCCTACGATCCCGAAGAGTATAAAAAGTTTGATTATAAATTTTCTAACTACCGCGAGCGCAATGAAAAAGACGAAAAACTTCGGCATAAAATAATTAAACGCACTTTAAAAACGGGTCGGGCTGTTTGCGAAGGTTACGCCATGTTGTTTGAACGACTTTGCGAATTGCAAGGCATTAAAAACTACTTGGTTCGAGGCGATATAAAATCTAATTTTTCAGATATTGGTCGGCCGTTTAAACGCATTCATATGTGGAATGTTACTTATATCGATGGCAAGCCTTATTTGTTTGATACCACCTGGGGAGCAGGAAAATATAATGGAACATTTATTAAAGAACCTTCTTATTTTTATTATAAAACGCCGCCCGAGTTGCTTATAAAAACACACTTTCCAGACATGGCAGAAGATAGCTTTTTGGGTGATGGTTTTACAAAAGAACAGTTTGCGGAACAACCGTTGGTTATTGAAAGAGATTTGCTAATTAACGATATTGAATCACCAGCCAATGGTTTAATATATTCCGATGCGTATTTTGACGAAATTATTTTTTCAATAAAAAATGTAAATCCGGCTCAGGTTTCCTATTCATATGGCGATTTAACCATTGAAATTAAAGATGTTTTTAGAGATGAAAACAGAATAAAGTTTAACGTGCCTTTAGCCGAAAAAGCAAAACAATTACTTATTTATTTTGATGGCAAACCCGCATTGGGATACAGAATAAATTAATACCTAAAACCATTGTCAACACTGGAGATTTTACGGGATGAATATAGAAGAATTTAGAAAATATTGTATTTCAAAAAAAGGAGTTACTGAATCTTTTCCTTTTGACGAAAGTACGCTTGTTTTTAAGGTAATGGGTAAAATGTTCGCCCTTGTAGGGTTAGAAAAACACCCTTTAACTGTCAATTTAAAGTGCGACCCCGATTGGGCAATCGATCTTCGCGAAGAATACGACAGCCTAATTATTCCGGGCTATCATATGAATAAAAAACACTGGAATACCGTAGCCCTCGAGTCTAATTTGCCTAACAAATTAATTGTAGATTTAATTGACCATTCGTATAATTTGGTAGTTAAAAGCCTAACTAAAAAACTACAATCAGACCTTCACAATTTATAAAATCACAAAAACGATAGCGACATAGAAACTCGCCGTGTTTTAACACCAAAATAATGAGCAAACCAATAGATTATTATAAACAACAAATTAAAGTACACACGCAAGATTTACAGGCATTAAAAAAGAAATTGGCTATTTCCAGCACCATCCGGCTGGCCGTTTTTTTATTGGCGTGCTTTGGGGTTTATTATTTCTTCGGAAATGCTCGAGCTGTATTCGCCATTGTAGCTTTGGCAATTATAGCTTTTATTTACCTTGTTACAAAACACAGTAATTTGCAGTATAATCGCGATTTAAAAAAAGCATTAATTGCAGAAAGTGAAACCGAAATTGAAGTTTTAAATAGGGTATTTCATCATTTACCCGATGGCGAAAAATACAAAGACCCATCACATTTTTATAGTTTGGATATAGACTTATTTGGTCGCGGCTCACTCTATCAATATATAAACCGAACGGGTCTAGAAAGTGGCGCCGATTATTTGGCGTCAATTTTTACTGAAAACGAAATAAATGGCATTGAAAAAAAACAAAAAGCCATTACCGAATTAGCCTCAAAACCCCATTGGCGTCAACGGTTCTCGGCAATTGCATCGTTAGTAAAAACCGAAAGTTCTGCAGCCGAAGTTAGTAGTTGGTTAAAAAATTACGTGCCGTTTATGCCAAAATGGATTAAACCACTATCAATAGTATTTACAATAGTTTCGACTTCTTTAATATTCTTAAATTTTTTGGGGATTCTGTCGGGTTATTTTACAGCCGCATGGTTTGTTTTAGGAATTATCATTATTGGAATATTTCAAAAAAAAGTGAATAACCTTCTTAAACACACCTCTAAAATTCAAAGCACTTTTGAACAGTTTTATAAACTTATTTTAGAAATTGAAAAAGAAGAATTTACTACCGAAATATTAGCTGAAAAGCGAAATGCAGTTTTGCAAACAGACGTAAAAACTTCGGCAGTTTTAAAGAAATTTGCCCGTTACTTCGATGTTTTGGAACAGGGTAATATTATGCTTTTTGGCGCTATTATTAATGGGTTTACGCTTCGTAACCTTAGGCATTGCAGTAATATTGAAAATTGGATAGAAACACATAGCGATAACGTGCCTACGTGGTTTAACAGTATTACTTTTTTTGACGCTTATAACAGTTTAGGAAATTTTAGGTTTAACCATCCACACTATGTTTTTCCCGAAATTAACAACAATTTGCCTGTGTTAAATGTAAAAGGTGCCGGGCATCCGTTGTTAAAAGAAGCTACTATGGTGCGCAACGATTTTAAGATTAATTCGGAAGAGTTTTTTATTGTTACGGGCGCAAATATGGCGGGGAAAAGTACATTTTTAAGAACGGTCTCGCTTCAAATTTTAATGGGGAATATTGGGCTGCCAGTTTGTGCCGAAAAGGCCGAATACAACCCAATAAAACTAATTACAAGTATGCGTACCACCGATAGTTTAACCGATGACGAATCATACTTTTTTAGTGAATTAAAACGGTTAAAATTTATCGTAGATGCAATAAAAAGCGATCGGTATTTCATTATTCTCGATGAAATTTTAAAAGGTACAAATAGTACTGATAAGGCCATTGGCTCGCGTAAATTTGTTGAAAAGCTGGTAGGTAGTAATTCAACCGGAATAATTGCAACCCACGACTTAAGTTTGTGTAGTGCAGCCAACGATTTACCCGAGGTAAAAAACTATTTTTTTGATGCGCAAATAGAAAACGACGAATTATTTTTCGACTATACATTTAAACCTGGAATTTGCCAAAATATGAATGCTTCGTTTCTACTTAAAAAGATGCAAATAGTTAATTAGATAAATATAACCGCCACAATAACAGTTAATTGCGTTTTTTTAATTACTTTTAACAATCGATTCCTATATCATTTTCCTCCATAAAATATAGTAAAAAGGCTTGTCCCAAATATTAAACTAGCAATCAATTTAATATTTATACTAATTTAATTTTATGGAATTATGAAAACAAAAACCAACCTTAAGTTACTGCTAGTGGCGTCTATAACGATGCTTTTTAGTTCTAATTTTTTCGCACAAGACAATACGAGTAGGCCTGAGTATATTTCGGTTACTACCAACCATTGGAATATGGAGAAGGACGATTTTAGTATGAAAGAATGGAAGGCTTTAGAAAAAGAATATATGCAAAAAGTGGTAAGCAAAAACGAACATATTATTTCGGCTAATTTTTATACCCATCTATTTTCGCCAGATAATACCGAAATAATGTACGTTGCAACCTACCCTTCGTGGGATGCTATGGATAAAGCGGCAAAACGCAATGCTGAACTCGCAAAAGAAGCCTGGCCCGATGACAAGGCGAGAGCCGAATTTTTTAAAAAACAAAGTGATTATTACTCAAATAATCATTCCGATGAAATTTACGCTCCTATTGCCGGCGCAAAATTACTTCCGGCAAACAATACAAAAGATTTGGTTTTGTATGTACGCACCTCATATTTTAATTTTCCCGATGAGGGATCTCAAAAAGAATTTGACGAATTGCGATCAGAAAACTTCGATAAAGTAATTTCAAAAAATGAATACATTAAAGGGTATTACCCAAATGTACACGCCTGGGGGCAAGATAGAACCGAATTTATAGAGGCTTTTTTCGTTGAATCATTATGCGATATGGAAAAAATGTTTGATAAAAACGGCGAACTATTTACTCAAGCGTGGCCTGGAGATTCTGGAAAGGAGCGCGGAAAAAAGTGGGGCAAGTATTTTACGGGAAAACACGGGGATGCCGCCTATACTTTAGTTGCCGAACTGTCAAAGTAATACTTTATAAATTTCAATTTCACAAAAAAGGATGTTTTAAAAAGCATCCTTTTTTTATATTGAAGAAGACTGTATTTTCGCAGCTTAGCTGTTGTAAATATTAGTTTTAAATGGATTCAGTTACTCAAATTGTTTTAGGAGCAGCCGTTGGCGAAGCTGTTTTAGGAAAAAAAATAGGAAATAAGGCAATGCTTTTAGGTGCAATTGCCGGAACTATTCCCGATTTAGACGTGCTTTCAAGCCATTTTACAGATACAGTTACCGCTTTAGAAATTCACCGTGGTTTTACACATTCATTCGTTTTTGCAATATCATTCGGATTACTGTTTGGATGGTTGCTATCGTTGTGGGATAAACGAGCCACCGTAAAAGAATGGTCGTGGTTTTGGTTTTTGTGTTTTATTACTCATCCATTGCTCGATGCACATACAACTTGGGGAACACAACTGTTTTGGCCCTTAGATTTACGCTTAGCCTATAAAAATATATTTGTAATAGACCCTCTTTATACGCTGCCGTTTTTAGTGTTTTTAATTTTGGCAATGCTTCAAAAAAGAGGCAGTATAAAACGCAAAAAGTTTAATAATCTTGGGTTAATTGTGAGTAGTGCTTATATGATGCTAACCCTAATTTTAAAAGGAATTAGTTACACAAAATTTGAATCGGCTTTAGCAGAGCAAAACATTGCTTACACCCATTTAGAAACCAAACCGAGCCCGCTAAATGCTGTTTTATGGACTGCCAATGTAAAAACCGAAGATGCTTTTTTAATTGGCGATTATTCCTTTTTTGATACGCAGCCCATTCAATTTTATTCACACCCAAAAAATCACGCAGCATTGGGCTCGTTAAAGAATTATGATAAAGTGCAACGCTTAATTAATATCACGCAAGGGTGGTACACAGTTTCGGAAAAAGAAAACGGTATTTATTTAAACGATTTGCGCTTCGGTTTAATAAGTCTCGACCCCAAAGCAGATAAATTTGCCTTTAGTTTTTTAATCGAAAAAGAAGGAAATGACGTTGTAATTTCAGAAGAACCAAAAGACACACGCGACGCTAAAAAATTATTACCAGCGCTTTGGGAACGCATCAAAGGAAATTAACAACTCATATCGGCGACAATCTTCCATTGGTCATTAATTTTCTTAAAAATTATTAGAAACACACCGTCTGCGTTTCCTGCTTTTCGAGTTAAATTATATTGCCCCATAACGTAATAAGAGCCGTTTTCAATCTTTGTAATAGCATCAATAGTAAACTTTAAATTACCTGTGTATTCGGCAGAGGGATAGGCTTTTTTATAGTTATGTAAAGTTTTTTGCCAACCCAATGTAAGTCCGTTTTTACCGTAAAATTTTAACGAATCGCTTTTCCAATACCCTTGCATAAATCCTACTAAATTGCCCTTATTCCAAGCTTGTTCCTGTGCTTTTAGTGTGGCAAGTATTAACTCTTTGTCGTTATTTTCGGTTTGTGAAATGGTGTTTATTGATAATAATAGACTGAAAAGCAGCAATAATGATTTCATAGAAAAGATTTTTACAAATGTTTTATTTTAGGTTAATAAAGATAGATTTAATTTTAATGTGAAATTTTGACAACCATTGTTAGTTTAATGGTTTGAAAAAATTCTTCTAACTTTACTTAATCGGTTAAATATTAAATTGAAAACTTTTGAGCACCTCAAAAATTGAAATCTCTGCCACGTATTTTATTAAAGCCTTTTTAATAGTAGGCGGAATTTTAGCGCTTCTTTACATAGGCTCAGGAATATTAATGCCGCTTTTTGTGGCCACGTTTATGGCCGTTTTACTAGATAAACCCACCGAAAAATTGCAACAATGGGGTTTACCAAAATGGTTGGCAATTACCCTATCTATGTTGCTATTGCTAATTATTTTGGGCATACTCTCGTGGCTAATAGGTTCGCAAATAAATACCATGGCAAACGACTGGCCAACTATTAAAGAAAAAGCAACCGAGAAGCTAAATAGTTTGTCACACTGGGCCAATCAATACTTGCATTGGGATTACAAAGACTATTTAGAAAACAACAAGCGTGTAATACAAAAAGCCGAAAGTTACGCCAGTGCTTTTCTTTCATCAATAATGAATTTATTATCGCAATCCTTACTAATTTTTGTCTACATAATTTTAATGCTTATGCAGCGAAATATGTTTATAAAATTTTTTAAGAAGCTTTCTTCAAATCCCACTGCGATGGCTCAATTACTCAGTAATTCAAAAAAAATTATCAATAGCTACCTACTTGGAAAAGGTAAAATTATGATTTTTCTATTTGTCATTTACTACTTAGGTTTTACCTTAGGGTCGGTTCCTTACGCCTTGTTTTTAGGATTGTTTGCAGCATTGTTTTCTATCATTCCGTATGTGGGGAATGTAATTGGCGGCGGCATTGCGCTAATTCTATCATATTTATATGCAGGCACCACGCCCGCACTTATTGTGCTTATTGTAATTTCAGTAACGCAATTAGTTGAAAATTACGTTTTAACGCCGTGGATAATTGGTGACGAAATAGACCTAAATCCCTTTGTAACTGTATTTGGGGTAATTTTATTTTCGGTTCTCTGGGGGATGGTAGGCGCAATTATTGCCTTACCACTAATTGGGGTTTTAAACGTAATTTTTCAACATACCAAAGGAATGGAGCCCTTTGCTTTTCTAATTAAGAAATAGCAATTGCAAAAATGAAGCAGTAGATTTCTATATGCTGAAATTTTAAATTTTCATAAAATCTTCTTTTAAAACAGTGTTTAGTCTGTACAAAAATTCTTCCGCATTACTTTTACTAAAAACAATTGGAGGTTTAATTTTTAACACATTATGGTCGGGGCCATCGGTGCTCATTAAAACACCAAGTTGTTTCATTCTATTGGCCAAATAGGTAGCCTGCTCTGGCAAGGGGTGTTTATTATTATCGGTTAATTCAAAACCTAAAAACAATCCTTCGCCGCGTACATCGCCTATAATTGGAAATTCTTTTTGAAGATTTTTTAATTCAGAAATCAAAAACCCTCCAACATTTAAGGCGTTTTGTTGTAGGTTTTCGTCTTCAATAATCTCCAAAACTGTGCGCCCTATTGCACAAGAAACAGGGTTACCACCAAAGGTGTTAAAATACTCCATGCCTGTATTAAATTTTTCGGCAACTTGAGCGGTGCATGCCACTACGGCAAGCGGGTGCCCATTACCCGCCGGCTTTCCCATTGTAACAATATCGGGCTTTACATCATAGAGTTCAAACGCCCAAAACGCATTCCCCATGCGTCCAAAACCTGTTTGAACCTCGTCTGCAATACAAATTCCACCCGCGCCGTGAACGTGTTTGTAAACCTCTTTAAAATAGTTTTTTGGCGGAACAATTTGCCCGCCACAACTAATTAAAGTTTCACCAATAAAACCAGCTATTTCTTTCCCTTCGGTTTTTAAATTCGCAATAATTTCCTGCGCGTGATTGGCGTAGTCGATTCCACAATTTTCCCAAGTGTATTTTCCTCGAAAAGAATCTGGCAACGGAAGTATATGCGTAGTATCGGGTTTTGGAAATCCGCCGGTACCTTCAAATTTGTACGAACTTACATCCATCACTGCATTTGTATTTCCGTGATAACCTACCTCAATGGCCAAAAAATCTTTTTTACCGGTAACCGTTTTTGCCATTCTAAGTGCAAGTTCATTTGCTTCACTACCCGAATTTACAAAATGCAAAACGGTTAAATGTGGTGGCAATTTTTTTAGCAAAGCTTCGGCATAGGCTATAATTTCTGGATGCAGATAACGCGTATTTGTATTTAAAACCGCCATTTGCCTCTGTCCCGCCAACACAACTTTGGGATGTTGATGGCCTACGTGGTTTACATTGTTTACAGTGTCTAAATATTTTTGACCGTCAATGTCAATTAAATAAACACCTTCGCCACGAACAATATGCAGCGGTTTATCATATGACAGACTTAAACTTTTACCGAGATGATTATTTCTGAAATCGACAATTTTTTCTTCAGAAATTGTTGTTTTATCAACTTCAAGTTCTTCTTTAAAAATAAAATTGGGGTTGGGACAAATACTCTTCCAAATTTCAATATTTGAAGGCAACGCAACTCCGTTAAAATTTTCATCGTTCCCTAAAAGATCCAAAATTAGCTGAAAATGAAGATGAGGTGCCCAATTACCATTTTCGGAAGATTTCCCTATGTACGCAATGCGGTCGCCTTGTTTTACTTTTTGTCCAACTTGTAAAATCTCTAAAGACATTAGCGATAAATGACCGTAGAGCGAATAAAATTTCTGCTTGTTAAACGTGTGTTCCAAAATAAGCATTGGGCCATAATCTTTATCGTAATTATTATGGTGAATTATTTTTACAATGCCATCAAAAGGGGCGTGGACCGGGGTTTTAGCAGGAATCCAAAAATCGCTTCCCAAATGTGCGGTGCGATATTGTGGTCCATTATTTCCCTCACATTTAAAGGCCGAAGTAGTATAAAACGGCCGTGTTTCTAAATAGCCGTTAACCAGAATTGTCTTTGGGTTTTGTAATTGAAACTGCTTTAATTTAAATTCTGAAATAGCCGTATCACTATATTCTGATAGGTTGCCAAGCAAGGTGCTCCCTACACTCATATCTAAATTTACAACCTTATCCGTTGAAAGGGTTGGGAACATCGTTTTAAGTGATACTCGATTGTTTTTTGCCCAGTTTTTAAATGCTTCTTGTTGCGGGTGTGCCGTTAACCCACAAGCTTGACGAAAGGCGTAGTATGCAAAGTTTTCATTTACCTGATACCATTTTTCCAACAATTGCCAAGCTGGTTTTTCGCTAATTACAAAATATTTATCGTCTGGAAATTTTTCTTTTTTAAGCGCTGCACTTGTTACGGTAGTCACCAATCGCATTCCTACTAAAATGTACAAATGTTTTAATTCGCTTTCAGATAATTCATAGTGTTCATTATACCCTTTAACCACCTCCATTGCTGCTAAAAGTGGGTCGGGGAGGTCCATTATTGCATAAGCCAATACAACGGCGAGATCGTTAATGGTTTGTGTAAAAACGGCATCGCCAAAATCTATAAATCCGCAGATTCTTGGGTTTTTTAAATCCTCGGAAACTAAGATGTTGTAATCGTTTAAATCGTTGTGAATTATACTTTTTGGAAGTTCACTATACGTATTACGGAATGTTTTAAATTTTTGCTGAAAATATGCGACTATCTCTTTTTTTCGCCCCGAAAATTTATCCAAATTACCTATAGTCCACGCGGCATTCGCTAAATCCCAATCTAGTTTTTTATGTGCCCCGGAGTGATTAAAATCATGAAGCGCCATCGTTAAACTGCCTGCTGCTTTGCCTAATTGGTAGCGCAATTGAGGCGTTTTTGGATTTACAGTAGCCCATAGCCTGCCAGGTACCCAGTTTAAAAGCCGTGCGGTTTGATTATCTGAAAGCTGTGTGAGTTTTTTTTGTGTGTTATTAGCAATGATTTTAGGAAGCGCGACGTCTAGTTTTTTCTTTGAAAGATGTTGTAAAATTTCAACCTGAAAGTTTAATTCTTCAAGGTTTTCTTCATTTGAAATTTTAAGTAGAAATTTTTTATCTACTGCAGACTTTAAATAAAAATTTTCATCAACATAACCGTTTAACCGTGTAACTTCGGCATCTAAATTATAGTGGTCTTTTGCAATTTTTAATGCGGCGTGGGGAGTGGTTTTTGGCATATTCTATCAACAATGTTTTACAACAATATTACTGAAATATTGCTGAAATCTATTAAGATTACTTACCGGTTTTAAAGCACATTTTTCTGTTTTGCATAAAATGCATCGGCTTGTAGTTGCATTAACTCACGAGCTTTTTTACGTCTGTAATTGTAAAGCTCTTGCTCTTCGGCGATGTTTGCGTAAACCCTATTGTTTATTTCGCGATCTGTTGCCGTGAGGATATCGCGCTGCGCTTTTTGCTGTAAAACCCAAGATTGTAACGCACTTTCTTGCTCCTCAAGTTTTAAATCGTAAGGTCCTTTTGGCGATAAAAGTTTGGCGAAGATTGGTGAAGTTTCAATTGCTAAAAACAATAAAAAGATAAACAGCGAAGGTAATAACGGAAGTTTTTCCAATGCGTTTACCCGCGCCATTAATCCATCAAAGCCATCGATAACGGGTTGTGTATTTGCAACTTTTGAGTTGTATTGGGTGTTTAATGCTTCTATTTTTGCTTCGGCAGCTGCAATTTTCTCGGTGTTTATTTTTTTTAATTGGGTTAAAGCGGCAAGTTCGGCATCGTGTTTTTCGCGCTTTTCTTTATAAACGGGTCCTTTTCCCACTAATTCGGTGCCTTTGCGGCCTTCGGCTTCGGCAATATAAGTTTCGTATAAATTATTTACTTCGGCCTCTTTGGTGGTAATTTCGTTTTTTAAACCTGCTATTTCAGCTTCTAAAGCAGTAATGGCGGGCGTAAATTGCATTGCCAACTGGTCTTTATTGGCACGGGTCATTTCATTTTTTTCGGTGAGCAAAACCTGATTGATTTCCTTTTCAAAAATCTTCATTTCCAAAGGTTTTGAAATTACGATAGCTATAATAATTGCTAATGCTATTCGCGGGCTAGCTTGTATAAGTTCGTCCACAAAATTGTTTCTCTTTTTTATGGTTGAAACTATAAACCTATCTAAATTAAAAATAAGCAAGCCCCAAATTATTCCGAAGAATACAGCTGTAAAGTAGTTGTCAAAAACGGTGTAAAGTGCGTATGATCCAGCAATGGCTGCCAATACGGCCGTAAAAAATACCGTAGCGCCTATGCCCGCATATTTAGTGCGTTCGCCGGGAGAACAATTATCGAGTATGGCTGTATCTGCTCCAGAGCAGAAAATGAAAAAGCGTTGTAACATAGTGATTTTTGATTGATGAGACTATATAACGCTATTTCTTTCAGAATGTTACAGAATTTTTAGGCTTTGTTTCAAAATTGTTGCTGAAACTGACTAAAAATTGTATAAAATGCAGACTTGTTTTAGATTTTAAATGGGCTTAACAACTTCAAATTTTAATCCGCTATTTTGATCTGTAAAGTAAATTTTATCGCCACTTTGGGAGATTATAAAAGTCATTTTTGACCGTGTAGTGTTAATAGTTTGCGTACTTGGATTGTAACTCCATTTTGCATTTTTATGGGTAGTAGTAGCGTATGAATACGCACTGCCTTCTTGCTTTTGTTTTATCTCAAAACTACTATCGGCATAAAGATTAATTACAGCTTTGGCCATTGCTGACGCCATTTTTGGATTGGCAGTTATATTTTCAACATTTTGAACCAACCATGTGCCTGTTACGTCTTTTTTTGAAAGGGACTGACTTTGAGCTGCAAATGAGGTAAGTATAACTGCGAGAAGAATTATTATATTTTTCATATTTGTATTTTTTTGAATTTAAACATTGTGAAAGATAAACATTTTTTAAGGAAGTTTTTTTCTCATGAGCCTGGATTTTAGCTTTATATTTTAAAATTCTGCGAGACTTTGCTGTCTCGTTGTGTAGTCTCCCAATTTTTGTTATACTATGCGGTTTGAGATTGATTTATAGTAAATTAATTGAACAAAAAATAACACAGTTTTAAAGGAAAGTGCAATTCGTTATTACAAAGTTTTTTAACTCAAAAAGAGATGAATTGCCTTTTTATTTTTCAAAGTAAGGATATATGTCGATTAAGGTAACACGTAAAGAATCCACATCAAAGTTTTTAGGACTTGTTGTAAACAAAACAGTATTTTTTTCGGCCATTGCGGTGGTCATTTTTAGTGTAGCATTTACATTAATTTTTGAAGAAGAAGCAGTGCATTATTTTAATATTGCACAAACATCGGTTTCGGCACATGGGGGTTGGATTTACACTTTGGCGGTTAATTTATTTATTGCTTTTTGCCTCTATATGGCTTTTGGGAAATTTGGTTCTATTAGAATTGGAGGTAAAAAAGCCAAACCCGAATTTAGTTTATGGGCGTGGTTTGCCATGCTTTTTAGTGCAGGGATAGGTAACGGATTGGTTTTATTTAGTATTGCCGATCCCGTTCGCGATTTTCTTAATCCGCCACGATTGGCGGGAGAAGAGCCTGCCCTTATTGCCCAAGAAGCCATTAATTTTTCATTTTTACATCATGGAATTCACGGGTGGGCAATCTATTCGGTGGTAGGACTTTCGTTGGCGTATTTCACTTTTAACAGAAAAATGCCACTTACATTGCGTTCGGCTTTTTACCCAATTTTAGGAAATAAAATTCACGGTTGGATGGGCGATGTAATTGATATTATGGCAGTAATTACCACCCTTTTTGGGCTGGCAACTACTATTGGGTTTGGAGTAGGACAAATAAATTCGGGTTTAACGCATGTTTTCGGGGTTCCGAGTTCATTGTTTTATCAAATAATAATCATCGTTGGCGTAACCTTAGCGGCAACTCTTTCGGCTTTTAGTGGGGTAAATAGGGGGGTACAAATATTAAGTAAGCTAAACGTAAGAGTGGCTTCGGCAATATTTCTCTTGGTTTTAATTTTAGGACCCACAACCTTTATTTTTAAATCGTACATTCAAAATCTTGGAAGTTATTTAATTCATTTTATTGATATGTCTACCTGGACCGAAGCACTACGAGGTACAGACTGGCAAAAAATGAGAACCATTATGTATTGGGGATGGTGGATTTCATGGTCGCCATTTGTAGGTACTTTTATTGCGCGTATCTCGCGCGGAAGAACGATAAAAGAATTTATTTTATGCGTTTTAATATTACCAGCCTTAGTAACATTTTTATGGTTTAGCGCCTTTGGTGGTATCACAATGCGCGATATTTTGTTGGGCGATACGGCAATGATTGCCGCTGTTAACGATAATATTTCGACCGCGTTATACGTGTTTTTTGATAAATTTCCACTGGCTATGGTTTTAAAATCTTTAGGAGTGATTTTAATATGTAGTTTTATTATTACTTCGGCCGATTCGGGAGCCATTGTTGTAAACAGTATTACTTCGGGAGGAAAGTTAAAAACACCTCCTATGCAAAGAGTAATTTGGGCCATTGCTACAGGAGTAATTGCAGGAGTATTAATGTACGGCGGCGGGCTTGGCGCGCTACAAACGGTTGTGACAATTTCGGGACTTCCTTTTGCCATTCTTTTAATTATGATGTGCTTTTCGCTCTTTAGAGGTGTAAATGAAGATTACCAAAAAGCGGCACGAAAAGAAAAACTACTGGAGAGAGAAAGTTACCGAAAAAATATTCTCAATTTGGTAAATGAAGAACGGGAAGAACGAAATTTAGAAAAAATAGACCCCGAAATTAAATCAAAGAAAAATCCAACCACAACCGATTTATAATCTATTATCACTTAAAAAGTTACTAGCGTAAAATGACACAGAAAATAAATTTAGAGAACAACCTAAAGTTGATGGTTGCACTGGATCTTACCGAGATGGACCCAATCTTGCTTCAGTATGTAAGCTTTTTGTGTAAGGTTTGGAATATTGAACACGTATATTTTACTCACAATATTAAGCAGTACAAATTATACGATTTGTACGATGAATTTTTAGATGAAGGGATTACAATTGAAGAAATTGTAGATAGAGGATTGCAAAAAACGGTCGATAAAAATTATACCGCTTCGGTACCATATACGGTGGTAATAACCTCTGATGATTATACCGAAAGCATCCTAACACACTTGGCAAGCGAGTACAAAATAGACATTGTTATTGCAGGAAATAAGGATGAATTACAAGGTACGGGTGCATTAAACCAAAAACTTGCCAGAATGCTCGATTGTAATATGCTTTTGGTGCCCGAAGAGGCAAAACACCATATTAACAATGTTTTAGTTCCAACTGATTTTAGTTCAGATTCGGCGCGCTGTTTTAATGTGGCCGAAAGTTTGGTAGCACGTTCGGGCGGTACAATTGAAGGCTTGCACGTATATAATATTCCATCGGTATTCTTTCCGTATATAAACACTGAAAAAGCAATTGATAAAACCAAAACTCATTTAAAGGAAAGAGTAAAGCAATTCAAAAAAAGATATTCAATTTCAGAAAATCTTCCTTTTAGATATATCGATAGAGAAAATCTTTCGGTTGTTGAAGCTATTGAAATTCACGCAGAAAAAGATGGTTTTGATATTATTGTAGTTTCGGCACGAGGCGGAAATAATATTACTTCACTTTTTTTAGGAAGCATAACAAACGATCTGCTAATTAGAAACCGAAAAATGCCTTTGTTGGTGGTTAAATAAATAGCGCCTATTTCGTTTTAAAATTATTTTTAAAATGAGCTGTGTATTTTTTTACACGGTGAAAAATTCATTTTTAGCGTGTTAAAACCATTGTTATTGTCATTCCAATAACTAAAAAAGAATTTTACATTTGCAGTCTATTCTTTAGGTTATGGCAGAACAACAGTTTATCGTTAGTAACTATTCGCAAAATGTAAACTCCGGAAGTGTTTCATGGCAATCGCCCAGTAATATCGCACTTGTAAAATATTGGGGAAAGTACGGAGAACAGTTGCCAATGAACGCTTCGGTTAGTTTTACATTAAATAATTGCAATACAAAAACTACCTTATCGTTTCAAAAAAAATACACAAAGAGGTTTAATTTTGAAGTCTTTTTAGAGGGGCAAAGAGAAGAATCTTTTGAACCAAAAATTCAAAAGTTTTTTGAAAGAGTAGCGGTGTATTTGCCATTTTTACAAGACTATCACTTTAAAATTGAAACTGCAAACAGTTTTCCGCACAGTAGTGGTATTGCTTCTTCGGCAAGTGGTATGAGTGCGCTCGCCCTTTGTTTAATGGATTTGGAAAGACAATTACAGCCCGAAATTACAGAGGCTTATTTTTTACAAAAAGCTTCTTTCTTGGCGCGATTAGGCTCGGGTAGCGCTTGCCGTAGTATCAACGGACCCATAATTGTTTGGGGCGAACACGCAAATATTGAAAATAGCTCCAACCTTTTTGGCACAGAATATCCCTATCATGTTCACGAAAATTTTAGTAATTATCAAGATACTATTTTACTTGTGGATAAAGGCGAAAAGCAGGTGAGTAGTACGGTGGGCCACAATTTAATGATTGGCCATCCTTTTGCCGACCAACGTTTTTTACAAGCAAATAACAATCTTTTAAAATTAAAGCCGGTTTTTAAAAATGGAGATATTTCAGAATTTATTAAAATAATTGAAAGTGAAGCCTTATCGCTACACGCGATGATGATGACTTCCATGCCCTATTTTATTTTAATGAAACCCAATACTCTTGAGATTATAAACCGTATTTGGCAATTTAGAAAAAAGACCAATAGCAGTGTTTGTTTTACCTTGGATGCAGGTGCCAATGTTCACGTGCTTTACCCCGAAAAAGAGAAAGAAACGATTTTACAATTTATTAAAAACGAACTGTCGCAATTTTGTAAAAACGGTGAGTTTATAGTGGATGAAGTTGGCTTTGGGGCCAAGAAAATTTAAGTTTTTTCAATTAAAGAGGAGAAACTTCTAAAAAATTACACAAAATATACGCCAATATTGCTTTTTAATTTTGATAAAATGTTGGTTAAAAATGCGTTAATGTGTAGATTTTACAGTGCTTTGTCAAAATTTATACTACAAAGTAGTTATCTTTGTAGCATATTTCAATTTTAAAAAATAAAACTGTAGTTTTATAGAAACAACACTCCAGCTTATGCGCGGCCCTCTTTTTTATTCAAAAATATTATTATTCGGTGAATACGGAATTATAAAAGATTCCAAAGGTCTATCCATCCCTTATAACTTTTATAACGGTGCGTTAAAAATTGATGAGCATCATACAGTTTCAACTCATAAATCCAATGCGAGTTTAAAAAGATTTGCTGCGTATTTAGAAAAACTTCAAACACAGAACCCCAATTTGGTAACGTTTGATTTGGAATCTTTAAATACCGATGTGGAAAATGGGTTGTATTTTGACAGTAGTATTCCGCAGGGCTACGGTGTGGGCAGTAGTGGAGCATTGGTGGCTGCAGTGTACGATAAATACGCAAATAATAAAATAACGATACTCGAAAATTTAACTCGGGAAAAATTGATGTCTTTAAAAACAATTTTTGCCGAAATGGAATCTTTCTTCCACGGAAAATCTTCGGGATTAGACCCTTTAAATAGTTATTTAAGTCTTCCTATTTTAATAAATTCTAAAGATAATATTGAGCCGGCAGGAATCCCTTCGCAAACCGAAGACGGCAAAGGCGCAGTGTTTTTATTAGATAGTGGCAGCACGGGTGAAACGGCTCCAATGGTACAGATTTTCATGGAGAATATGAAACAGGAAGGGTTTAGAAATATGCTTAAAGAGCAGTTTGTAAAACATACCGATGCTTGCGTTGAAGATTTTTTACAGGGAGATGTAAAGTCGTTATTCGGAAATATCAAGCAACTTTCAAAAGTAGTTCTCGACAATTTTAAACCTATGATTCCTGCGCAATTTCACAAGCTGTGGAAAAACGGAATTGATAGCAACGCCTACTATTTAAAACTTTGTGGCTCTGGCGGAGGAGGATATATGCTAGGTTTTACCGAAGATATTGAAAAAGCGCGTAAAGCTTTAAAAGATTATAAACTGGAGGTGGTTTATAACTTTTAAGATTGCAACACTCTGAAATATCTTTTTTAAAGATTTCTTCAACCTAAAAGGCTATGCTAACCCGAAAACAAAAACTGTTTCTTTTAAAGTTTTTTAGCCTGTTTTCTGTGGTTCGCGGATATAATATTTTAATCATTGTAATTGCCCAATATTTAACCAGTATTTACATTTTGGCGCCAGATTTACCCGTTCGCGAGGTTTTATTTGATGTATATTTATTAATGTTGGTCTTGGCATCTTCTTCGGCAATTGCTGGAGGCTATATTATTAATAGTTTTTACGATAGCGAAAAAGACTTAATTAATAGACCGCGCAAAACAATGCTCGACAAATTGGTGAGCCAACGCACCAAACTCTCGGCATATTTTATTCTCAACTTTTTATCGGTTGTTTTTGCAAGTTATGTGTCGTTTAGAGCCGTTCTCTTTTTTTCTATTTATATTTTCTTTCTGTGGTTTTATTCGCATAAATTAAAAAAGTACCCCTTTATCGGCAACATTACCGCGGCAATTCTGGCTGTGGTTCCTTTCTTTGCCATTTTTGTGCATTACAGCAATTTCGACATCGTAATTTTTGTACACGCAACGTTCTTATTTCTGCTAATTTCTATGCGCGAATTGGTAAAGGATCTGGAAAATCTAAAAGGCGATTTAACACACGGTTATAATACCATTCCGGTTATTTACGGCGAAAAAACTTCAATTAGAATGCTTACCGCTTTAAGTATTTTAACCCTCGCGCCCATCCTTTTACTAATCACAAAATTTAAGGAAGAAATTGGTTATATGGATTTTTACTTTTACGCAAGTATTTTAGGGTTGGTTATATTTTTAGTGGTTTTGTGGTATTCAAAAACCAAAATTCACTATATAATTTTACACAATATTTTAAAATTTGCAATTGTGCTTGGGGTGTTTAGTATTGTTTTAATTCACGTTGAATTATTAACAAGCAGAATATTTTAAAAAGAGGAGACAGCTTGTTTTTTTACTTCTTTGGAATAGTTTTTACCTACTTAAGTTTTACAAATAAATCCCAAACTACAACTCCAACACTCACCGAAATATTTAACGAATGTTTGGTGCCAAACTGCGGGATTTCAATTACTGCATCGCTGGCAGTAACCACTTTTTGTTGCACACCTTTAACCTCGTTACCAAAAACTAAGGCGTAAGTCATGTTTTTTTGCGTAGTAAAATCGTTGAGGTTTACGGCCAATTCGGCCTGCTCGATGGAGGCTACAAAGACACCTTCTTTTTGAAGTTTTTCAACCACATCCATCGTGTTTTCGGCATATTCCCAATCCACACTGTCTGTAGCGCCCAAGGCTGTTTTTTGAATATCTTTATGCGGGGGTTGCGCCGTGATACCGCATAGGTAAATCTTTTTAACTAAAAACGCATCTGCCGTTCGAAAAACCGACCCAATATTGTTTAAACTCCTTATGTTATCCAAAATGATAATTAAAGGTGTTTTTTCCGAAGCTTTGTATTCTTCGGGTTTAATGCGGTCTAATTCACTATTTTTCAGTTTGCGGTATTTCATGGCGGCAAAGTTACTTTTTAAAATTAAATGAAGAAAACAGTCGCATAAATTTGCTGTCACAGTTGTAATTTTGGGTTATAATTGTTGATAAAACTCGATAATTCACAACTACTTCATTTTAAAGAAAACTGCAATTTCGTTACTTTTATCGATTAAAGAATTTTTTGAATTATGGCGAAGAAGGAAACCCCTTTAATGAAGCAATACAACTCGATTAAAGCGAAATATCCAGACGCTTTATTGCTGTTTCGCGTGGGCGATTTCTATGAAACTTTTGGAGAAGATGCAGTTCGGGCAGCCGCAATACTTAATATTACACTTACCGCAAGAAATAACGGCGGCGATAATATGGAATTGGCCGGTTTTCCGCACCATTCGTTAAATACCTATTTGCCAAAACTGGTTATGGCAGGATGCCGCGTTGCAATTTGCGACCAATTGGAAGACCCTAAACTAACCAAGAAAATTGTAAAACGAGGAGTTACCGAATTGGTTACCCCGGGGGTAGCATTTAACGATGATATTTTAAAATCCAAATCGAATAACTTTTTGGCGGCCGTACACTTTGGGTCGAAGAGCTTGGGCGTTTCGTTTTTAGATGTTTCCACAGGAGAGTTTTTAGTTGCTGAAGGCACCGCAGAATATATAGACAAATTACTTCAGAATTTTAATCCTTCAGAAGTGCTTTTTTCAAAACAAAAACGAAAATCTTTTGCCGAAACATTCGGTAATGAATACCACTTTTTTCATTTAGAAGATTGGATTTTTCAGAACGATTATGCGTTTGAAACACTTACAAAACACTTTGATGTTAAAAATTTAAAAGGTTTTGGGGTAGATCACCTTGCCGATGGCATTATTGCTGCTGGCGCGGCCTTGCACTATTTAAGTGAAACTAGACACACCAAACTTCAACATATCTCGCGTATTTCGCGAATTGCCGAAAATGAGTACGTTTGGATGGACCGTTTTACTATTCGCAATTTAGAGTTGTATCATTCAACTCAACAAAATGCGGTCACTTTGCTAGACGTAATAGATAAAACTATTTCGCCAATGGGCGGTCGGCTTTTAAAACGATGGATGGCACTTCCGTTAAAAAATGTCGAAAAGATAAATAGGCGTCACGAGGTTGTAAGTTTTTTATTAGACAATCCAGTCACGCTCGAAAAAATTCAGCAGTATACCAAGAGGATTGGCGATTTGGAGCGGCTTATTTCCAAGGTTGCCACTGGAAAGGTAAATCCGCGTGAAGTAATTCATTTAAAAAATTCATTAGAGGCTATCGTGCCAATAAAGGCGCTGGCGCTAAATTCTAAAAATGAATCAATAAAAATTATTGGCGAACAATTACACGATTGCGAATTGCTTCGGAATAAGATTAAAGAAACGCTGGCCGAAGAGGCACCGGTAAATATTTTAAAGGGAAATGCCATTGCCGAAGGTTTTTCAGAAACTTTAGATTCACTTCGGAATATTTCAATAAACGGAAAAGAATATTTAGATAAAATGCTTGAGCGAGAAACCGAACGAACGGGGATTAGCTCGCTTAAAATAGCATCAAACAATGTTTTTGGGTATTATATTGAAGTAAGAAATACGCATAAAGACAAGGTGCCGGCAGAGTGGATTAGAAAGCAAACGCTTGTAAGCGCCGAACGTTATATCACCGAAGAATTAAAAGAGTACGAAGCCAAAATTTTAGGCGCCGAAGAAAAAATTACCGCCTTGGAGCAGGAGATTTTTTCGAAACTTGTTGCGTGGATGTTGCAGTATATCGATTCGGTGCAACAAAATGCAGTTTTAATAGCCCAGCTGGATTGTTTGTGTTCTTTTGCTACCCAAGCCAAAGATGCAAATTATACACGTCCATTGCTCGATGATAGTTATGATTTAGATATAAAAGAGGGGCGTCATCCTGTGATTGAAAAACAATTACCCCCCGATGCTCCCTACATTGCAAACGATGTTTTTTTAGATCGCGATAACCAGCAAATAATAATGATTACGGGGCCAAATATGAGTGGTAAATCTGCAATACTCAGGCAAACCGCGCTTATAGTATTGTTGGCTCAAATGGGTAGCTTTGTGCCTGCTACTGCTGTGCGCATGGGGTGTGTAGATAAAATATTTACCCGGGTAGGGGCGAGCGATAATATCTCGATGGGCGAATCTACTTTTATGGTAGAAATGAATGAAACTGCAAGTATTTTAAATAATTTATCAGACCGAAGTTTAATCCTGTTAGATGAGATAGGGCGTGGAACCAGTACGTATGATGGTATTTCAATTGCGTGGGCTATTAGCGAATATTTGCACGAGCATCCTTCGCATGCCAAAACGCTGTTTGCAACACACTATCACGAGTTAAATGAAATGACCGAAACTTTTGGCCGTATTAAAAATTACAATGTTTCGGTTAAGGAGCTAAAAGATAACGTGCTATTTCTTCGTAAACTTATCCCGGGTGGGAGTCATCACAGTTTTGGGATTCACGTAGCAAAAATGGCCGGTATGCCTCAAGCTGTTCTTTTAAGGGCTAATAAAATTTTAAAAAGGTTAGAAAAAAGCCATGCTTCCGAAGAATTAACTGAAGATATGAAGGCGGTTTCAAAAGAAGAAATGCAATTGAGTTTCTTTAAACTTGACGATCCTTTGCTGGAAGAACTGCGTGAAGAAATATTAGACATTGATATAGATACACTTACGCCCGTTGAAGCGTTAATGAAGCTCAATGAAATTAAGCGAATGTTACAACGAAACGCGACCGTAAAAATTAAAAAGTAAAATTCTCTAATAATTTCTGAAAAAACACTTTGTGATTGAACGAAAATTTTTAAATTTGCCACCGCTTACAATGCGAAGCAACGTTCTTTTAAAAATACTGCGAAAATAGCTCAGCTGGTAGAGCGCCACCTTGCCAAGGTGGAGGTCGCGGGTTCGAATCCCGTTTTTCGCTCAGCTTTAAATACCGACCTTGTTGGTATTTTTAGTTAAGTCCAAGTTGTTTTAGACAACTTTAGTATGCAGTTTTTTTGCGTAAATGCTCGAGTGGTGGAATTGGTAGACACGCCGGACTTAAAATCCTGTGGCCATCTTGGCCGTGCGGGTTCAAGTCCCGCCTCGAGTACAAAATCCTCTTTGTTGAAAAACATTGAGGATTTTTTTTATAAACTATTGAAGGTAAAGTAATTTAAATTTATTGCAAATAAAAAAGCCTTTTCGGTTAAGAAAAGGCTTACTTTATTTAACAAGAATATTGCTTCTTATTTGTCTGTAGCTTCTTCAATTTCATCGCCAGCTTCTTCAGCAGCATCTTCAATTGCATCGCCAGTATCTTCAGCAGCTTCTTCAGTTGCATCGGCAGCGTTATCGATTGCTCTTCCTGCTTCTTCAGCAGCGTTTTCAGCTTCCATTTCAATAGATTCTGCAGTTTCTTCAGCATTTTCTTGAGTAGTTTCTCTACAAGAGTAAACAGATGCTACTAATGCGATTGCAGATAGAGATAAAAATATTTTTTTCATAATAATATTGGATTAGTGATTAATAATGAGCAAAAGTAATTAAAAAAAAGTTTCAATTTTTCTTTTCAGTTAAATATTTCCAATATCGTTTTGGAACGTGTTTTATGTGGAGACTCGTGTTTTTTCGCGATTTTATGTTGGTATGCTCAAAATAGTTACCCCAAAGCTGCTGAAATTCAACTTCGGTATCGCTAAAAAATGTCAATTCATTCTGTTTGTTATTAATAGCCTCATCAATTTCGAGTGTAATAGTGGTTACGGTATTTAAGTTGTAGAATAAGCCGTATTTCCGCTTTACATCGTAAATAATCCATTTTTGGTCTGCATATCTTTCTCTGAAATGATCTGAATTTAAAGGAAGTACATTAAAATCGGGTTCAATTGTGGCGAAATAAATATTGTCTTTTGTTTGTCGAAATCTCACAAAGGCATCCATCCTATGTTTTTCGCGGTCTACCATTTTTACAACTTTTGAAATCTCTAAAATTGTGGGATTTGAAAAGTCTTTTTCAATCTTGTATTTTGAAGCAAATGCCAATTGAATAAAGTGGCAAATTTTATTTTCTATCCCGGGTAATTCGCTTAAAAAAGCTTTGTATAATTTGCGCTTTGCATTGGCACTTATTTTGGTTGAAAGCGCCTTCCACACCCTATTTGCCTTGTTTGAATTGGAAATTATTTCCTCTTTTTTGTCAAAAAAGTTGGCGACATAGTCTTCGGTTTTAACAACCGAAAATTGGTCTATTTGGTATTCGTAGATATAAAAAACAGTAGATAACAAGCCTTCAAAACTACCGTCGTAAATTAAAATTGTTTTCACGCAGTTTTTAAGTTTGGAGCATCAAATAAGTTTAATTGAGAACTTATATCTTTTCTAAATTTACTGTTAGAATTACTTAAAATTAAGCTTTTGAGCTGCGCTGCGGTTCGATCTTTAGTTTCAAAAACTCGCGAATCGCAGGTTATAAAATACTTTGCGCGGTTAAGGGCAACGCCAATTAAATTTAAGTTTTCCCAATTTAGTTTTCGAAACTTTCTGGCATTAATAATTTTATGAGCAGATTTTGCTCCTAAGCCTGGCACGCGCAAAAGCATTCGTAAATCTGCTTTGTTTACGTCAATAGGAAATTGATTTAAGTTTCGTAGCGCCCAGCTTAGTTTTGGGTCGATATCTGATTCTAAATTTGGGTGTTCTTTATTTAGTAATTCGCGCACATCAAAACCGTAAAATCGCAAAAGCCAATCGGTTTGGTAGAGTCTGTTTTCGCGTAAAACGGGAACAGAAGTACCAATTGAAGGAAGTCTATCGTCGTAGCTAATAGGGATATACCCCGAGTAGTAAACTCTTTTTAAATTAAAAGATTTATAAAAGTAAGCCGAAGTGTACATAATTTCGGCATCGGTTTCGCCGCTAGCGCCTACTATCATTTGAGTGCTTTGTCCTGCCGGGGCGTAAATAGGCACTTTTTTTAATAGTTTTTTCTCGCTTTTATATTGAACAATTTCATTTTTAACCTTTTCCATTGGTTTAATAAAATCTTTTCGATCTTTTTCGGGTGCCAAAAGTTTTAGGCCTTTTTCTGTTGGAATTTCAATATTTACTGAAAGTCTATCGGCGTAGAGACCGGCTTCCCGCATAAGTTCATCACTTGCCCCTGGAATAGATTTTAAATGAATATAGCCGTTAAAGTTTTCTTCTTCGCGAAGTTTTTTGGCAACGGCAATTAACCGTTCCATGGTATAATCGGCATTTTTAAAAATACCACTACTTAAAAACAACCCTTCAATATAATTTCTTCGGTAAAAATTAATAGTGAGGTCTACAATTTCTTGCACCTTAAACGCGGCTCTTTTTATATCGTTACTTTTTCGAGTAACGCAATAGGCGCAATCAAAAATGCAGTGGTTGGTTAAAAGGATTTTTAAAAGAGAAACACAGCGACCATCTTCGGTGTAGCTATGGCAAATCCCCATACCATCACTATTGCCCAAACCTTTGTTTTTGTTTTGTCTTTTGCTTCCGCTTGAAGAGCAGGACACATCGTACTTGGCAGCATCGGCTAAGATGCTCAATTTTTCATTTATTCTGTCAAAATTCATACTAAATTTGGAATATCGCCAAAATTACGGAAATATTCCAAATTAATGGATTTATTCCAGAATTAATTTAGGATATGTTCCAATTAATATTATATTTGTGTATGGAAACGAAACTAACTATCGAAGCGCAGCGCTTTAAAAAACTACGTGAAGAACTGCGGCATACGCAACAAGGCTTTGCCGAATTACTGGGCATTGGGTCTACGACAGCCGATATTGAAAGAGGGAAAACCAAAATTACCGGAAAAGTAGTAATGGAATTGATGGCTCAATTTAACATCAATCCGCTTTGGATTTATGGTAAAAGTTATGAAAAATATATAGATACAAATCGGGGTGATGTAAGTCCGAAGGTTTTAACCTTGGATACTACAGGTGAAGATTCAATTGTTTTGGTGAATCAAAAAGCTGCGGCTGGGTATCCTAACAATATTCACGATGTTGGATGGTATCAAACGCTTCCTGCTTTTAACATTCCGTTGCCCGAATATAGAAACGCTTCGTATAGAGGTTTTCAAGTTGAAGGGGATAGTATGTTGCCTAATATTAGACCGAAAGAATGGGTTTTAGGAAAAGCAGTGCCCAGTATTTATGAGGCTACCGATAATAAAATTTATATTGTCGTATTACAAGATTCGGTATTGGTTAAAAAGCTACAAAAAGTGCCCAACAACCCAGAAAATGTGCGTTTAATTTCCTTAAATGAAAATTATCTTCCTATTGATGTTAAAGTAAAAGATATACAAGAATTATGGTTGGTTAACAGTAAATTATCTTTTGGTATTGAAGAACCCGAGGAGAGTAATTTGTTAAAACAACTTCAGCAATCTATGAACGAATTAAAGGCTCAAATGAGCGGTATTGCCCAAAAAAAAACCGACTAATTTGTTAGTCGGTTTTAATTTTTAAACTTCAAGCAATATTAATCGTCTACGTCAACTTTTACTTTGGAATCACCGTCTTCGTCGGTTTTAATTTTCACCTCTTTATTTTCGGTTTCCATTTTAATTTTTGACTCACCGTCATCACTTTTAACCTCAATATCTGCGCCTTCTTCTCGCATTTCTTGGATCAAAGTTTCGGTTTCTGAAATTTCTTCTTCTTTTGCTTGTTCTCTACAAGATGTAAAAATTAAAGTTGAAAAAATTGCAAATACTAAGATTAATTTAATCTTTTTCATAGGTGTTTTTTAGTGTGTTTCTAATATTTTAAATATCATCTGTACCACCCGTTCCGGTGTTTTCTTTTATTTCATCTACACCTTCTTCAAGGTCGTTTTCAAGACGTTGCGATGTGTTATCATCGGCCATATCTTCAACTTCATCTTCAACATCGTCCATAGTGTCGTTATAGTCATCTGCTACATCTTCTATGTCGTCTGCTTCTTTTGTGTCACGGCACGATACAAACGAGGTGCTAAATGCTGCGACTAATGCTAAACTTAAAATTATCTTTTTCATAATGTTTGTTGATTTAATGATTAATCATCGTTACCGATGTCTTCAATAGTTTTGTCAATCTCTTCGTTAACTTCTTTATCTACTTCTTTGGCCGCTCTTTCTAAAACTCCTTCGCGATCTTCGGTAGTTTCAGTTTCTACGTGTACTTCGCGGATAACTTCTTTTGTTTCAGTTTTTTGCTCTCGGCAAGAAGCCATTAATACGGTAAATATACCTAAGGCTAAAATGTACTTTTTCATAAGTAAGGTTATTTGTTTGTAACAAAACTAACTTATAAAATTTATGAATTGTATAATTAAATACTAAAAAATGTGAATGTTTTATTAATTAATTAGCAGAAATTTTAAATATTTCTTGGTTTTCAGGAGGTTTTAGAGAACTGTAAGTTATTGTTTATCCAGTTTATAACGGTTTGTGTAGCCCCTGTATTTTGATTGACAAAATGACCGGCAATCATTCCTGTTTTTTCTCTGAAGTTTTTATTTGTTACCAATTTAGATAAAATGGAAGCCGTTTCTTTAGCATCATTAACCACAAAAAGCCCCGATAAATTTCGAAGTCTTATCGCTTCTGGAAATTCTTGGTAGTTTTTTCCAATAACAATAGGAACCCCAAAGGTGGCAGCTTCAAGAATGTTGTGAAGTCCAGTTTTGCCCATCGCGCCTCCCACATAGGCAATGTTGGCATAGTAGTAAAGTTTAGTCAACAACCCAATACAATCTATAATTAAAACGTCGTAAAGGGCTATGTTGACCGATTCTTTTTTGGAGTGTAATAGTACCTTTTTAGTTAGTTTTTTTGCAAAAGAAGCAATCTTTTCGGTGTGAATATTATGAGGGGCGATTATAAATTTTACATTTTCGGGTGCAGTGTTTATATAATTTAAAAGCACGGCTTCATCTTCGGGCCAAGTGCTTCCGCATACAATGCATATCGATTCGCCTTTAAATTCTTTGACAAAAGGCAACGAGTTGTCTACCTCAATTTGGTGCGAAACCCTGTCAAAGCGAGTATCGCCACTTACCGTTGTGTTGGCGAAACCAATACTTTGTAACAGTTTTTCTGAATTTTCATCTTGTAAAAATATATGATTAAAACTGAAAAGTGCATTTCGCATAAAGCCACCATAACCTTTAAAAAACAGCTGATTTTTTCTAAAAACTCCCGAAATTAACAAAGTTGGTATGTTTTGCTTTTTGAGCTCAAAAAGATAATTAGGCCATATTTCATATTTAACAAAAATGGACAGGGTAGGATTGACTGCGTTTATAAATCTTTGTGCATTTTTTTGGGTATCCATTGGCAAATACACTATTACATCGGCTAAGGTTGAATTCTTTTTGTTTTCATAACCCGAAGGAGAGAAAAAACTTACGACAATTTTAAAATGGGGATGTTGCTTTTTAAAAGCCTGAATTATAGGAACCCCCTGTTCGTATTCACCTAAAGAAGCACAGTGAAACCAAATTGTTTTTTCGTTTAACTGAATTTTATTCTCTAAAATTTTAAAAACATCTCTTCGTCCATCTACAAAAAGTTTTATCTTTTTATTAAATAATGCTACAATCTTCAACCCGAATGAAGTAATGTGGATTAATAAATTGTAAAGAGTGCGCATAAAGAACAAAAGTACTAAATTAGCTTTTGTGAATTTTCTTAAAAGGTAAATTTAAGGTGTGAGACTTTTAATTGGCTCCAGATTGTTACCTATTATGATAGGATCAACACTATTTCAAAATTCATTTTTGTAATTTTACCAATTCCAAATACAATTATAATTCAATTTAATCACCTCTGGCGACTGGCAGCGTATGAAAAAAATACAAATGGTTGATCTTAAGGGTCAATACGAAAATATAAAAGAACAAGTAAACAGCTCTATTTTAAATGTTTTAGAAACCACCGCCTTTGTAAACGGTCCCGAGGTTCATGAATTTCAAAAAGAACTTGAAACTTATTTAGGAGTTAAACACGTAATACCGTGTGCAAATGGCACCGATGCCTTGCAAATTGCTATGATGGGTTCGGGGCTAAAGCCGGGTGATGAAGTAATTACTGCCGACTTTACCTTTGCGGCAACCGTTGAGGTAATTGCGCTTTTGCAGTTAACACCCGTTTTGGTAGATGTAGACCCAGTAAATTTTAACATCGATACCGAAGCTATAAAAAATGCAATAACACCAAATACAAAAGCGATTGTTCCTGTTCATCTTTTTGGTTTAGCCGCCAATATGGATGAAATTATGGCAATAGCCGAAGAACATAATTTATACGTGATTGAAGACAACGCCCAAGGCATTGGAGCCGATTATATTATGAAAGATGGAACTGTAAAGAAGACAGGTACAATAGGCCATGTAGCTTCTACTTCTTTCTTTCCTTCCAAAAACTTAGGATGCTATGGCGATGGCGGGGCTATTTTTACAAACGATGATGATTTGGCGCATACCATTCGCGGAATTGTAAACCACGGCATGTACGTTCGTTATCATCACGATGTAGTAGGGGTAAATAGCAGGTTAGATTCTATACAAGCTGCGGTGCTTCGTGCAAAGTTGCCGCTGTTAGATGAGTACAATGCAGCACGCCGAAATGCAGCAAGAAAATATAGTGAAGCCTTCGCAGGAATTAAAAATATTATAACACCAACAGGCTATTGTAAAAACACGCAAACTATTTGCGACGTTTGTAATTGTCATGTTTTCCATCAATACACATTAAAAGTTATAAATGTAAATCGCGATGCCTTGGTACAGCATTTAAATGAAAACGGTATTCCGTGTGGTGTTTATTACCCTATTCCGTTGCATTTGCAAAAAGCATATAAAGATGATCGTTATAATGAAGAAGATTTCACGGTAACAAATCAACTTGTAAAAGAAGTAATTTCATTGCCAATGCACACCGAGCTCGACGACGAGCAAATAGCGTTTATTACTAAAACTGTTATTGATTTTGTTACAAAATAATTTTAAGAGACGCCCTTTTTAGGGATATTATTATGAAGAAAATATTAGTTACTGGCGGACTGGGCTACATTGGGAGCCATACCGTTGTTGAACTTCAAAATTCAGGATTTGAAGTTGTAATAATCGATAATCTTGCAAATTCTTCTATCGATGTTTTAGAAGGAATTACAAACATTACCAAAACCCCTCCTACATTTGAAAGACTCGATTTACGTGTAAAAGCAGATGTTACTGAGTTTTTTAAAGAACATACAAACATAGCTGGGATTATTCACTTTGCAGCGAGTAAAGCCGTAGGTGAAAGTGTTGAAAATCCGCTTTTGTATTATGAAAATAACTTACACACTTTAGTTTATTTGTTACAAGAATGTAGGGCACATAACATCAATAATTTTATTTTTAGTTCTTCTTGCACCGTTTATGGCGAACCCGATAATTTGCCAATTACCGAGGATGCCCTAGTAAAACCCGCAACTTCGCCCTACGGAAATACAAAACAAATAAGTGAAGAAATTTTAAAAGATACTTGCGCTATTTCAAATTTAAAATCGATTGCGTTACGGTATTTTAATCCCATAGGAGCGCATAAAACGGCCGAAATAGGAGAGCTTCCTGCAGGAGTTCCGCAAAACTTAGTGCCATTTATCACGCAAACGGCAGCGGGTGTACGTAAAGAACTTTCGGTTTTTGGCGACGATTACCCTACAGCGGATGGAAGTTGCGTACGCGATTATATTCACGTTGTAGATTTAGCCAAAGCCCACGTAATAGCCTTACAGCGTTTAATGGACAATAAAAACGAAACTCAGTTTGAGGTTTTCAACTTAGGCACGGGGAGAGGTAGTTCGGTTTTGGAAGTTGTAAATTCATTTGAAAAAACAACAGGCGAAAAGCTAAATTATAAAATTGTAGACCGTCGCCCAGGCGATGTTATTTCGGTATATGCCGATACCAAAAAAGCCAACGAAGTATTGGGCTGGAAAGCCACAAAAACGATGGAAGACGCTTTGGAATCGGCTTGGAAGTGGGAACAGAAAATTAGAAAGAAAAAAGAATAAACCTTTTTAAAGCTAAATTCTGCAGTTTATAAAATAGGTGGTTTTTTTGAGAATAAATCAAGAATTAACCCAGGTTTAACGCTATTTTCTTGGAATTGGTTCCTATCCTTCGTTTCTTTGCAAAATAACAGTACTCTGTACTTTCGTTTTCAGTAGCCTTGCACTGAAGGCCAAAGGGGGTCAAAAAAATAATGATGAAGTTAGTTTCAGTGAAACGACAAACAAAAAGAGAAAAAAGATTTACACAAAAAATGGGAATGTTCACTACAAGCGTGATTTATATTAAAAAAACATTTTTAAGCGTTCCTTTTAAAACAATTCATAAATACCGCGAAACCTATTACGGTAAAGTAAAAGATTGTGAAGAATGTAGCATTAGTGCATAATCACTATCGATAGTTATAAAAAACGCCGAAGGAATTTTTTCTTCGGCGTTTTTATTATAGGTTTTTTTATTAAAAAAATATTTAAACTAAAATTATAGGTATACTGTACTCAAAGTAGTCTTTTGATGGTTAAAATATTACTTTTTTCCATTCTCAAGTTCTGAACACTTACAATTTTACCTTTCTCAGTAAAATATTTATAAGTTACATTTCCTTTCCCTACCTTGAGTTTTTTACAAACTCTACAATAGTAGATATGCGCTCATCCAAATTTGCCAGATACAGCAAATATTTCATGTCATTTATTACTTATAATATATTATTTTGGTTTTATGGAATTAATCAATGTGTTTGAAAATCAACTGATAACCTTATTTAAATATAGTGAAAAACCTCAAATTTTATCTACAACTTTTTTCATTCGAAATTATTTTATTGGTATTTGCAAGCTGCCAAAAAGAACCAACTGCGCCAATTGACGCCCATGACCATATAGGTGTTCATTCAGAAGAAAGTCGGTATTCCAGAAGTGAAATTTCCTTTAATGATTTTTAATGCATGTTTCTGAACAAATATTCTAATCATGTTTCAAATTACTTTATTCCGTCCGAAAATAGAGGAGGTGACGATTTTATTGTGGAAGTAAATACTGAAAGAATAGTGGAGTTTTCTGGGGATAGTGTAACTACTTATACATTTAATGTTAAGACTTCGAATGAAGAAAATGAAAGTTTTACGAATCTAATTCTTTTTGAAAGAAATGGCCAATCAGGTGAGGTAATTTTTAAATAAACCCTACCACTGAATGGGTCAATGAACTCGTAAATGGAAATAAAACACGTTTTAGTGGCACATTGAGTTTAATGTCGACGGAAGGAGATGTAATACAGACCGATGAGGTAATTGATGGAGAACCGCAAGGAAAAGTAGTTCCTTGTTTGTTTACTGCCATACCTATTTGGATAGATTGTTACGGTGCTTCCTGCCCTTGCCCCGATGGTAATGGTTATTTGGGTGGTTGGGATATTTCAGTATCCTGCGGTCCAGCTGGAGGGGGTGGAGGAACGGGTTCAGGAGGAGGCGACCCAACTGGAGGTGGTGGAAACGGAAGCCCTCATGGTGGCGGTGATTTGCCAACCGACCCGTTGGAGTGGGATTTGTTTTTTGGTTTGCTAAACCTTCGAGGACCTAATGATTATTTTAATTTAGAAGATTCGAACCCTTATATTTCTCAAGAGTATGATGATTTTGAAGAGTTTGAAACTGTCTTTAACGGTTTAGAAAATTATGAGGTTTTTTTGATAAATAATCAGGATGGAACTCATACTACACACTATAGTTTTGATGCCGGACTTTCAAATATAAATGTTTTTGTGAAACAGACCCTACGAAATACATCCAATAATCAAGGTTATCAATTACATTCTATTACAACTTCGCATACAGGTATAACATTGGGCAAAGAATGGAATATTACCCATACTCAATTTAATATTGATCCTACAAATAATGTGGTGTCAATTGATATTTGGGGTGCTATAGGATATAGTTCTTATACAGAAGAAATAGGAAATTTTTCTCATAGATTTGTACATCTTTCATTAGATATTAATATTGATACAGGTGAAGCGATGGGTGTTTCAATTTCAAATGAATAAAGAAATTGGTTTTACTGCAAAAAATAGAATTCGAACCAAATGCAATGGGAAAATATGAAGTTCCTGGTAATTTTTGGTATGAAGTATTTACAATATTCGCAAATATTCTTATTCCTATAATCATTATTATTTTGATTGTCTACGGTATTGTAAAATTTTATAAAATGTTCCAAAAGATGAACGATACTTTAGCCGAAATAAGTGAAACGCTTAAAAAAAGTAAGTAAGTGGTAAAAGAACGCCGAAGGCGTAAATATCCTTCGGCGTTCTGCAATCTATTTTTTATCAAATTAGAATTCAGCCTTTTCAGTTTCAGCAGATCTATCAATCTTCTTTACCAATCCCTGTAACACATTTCCGGGGCCAACCTCAATAAATTTTGTTGCTCCATCTTTAATCATGTTTTGAACGCTCTGTGTCCATTTTACTGGAGCAGTGAGTTGGAAAATAAGATTTTCTTTAATTTTTGAAGGCTCCGTAACGGCAAAGGTTGGAACGTTTTGATAAATTGGACAAGCTGGTTGCTTAAAGTTTGTAGCTTTAATAGCTGCTGCCAATTCTTCGCGAGCAGGTTCCATCAACGGACTGTGGAATGCGCCGCCCACGGGTAAAATTAATGCTCTACGAGCGCCAGCTTCTTTTAAGCTTTCGCAAGCTTTACCTACGGCATCCACATCGCCCGAAATTACTAACTGGCCTGGGCAGTTGTAATTTGCAGCCACTACAGTTCCGGGTGTGTTTGCGCAAATTTCTTCAACTAAATGGTCCTCCAAACCCAAAACAGCCGCCATTGTAGAGGGTGTTACTTCACAGGCTTTCTGCATTGCTAGTGCACGCTTGTAAACTAATTGCAGTCCGTCGCTAAAGGCAAGTGTTTTGTTGGCTACTAGCGCAGAAATTTCACCTAAAGAGTGTCCTGCAACCATATCTGGCTGGAATTTGCTACCCATTACTTCGGCCAAAATGGTTGAGTGAAGAAAAATAGCAGGCTGGGTAACTTTGGTTTCCTTTAGTTGGTCTGCACTTCCTTCAAACATAATTTTAGTAATATCGAATCCTAAAATGTCGTTGGCTTGGTGGAACATTTCTTTCGCCTTAGACGAATTGTCGTAAAGGTCTTTGCCCATTCCTGTAAATTGTGCGCCCTGTCCGGGAAATATATATGCTTTCATAATTTTAAATTTGTGGCAACAAAAATAGGATTTATTCTATAAAAACTGGGTTACAATATTTTTCACTTGCGGTAGGTAACTTCTTCCAAATAAATTTAAATGTACTAATAGGTAAAATAATTGCCAAAGTGAAATACGTTGCGCCCAACCTTCGATTAATGGAAAACTAGTGTTGTAGTGTGTAAAAGTTTCCTCTGGAAAACCTCCAAATAATTTCATCATGGCGATATCCATTTCACGCGGGGCATAGGCAATTGCTGGATCTATTAAGGCAGGTTGCCCGTTTTTTAAAGCAAGATAATTACCACTCCATAAATCGCCGTGTATTAACGATGGTGATTCGTTGGGTATTTCGTTAACAATATTTTTAAAGAAAAGGTCTAATTTATTAAAGTAATAGCCATTGTCAATGGCTATTTTAAATTGTGGTTCCAACCTTTGTGAAATATAAAATTCTGAAGCAGAATTGCACCAATTATTTTGCTGCGGTAAACTACCAATATAATTATCATAATTTAACCCAAAACTGTCGTTTGTAGATTTATGCAGTGACGATAATTTTACTGCAAATACTTTCCAAAAATCATGGCTCGGCTGGCCTGCAGGAATGTATTCCATCAACAAGTAAGATGAATTTTCTATGTTTCCCGTGCCAACTATTTCAGGAATTCTAAAACTTTTTGAGGATTTTAAAAGCGACAATCCCTTTGCTTCTGCTTTAAACATATTTGGGAACTTGTCTGTTTTATTAATCTTTGCAACAAAATTTCCTTCGGCACATTTCAGCATAAAAACGTCATTAATGTCGCCTCCCGAAAGTGGTTTTTCACTCAGGAAATTTAGGTCGTGCCGCGATGCTATTTCATTAAAAAAGGAATGCATTTTTTAATGGGTAATTAAATTTGGGCATTAAATAGATTTGTACTTCGGAATGGCAAAAATTATTCGTTTGTTCTACGTATCCACGTTTCGTAGGTAAAAGCGTGTTTGTGTTTACTGTCTGTTGGATGGTTATCTTCGGTAATTAACTTCCAATCTTTATCTGAAAATTCAGGGAAAAACGTATCGGCATCATCAAAAGTATCGTGTACCCGTGTAAGTTCAATTTTATCGGCAATGTTTAGTGCCATTTTATAAATTTCGCCTCCTCCAATTACAAAGGGTTGGTCGTCATCTTTTACCTTGGAAAGTGCTTCTTCCAAACTATGAACCACAATGGCGCCTTCTTTTTTATAATTTTTATTGCGGGTAATCACCAAATGAATTCTATTGGGCAGTGGTTTTGGAAATGATTCAAAAGTTTTACGTCCCATAATAATATAATGGCCCGTGGTTAGCGCTTTAAATCGTTTAAAATCGTCGGGCAAGTGCCACAGTAATCCGTTGTCTTTTCCCAATTCGTTGTTTTGGCCGGCGGCGGCTATCATTGTAATCATTCTACGTCTGGAGGTAAAGGGTTATTTAATGAGTTTTTTAAAGTTGTTTTATGGCTTTTTGTAGGTAACGGCAGTTCGTTATCTACTTGTTTTTGAAGTTCGGCAATTCTTTCGGCTTGTTTTGCTTTTAATTTTTCTAACTGCCTATCTTCCCATTCTTTATCCATAAATTTATTTATAACAAAAACGTTAAAGAGATGCACCAAAAAGATAAATGTCCAAATTAAAATAGCCCAGATATACCACTTTTGAATTATAAAATCTTTGCCAATATCCAAAAATTCGTTGAGCACAATAAACAGAATAGCGCCCGCCAAAAAAATAATAAAATGGCGCATTAAATTTTTTTTCTGCGCAATACGCTGTCGGGCATATTCATACTGCTCTCGTTGTTCGGCGTCGATTCTTTCGGTTTTTTTAGTTTTTGAAAACATAGTTGGTTATTTTCGTTAAAAGATAACATTTATTGCGTGTGTTAGCAACGTAAAAATACCTAAAATTCGTCGTTTTTAACCTTGCCATATGGAAGATTTAAAGAAACACTTTCCCGCGTTACTGTCGTGTACCTATTTAAATACTGCAGCCAATGGCCTAGTATCAAAACCCATAATTGAGTGGCGAAGACAACACGATTTAGATTTAATGCAGCGTGCCAGTACTTTTCGCGACAATCACAACGTGCTTTTAGACCAAACGCGCTTAACGGTTTCTAGTTTTTTTGGCGCTAATCTCGAAGAAATAGCACTTGTACCTAATGTTTCTTTTGCTTTAAATACAATTTTGGAGGGCTTGCCTAAAAAACAAAAAATATTGCTTTTAAAAAACGATTACCCCTCGGTTAATTGGCCTGTTGAAACGAGAGGTTTTGATGTTTGTTACGCAACTATTGACGAAAATCTGGAACAAAATATTGAAGCTGCAGTTAATGAAAATAAACCCGATATTTTTATGTTTAGCATTGTACAATGGCTTAACGGTATTAAAATAGATTTTGAATTTTTAAATAGGTTAAAGAGTTATCACTCCAATTTATTGTTAATTGCAGATGGAACTCAATTTTTAGGAACGGAAAATTTCAACTTTGCCCAAAATGCGATAGATATAGTAGGTGCTAGCGCGTATAAATGGCTTAATGCAGGTTTTGGAAATGGTTTTGTTATGGTGAAAGAGGCTGCTAAAAGACGTATTTTTCCTAAAACGATTGGTTTTAATTCTGCCGAAAAATTTGAAAGTGAAGCTTCCGAAACTAAGTTTATTAAACATTTTGAGCCGGGCCATTTAGATACGCTCAATTTTGGCAGCTTAAACCAAGCTATTCTTTTTCAAAAAAACTTAGGCGTAGATGGCTTGTATTATAAAATTGCATCCTTGTCTCAACTTGCAAAAACACGTTTTTCTGAAATGGGGCTTTTGCAAAATGATACCGCACTTCGAGACAATCATTCGTCAATATTTAACATTCGGGGCGAAAAGGCAACTTTTGAAAAGCTAAAAACCAGCAATGTTATTTGCTCTTTACGGGGTGGGGGTATTCGTGTTAGTTTTCATTATTATAACACCATAGACGATTTGGATGAGTTAATACAAATATTGAAATAACTACTCAGTAATAGTTACGCCTTTCCAAAAAGCGATGTGGTTTTTTATAGTTTTAGCTGCGTATTTAGGGTTTGCGTAATACCAAGCTGCATCTTGGTTTACTTTTCCGTCAACTACAATGTTGTAATACGATGCATCGCCCTTCCACGGGCAGTGGGTGGTAGTTTCACTTTTTTGTAAATACTCAGTCTGTACACTCGATTCTGGAAAATAATGGTTGTTTTCAATTACAATTGTATCGTTTGATTGGGCAATTACTTTGTCATTCCATATAGCTTTCATAAGATATATTTTTAATTAGAATCGATTAATCTTGAGCCTTGCTAAAGGCGTAATTTTTATAATATCTGCGTTCGTCTGCAAATACCGACTCTATTTTTAACCCGGCTTGGTTTGCAAGCCAGCCTACAACCTCATCATTGTACTTTTGTGATATTTCGGTATGGATTGTTTCCCATTTGTTAAAATGAATTGTGGTGTCTAGTTTATCAATTGTAATATCCATTGCTTCTGTAGCCACTAAAAAACTTTTGGCAGTGCCAGTTTCGGGGTTATAGCTTTCCCAATGAGTAAATTTTTCAATATCAAAATTACCACTCAATTCGCGGTTAATTCGGGTTAAAATATTTTTATTAAATGCTGCCGTAATTCCTTCATTATCATTGTAAGCATCGAGAATTGTTTGTGGATTCTTTTTTTGGTCGAACCCCATAAATAGAAGGTCGTCGGGGAGCATTGTGTCTTTTAGTTTTGAAAGAAATTCTATGGCTTTGGGGTGTCGTAAGTTTCCAATATTACTTCCCAGAACCATAATTACTTTTTTGCGCTTATCAAATACTTTTAGTCTTTCCAAAACCTGAAAATATTCGCCAATTTCGGCATCTACGCTTAAATTTGGCATTTCGCTGGCTAAATTTTGTGTGAGTAACTCAACTGCATTTTCACTAATATCAATTGGTTTATAGACAAAATTGAAATTATTTTCAACCATATATTTTAATAATACTTTGGTCTTTTTACCATCACCGGCACCCAGCTCGATTAAGTCGAGACCGTTTTCGCGATCGCGAAATAATTCGCCAATTTCTCGTGTATTTGTCGAAATTATGTCAAACTCACATTTGGTTAAATAGTAGGTGGGCATCGCCATAATTTCTTGAAATAGCTTATCGCCCTTTTTGTCGTAAAAGTATTTTGAAGAAAGATATTTTGGGAAACTGGAGAGGCCTTCTAAAACTTCTTTTTTAAAAGTAGTATCTCGTTGGGTTTTATTATCCATAAAATTATTGGTAGTTGTTATTTTGCCAATCTTAGGCCAGTAAATTGCCATCGTAAATTGGTTTGAAAAAAATTGCGGTAGGTATGCCGCGTATGTTTGGATGATGTTGCTACAGATCCTCCTCGCAAAACCTTTTGATTAACCATAAACTTGCCGTTGTATTCGCCAATGGCTCCAGGTGCTTTTGAATAGTTGGGGTAGGGTAAATATGCGCTTTCTGTCCACTCCCAACGGCTTCCCCAATTAAAATGCGCTTGTGCTGCTTCCCATTCAAATTCTGTTGGCAGTCTGCATTCTTTCCATTGTGCAAAAGCAAAAGCTTCAAAATATGAAATATGCGAAAGCGGCGCATCCATATTTAGTTTTTCTAAACCTTGTAGCGTGTATTGATGCCATTGGCCGTCTATTTTGTGCCAGTACATTGGAGCTTCAATATTATTTTCTTTAACCCAATCTAGCCCTTCGGCGTGCCACAAATTAAAATCTTTGTAGCCTCCCGCATTTATAAATTCTAAATATTCAGAATTTGTAATTAATTTATTTGAAATTTTAAAATTGTTTAAAAATACTTGATGGGTGCCAAGTTCGTTGTCGTAACAAAACTCTTGCGGATTATTATGACCTATATTATAAAGACCTTCTTTAATTTGTATCCATTCCTGCTTAAAATCTTGAACTGGGTTTTCGATAAATGAATTGTTGTATTTGGGAAGTAATGGGTTGTTGCCTAAAATATATTTTATATCGGTTGTAAGTAATTCTTGGTGTTGTTTTTCGTGATGAATCCCGATGAGTAAAACTTCTTTAATTTCTTCGGAAATATCATCAATTAAAAACTCTTCCATTTGGTTTGTAACGTAATGTCTATAATCGTAAACCTTAGCAACGCCGGGCCGTGAGAGATTGCCTCGATCATTTCGTATTACACGTTTACCTACGTTTTCATAATAACTATTAAACACAAAGGCGAAGTCTTCGTGATACAGTTTATAGTTGGGTTTGTGCGGTTTTAAAATAAACTCTTCAAAAAACCAAGACGTGTGGCCTAAGTGCCACTTGGGAGGAGAAACGTCTACAATTGGTTGCACCACGTAGTCTTCAATTTCTAATGGCTTGCAAATATTTTCGGTATGTAATCGCGTTTCAAGAAAAAATGAAACTAATTGGTCTGTTGCAATCATAAAAAAAGCGTCGTAATTTTTTGTCACGACACTTTAAATATAATTATTAAAATTGTTTAAGGCTATTTTAAGGCCGTTAAACAGTTGTTAAACTAAGATTTTTGATCCAAAAGCATTGCTGCATTGAATTAAATTTTAACGTAAATTAAAAGTTATAGGTAATAAAATTTTTACATTTACAGGTTTGTTATCAACTTTCCCGGGAGTCATTTTGGGTAACAATTTTATAACGCGATAGGCTTCTTTTTCTAACTCCTTATACCGCGCTTTAACTTTAATGTTATCGACAAAGCCAAATTTATTAATAGTAAATTGAATATTAATTCGTTGATTGCCTTTTTTAATCTTAGAACTTGGTTTTAAAAATACATTAAAGTTGTTTGCTATATGTGTTTTAATATTTGCAGACATACAGCTTTTTAAACCTTCTTTGTTGTCAGTAAAACAGCCTGGAAACACGGGGCTTTGCTCTACATTTAATAAGGTGTAAGTTTCAGAATTAACTAAGGAAGTGGTTTTGCTTAAAGGAAAATTAATTTCGAGGCTGAAAGTATCATAAATGCTTATTCCTTCGTAATTTTTATAAGGTGAAATAGGCAACAGATTTTCAATAACACTTTGAGCTACTTTATAAAGCCCAACATTCTTAACGTCTAACTCAACAATTTTAAAATTACCATTTTCGTCCACAAGGACTTCTAAGCTTAGTTTATCAGTTTTATTTCCGAGGTTAATTTTGCTTTTATTCTCTTTAAAAGCGGTAATTAGAACACTTTCTAAATAGTTTTGAAAACAAGCACTGCGGGCGGCAATGCTAATACTTTCATTGCAGGTTTCTAAACTAATAAATTGGCTATTTACTTTATGGCAAACAAGGAGTAGAAAAATTGAACTGTAAAGTTTTAGCAATCTTATTTTCCAGTTTTAAAAGTAAACGGTACTGCCATTTTAATTGCGCGAGGCTTGCCTCCCATCATCCCGGGTTTGGCCATTTTGGGCATGGCTAAGATATTTCGTTTTGCTTCTTCTTGCAATTCTTTCGTGCCGCCAGAAACTTTTTTTACTTCAACTAAGCCCAGCTCATTAATTACAAATTCAACAATTACTCGCCCTTCAATATTATTTTTATAAGCATTGGGTGGGTATTTAAAATTTTTAGAAATATGAGTAGCGAGCTTTTGGTTAAAACACTTGTCGCGTTGAGCGGCACTACCGCTCTCACAGCCTGGCCATACGGGGCCAATTTCTTTTAAAGTTACTGTGTTTTTTTGAACGTCTCCCCAATCTTGGGCAATAATTGTGGTTGAAAATAATAGGAAAGTTGCAATAAGTAGGTATTTCATAAAAGTATTTTTTTAATTTAATTAGATAGCCACAGCCCCTTTAATATGCGGGTGTGGATTGTAATCTACAAGTGTAAAATCATCAAAAGTGAAGCCAAATATATCTTTTACATCTGGATTAAGCAACATTTTTGGCAATGGTCTGGGGTTGCGAGATAGCTGAAGCTCAACTTGTTCAAGGTGGTTGCTGTAAATATGGGCGTCTCCAAAAGTATGAATAAAATCGCCTGCCTGGTAGCCACAAACCTGAGCTATCATCATTGTTAAAAGGGCATATGAAGCAATGTTAAAAGGAACACCTAAAAATATATCGGCACTGCGTTGATACAACTGGCACGATAGTTTACCATCTGCCACATAAAACTGAAAAAAAGCATGGCAGGGCGGGAGTGCTGCTTTGCCATTTGCTACGTTTTCTTTAAAAGATTTTGAGGTATCGGGCAACACACTTGGGTTCCACGCGCTAACGAGCATTCGTCGGCTATCGGGGTTGGTTTTTAGGGTTTTTATAATATCGGCAATTTGATCGATTTCTTCGCTATTCCAGTTGCGCCATTGATGGCCATACACGGGTCCAAGATCACCATTATCATCGGCCCATTCATTCCAAATTCGCACGCCGTTTTCCTGAAGATATTTAACATTTGTATCGCCATTTAAAAACCAAAGCAACTCGTAAATTATAGATTTTAAATGAAGTTTTTTGGTAGTAACCATAGGAAAACCTTCGCTTAAATCAAATCGCATTTGGTAGCCAAAAACACTTTTTGTACCCGTGCCTGTGCGGTCTTCTTTGGTAGCACCATTTTCTAAAACGTGTTTTAGAAGGTCGTGATATTGTTTCATAATTCAGTAAATAAATATGGGGTCTAATTTACTAATAGCGATAGAGATGCTAAAATAATTTAAGAACTGCTTTTAAATAAGTTATTAACGATTAGCCAATTATCATTCCTGCAATCGTTGCAGAAATTAATGACGCTAATGTTCCGCCTAATAAGGCTTTCATTCCAAACTTTGAAAGCGTTTTACGTTGCCCCGGCGCGAGAGAGCCTATTCCGCCAATTTGTATTCCAATGGAGGCAAAGTTTGCAAAACCACACAGCATATAGGTGGCCATGATTATACTTTTTTCGTAGTTAAGGTGAAGTGAATTGGCTACATTTTTAAGCTCGGCTAATTGTATATAACCTACAAATTCGCTGGCAGCAAGTTTAATCCCGAGAAGCTGCCCCATCATCATCATATCTTCTTCAGCAACGCCAATTAGCCACATTAATGGGGCAAATACAGTACCCAAAATTGCTTCGAGCGAAAGGTTGTTGTAGTCTGAATTTGCAGCAACCCAATCATTTAATGAGGTTATATCGCCAATGTACCCCAAAATACCGTTTAACATTGCAATAAACGCCACAAATACTAATAACATGGCTCCTACATTTACCGCAAGTTTTAAACCTTCGGTAGTACCATTTGCAATGGCATCTAAAAAGTTTGAACCTATCTTTTCAGAAGAAACTTTTACATCGGTATTTATAGATTCGGTTTGTGGGTATAATATTTTTGAGATAACTATGGCTCCAGGTGCGGCCATTACCGAAGCTGCTAAAAGGTGTTTTGCAAAAGTTAATCTTAAGGCTGGGTCATCGCCTCCTAGAAAGCCAATATATGCTGCCAAAACTGCTCCAGCAACTGTTGCCATACCGCCAATCATGACTAAAAGCATTTCAGATTTATTCATCTTTTCTAAATAGGCTTTAATCAATAAAGGGGCTTCAGTTTGTCCTAAAAAGATGTTACCGGCAACGCTTAAACTTTCGGCGCCCGAAATATGTAAAAGCTTTGTAAGTAGCCATCCCATTGCTTTTACAATTATCTGGATTATTCCTAAGTAAAATAATACCGAAGTAAGCGCAGAGAAAAATATAATGGTAGGTAAAACTTGAAAGGCAAAAATAAACCCGTACGAATTTATATCTAACATGCCTCCTAAAAGAAACTCACTTCCGGCTTTTGTGTAGTCTAAAACATTGACAAATATTTGCCCAATTCCTTCAAATAAGCTTTTAATAAAACCAACTTTTAATACGCCTATGGCTATTAAAAGCTGAAATCCGAGGCCTAAAGCAACCGTTTTCCAATTAATGGCTTTTCTATTGGCGCTAAATATTACAGCAATAATTAGCAGCGAAATCATACCTATAATTCCACGCCATAAACTTTGCATAGAAAAACCTTCACTCGGGATAATTTTGGATGATTCGGCAACAGTTTCAAGAGCCGAAATATTTTTTGTATTGGGTGTAGTAAGCGTGTATTTATAGTTTTTTTCGGAAAGCGTTAGTGTGCTATCGGTTACTTCTTCAACCCGAAATCTGCGAATACTATCGGCAGGATTGTTAAAAAATAAAACGAGTAAGTTGTCTTGAAAAAGATAGTCGCCGTTGGGTTGAATGCTGTCAATTGAGCCTTGATATTGAAAGGTGCCGGCATCGAGTTTTAGCGAGTTAGCTTCAGAGTTTATATTTACTACCGAAAGGCCGTTGGTGTCTTTAATTTCGGTAAATTGCCACATTTTTTCTATGCTTTGGGCGCAAAGATTTCCGAAGAAAAAAATAGCGATTGCTACGAGAGTGAATTTATGCATGTTTTTTATAGTTCCTGAGATTGGGTATAAAATTTCAAAAAAAGTTTTCATATTTAAATTGCTGAAATTATCCTCTCTTCGAAATTTCATCGCGTATGTTTGCTGCTTTTTCGTAGTTTTCATTTTTTACAGCCTCGTCGAGCATTTTATTTAATTCGGTAAGGCTGTATTTATTGTAGCTTTCGCTGGCAGGTTTTACCGTTTCTTTGTCTTCTCCTAAAATTAAATCTTCAATTACCGTTTCTTCTTCTTTAGAAAGCGACTTTTTTGATGGTGACGTTTTTAAATAGATTCCCGCTTTGTCAAGGATGTTTTTATATGTAAAAATTGGGGCGTTAAACCGAAGTGCCAATGCAATAGCATCGCTTGTTCTGGCGTCTATTATTTCTTCAATTTTATCGCATTCGCAAATAATACTGGAGTAAAACACACCGTCTACTAATTTGTGTATTATTACTTGCTTTACAACAATTGCAAACCTATCGGCAAAATTTTTAAATAAATCGTGTGTAAGGGGACGTGGTGGGGTAATGTCTTTTTCTAAGGCTATGGCTATGGATTGTGCCTCGAATGCACCAATTACAATGGGAAGTTTTCGTTCGCCGTCAACTTCATTTAAAATAAGTGCGTAAGCGCCATTTTGGGTTTGGCTATATGAAATACCTTTGATTGTAAGTTTTACTAAACTCATTCTTCAAGAATCAGTGATAATTAATTTGCGCGTTGTTCAGTTAAACAAGTGATTATAAAAGTAATGAATAATACATCAAAAAAAAAGCTGTTTAAATTTGGATGCTTCCTTATCTAAACAGCCTTTTTACGAGGCACAAATTAACAAAAATTTATGCGTTTTGCGCTTTAAATTCTTTTAATTTTTCGGTGAGTTGTGGTACAATCTCAAATGCATCGCCTACTATTCCGTAGTCTGCGGCTTTAAAGAATGGTGCTTCTGGATCATTGTTAATAACCACTTTAACTTTTGAAGCGTTAATACCGGCCAAATGCTGGATAGCGCCCGAGATACCCACAGCGATATATAAATTTGAAGCAACAGGTTTTCCTGTTTGTCCAACGTGCTCGCTATGCGGTCTCCACCCCATGTCGCTCACAGGTTTTGAACATGCTGTAGCGGCTCCTAAGGTTGCTGCCAATTCTTCTATCATACCCCAGTTTTCTGGGCCTTTCATTCCGCGACCTGCAGAAACTACTATTTCGGCATCGGCAATTGTAACTGTATCGGTAGCTTTATCAACCGATACAATTTCCATATCGAAATCGTGTGCATCTAAATTTGGAGAAAACGCTTCATTGGTCATTGAAGTTTCGTTTTCGGTTAACCCGTGAGAGTTTTTACCAATCCCTACTATTTTTACATCGGTAGTAATTTCGGTAACGGCAAACGCTTTGTTGGTAAACACACTGTGTTTTACTTTAAAAGGTGCCGTGCTTTCTGGTAATGCTACTACGTTTGGTACAAATCCAGCATTTAAATTTACAGCCAATGTAGGGGCTAAAAATTTGCTATTTGCACTCGCGGTAAGTACTATTACTTGTGCGCTTTCTTGTTTGGCTGCTTGCCCTATGGCATCGGCATAGGCTTCGGCGTTAAACTTATTTAATTTTTCATTCGAAACTTCTAATACTTTAGAAGCACCGTATTTACTTAATTGAGAAGTGTCATTGGCATTAATGCTTATTGCCACAACCGAAGTTCCTAATTGATCTGCAACTCCTTTGGCATATGAAACAGCCTCGAGTGCGATTTTCTTAATTTTTCCTTCTTCTGATTCTGTATATACTAAAACTGACATTAGATTTTCAATTTTGGATTTACGATTTTAAAGATTAATAAAAACCATAAAATATTAGTAATAAATTAGAGTCGTCTAAAAAAGACGTGTTTAAATAACTTTAGCTTCGTTGTGTAAAAGGTCAACTAATTCATCAACACTGTCTACCAATTTTACTGCTCCTTTTGGAGCTGGTTTTTCAAAGCTTGCTGTATTTGTTTCGGCATTTGCCGCTACTGCTTCTTTTACATTTAATGGTTTTGAACGGGCTTGCATGATACCGCGCATATTTGGAATGCGTAAATCACTTTCTTCAACCAAACCTTTTTGTCCGCCAATAACTAGTGGCAACGAGGTTTTTAAAGTTTCTTTTCCGCCGTCAATTTCGCGTATTGCAGTAGCTTTATCGCCTTCAATCTCGAGGCCGATACATGTATTTACAAAATTTGCACCAATGAGTTTTGCAAGCATTCCTGGTACCATTCCGCCGTTAAAATCAATAGATTCTCTTCCGCCAATAATTAAATCGTAACCTCCGTCTTTAGCCACATTTGCTAATTGTTTTGCAACAGAAAATCCATCGGTTGCAGGGGTGTTTATTCGTATCGCTTCATCGGCACCAATGGCTAAAGCTTTGCGAAGCGTTGGCTCGGTTTCTGGACCGCCCACATTTACAACGTGTACGGTAGCGCCTTGTTTTTCTTTAAACCACATGGCTCTCGTTAAACCAAATTCGTCATTTGGATTAATAACAAATTGTACACCGTTGGTGTCAAATTTTGTATCGCCGTCAGTAAAGTTGATTTTTGAAGTTGTATCGGGTACGTGACTTATACAGACTAATATTTTCATCTTTAAAATATGTTTTTAGATTGTGAAATTTTGAGTAATATTTACAGTTGTAAAAACAACCCAAATTGCTCGTGTGCGAAGTTAAGAATATATTTCTTTTTTTTGTTATGCACGCATAATAAATTTTGATTAAAATTGAAGAATTAATTCTTAATGAGATACTATTTATAGTATTTTTGCATCTTCGTTCCGAGCCTATTTGGGAACACGAATTTTTACATTTCAAATTGAAAAGATGAAAACACTACAATTTAGAGAAGCTGTACAAGAAGCGATGAGCGAAGAGATGCGTCGCGACGAATCTATATATTTAATGGGAGAAGAGGTTGCCGAATATAACGGTGCTTACAAAGCAAGTAAGGGCATGCTCGATGAATTTGGTCCAAAACGTGTTATCGATACGCCTATTTCTGAAATGGGTTTTTCTGGAATTGGAGTGGGTTCGGCAATGAACGGAAATAGACCTATTATAGAGTTTATGACTTTTAACTTTTCATTAGTTGCTATTGACCAAATTATAAACAACGCGGCAAAAATGCGCCAAATGAGTGGCGGACAATTTAATATTCCTATTGTTTTTCGTGGCCCAACAGCTTCGGCAGGGCAACTTTCCGCAACGCATAGCCAAGCCTTTGAGAGCTGGTACGCCAACTGCCCAGGCTTAAAAGTGGTTGTGCCTAGCAATCCGGCCGATGCAAAAGGACTTCTTAAAAGTGCAATACGCGATGACGATCCCGTAATTTTTATGGAGAGTGAGCAAATGTATGGCGATAAAGGTGAAGTACCGGAAGGAGAATATTTAATTCCTATTGGGGTAGCCGATGTAAAACGAAAAGGAACCGATGTAACCATCGTTTCTTTCGGAAAAATTATAAAAGAAGCCTACGCCGCAGCCGAAGCGTTAGCTAAAGACGGCATTGAATGCGAAATTATCGATTTGCGCACAGTGCGACCATTAGACTATAAAACCATCTACGAGTCTGTTAAAAAAACAAATCGATTGGTTATTTTGGAAGAAGCATGGCCTTTTGGAAATGTTGCGACCGAAATTACATACCAAGTGCAAAACAATGCTTTTGACTATTTAGATGCACCCATTGTAAAAATAAATACTGCAGATACTCCAGCGCCATATTCGCCAGTATTATTAAAGGAATGGTTACCAAATAGTGAAGATGTTGTTAAGGCTGTAAAGAAAGTGCTTTATAGAGACTAATTTTGCTTCCAGTAAAAAAATAGTCTTAGCTACATGAAGCAACTTTTAATTTTAGGAATACTTTTAATAAGTGCTTCGGTATTTTCGCAAACTAAGGTAAGTGGTGTTATAAAGGACGATACGGGCTACCCCGTTGCTTTTGCCAATGTAATTTTTAAAGATTCGCAGGAAGGAACAATCTCTGACGAAAACGGTAGGTTTTATTTAGAAAGTGATAAAACTTATACCTCGGTTGTTTTTTCTTTTATAGGTTACGCTACGCAAGAAATCCCCTTAAACGCCCGTACTACTTATAAAATGGAAGTAGTACTTAAAGAAAGTGCCGATGCTTTGCAAGAAGTAGTAATCTACACCGGGAAAACTTCAAAAAAGAATAATCCTGCCATCGATATACTTCGAAAAATCTGGGAAAATCGCAGAGAAAACGGGGTTAAAAAATTTAACCAATATCAATACGATAAATACGAAAAACTTGAATTTGATTTAAACACTATAGATAGTGCTTTAATTAAAAGTAAGATTTTCAATGGGATGGAGTTTATTTTTGACCAAACCGATACCTCAAGAGTTACCGGAAATACCTATTTGCCAATTTTTATAAATGAGGCTGTTTCAAAAGTATATGGAGACAATATTTACGGCGATGAAAAGGAGGTTTTACAAGGAAATAAAAATTCGGGCTTCGATAACAACCAAGCGCTAATTGCATTTATTAAAGATTTGTATAGCGATTATGATGTGTACGATAACTATCTAAAATTTTTCGATAAGGCCTTTACTAGTCCGTTATCGCGTACGGGAATCGATGTTTACAATTACGTGCTTCAAGACAGTGCCTATCGCGATAATAAGTGGTGTTACAATATAATTTACTATCCGCGTAGAAAAAATGAACTAACCTTTAAAGGAGATTTTTGGGTTAATGATACTACCTGGGCAATCAAAGAAATTAACTTAAAAGCCAGTAAAAGTGCCAATCTTAATTGGGTGCGCGATGTGTATATTGAACAAGAGTTCGAAGTTTTAAACGATTCTATCTTTTTAATTACCCGCGATTATTTTATGAGCGATTTCAGCTTTAGAAAAAAAGAAGATGCTCGCGGTGTTTATGGAAAACGTACAACTTTGTACGATAACTATGTTTTCGATATTCCGAAGGATAAAAAGTTTTATGCCCAACAAGTAGACCCTTATAATTATGAAGTTTACAACCGTCCAGACGATTTTTGGGAAAAGAACAGGATGGAAAAACTTAGTAAAGACGAAACTGGTGTTTACAAAATGTTAGACACCCTGAAAACCGTTGGCCGTTTTAAAGCCCTTTACAACGTTGGTGCTACCCTTGCTAGTGGATATTACGAAATAAACAATTTTGATGTAGGACCTGTGTTTTCCATTTTCGGTTTTAATGAAGCCGAAGGCCTGCGAATTAGATTGGGCGGCAGAACATATTTTGGTCAAAATGATCCTTGGAGACTCGAAGGTTTTGGAGCTTATGGTTTTAAAGATGACCGCTTTAAATATGGTATCTCGGGGAAATGGCTTTTAGATCGAAAGTCGAGATTAACTGTCTTTGGTGGTAATAGACGCGATGTAGAACAAACAGGCGCTAGTTTAACAAATAGCAACGATGTTTTAGGAAGAAGTTTGGCTTCTTCATCTCTGCTTTCGGTGGGCTCTAATGACAGGCTTTCGCGTATCAATTTAAGCACGATAGGTTTTGATATTGAGCCGTGGAAAAACTTTGTTGTAAGGCTTACGGGATCGTACAGAACGCTTAAATCGGCTACAGAAACTTTTAGTATTGATTACAAAGTCATGGAAGACGATGTATTTACAGGTGAAATAAAAAATGAATTAAAACAAGCTGAAATTCAATTAGGATTTTTCTACACTCCAAATCGTAAAACTTCTGGATACGGCGTAGAGCGCACAATAATAAACGAGGGCGATTTTCCTACTTTTTACGCAGGATACAGTTATGGATTAAAAGATATTTTGGGAGGCGATTTTGAATATAAAAAGATTCAAGCTTTTTATACCCAACCGTGGAATATTGGTGGGTTTGGGCGTTTGCTTTCTACTGTTGAAGCAGGTACAACCATAGGGGCGGTGCCGCTTAGTTTAATCAACCCCATTCCAGGAAACCAAACCTATTTTAGTTTGTACAATACATTTACCCAATTAGATTATTATGAATTTGTAAGCGATACCTATGCCTCCATTCACCTGCAGCATAATTTTGGCGGGAGAATTTTTTCAAGATTGCCGTGGATTGGTAAGTTGGATTTACGTGAAGTAGTTGGATTTAGAGCCGTGTATGGAACAATTTCTCAAGAAAATATAAGTTTAAATGCTTCAAATATTACCTATCAAGCCCCCGAAGATATCTACTGGGAATGGAGTGTAGGGGTAGGAAATATTTTTAGAGTTTTTAGAATCGACTTTAACTTTAGAGGCAATTATCTAGACAATATTAACGCACGAGATTTTGGGGTAACGGGTGAATTTGGTTTCTCTTTCTAAAAAGAATACTTTCACCTTTTCTTCTTAATATTGGTTTAAAAATATTCTTCGTAAGGTTTTTTAAAATTCCCTAATACTGTAATTGATGTTTAATTCCTTTTCTGAAATAGCTGTTCCAACCACCCAAATTGATTTGTCGTTATTTAATATAGACAACTACCAACTTCTTATTAAACGCGAAGATTTAATTCACCCTTTTGTTTCTGGGAATAAATTTAGAAAGTTAAAATACAATTTGCAGGCAGCACAAGAGCAGGGGCACAAAACTTTACTCACATTTGGTGGGGCGTTTTCTAACCATATTGCGGCAGTTGCTGTGGCAGGCAAAAAGGTTGGGTTTAAAACCGTAGGTGTAATTCGGGGGGAGGAACTTAAGGGTAAAATAGATGCGAATCCTACGCTTTCTTTAGCTAAAAAATGTGGAATGCAATTGCATTTTATCTCCCGCGAAGATTATAAAAATAGAGCAGAGGAAGAATTTATAAAATCTTTACAAAACCAATTTGGAGGTTTTTATTTATTACCCGAAGGAGGTACAAATAATTTGGCTGTTATAGGATGTGAAGAAATAATTAACGAGCCGGCCAATTCGGCACAATATATTTGTACAGCTGTTGGCACCGGTGGCACTATGGCTGGGCTTGTAAAAGCATCAAACGAAAATCAGTTTGTTTTGGGGTTTTCGGCTTTAAAAGGGACATTTCAAACTTCCGAAATTTTAAAATACACATCAAAATCTAATTTTAAAATCACCGATGATTACTCTTTTGGTGGCTATGGTAAAATAGATCTTGAATTAATTCGTTTTATAAATGAATTTAAAGAAAAAACCGAAATACCTTTAGATCCTATCTATACCGGTAAAATGATGTATGGCATTATGGATCTTTTAAAAAGGCGGCAATTCACAGAAAATAGCTGTATTTTTGCGGTTCATACCGGAGGTCTTCAAGGCATTGCAGGAATGAATCAAAAATTGAAAAAGAAAAATCTACCTTTAATTGAATAACATGGTTGGCAGAGTACTTTCCCTTCTACTTATTTGTATCATTTGTTTTAGCAGTTGCAAATCGAAAAAAACGGCTTCAAAATATAAAAAGAAAAACCGCACTGAGCGTGTAGTACGCGTTAATCAAACCGTTGAAGAAAAAAATACGAAAGCAGAGGAACCCAAAGTGGTGGCTGTTCCTAAAAATATTTCGTATAGCGAGCGTATAGCAAACTATATTAACGAGTATAGTGATATTGCTATGGAAGAAATGCTACAATACGGCATACCGGCAAGTATTACTTTGGCTCAGGGCATTTTGGAAAGTGGTGCTGGCGCTGGCGAATTAACACGTAAAGCAAACAATCATTTTGGTATAAAATGTCATCGTGGATGGCAAGGCGAACGCGTTTATCACGACGATGATGAAAAGGGAGAGTGTTTTAGAAAATATAAAGACCCGAAGTATTCTTACAGAGACCATTCGTTGTTTTTAACGCAACGCAGTAGGTACCAAGATTTGTTTAAACTTCGCAAAGACGACTATAAAGGATGGGCAAAAGGATTACGGAAAGCTGGATACGCAACAGACCCAAAATATCCTCAAAAACTTATTAGTATAGTAGAGCGTTATAGACTCGACCAATATGACGACCGCGTTTTGGGCAAGCGAGTTAGCTCTGTAGAGCCCGATGCTTCCAAAATTGCTACATATATTGTAAAACCTGGAGACACGCTTTATAGTATTTCGCGCAGATTTAATCTTACGGTTGAAACTTTAAAGCAGTACAATGGTTTAAAAAACAACGATCTGGCAATAGGTCAGGTTTTATATCTGCACCCTGTAAGCAATCAATAAATTTATACAACACGAGGCTGTTGTATGCAGAAATTTTCTTTCGAAAGTATAAATTATAATACAATGAAATATCAAAGAAGTAGTGCGCTTTTTAAAGAAGCACAAAAAGTAATTCCCGGTGGGGTAAATTCACCCGTTCGTGCTTTTAAATCGGTTGGTGGCGAACCCGTGTTTGTTGAAAAGGCTAAAGGGGCATATCTATACGATGTTGATGGCAATCAATTGATAGATTATATAAATTCTTGGGGGCCTATGATTTTAGGTCATGCACACAAACCTGTGGTAGAAGCCGTAGTTGAAAAAGCTCAAAAAGGAACTTCTTTTGGAATGCCTACCGAAATTGAAACCGAGATTGCGGCACTGGCTGTTTCTATGGTTCCAAACATAGATAAAATACGTTTTGTAAACAGCGGGACCGAAGCTTGTATGAGTGCAGTTCGGTTGGCACGAGGCTACACAAAAAAAGAAAAGATTATAAAATTTTCGGGATGTTACCACGGGCATAGCGATTCTTTTTTGATACAAGCGGGTAGTGGAGCGATAACCTTTGGGGCTCCCAATAGCCCCGGTGTTACACAGGGAACAGCAAAAGATACGTTGCTCGCTAAATACAACGACTTAAATAATGTAAAGGAAGTAATTGATGCCAATAAAGGTGAAATTGCTTGTATTATCTTAGAACCTGTAGCTGGTAATATGGGATGTATTCCGCCCGCTGAAGGTTTTTTGGAAGGGTTAAGAATGCTTTGTAATGAAAATGATATCCTTCTAATTTTTGATGAGGTTATGACTGGTTTTAGGCTTGCACCTGGAGGCGCTCAAGAATTGTTTGGAGTAGATGCCGATATTGTAACCTTTGGAAAAGTTATAGGTGGTGGTTTGCCTGTGGGAGCATTTGCAGCAAGAGCCGAAATAATGGATTATTTAGCGCCTATTGGACCAGTTTATCAAGCTGGGACCTTAAGCGGAAATCCGTTGGCTATGGCCGCTGGGTTGGCGATGCTTACAGAGTTAAATGAAAATAGATCGGTTTTTGAATCGATTAACAAAAAGACCGAATATTTACACAAAGGGCTCGAGGCTGCGCTTTCTGCTGAAGGTGTAGCGTTTACTATAAACAGAGTAGGGTCAATGATTTCGGTTCACTTTTCAAGCAATCCGGTTATAGATTTTACTTCGGCTGCAAATACAAATAATGAAATGTTTAATAAATTTTTCCACGGTTTGTTAGCTGAAGGTGTCTATATTGCACCAAGTGCATTTGAAACTTGGTTTATTTGCGATGCATTAACCTATGAAGATATTGATGCGACCGTAGCGGCTTGTAAAAAAGTTGCCAAAGATTTAAAATAACTTGTCGGTAATAATTTGCTACCATTAATAATTAAAAAACCCTCTTTTAAACTTAAAAGAGGGTTTTTTATAAGTGATAACTAGGTTTTAGTTATTCATTTTAAGCCATTTGTCGTACTGTTCGGCGGTTAAAGTTTTTTTCATCGCTTCTTTTAAAGTAGCGTCAAACTTTTCTTTGTTTGCCTTAACTGTAGCGCTATTAGCATTTTTTCCTTGAACGTGTTTTTGGTAGCTCACTTCTTTGGCTACTAATGCTCTAAAAATTGCACGACTTTGGTCGCCATTTAAGTTTAATGCTTCTGTAATTTTAGCAGTTTCAGTTTTAGCAATTACCTCAGGTCTGTCGCTATCTTGCGAAAGCTGCTGTGCCGAGGCAGTTTGTACTCCCATAAGCATTGTTACCGCAAATGCAAATACTGTTAATAATTTTTTCATTTTGGATAAATTTAGTTTTTGAAGTTACTAATGTAACTATTTTGGTGATAATTAAAACAATAATTACGCCAAAAAAATTATTATCCTAATTTTCTCGATTGCGGTAGTGTTTTTTAGCTTCTTTTCTGCTCTTAAACTTTCGCATTCTATGTGATTGCCTCTTTTCCCATTTCGAAAACTGTTCTTCGGTTAAAATATCTTTCATCGCTCTTTTCATAGCAATTTGATTGTCTAACCTGTCCGATTTCAATTTTAATTTTTCGGCATCAGTTAAATTTTCTTTTGTTTTAGCTTTAGTAGCTCTTTCCTTGTGGGCATCAACCAACAATTCTTTTATTTTACTCTGTTGAGCGTTGTTTAAATTTAAATCTAAAGTTAACTTTTTTGATTGCATTTCGGCTTTTTGTTCTGGAGTTAAACTCTCCATTAGTTGCTTTCTATGATGCTTTTTACTGTCATCTTTCTGTTGTGCTGTTACGGCTAAAGTAGTGAGCGCCATAATAATTAACATTGCTTTTTTCATCTGTAGATACTTTATAGTTTGTAGATGTATGACCGCTGTTTTGCAGATTGGTTTAATTTAAGGTATGCTATTTCAGTATATTTTATAAAAAAAAAAAGAAGAACTGTTTTTTTTACAGTTCTTCTTTATAGTACTTAATGTAATAAATTGAGTTTATAAGTGAGTAACTATTAAACCATCATCGGTTTTTTCTACTTTGGCTACTTTTAAGCCTGTTAAACCTTTCATGGCTTTGTCCCATTTTTTATTACTTAAACCACTTTGTGCTTTAAGTGTGTTTAGGTTAACGGGGCTATTTTCTTTAAGTAGGTTGTAAACAATTTTTTCGTCATCTTTCATTTCAACTTTTTTCTTTTCTGGACGCATTTGCGGAAAAAAGAGTACTTCTTGAATGGAGGCATTATTGGTTAAATACATAAGCAATCTATCCATCCCGATGCCCATTCCACTGGTTGGCGGCATACCGTATTCCAACGCACGTAAAAAGTCGAAATCTATAAAAGCAGTAGCTTCATCATCGCCCCGATCTGCTAGTTTTAATTGAGCTTCAAAACGCTCGCGCTGGTCTATGGGGTCGTTTAATTCGCTATAAGCATTTGCAATTTCTTTTCCGCACACCATCAATTCAAAACGTTCGGTAAGGTCTGGATTATCGCGATGTTCTTTACACAGCGGGCTCATTTCTTTTGGATAATCGGTAATAAATGTAGGTTGGATATAATTTCCTTCACATTTTTCGCCAAAAATTTCGTCTATCAATTTGCCTTTCCCCATAGTTTCATCTACAGGAATTTTCATATCAATTGCAGCCTTTCTAATTTCATCTTCTGTTTTACCCGTAATATCAAAGCCGGTAAAGTGTTTAATAGATTCGGCCATGGTAACTCTTGGGTAAGGCGCTTTAAAATCGATGCTGTGTTCGCCAAAAGTAGCCTTAGTAGTGCCATTAACTTGTACTGCACAAAACTCTAAAAGCTGTTCGCAAAAATCCATCATCCAGTTATAATCTTTATAAGCTACGTAAATTTCCATAGCTGTAAATTCTGGATTGTGCGTGCGATCCATTCCTTCATTTCTAAAGTTTTTAGAAAACTCGTACACCCCGTCAAAACCACCAACAATTAGTCGTTTTAAGTATAACTCATTTGCAATTCGCATATAGAGTGGAATATCTAACGAGTTGTGGTGGGTAACAAATGGGCGCGCAGCAGCACCTCCTGGAATAGGTTGTAATATTGGGGTTTCTACTTCAAAATACCCGCGTTCGTTAAAAAAGGTGCGCATAGCATTAAAAAGCTTGGTTCGCTTTATAAAAATTTCTTTAACGTGTGGATTAACAACCAAATCGGCGTATCGTTGGCGATAGCGCTGTTCGGGGTCTGTAAATGCATCGTGTACTTTTCCATCGGCATCTACACGCGGCTGAGGTAGTGGTTTAAGGGCTTTGCTTAGAAGGGTGAAATTTTTAACCATAACGGTTTTTTCACCTACTTGCGTTTTAAATAATTCTCCTTCAACACCTACAAAATCACCAATATCCAACAGTTTTTTATAAACGTCGTTATAAAGTGTTTTATCGTCGTCTTGGCAAATTTCATCGCGGTTAAAATAAACTTGTATTCTACCTTCGGCATCTTGAAGTTCGGCAAACGATGCTTTACCTTGAATTCTTCGCGACATAAGTCTGCCAGCAATTACAACTTTCTTGCCCTCTTCAAACTTCTCTTTTATCTCTTTTGAAGTATGATTTACGGGGTAAAGGTCTGCGGGGTAGGGGTTAATGCCTAAATTGCGCAGTTGCTGTAATTTTTCTCTTCGGATGATTTCCAGTTCAGACAGTTGCATAATTTTGTTTCTAAAAAATAAGTTTGCAAAGATAGGTAATTGAACAGTGAAAAGTAAGTTAGATTTTACTAAAATATCGCATTGTTGTTTCTGTAATTCTGAAATATGAAATGCTACACTTAGTGAACAATTTATGGTTTATGTTGCTACTATAAATTGTAAATAGATAAAAAATAATAATCGTAGATTTGTTTGCTATGAGTATATGGAGAGTTTTATTGTCAATTGTTTTTCCGCCATTAGCCGTAATTGATAAAGGTTGTGGATCGGTAATTATTGTTTTTATTTTAACCGTTTTAGGCTGGATTCCGGGTGTAATTGCAGCGTTAATTATTTTAAATAACCCTAAAAATTAAATTATGAAATTAAGATTATTACTGCTGTTATTAGTGTCTATTCCATTTGTTGGTTGTCAATTTTCAGAAACTATGACGCTTAATGAAGACGGCACGGGCACCATGCAAGTAACGGTTAATTTAAGCGAAATGATGGCCATGGGTGGTGGCGCAATGGTAGATTCGGCAACGATAAAAATTGATACGGTTATTAAAATGAAGCAATTGCTAAATGAAAAGGCCGATAGTATTTCAAAACTTTCTAAAAGTGAACAGTTACAATTAAAGGCTTTAAAAGGTTTTAATTATCATATTAAAATGGATTCTGAAACCTCTGAAATGATTTATGCTATTTCAACAAGTTTTAAAGAGGTAGTCGATGTTAACGATATCATTTCGCAATTAGAGCGCATTGAAGACGTAATGCCTGGAAAGAAAACTGCGGCGATGAAAACTACCAAAGAAGAAGGGTCGCAAGAGTTAATTGGTGTAAATTACTCCTTTATAGACGGTGTTTTTAAGCGCGATGCTTATATAAAAGACAAGGTTAAGCATCAACAGCAAGTTGATAGTTTACAACAGGCCTCATCATTTATGGGGAGTTCAAAATACAGTTTAAAATACACCTTCCCCAGAAAAATCGATTCGGCCTCCCATCCAGATGCTACATACTCTGCCGACAAAAAAACGATTGTATTAAGCAAGCCGTTTTTTGAATATTTTACAAACCCAGATGTGTTAGATTTGGAAGTAAGGCTTGAAAAATAATTTTTTTCGGCTTCGTATTTGTATATTCATACTCAATAACTTAAAATATTTCAATATGAAAGCATTATACTTTTTAATTCCCCTTTTTATGGTAAATGCCTGCAAAACGCAGACAGGGCCTGTTATTTCTTCAGAAAACAAAAATATGGAACAAGTAGATAAACACAATACAGATTGTCCAGAGGCTGGAAATTGTAGTGTTGTTTTACACAATAATAAAACCCTTGAAATTAAGGAGGATGGTACAGGTGCAATGTATCCTGAAATAAACGACGGTGAAAATATTGTTGTAGAATACACATATTCAAAAGAAGGTCCCGAAGGCACTGCCGACGGCAATTATTCGGAAACAATTCATTTTGAAATTCCTGCAAATACAAGTTCGCTTCGTAAAGAAAATACCTCGTTGAGCGATGTAAAAATGCTTTATGGTAAACATTGTTTTTGTAAAGGTGAAGCTGGTTATTACCCGCTTACAGATGGAAATTTAGTTGTAAATAGAAATAGTGAAACTATAACTTTTAACCTACAATTTAATGTTGGTAAAACCTCTCAAGTAGTTTCTCATATTGTAGAAACTGTAAAGCTTTAGGTATGGCTTAATTAGATGTAAGGCGAATAATCTACAACAAAAAATTATTTAATAAAAAAAGAGAAAAGACCAGGAATAAATCCTGGCTTTTCTCTTTTTTTATTCTTGAATTAACTACGAATTAGTTTTTCACAATCTTCTTTGTAGTTACTTTGTTACCATTTTTAACAACAAGGAAGTACATTCCGCTTTCAATATAGCTGTACTCTAATTGCTTGTTGAAAGTACTTGATACAGAAACATCGTCAAAAGAGTATTGGTTAATCACTCTTCCTCTTAAATCGTAAAGAGCAATTTCAATTCTTTCGCTAGATGCAGGTGTAAAAGTAAGGTAAAATGTTCCATTTGATGGGTTTGGATAAACCGAGAAATTATCAAAAGAGAAATCTTCAACTCCCACAACACCATCTACAGTAATTCTACCATCATTTACATCATAAAATATATTGTTTGATGAAATAATCATAAATCTACCCGTAGTTGTATTTAGGTTTGGTACGTTAATTACAGCACTACCCGTGTTTGGTACATTAAGTGCAATTGAAACTGGGTACGTTTGTCCGTTATCTGTAGAGAACCAAATATCTACAGTTGGGCTATCAACAGGAGCAGCGTCGGTGCCAGCTACGTCCCAAGTAATAGTTTCTGTAGTTTGCGTAGTCCAAGTTGTTGGTGTGTTTTGAGAAGTAATCTTAAACGGACCAGAATTTCCATCTACTGTAATCAACATATTGTCACTAGCAGAAGCCGCACCTCCGGCAACATTGTCGCGAACAGTATATCTAAAGTTCATAATTCTTCCTACTGCAGGAACAACTTCCCAAGTACTTTGAGTGTGTCCATTTAAAACTGTTGATAATTTTGGCATATATCTATCTGGAGAAGAATCAGGATCTAACGTTCTAAACGCTGGTCCAGTTGTAGACGTGTTACGCGGTGGCATTTGTGCAACCTGTGGGTTCATTTGCTCCCAGCAGTGCGAAAGCACATCGCCATCAGGATCTGAAGCTGTTCCTTTTAAGATAAAAGGAGTAGACTTAGGAATCGTGTAATTAGGACCTGCATCGGCTACTGGAGGTAAGTTGTTTGTTGGAGTTTGTGCTGCACACTGTCCTTGACCAGTTTTAATATGGTTCCAGATTTCTTGAATGCTAATAGCAGTAAAGTAATCGTCACTATTGTTTTGTACGTTTGGAGGGCAAATACCTGCATAACCCATAATAGAAGATCCACTTCCTGGCTCTACTGCAGTTGAATTGTTACGGTTGTTTCCACAAGAGTTGTTAAAAGTGTGGTTAGCACCAAATTGGTGACCCATTTCGTGTGCTACGAAATCTATAAAGAAAACATCGCCAATAGGAGAAGGTAAACCTGTTACACCTCTAGCTTTTTGCCCTGTTACACAAGGAACGCGAAGTCCGGCAATACCACCACCACCTGTACTAAATACGTGGCCTATATCGTAATTTGCATTACCAATTACCGCGTCGCAAGTAGCTTGGTTTTGACCTAACATAGCTACACCATTATTATTAGTATATGGGTCGCTACCAGCATTTAAATAGATTATGTCTTCGTTGTCTGCAACAATTACCATAGTTAATGATGCATCTCTTTCGTATACACCGTTAACACGAGTCATCGCTACGTTCATAGCCGAAAGTACAGCTGCTTTTTTAACGGCATCACTAGCGCCATTTGGAATACCTTGTTGGTTTAAGTGATATTGTGAATACTCACCCGTACTTGCCAAAGCTAGTCTAAAGGTTCTTAGAATGCCGTCGTCTGCATTAATGTTGTCTCCTGGCATATCCATAATTTCAGTTTCTTGCGTTAAGCATACTGGAGCATCTGGATTTGCAGGCACCTGACTTCTGTTGTAAACTATATAGTTGCTTCTGTCCTGTGTATAAGGATCAATATAAACAGTAGAAAAGTTTACTGAAGAAATCATTGCATGAACACCTACGTTCGATACGCTAAAACGAGCAACAGCAGATTTGTCGTCAATTCCTTGTGCTACGTACGAGCGAATGTTTGGGTGTTGTGCTTGAAGTTCTGGCTCCATAACCGAAGCCTCGTAAACACGAAAACGCTCAATTGCGCCCTCGTTAGTAGGTAATTCTATAATGACATTTGATAATGTGGTAAATCTTTCTGGGGCATTGGCTAACTGGTTTCTCAATGCGGTTGAATTCAGTGAGAATAGGTTAAAGTCCTGCGGCATTGCATTGCGCAAAACTTTCTGTCGATTTTGCATTTCTGTGGGGGAAACTTTGGTCCACAATGCACTCTGAGCTTGTAATCCAAAGCTTAATAGCGATAGACATACAACCAGAAATGGTTTGAAAGTACTTTTCTTCATTTGTATTGTAGTTTATATATGAATGTTTATTGGGGTAAATATAAGAACCTTTAAGGAATTTAATAAATTTTTAAGAACTTAACTTTTACAGCTTACCCCTTTTTAGGATAGAAATTTCTAGATTTTAAACTGAAAAAAAGTTTTAATAGTTAATTTTGCCCTTCTTTATTAAACAAGCACGTTGTGAATAAAAGTTTGCAAGTTTATAATCTGGGGTTACGAGATTATAAAGAAATTTGGGATTATCAAGAGTCGCTTTTTCAAGAAATTCTTCAAATAAAAAGTAAGAATAGCAAGGAAAAACTTACTTTAAAAACACCCAACTATTTACTTTTTGTTGAACATCCACACGTTTATACATTAGGGAAAAGTGGTCATATAGACAATCTTCTTATTTCTGAAGAAAAGCTAAGCGAAGTAGGCGCTACTTTTTATAAAATTAACCGTGGCGGCGATATTACTTATCACGGCCCAGGGCAAATTGTTGGCTACCCTATTTTAGATCTTGAAAATTTCTTTACAGATATTCACAAGTACATGCGATTGTTAGAAGAAATGGTGATTTTAACACTGGCAGAGTACGGATTAAAAGCTGAACGTAGCCAAGGCGAAACGGGCGTATGGTTAGATGTAAATACTCCATTTGCCAGAAAAATTTGCGCAATGGGAGTGCGGGCAAGCCGCTGGGTTACTATGCACGGTTTTGCGTTAAATATAAATACAGATCTTGGCTATTTTGATAATATGATTCCGTGTGGAATAAAAGACAAAGCTGTAACATCCTTAAATGTAGAATTAGGAAAAACCCACATACCTCATCACCAAGTTCAAGAAAAACTATTAAAACATTTTATCGACCTATTTAAAGCCGAAGTTGTTAACGAAACAATACAATAAGTAATTCGCCTTTTTTAAATTCTAACCTCAGTTTTAAAAAGTATAAAACAAAACGATATTTGTTTCGCCTTTAACTACCAAAGCCTTATTATTACCTGCCCCAATAGATGCTGCTGAGGTTCCATATACCGGAAATCCGTTTAAAAGTTTGCCAGTTTGGCTGTAGACATACACTTTGTTTTCTTGAGTTTCAGTTATCGTGATATATTTTTTTCTCTTTATTGAAAATACTTGTGGATTGGAATAAATACCAAGAGGTAATTCAACTAATTTACCGTTAATACGCAACAAATTATCATCAATAGTCGCTTTCGTATTTTCTAAAATTGAATACCAATAACTATTATTTACATTTAGTTTTTGCGAACTAACCTTGCCATTTTGAGTTATTCTTTCTTTTGTGTTTTCTTTAGTTATGACCACAAAATGATTGTCTTCTTCGGCTACTGGAATGGCAGAAAAGTTAAAGTTTTTTAACACCTTTACTCGGTGTTTTCCTACGCGGCTTAGAATGTTTAGTTTTCCAGATTCTTCGGTAATTACAATGTAATCTTTGTTGCCCATCCGTATGTGTTTTGGCGGGTGTAAAATTGTACTTTTTGTACCCTTAAACCCAAATCCTCTTACTCTGTCGCCTTTTTTGTCATACATTAAAACTTCATTGTTTTGCACCACAACAAAGCGGTATTTTTTGTTGTTATCGTAATCAAATACAGCGAGGGGCTGTGTAATTTTATCTTTAAAATTAATAGGAAATCCTTTTAAATCGTTGCCATTTCGGTCTATAATATAAAAAGCGTTTTCTGTGGCAAAAGCCAATTGCGTAGCATTGTTAATTTGCACCCCCGTAACATTGCCTAGAATTGGCGTTTTTAAACTTTTTGTCCACAGTGTTTTTCCACTTTCAGAAATATAATGAAGAGTATTGTTTAAATCTTGAACAACTACATTTACCGACCCATTTTTAGACTCAATTATTTGGGGTGTACTAAGCAGCGGACTATCTAATTTTAAATTAAACTTTTCAACTACACCAGTTGTGTTTTGTGCAATTGTATTGTTTGCCTCTTTGCAACTTAAATTTATGTGCGCAAAATTTCGGTCGTAGTTAAATTGTAATGCGGTTAGCGGGTATTTTTTATATGAAGCATTATTTAATTTACTGATGTTTTCTACATTAAAAAAGGCAGCCATTTCTTCTAAAAATGAACCTTGCATATTAAAAATTAACAACGATGAAGCCGAACTTAAATCGGTTGCCGTATTCTCGAAATACGAAGCATTTTTTAAAGTGTAGTTATTGAGGTATGCACTAATAACCGTTTCTGCGGCGCTTTCACTTTGAGTAAATACAAAGAAATTGTCGAGTTGAAAAGCAAAGTTAGCTTCGGCAAAAGTGATTAAAGGCGAAAAGGTGGTGGCGAACAAATTAGGTTCGTTAAACCTACTTATTTCCACATCGCGAAAAATGCTTTCGGAAGTAAGATAGCGCGCCAAGGCATCATTTGTAAGTGAAGGGTCTATGCTTTTTACAAATAATACAGTGTCGTTTTTTAATTTTATACTTCCTGCTTCGCTTGCCGAACCAAATAGGCCGGTGGTAGAAGGGTGTATTTTTTCGCCCCTAAAATGTTGTAATTTTTTCTGAAATGCCTCGGCATCGTTAAAAGTAAAACTCAACGCGCCTAAAGCATCTGCTGGCACCAATGCCGAAACATCGTTTTGTTGCGGAATTTGCTCTTCAAAAATGTTTAGCAATTGCGGAATGGTATCTGTGGCAAGTGTAATTCCGGTAGCGGTAAAAGACTCTGGAGTAATGGCAATGTCTAAGGTGCTCCACGAGGTAAAATTAGATTGATTCGCTTTAGTTAGCGCAAGTTTATTGTTGCGCAACAAGGCAGTAAACGGATTGGAAGACGGAAGATTAAAAACTTTTTTAAAAGTTTCGCCTTTTTCGGTTTTACCGTTTAAAATATTTTGTAAAATTTGCTGCGAAGACGAAAGCAAAAAAACACTATCAATTACGGTTGAATACGACGTTTTATTCTCGATAGTAATACGTTTAATTGTCTGCTCATTTAGTTTTAAAGTTTCAACACTTTTATTTTTTATAGAATCTGTTTGCAGTAAGTTTTCGGCGTATTTTGAGATAAAAGTAAATGCCGAAACCGAGTCGTTTACTTTGTTAATACACAGCAAACTTTGCGAATTTGGTCGTAAATTGGCAAATAATGTTTTTTGTTCTTTCAATAAAGAATACGGTTCAACCTCATCTAAAGTTGAAAGCAAAGAATTAGCTTTAATATCTGCATGTAAATTTTCGAGATTTGAAATTTTAAAAACGGCAACCGCCTGCTGCGGAACAAAATCTATTAAGGAGCCTGTTTTAGTTGCAGTTTTTTCGCATCCTCCCAAAACGCTTCCTAAAAGCGCTATAAAAATTATTAATGTAGCTAACCTGCTTTTAAAATTTCTCATAAAACAAAAATAGAAAGGATTAATGATGCTTCAATGCAAAGTTTAAAATGTTTTCAAAAAGTAAATTATTTGGGGCTACACATTTAACTTTAATTGTTTGGGCAGCAAACTAAAACTTTGGCGGTGATATGCCGTAGGGCCGTATTTTTTAATGGCTTCACGATGGGCCTTTGTTGGGTATCCCTTGTTTTTATGCCATTGGTAGTGCGGAAATTTTTCGTGCAATTGAGTCATATATTCATCGCGATATGTTTTGGCCAAAATTGAGGCCGCTGCAATATGTAAATATTTGCTGTCGCCTTTTACTACACATTTATACGGAGTGTCTCCAAAAGGTTTAAACCTGTTGCCGTCAATAGCGATAAATTGAGGCGTGGATGAAAGACCGTCAATAGCACGGTGCATTCCTAAAATTGAGGCGTTTAAAATATTTATTTTGTCAATTTCGTCCATCATGACGTGTACCACTTTATAACAAATAGCTTCTTGCTCAATTACAGTTTTTAGCTCGTTGCGTTTTTTTGCCGAAAGTTGTTTGCTATCGGTTAAAAAAGGATGCGTAAAATTGTTGGGTAGAATAACTGCTGCAGCGGTAACGGGACCTGCTAAGCAGCCACGACCCGCCTCGTCTGTGCCGCATTCTAAAAGATTTTGATTTATTTTAAGCTGAAGCATGCGCCAAAGGTAAAAAGATTTACTTACAGTTTCGGAAGCTTTATTTGAACGCAATTACCTATAATAGCAAGCTATCATTCAGCTAAAAAAAATATACCTTTGCAAGAAAGTTTTTCCCGGGATGAAAAAAACACTTTTACTACTTTTTATTTGTTGCATTACGGCAACTGTGTTTTCTCAATCGCCTTCCAAACAAGAAAAACCACCCATTGATTATTATAAAATTATTTCGGCTGCGCGCGATACCACTTATGTAGATACTACGCTTTCAATCGAAAAAAAATATAAGTTTAATTATTTACGTAGCGATAATTTTGAATTATTGCAATTTTCAAATGTTGGGCAAACGTATAATTCGCTGTCCTACTCGTTTGATAGACTCAATTTAAAGCCGCAATTTGTAGCGCAATCGCATCATTTTAATTACAAAGAAATTAGCGATGTAAGCTACTACAATGTGCCTACACCGCTCACCGAGTTGTATTTTAAAACTGCGTATTCGCAGGGGCAGCAATTAGATGCGTTTTTTACGGTAAACACCTCGCCACAGTTTAATTTTTCGGTAGCTTACAAAGGGGTTCGTTCGCTAGGAAACTACCAGCATATTTTAACGAGTACGGGAAATTTTTTATTTACTTCAAACTACCACACAAAAAACAAGAGGTATGTTGCCCGAGCGCATGTTGCGGCACAGGATATTTTAAATGAAGAAAACGGCGGCTTAACAGATAATTCTCTCCAACTTTTTATTAATAACGACCCCGAATTTACCGACCGCGGAAGGCTAGACGTAAATTTTGAAAATGCCGAAAATAAGCTCGAAGGATTACGATTTTACGGCGATCATTATTACGAATTAATTGGAAAACGCGATAGTTTGGCATATTCAATTTTAAAAATTGGGAATGTTATAAGCTACGAGGATAAGTTTTTTAGGTACAACCAAACTTCGCCCTTTAAAGGGTTTGGCCCTTCGTATGAATCGGCAGATTTGTTTACTAAAACCAAACTCGAAGATTTTAATGTACAAGGCTATGCTACTTTTGATAATTCGCTAATAGGAAAAATTACAGCTTGGACTGGATATAACAATTTTAACTACGGGTACAATTCGGTTTTGGTATTGGATGAAGGTAGAATACCGAACAGGATTAAAGGCAGCATAGTAGAAGCTGGTGCGAGTTATATAAAGGAATATCGCGGGTTTCAGCTCTCTGGGAAAGGTGCAATTAATGTTACTGGCGATTTTGAAGGAAATTATTTGCAGGCAGCTGCAGGCTACAATTTAAACGATAATTACAATGCTAAAGCATCTATAACAGTCCATTCTGTTGCGCCAAATTTTAATTTTTTATTATACCAAAGTGATTATCAAAATTACAATTGGAAAACCAATTTAAACAATGTTAAAACGCAAGAATTAAAGTTTGAGATTAACACCAAAAATTTTGGGAATGCATCAATTAGTTATACCGGAATTGATGATTACGCCTATTTCGGTATTAAAGAAAACGATAGTACTCCATCGCCATTACAAGCAAACGAGCGAGTAGATTATTTAAAAATAAAAGCCGAAAAAGATTTTAAATACCGCAAGTTTGGGTTAAAAAATACATTGATGTACCAACAGCTTTTAAGTGGTGAAAATGTTTTAAATGTGCCACAAATAATTACGCGGAACACTCTTTATTTTGAAGATCATTTTTTTAAGAAAGCACTCTTTTTACAAACGGGTTTTACGTTTCGATACTTTTCCAAATACAATATGAATGCATACGACCCAGTCCTTGCCGAATTTTATGTGCAAAACAATCAAGAATTGGGAGGCTTTCCGTTATTAGATGTGTTTTTAAGTTCAAAAATTAGGCAAACACGTATCTTTTTTATTTATGAAAATTTAGCCACCCTCTTTGGTGGCAAGAGCGACCATTTTTCGGCTCCCGGATATCCCTACAAAGATGCTACGCTGCGGTTTGGTTTAGTTTGGAATTTCTTCTTATAAAAAAACCCGCCATAAAGACGGGTTTTTGTATAATAACTTAACGTTATTGCTTTATTAATCTCTTAAAAGACCTCGAGAAATTACAATTTTTTGTATTTCGGAAGTTCCTTCATAAATCTGTGTAATTTTTGCATCGCGCATTAAGCGTTCTACGTGGTATTCTTTTACAAAACCATTACCCCCGTGTACTTGAACCGCTTCAACCGAGACGTCCATTGCTACTTGGCTAGCGTATAATTTTGCCATAGCGCCGCTCATATCATAATTGTTGCCTTGGTCTTTATCCCACGCCGCTTTCATTACCAAATGACGAGCAGCCTCGATAGTGGTGTGCATATCGGCCAATTTAAAAGCAATAGCTTGGTGGTTTGAAATTTCGGTGCCAAATGCCTTGCGCACTTTGGAGTATTCGCGAGCAAGATCGTAAGCGCCAGCGGCTATTCCTAAAGCTTGTGCGGCAATTCCTATACGACCACCAGCAAGGGTTTTCATTGCAAACTTAAAACCAAATCCGTCTTCACCAATTCGGTTTTCTTTTGGAACTTTAACGTCGTTAAATATTAACGAGTGGGTATCGCTACCGCGAATTCCGAGTTTGTCTTCTTTTGGGCCAACTTCAAATCCTTCCCAACCTTTTTCAACGATAAAAGCGTTAATTCCTTTGTGTTTTTTTTCTTTATCGGTTTGGGCAATTACCAAGTAATAGTCTGCTGTGCCACCGTTAGTAATCCAGTTTTTAGTACCGTTTAAAATATAGTGGTCACCTTTATCGATAGCCGTAGTTTTTTGTGAAGTAGCGTCACTACCAGCTTCTGGCTCACTTAAACAGAAGGCGCCAAGTTTTTCGCCAGTTGCCAATTTGGTAAGGTATTTTTGTTTTTGGTCTTCGCTGCCGTAAGCTTCAAGACCATAACAAACCAATGAATTATTCACCGAAACTATTACTGAACAAGAAGCGTCAACTTTACTTAACTCTTCCATTACCAATACGTAGCTTATGGTATCCATACCGCCACCGCCGTACTTTGGGTCTACCATCATTCCTAAAAAACCGAGCTCGCCCATTTTTTTAACTTGTTCGGTAGGGAATTTTTGGAGGTTATCTCTTTCAATTACGCCCGGTAGTAATTCGGTACGTGCAAAATCGCGAGCCGCGTCGCGAATCATTAAATGTTCTTCGGATAGACTGAAATCCATAGGCTTTATATATGTAAAATTGTGTTTTTAAAAGAAATGCAAAGGTACTTATAAAAAGTAAATTCTGAAATAAACAATTCTTAGTTTGCCACAGTACTAATGATTTAAAGTATAAAAAGGGTTGTTTTAATAAAAATAAACGAATTTTTCACGCTATTTCTGACGCTATTAATTACTATCAAAGTATCTTTAAAGCTTAATTTACCTCTTTCAATTGAATACAAGAAACTACCATATAATTGGGGTTATGAGCGGTACATCGCTCGATGGAATAGATGTAGCAGAAATTAATTTATCGGTTTCTTCAAAGCCTGAAAATGCTAGTAACCACAATACACATAATGATACTTGGAAGTTTGATATATGCGCTGCCGAAACAATTCAATATACTTGGTCTTGGAAAGACAAGTTGCAAAATGCAATAAATTTTTCCGAAGAAAACCTCAAGCAATTAGATACTAGTTATACCAAATTGCTTGCCGAGGTAATTTTAAAATTTATTCAAAAACACAATATAAAAAATATTGATGCGGTGTGTAGTCACGGCCATACTATTTTGCATCAACCCGAAAGAGGATTAACCTATCAAATTGGCAACTTGCCTCAATTGGCAAGATTGTTAAACCAACGCGTAGTTTGCAATTTTAGGGTGCAGGATGTAAAGTTGGGCGGACAAGGAGCTCCCTTAGTGCCCATTGGTGACAAACTTCTTTTTTCTGATTTTAATTTCTGTTTAAACTTAGGTGGCTTTGCCAATTGTTCGTTCAAAAAAAATGATAAAAGAATCGCCTTTGATATCTGCCCAGTAAACATTGTTTTAAACAAGTATGCCGAAAAATTAGGCTTTAATTTTGACGAGGGCGGAAAAATTGCAGCGTCTGGGCGCGTAGATAAGGCATTGCTTCAAAAGTTAAATATGCTACCATATTATAGGGAAAAACCCCCGAAATCTTTAGGTTTAGAATGGGTTAAAAAAGAAGTTTTCCCTTTGTTAAATGCGTCAAACCTTTTGCCACAGGATGTTTTACGAACTTTTACAGAGCATATTGCCGTGCAGTTAACAAATCAATTTAAAGGAGGAGATTCTATATTAATTACAGGCGGCGGCGCATATAATACATTTTTAATTGAAAGATTAATGCATTTGGCTGCGGTTAAGGTAAACATCCCTTCGCCCAAAATTGTAGAATATAAAGAAGCTCTAATTTTTGGTTTGTTAGGAGTGCTAAAATTACGTGATGAAATTAACTGTTTGGCGAGTGTTACGGGAGCTTTAAAGGATCATTCAAGTGGCGAAATATTTATCCCGTAAATTTTAAGGAAAATAAAATTATACCTCTTTTAAGTTTTTATATTTGTCGAGGTTTTTGTGAATGCGATTTCGTGAATGAATACCGCATTAGTACAATTTCAATTTAAAGATTTAACACCCCATTTATAATGAAAGAATTACTTAAAAAATACGAAGAAAAAGAACCAGAAATTGTTTTTCATTGGAAAGACTCTGAAACCGAGGCCGAAGGCTGGACAGTTATCAACTCGCTACGAGGCGGCGCTGCGGGCGGTGGTACTCGAATGCGCAAAGGGCTTGACATGAACGAAGTGCTTTCGCTAGCAAAGACAATGGAGGTGAAATTCTCTGTATCTGGACCTGCAATTGGCGGTGCAAAATCTGGAATTAACTTCGACCCTTCCGATCCTCGCAAAAAAGGAGTTTTAGAAAGATGGTTTAAGGCTGTTTCGCCTTTGTTAAAAGGGTATTACGGTACCGGTGGCGATATGAATGTTGATGAAATTCACGAAGTAATACCGTTTACCGAGCAATGTGGTATTTGGCATCCGCAAGAAGGTGTTTTTAACGGGCATTTTTTACCTACCGAAGCAGATAAAATTAATAGAATTGGCCAGTTGCGCCACGGCGTAATTAAGGCTTTAGAAAGTTCAGAATATTCTCCAGATGTAACACGAAGCTATAAAGTGGCCGATATGGTTACTGGTTTTGGTGTTGCCGAAGCAGTTAAACATTACTATGATATTTATGGCGGAAGTGTAAAAGGAAAAAAAGCCATTGTACAAGGTTTTGGTAATGTAGGTTCGGCAGCGGCTTATTACTTGTCGCAAATGGGCGCTAAGATTGTTGGAATTATAGATCGTGATGGTGGTGTAATTAACGAAGAAGGATTCACTTTTGACGAAGTAAAACAACTGTTTTTAAATAAAGACGGAAACACACTTGTTGCCGAAAATATGATTCCTTTTAATGAAATCAATGAAAAAATTTGGAAGCTAAATGCCGAAATTTTTGCGCCATGTGCAGCTTCGAGATTGGTAACAAAAGAACAGGTTTCAAATATGATTGAAAGCGGTTTGGAAGTAATAAGTTGTGGAGCAAACGTACCCTTTGCCGATAAGGAAATTTTCTTTGGTCCTATTATGGAATTCACAGACGAACGCGTAAGCCTAATCCCCGATTTTATTAGTAATTGTGGTATGGCGCGTGTGTTTGCATATTTTATGGAGCGCAAAGTACAAATGACCGACGAAGCTATTTTTAATGACACTTCTATTACCATTAAAAATGCAATTCAAAATACTTTTAATAACAATAGTACCAAAACTAACATCAGCAAAACAGCTTTTGAGATTGCTTTAAAACAACTCTTATAGCACCTAACTTAGCGCCGTTATGGAATCAATTATTATTTTAATATTTGTAATAGGATATTTATCTATCACTCTCGAACATCCCCTAAGACTTGATAAAACGGTTCCAGCGCTCATAATGGCGTCGCTTATTTGGGCTTGCTTAGCAATAGGGTTTACCCATGGCTGGTTTGATGTAATTAACACCGAAGATCAAGCGTTTAACTTTTTGTCTGGCGGTGAACAAGCCATGGAGGGTTTTGAAAATACCCTATTGCACCATTTAGGAAAAACCGCAGAAATACTTATTTTCCTAATTGGGGCTATGACTATTGTCGAAATAATAGATCTCCATCGTGGTTTCGAAATATTAAAAGAGGCTGTAAAAACCAGAAGTAAAACAAAGCTTTTGTGGATAATTGGGGGGCTAGCATTCGTGCTCTCGGCAATTATAGATAATCTTACAGCAACTATTGTGCTTATAACATTATTGCGAAAGCTAATTTACAAACGCGAAGACCGAATTTGGTTTGCAGCAATGACAGTAATTGCTGCCAATGCAGGTGGCGCTTGGTCTCCTATTGGCGATGTTACTACAACTATGTTGTGGATTGCCAAAAAAGTTTCGGCTGCTGGTTTAATTGAATTTGTAGTAATACCATCAATTGTGTGCTTTGCTTTGCCATTTCTTATTGCTTCATATTTACCAGCCTTTAAAGGTAATGTTGAAGTAGAAGAAATTCCCGATAACAAATACGAAAAATTGCTTAGTAGTAGAACAATGCTTTTTTTAGGGTTAGGAATGATTGTTTCGGTACCTATTTTTAAAACCTTAACGCATTTGCCTCCTTATATGGGAATGATGCTGGCTTTAGGAGTTGTATGGCTCGTTTCTGAATACGTTCACCCCGAAGAAGATTTTACGAGAGAGAGAAGACATCTGTATTCTGCACATAAAGCTTTAGCACGTATAGAAATCTCGAGTATTCTATTCTTTTTAGGAATTTTAATGGCAGTTGGTGGACTCGAAAGTTTGGTATATGGCGTGGCCAAAAACGGTGATCCGGTTGGTACGCTTAGATATCTTGCCGAAGTTATGCAATCTGTAATCCCAAATGAGGATGTTGTTGTTATTTTGCTTGGAGTAGCATCGGCAATAATTGATAATGTGCCTCTGGTTGCTGCAAGTATGGGTATGTACGAGATGCCAATAGATTCGGTTTTATGGCACTTTATTGCTTATTCTGCAGGTACAGGGGGTAGTATGCTAATTATTGGCTCGGCCGCTGGAGTTGCAGCTATGGGGATGGAGCGTATAGATTTTATTTGGTATTTGAAGAAAATAACTTGGCTTGCATTTATAGGCTTTATTGCGGGGGCAGGAGTTTTCTTATTTATTGAAAGAGTCTTATTTCACCACGTATAACAATTTCTAATCACTAACATCGTTATTCAATTAAACAAAACCTATTTTATGTTAAATAATTTAATTCAAGATACCGCCGAGGTAACGCAAGATCTTGAGCCTATTTCGGAAGAAAAAACACTCTCTATTATGGACCTCCTTTTAAACGGAGGTACTGCAGGGCAGATAATAATTTTAGTGCTTTTTATTTTGCTGTTTGTGGCTGTTTATATTTACTTCGAACGCTTATTTGCTATAAAAGCTGCTTCAAAAATGGACGCCAATTTTATGAATCAAATTCGCGACAACGTTGCGCAAGGCAACATTCAAGCTGCAAAAGTGCTATGTGCACAAAATAATACGCCAGTTTCACAACTTACCGAAAAAGGAATTTCTCGAATTGGGAGTCCGTTAGAAGATATAAATACAGCCATTGAAAACGCCGGTCGACTTGAAGTTTATAAACTTGAAAAAAACGTAAGTGTTTTGGCAACCATAGCCGGTGCGGCTCCTATGATTGGTTTTTTAGGAACAGTTATAGGAATGGTTTTGGCTTTTCACCAATTGGCAACTAGCAGTGGGCAAGCCGAAATGGGGACACTTGCCGAAGGTATTTATACTGCAATGACAACCACGGTTGCCGGGTTAATTGTGGGTATTATTGCATATATGGGTTATAACCATTTAGTAGTTAAAACCGATAAGGTGGTGCACCAAATGGAAGCCACTGCAGTAGATTTTCTAGACATGTTAAATGAGCCTACTTAATGAATTTGAGAGGAAGAAATAAAGTAAGTGCAGATTTTAGCATGAGTTCCATGACAGATATAGTATTTCTGTTATTGGTTTTCTTTTTGCTAACTTCTCCAGCTATAACTCCCGATGCTTTAGACTTAATACTTCCAAAAGCAAAAGGAAAGACCTCAAACGTGCAAAAAGCTTCGGTAAGCGTTACCAAAGACGGAGCTTATTACGTAAATAAAGAGCGCGTTAGCGAATACAGTATTGAAAACGAATTAAAAAAGGTTTTAGCGGGGCAAGACGAACCCACCATTATTCTGCGCGCCGAAGAAGGTGTACCAATTGAAGATGCTGTATTTGTAATGGATATTGCCAACAGAAATAGCTTTAAAGTTGTGCTAGCCGTTAGGCCAAACTAACTACGGTTTTAACATAAAAAAGCTAAAAAGTAGTTCCAAAAAATAATTTCAAAGTTGTAAAATAAGGCGTTGTAATTTAATTGCAATGCACAGTTAAAATATGAAGTTTCTAAACACAAAACATAAACGAAAAAGTATGGTCATTACGATAATCGTACATGTGCTTATACTTCTTTTATTATTTTATGTGGGAATGAAATACATGGACCCGCCATTGGAGCAGGGAATAGCTGTTAATTTTGGTACTACTGAAACTGGAAAAGGTGCAATTCAACCTACCGAAAAAGTGCAGTCGGCACCACAACAATCAACACCAGAACCGGTTGCCGAACCTAAAGCTGAAATAAACGAAGAAGTAGTTACCCAGGAAATTGAAGATGCACCCGTTATTGAAAAAGAAAAACCTAAAAAGAAAGAAGCTAATACACCCGTAAAAAAAGAGCCTAAAAAAGAGGAAAAGAAACCAGACCCCAAACCCGATAAATCTACAACCGATGCACTTGCCAGCATTTTAAACGGTCAAAAAAATGACGGTTCAGCAAAAGAGGGCGAAGGCGATGATGATCGTGCTGGCGACAAAGGAAGACAAGACGGAGACCCAAATGCGAGTGCCTACTACGGAACTGGAAAAGGATTAGATGGCGATGGCAATTATTTGCTTGGCGGAAGAAAAGCTTTAAATAAAGAAAAGTTTGTTCAAGATTGTAATGAAGCCGGAACCGTTGTAGTAAGTATAGAGGTAGATCGCAAAGGAAATGTAATTAGTGCAATGCCAGGAGTGAGAGGTTCCACAAATACTTCTCCTTGCCTTACCGAACCCGCAAAACGCGCGGCATTAGCAACAAAATTTAACGCCGATGATAAGGCACCGGCAAAACAAATTGGTAAAATAATCTATAAATTTAGTCTTTCGGAGTAAATTTATAACGGTTTTTAAATATTTCCTTATCAACTATTCGCAAACAATACAGTGGCTTTTTTCTCAGCTCCCTATGTACCAAAGAGTGGGGCAGGCTGCTTATAAAGCAAATTTGGAACCAACCATTAAGCTCGCTGCTTATTTAAATAATCCCGAGAAAAGTTTTAAAAGTATTCACGTAGCGGGTACTAACGGCAAAGGTAGCACAAGCCATATGCTCGCCTCAATTTTTCAAGAAGCGGGATATAAAACCGGTTTGTATACCTCGCCGCATTTAAAAGATTTTAGAGAGCGTATAAAGGTTAATGGCAAAATGATTTCTAAAGAGTACGTTTCGCAATTTGTAGCCGCACACAAGCCTTATTTTGAGGAAAACAATCTCTCCTTTTTTGAAATGACTGTAGGTTTAGCTTTTGATTATTTTAAAAGTGAAAAAGTAGATATTGTTATTGTCGAAGTGGGCATGGGGGGTAGATTAGATAGTACAAATATTATTAATCCCGAAGTAGCCGTAATTACCAACATTGGTTTAGACCACATACAGTTTTTAGGAAATACCATAAAACAAATAGCTGCCGAAAAAGCAGGAATTATAAAAAATAATACCCCCGTAATAATAGGAGAAACAACGCCTGAAACAAAAGATGTTTTTGAAGAAATAGCGCTACAAAAAAAAGCTGCAATTACTTATACCGAAACTATCGATGAAAAAAACTATGTTTCAGATTTAAAAGGTAGGTATCAACAAAAAAACATTCGCACTGTTTTAGCTTCTTTAAAGATTTTAAATGATTTGGGGTGGAATATTTCTGAAGAAAATATAACCAATGGTTTATTAAAAACAATAAAAAATACCGGTCTATTGGGGCGTTGGCAAATATTGCAGGAACAGCCGAAAGTTATATGCGATACAGCGCATAATAAAGAAGGCTTGCAACTTGTAATGGCACAGCTCGCAAACGAACAATTTAAAAAATTACATATAGTTTTTGGGGTTGTAAGTGATAAAGATTTAACGCCGGTATTATCATTACTTCCTCAAAATGCAATTTATTATTTCTGCAAACCAAGTATTCCACGGGGATTGGATGCTTCGCTTTTGTTGAGTCAGGCCAGAGGATTTGGCTTGGTGGGAGAGGAATATATTTCAGTATCAAAAGCTTACGAGGCATCAAAAAAGGCGGCTCGGGTAACCGATTTAATTTTTGTAGGAGGTAGTACATTTGTTGTTGCAGAAGTTTTGTAATTTTTTTTAAATAAATGTTTGTGAGAACCAAAAACTACCTTATATTTGCATCCTCAAAACAATGAGGGCGATTAGCTCAGCTGGTTCAGAGCACCTCGTTTACACCGAGGGGGTCGGGGGTTCGAACCCCTCATCGCCCACCATATTTCAAAAAAACCGAAGTGAAAGCTTCGGTTTTTTTATTCTTTCTACTTTGCTTTCAATTAAAAAGAATATTTTTAACTTTTGCCCGTAAACATCTAAACTCAATTTATTGATTCCATTTGTACATAAAATAATCGCAAAGGTTGTAAAAAGCCGCCAAAAGAGTGGCAAGTCGCTAAATGATACCGAACCGTTTGAAAAGCGCGTAAGTAATTTGGAGGTTGAAATTACACACCAAATTGGCGACTTATTTTTCTTGCTTTTGGGTGTGGTGTCGGCTTCCTTTGGGCTACGCGGTTTTTTAATGCCTAGTAGGTTTATAGACGGTGGCGTTACGGGGGTGTCTTTAATGGTTAATGAATTATTAGGCATCTCTTTTCCCTTGTTATTAGTGTGTTTTAACCTTCCTTTTTTAATTTTGGCATATTTCTCCATTGGTAAAAGATTTGCAATTAAAAGTGTGCTAGGTATTGTTTTACTAGCCCTGGCGGTAGCGATTATTCCGTATCCCACTATAACCGATGATAAAATTTTAGTTGCTGCTTTTGGAGGTCTCTTTTTAGGTTTGGGCATTGGTTTAGCCATTCGCGGCGGTGCTATAATTGATGGTACCGAAGTATTGGCTATTTTTATTAGTAGAAAAACCAGTCTTACTGTTGGGAATGTAATTTTAATTTTTAACGTAATTATTTTTGCAACTGCCTCTTATTTTCTTTCTACCGAAATTGCGCTTTATGCAATTCTTACCTATTTCGCAGCTTCAAAAACTGTAGATTTTGTTATCGATGGAATAGAAGAATTTATGGGAATAACTATTATTTCTGCTAAAAATGAAGAAATACGTCTGGCTATTATTGAAAAAATGGGCCGCGGTTGTACTATTTATAAAGGAGAAAACGGTTTTTCAAAAGAAGGAGAAACCCGAAAACCAGTAGATGTGGTTTATACCGTTATTACACGTTTGGAAATGAGTAAACTTAAAACCGAAGTAGATAAAATAGACTCGCAAGCTTTTATGATTATGACCTCGGTAAAAGATGCCAAAGGTGGAATGATTAAAAAGAAACCAATTAAAAAATTTGATAAAAAATAAAACACTTCTTTTAAACCGCAGAAATATCAGAGTTTTACAACAGGTCTAATACTCGTTCTAAAGCCATCCCGCGAGACCCTTTGATTAAAATTGTAGTCTGCTTTGGTTTGTTATTTTCGATGGCGCTTTTTAACATCTCAAATGTTTTAAATTTTTGGATATTAGGATTGGTTGAATTTGTTTTATAAAAATTGCTACCCACCAAATATGTATTTCCAAAATTATTTTCAGCTAAAAAATTGACTATGTTTTGGTGTTCGGTTTCGGCATCTTTTCCCAATTCAAACATATCTCCTAAAATCATAATTTTGGTCTCACCTTCGGCTTGTTTAAAGTTTTTTAAAGCTGCCAACATACTTGTGGGATTTGCATTGTAAGCATCCAATAAAATAGCGTTGCTGCCACGTTTTATTAACTGTGAGCGGTTGTTGGTAGGAATGTAGCTTTCTATTCCAAGCTTAATTTTATCTATTGAAACTTTAAAATAAGCGCCAATGGCAACTGCTGCTGCTAAATTGGCAAAATTGTATTCGCCAACGAGATTGCTCTGTATTTCGGTGTTTTTAAAGCCAATGCTTAGCTGTTGTGCGCTGTTTAATAGCTTTATGTGATAGTCGCTTTCGGGTGAGCCAAATGTAATTTTATCGAGGTCTTTTGAGTTTTTTATTTGTTGGGAGTCGTTGGCGTTTACAAAAGCTTTTTTGCCGTTTTTTTTAAGGTGTTGGTATAATTCGGTTTTACCTTGTATAACGCCTTCAATGCTTCCAAAACCTTCGAGATGGGCTTTTCCGAAGTTTGTGATATATCCGTAATCGGGTTCTGCGATTTCGCTTAAAATTTTTATTTCACGCAAATGATTGGCGCCCATTTCAACGATACCTATTTCGGTATCTTTTTTCATCTGTAAAAGGGTTAAGGGAACACCAATGTGGTTATTTAAATTACCCTGAGTGGCAACCGTTTTAAATTTTTGAGAAAGCACGGCATTAATAAGCTCCTTTGATGTTGTTTTACCATTGCTTCCGGTGAGTGCAATAATGGGAAGTGCCAAATACTCGCGATGAAATTTTGCCAATTGCTGTAGCGTTAAAAGTACATTTTGAACTAATACGGTCTCGCCAGTGCTTTTGTGAAATTCTTCTTCGTCAACAATAACTTTTAAAGCGCCCTTGTCTAATGCTTCTTGCGCAAATAAATTCCCGTTAAAATTTTCGCCTCTTAGGGCAAAAAATATGCAGTTTTTAAAGATTTTACGAGTGTCGGTGCTAACGCCGCTACTTTGTAAAAATATGTTGTGGAGAGAAGGTATATTCATAAAATAAATATACTAAAAAACCCTCCTAAGCTGCATGCTTGGGAGGGTTGTTTTATAAAATTTTTATGATTTTAATTTCTTGGGCGTTTTCCGTTTTTAGATTTAGACCCTACGCGACTCATGGCACATCTAAATCCAATATAATCGGTAGCCATATCTTGCGGGAAATAACGTCTTTGAGCTGGATCTAACCAGTAGTCTCTATCGCGCCAAGACCCTCCTTTGTAAACTCTAACTTCGTTGTTGATTAAGGTAGTTCTATTTGAAGACTTGTCGTATTGACGATCTAGAGTTCCGCTACTATCTGCATACACCTTGTGTTCTGGTGAATTATACATTTTAGTTTTAGTTTCTTCATCTGCAAAAGACTGGTAGTAACGAGAAGATCGTTTGTCGCCATCTCTAAAATCACGATTGTCACTTTCAGAAAAGTTAGTTCTTAAGTAAGTTTCATTTTCATCAACCGGTACTTGAAGAATTTCTCCAGGTAGGTTACGGGCAACAATTTTACCATTGCTTAAAGTGTCGTAAACAATAGAATCCATAGTTACAACTTTTACTTTTCCGTCTTCGCCAATTGCGTTTTTGGTGTAAACGTTTCCACGGTAGTAGTTAAAGTCGTTAAACTCATCATCTACAATTGGTCTGTAAACATCTGCAACCCATTCGGCCACATTACCTGCCATGTCATATAATCCAAAATCGTTTGGTTCGTAAGATTTTACCTGCGCGGTAATATCGGCTCCGTCATCACTCCAGCCGGCTATTCCACCGTAATCGCCGTCGCCTTGTTTAAAGTTAGCCATTTGGTCACCACGCGATCTTCTTTTTCCTGAACGTGTGTATTGTCCTTCCCAAGGGTATTTTTTCTTTCCTCTGTAAGCATTGTAATTACGAAGCCCCACTAAAGCAAGTGCTGCGTATTCCCATTCAGCTTCGGTAGGAAGGCGGTAAGATGGTAATAAAAGTCCATCTTTACGTTGGATATATAAGTTTGTACTGTCTTTGCTTCTTTTTGTAATAGCATCAGATTTTTTACCACCGCGTGTAATTGAATCGTTTCCACCGTACGTTAATGTGGGTGCGTTAAGATAAGTTTCGGTATTAAAAATTTGACCAGGCTTGGCTTCGTAACGTGCATTACGCGAAGTAACGCCTGCAGCTTCTAATGCAGCTTCATTAACACGGTCTGTTCTCCAATTACTAAATTCAACAGCTTGAATCCAGCTTACCCCAACTACCGGATACTCTGCATATGCTGGGTGACGCAAGTAGTTGTTTGTCATAACCTCATTAAACCCTAAGCGGTTTCTCCAAACAAGCGTATCTGGAACAGCACCTTCATAAATTTTTCTGTAATTTTCATCAGATGGAGGGAACACCTTTTTTAACCAATCTAAGTATTCTAAGTACATAAGGTTGGTAACTTCGGTTTCATCCATATAGAATGATTGAACGTGTTGTTGGGTTGGAGTGTTGTTCCAATCGTGCATTGGGTCATCCTGAACTTTACCCATTGTAAAGGTTCCACCTTCAATAAAAACAAGGCCGGGACCGGTTTCTTGCTCTCTAGATTCTGGGTTGTATTGAAAACCACCTTCTTTGGCGTTCATTTTCCAGCCAGTGGCACGAGAACTATTTTTATAGTCTCTAGATTTGTTACAACCAACTAGAACTGTGGCTGCTATTAACGTTACAAATAGCTTAAGTGTTAGATTGTTTCTTAACATCATAGATTCAAAATATGATAAAATTGGGTTCGCAATATAGTGATTAACGACAAAAACACAATAATATTTTATTATTATTGCGCTTTAAGATTTTAAATGGTAACAAGGTTAATTCAGAAAGCAAACGTATTAGTTTTAAAATTATTATCCTAATCTGCCATTTGTCTACGTGATATTAAAATTTGTGCTATACTAACTGTACTTTTACTGCGTTATTTATACTAATGAAAAAAACGATATTTCTTTTTACTTTTTTTGTGCTACCCTTTTTTGCAATGGGACAGTCTAAAAGTATTTCGATTAATTGGGATGCTTCCAAAGCAGTTAATAATAAGATAAACAGTTCTCATCAAAATTTTTCGGTAAAGCAGCAGGCAATTGAAGCCTTAAAACTTCAGTTAAATAAAGAAGTTGTGCGCTATCAAACTAAGTGGGAAGACAATAATTATGTAGACAAATCTTCGGTGCGATTAACCAACGTGCAATATGGAACTGTTTCGCCTTCAGAATTAGAAAAAGTAAACCCTGAAAATATTCCTACACAATTAGAATACACCATCGGAAGTGCAAAAGGTAGAGATAAACTTTTTACATCCTTAAAGGTTTCACCACTTGTAAAAACCAATGGCGGCATTAAAAAAGTACTTTCTTTTGATGTTTCTTACCGCTATGGCTCAAATTGTATTGACTATACCCCCGATATAATGAATTCTGTTTTGGCAAGCGGTAATTGGTATAAGTTTAAGGTGGAAAAAACAGGGATTCAAAAAATTGATAAAGCTTTTTTAAATAGTATTGGGTTGAATACAGATAATATTAACCCCAGAAATTTAAAAGTATACGGTTATGGCGGAAAATCACTACCACTTTTAAATACTGAAAACAAATATTTTGATTTGCCCGAAACCCCAATTCAAGTTATTGGAGAAGAAGACGGATCTTTTGACAGTGGTGATTATATATTATTTTACGGTACCAATACCGAAGGATATGTGCCCGAAAACGATTCAAATTTAAACCCGTATAGCGACGACTCCTATTATTATATTACTGCCGATGGTGCCGCTGGGCAACGCGTGCAGCCCATGGTTGAGCCTTCGGGTGTAGCAGATTTTACAATTACCGAATTTGACGATTACCAGTTTTACGAAAAAGACGAAGCAAGCCCTACAAAACTAGGAAGAAAGTGGTTTGGTAATAGATTTGATATTGAAAGTGAACAAAGTTTCAACTTTGAATTTCCAAATATTCTTGCAGGAAAACCAATGAAACTTACCATAAAAACCGCAGCTGCATCCGAAAGTGTAACTTCTATGGCAGTTTCGGTAAATAGTACAACCTTAGACCCAATTACCTTTAGAAGATTAGGTATAGGTGGGTTGTTAGATTTAGACGATTACTATGTAGAAATTCCTGCGGTTAGCGAAAGTGTGCAAATTGATTTAGCCTATAACAATGCGGGAAATCCTTCGAGTATTGCCTATTTAGATTATATAGGTTTATGGGCTGTACGCGCTTTAAAAGGAGTGGATGGTCAATTTTTATTTAGATATAACGAAGCTGCCAATATGAGTGGCGTAGCTCAATATCAAATAACAAATGCTTCTCAAATTTCGCAAGTTTGGGATGTAACTAATCCGCAAAATATTAGGTTTAAAGCAAATGATACGGGCGAATCTTTATTTGGTTTTAAGAGTGCTTTAGGCGAGGTGCGCGAATATGTGGCTATTACTACCAACGATTATCATATACCCACAAAAATTGCCAATGCCAAAGTGGTTAACCAAAACCTAAAAGGAACAATTTTTAAGGATGGTTCGGGGAATTTTCAAGATGTTGACTATTTAATTATTACGGCTCCATTTTTAATTCAGCCAGCGCTAAGATTAGCGCAATACCATAAAAATCTTCAAGGGTTAAATGTAAAAGTTGTAACCACCGATAAAATTTATGAAGAATTCTCGGGTGGAAAGCAAGATATAAGCGCCATCAGAAATTTTGTGCGTTACGTTTATAAAAATGCTTCGGCACCTAACAAACGGGTTAAATATGTAGGAATTATTGGCGATGCCTCTATAGATTATAAAAATAGGCTGGCAAACAATAACAACATTGTACCTACTTTTCAAACCTTAACGGGGGTGAGTATCGCTCAATCGTATATGTCTGATGATTTCTTCGGAAATATGGACGAATGCGAAGGAGCCATTGGTACGGGGCGCGACGATAACGATTTGTTAGACATTGCGATGGGCAGAATTATAGCAGACGACGTGGTGATGGCAAATGCGATGATAGATAAAATTATTAGGTATACTTCAGAATCATCTTACGGAAATTGGCGAACAAATTTTGTTTTAATTTCTGATGATATCGACAAGGAGATCGATGAGCAACTTCAGTTAAAATTAGATGCTTTAGGCGATCAAATTTCGGCCGAAAAACCCTTTATAAATGTAAAGAAAATTCATTCCGATGCCTATCAGCAAGAGGCTTCTGCCGGTGGAAGTCGTTATCCCGAGGTTAATGAAGCAATTAAAAGTGCTTTTGATGTTGGCGCAATTATAATTGATTATTTTGGGCACGGAGGAGAAGATGGGCTGGCGGCAGAGTATATTTATACTAAGGAAATGGCTCAAAATTTAACCAATGGAGGTAATTTACCCTGTGTAATTACAGTGACGTGCGAGTTCACCAAATTTGATAATCCTTTGCGAATTACCGCTGGCGAGCTTACCTATCAAAACAAAAATGGGGGTGCTATTTCACTGGTTACTACTACGCGAGCAATTTATATTTCAACAGGAATTGAGTTTAATCAACTCTTGGCAGATAATTTATTTGGGTATGGCATGGATGTGCCCGAAACGCCAGCCGAAGGACTTAGGTTGTCTAAACAAGAAATTAATAGCGATTTAAGACGCGTGGTGTTTTACATTGGCGACCCTGCAATGCACTTAGCGTTTCCGAAGAAAAGCATTCGATTAACCGAGTTAAACGATATGCCAATTAATAGAGCGACTGATACGTTAAAAGCGCTAAGCAAGGTAAAACTGGGAGGTCAAGTTTTAAATGAGGCCGGTATGCTAATGTCCAATTACAACGGTATTTTGGAAGCAAAAGTGTTTGATAAAAATGTAATGCGGCAAACATTAGACAACGATAACTTTAACTTCGTGATGGATTTCACCACCTTGGGTGAAGTGCTTTTTAACGGGAAAGCGACCATTACAAACGGTTTGTTTGAATTTGAATTTGTAGTACCGCGAGATATTCAAATACCCGTGGGTAAAGGTCGTGTAAGCCTTTATGCAAAAAGAGACAACGAGCTGGAAAACCAAGCGGGAGTTAATTTAGATATTAATGTTGGGGGATTAAATGAAAATGCACCCATTGATAATGAAGGGCCTCAAATTACATTATTTATGAACGACGAGAGTTTTGTCTCTGGCGGAATTACCAACGATTCTCCCATGCTACTCGCAAAACTCGAAGATGACAACGGTATAAATACTGCCAGTGGAATTGGCCACGATATTGTAGCTATTTTGGATGGTGATGAATCAAACCCGTTTGTGTTAAATGAATTTTACCAAGCCGATACAGACGACTATACCAAAGGACAGGCAACTTTTAAATTTAGAGACCTCGAAGATGGCTTGCATACCCTAACGTTAAAAGCTTGGGATGTTTATAATAATTCGTCTACTGCCGAAATTCAATTTGTTGTAGCCGGAAATGACAAATTAGAAATTACCCGCGTATTAAATTACCCCAATCCATTTGTAGATTACACTCAATTCTGGTTTAACCACAATAGACCCGATGAAACCTTAGATGTGCAAGTGCAAGTCTTTACCGTTACTGGAAAAGTTGTGTGGACAAAGAGTACAACTTTACCGCCTTCGGGTAGCTTTTTAAGTCGTGAAATTACTTGGAATGGTCGCGATGATTTTGGCGACCGGATAGGAAAAGGTGTGTATGTATACAAGATTACAGTGAAATCTGCGTTAACAAATCACCAAGTTGAAAAATTCGAGAAACTCGTTATCCTTTAAAAATTAAAATTATATTTGCTCAAAATTATTTAATATGAAAAAAATATTTATTCCAATTCTGTTAGTCCTTGTAGCCTTTAAATCTGTTGCACAAGAAGATAACACCGGAATCGAAAATCGTGTAATTACCACTGGAGTTCCATTTGTACTTATAGCAGCAGACCCGCGTGCGGCTGGTATGGGAGACATTGGAGTTGTTACTTCGGCCGATGCTTTTTCACAACAATGGAACCCCGCAAAATACGCTTTCTCGCTTAGCAAACAAGGCGTTGGTGTTACATACACCCCATACTTAAGTAAACTGGTAAACGATATATTTTTAGGTAACATTACATATTATAACCGTTTAAACGAGCGTAGCGCCGTAGGTGCGAGTTTTCGTTACTTTAGCAATGGCGAAATAGAATTAAGGCAAACAGCAGAAGAAGAGCCACTTATTGTAAAGCCAAACGAATTGCTTTTTGATGTTTCGTATTCATTAAGACTTAGTGAGCGTTTTGCTATGGCAGTTGCAGGTAGATATATCCGTTCAGATTTAAAACTTCAAACTGCGGCAGCAGATGCTTCGGCGGCAAGTTCATTTGCTGTAGATATTGCAGGTTATTATCAAAGTGAAGAAATACCTTACAACGATTTTGACGGTCGGTGGAGAATGGGTTTTAATATTTCAAACATTGGACCAAAATTAAAGTACGACGAAGTAGGGTCTGAAAGTAGTTTACCAACAAACCTTGGTTTAGGTGGTGGTTTCGACTTTATTTTGGACGAATACAATAAAGTTGGGGTTTCTACTCAGGTTAATAAACTGTTAGTGCCAACACCAAGCGATTCTAATAACGACGGGCAAATTAACAGTGAAGACGATTATTACAACGAGAGCTTTTTTGGTGGTATGTTTTCTTCTTTTGGAGATGCGCCAGATGGTTTTAGTGAAGAATTAAAAGAATTTACTTGGGCTCTAGGTGCTGAGTATTGGTACCAAGATGTTTTTGCTTTCCGTACAGGATACTTTAACGAAAGCGACGATAAAGGAAGCAGAAAGTTTATGTCTTTTGGAGCTGGTTTTCGTTATACTGCAATAAATATTGATATTTCATACTTGTTCTCAACTTCTAAATTGGCAAATAGCCCGTTAGATGGAACCCTTCGTTTTGGTCTTACCTTTAACTTTGGTGATACTTATGACGAGTACTAAACCTTTAAAACTTGGGTGAGAAAAAAGGGATGACTCTTTTTCTAAAAGTTTTTAAATCTTCTACAAGCCTTTTAAACCTTGTAGGAATAAATGCAAAAAGTGAAAAAACAAAAGATTGAAATTGCTTTAGAGGTTTTTGAATCTATTTCAGAGCTTCCAAAAAATATTCAAGAATTAATGAATAAGGCGCAACATGCACGTGAAAACGCATATGCGCCTTATTCACATTTTAAAGTTGGCGCTGCCATAAGATTAGCTTCGGGCGAAATTACCGTTGGCAGTAATCAAGAAAATGCCGCTTATCCTTCTGGCTTGTGTGCCGAAAGAGTAGCAATTTTTCATACAGGAGCCACCCATCCAAACCAAAAAATTGAGGTGATGGCTATTTCGGCCAAATCGGCCACACAAAAATTACTCGAGCCTATTGGCCCGTGTGGTGCTTGCCGTCAAGCTATGGCAGAATATGAGCAAAAACAAAAAGAACCCATTGCGGTATACTTTATGGGCGAAGCGGGAAAGATTGTTAAAGTTGCTTCGGTTATGGACTTATTGCCGTTGGGTTTCGATGCTAAATTTCTTTAGTGTAATCAAGCTATTTAGATTAATTTAGTAATCGTACAACTAACATTTCAAATTAAATTTTATCACCCTTTTTCTTTAAGAAATTCGCTCTTCAAAAAGTATGATGATTTTTGAGATTTCTAATTTGCTTTTTCTGCTTATAAAGTACTACTTTTGTTATCCGTTTAATAATTTTTCCTCAGGGAAAATCTTATAGCAGATAGATGAAGAAAATCACCAAAAAAACGTATCTAGATTGGTACGAGAACATGCTCTTTTGGCGCAAATTTGAAGATAAATTGGCGCAGGTATATATCAACCAAAAAGTAAGAGGTTTTTTACACCTTTACAATGGACAGGAAGCTGTTTTAGCAGGTGCCTTACACGCAATGGATCTTTCTAAAGACCGAATGATTACTGCATACCGAAACCACGTGCAACCTATTGGCATGGGCGAAGACCCAAAAAAGGTAATGGCCGAACTTTACGGTAAAGCAACCGGAACCTCGCAAGGTTTGGGTGGCTCCATGCATATCTTTTCAAAAGAACATCGTTTTTATGGCGGTCATGGAATTGTAGGAGGACAAATACCCTTAGGTGCAGGTTTGGCTTTTGCCGATAAGTATTTTGAAAGAGATGCGGTAACCCTTACTTATATGGGCGATGGCGCAACTCGGCAAGGTTCGTTACACGAAACTTTTAACCTTGCCATGCTTTGGAAGCTACCTGTTGTATTTTGCGTTGAAAACAATGGTTATGCTATGGGTACTTCAGTTGAAAGAACAGCAAACCATACAGATATTTGGAAACTTGGTTTAGGATACGAAATGCCGTGTAAACCAGTAGATGCTATGAAACCCGAAGTAGTGGCAAAAGAGATGGACGAGGCTATTAAACGTGCCCGTCGTGGCGATGGACCAACTTTCTTAGAGTTGCGTACCTACCGCTATAGAGGACACTCAATGAGTGATGCGCAACACTACCGTACTAAAGAAGAGGTTGCAAAAAAGCAGGAAGAAGATCCTATAACGTATGTGCTTCATCAAATTTATGAAAATAAATGGGCCACTGAAGACGAAATAAAAGAAATTGATAAACGCGTAAAAGACTTGGTGAAAGAATGCGAGCAATTTGCAGAAGAATCACCATATCCAGAAAAGAACGTTATGTTCAATTCTGTTTACGAGCAAGAAGACTATCCATTTTTATCAGATAAATTATAAGCTATGGCAGAAGTAATTAACATGCCGCGTTTAAGCGACACCATGGAAGAAGGAACGGTTGCAACCTGGCTTAAAAAAGTAGGCGATACCGTACAAGAAGGCGATATTTTGGCCGAAATTGAAACCGATAAAGCTACAATGGAGTTCGAGTCATTTTACGAAGGTACCTTGCTCCATATAGGTGTTAATGAAGGTGAAACCGCCGAAGTAGATGCACTTTTGGCAATTATTGGCGACGACGGTGAAGATATTTCAAGCCTAATTGATGGCGATGCTGCTGCCGAAGAAGATAGTAAAGCTTCAAAAGAAGATGCAAAAAATAGTGATGATAAAGCTGATGCCGATTCAAGCAAAGAAGAAGCCGAAGATACATCGAGCAATGTTGAGCTGCCAGAGGGTGTTGAAGTAATTACCATGCCTCGCCTAAGCGATACAATGACTGAAGGAACGGTTGCCACTTGGCTTAAAAAAGAGGGCGATACGGTTGAAGAAGGCGATATTTTAGCCGAAATTGAAACCGACAAAGCGACCATGGAATTTGAATCGTTTTACTCCGGCACACTTTTAAAAATTGGGGTTGGCGAAGGCGAATCTGCACCGGTAGACCAAGTGCTAGCAGTAATTGGGCCAGAAGGAACCGACGTTTCGGGAGTTTTAGAAAATTATAAAAAAGAAGAAACCGATTCGGCTAAAAAAGAAACAAAGGCCGAAGAGAAACCTTCAAAAGAATCTAAAAAAGAAGCGACGCCAGCAAAAGCTGCCGAAACTAAAAGCACGTCTGCACCTAATACAAAAACCGACGAAGGAAAGTCTCAAGAACGAATTTTTGTTTCTCCTTTAGCCAGAAAAATGGCCGAAGAAAAGGGCATTAATTTAAGACAAGTTGTGGGTAGTGGCGAAAATGGACGTATTGTTAAAAGCGATATTGAAAACTACCAGCCAGCGGCAAGCGGTGCGCAAGCGTATACACCGGTAGGAACCGAAAGTTTTGAAGAGGTGAAAAATTCGCAAATGCGTAAAACAATCGCTAAACGCTTATCTGAGTCTAAATTTACTGCACCCGAATATTACCTAACAGTTGAATTGGATATGGATCACGCTATTGCAGCGCGCGAATCTATAAATGCTAACCCCGACGTAAAAATATCGTTTAACGATATGGTAATTAAAGCTTGTGCAATGGCGCTACGTAAGCATCCACAAGTAAATAGCCAATGGACTCCAGAGGCTACCAAAATTGCAAAACACATTCACATTGGTGTGGCCGTTGCGGTAGATGAAGGATTGCTTGTACCGGTATTAAAGTTTGCAGACCAAATGACGTTTTCACAAATAGGAGGAAAGGTTAAAGAGTTAGCGGGGAAGGCACGAAACAAAAAAATTACACCACAAGAAATGGAGGGTAGTACTTTTACGGTTTCAAACCTCGGAATGTTTGGTATTACTGAGTTTACTTCAATTATAAATCAACCTAATTCGGCAATTTTATCTGTTGGTACAATTGTACAAAAACCAGTGGTAAAAAATGGTCAGATTGTAGTAGGCAACACAATGAAGGTTACCTTAGCTTGCGACCACCGTACCATCGATGGGGCAACTGGGGCTAAGTTTATGCAAACGGTAAAACAGTATATTGAAAACCCTGTAACCATGTTTGTGTAATAAGAAAAACAAGTTTTGCAGAATGTAAATTCTGCTAAGTTTTTACTCGAATAGACCTCACAGGTAAGTAGCCTTGTGAGGTCTCTTTTTAAAATATAATTTCATGAAAAATATAATAATTACCGGTACTTCACGCGGAATTGGTTTTGAGTTGGTAAAGCTTTTCTCAAAAGCTGGGTACAATGTTTTAGCCTTATCGCGAAATGCGAAGCCTATTTTAGAATTGAAACTTAAAAATGTTACGGCCCGCGAATTTGATATTGCAGACCAGTTTGAAATTGTTAAACTTTCGGCTTTTTTACAAACACAAATGAAACAAGTAGATGTATTAATAAACAATGCGGGATACTTGGTAAACAAACCATTTGCTGAAATTACTCAAGAAGAGTTTAACCGATGTTACGATGTTAATATTCTTGGGCCATCATCGCTAATAAAAGCGGTAATTCCATTTATGAAAAAGGAGGGTCATGTTTTAAATATTAGCAGCATGGGCGGTATTCAAGGCAGTGTTAAATTTCCGGGGCTAAGTGCATATAGCAGTAGTAAAGGTGCTATTATTACTTTAACCGAATTACTGGCAGAAGAGTATAAAGAAACCGGTCCTTCATTTAATGTTTTGGCTTTGGGCGCAGTACAAACCGAAATGTTACAAGAAGCTTTTCCGGGGTTTAAAGCCCCACTTTCGGCTACCGAAATGGCACAATATATAATGGATTTTTCGCTTACAGGAAATAAATTTTACAACGGAAAAATACTTCAAGTTTCTAGTAGTACACCTTGATTACTTTTTACCTTTTTTCTTAGATTTTTTCTTTAACTTGTTTAACCAAATAATAACTCCAGTAATTGGTAAACTGGTAGCAATTAAGCACGAAATAAAGTAGATAGTTTTTGAAAACCAACCAAATATAGTACCCATATGGATGGCTTTAATAGAGCTTGCAATTTGTACGTTTAAAGGTTTTTCCGAAAACACTTCTTTTGAAATAACCGTACCGTCGCGGTCAATTTTTAGCTTGTCGGTTGCAGTTTGTAAAAAATCTTGATTGTGATATTTACGTATACTGTAAACATCGTTTTCATCTTTAGGTATGTCTAATACGGTCGTGCCGTTAAATGCAAGTTGGTGCTCGGTAATTTTAAGCACTTCGTTAAAATTTATCTGCTTCGTGTTATTTGGTACTTTGGAGTCTACTTTCGGTCCGCCGCCACGGCCTGCAAAAACTTCTGTCCCGAGCATTGCACTGCCCGCATCCCGATACCAATCAAACGACCAAAATAAACCGGTTAGCGACATAATAATTAAAAAAACGGCTGTGTAAAAGCCTAAAGTAACGTGTAAATCGTGATTAAGTCTTTTCCACTTTGCGCGCCAAGCTACCTTTAAACCTGGTTTTAAATGCTTCCACTTTAGTTTTTTTAATTTTTTCTTCGGAAACCAGAGCACAATACCCGTAATTGATAGTATTAAAAATAGTATGGTTGCAATCCCTACAATTGGCCGTCCCACCGAAATATCTAATAACAACCACCGGTGCATTTTAAACATAGTCATAAAAAATCCGTCTAAAACGTTGGGCGCAGCTTTGGTGTACGACCCTTTATATTGATCTACAAAAAATGTTGTTCCGCGTCTATCGTCTTTATTGGTTTTAACCGAAAACTCATAGGGTTTTGTGTCTTCAGGGTGTATGCTAACCCGCATTATTTCACCTTCCTCCGAAAGGTTTTTTACCAAACTTTCAATTGGCAACGCATTGTTTATTGGTGAAACAGTAATTTCTTCAGCAAAAAGACTTTTTATTTCTTTTTCAAAAGTGAGGATAGTACCTGTTAAACATATAATTACAAGTATAATTCCACTCCCAATTCCCAGCCAAAGGTGGATATCATTAATAAATTTCCGAAGGGTATATTTTTTGGTTTTCATAATAATTTTAAAATAAATAAAAGGCACAACCTAGGTCATGCCTTTAGACACTTAAAAATTCAAACAATTAAAAATTATAGCGCAGTACCCCTGCAAAGTTTCGAGGTTCGGTTTGATTGATATATCTAGTTCTATATGCGTTATAACCAATTTTATCGAATACATTATTTAACAACAATTGGAAGCTCCAGTTTTTGTCGAATTGATATTCTGCTTGCACGTTAACTAATGTGTAAGCATCTACATTAAACGGTTGTTGGTTTGGTACAATACCTTGGTGGGTAACAGCTCCAGACGACCAGTCGTTAACTGGACGTTCGCCCGTAAAGTATGCGCCGGCGCCTACGGTAAGTCCGTTTAAAATGTTGTTTCTAAACGAATAGTTTGCGTAGGCATTAAATGTATGCTTAGGTGTGTTTAACGGAGCAGAGCCGTATACGTAAGAGGTGTGCTCTTTGTATTGTGCATCGATGTATGCGTAACCACCAATTAACTCCAAGTTTTCTAACGGGCGACCTGTTAGTTCTACTTCTACACCTTGTCTTTGGTCGTTTCCGCCTTTGGCGTAATATAAAATTGTGGTCCAAGTTTCGTCGTAAACAGGGAGGTTGATATTTTTATTGTTGATTTTATAAAGCGTTAAATTAAAACGCAAACGGTCGTTTAACCAAGTGGTTTTAAAACCAGCTTCTAATTGGTCATAACGTTCATTGCCTAATTCTTCACCATTCGCTCCCAATCGCGATGCGGTACGCGGATACGAACTATTGGTATACGATGCAAAAAGGTTTACATTTTTAATTGGCGAGACAATAATTCCACCTAACGGATTAAAAGCATCGCTACGTGTGTTTTCGGTTTCCGAAAGCGTTTCGGTTGAACTATAACGAGCGCCTAAAAATGTTTTTAACCAAGAATTCCACGAAATTACATCTTGCGCTACAAAGCCCATTGAGTTGGTTTTTCCACCGTTTAAACTAGCTTCACCAAGTGCTACGTTAGGTAAGCGGTGTTCAATATTTTGAAATACATTTATTGTATCCACAACTCCGGCAGATTGGCTGGATGTGCTATAATCTGATGCGCGGTAATCAAACCCTATTTGAAAAGTGTGTTTAATAGAACCTGTGTAAATATCATCACCAATTAAATCAAATTGTAAAACACTGTTATTGTCATCGCGTGTTGAGGTTGCATAGCTGCGTTGACGAATATTGTAAAGGGGAACATCATTTTCAACAATGGTTTTTCCTAACCCAGCACCTTTGTCGTCTAATTTTAAAGTAGAACTGTAAAAAGTACCTTTAAGTGTAAGTTTATCATTCAACTCGCGATCCATTCTAACTGCGTAGGTTGTGTTTTGAGTGATAGAGCGATCGTTTTCAAAACCTAAAAATTGCGAATGTGGCAAGTCGTAAATTGCATTAATATCATTTTCGGCAAGGTTTACTGTTCCTAAATCGGGAGTGCGACTGTCGTGATAATGATCGAGTTCTAAGGTTACTGTAGTTTTTTCATTAACTCTCCATTCAAAAGACGGATTAAAATAAAAGCTTTCTTTAGATACTAAATCTCTAAAACTATCGGCTCTTTCTAAGGCGCCATTTAATCGAAAAGCAATTGTTTTTTCGTTGTTTAAAGGACCGTATACATCAAAAGTTGGTCTTATTTGGCCAAAACTACCACCGCGTAAACTTACGCTTCCGCCCGAGGTGTATTTTGGTGTTTTTGTTACAATGTTAATAATCCCACCCGGGCTTCCTAAATCTGTTGCCACGCCCTGTGTAATCGAAGCGGTTCCTTTTAAGACTTGAATATTATCTACCCCTTGCATATCGGTTAAAATACCTACTCCGCGAAAATCTGAATGTACTCTTACGCCATTTTTTAAAATTGGAATACCTCTAAATCCACGTGACGACATACTTTCACGTTTGTTACCGTAAGTGGCAAAGGTGTAAACTCCCGGTACATTTTTAGTGGCTTCAGCAATGCTTAATGCACCTTGGTCTTCAATTAGTTTTTCTGAAAGAACAGAGATACTTTGAATTTGTTCATACGTTTTAAGCGGAAGTCGGGTAAGGGATTCTATTTTATCGGGATGATCGTTTCTGTTGCCAAAAACCTCTACTTGGTCTAATTCATTATCTAATGAAAGCTGAAAATTTAAACCGTTAACAACGGGTTTATTTACGTTAATTGTAATTGTAGAAACATTATAGCCAACCGCGCTGGCAAAAACCTCGCGGTTACCATTGGGAATATTTTCGAGGGTGAAAACGCCATCTGCATTGGCAGCACTACCTTTGTTTAGCTCGGGGATATAAACACTTGCAAAAGGAATTGGGTTGTTATCAATATCAGTTACTTTTCCTTCAATTTTAGAAAATTTTTGGGCAATAATAAACTGTGTACTCAGTATAAGAATTAGGGTGGTGAAAAATTTCATGGCTCCTATTTTAATTTAGATTGTTTATAAATAGGGCGCAAAACTAAGTTGGAAAATTTAAATTTCAAAGTTTATTTAGAATTGTTTTAAATAGTTTTTCTTAAGCTATTGAAATCAAAACAAATGCAGGTGGAAATTTTTTATAATACCATCGAGAAAAGTAATATTTAGCTCGGTTTTCGGGGGATAAATTACTTTGAACTAACTATTTTTGACCTTTTAAAAGCGATTGCAATTGTAAAGTTTATATGACCGAAATTTTAGAAAAATACATTCCTCAAGCTTCAGTAGTTTCGGCTTTTAATCTAATTAAAACCCATAATGTCCACCTAAAAATTGTAAATGAGCGGGTTACACGTCACGGTGATTATAGAAAATTGTCTAATGGGCAACACCAGATAACCGTAAATGCCTCATTAAACAAGTATCGATTTTTAATCACGTTAATTCATGAAATAGCGCATTTAGAGGCTTTTTCAAAATACGGAAACACTATTAAACCCCATGGATTGGAGTGGAAACGAACCTTTCAAATACTAATGCTACCTTTTTTGCGCCCCGAGGTTTTTCCAAATCAATTACTCCCACTTTTAGCGCGCCACTTTAAAAACCCTAAAGCATCTAGCGACACCGATGCAGCACTGTCGCTTGCCTTAAAGCAATTTGACCCCGAGAACGATAAAAACTATATCTTTGAAATACCGTTAGGCGCCAATTTTAGATTGTACAATGGTAAAATTTTTAAACGCGGAAAAAAGCGAGTAAAACGCTATGAATGTGTTGAAGTTTCCACGGGAAAAATTTATCTTTTCAATCCAAATGCCGAGGTGGAGTTTTTAACTCAATAATTTTAAAATTTTTACAAATTTCAAAATTTGTATTTATTTAGTATGAGGCATTAAGACTCCCGAAAAGAACTACGCAGGAAACTGCTTTCAAATAATTAAAAATCCCCGCATACGCGGAAATTATAATGAATAACAATTATTACGCAGTAATTATGGCTGGTGGCATTGGGTCGCGATTTTGGCCCATGAGCACCCAAGAGTTTCCTAAGCAATTTCACGATATGCTTGGCACCGGACAAACCCTATTACAAAAAACATTTTCGAGGCTCAATAAAATTATACCTTCAAATAATATTTATATTCTCACTAATGAAAGGTATTTAGATCTTACCCTAAAACAGCTCCCTGCAATTACTAAAGAGCAAGTGGTTTTAGAACCCGCCATGCGAAATACAGCGCCCTGTATTTTACTTTCGGCATTAAAAATTAAAAAGGAAAACCCCAATGCGTTAATGCTCGTGGCTCCAAGCGATCATTGGATTGAAGATGAAGCTGCTTTTGCCAATGACGTGCAAGCGTGTTTTGATGCTGCACAACGCAAAGATATTTTACTAACGTTAGGAATTGAACCAACCTTTCCGAATACGGGATATGGGTATATAGAAAGCGAAAAATGTAGCGCTTCAGAAATTAAACCAGTGAGCCAATTTCGTGAAAAACCCAATTACGAAACTGCTAAACAATTTTTAGCCGAAGGAAACTTTCTTTGGAATGCAGGTATTTTTATTTGGAGCGCCAAAAGTATTACGGCTTCATTCGAAAAATATTTATCTGCCATGAACGCATTATTTGCCGATGGAATGGCCAATTTAAACACAGCTAACGAAAAGCAGTTTATAGAAAACAACTATCCGCAAGCCGAAAACATCTCTATAGATTATGGAATTTTAGAAAAAGCCGACAATGTTTTTGTAAAAAAGGCTACCTTCGATTGGAACGATTTAGGCACGTGGGGTGCGCTATATGACAAGCTAGAAAAAGATGAAAATTCAAACGCCATTGTCAATGCCAACACCCTTTTAGATAAGGCAACAGGGAATATGATTTTTACCGATCGAAAAAAACTTGTTGTTTTAGACGGAATTGAAGACTATATTGTGGTTGATAAGGAAGACGTTTTATTGCTGTTTCCGAAGAAAAAAGAGCAGGATATAAAAGAACTGCTTAAAGAAGTTTCAAAAAAATTTGATAAAAAATACTTGTAAATGGCTACTTCCGAAGACAATAACAATATCAAAGTTACTCCAAACGACGAGGAATTTGATAACGTTAAACTGAATACTTGGCAAAGTATAAAACAGTTTTTAAGTGAACTTTTTGATATTCGTGCCGATACTGATAGAGACGCAACGATTGAAGCTGTTAAAAAAGATATTTCGTTTAAAGGCCATACTGCTTGGATTCTTATCTTTTCAATTTTTGTAGCTTCTATTGGCCTAAATGTTAGTAGTACCGCCGTTGTAATTGGAGCGATGCTTATTTCGCCATTAATGGGGCCTATTGTGGGTATTGGACTCTCAGTAGCTATTAACGATGTAGACACTCTTAAACGCTCGCTTATTAATTTGGGGGTAATGGTGTTTTTAAGTGTACTTACGGCTTTTTTATATTTTAAACTTTCACCCTTAACCGAAGAAACTCCCGAATTAATAGCCAGAACCTACCCCACGATTTTAGATGTGCTTATTGCAATTTTTGGAGGTTTGGGGTTAATTGTCGCAAAGACAAAAAGTGGGACAATTGCCAGTGTTATTTTTGGGGTTGCAATTGCTACAGCCTTAATGCCACCACTGTGTACCGTTGGTTATGGATTGGCAATTGGTAATGCATCATATGCCGGGGGGGCTTTATACCTCTTTTCTATTAATGCCGTATTTATTGCCTTAGCCACTTTTATTGTTTCAAAATTGTTGCGTTTTCCCTTGGTGCGTTATGCCAATAGCAAGCGCAGAAAACGTACCGCACAAATTGCTTCATTAATAGCTATAGCGGTAATCATCCCCAGCGTTTGGTTGTTTATAAAACTTTTAGACCAACAAGTTTTTGAAAATAAAACCAAAGAATTTGTAAAAACTGTTATTAAATACGAAGGCACCGAAGTGGTAAAATTTACCCAAGATTATAAAACTAAAAATATAGACGTTTACCTAATTGGGCGCCCCGTGCCACAAGGCAAAATTAACGACTGGTTAGCAGAGTTAGAAGATATTGAAAATTTAAAGGGGTCTCGATTGCGCATTTATCAAGGTGCCGACCAAAGTGGAGAGATGGCGGCAAAACTCTCGGGTCAAATAAAAGCTGGAATTTTGGAAGATTTATACGTTAAAAACGAACAAATTATACAAAATAAGGAAGAGCAAATTCGGTTTTTAGAAAATGAGATTGCCCTGTTAAAAGTTCAAAATGTGCCGTTTAAAGAGTTAAGTGAAGAAATTAAAATAAATTACGACGAGATTGAAACTTTTAGCTTTTCAAATAAAATAACCACCAATTTTAAATCTATTGACACGCTGCCGGTAATTAATGTACGGTGGAAAGAAAATGTGCCCACAGCAAAGCGACAAGAGAATATTAAGAAAATTGAGGCGTGGTTAAAGTTTAAAATGAAGTTTGATACGCTTCACGTTTCAGAATATCCTTAAATCATTATTTTTCTTTAAGCTGAACTTCGCGTATTTTTTTAAATAAATCTGAAGAGTACACAAAGTTGGTAGCATCTTCATTGTCGGTTTTAAAAATGTCTTGATTGGTGCCCTGCCAAACTAGTTTTCCGTCTTTAAGCAATACTACTTTTTCGCCAATTTCCATCACCGAATTCATATCGTGGGTTACTACTACTGTGGTAATATTGTATTCGTGGGTAATTTCTTGAATAAGCGTATCTATTAATGTTGCCGTTTTTGGGTCTAATCCAGAATTTGGCTCATCGCAAAATAAGAATTTAGGTTTGTTTACAATGGCGCGGGCAATAGATACTCGCTTTTGCATTCCTCCAGAAATTTCGGCGGGGTATTTATCGTTAGCATTTTCGAGGTTTACACGTTTTAGCACTTCGTTTACGCGCGCCACCATATCTGTCTTTTTTTGTTTGGTGAACATGCGCAATGGGAACATTACATTTTCTTCAATGGTCATAGAGTCAAATAGCGCACCGCCCTGAAAAAGCATCCCAATTTCTTCTCTTAGTTTTCGCTGTTGTTCGTCATCCATATCTTGGATGGCGTTTTCACCGTAAAAAATCTTGCCTTTTTCAGGTTTAAAAAGCCCAATTAAGCATTTTAACAGAACGGTTTTTCCGCTACCACTTTGCCCTATAATCAGGTTGGTTTTCCCCTTGTCGAACTCGGTAGTAATTCCTTTTAAAATCTTTTCGGAACCAAAACTTTTATGTACATCTTCTACTTTAATCATGAGCTTAATAGGAGTTGCGTTATTATGTAATTAGCAGCAATTATAAGCACACTGGTCCAAACAAATGAGTTGGTGCTTGCTTTCCCCACTTCTAAGGCGCCACCTTTCATATAAAAGCCTTGCCACGAAGGCACTGTAGCGAGTATAAATGCAAAGACAAATGTTTTAAAGAAGGCGTAAAAAAGTTGATAGGGAATAAAGTCTTCTTGCACCCCTGCGATAAATGCAGCCGAACTGGTGAACCCACCGTAAACGCCAGCTATCCATCCGCCCATGACGCCTAAAAACATAGAGATAACAATTACAAACGGATAAAACATTAACGCCACAATTTTTGGGAAAACGAGGTAATTTAAAGAGTTAATACCCATAACTTCTAAGGCGTCAATTTGTTCGGTAACGCGCATGGAGCCAATGCTGGAAGTAATAAACGACCCTACTTTACCTGCCATAATTATAGAAATAAACGTGGGTGAAAATTCTAAAATCACCGATTGTCGCGTAGCATAACCAATTAAACTATCGGGAATAATTGGGTTGGTCATGTTTAATGCCGTTTGTATAGCCACAACACCCCCCACGAAAAAAGAAATAAAGGCTACAATACCTAATGATCCAATAATTAAATCATTAATTTCCTTAAAAATAAGATGCCGTAAAACCGAGGTTTTGGTAAAACTACCAAACACTCTTTTTAACATTAAAAAATAGGAACCAATATCTTCTAAATACTTCATATAATAACCTTACTATGGCTAAAATACTAAAATTAGACCACCCGTAATTGAAAATGCTTTTTTTAGCTTTTATTTATTAAAAAGCGCCATCATTTTATGATAAACTTCGGTGCTTTCAAAAATACCATTAAATTTTGAAGCTCCGGGGCCTTCGGCAAAAACAGGAACCATGGTGGCCGAATGGCCAGGGGTTGAAAACGTAGGCTTTATTTGGTTGTAATTGCTACCTTCTGCCGAAAGTGTAAACCCACCCGTTTCGTGGTCGGCGGTAACAATTACCAGCGTTTCGCCGTTTTCTTTCGCAAAATCTAAGGCAACGCCCAAGGTTTTGTCAAAGTCTAACAATTCGCCAATTAAATAATCGGCATCGTTTGCGTGACCGCCCCAGTCTATCTGGCTTCCTTCAACCATTAAAAAAAATCCTTTTTCGTTTTTAGACAGTTTTTCCAAAGCAAGTTTGGTAGCATTGGGAAGAAAGTCGCCACGGCCTTCACTCATTTTTGGCATTGCGTCTTCGGCAAGTAGGATAAGTTCGTTTTTATCACTTGGCGTTTTCGGTAATTTATCGGTTGTAATTTTGTAACCTTTGTTTTTCATTTCAACTAGTAAATCTTTCCCGTCTGTTCTATCGTTAAAGAATTTTAATCCGCCGCCAGCAAAAAAGTTAACGCCAGAATTTGGCGCAAACTCTGTAATTTCTTCATACATTCTTCTGCTTTTTACGTGCGCATAAAAACTCGCTGGGGTAGCGTGTTGTATGGAAGAGGTAGCAATAATACCCGTAGACAGTCCGCGTTTTGAAAGTTGTTGAACAATGTTTGTTACGGCAATGGTATCTTTATTTACACCTATTGCACCGTTGTATGTTTTTACACCTGCCGAAAACACGGTGGCTCCTGCAGCCGAATCTGTAATTAAATCGCTCGCAGATGAGGTTTTACTCAACCCAATAGTACTAAACCTTTCAAAGTTTGGTTTTCCGTTTTTGTAAAATATAGCTGCCGAAACTTCGCTTAGGCCCATTCCGTCGCCAACTAAAAGAATAATGTTTTTAGGTTTTTTTACTTCGGAAACAGTAGTAGAAACCGTATTATCGCTAACTTGAACCGAAACACATGAAGTAATAATTAAAAAGGTAGAAAGAAAAAATGTGAGAAGAGAAAACTTGAATTTCATTGCTAAAAATTTTGCGAGCAAAAATAACGAATTTATCTACGATTAAATGTTAAGGAGATGTTGTCATATTTCAAACTCCACAAATCCCAAATCCCAAATCACGAATTACCAATTCCCAATTTCTTTCGAATGTTTTGCCAACGGAGGTTGCGGATAAATTCGCCTTCCTTTTCTGAAACGATAAAGTCTAATTTGGCGTTTTTCGCTTTAAAGTAACCTTTTAATGTATCTGCAAAAAATGAAAAACTATTTTTTTTGGAAGCGAGTTTTGCCGAAGCAATAAGCGTGAGCCAAAATCCGTAGCGCATTTTATAGAAAGCCTCGCCCTGTTTGTGTTTTGAGGCTTTTGAGTACACTTTCCCCGTGGGTTTTAAATGTTTTACCTGTAGCGAGGTATCGGTTTTTATTTTCCAGCCGTGGTATTGTGCTTGCAATTCATCCACGGTATCCCAGCCCATTGCATTTTTTAAACCCTTTATTTGCTGAAAACAATCTTTTCGGTAAGCTTTTAACGCCCCTCTAATATGATCTTTATTTGTGAGGTTTTCTAAAACCCAAACACCGTCTTTTTCGATGTAGCAAAAACCCCCAGCCATTCCAATAGTTTGATCGTTTTTGAAGGCTTCAGCAATCTTTTGCAAATAATTCTTCGGGAAAATTAAGTCTGCATCAAATTTGCAAATGATGTCGAAATCGTCATCGAGGGTTTCAAAACCTTTATAAAATGCATTGATAACCTTGCTTCCCGGCTCATGAAGTTTTTTTGAATTGTGAAATACACTTTTTATGAAATCGTATTTTTCAGAAAAAGTATCGATTATTTTTTGAGTGCCGTCTGTAGAAGCGTCGTTTACAACAACTATTTTTTTAGGAAGTAGCGTTTGCTCAACCAACGACTGAAGCGTTTTCCCGATGAATTCTTCTTCGTTATGGGCGGGTATGATGATGTAAATATCCATTAAACTTTTTCAGCATAAACTAAATAATAACGGGGTGTAAATCTTCGAAGTATTGGACGAATACCTATTTTTTTCACTGGATTGGTAAATTTCTCGCTTTTTACAATTCGCCAGCCTGCTTTTTCGAGTAACCAATCAAATTGCCAATCTTCAAATTCGTGATAGTGGCGATCCCATTTATCGGTTTTACTTCGGTATGCTGGTGCAAACCAAAGTTTTAAAGGAATGGAAGCAACCAGTTTTTTTGCTTGAATATCTTTTAAAACGTTGAAAGGGGAAACCAAATGTTCAAATATTTCGAAGGCGGTAACCACATCAAAATCATTGGTTTTTACAGCTTCGGTCTCGAGGTCTAAATCTTGTCCGTGAGTATTTGTAACGTTAAAACCTTCTTTGGTTAATATTTCAGAAAACGGATTAGCAACACCGAGATCGAGAATTTTTTCCTCTTTGGAAATTACTTCGTTTAGAAAACTGAGGGTGTGTTTGTATCTTTTCTTTGGGAACTTGCCTTCGTACATTTTTTTTAATTCTGAATTCTGAATGCTGAATTCAGAATTACTTAAACTTTATAAACTATCGCATTAATATTCATTCCAGCGCCTACGCTTGCAAATATTACAATATCGCCCTTTTCTACTTTGTGTCCTTCTATTTTACCGTTAAGTACCAAATGGTATAAAGTTGGGACAGTGGCTACACTGCTATTACCCAATTTATCGATGCTCATAGGCATAATTTTTTCGGGTGTTGGCCGGTCATACAGTTTGTAGAAACGGTTTACAATGGCTTCGTCCATTTTTTCGTTGGCTTGATGGATAAAGATTTTTTTAACTTCATCAATTCCAACGCCGCTACCGTCTAAGCAAGTTTTAATGGCATCGGGAACTCTGTTTAAAGCAAACTCATATATTTTCCGACCGTACATTTTTATGTAGCGGCGGTTGTCTTTCTTTTTGAGGTTATTGCTTTCGCCAAAATAGATAAAATGGCTTTCATCCAAAGTGTATGTAGCGCTAACGTGGTTTAGTATTCCGCCTTCTTCTTCGGTTGCTTCAACTACAGCAGCACCAGCGCCATCGCTATAAATCATTGAGTCGCGATCGTGCGGGTCTACTACGCGCGAAAGGGCTTCGGCACCAATAACCAAACATTTTTTTGCAATACCCGACTTTATAAAGGCATTGGCTTGAATCATACTCTCTATCCAGCCTGGGCAGCCAAATAACATATCGTACGCAACGCAAGAAGGGTTTTTAATTTGCAATTTGTGTTTTACTCGCGTAGCAATGCTCGGTACAGTATCACTCTGGGGCGAATCGTGATTTACATCGCCATAATTGTGAGCCACTATAATATAATTGAGCTCTTCTTTATTTATTCCTGCATCTTTTATTGCACTCTCGGCAGCAAAAAATGCCATGTCTGAGGTGTTGAGGTTTTCTGGAATATACCTTCGTTCATGAATGCCCGTAATAGCCTTAAATTTTTCAATGATAATTTCGTTTTTTTGACCAAAACGGGTGCCATCATTATTGTAAAAATGATGATCGCCAAATTGTTCATTTTTCGCAATCTCACTTGGAATATAACTACCTATGCCGGTTATTTTGACATTCATAAAGAAAAATATTTTGTTAAAAATACGGAAAAAAAAGATTTATAAATTAAGTGGCGATATTCAAGAAAAGAATCTACTGTTTGAATATCGCCACTTTAAACTTTTAAGCCTCCATATATGCTTCAATTGGGTCGCAAGTACAAATTAAATTCCGGTCGCCATACGCATCATCTACCCTGCGAATGGTAGGCCAAAATTTGTTATCGGCTATGTAATCTAAAGGAAATGCAGCCTCTTGTCTTGTATACGGAAACTCCCAATTATCGCGGGTTAGCATTTCCATAGTATGCGGTGAATTTTTAAGAACATTATTTGGTTCATCCTTATCAACCGCTTCTATTTCTTTTCTAATAGAAATCATTGCGTCACAAAATTGATCTAAAGACATTTTGCTTTCGCTTTCGGTAGGTTCAATCATCAACGTTCCTGCAATTGGGAAAGAAACCGTTGGTGCGTGAAAACCGTAGTCCATTAACCGTTTTGCAATATCGGTTACTTCAATTCCTTTTGCTTTAAATGGACGGCAATCTACAATCATTTCGTGTGCTGCACGGCCGCGTTCTCCAGCATATAGCACGTCGTAATGGCCATTAAGCCTCTCTTTAACGTAATTGGCATTTAAAATAGCGTATTGAGTAGCTTTTTTTAATCCGTTTACACCCAGCATACAGATATATGCATAGCTAATTAAGCACACCAAAGAGCTACCATAAGGCGCCGAAGAAATAGCGGTTATTGCATTTTCGCCCCCGGTTTTAATTATTGGATTGGACGGTAAAAACGGCACCAATTGCTCTGCTACACAAATTGGGCCTACGCCAGGTCCGCCACCGCCGTGAGGAATTGCAAACGTTTTATGTAGATTTAAATGACAAACATCGGCACCAATAGCTCCCGGATTTGTAAGTCCAACCTGCGCGTTCATATTTGCACCGTCCATATAAACTTGTCCGCCGTTTTCGTGAATTATACTTGTAATTTCACGAATAGCCGACTCGTATACACCGTGAGTAGAAGGGTAGGTAACCATTAGGCACGAAAGATTGTCTTTGTGTTTAAGTGCCTTTTCGCGTAAGTCGTCTACATCAATATTGCCTTCGGCAGTAGCTTTTGTAACAACTACTTTCATTCCTGCCATTACTGCACTTGCCGGGTTTGTACCGTGTGCAGACGATGGAATTAAGCAAATATTACGGTGGCCTTCGCCGCGAGATTCGTGATAGGCTCGAATAACCATTAATCCAGCAAATTCTCCTTGCGCCCCACTGTTTGGTTGAAGCGAAGTAGCCGCAAACCCTGTAATTTCGGTAAGTTGTTTTTCAAGTTTCTTTAGTACAATTTGGTAACCCTCTGCTTGTTCTACAGGAACAAAAGGGTGAATATTCCCCCACATAGGGTCGCTTAACGGAAGCATCTCGGCTGCAGCGTTAAGTTTCATAGTACAAGAACCTAACGAGATCATGGAATGATTTAGCGATAAATCTTTGCGTTCCAGCTTTTTAATGTAGCGCATTAAATCGGTTTCGCTGTGGTATTTATTAAATACCTCTTGCTGTAAAAACGTTGTTTTACGGGCAACCTCTTGTGGTATTTTGTTTCCGGTTTGTAATTCGGAAATTTTATCGAAATCTTTTTTACTTGCTTCCGAAAAGATTGAAACAATTTTATTAAGGTCTTTTACCGTTGTAGTTTCATTAATAGAAATTGAAACAGTCTCGTCATTCGGATAGTAAAAGTTTACTTCTTTTGCTTCGGCTAAAAACTTAATTTTTGTCGCATCAGTTTTTATTGCAATGGTATCAAAATAGGTATCATTAATTTGTTCGAAACCAAGTTTTTCGAGCTCATTTGCAAGGGTAGCAGCACCGTTGTGCACTTTTCTGGCAATATATTTTAAACCTTCGGGGCCGTGGTAAACAGCGTACATTCCTGCCATAACGGCCAATAAAACTTGAGCTGTACAAATATTTGAAGTCGCTCTGTCGCGCTTAATATGCTGCTCACGCGTTTGCAGTGCCATACGTAGGGCGCGGTTGCCATCGGTGTCTTTTGTAACGCCAATAATCCTCCCCGGAATGCTTCTTTTATATTCGTCTTTTGTGGCAAAAAATGCCGCGTGTGGCCCGCCGTAACCCAGAGGAATACCAAAACGTTGTGTTGTACCTACAACCACATCTACACCAAATTTCCCTGGCGCTTCAAGCATTACAAGGCTTAAAATATCGGCAGCTACAGCTACTTTAATTTCGCTATCATTGGCTTTTTCAATAAAGCTTTTGTAGTTATGAACTTTTCCAGTTTTCCCCGGATATTGTAAAAGCGCTCCAAAAAATTCGTCAGCAAAGTCAAAATCTTCGTGATTACCCACCACTAATTCAACGCCAATAGGTTCGGCTCTTGTTTGTAATAAAGATAGTGTTTGTGGCAGTACTTCTTCAGAAACAAAAAACTTAACAGCATTGCTTTTTTTCTTTTCTCGTGTACGCACATTTAAAAGCAACGACATAGCTTCGGCAGCAGCGGTAGATTCGTCTAAAAGCGAAGCATTGGTAAGCTCCATTCCAGTTAAATCGCTTACAACGGTTTGAAAGTTTAATAAAGCTTCTAATCTACCTTGTGCAATTTCGGCTTGATACGGTGTATATGCAGTGTACCAACCTGGGTTTTCCAAAATATTACGCTGAATAACAGGCGGTAAAATAGACTGGTGGTATCCGAGCCCGATATATGTTTTAAAAAGTTTGTTTTTTGTAGAAAGTTCGGTGATGTGTTCAAGATATTCATGCTCACTCATTGCCGTGTCCAGATTCATTTTCTTTTTAAGTAAAATATCATCTGGAACTGTTTCAAAAATAAGTTGATCGAGACTGCTAACACCAATAGTAGAAAGCATCTCGGGAAGGTCGTTTTCCCGAGGACCAATATGCCTTAAAGCAAAAGTATCTGTATTCATTAAAGTGCAATTGAAATTAAGGGTGCAAAATTACAATTTTTAAGGCGAATTAACTTCTTTTTATAGGGGAGAAGTCTATAATTTTTTATCTAAATAATAAGGTTACTAACACTTTAGTTATTTTTGATATCATGAAGCTGCTAAGTAGGGTTTTTGCGTTTTATATTAATAGTAGTATACACGTTGCATTTGCGGTTTTAGCACTGTTTGCAATAACCGTTTTAGAATTTTCTATCGCGGTGCACAAAGTGGTTTATGGCTTTGTTTTTTTTGCTTCGTTAACGGGGTATAATTTTGTAAAATATGCCAAAATTGCGGGCTTACACCACCGCAGTCTAACCAAATCGTTACGGCTTATTCAACTGTTTTCGGCCTTGTGTTTTGTGGTATTGGTGTATTTTGCGCTTCAGCTTTCTTTAAAAGTTTTGTTATTAACTGCTGGATTTGGGTTAGCAACACTTTTGTATGCAATACCCGTTGTTAGAAGTAAAAATTTAAGAAATTTTTCGGGGGTAAAAATTTTTATTGTCGCCTTTGTATGGGCTGGCGTGACCGTTATTTTACCTTTTGTTGCCTCAAATTCTGAAATAACTTTTAGTGCTTATCTCACCTTTTTTCAACGTATTTTAATAGTCGTGGCGCTTATTTTACCTTTTGAAATTCGCGATATTCCTTACGATGCGCTTAATCTAAAAACCTTGCCGCAATTAGTTGGGGTTAAAAAAACAAAGTTAATTGGGTTTATGCTTTTGGGGCTTGGTTTAGGTTTTGAATTGTTTAAAACCAATTTTGAAATAAGTCACACACTAAGTTTTATTGTATTTTGTGTTTTGCTTGGGGGGTTAATTGCAATTTCCAAACCACATCAAAATAGGTATTTTGCATCGTTTTGGGTAGAAGGGCTGCCAATTTTGTGGCTTTTACTTTTTATAATTTTTAAGAACAATTAAGGGCGCTGCTGTTTTTGTATTTCTTCTCGTAATTTACTTTTAATAGATTGCTTTTTTTTAGGACAAAGCGTATGTAAATTGGCAGCGTTTATGGTGTTGGTGAGTTTGGTATTCTGTTTTACATAGCCACGGCACCGTTGACAAATAAATATATGAATGCGAAGCAAAAGTTTGGAGAGCATACCTGCTTCAGAATATTGCGCTTTATCGCACACATGTGCAGCGTTTTTACAATTTAAAAAATACTTCATTAAACGTTAATTAAACCAATTTTCTTCTAAGCACGCCGCCAATGCCTTTCGTGCTCGGTGAATAATTACCCATAAATTAGACGAGCTAATATTAAATTCTTTACAAATTGCTTCGGTATCGTAATTTTCTACGGTCTTTAATTTAAAAATTTGAGCCTGCTGTTTTGGTAGCTTTTCAAGACATTCTAAAATAACCAACCCCAATTCGCTGTTTTCCATTTTATCTTCGGCATTTTGATCGAGGAGGTCTGCAGCATTTTCTTCGAGCCAATCGCCACCATTTTCTTCGTTTTTATATGAAATATGAACTTCGGCTCGTCCTTTCTTCGAATTTATTTTTCGGTAGTAATCAATTATTTTTCGTTTTAAAATTGAAATAAGCCAAGTGCGTTCACTGGCTTCACCTTTAAAATTATCTTTACTCTTTAGGGCGGCAAAAAATGTTTCAGAAATTAAATCTTGAGCCACCTCAACATTGTTTACCCGTACAATTGTGTAATTGTACAAATAATCGGCATATTTATCTACCCAAAGATTTGCATTCAATGTTTCCACAGCACTTTTTTTACGCTATCTCAAAAATAGCGAAGTTCTTTAACATATTTAAAAATGGTTAATACTAAGTTTAAAGAAAATAATAATTTAGGTCATTTCTTTTGCATAAATTGACATTTGTTAGCCATATTACTTGTATTAGCGTTAAACTATTAAATTCTGTGTGATTATGGCTTATATGTTCTATTTTTACTAAAATTAAACTCAATAATATTCCCAATGAAAAAATTTACTACAGGAATTGTAATTTTCCTATTATTTACCATTGTTGGTTTTGCACAACACGACCATGCATTTTATGCAACAATGGACGCTAACGATGCGGTTTCATTTAATGCGCTTTATCCAGATGAAATGCGCATTATAGCAAGTAATGATAAACAAGCAGCTGTTTTACTCACTGAAGAGGTTGCGCATAAAATTCACGATAATGTAAAGACCCACGGGCCTGGTTATATTTTTAGAGCTTCGGAAGAAAAGGCTATACAAGCTTTAGAAGCTGTACAACGCCGCAGTGTTCAATTAGAATATACTATTACCGAAGATGTTTTTGTAAACGAGTGTTTAAATTTGGTAAACCCGCAAAATATTGAAGATGATATTTTAGATCTTCAAAGCTACGGCACACGTTATCACACAAAATCGCAAGCTGCGGCTGCAGTTTATGACCAACAAGCAAAGTGGGATGCCATGATAGCAGCATCGGGCAGAACTGATGTGAGTACCCGTATTTACAATCACGTAAATACCCCAATGCCATCGGTAATTATAACTTTTGATGGAGCAAATACCCCCGATGAATTTGTAATTATTGGCGGCCATATAGATTCTACCACTTTTGGCGATAAAAACAATGCGCCGGGAGCAGATGATAATGCTTCGGGAATTGCATCTTTAAACGAAATGGTACGCGTACTTTTGGAGAAAGACTTTGTGCCAAATAGAAGTATTGAGGTTATGGCATACGCTGCCGAAGAAATAGGCTTAGTAGGCTCTGCCGAAATAGCCGAAGCTTACGCAAATAACGGGGTAAATGTTGCTGCCTATGTTCAATTTGATATGACGGGCTACAACGGCTCTAGCAGTGATATTTACTTAACGACAGATTGGTATAACAGCAGCGAATTAAACGATTATTTAGCGGCTTTAATGGATCATTACAACAGCACGGGAACTCACAGTTTTACGTACGGATACACCGAATGTGGCTACGGATGTTCAGACCACGCAAGTTGGGCAGATAACGGCTACGATGCAACATTTCCTTTTGAAGCGAGAATGGGCGAAGACAATCCAAATATACATACGCCAGGCGATGTATATACCTTTTTTAATACTCCGGAACACAGTGTAAAATTTACCAAACTCGGACTTCAATTTTTAATTGAAGCTGCAAAACCGCAAATTCTTTCAGTTGATGATTTTTCTGAAAATGCAATTCGAATTTTTGTTAAGGATAAGGCTTTAAATTTTCGCTTAAACAATACAATTTCGAATGTAGCAAATGTTTCAATTTACAATATAGCAGGGCAAAATATTCTTTCGGAAAAGGTAAATACTACAAACGGTGCGCTTCAATTACAGCAGTTTGCACAAGGGTTTTATATTGCGAAGTTTAATTTAGAAAACGGACACACAATTACAAAAAAGTTTATATTAAATTAATTTCAAGTTATTTGCAGCGAGAGCTCTGGACTTAAGTTTAGCTTGAGCGAAAACAATATACGCAACCAGGCATTGAAGACCTAACAGATTTAAAATACCTGTTAGGTCTTTTTTTATACCAATCCGGCACGTTTTAAAAGTGCTTCGGGGTCTGGTTTTTGCCCTCTAAATTTTATGTAGAGTTCCATGGGGTCCACGGTACCTCCTTGTGAAAGTACAAATCCTTTAAACCTATCGGCTATTTTTTTATTAAAAATACCTTCTTGCTTAAAGAGCGCAAAAGCATCGGCATCTAAAACTTCGGCCCATTTATAACTGTAATATCCTGCCGAATAACCCCCTTGAAATATGTGCGAAAACGAGGTGCTCATGCAATTTTCCCTAACATCGGGGTATAACTGCGTATCGCCAAAGGCGGCAAGTTCAAAAGCTTTTACATTTTTTATTCCCAAAGGGTCCTGGCCGTGCCACGCCATATCTAAAAGACCAAAGCTCAACTGTCGCAACGTTGCCATTCCTTCTAAAAACGTAGCAGATTCTTTAATTTTTTCAACGTATTCCATCGGGATAACTTCGCCGGTTTTATAATGTTTAGCGAAGAATTCGAGGGTTTCTTTTTCGTAGCACCAATTCTCTAAAATCTGACTTGGCAATTCAACAAAGTCCCAATAAACACTTGTACCCGAAAGGCTGGGGTAATGTGTATTTGCCAACATTCCGTGAAGCGCATGACCAAATTCGTGAAATAGCGTTGTTACTTCATTAAAAGTTAAAAGTGAAGGTTTGCTTGCAGTGGGTTTGGTAAAATTGCAAACTATCGAAATATGCGGACGGTCATTTTCTCCATTCTTAATTTGTTGCGGTTTATACGATGTCATCCAAGCGCCATTGCGCTTTCCGGCACGCGGATGAAAATCGGCATAAAAAATTGCTACTAAAGCGCCCGTATGGTCGCTAACTTCGTATGTTTTTACATCGGGGTGATATTTATCGATATTTTGAACTTCTTTAAAATGTAAGTCGAAAAGTTTTTCGGCTACATCAAAAACACCGTTAATTACATTTTTTAGTTCAAAATAAGGTTTTAGTTTTTCGTCATCGAGATTAAATAATTTCTGCTTTAATTTTTCAGAATAATAAGCGCCATCCCACTTTTCTAAATGATCGATACCATCGAGTTCTTTTGCAAATGCAGTTAATTCATCAAACTCTTTATTAGCGGCAGGTTTTGCTTTTTCAAGTAATTCATTTAAAAAAGACTTTACTTTTTCGGGAGTTTTGGCCATTCGTTCTTCGAGGACAAAATGTGCATGACTTTTATAGCCCAGTAATTGCGCGCGTTTATGGCGTAAATTGGCTATTTTTAGCACGTTTTGCTGATTGTCCAACTCGTCATTATGAAACCCTTTGGCCCCAAAAGCAATTGCCATTTTTTTACGCAGTTCGCGATTATCGGCATAGGTTAAAAACGGAACGTAACTGGGGTAATCTAAAGTGAAAACCCAACCTTTTTTATTTTTTTCTTCGGCTGTTTGTGCGGCGGCTTCAATTACGCCTTCGGGTAAACCAGAAAGGTCGCTTTTATTGGTAATGTGCAGTTCAAATTTGTTTGTTTCGGCCAGCACATTTTCACCAAATGTGAGACTTAGTTTAGATAATTCGGCATCAATTTTACGAAGTTCTTTTTTCTTTTTATCAGAAAGGTTAGCACCATTGCGCGAAAATGCTTTGTACTTTTTGTTTAAAAGCATTTGTTGTTCTTCTGAAAGTTGTAGAGTATCTTTTTGATTATAGACCGATTTAATTCGCTCAAACAATGCTTTGTTAAGTAGCATATCGTTGCTAAATTCGGTTAACATTGGTGAAACTTCCTGCGCTATTTTTTGAATTTCGTCATTAGTTTCGGCACTGTTTAGGTTAAAGAAAATGCTTGTAGCACGATCTAATTTTTGGCCTGTATTTTCTAGCGCTTCAATAGTGTTTTTAAAGGTTGGTGCTTCAGTATTTGAAGTTATCGCTTCAATCTCTAACCGAGTTTCTTCAATCAATTTACTAATTGCCGGAAGGAAATGTGAATTGTTAATTTTTGAAAAAGGGGCGGTGTTATAAGGTTGTAATAGGGGATTTGTCTTCATAGTGAATTAATAGTTGTATGTCTTGTCGCGCTTTTTGCCTTGGTTTTAGGTAAACAAAATTTGCGACTTGCTAGTTTATGACAAGGCTGTTTAAAAAACCTCTCGTCTACTTTCGAGAGGGGACAATTCTGTTTTCAAAAATAGTCAACTTTTGCGTGTCTGGTCGAGTCTTTCGACTACGCTTGCGGGGACAAATTGTTTACTTTTTCTCCCTAAGTTGTTTAGCGCCTTCTTCCACCTTGGTTTTAAGGCTTTCTTTATACGTAACAATTTTATCTAAAACTGTTTTATTGGAAGCTCCAATAATTTGCGCTGCCAAAATACCCGCATTTTTTGCGCCGTTTAGCGCAACGGTTGCAACGGGTACGCCGCCGGGCATTTGTAAAATTGAAAGTACGCTATCCCAACCGTCGATTGAGTTACTCGATTTTACAGGTACGCCAATTACAGGAAGAGGGGAGAGTGAAGCAATCATTCCCGGTAGATGAGCTGCGCCGCCTGCGCCAGCAATAATTACCGAAAAGCCACGCAGGTGTGCGTTTTTTCCATAATTAAAAAGCTTATCGGGAGTTCGATGGGCAGACACGATGTCTACTTCCACTTCAATATTAAATTCTTTTAAAACGTCTATAGCGTCCTGCATTACTGGCAGATCGCTGGTGCTTCCCATTATTATTGCTACTTTACTCATAATTATTTATTACTGTCTGGTCGAGCGCAGTCGAGACCTACTTGTTAATAGTATTTTGGCTATAAAAAAGAACCTCTCGACTGCGCTCGAGGGGACATCGTTATTGTCAAACTTAATTATTTATATTTTATAGATTTCCTCTTCATAAAAACCTCTCGACTGCGCTCGAGGGGACACATTTCGAGGGGCATATCTCGAAGGGATACATCCCGAGCGAATATTATTTACTCACTACTTCAATTGTATTTTTTACTTCTTCGGCAATATTGCGTGCTTTTTGGAGGTCTTTGTTAACAATAGTTACATGACCCATTTTTCTAAAAGGACGCGTTTCTTTTTTTCCGTAAATATGAGGTGTAACGCCTTCCATCGCTAAAATCTTATCAATATTTTTATACACAACTTGCCCAGTGTGGCCTTCGGCGCCAACAAGATTAACCATTATACCGCCAACTTTGCTGTTGGTATTTCCTAAAGGCAAGTCTAAAATGGCTCTTATATGTTGTTCAAATTGGTTGGTAAAACTAGCTTCAATGCTGTAATGACCACTATTGTGTGGACGCGGAGCAACTTCATTTACTAAAATTTCATCGTCTTCGGTTTGAAATAATTCAACCGCCAAAAGCCCAACGTGTTTAAAGGCTTCGGAAACTTTTGAAGCTACGGCTCGCGCTTTTTCGGCTACCGCCTCGTCTATTCTGGCAGGACAAATTACATATTCTACTTGATTGGCTTCGGGGTGAAATTCCATTTCAACCACGGGATAGGTTATTACCTCGCCCGAAGGATTACGAGCAACAATTACGGCCAATTCATTTTTAAAAGGAATTAGTTTTTCGGCAATACAAGCACCTTCCGAAAGTGGAATTACATCCTCCGCACTACGAACAATACTTACACCCTTGCCGTCATAACCGCCAGTGCAACTTTTCCACACAAATGGAAAGTGCAACTCTTTGCGCACAATGGCTTCGTTTAATTGGTTTTTATTTTTAAAAACCTTAAAAGCTGAAGTAGGAATTTTATGTTCTTTGTAAAACTGTTTTTGAACCCCTTTATCCTGAATATTTCTCAAAGTTTCAGCACTTGGATAAACTTTTACACCTTCGTTTTCTAACTTTTCTAAAGCTTCAACATTAACGCCTTCGATTTCAAAAGTAAGCACGTCTACTTTTTTTCCGAAGTTGTAAACCGTGTTAAAATCCATTAAATCGCCCACTTCAAAATATTCGGTTGCAATGCTGCATGGGGCTTCAGGGTTGGGGTCTAACACGTTTGTTTTTATGTCCCATTTGCGCGTTTCATAGAGCATCATTTTGCCTAATTGACCGCCGCCCAAAATGCCAAGGGTAAAGTTAGTGGAGAAGTAATTCATTTTTTTTCGGTTTCAATTTAAAAAAGATTGTGCAAAGATAGTTATTTCGTTTTTCGTTAATTGGGTATTTTTAAATCTTAACCCAAGTAATAAGGCAATTGGTATTTACGAATTCAATTTTAAGAGATAAGCCGCTTATTGCAGGTTTATTTATAATTTTGAAGAGTCCTCAAAATATCTAAAAAACACACAAAAAAATGCTCCAAAATAATTTTGAAATTATAAAATCTACTTTTGAAGAAAGTATCCCAATGCACAAATTTTTGGGGTTAAAAATTGAGTTGCTGGAGAAAAATTTTGTCCGCATTCAAGTGCCATTTAGGCAAGAGTTGGTGGGCGATTTTAGAAACAATAGGTGGCACGGTGGGGTAATTGCAACGGTTATGGATTCGGTGGGTGGTATAATTGGCACCACACATTTTACTTCGCTTGAAGATAAAATTTCTACTATCGATTTACGGGTAGATTATCTACGAGGAGCCATACCCGAAGCCATTATGGTTGAAGGTAAAATAATTAGGTTTGGCAATAGAATATTGGTAGCCCGAATGAAAGCTTTCCAAAATGATGTTTTAATAGCCGAAGGAAAAGGGGTTTATAATTTTGTACGAATGAATCCAAAAAAGGTAAATACCAATAGTGAAAACGAATAATTTTTTTGAAGGCAAATAACCATGAATGCTAAGGTTTTAAGTGAAATAATAAATTTGGAAAAGGCAGTGGCGGTGTATTTTTCTGCGCCTAATTGTAGTGTTTGCCACGCCTTAAAACCAAAAGTTGAGGCACTGTTTTTAACCCATTTTCCGGCTGTGAAGTTTATTCATGTTGAAATTGATAAATCGCCAGATATTTCAGGAGTGTTTGGCGTTTTTTCGGCTCCAACGTTATTAGTCTATTTTGAAGGAAAGGAGTTTTTAAGAAAAGTTAGATTGATGAGTATTCAAGAGCTTCAAGATAAAATTGAACGCCCGTATAAAATGGTTTTTAATGATTAAATTTAAGCACAGATAGGGTTGAGCTATTTTTAGTCCTCGACTGCGCTCGAACTGACAATGGTTCTCGACTGGGCTCGAACTGACATTGGTTCTCGATTGTGCCTGAAGGGAGATTGGTTCTCGACTGTGCCTGAAGGGAGATTGGTTCTCGACTGCGCTCGAACTGACACTTGATTCTCGATTGCACCGAAAGGGTAAACGAGGAAGTTTTAAAGGATTGAAAAAATAGAGATTAAATGTTATTTGCAATAGAAATTTGGTGACGTATCACTTTTAATCGTTAAACAAGGCCTAAAATGAAAAATCAAAAACAGGCATATATTTATGCAGGTATCGCTGTACTATTATGGAGCACGGTAGCTACAAGTATGAAAATAGCGCTGCAAAGTTATAGTTTCCTGCAGTTGTTGTTTTGGTCTTCGGCCACGGCTTTGTTGACTTTGGGCGTATTAATGTTTGTGCAAAAGCGATTTAAGAATTTATTTAAGCTTCCCGCCAAAGCTATTTTACGATCGGCTTTTTATGGGGCTGTTAATCCGTTTTTATATTACATTATTTTATTTAAAGCTTACGAGCTTTTACCTGCCCAAGAGGCGCAAGCTCTTAATTATACTTGGCCCATTATGCTTAGTTTATTGGCCGTGCCTTTGCTAAAACAGAAAATAGGTTTTAAAAATGTGGTTGCAATAGGCATTAGTTTTATAGGGGTGCTAATTATTGCCACCGGAGGCAATTTGATTAATCTGTCGTTTACCAATGGCGTGGGTGTAATTTTCGGACTTGCCTCGGCAGTGGTGTGGGCCCTATTTTGGATTTTTAATATTAAGGACGAGCGCGACGAACTAAGCAAACTGTTTTTAAATTTTTTCTTTGGCTTTATTTATATCGTTATCGTTTTACTGTTAACTTCAGAAATTGTGTTCGTCAATCTACAATCGTGGTTGGGCGCTGTATATGTTGGTTTTTTTGAAATGGGAATTACTTTTGTTATTTGGTCCATTGCACTTAAAAAATCTATTACGGCGGCTAAGGTGAGTAACTTGGTGTATTTAGTGCCGTTTTTATCATTGGTTGTAATTTATTTTATTTTAAAAGAGCCAATTCGCCTTCCAACTATAATCGGATTATTTCTTATTGTGGGCGGTCTAACTTTCGATAAAATTAGTTTTAAGCATCTTCGTTTTAGGCGCGGGGTATAATTTTTTTCTGAAAAAATCTGCTGTAAGTAACTTTAACATTTCAGTATTTTTAAAATGCTATAACATCACTTTCAGATGGGAGCACACCTGTGTAAATCTCGTTTGTTGTTGGGATGAAGGGTGTTAGCGGTGGTTCGTCTAGATAACCCGGCGGAAGCGCGCCCAACTTTGTAAATTGAGAGAATTTATAGGGCAAGCTTTCAAAATAAAGACCGTTGGTATAGTCAAGAATTTCTTTGCCTTCGGGATTGGTGAGTACGTGCATGTGCAAATGTGGCGCAAATGAATTTCCCGAATTTCCCAAGCGTCCAAGTTCTTGGCCTGTTTCAATTCTATCGCCCACTTCAACTAAAATGGTATTCGGAATAAGATGGCAGTAAGTACCAATGCTACCATCGTCGTGTGCTATATACACTACATTGCCAGTAACATTTGTAGCATCTATTGGGTAGTCTAATTGGCCGGGCGTTAAATTATCTGGAATTTGATTTTCGGTAAAAATTACTTTTCCACCCTGCGAAGCGAGTATTGGTAGGTTATAGCAATACCAATCTTCTAACTGGCTGCCATCGTTGCGGTAGGGGAGGCCATCCACCAATTTTGCGTAATCTATGGCGTATCGCTGCGGGTTGTTTCCTATTAAATAACCTTGCTGAGAGGGATCAAAAATAGGTTCGGAATATGGAAAAATAGCGCGCGTGTGGTATGAAGTGGGGCTGGCCGCAGCCTCTGCCAACCAAATGCCTTGAGGAACTGGAAAATCGATGGTTATGGGGTCTGGGTATTCTCTTTCTATTTTTAAAATGAAATCGTGTTGTTTTGTAACGCCCTGGGCATCCTTATATTCAAATTGGTGCACCAACTCTTTCTTTTCCCAATCCTCTTCGGCATAGGGCAGCCAAATATTCGCTATGTGCAAGTCGTCGCGAGTAATAAAGTTGGAGTACGAAAGCTGTAGGTTGTTATCGTTATAAATTTCAACCTTTTGTAGGCTAGATACTTTTATGTGTATGTCATAGACCAGCCAAGTGCCACTTGTATTTATAACTTTTACGGGAGGTGAGGGAAGTGCCGTTAAAAGTTCTGAGGCTGGGTTATGGGGTTCGTTAATATTGCAAGCGGTGAGAGTGGTTAGGAGTAAAGGTATGAGTATGTTTTTAATTTTGAATAACATGGTTAGTGTTTTGTAATTGAAATTTTAAAGATAAAAAATTTTTTAAGCGGTAGAGAAATCACCGTAATCCTAGCTCGATATGCGCCTTACGAGCTATTTAAATAGAAGAGAGGCTTTGTTTTTTGAGCTATTACTCTTAATTATAATTGCAGAATTGTGGTTTTAATTACTTCTTTTTCGTTGTTTAAGACAACCGTTGATAGTTGTGTTTCTTTTTTAATTTTAAGATTGAAAGGCGAAGCTTGTAGGTTTACGCCGCTTTGCACTTTTAATCTGTTGGCTTGTCCAGAGATTATATCTTTGTTGGGCTCAAAAGCCCCGTTTGGTAGGTGTTCGGTGAGAATTATATAATTAAAATTGGCCAAGTTGTTTACGATGCTTTTTATTTCGGCATTGGATAAATGTTGAAGCACTTGCCTGACAATGGCACAATCTGCTTTGGGTAATTGCGCTTTTGCGATGTCTAAACAGCGGAATTCTAAATTTGCTGCTTTAAATATTTCTTTATTCCGAATTATTAAGCTCGGGACAATATCTACGGCAATATATTTTGCAGTGTGCGAGACTAGTTGTTTCCCTACATTAAAATCGCCGCATCCCAAATCGCACACCGTTATTGGTTCTTTAAAAGAATCTAAAAAAGTTTTTACTGCGGCAATGTAGGGTTCTACTATTGCTGGGTGGTGCGAGCCTTCGCCCGAATAAAATTCAGTTTCCATTCCACCCCACAAATTCAATTTATAAATCTGCTCCATGGCGGCCTTAGTTGGCCAGGGAGTTTTTGTTTTTTTGGGATGGTTTTTTTCGTTGTTCACAAGTGTTGGCATGTGGGTTTAAAGATATTGTTTTTTAAAACTATCAAAGCTTTGATGTTGAACATTTCGGTTTTAAAAATTTTGTATCTAAACAAACTAAAGTGTAGTTTTAGCTTCACTTTAATCAACCAAAGCATCAAAAATATTTAATTATGCATCTGTTAGCCAACTTTTCAATCTTTCAAAAAATTAAACCTTTCTACTTTTTTTTCAGTTTGCTTTTACTCGCAAATCTGGGTTGTAAAGAGAATTCTGAAACAATTTCTTCGGAAGCTAAAGTTGCTCAAGAGTCGAAAAAAGTAAACGAATTTTTTCAAAAAGCTTTTGATGAACGGGTAGCGCGTTCACCTGAATTTCAAACCCGATTGGGGATTAAAAAAAATTACGAAAAATTAGACGACAATACTCCCAAAGCAAAGGCCAAAGAGCTAGAAATTGCTAAAGAGCAATTGCAATGGCTAACCGATTCGGTAAATGTTGATGCGCTCACTAAAGAGACGTTGTTAAGCTACAAACTCTACAAACAAAAATTGGAAAACAGTATTGCCGATTATAAATACCGATTGCACAACTATCCCGTTAACCAGATGTTTGGTGCACAATCTGGAAAGCCGTCGTTTATGATAAATATGCATAGAATAGACAATGAAGAAGATGCCAAAGCTTATATTTCGAGGCTAAATGATTTTAATAGATATTTCACCCAATTAGTAGAAAACTTAAAAGAGCGCGAGGCAATTGGTGTTATGCCGCCATTGTTTGTGTATGATAAAGTGATACAAGATTCAGAGAATATTTTAGTCGGACAACCTTTTGATGAAACCGAAACTAAAAGTACGTTGTTGGCAGATTTTATGAAAAAAGTAAACAAGTTGGATGTGCCTGCCGAAACTAAATCTGAATTAGAAAACCAAGCCAGAGAAGCTTTGTTAACATCAGTAAAACCGGCATATAACAGCTTAATCACTTTTGTGAAAGAACAAAAAGGGCGAGCCAATACAGACCATGGCGCGTGGAAATTCCCCGACGGGGATGCGTTTTATAACAATGCGTTGCAGCGCACTACCACAACCAATTTAACAGCGCAAGAAATTCACGACATAGGTTTACGCGAAGTTGAAAGAATACACGCCGAAATGGATGCCATTCGCGAAGCAGTTGGTTTTGAAGGTGATTTAAAAGAGTTTTTTCAATTTATGAAAACCGACAAACAGTTTTATTACAGTGCCGACCAGGAAGGTAGAGATGCTTATTTAGCAGAAGCTGTACACTTAATAGATAGTATGGAGACGCGATTGGACGAAATTTTTATTACTAAGCCAAAAGCCGATTTGATTGTAAAAGCCGTAGAGCCGTTTAGAGAAAAATCGGCTGGAAAAGCGTTTTACAACAGTCCCGCAGCCGATGGGTCGCGACCTGGTATTTACTACGCAAATTTGTACGATATGGAGTCTATGCCAACCTACCAAATGGAGGCTTTGGCCTATCACGAAGGCATTCCCGGGCACCATATGCAATTGGCAATTCAGCAAGAATTGGAAGAAATACCCATGTTTAGGAAATATGGTGGGTACACGGCATATTCGGAAGGTTGGGGTTTATATTCTGAATTTATTCCTAAAGAAATGGGCTTTTATTCAGATCCATATTCAGATTTTGGGCGCTTGGCAATGGAATTGTGGAGAGCCTGCAGATTGGTGGTAGATACGGGAATTCACAACAAAAAATGGACGCGCGAAGAAGGGATTAAATACTATACCGATAATACCCCTAATGCCAAGTTAGATGCTGTAAAAATGGTGGAAAGACATATTGTAATGCCAGGCCAAGCAACAGCCTACAAAATTGGGATGCTAAAGATTTTGGAATTGCGCAAAAAAGCAAAAGACGCTTTGGGCGATAAATTTGATATTCGCGAATTTCACGAAGTAGTACTTACCCAAGGAGCAATCCCGATGAATGTATTGGAAGATTTTGTTGATGAATATATCGCTTCCAAAAACACTGCGAGTTAAAAAAAGACCTTAATTATTTTTAAATACAGCGCAGCCTGCTTAACACGCACAGTTTAAAATATGTACCAAGAAATATAGCATTGTAAAAGGTTAAAATAAATTCTATATTTGAAACTCTCCCCGATTAAACTGCTCCCTGTTACAGATTATTGTAATTAGCGCGATAGTAGCATTTACAATTTTTCAATTATTGTGGTTGCTTGAATTGGTATTGGGATATCATTTATAAATAGAACTGTATTGCCTGTTAGGCGAAATTTGGAGAACTTACCAATATTTGGTACTTTTGAATAAATATTCAAATTATGAGTAAAAACACATCAATATCGCTTGGAAATTATTTTGACCAATTTGTGAGTAGCCAAGTTTCTGCCGGACGTTATAAGAATGTAAGTGAAGTAATTAGAGCTGGACTTCGACTTTTGGAAAATGAAGAAAATAAAGTTATTGCTTTGAGAAACGCAATTCAGGAAGGAATTGACAGCGGAATTGCACATAATTTTGACCCAGATAAGAATCTTCAGGAATTAAAAGCTAGACGAAAAATGAATGGCTAAATATAAACTGACCAATAAAGCAGTTGCAGATTTAAATGGAATTTGGGAGTATACGATTGAAAAATGGTCTGAACAACAAGCTGACAGATATTATCACTTGATATTAGATAGTTGCCAAGACATTGCTAACAACCCTGATTTAGGAAAAACTTACAACGGAATAACCAACGATTTATTCGGACTTAAAACAAGTAAACACATAATTTTTTACCGAAAACGAATTAACCAACCGATTGAAATTATGAGAATTTTACACGAGCAAATGGATTTAAAAAAACAGAATAACTGAATAAAAAACACTACACCCTACAACGGTAACCATTGCACAACCCCTTAATTTTTTAAAAACCTCACCAATATAAGCCGCTTTGAGCGGCTTTATTTTTTGTTCAGGTTATACAACGAGCAATAATTGAGGGTCTTAAAAATGGTGTTATATATTGACGAAACCCCCTCAGCTACTGCAAGCGTCCCGCCCGTGACTATCACACAATTGCTTTATTTGCCATAACCGTCTACACGCGAAAGGCTTACGTAAACGCCGGGTCTAGATTTTGCCTGTAACCTCATGTAAAAACTCACACTTAAAAATATTTTCATAATCTGGAATTATAAAAAAAATATAATTCCGTAACTTGTTGATTATAATCAACATACAATTATGAAAGCACTTTCATCTCCGTTATTTTATTTATGGCTCCTTAGCTTTTTATTTTTTTCGAGCTGCCAAGTTACCTTGGCACCGGCCTATGATCAAGCCATTGTAGATAAGGTTACAGCCAATAGCGAATTGGCAATGCGTTTTTTTGCACAGGTTGATGGAGGTACCGATAGTGCAACTTATAACCTTCGCGAACCAATTTATAACGAATTAATAGGCTCGTTTGAGTCGCTTAAATTACAAGCCAAGGCCCGACCCGTACCCGAAAATGCTGCTTTAGATAAAATAAACGCCTTGTTAGCTTCCAAAGGCACTAGCCCCATAGCTGGCGATTACCCCAGTGCTTTTGCTTTTGAACAAATTGCCGCTACGTTTGCTAAAATGAAAAATACCGATAAAACCCAAGGCTTAAAACCCGTGGTTTTGGAGGCCTTTAAAGGGCAAATTGAAATTTATTTAGATCAGGCAATAACCTACGAAGGTTTTTTAAAAAGATAAAATTATGAGCGAGCAAGTAGCATCAATTATTTCAGAAATTAAAACAATCGCTTCCAATGTTTTAGAAAGAGATATTCAGGAAGTTAGAGGCTTTAGCGAGCGCCAAGTAGAAGCTATTGCCAAACAAACTGCAATAATAAAAAAGGGGGTCGAAAACGGCGAAATAGACGACGATTTACGTGAATTTTTTTTAGACGGATTAGAAGCTATGACCCTTAATTTTGTAAATACTTTAAAAGGAATTCTGGCCGTAACCATAGAAAAATTGTGGAATGCGCTTATTAAATTCATTTATAAGGCCGTGGGCGCAGTAACTTGATAGTTTAATAATTATACTATGGCTAAAGAGTGGTCGGTTTTTATTATTTCTTCCAAAAATAAATTCTGTTCTAATTTAATTTCTTAGTGGTTGTAATCGCAACTGCCTTATATTTCGTAAATTTGCAACTTCGTTTTAAAAAAGTATCATTTCATATTAAATATACTTTATTCATTTAATTTTAGAATAAAGTTCAAGTAACACAACCATGACCAACATTATTTTATTTGGCCCTCCTGGCGCAGGAAAAGGAACACAAGCCGCATTTTTAAAAGAAAAATACAATTTAGTACATATTTCAACTGGCGATGTTTTTCGTTATAATATTAAAAATGAAACTGATCTTGGAAACCTTGCAAAATCTTTTATGGCAAAGGGAAAACTGGTGCCCGATGAACTTACAATCGATATGCTTAGCAACGAGGTTGACAAACACAGCGATGCCAACGGATTTATTTTTGACGGTTTCCCAAGAACCGAAGCCCAAGCCAATGCTCTGGGGCATTTAATGGACGATAAAGACACACAAATTGATGCCATGGTTGCGTTGGAGGTTGATGATGAAGTATTGGTAAAGCGTTTGTTAGACCGCGGAAAAACAAGCGGAAGAGCCGATGATGCAGATGAAAGTATCATTAGAAACCGTATAAAAGTATATTATAACGAAACGGCCATCTTAAAAGATTACTACGAGAAGAAAGACAAGTATTACGGGGTAGATGGCGAAGGAAGTATTGAAGAAATTACCGAGCGTTTAAGTAAGGTAATAGATAGTTTGTAGTTGAGGTAACTCAATAAAGCAAATTCACAATTCAACAACAAAACAATGACTGAAGGCAATTTTGTAGATTACGTAAAAATCCATGTTACTTCTGGAAAAGGAGGGCAGGGAAGTAGGCATATGCGAAGGGAAAAATACATCCCTAAAGGGGGTCCCGATGGTGGTGATGGAGGTCGTGGCGGACACGTAATTGTAAAAGCAAACAAAAACCTTTGGACACTCTATCACTTAAAATTTAAACGACACTTTAAAGCCGAACACGGAGGTGCTGGAAGCAAACAAACCAGTACGGGTGCCGATGGCGCCGATGTGTATATTGAAGTACCCCTTGGTACTGTTATTCGCGATAAAGAAACCGAAGAAATTCTATTTGAACTCACCGAGGATGGCGAAGAAAAAGTTGTTGCCAAAGGCGGGCGCGGCGGATTAGGGAATGCGCATTTTAAATCTTCTACAAACCAAACTCCTCGTTACGCCCAACCCGGCGAAGAAGGAGAGGAAGTTGATATTATTTTAGAATTAAAAATACTTGCCGATGTTGGATTGGTAGGATTTCCCAACGCAGGTAAATCTACATTGCTATCGGTTATTACAGCTGCCAAACCCAAAATTGCCAATTACGAATTTACCACCCTAAAACCCAATTTGGGCATAGTTGAATATCGCGATTTTAAAACTTTTGTAGTTGCCGATATCCCCGGAATTATCGAGGGCGCTGCCGAAGGAAAAGGAATTGGTCATCGCTTTTTACGCCATATTGAACGCAACTCAACCCTATTGTTTTTAATTCCTGCCGATGCGCCAGATATTAAAGAACAATATGAAATTTTAGTTGACGAATTACGCCGTTACAACCCACAACTTTTAGACAAAGAGCGCCTAGTAGCCATTAGTAAAAGCGATATGCTAGACGATGAGCTAAAATCCGAAATGAAAAAAATTCTCGATAAAGAATTTAAAAACATTCCGTATTTGTTTATCTCATCGGTAGCTCATCAAGGCTTAACTGAGCTAAAAGATAAACTTTGGGCAATGCTCAACTAAAGCAAATTTCAGGGCCAGTATAGTCGAAATAAGGTCGCTGAGCGTCGGTAGCTTAAACAAGTTCACTGAGCGTCATTAAACCCCTTTTTTGCCAAACACTGCCGCATAAAACTACTTACCACCCATCAAATGTTTCACTTTTTAAAGTGAAAAAACATTTCACTTCACAATACAATAATTTCAAGGATAAAATTTAGGCGTTCACATCATAATTGCTCGTGGAGCGGTATGTTCCGTTAATTTAGAGTCTGTAAAAATACCTGATCAGTGTTTACCAGTTTGAAATATTAATCCTAAAAATTACGAGTTATGAAAACGCTATTTATTTCTATTTTATTATGCTTAACCGCAGCGGTAATCAGTGCCCAGGAGGTAACCTTACTAGATGAAACGCGGTTGTTTTACGCACCTTTAAATGTTGCTGTTACCCAAGATGGCGACAGTTATATTTACAAAATTAAAGAGAGCCACTCTCGCCAGTTCGCCCGTGACCCCATTGGGTTTATGAATGCAAATTTTGACATTCAAAATTTTATTGCGCACACAGCAGACAAAAATTACAATACTTATTTGGTAACTATTAGTAGTGCCGATGGTACTTTGGAGGCAGATTTTAATAAAGACGGCCAATTGCTTGAAACCCGCCAATACTTTAATAATGTACTACTTCCATCAAAAATTAGAAACGATGTATTTAAAAATTTTCGAGGTTATACTTTGACTAAAGCAAAATATTCTGCGCGCACCAAAGGCGAGATTTTGGCCAAAGCCATTTATAAACTTAAACTTGAAAACGGAAAAAACAAACAAACTATAAAAATTGATGCCAGAGACAGTGGCGTTGGGGTTGCTGTTAATTGAAAACAAAATGTAGTTTGGAGTTGCTAAAAAGACCGTCAGGGAATAATTGTTCTGAGGGTCTTTTTATCGGTTTTTGGGTCTCTAATTATAGTTTGGAAAAAGTTTAGACCACAATTTTTTTAAATATATTTACCTGTAAAGCACAATTTTATAACCCTCAGTAAACAGCTAATCATGATTAAAGCACTTGTAATAGACGATGAAGAGCTCGCCCGTAAAAGGGTGCTCTACCTGTTAAAACAAGTGCCCGATGTAGTGGTTTTGGGCGAATGTGCCAACGGTAAAAACGCCATTCGCGATATCGATGAAAAGCGTCCCGATTTAATATTTTTAGATATTAATATGAAGGATATGAACGGTTTTGAAGTGCTAAAAAAAATAAACCTCTCGCCAAAACCCATCGTTATTTTTGTTACAGCTTATGACAATTATGCGCTAAAAGCATTTGATGTTGATGCGTTCGATTTTTTGTTGAAACCTTTTAAAGACGAACGGTTTTTTAGAACAATTGAAAAGGTTCGAAAAATTTCGGCAAATGAAGCAGACGAAAACTTTGAAAAACGCTTTATCGAACTTTTTAATTTATACAAAAGCAAATCGCAAAAAGCTGCTGCTCTAAACAAATTACCCGTTAAACAGGGCAATAAAACAATTCTTATCAACCCAAATGATATAATGTATATTTCAGCATCGGGTAGTTATGCCGAAATTTTTGTTGAGGATAAAAAGTACGTGCTACGCGAAACTTTAAATAATTTATGCGAACTCTTAGATAGTAATAAATTTATTCGAGTGCACAGATCGAGCATTGTAAATCTGCAGCACATAAAAGAAATAGTACATTCAGAGTTTTCTGAAATTGATGTTAGAATGTGCGATAATTCACTGTTGCGAATAAGCAAATCGCACAAAAAAGAATTCCTAAAAAAAGTGGGAATATGAAGAAAAATTACAATATAAAAAAGAAATATATAGACCTTAAACTAATACTCCTGTTAGCTGGGTTTTATGCGTTGTTCGATTTGGTTTTAATTGCTAAAACGGCCTATATGCAGGTGTTTGGTATGGAGGTTCGGAAGGATTTTTCGTGGTTGCGATTCTTAATAGATAACCTGCTTTTTGACTATATAATTGTGGTGAGTTTTATGACTCTAATCGCTATAAGTACCAAGCGGTTTCTTCGTAAAAACTATTCGTGGACAAAAATTATTTTAACCCATATTTTATTTTCATTGTTAATTGGGATTGTGATAAGATTAGTGGTAGACCTGTATTATATTCTTTTAGGCGAAATAACATTTGCCCAATATGATTTTGAACGTAGTATATTTCGGTTTATGTACGTAATAGACCTCAATTTTCTAATCTACTTTGCCATGGTCTTTATTATTTACACGTATTACTATGTAAAAGAAGTAAAAAAGGCCGAAAAGAAACAAGGTAAATTAGAGGCGCAATTAGTACGTACCCGTATGAAAATGCTCTCTTCGCAATTACAGCCCCACTTTCTATTTAATACGCTAAATTCAATTTCGGTATTAACAGATATTGATGCCGGGAAGGCAAAGGATACAATTGCCGATTTAAGCGATTTTTTAAGAGAAATTCTATATGATAACGACAGGAACCGCATTCCGTTAGAAAAAGAACTTCGTATTTTAGAATTCTATCTCAATATTATTAAAGTTCGATTTTCAGACCATTTAAAAATAACGACTCTAATAGACCAATCGTTACTTCATAAAATGGTGCCATCACTTTTATTACAACCAATTATCGAAAACTCAATAAAACACGGTTACAACCTAAACCACACCGACTTAGCGATTGTTGTGAATATTTATTCTGAAGGGAAAAAATTAATCATTAAAACCGAAAACAATGGTGCTCCCGTTGAGGTAAGCCATAAACTATTGCTAAAACGCGGCATGGGGCTGTCTAATATTAATGATAGACTACACAACCTTTACGGCGATAATTATTTTTTTGAGGTAAGAAATAAAATTGACGGTTCGGGGGTTGAAACTATAATTGAAATCCCGATAAAAAATTGAATAAAATAGTTTTAAAATCATAGTGTAATTACAGCTTTATTTTTAATATTTTAACCTTTCATAAATTTCATTTCTTTGGTTTTTGCGTATTTTTAGTGAAAAGAAATTGTGATGAAATTCCTTTCAATATTATTCCTTAGTTTGTTTATTGTGTCCTGTGGCGCCACTGTGGCTGTGGATTATGACAGCCAAATAAATTTTTCAAAATACAACAGCTACAACTATTATCCAACCATTGAGTCTGGATTAAATGAATTGGATAATAACCGAATAGTTAAAATTACCGATAGCCTTTTGCAACAGCGCGGGTTTGTAAAAAGTGAAACTCCGCAGTTGTATGTTAATTTCTTTGCGCGCGAAAGTGTTTCAAAATCACGAAATACTATTGGCATTGGCATTGGCGGGGGCGGCGGAAACGTTGGTGTTGGGGTTAGTGGCGGAATTCCAATTGGCGGTAGAGTAATTAACCAACAATTTACGTTAGATTTAATAGACGTTAAAAAAGATGATTTAGTTTGGCAAGCCGTAGTAGATGACGAAATTAAAGAACGCGCCACCCCGCATCAAAAAGAAGCTTATTACTACTCGATAATCAAAAAAATACTGTCTAATTTCCCACCAAAGACCAAATAGTTAGTTTGAAATCACTTGCTTTTTTAGTATTCCTTTTACCAGTAGTGTTTTACGCTCAAACCAACTACCAACAAGCCGAAGATTATTTTAAACAAGATAATTTCGGCAAAGCAAAACCTATTTTTGAAACCTTCTTAAAACAAAACCCCAATCATAAAAAAACACGTGAATATTTGGGCGACATTGCTGCTCATAGTAATGATTGGGACACGGCTATTTTATATTACAAAGGCTTAGTAAATGATGATAAAAACAACGCTAATTACCATTTTAAATACGGCGGTGTTTTAGGCATGAAAGCTATTTCTATAAGCAAAATACGCGCGGTAACGTATATAGGCGAAATTAAATACCACTTACAACGCGCCACCACACTCAACCCTCAACATATTGAAGCGCACTGGGCATTGGTAGAATTTTATATTCAACTTCCAGGAATATTTGGGGGAAGTGAAAAAAAGGCTATTCAATATGCAAACCATTTGGGTACAATTTCGGCTGTGGATGGGTACCTCGCCAACGGCTATATTGCCGAATACACAAACAGACCAAAAGACGCCGAGTATAATTATAGAAAGGCAATTGAAGTTGGTGGCTCTCCACATACATACGATAAACTGTCGGGTTTTTATAAAAAGAACAAACAGCCAAATAAAGCCATGGAAGTAGCGTCAAGTTCATTAAAAAAACACAACCGCAACCAGCTTAATTACCAAATAGGTAAAATAGCTGCACAGTACAATATTAAGCCGCATTACGGCATTGAGTGTTTAAACCAATATCTGGCCAATTATACTGTAAAAGATGGGGTGCCAAAAGATTGGGCGTACTATCGATTGGCGCAGATTTATAAAAATTTGGGTAAAAAGGAAATCGCACTTAGGTGGATAAATAAAGCCTTGCTTGCCCGAGCCGATTTTAATGAAGCAGCAAAAGAAAAATCGCTTATTTTAGCGATGTAATTCTGAATTGTGAATTCATATTTCAGAATTAGAAAAAGTATCTTTGCCTTAGTTTACGTTAAAAATGATTTGCACGGTACAAGTAGCAAATTGAAATCTGAATCTATTTTATGAGAATTCATTTTATAGCAATAGGCGGCAGCGCAATGCACAACCTCGCCTTAGCATTACATCAAAAAGGAGATATAGTAACCGGAAGCGACGACGAAGTTTTTGAACCATCAAAAAGCAGGTTGGAGAAAAAAGGTTTATTGCCCGAAAATGAAGGCTGGTTTCCCGAAAAAATTACTTCTGAAATTGATGCAGTAATTCTTGGAATGCACGCCAAAGCCGATAACCCCGAACTTTTAAAAGCGAAAGAATTAGGCTTAAAAATTTATAGCTATCCCGAATTTCTTTACCAACAATCAAAACATAAAACGCGCGTGGTTATTGGAGGCTCCCACGGAAAAACAACCATAACATCCATGATTCTTCACGTAATGAATTATCACGATAAAGATGTAGATTATATGGTTGGCGCCCAATTGGAAGGATTTGATACCATGGTGAAAATTACCGAGGATAACGATTTTATGGTAATTGAAGGCGATGAATACCTATCGTCTCCCATTGATCGCAGACCAAAATTTCACCTTTATAAACCAAATATAGCGTTGCTTAGTGGAATTGCTTGGGACCATATAAATGTATTCCCAACCTATGAAAATTACGTAAAACAGTTTAAAATTTTCCTAACAGAAATTACCAATGGGGGTGCAATTATTTACAATGAAGAAGATGCTGAAGTTAAACGCGTAGTACAAGAAGCAACCAACCCAATTAAGAAATATCCCTATAAAACGCCCGAATACAGCGTTGAGGACGGCACTACGCTTTTAGAAACGCCCGAAGGCGCAATGCCTGTTGAAATTTTCGGGAAACACAATTTAAACAACCTTGAAGGCGCCCGATGGATTTGCCAATTGATGGGGGTTGACGCCAATGATTTTTATGAAGCTATTGCTACGTTTAAAGGCGCAAGCAAACGCTTAGAAAAAATTGCCGAAACCAGTACTGCAGTGGCATTTAAAGATTACGCGCATTCGCCAAGTAAAGTAAAAGCAACTACACAAGCGGTAAAAAACCAATTCCCCAATAGAAAATTAATTGCCTGTTTGGAGCTTCATACATACAGTAGCTTAAACCCTGAGTTTTTAAAAGAATACAAAAAAACGCTCGATGCTGCAGATAGTGCCGTCGTGTTTTATTCGCCACACGCGGTTATGATTAAACAGCTCGAAGAAATTAAAGGCGAACAAATTGAAGCAGCTTTTAACAGGGAAGATTTAGTAGTGTTTACCAATCCATCCGACTTTAAAACCTATTTGTTTTCGCAGGATTATAAAGATACTTGCCTGCTTTTAATGAGTAGCGGTAATTATGGCGGTTTAAATTTTGAAGAGGTAAAAGAGTACTTAAAATAAATAATTGCTAAACAGTTAGCGATAAATATTTTCGATAAATGCAGAATCTTTTTTGCGAGAATTTTTAATTAGCTCCATTTTCGCACGTTGAAAATCTGTGTGATTTTTGTCTTGAGATAGTTTAAACTTTCCCTCCCAATTTGTGATTTCAATTTCGAAAGCTTGAATATAATTTATCAGTTTTTCCATGTTATGATTGTCCATTTTTAAACTATACTTTTGGTTTTTGCCCTCCAGAAAATCAGTCATATCAACTAGGGTTTTTTTGGCTTCTTCGGCATTGCGAATAAGCTTTAGTTTTCCTGTAACGTGAACTTTAATATAGTTATACGTTGGTAGTTGCGGCGTAGTATAAACGCTTGGTGAAATATAAGTATCTGGCCCGTTAAAAACAGCCGTAACAATAGCATTTTCGAGCAAAGTTTCCATCTGTGGATTGCTACGGTCTACGTGAGCTACAAGTCTTTTTATATTTTCATTATAGATAAAAGGAATGTGGGTAATATAAGGTCTTCCATTTTTAGCGGTTATCAATGTACCCAATGGGAAATTTTTAACTACCGAAATCATTTTCTCAATGTCGTGCGATTGGTGGTGTGGCGGTGGATACATGTATTTTATTATTTTAATTTAAGGATTTCTAATGAATTTTTAGATGAATTCATCTTCGTATTTGAATATCTTAAATTTAAATAAAATTGACTTAAACCTTGGCTGTTAGCGATTTAAAAAATACAAACCCAAAACCTAAGAAAAGCATTAAGTGAAAAGGGAAAAGTCCAAAATCGCCACCTTGGTCGCCAACAATAAATGCACTGTACATTCCGAAGGCGAAGTAGAGCATTAAAATTCCTTCAAAGATTACATTTTTCGAAATATTGGATGATAAGTATTTGTTGCGTGTCCAGCTGTTATTTAAACTTCCGACGTTAAATTTCGGTGTGCGAATAAATTCACTTTTTTTACCCAGATGTCCTTCCAATACAGCAATAGAATTGTGGAATGAAAAGCCCATTGCAATTGAAAAGAAAGCAAAAAACATAACAGAATATTTCAGAAAGTGTTTAATTCCGCTCCCGTAAATCGTTTTATAAGTAAACCAGTAACAAACAAAAAATATCACTGTGCTTATCACAAAAAAACTCATTGCAAAGAAATATATTTTTAAATGGTCGTATTCATTTTTAATGTACAACATTGGGATGCTTAATATTGCAACAATAAGTACATTTAAAAACATGGTGCTATTGAGTAAATGTAAAAAACTGTGAATTTTAGTTTTAAAACTTACATTTTTACTTTTAAACACCCGCTTGGCCATTTTTTGAAAATTCTCTGCGCCGCCTTTGTTCCACCTAAATTGTTGCGAGCGTGCAGCACTTATTACAATAGGCAATTCGGCTGGGGTTTCTACATTTTCAAGGTATTTAAACTTCCAGTTTTTTAGTTGTGCGCGATAGCTAAGATCTAAATCTTCGGTTAAAGTATCGCCTTCCCAATTGCCGGCATCTATAATACACGCTTTGCGCCACACCCCAGCAGTGCCGTTGAAATTAATAAAATGACCTTTACTATTTCGGCCAACCTGTTCCAAAGTAAAATGTGCATCTAATGCAAAAGCTTGCACTTGGGTTAGGAGGGAATAGTCTTTATTTAAATGGCCCCATCGGGTTTGTACTACCCCTATATTTTTATCTGTAAAATGTGGAATAGTGCTTTTTAACCAGTTTTTCTTCGGCAGGAAATCGGCGTCAAAAATTGCAATAAACTCGCCTTTTGCAGTTTTTAATCCTTCTTTTAAGGCACCTGCCTTAAAACCTGTCCTGTCGGTACGGGTAATGTGTTGAATGTCTAAACCCGTTTGTTGAAGTAACCCAATATGTTTTGCTGTAATTTTTAAAGACTCGTCTGTGCTGTCATCGAGCACCTGAATTTCGAGTTTGTCTTTTGGATAATCAATTGCTGCAATGTTGATAAGCAGCCGTTTCATTACATAATATTCGTTATAAACGGGAAGTTGAATAGTTACGTACGGAACTTCTTTAAGATTATTAAAATTATAAGCTGAATCTTTTTTAGAATTTCTTCGAGCGTTTAAGTAATTAAAAAGCAAGTTGAGTTGCGCCAATGCGTACATAAAAATAAGCAGTAACGCGATGGAATAAATAACAATGATTATAGATTCTAAAATCACTTTTTAAAACTGTATTTAAAGATCCAAGTTAGGATTTTGACGCCTGCAAATATAGCACCTTTTACAGTTCCTGAAACTTTTGAAACGCCAATTCGGTTTTTGTATTTTACAGGAATTTCGGTGTATGAATATTTCTTTTTTAAAGCTTTTAGCTGCATTTCTACGGTCCAGCCATAGGTTTTGTCTTCCATATTTAAGGCGAGCAATTTGTTGTATTTTATTGCTCGAAACGGACCTAAATCTGTAAATTTTGAATTAAAAAATAGCGCCATTAGTTTTGTTGCCAATCCGTTACCAAATCGCTGTGGAAAGGTCATAGAGCCAGCTTCACGTAAAGCTTTAACGCGTGCTCCCACCACAAAGTCTATATTACCTTCAATAATTGGGGCTACTATTTTGGTTAATTCGGCGGGATAATCGCTGTAATCTCCATCGAGAAAAACAATAATTTCGGGATGCTCTTTGTAGTCTAAACTTGCTATATACTGCATTCCTTTTAAACACGCGTTACCATAACCAGCCTTTGGTTCAAAAAGTACGGTAGCGCCAGCACTTTTGGCTACTTGCGCCGTAGTATCTGTTGAATTGTTATTTACTACAATTATTTCGGAAACAATTTCGGGGATTTCGGCAATCACCTTTGCAATGGAAGCTTCTTCGTTATAAGCAGGGATAATTACCTTTATGTTTTTCTTCATTTAGAATTTTAGGTTAGTCGCTAAAAGTCTTGAAAACTTTGGGGTCTTCAAAAAAAAATTACGACTTGCGAATTTCAGAAAAATAATTGACAATCTGTTGGATAGAGTTGCTTTGGGTGTTTTCAATTTTGTAGATTTATTTATTTACGTAATTCAATAAATCTACATCATTCCCCAGTAGGATTTCATTGCTATTTATACGGTTTTTCAAGGGTCCATTTTCTAATTTTAGTACACCACGTGGACAAACAGCGGCACAAATACCGCAGCCAACACAACTTGACCGAACTATATTTTCACCTTTTTGAGCGTAGGCTCTAACATCGATACCCATTTCGCAGTAGGTTGAGCAATTACCGCAGCTAATGCATTGGCCTCCGTTTGTTGTAATTCTAAATTTTGAAAAAAGTCTTTGTTGAAATCCTAAAATTGCAGCCATAGGGCATCCAAATCGGCACCAAACTCTATTTCCAAAAATAGGGTAGAAGCCCACGCCAATGACCCCGCTAAAAAGCGCCCCGATAAAAAACCCATAACTCTGTCTAAGAATTTCGGCGTTAAATAAAAACAGTTGTACCCCCGAAAAAAAATGGAGTGCAATGAGTGCAATTATTATTACGAAATACCCAATGGCTCCTAATTTTGCATCTTTTTGTAATTCTTCTCTTTTAAATATAAAGGTTGCGACAAAGACTAAAGTTAAGATTATTGCAACTGCAATAAGAAATACATCATTTGTAAGCCAATATTTAGAGCTGTCATCACCCAAATAACTATGTATTACTGCAGTTGTCATTAATACAACAAAAACTAATACACTGTGTACCACCCACCGCTCAATTTTCCAAGCTATTTGTCTTTTGTCACTTAAGTGCCTAAAAGGGTCGCCAGCAGTTTCGGCCAAGCCGCCGCAGCCACAAACCCACGAACAATACCAGCGTTTACCATATTTGAAAGTTAAAATAGGAGTGATTATAAATATAGAAACGATACCAAAAATTAGTAGTGCCAATCCAATATCGCCTGCCGAAATAAACGCATCGACCCTATACTGCTCGAAGTTGTAATAATTTAATGGCCAAATATTTTTTAAATCGTAATAGGGGAGAGAAAAGGTATCGCTATTTAATCGCGCCATAAGTTCGGGGATTAAAAATGCAAAACCCAGTTGGAAAAACATTACGGAGTACGTACGAAGTTTTTCGTATTTATTGTGTTTGTATTTTAAAATAAACTTTATTCCAAAGGCTAAAATAGCGAGGGTATAAAGGGTGCCGTATAAAAACCACTGACTCGCAGGACCGCCATTAAGAAATTTACTCAAGGGGTCAAAAAGTGCGACCATGCCACTGTTTTCGCCGTTTTCATTTAATCCCAAATATTGGGGGAACCAATAGAGTACAACATAAAATAAGGTTAGCGCAATCCCCAGAATCCAAGCCCAAAACCCGCGTGAAGTAAGCGACTTAAAATAAACTCCGTTGTTTTTAATCCCAGAAGGAGTGTTTGCATATTCGGCAATTGCAAACCATACTGTTCCACCGCCAATGGCAATAAGAGAAAGTGTTAGCCATAAGGTTTTATGTGGAAATTGAAGATTGAATAAAGCCAGGATTAAAACCATAACCCCCAACAACCCAATAAACGAAGCAATTTTTTGTTGGGTATTTATTGTTTTTGGCGGCTCCCCAGTTAAAGCCATATTTCTTTGAACAGTACTCATAACTTAAACAATTACAGGTTGGTTAGCAAAAGCTGCTTGAATTTCTTTTTCATAATTTTTAAAGAATTCAGGGTCGAAATTGGCTTGTTTTAAATTTTTAATCACGTAATCTACATTGCGTTTTTCATTAAGCCAGGCGTCAAAGACTTCGTGCTTCATCCGGATTCCGAAAGTGTTTATTCCTAAAAATGCGTTGGTGTTTTTATTATAGGAAACTGTTAAAAATGGCAAACCACTGTCGCACTTCCAGTGAAATTGTGCTTCAAAATTTTCTCGTCTTTCTGCCGAAAATACCCAACCATAAGTTTGATATTCAATATCGAAAAACTTTGCGCTGTTAAACCAGTTGCCTGGCTTATATTCTAAGGTGTTACCACAAATGGTTTGCGCAACTGTTTCGCCCATCATGCGGCCGGTATACCACACCGCTTCTACGGGCGGCCGTAAACCAATAGGCTCGCGTTGCTGTGCACAATCGCCTATGGCATAAACATCTTTGATATTCGTTTCTAGGTTTCGGTTTACTAAAATCCCCCTATCTGTTTCAATTTTAGAGGATTTTAAAAATGAAATATTCGGTTTAACGCCTGTTGTTATCCCAACTACGTTGCAGGGTATTTCATCTCCATTATTTGTGATTACAGATTTTACATTACCGTGATTATCACCAACTATTTTGTCTAATTGGGTATTATGCTGAAGATTTACTCCGTGCGAGACTATATGTTGCGAAAGTAATTTTCCGTCATTAATCGGTAATACATTGGTCCAAAATGCAGGTTCGCGAATAAGCATGGTAACTTCAATATTTCGGGTGCGAAGCATTTCGGCCATTTCAACACCAATCAAACCTCCGCCAACAATTACGGCACGCGGGCACACTTTGTTATTGGGTGCATTTTTTTCTAATTTTTCTAAATCTTGTTTTGAAATTAAGCCTTGAACACCATTTAATTCTAAGCCTTCCCAACCAAATGTGTTGGTAACAGAGCCTGTTGCAATAATAAGTTTATCGTAAACTAAAGTCTCGTTGTTTTTAAAACGCAGCGTCTTGCTATCTGTATCCACAGTTTCGACGTATGCATTAATTAAGTTTAGTCTATTTTTCTCCCAAAACCACGATTCGTATGGTTCAATGTCTCGCCACCGCATATGCCCCATATACACATACATCAGGGCCGTACGCGAAAAAAAATAATCTGTTTCGGCAGAAATTATTGTAATTTTTTTATTGGAAAGCTTCCTGATATGTCGCGCCGCGGTAATACCTGCAATTCCGTTGCCTATTATAACAATATGCTCCATAGTTGAGTTGAAATTATTTAAGAATTACACAGCTTACCGAATAATAAGTTTTTATGTGTTTTAAGCTACCGCTATTTATTCTATAAAAAAAGGGGCGATGCGTAGCACACCATGAGTTACTACCTATTTTCTTTCATCTGTTGCAAATAATCTTTAGCAATAGCTGTTTTTTGTTCATCGGTAAATACTTTTCCAGCTAACTGAAAAAAACTGTGCTCTTCGTCTTCTAAATGGTGCTCAACTTTATCGCATAATTGTTTAGCGAAAACCAGCCAAGCAGGCGAGTCCAAATCGGTATCGTCAATTTTTTCAATTAATTCATCCATTTCGTGATGCTCTGCAATTCCGTGTCTTGCGTGCTCCTGCATCATATCGTTATGAATTAACGGCGCGTAAAATGTGCGCTCTTCGGCATCGGCATGAATTTTTAATTCGTGCTTCAGTTTCTCCCACATTTCTTTTCTCCCTTTTGAGTCGCCAGTAGTAGAAGTAACTAATCGGCAAAGTTCGCGTTGTTTGTCGTGGTCTTTTCTTATAGCTTCAAAAATGTTCATAACGGTTGGTTTTTAAATTTTGTAATTACAATATCCTAAAAATAAAGGAAAGTAGCGAATATCTTAAGGGAGTTACTAGTTAAACTTTTCTTATAGTATGCTTTAAAGACCAGTTTAAACCGAATAATTGCCGTCCAATCCTTTAATATTTTTTGAGTAGTAATTATACAGTGCTTTCGAATCTGCACCCAAACGTTTTTTTGCGTGAATTGCCCAAAAGTGATATTGTAAATTTAAAATGCCTTTTTGCTTGTACAATCTTGCCGAAGTTGTAACTTTTTGGGGGAGAACAACAAACTTTTTTCGTTTGTAAATTTCGTCTATCATTATGTTGTCTTCATAAATAATATAGTCTTCATTATATCCACCTATTTCGTTAAATAGTGCTTTTGAAATAAACAGACTTTGATCGCCGCCGCGGCAAATTTTCCAGTTAAAACGAGTACACCATCCAGCAAGTTTTAGCCACCAATGATTGCTATTAAATTTCATCCTAAAACAACCTGCCTGAGTGCCTTGGGTGATTTGCGACATTATATATTTGTCAAAATGTTTGGGAGGTGACGTATCTGCGTGTAAAAAGTACAACACATTACTGTTAGCGTGTTTAGCGCCAAAATTCATTTGTTTTGCACGCCCTTTTGCTGAAGTAATTAATTGAATAGTAAATGTAGCCTGCTTTGGATTAACATTGTTTTTGATAAAATTTGAAATAATCCCTACAGTGCCATCAATACTACCGCCATCAACCAAAATAATTTCTACGCGATACTTGTCCGATATTTTTTGAGTTAATTCCTCTAAAACATCGTGAATAATTGGTGCTTCGTTTAAAACGGGTATTATTACTGAAAGCATAAAAAATTTGGTTGTATTTATTTTTCGGTTAAGCTCAACAAGATTTTATGGGACTAGTTGCTGCTGTTTAATTTCCAATTGTAATTTTTAAAAGAAATATTGGCGTTAGGATCAATTTTAATATCCGAAAATTGGTTTATATAGCCAATTACATCGGTTTTACCATTTACTTTAAAATCGTTTTTATACCAGTCAAAAATTGAAGAAAGTCGCGCCGAATTTTCGGAAATTTCGTTTTCTGTACTATCGATAAATTCTTTAGTTACGGTGTTTAGTTGCTCGTTAATTTTTGAAGCGGTATAGGCTTCATTTAAAAGTTTTGGGCACGAAATAGATGCACAATTTATGGCGAAGTGGATTCGGGGTTCGTTCATTTTTCGAAGTATTCCGTTTTCAATTCCACCAAGAGACAGCATTTTATCGCCAATGGCAACCCGCCCTTTGGTCCATGGGCTGTCAATATCTTTTATGCTGTTTACGGGATAGTTTTCTACAATTAAACGTATCGTGGCAGCGTTGTACAGGTTTATATAATAGGCGAGAAGCTCTTGTACGCTCCAATCTTGGTTTGGGTTTTGTTTTGAAAGCATTTTTAGATATGCTTCTAACTGCGGTAAATTGGCCGAAAATCCTTGATAGTTTACCAAGCCATTTGGTTGAACGTGCTGTTTTAAAAGTTGGTCCCACTGCGAGTGATCAACAATTTGAGTATTGGACGAAGTTGAAGTTAGTTGTGAGTCTACCTTTTTTATAGGTTGCCCGTGGCTACTAAAACCCGCAGCCGAAATTAAATTACAAGCCTGAACAGAACATACAAGTAAAAATGCTGTAATAATGTTAATTATCAATTTCATTTAAGTAAGATTTTGTCTTTTTAACCCTAAAAAATATCACTTTTTGGTTTTTACAGGATGGAGGGACTGATTAACAAAATCTTTTGGAAATTTATCATCACCCTCAAAACCAAGTTCAATATCCCTTCCGTCATGTGGCACATGGCTTGTGTTGAAAAGATAATCCCAAATACTTAAACTTATTCCAAAATTAACACCGTATTGTGTGTTTTTTGGCAAAACCTTAGCGTGGTGCCAAATGTGCATTTTTGGATTGTTAAAAACATATTTTAAAATACCGTAATCCCACCCTAAGTTTGCGTGATTTAAATGGCCAATGGTAAGTGCTGTAAAATGTACAATTGCAACAGCTTCAACATTAAAACCGCCAATGATGGCAAGCGGTATGTAAAGAATAGATTTGTAAACAACAGGTTCCATCCAATGGTATCGCAAATGTGCTGCAAAGCCCATTTCTTTTACCGAATGATGAAGCTTATGGAAATTCCAAAGAAAGGGCGAGTAATGCAAAAGTCGATGGGTATTCCATTGAACAAAATCGGTCACCAAAAAGAAAATTAAAAGGCCCACCCCAAAAGGCAAAGTGTTTAAGTCTACCAGCTGAAAATCTGATAGCTTTAATCCCACAATGGATAATAAATCATTAAATAGTTCGGCTGCTGTGTTTGACAGAAAAATAAGTACGATTAAGTTCAGCAAAAAGAAATTGAAAAACATATAAAATGTATCCAACCAAAAGTCTTTTCTAAAAATTTTTTGATTTTTCCGCCACGGAAATAACAACTCCAGCGCCCAAACAACCAAGGAAACTAAAATTAATCCGTAGAAGTAATTTTCCCAATGAAAATGGGTTATTTCTTGCCACAAATAATTAAAATACCCAGTGTACGAGTTTTTAAATATTTCGAAATACTTGTTCAATTATTACATTTTACGGTATTAGACGCACAAATAGTTTTAAATTACAATTGCTTAATTAAACTTGTAAAAAGTGTAATCATATTAGGTTCGGCTTTGGCTGCCATGGCAATAATTTCTTCAATGTCCACCGGTTTCAGGTTTTCGGGGTCACACTCATCTGTTAATATAGAAACAGCGGCAACTGGTAACCCTAAATGATTGGCCACAATAACTTCGGGTACGGTGCTCATACCTACAGCATCGGCACCAATTATTTTTAAATATCGATATTCTGCTCGAGTTTCTAACTGCGGGCCTACAACACTTGCATACACACCTTTGTGCAATTTTATACCGTTCTCTTCTGCAATTTGCTCAAGTTTTTGATTAATTTGGGGGTTGTACGGAGCACTCATATCTACAAATCGTTCGCCCATTTTTTCAACCCCACGGAAGGCAAGCGGCGAATTACCTTGTAAGTTAATATGGTCGTCAATAAGCATTATTTCACCTTTTTTAAAGTTGAAGTTTATAGCTCCAGAAGCATTGCTTATTAACAAGTGTTTTATTCCCAAAAGGTGCATTACCCGTACGGGAAATGTAACATCGGTTAGGGAATATCCCTCATAAATATGAAAGCGACCTTGCATTAAAATCACTTTTTTACCTGCTAAGGTGCCGTAAATTAATTTTCCTTTGTGAAATTCTACGGTTGCAGTAGGAAAATTTGGAATGTGGTTGTAACTCACTTCGGCAATAATATCAACGTTTTCGATTATTTTGTCTAGGCCTGTGCCTAAAATAATACCCACTTCTGGATTTTCAAACCCTCGTTGTTGTAAATAGGCTACTGCTTCTTCTATGTATTTTATTGATGTCATAATTATAAAAAGTTTTTATCTAAATAAGGAGGTAAAAGGTGTTGAAAGGCATCAATTTCTTTTACATCTTCAAAGTAATCTATATCGTTTCGTTTGTCTAATAAAACGTAGTTTTCGTCTTTTAAATTGGCTAAAGTGTCACTTAGAACAGTACTTGTACCCCAGTTTTTATTTTGAAATATTTCGGAAATTAAACTTTTCATCCCCAGTAAATAATACCCGCCATCGGTAGCAGGACCAATAACTGTGTTCGATTTGTTTAAGGTGTCAAAAGCATTTTCTAAATCGTTTTGTGATAAGTCGTACATGTCGCTGCCAATTATAATCGCTTTTTCGTAACCCGAAGAAAATATTTCGGCAAAGGCATTTTTCATTTTTTCGCCCAAATGGTCTCCAGATTGTAGTTTCTTTTTAAATATGTCTTTATTCCAAATATCGTTTTTCACTATTGTTTCAGAATAAAAAACAAATTTATCTACTTGTAAGTTTTTGGTTATTTCAACGGTGTGATTTAAAAGAAATTTATAAATTTTTAAAGCGCTTTCGTCACCCACGGTTTTAGCCAAACGGGTTTTTACTTTTCCCAATTGGGGGTTGCGGGTGAAAATAATTAACGCCTTTTTTGATGTGGGATAATAAAAGTCTTTGGCCATTTCGGCATTTGTAGTTGTGTTTTTTGAAGTAGATAAAGCCATTTGTTAAAACTAAATTTTAATATTTTATGTTGCCGTTTTTTAAGTATTGGCTCCAATGTTTTGAAAAACCGTGAATATTTTCAGTTTTTTCGCCCTTTGAATTAACGATTGGAAATTCTTTATTCTTCCAATTAAAAATGCCACCGTATAAATTTCTAACCTTTGTAAACCCTGCCTGTTGTAGCTTTTCGCCAATTTTTTCAGACCGTATTCCCAAGGAGCAATACACGACAATTAGAGCGTTTTTATCTGCGGTTTTAAGTTTTTTATCGTCTATTGAAAAATTGTTATAGCCAATAAAATAAGCATTTTGTAAACGACTTGTTTTGAATTCGTCGGCTTCGCGGGCATCTAAGATTAGTATGCTGTCATTAAGTTGAAGCGCTCGTAATTCTTCCACTGAAATATATGAAACACTATGAGAATTGTGTTGTTTTAGCAGGCGGTCAATAGATTTTTGACTCACTGCCGAAACAGCGTTTAAAACACCTAAAATGACGAAAACGATAATTTTCATGGAGTAAATACGAACGTAAGTTTAAAAGTTAAGCAACCACACCTTGGCAGCTACTGCCGGCACTAGCTGTGCAACCATAGCAATGTTGCGAGATAATAATATTTCGGTCGTTTAAAACGGCTTCGTTATATTCTGAAACATGTTGAATTTTACTAGCCACCTTAAGTTCTAACATCTGATTGAAATCGCAATCGTACAAAAAGCCATCCCAACTTATTGAAATTGTATTGCGGCACATTACATTTTTCACGGCTGCTGGATTGTATGCTTCCACCAAAGAATACATATAGTCTTCATAATTTTCGGAAGCAATAAGATAATCTAAAAATCGTGAAATAGGCAAGTTGGTGATAGCAAAGAGATTGTGAAATTGTATTCCGAAATCTTCCAAAAGTGCTTTTTTAAAATCTTTTTCCATACTGGCTTGGTTGCCTGGTAAAAAGGCACCACTGGGGTTGTAAACCAAGTCTAATCGCAACGCGCTATCTGGCATACCGTAACCCACAGCGTTTAATTCTTGCAAGGCTTTTATAGAAAGGTCAAAAACTCCTTTACCGCGCTGTTTGTCGGTTTTTCCCCTCGTCCAATGAGGCATACTACTCACCACGTGAACGTTGTGCTTTTTAAAGAATTGAGGTAAGTCGTAATACTTTTTATTGGCCCGTATAATGGTAAGATTACTACGTACAATAAAATCTTTAATTCCGGCTTTACTTGCTTCTTCTACAAACCATCGAAAGTTGGGATTCATTTCGGGGGCGCCACCGGTTAAATCTAAAGTATGTGCGCCTGTATTTTTAATAACTTCCAAACACTGCAACATGGTTTTGCGCGTCATTATTTCTTTACGGTCGGGGCCTGCATCTACATGGCAATGTTCGCACACTTGGTTACACATATATCCCAAATTTATTTGAAGAATTTCGAGCTTATTGGGACGTAACGGAAATTGATTCGTTTCTTTTATTTTTTCAAAAAAAGTGGGCAATTCGCCATTTGCAAATATGCCATTCGACAGTTTTTCGAGTTGTTTATTAGCTATGGCAAGTTCGCTATTGCGTTTGTGTAAGGATTGTTGCTTCTTTTCTTTTAACATAAATCTTTTCCTGATTTTATTCGAACAATAGAAAATGTAATTACATTTCTAATTTATTCACTTTATTCATCATCATAACACCGTGTACAAGGGTTGCGCCACTTTTTATTGCGGCGCCTACGTGTACGGCTTCCATCATTTCTTCTTTTGTAATACCGCGCTCCAATCCATCTTTGGAATACGCGTCTATGCAATACGGACACATTTCGGTGTGTGCTACAGCCAAGGCTATTAAAGATTTTTCGCGTTCGCTTAGCGCGCCCTCTTCAAAAACTTTTCCGTAATATTCAAAAAACTTGTCGCCAAGTTCTTCGCTCCATTCTGAGATTTTTCCAAATTTTTTAAGATCGGCGGGATTGTAGTATGTTTTTGAAGCCATATTTTAAACTATTAAACGTTTTTAAAAGTTAGGTAAATTTTTCGACAAAAGTAAATATAGGCAAGTAGCGATAGATACTCGCCAATGCTTGCGAAAGTTTAACACATTAATCGAAAGTGTAAACTACCCCGCTCGATAAATTGTATTGCGAATTAGGGATGTTTTTGGCGGGGGTGGCATCGTAAATAAAAGTGTAGCTTGTTTTAAAGGCGAAGTTTTTAAACACGTCTATAAGCAGCGAACTTTGATTGGAAAGCCTATAATCGCCAAAATCTTTTAAGCGTGGTTGGTAATACGTAGTGCTAATTAAACTAAGCGTTTCGGTAGGGTACAAACTAAAAGAAAGATAGGACGTACTTCTAAAACCTCTTTGAATAGGGGTAAAACCATCACTTAATTCTTCCTGCTCGTACATAATATGTGTGCCCAGATAGAATTTATAATTTTCTGAAGTTGTTAATTTGAAGCGCGGTCCCATACCTACCAGACCTCTAAAATTTATTTTTGAAACCTTGTTAAACTGTGCTTGGGTAAAAATTTCGAAAGCAATTCTTGGGTGAAATTTATAATTGTAGCGCAAATGCGAAATACCAGCATTTTCAAACTTATTGCCTTCAATGCTTTTAAACTCAAAATCGTTTTTAATTAGTACCAAATGTTTGTTCATTTTATATTGAACGTGAATACCGCTGCTTACACTTAGGTATTTATTTACATTTCGCTTTAAAGAAAAATTAATATCGGCAGCCCCCGAAAACCCCGAAGTATCGGTTACTTTTCGCAATGATTCGGCATTTAAAATTTGACCGTTTATTGTAATTGAGAAACTAAAAAATAAAAAAATTACGAAGTACTTCATCCTAAAAATTTTAGATTCAACTTAACTAATTATAACGGGGATTAATTTAGGCTGTATGATAAAAGGGTGGCGTTACATGCCCCAATTTGCTATTTCTTCACTTGACCATAATTGGGGGAAAAATTTGCGTTGTTGGTATTTAGGGTGTAAATATTTTTGCCATTCAGATCCGCCTGTGGCAGCTTTATTTTCGCCTTTACTATTTAAAAAATAGTTTGCCGTGTCTAAGTGTACCATGGGCCAGGCTACATTATAGAAATGGTCAAATTGCTTTAATTTATCTTTAAGTTCTTCTGAAGGATTTGGCATTTGTGCAATGCGTTCTTCAAGGGTTTTACCTTCGGTTTTTTTTGCTAAATGCTTAAAATCGTCTTCGTACTTTTCGATAAACTGTCTTAATGTAAGCGTCATTTTACCAGTTTTTCGATTGTATCCTGCATCTTTCCAATAGATATTTTCGAAATAATCTTCGATTGTAGGATTTTCTGGAAGTCTTTTTTTACCGTAGCTATTAACTAAGTTTTCAATTTTGGTAGAATAGATTTCTAAAATACGAAACTGTGCGCTTTGGAACCCACTTGCAGGAGTTAGGGTAGCTCTAAAAATGTTATAGTCGTCATAACTCATTCCGTCCTTCATTATGTCAAAAGAAGTGATAAGCATACGTGTATAACGCTTTAATCGGTCTAGTTTAGTTATCCAAATATCTTCACCAAGATTTTCACCTTCCGAAAGTTGTTTTATTTCGTGAATCATCATTTTAAGAGTAAGCTCTGTAACTTGATGATACATTACAAAAATCTCTTCGTCTTTATAATCGGTACGTGTTTTTTGAAGCGAGAGTAAGGTGTCTACTTGAATATAGTCCCAGTAGTTTATTGGCTTAGCTTGTAATAGCCCTTTAAGATATGTTTCGGGGTTTTCGCCTAAGTCTTTATATTTTTTTTCTATTGATTTTAAAAGTTTTGTATTGTCCATTGTATATCTGTGATAATAATTGCTTAAAAATAATAGATATTTTCGGTTTAAACTTGAATTTGAAATTCAGTTTTAAACAAAAAGCCCTGTTACGTTTTGGTAACAGGGCTTTTAATAATTTATATACTAACTTTTAGTAGAAAACAGAACGGTTATCTTCTATTTCTGCTTTGTTTCTCAATGCATTAAATACAGCACTTTGCGAAGCTGGAGCTTCTTTTTGGCTTAATTGGTTTGCAAAATTAACATACGAAGCTAATTTTGGTGCTGGGTTAAAGGCAGTTGTTTTAACCATATAAACTCCATTTTTACCATCTATTAACGAAGTAGTATTACCAGGCTTTGTGCCAAATGCTGTTCCCACTACTTTTGGTTCTTGATTTCCGCCAATTTGTGGAGTAGCCATTGTTACACCAGTTGCAGTTTGTACGCTTACACCTTTACTGTTTGCAACTTCTTCGAGCGTTGTGCCATTAATTGTTTGACGAATTTTTTCGGCTTTCTTTTTATTAATTAAAATTGGCTTTACAGTAGGAGTAGCTTGTGCAACACTCATTAATCCTTTTTGGTTTTTGCGAGTAAGCTGTGCAATAACATAACCTTCTGGAACACTAAAACGCTTGTAGTCTCCAACTTTAGTATCTTCTTCAAAAGCCCAATTTACAATTGGTCTATTTGAGCCAATACCCGGTATATTTGCATCCATCTTTTTAAGATTGTTTACAGGCTTTACCTCAAAGTTTTGTGCTTTGGCTAATTCGGAAAAATCGCCATCTTGTAGAGCAACCTCAAACTTCGAAGCTTTTGCAAATACATCGTTTATTGTGTTATCTGAAGCTTCAATTGTTTTTACAACAGTTGCAAGTTTAATGGCTTTTTTAGGAGCCGATTGCTCACCTACTTCAATTACGTGGAACCCGAAATCTGTTTCAACCAAACCAATTGTGCCTTCAGGGTTGTTGAAGATAAATTCGTCGAATGGTGGTACCATTCTACCAGGTGTTGAAGTTCCTAAATCGCCACCGTTTTGACCTGAACCGTCATCGGAAAATTGGTTTGCTAACTCGGTGAATTTAGACCTATCTCTTTTTACAACGCTTAACAAGCTATCTGCAAGTTTCTTTGCTTCTTCTTTAGTTCTAGTTATAGATTCAGGAGCGCGCATTGTGCCTTCATACCTAACTAAGATATGTTTTGATGCCGTAGAATCTGGCATTCTTTTAGTATCTATAACTTTTGAAAGGTAGAAGGTGTTGTCTACTTTAAACGGACCGTAAATATCGCCTTCGTCTAAGTTAATTAAAGTATCGGCAACAGATTCTGGTAAATCGTTTTTAAACATCCAACGGTCAAAGAAAGGAACGTCAGAATTTACATTTACGAATTCTTCGTAATTTTTAGTGTTTTTAAACCCAGCAATGCTGTCGTTGCTTTTTGTATTTTGGTTGTATTCTACGCGATCTTCTAACAAAGCTGCAGTAGCCATCTTTGCTTCTTCAATATCTTCGGCAGAAGGCTCTTCAGAAATTAATATATATTGAATGTCTGCTTGCGCTTCAACTTCATAATCCTTAGGATTATCGGCGATATACTTTTTTATTTCGGCATCGGTAACGGTAACATCGGCGTCATCAACAGTGCTGTAAGGCACCATTACATAGTTAATGTTAATATTGTCGTTTTGAAAGTGATATTCTTGTTCGCCTTCGGCTACAGTTGTACGCAGGCCACCTTTAATTAAGTTGTAGTAAGTACGTTGTAATATGCCAGTAGCGACATTTTGTTCAAAATCTAGCCATTGGTTATACATTGCTGGCGACGATGTTTTAATACTCGCAATATATTCTTGAATTTTACCTTCGTTTACTTCTCCAGCTTCATTTAAGAAAGTTGGATTGTTTGCCAAGGCAGACTTTAAGGCATTATCCAGTTGCGCTTTTTCCACAGAAAGTCCTGCTTGTTCATATTGTTCTTCCAAAATTACACGGCGTAATTCTCTTTCCCAAACCATATTGACAGCTTGTGAGGCGTTTGCATTTGGCCCTAAATTACGCTGGGTGGCTTCTACCTCTTCCATAAAACTTTGGCGGGAGATATCTGTGCCGTTAATGGTAGCGATTGTGTCTTGAACTTTTGTTCCTCCACCTTTCGTTATAATATCACTTAAAATAAAGGCGAATAGCGCCAATGCAATAATAAGGATAAGAAATATCCCTCTTTTTCTAATACTGTTTAAAATTGCCATTTGATTTCCGTAATTTATATTTTATCATTTTCGAATCTTCGAAGATGAAGGGTTTGGTTGTATTTATTTAGATGCTCAATATATTATCGGGCATTTAAAGATAATTTTTTTAGTTATTTAGGGGGCGAAAATACCATTTTCCTACCATTAATAAAAAATAAAATGCAAAAAGTATACAATATTTAAAAATCTACTCGTCTGCAATATTCTTTACTTCTACAAGTTCAATTTTGGTATTAGAAACTTCCAGGATTTTAAACCTATAATCGCCTATTTCAACAGATTCGCCTTGGTCTGGAATTTCTTCGGTTGCATTAACTATTAACCCGCCTAAAGTTTCAAAATTTTCACTTTCTTCTAGGTTGAGATTGTAATTTTCATTGAGATAATCTACTTCTAATCGTGCCGAAAATTTGTAGTGTCCGTTTCCAATTTCTTCTTCAATAAGGGCCACGCTATCGTGTTCATCTTCTATATCGCCAAACAGTTCTTCTATTATATCTTCAACGGTAATTATTCCACTGGTACCGCCGTATTCGTCAATAACGACTGCAATGCTTTTGCGTTTTTTGCTTAAAATGCCTAAAACGTCTTTAATAAGCATGGTTTCGGGTACAAACACCACAGGCATTAAAACTTTGTTTAAAGTATCGGGTTTTTTAAAGAGTTCAAAAGAGTGAACATAGCCCAAAATATCGTCAATATTTTCTTTGTAAATTAATATTTTAGAGAGCCCTGTTTCGGTGAAAATTTTTGCTAATTCTTTAGGCGAAGTATTTATGTCTACAGCTACCACCTCGGTACGCGGAATCATGGCTTCGCGCGATTTTACTTCGGAAAAATCTAAAGCATTTTGAAATATTTGTATTTCAGAGTCCATGTCTTCCTTTGTTTCGGCAATATCCATTTGTTCCGAAATATAATTGCCGAGTTCTAATTTGCTAAAGGTGAGTTGTACGGTATCGCCTTCAGATTTAAACAACAGTTTTAGTATTAAATCGGAAATCCAAATAACAAATTCAGAAATTAAAGAAAACAGCACGTAAAAGAAATAGGCGGGCAGTGCAAAAATTTTAACCAGACTGTTGGCGTAGATTTGAAAGAAAACTTTGGGTAAGAATTCGGCTGTTAGGAGTATAACAATGGTAGAAATTACAGTTTGAACAAGCAAGCCGCTAAAGCCAGCAAGCGGGATATAATTCATAAGCAAATCGCCCATAAAAAAACCATAAATTACCAGGGCGATATTATTGCCTACAAGCATGGTGGCAATAAATTTTGAAGGACGGGCGGTAATTTTTTTTAAAATACCTGCAAGAAAGGTGTTTTGTTTTTTTTCAATTTCTATATGAATTTTGTTGGACGAAACATAAGCAATCTCCATTCCCGAAAAGAAGGCAGAGAGAATTAGCATTGTTACTATGATAATAATGCTGTAGTCCATTTAAAATTTCAATCTTGTAAGGTTATAAGTACAACAAGCTATATTTTCTCGATGTATCATTACTTCCTGTTATTCATTTTCTTCCTAAAACTTCGTTTAAAGAAGAACATAAAAATTGCAATAACTACAAAAAATAGATAAAGATAGGCTTGATTGCGAGCCGTGTTCCAGTGTACTACGGTTTCATAGGCAAAGAATGCCGCTGCAACTAAGTATAAATATTCAAACAAACGATATAATTTACTTCCCATCTTTTAAGTTTTTTTTGTCTACTAATTGTACTCCTTGGTTTTTTCTGGAAAGAAAGGTAGTGAAATCTTCACTGCTATCAAACCCAACGGCGCCTTCATTATACGAACCGTCTTTAAATCTTATTTTATAGGGTTTATCTGTAAAAACCCATTTGTTTTTTTGATCCCAATAAAGTTGATCTGAATTTAAAACTACGCTATCGGCAGTAATTACCACCACGTTATTCTGCAAATCGACCAAGCCAGTTTGGTCAAATTGAATGGCATAGTCTGCAGTAACTGTGTTTTTTTTACCCTCTTTATCCCAAAAATATATTTTAATACCGTTGGTAAATTCTTTATACGGAAATTCTAAATTTGAATAATCTAAGACTTTATTAGCCAGAAGATTTGTAACTAATTTTCCCGAATCTGTGTATTTAAAATCTACATTTTTGCCTTCGGCAATTGGCGCCCCATCTGAAAGGCTCATTTTTTTTACATTTTGGTAATTACCTTCACATGCAAAAAGCGTGATGACCGCTAAAAGGGTCATCACGCTTTTAATACTATGTGCTATTGTGAACATTCTTATAAGTTAGGAACTTTTACACTACCACCAACCCAGCAATTAAACTTTACAGTTTTACCGGCCATACCTTCAGAAAAGATATCGCTTGCTTGAGGGGCACGAGCGCGGTATGATGAAGCAGCAGCTTTTGCGTTTTTGGCAACACTGCCATCTACACGGGCAGCTTTATCCATCATATCTGCAGCTAACCAATACATTGCTCTTTTTTCAAATACCGTGTTTCCACAACCGTTAGCGCTATCAGCGTACATAGAACCTATCTTGTAATAAGCAATACCTGCAGAAGGTTTTACTTGTAACATTTTATTGTAATAGTTTCTCGCAGTGCTATAGCTTCCTTTTTTACGGAAGTTTTCGGCTATACTGTAGTAAATTCTATATTTTTTAGAATTGTCTGTTTCAAGCTCTGCAGCTTCATTAAAATACTCAAGTGCTTTTGAAGCTTTACCTTCGGCTTCGGCCTGCTTTCCTAATAAATATGCCGATGTAGAACTAGGCTCTAATTCGTGTAAACGAACGGCTAATCTAGAAGACAATTCGCTCTCGCACTCTTTTGCATCAAGTCTGTTACTTGCAGATTTTAACCAATCGATATCATCTTTTTTCTCTTCAAAGTCTTTTTCATAAAGAGGGATTAGGTTAGGGCAATCTGCTAACTGGCCTAATTTACCATTTACGGCTTCTTCAACAGTGTTGTAAACACCTAAGTTGTTTTCGTAAACAGCCTTAGCACGTTTTTGTTTACTAGTAAGCGTTGTACCTGCTTCTTCCTTATCCATTAAGTCGGTAAGTTTTTTTGCAAGGTTGTTCTTTTCAGAATCAATTTTGCTAATAGTTACATCGTACAAGTCGAATATTTCTTGTAATTCTTTTTCACCTTTATTGTGTAAATCTACTGCCAATGAAAAGTAGGTGTATAAGCTTTTACCACTAGTAAAATCTTTTGGGTGCTTGTTAAATGCTTCGTCAAAAGCATCAAACTGTTCCTCTTTTGTACCTATATTATTATCGTACTTAATTTGAGCTACAGTAATAAGAACGTCGCCTTCTTTTGTTTTTTCTGGAAAGTTTTTAAGACGTAATTCGTGTGCTTCAATTAAGTCTTTTACTTTACTAGTATCGCCTTTTTCCTTAACAAAATACTCAAACATTTTTACACCATACTGGTATATAGCCACGTGATAATCTGGGCATTCTTTAATCAATTTCTCATAGTGAGGAAGTGCAGCCTCATAATTTTTTATTTTGGCTGGTTCAGTAAAGTATGATAAAGAAATTGCACAATCGTCTGGTGCTTGGGCAAAAGACGTCCCGGTGAAGGAAAGAAGTGCAACGGTGAATAATAATAGGAATTTAGTTTTCATGGTTTTTGTATTATCGGTATTAATCATAAAGTCTTTTTTCGAACCATCGGTCATTTAGAGAGAAGCTTAAAAATGTATTAAAGAAATCTTCTTGAATTAGTCCAAAATCTTTGGTTCCTCGTCTTCCAATTTCAAATCCTAAGTTAATGTTAGAAAATAATCGGCCTACGGGCATACCAACTCCAAAAGATATGCCAAACTCTTTAATGTCTTGTCCATTCACAGTTAAACCTGTTTCTTCAAATCTAATTCCGCCGCGGTAAACCACACGTTTAAAGTAGTTTCCGAAGGCATTATAATTTGGAATATAATATCCGCCCACTCGAAATTTTGAGGCGTCGTTATACGTAACATTGTCTATATTAAACGAACGATTTGTAAAATTACTAGTTTTTTGGTTTGTGTATTCAATCCCCAAGGCCCAATGTTTTGGTTTTCCAATACCAGCACCAATACTTAATTGTGATGGGAAAGTAAAATCGGTATCGGCAACCGTTATATCTCTTTCATCAACTGTAAAAATACCTACGGGTGTAACATCTACGGTAGCTATTTTTCTGGAGTTTTCTGAAGTAAAATCTGTTCCTGGGGTATAGGTAATAGAGGTTGTTAATTCAAGCTTGTTTGTTATCATTCGCTTGTATAATGCGCCAAAATTAAAACTAAAACCTAAAATATCTGATCTGTTATAGGCTTTGCTGGCATATTGAATATCGCTCTTTTGAGTAATTGCAGTGTTTTCAATTTTACCAAAATTGTAGTTTGCCTCTGCACCTATACTAAAGGATGGCGTTATTTGGTAGCCAAGAGATAAATAGGCTTTATTTAAACCTCCGTTGCCAGAGTACTCGGTTAAACCATCGGGTACTTCCGAATAAAAATCATAACCTACGGCGGTATATGGCACAAGACCAAAACCTAATCCTGTTTTTCCCATAGGAATACCCATAGAAATATAATCGAGGGTTGTAGTTGAAGTGTTTTGACTAGCACTTTCATTTCTTTGGGTCGAAATTTTATGACTTCCACCTACCGAAAAGTTAACCAATCGCAACCCCGAATACGATGCTGGATTTTGTAAATTAATATGAATACTATCTGAAAATACTCCTAACCCTGCCATGGATCTGTTTTCAACAGTTCCACGAAATTTTAAAGTTCCTATGCCATAGAAAGAATATGGCGAGGTAGTTCCTTCTTGGGCTACCGTTATACTGGTAACAAGTATAAATAAACCGACTACTATTTTCTTAAACATCAATGTTTGTTATATTCTAAAATGTGGTTCAAGCCCTCCAATAAAAAATTTGAGTTCGCAAAGATGTCATTTTTTATACTATCTCGCAAAAAATGTATGTCTCCACCTGTTAAAATAACTGTTAAATTCTTGTATTTTTTATCGTAAGCCTTAATAAACCCATTTAATTCAAAAAGTACACCATTAATAATACCCGCATGAATGGAGTTTGCGGTGTTATTTCCTGTAAGTGTGGCGGGATTAGTTTTTTCTAATAACGGTAGGTTGGCGGTAAAAGTATTTAAAGATTTATAACGCTGTGCTATTCCAGGTGAAATTGCGCCACCAAGATATTCGTTATTATCTGAAATAAAATCATACGTTATACATGTGCCTGCATCTATAACCAAAACATTTTGCTTGTAATATTGATGCGAAGCTGCGCTTATTAAAGCTATACGGTCCAGCCCAAGGGTAGCGGGGGTGCCGTATTTATTTATAAACGAAATTTTAGTTTTGTGGTTTAATTCAATAACTGTGCACAATTCAGTTACTTTTAAAACTTGATTTTTAGATAATTTTCCAACCGACGAAATTATGCAATGTTGAATGGTTGGAAACTCATTAAACAGTTTGTGTATTGCCGACAAAAAATTATCAAGTGCACAAGTCTCTTTATGGTGTAATATAGTATTGCGAAACACGCCAAGTTTTACCGAAGTGTTTCCAACGTCAATAGCAAGATTCATTTTTTAATTTAAAAATGTAAAAATACAATTCTGTAACTAAGTAATTGTTAAGGCGGTAAAAAATATGTTTAAATTTTATCGATTATTTTTTTAATTTTGTTTTGCAAAAGCGAAAATTGCTTTATATTTGCCGTCTCAATAATGGTGCCTTAGCTCAGTTGGTAGAGCAATGGACTGAAAATCCATGTGTCCCTAGTTCGATTCTTGGAGGCACCACTTAAAAACCCGAAACATTTGTTTCGGGTTTTTTGTTTTTATTGTACTCATGTACTAATGATATGTTTAAAGAAATATTTACTCGTTTAGATTATACACGTAGTAGATTGCTACAAATTCTTCCCAAGAATAATCGCCTACTATTGTAAATAAAACATCATTAGAAAAAGTAGAATTTCCCGCATATACCCGGCCGTCTTTAAGGGTTAAAAGAATGTCGCTAGTAAAGTTTGAATTTTCTTTGTAAACTGTTGAGTCTTTAAGGCTGAATACCACATCACTCAAAAATTGCGAATTTCCGCGGTAAACTTTTTCCTTTGTTACTGTAAATAGAACATCGCTGGAAAAATTAGAATTTCCTTTATAAACTTTATTGTTTGAAATGTTACAAACAACGTCGCTAGAAAAGCTAGAGTTGCCCTTATAAATTTTATTCTCCTTAATATTGCAAATTATATCGCTGGTAAATCGCGAGTTTTCTGGAAAAACTTTTGTTTGGGCTACAGTAAAACGCGGGCCGGAAATAAGTAAAAATGCCAATAGTAGAAATTTCATATTGTAGCAATTAAAATTTCACCATTTTTTGAAAAGGTATTATTGTATTGTAGCCTTTATTTTTGAAATATTCCAAATCATTTTCAGCGCCTGTAACCATAATAAAATCGCCACCCCAAGCCCCCAAACTTTTAATAGCGTACGGATAGTCGTCAAAAAACCGGCTCTTTACCGTTGGCGCATTTATTATTGCTGAAATAAGCTTTTCGTGTTCGGTTATTATTTTTTGAAAATCGAATAAAGATGTTGTTTTGAGTAGTGCTAAGCTTAATTCTGAAATTTCAGAAATTGCAGATTTTGCTATTGTATTTTTTCGGTAGTGCGAAATACCTTCTTTACTGTCTTGCTTTTCGTTTAAATGAATAAAAAATAAATTTTCGGTAAAATTCCACCGAAGCGATACTTGCTTTATTTCAGGTTTTTCACCTTTTAAAGTGTATAAAATAGGGCAGTTGCTTTGCGCCGCAGCAACGTCATAACCGCTACCGCCAAAACTATTGTGCAAAAGCCGGAACGCATCAACTTTTGCCCATTGAGCAATGTTATTTATTAAAGTTGAAGAAGTGCCCAAACCCCAATTGCGCGAAAAATTTAAAACTGTTTCAACTTCCAAACCGTTTGTGTTTAATAGAAAATTGTTGTCTAAATCTCTTGCTGCTCGAAGTATGTTTGCCAAAGTATTGGAGACCTTACTTTGAGTATTTTTAGGTTCAAAATTGTTTAAACTAAAATCCTCTTTAAACCATACCACACCATCTTTATCTACACTTTTCCAGTGAAGCGTTTTGGTAGCAGTTTGTTTTATTTTCAGTGTTTGCCCGTATTGGGTGGGAATAGCCAAAGCTGTGGCGCCGTCGAGCACTACGTATTCGCCGGTGAGTAATAATTTGCCATTGCTATTAAATATTTTTTTCAATGTTTAATTCTTGCTATTTCTGTGATTTTCTAAAAACGCTGCTACGGAACTATGCGAAATAGCAGTGTCTTTAAAGTATTTTACAGCCTCATCTTTTTCGGCACTCGTCGCTTCTAATTGATTTAAGATATTCATTAAATGCATTTTCATATGTCCTTTTTGAATGCCTGTTGTAACCAACGAGCGCACGGCGGCAAAATTTTGAGCCAAGCCAGCAACTGCAATAATTTTCATTAATTCTTTGGCGTTGGGTTTTTGAAGTATTTTAAAGGCAAGTTTTGTTAGCGGATGGAGTGATGTTAATCCGCCAATCGTGCCAATAGCCAAGGGCATTTCAATCCAAAATTTAAAAATATTGTCTTCAATCTTGGCGTGAGTTAAGCTGCTGTAATAACTATTTTTAGCGGCATAGGCATGAACGCCTGCCTCAACTGCTCTAAAGTCGTTTCCCGTTGCTATAACTACGGCATCAACACCGTTCATAATGCCTTTGTTGTGAGTAACGGCACGTCGCGTTTCGGTTTTTGCGATATCGATAGCGCGAACAAATTTTTCGGCAAATTCCTTTCCGTTTTGGTTTTTGGTGGTGAGTTTTTCTACATTACAACTTACTTCGGCACGTACAAGGCATTCGGGTACATAATTTGAAAGAATACTCATCACCACTTCGGGAAAGTTGTTGTCTTCTTTAAAAAGACCAAAATCTATGGCTTCATTTTCTAAAGTTTGCGCCATGTTTTCCAAACAACTATTAATAAAATTAGCGCCCATGGCATCTAAGGTTTCAAAAGTTGCGTGGATGTAGTAATATCCTTCTAAAATATGTGTTTTATCAACTAATGAAAGTTCCAAAAGACCGCCGCCTCGAGCCTTCATATTTTTTTCAATAGACTTGATATTGCCTATTAGTTTAGGCTTTATTTGGTTAAAAAAGGAAGTTAACTTTTTTTCGTCACCCAAATAGTTAATGTGCACTTGCCCATTTTTTTCGGTTGAAATTACCTCAGCTTTAAATCCGCCACGCTCGTACCAAAATTTAGCCGCATTACTCGCGGCTGCTACTACCGAGCTTTCTTCGGTTACCATGGGTAGGGCAAAGAGCTTGTTATTAATTAAAAAATTGGGGGCAATCCCAAAAGGCAAATAGTAATTGCTTAGAGTGTTTTCTATAAAATCGTCGTGAAGTTGCTGTAATAATTGGTTGTCATTCCAGTATTGTTTTAAAACTTGAATTGCATCGGGATCGTCTTGTAGATAGGTATCTGCAAGCCACTTTATTTTCTCAGCTTTGGTTTTTTTTGAAAACCCAGAAACAGGTTGCGCCATTTATGTAAATATCATTTAGTTGCAAAGATAATATTTCAGAGTAGTTTCTTTGTAAAGTTGTAAAAAGAAAAGGTTTTTCAAAACAATTAAATGTCCTGAAAAACCTTTATCATTCAACTTAAAACGAAAAGCAGTTTACATTAAACTTCTTTTTTTTGAGCATCTTTTACAACAGATGGTCTCACGTTGAATTTCTTGCGTTTCGGTCTTAATTTTCCGTGGCTTCCAATATTTATTTTGCCGCGTTTTGTTTTTTTATCTCCCTTTCCCATTTACTCTTTATTCTGTTGTTTTTTAATAGTTTCTTTATCTATATCAAACTCATTGGTTTCTTGGTTGATATTACCAGTAGGGTTTGTAGGGTTTTTTTGTTCCTTCTTTCTTTCAAATTTCTTATCCATAACATTGTTTCTTTTTCATTAATTGTGAATCTAATTTAAAGAAAACTAATTGCAATGTGTGCTAAAGCATTGCTAAATAAAGGTTAAACCTTCTTTTTAAAAGTTAACAGTTAATGAATTTTGAATCTTTGAAAGGACGCTTTCTATAGAATAATTAGCTTATAAATAAATTGATTTTAACTATTAACCCAATTTTTTATAATTAGCTTTCCCCTTGGTGTTAACACGCTTTCTGGATGAAATTGAATGCCACAAACATCGTAGAATTTATGGCGAACAGACATTATTTGTCCGTTTTCGTCTTTGGAGGTAATTTCTAAAACTTCGGGAAAATTTTCTTTTGAAATTACCCAACTGTGATATCGGCCTATTTCAAATTCTTTTTCCAACCCTTTAAACAGTGGCTCGTCTTCGTTTGTGATAATTGCTTTTGTTGCTACCCCGTGAAAAACTTTTTGTAGATTTTCCAACTTCCCGCCGTAAACTTCGCCTATTGCCTGTTGCCCTAAACACACGCCCAATATAGGTTTTGAGGCTGCATATTTTTGAATTACTTCTTTTAAAAGACCAGCCTCATCGGGGATTCCGGGGCCGGGAGAAAGTAAGATTTTATCGTAGTTTTTTACGTCGTCTATAAAAAAAGCGTCATTTCGTTTTACAATAACCTCGCACTCCAATTCTTCTAAATAGTGAACTAGATTGTAAACAAAACTGTCGTAATTATCAATTACTAATACTTTCATCGGGTATAAACGTGTGCTACGCTACATTCGTATTTATCGTGTAATTTTAAAAAAATCGGCACTTTTTAAAGTGATTTTTTCAATAAAAAATTGTGTTTTGAAATACAAAATTTAGCCCCAGCAAAAGTATTTAAAAAATTAAGAGTTAAAGTGGAGAAGTTTATATTTATAGACAACAATATTTTGTAATAATTTGTTGAAATTTATTTTCTCTTAATTAGTAATCCTTATTTTTGTTGAAAAACTATTACAATGGCAGATTTAACACAAGAGCAGTGGAGCGAACAACTTAAAAATGACGACAATGCCGAAATAATAGATGTTCGTACCGATGCCGAATTTGACGAGGGATATATTCCGGGGGCACAGCAAATAGACATTTATAACAGTGCCGAATTTTTAGACAGAATAAAAAAATTAGACCCCGAAAAAAACTACTATGTTTATTGCAGATCGGGTGGCAGAAGTAGCCAAGCGTGCATGCTATTAAATAGCGTTGGAGTTAAAAATGTTTATAATCTTAAAGGAGGCATCTCTGAATGGGAAGGTGAAGTTGAACAGCAATAATTAACTATTATGAAAAATTTATTTTTTGTTTTTGGGTTAACCGTCATGCTTTTATTTACGTTTTGTAAAGAAAATAGTACGGCTCAAAAAATTCAAATAATTGCACCAGAAGAAGTTTATAAAGTCATGAACAATGGCGGTGATTTGCAATTAATTGATGTGAGAACAAAAGAAGAATTTACCGAAGCACATCTTAAAACCGCCCAAAATATTTGTGTAACCGATGATGACTTTAAAGAAAAAGTTGCTCATCTCGATAAAGATGAACCTGTTTATTTGTATTGCCGAAGCGGGAGAAGAAGTGCCAATGCCGCCAAAATAATGAAAGAAATGGGGTTTAAAGAAATTTATGATATGGACGGCGGTATTTTAAAATGGAGCAATCAAGGCCTACCGAAAAAAGAATAATATCAATTTTTCTATTTTTTAACGCATAGTGTACAAATGCGTTAAATTCTCGCTAATTATAATTTCATTTTATTGTTTTTTTGTGCCTATTATTTATTTTAATGATAAATGATGCAAGGTATGGAAGAACATTCAAAAGTGATAAATAGAGAAATGAGAAATCTTGTGGCAAATAGTTGCCAATTTGAGACCTCACCCGGCGAGCTGTCGCAGCAATTTCATATTGCCTTATTGAAATTTTATTTTAGCGCGATAAAAGTTACAATAGATTACGAGAGCAAGGTTATTTCAATTTATAACTCAAAGCCTATTACCGACAACCCTTTGCGGCTTTACGATATAAATAGGGCTATTGCCGATAAGGTTGGTTATAACAACCTAGAAGAGACCTTAAATGGCTGTCTTGAAAAAGGGCAGCTTCAAAATACCTTTTATAAAAAACTACTTTTAGACTTCGAAAATTTAAAGGGCGATGATAATGACGTAATGAGTGCGTAATAATTAGTGCTTTTATGTTAAAAATAGAGGAAATTAAACTATTTTAAATACTGAAATATTAAGAGTTTAAGCTTGTAAATATTAAATTATTACGGTTTAAACAATTGCCTTTAAATTACCTCCAAAAAACTATTTTTTCACGGGTAAATTCTATTAAATTTGCAGCCTAAAATTTTTCAAATTGGCAAAGCAAATTACAGACACTATTTTAATGATTCGACCGGTAGCTTTCCGGATGAACGAGCAGACGGCAGTAAACAATTTTTTTCAAGAAGATTTGGCACTAAAAAATGCTGAAATCAATAAAAAAGCGCAGAAAGAATTTGATGCGTATGTTGAAAAACTGCGCGCTGTGGGCGTAAATGTTATTGTTGAAAACGACGATATAAAATTAGATACCCCCGATTCTATTTTTCCGAATAACTGGATTAGTTTTCACGAAAATGGCGATATAGGTTTATATCCAATGTTTGCTAAAAATAGACGTCGTGAAAGACGCGAAGAAATTTTATTGCGTTTAGAAAAAGAAGGTTTTATAATCAACAATATTTACGACTATACTGCTGCCGAAGAAGAAGGATTTTTTCTTGAAGGAACCGGTAACCTTTTATTAGATCGCGTTCATAAAAAAGCCTACTGTGCACTGTCGCCACGTGCTGATGAAGAATTGCTAATTGAATTCTGCGAAGATTTTGAATATACGCCCGTAATTTTTACTGCCAATCAAACTGTAGATAATAAACGTGTGCCAATCTATCACACAAACGTTATGATGTGTCTTGCCGAAAACTTTTGTGTTATTTGCCTCGATACAATCGATGACGCTGCCGAAAAAAAGAATGTAATTCGTCATTTAAAAGAAGACGGAAAAGAAATTATTGCAATTTCTGAAGCTCAAATGCACCATTTTGCAGGCAATATGTTGCAAGTACAAGGTAAGGACAGCAAGTATTTGGTAATGAGTGCTGCTGCACACGAAAGTTTGGATAAATCGCAAATTACTGCAATAGAAAAACACTGTAAAATTTTAAGCAGTGATCTCACCACAATTGAAACTTGTGGCGGTGGAAGCGCGCGTTGCATGATGGCCGAAGTATTCCTTCCAAAACTAGACGTTGTATAAGTTTTTATTGGCAAGTAATAGGCGTTAATTAGCTTTTTTGCTATTTATTTTTGAAATATCAAATAACCAAACTGCTATCATTACAACCATTAAAATACTTAATGGAAGCGAGGTGATAATTAATAACTTTTGTACTGCTGTAAGCACATTTGTGTCTTCTTTGGCGTGACCGAGCAATACAATTCCTACAGAAAAGATAGTTAAAATTACACCCCACATCCAACGGTGTTTTCTACTTGGATTGGGGTTTCCATTATCGGTAAACATTCCTAAAACATAAATAGCCGAGTCTACCGAGGTAACTAAAAAACTAATTAGTAATAAAATCACTAAACTATTTATAAGCGTCTGTAACGGATAGTTTTCTAAAAACACAAAAATAGAGGTGAAAACATTATTAAACTCCCCATTATAAGCGTTCCAATTTGCAATAAGTTCAAACGCCGATTGTCCAAAAACAGTAAACCAAAAAAAGCTTCCTAAAGACGGTATTAACAGTACGCCAATAATAATTTCTCGAAGCGTTCTTCCTTTAGAGATACGCGCAATAAAAATGCCGGTAAACGGCGCCCAAGCCAGCCAAAACGCCCAGTAATAGTACGTCCAATCTGTTAAAAAAGCTTTCCCAGGATTAAAGTCACCAATTGCCAAACTAAGCGGAATAAAATCGATTGTATATCGATAAAAAGCATAGAAAAAGTTTTTCAGAATTAAAATGATATCACTTTGAACAAATACAAAAAGAAGCAAAAATACAGTGCAATAGATATTAAAAGTAGAAACGCGTTTAATACCTTTTTGTACCCCTACCAAAGCCGATGTAAGTGAAAACATTCCTATTAAAATTACAATAGCGATAATTAATCTATAATCTAAATTTGCCTCAAAAAGATGGTTTAATCCGCCTTTAATTTGCGAAGCTCCCAAACCAACTGCGGCAACCAAACCAAAAATGGTAGTTAAAATGGTCAATACGTCTATAAGAAGTAACAAATTGTTATTCCAAAATGCCTTCTTTTTGGGGGGTAATACGGTGTTAAATGTATTGCTAGTTGCAACGGGTAATTTTTTATGAAATAGCGCTAAACCCGCTGCCAGCGCAAATATTGTATAAAAAGCCCAGGCTGTAACGCCCCATTGATAAAAGGTAAATTCCAGTGCAATTATATCTACCGAAATATCCGTAGCTAATGGCGGATTTTGTTGCATGAACACCGGTTCTTGTACAGCGCGCAATAAAATTCCTGCGCCCATCCCGGCACTGTATAACATAGAAATCCATGCTAATCGCGAAAATGCAGGTTTCTCTTTGGGAGGTCCTAATTTTATTCGACCCCAGTGTGAAAAAGCAATCACAACCAATAATAAAACACAGCCCAGTCCCAGATACAAATAAAAAGGGCCAAAGTAATTGCGAACCCAAAGCGATATTACCTCAATACCGTTGTAAGTTGCGAGTGTTTTGGTGTATAAAAAGAAAGAAAAGAACAATAACAAGCCCATTGAAAGAGCGAGTAACGGATTGTTTTTTAGAAATTTAAATAACCTCAAATTGTTTCATTTGGAGTAAAAGTCGCCAATCTTTTAATCATTCCATCAAATATAAAGTAATGAAAAGGAAACATCAAATACCAGTATAAACGTCCCCAAATTCCTTTAGGTCTAAAGGTTGCCGTTTGTACTAATTGGTTTTTATTGTTAATACAAAACTCTAACCAAGCTTCTCCTGGTAGTTTCATTTCGGCAAAAAGCAGCAATCGTTTACTTTCTCTATCGGCGTAAATTACGCGCCAAAAGTCTAAAACATCACCGGTATAAATTTTGTCGGGGTGGGTTCTTCCACGTCTTAACCCTACGCCGCCCACAATTTTATCTGCAAAACCGCGCATTTTCCAAAGTGAATCTGCATAATACCATCCGCGTGTACCGCCTATAGCCCAAATGTTGTTTAATACTTTTTTGGGGTCGTCAATAGCTATGGTTTGTTGGTCTTTTAAGCACCCGTATTTAGGTACTTGAATGTATTCTTTTATGTTCGAAATTCTCCCAGATGTCAACGAGTCTTTCCAGCTGGAAATAACGAGATTTTGTTCAATTTTTTTAAAGGCTTTTTTTATCGCCTCTTCATACGAAATAGGCTGAATACCTAAAATTTCTTGTAGTTTATTATCACGAGCAACTACCTCCATTTTCATACTATCTACCAAGTTAACTGCCAGTTTATACGAAGTTGAAGTTACAAAGTACAACCAATACGAAGACAGTCTGGGAGACATTACTGGAACAGGGATTATCCATAATTTTAACCCCCTAATTTGTGAATATTTTTCAAGCATTTTACGGTAAGTTAAAATATCGGGGCCGCCAATATCGAAAGACTGGTCATAGCATTTTTCGTTGTTTAAAACACCCGATAAAAAAGCGATTACATCGCGAACTGCTATGGGTTGAATTTTTGTTTTTAACCACTTTGGCGCAATCATTATCGGAAGTTTTTCACATAAATCGCGAATTATTTCAAATGAAGAACTGCCGCTTCCCACTACTATTCCTGCACGTAAAACTGTAAGATGAAAATTTCCGGTGTATAAAATTTCTTCTACTTTTTTACGAGAAGAAAGATGTTTAGATAATTGGTCTTCGTTTACAATTCCGCTTAAGTAAATAACTTGCTTTACCGAAGTGGCAGCCATATATTCATTGAAATTTTTAGCCGACCGAGCTTCCATTTCTTCAAAATCTTTCGTCGAACCTGTCATTGAATGAATTAAATAATAAGCCGCATCAATATCTTTTGGGAAAGATTGAGTGTTCACTTCATTCATAAAATCTACCTCAACTACACTAACATTTTTTGTAGTTTTAGGATCAACTGGCAACCTGTTTTTATCGCGAACTGCACAAATTACTTCGTGGCCGTTTTCAAGTAATTCGGGCAATAATCGCATGCCAATATAGCCATTGGCGCCTGTGAGTAATATTTTCAAAATGGTATAATTTGTTTAAAGATAAATTTTTGTAATTAAACATTAGTTAAATACCCGTTAACATATAGTTTGACGTATTTTTCAAATAGGTATCTTTAAAACTTCAACTAAAAAGTAATTAGGTAAATGAAAGTTCTAAAATTTGTATTGTTAATAGTGGGCGTGGTATTAATTATATTTGGTTTGTACAACGCATTTGTACCACAACAAGTTTTAAATATTGGGCCGTTAGAAGTAAATGCAAAAGAAGGTTTAACAAACCAAACTTTAGGAATGATTGGTATTGGCGTTTTAGCTTTGTTAGCCGGCGCATTAATAAAAGATAGACGCTAAAAATTAAGCGTTTTTAGTATTGAAATAACGGCTACACTAATGTATTCTACACCAATAGAAATTACTATAAATCCCACAATTCGCGAGATGGCATTTATACCCGATGCACCTAAAACCTTACTTATAAAATGTGAGCTTCTTAAAATTGTGTATGTAACCAAACCTACAGCTACCACTGCCAAAATAACGAATACAATTTCGTTTGTCTGACTGTATTTTTGATTAAAAGTAATAAGCAGTGATATTGAGCCAGGGCCTGCCAACATTGGAATTGCGAGTGGAGTTAATGAAAATTTTTCGCGTTTATTCAAGTCTTTTTTAACGCGTTTGTTTTTCATTCCTTTGTGTTTTGAAAAAGTTCCGGTTAGCAATGCAAACCCCGAGGTAACTATTATCATACCACCCGCAATTCGCAGTGCATTTAAACTTATTCCAAAAAAATCTAATAAATAAGTTCCTGCAAAAAACGAAATAATTAAAATTACAGTCACATTAACTGTGGTTAAAAGAGAAGTTTTATTGCGTTCAACATAAGTTTCATCACTCGTTAAACCTACAAAAACAGGTACGGTTCCTAAGGGGTTAATTACCGAAAATAACGCTGCAAAAACGTATAAAAATATATCCATTGTTTTTGCATCAAAGGACGGCTGGTTTTGCAATTTTTAGATTACCCAATTGTTATAAAATGTTTAAATGAAAGCTTGGGAGGAATTTACAAAAATCCAACTGTTTTTTGAGATGTTGTTTGGTGCTGTAACGCAACATAAATTTCATATAAAGTTGGGTTAATGAAGAATATTTCAAATTTAAAAACGTGTATCTTTGCCAAAATTTTTTCAAGCATTGGCTATACTATTCTTACCATTTAAAATTAAAATTAATGACACTTCAACAAACATTGGAATCTCAGATAATAAACGCAGTAGAAAAGTTGTACGGCGTAACCTTACAAAATATAGAATTACAAGCCACTCGCAAAGATTTTGAGGGTGATATTACGGCTGTAGTTTTTCCTATGCTACGCGTTATTAAAGGCAATCCGGTGCAAATAGGTGAAGCTATTGGAAATTATTTGGTTGAAAATGTAGCAGAAATTGAAAAATTTAATGTTGTTCAAGGATTTTTAAACATTGTGTTGAGCGATTCGTATTATTTAAATTTCTTCCAATCGGTAAAAGATTTTTCATCCTTCGGAAAAGTTTCTGAAGGTGCCGAAGCGTTAATGGTAGAGTACTCTTCGCCTAATACCAATAAACCATTACACCTGGGGCACGTTCGAAATGTTTTGTTAGGTTTTTCGGTTTCTGAAATTGAAAAGGCAGCAGGGAAAAAGGTTTATAAAACACAGATTATAAACGACCGCGGTATTCATATTTGCAAAAGTATGCTCGCTTGGAAAAAATTTGGTAATGAAGAAACTCCCGAAACAGCCAATTTAAAAGGTGACAAACTGGTTGGTAACTACTACGTAAAATTTGATCAAGAATATAAAAAAGAAATTGAAGCTTTAAAAGCAGAAGGAAAAACCGAAGAAGAGGCAAAAGCGCAAGCTCCGCTAATTCTCGAAGCCCAAGAAATGCTTAGAAAGTGGGAGGCAAACGATGCCGATACTGTTGCGCTGTGGAAGAAAATGAACGGTTGGGTTTACAGTGGTTTTGACAAAACTTATAAGGCTATTGGCGTAGATTTCGACTTTAATTATTACGAAAGTAATACCTACCTTTTAGGAAAAGATATTATTGAAGAAGGCTTAAAAAAGGAAGTCTTTTTTATGAAAGACGACGGCTCTGTTTGGTGCGATTTAACCGAGGAAGGGCTAGATGAAAAATTGGTGCTGCGAAGCGACGGGACTGCAGTTTATATGACCCAAGATTTGGGTACAGCTGTACAGCGAATTAAAGATCACCCAGAGGTTACAGGTATGATTTATACCGTTGGGAATGAGCAAGATTATCACTTTAAAGTTCTGTTTTTAATTTTAAAAAAATTGGGCTATTCGTGGGCCGAGAACCTATTCCATTTAAGCTACGGAATGGTAGATTTACCTTCGGGGAAAATGAAAAGCCGTGAGGGTACAGTTGTAGATGCCGATGATTTAATTAACCAAATGACTGCTACAGCTCGCGAAATTTCTGAAGAGCTTGGTAAAATTGACGACTTTTCTCAAGATGAAAAAGAAGCACTGTACCGAATGATAGGTTTAGGAGCTTTAAAATACTATATTTTAAAAGTTGATCCTAAAAAACGAATTCTATTTAACCCCGAAGAAAGTGTAGATTTTCAAGGCAATACCGGGCCATTTATTCAATATACCTACGCTCGAATCCAGTCTATTTTACGCAAAACTGGGGCGCTTCCAACTACGCTTAAATTAGCTGCGTTTAAATTGCATGCTAAGGAAAAAGAGCTCATTAAAATTATTCAGCAATACCCAGAGACAATTCAATTAGCTGCTGCAAATTACAGTCCTGCATTAATTGCCAATTACACTTACGATTTGGTAAAAGAATTTAATAGTTTTTATCAAAATGTGCCAATTTTGGCCACCGATAATGAAGCCGAAAAAGCGTTTCGTGTACAGCTATCGGCAGCTGTGGGCGAAATTATTAAAAGTGCTTTTTCACTGTTGGGAATTGAGGTGCCAGAAAGAATGTAGTTTTAAAATAATACTTTAAAAGAAAAGTTGGGGGTAATTCCTAACGAAATTTCTTCCACCTTATTTACCGTAATTTCGTCATTTTCATCGCGAATAATTGCATAGCGAATATTGAGCGTATTTTTGGTGTCTAATAGGTTTAGCAAAGCAAAGTTAAATTTTGCGTCTACGCGCGAAGATAATTTCCAAAGATATTCTGCCGAAAAATCTGCGCGTACATAATCGGGTAACCGTTCACTATTTGGTGTACTATATTGTACAGTTGTAAAACCTCCTTCGGTGGTAGTTTCATCGCCCGGTATTGGGATGGTGTACGGTTTTCCGCTGTGATAATTAAGTCCGAAGGCTATTTTTAAATTTCGCCAATTGTAACTACCTGCAAGTGTAGCTGCGTGTTGAATATCTAAATTATTTGGAAATGTGGGTGGTACGAAGGTCTTAAAATTATATTGGTTTTGGCTAAATACATAGCTTGCCCAGGCGCTATAAGAACCGGTTTTTGCATTTATCATAAATTCAGCACCTTTTACCGTGTAATTTCCAATAGCTTGGGAGAATCTAAATTGATTTTGAAACCCTTGGTTACCACTATTAATATTCTCAACAACTTTGTAAAATCCTTCAGCGTTAAAAAAGAGTTTATTTTTACTGTAAAGCACGCCAACCGAGGCTTGTTTACTTTCTAAAATGGGTGTTTTTTCCTCATCGGCCAATACCCAACGTCTTTTTTCAATTCCTAAAAAATCACTTTCAAAATCAATTCTTTGTGTAGCGCTCTGGCTTTTAAACTCGCCCATCACTTCGGCAGCAAATCCGCCACCTAATTTTTGATGATAACTAAATCGCGGTTCAATCAATGCTTTATTAAATTTCTCGAAATAATTGCCCCGCAAACCCGCTGTAATAAACGTATTTCCATTTTTTGACTGATAGTTAATTCCGGCAAAAAGTGAATGATTTCGCAGCACATCTTTTACATAATTTCGAAAACGCGGTAAGTTAACGTCTTGGATATTTGCAATGCCAATTTCGGCAAAATGATAGCCGGTTTGCAGTTTTAAGTTTTTCGAAAATTTATAGTTTGCGTCTATCTTTACGCCAGTTTCCAACACTTCATTTTGTTGTTTTTGCACCTGGGTTGTAAAAATATCACGATTAATAGCGTCTAATAAATAATAGGTGCCGTAGCCTAAAAACACAGTCTCAAATTGTTCGTTCCACGTGCGTTGCCATGACAGGCCGCCAAGTAAACTTCGTTGGTCTAATCTACTAGTTTTGGACTTTGAATTAATAGCTAAAGTTTCAGTAAAATCGAGCGAATTGTCTATGGTTAAAAAGTTAACCTGAGCTTTATCTTTTTCTGAAATATTCCATAATAATTTACCGCCAAAATCATAAAAACTAAAGTCTTCATCTGTAGAAATACCAACGTTAGATTGGGTATTTTCAACATTGTTAATCTCACTATCTTGAAAAACACGTTTGGTGTAATTTTTATAAATAGGCGATTCCCAAATTTCATTTATAGATTTTCTTCCAGCTATTTGGAGGCTTGCTTTTTTTGAAATAGGAAGTTGTAAAAAGCCGCTTCCGTTTATTAAATTAAAACCCATTCCGGCCTTGGTTTTTGATGAAACCATATTTTTTGAACGCATATCGAGCACTCCCGAAACTCCTTCGCCATACCTAATATTAGTTCCGTTTTTATACAAAACCACTTTATGTGTTAAGTCTGGATTAAATGCCGAAATAAGCCCAAAAAAATGCCCGCTTTGATACATTTTTATATCATCCCAAAGCAGTAAATTTTCATTGTGCATGCCACCGCGAATGTTGATGTTTGAGATAGTTTCGTCTACACTTTCAACGCCCGGAAGGGCCTGTGTAATTTGTAAAACATCATGCTCTATTTGGCCAGGCAACAATCCAAAATGTTCGGTAGAAAGCGTAATTGACCCATCGGTATTTTTATCGATTCCTTTGGTGATTATATTTTTGATTACCACAGGTTCTAGAATTGATACTGAAGGAATCATTTGCAGAATGTTACAATCTTTAACAAATGAAGCAGTATTACTTAAAAGCGGCGAATACCCAACATGTGTAATTGAAAAATCTACATTTTTATGTTGAATTGGAACATAGAAAAAACCATTTTCATTGGTGATTGTTTTAAATATATTATTTGCTGCAATTACCGTTGCACCTGCCATTGGCAACTGTGTTTTAAAGTCTAAAATTTGCCCGCAAAGTAGTTTTTCTACATTATTTTTTACAACGGTAATGTACCGGTTGTTTATGCGATTGTATGTAAAAGTTGTATTTTTTTGAAGAAAGCTAAGCTGTTCTTCAATAGATTCTAAATTTTTAGAAGAAGGTGTTAACTCAATGCCGGTTACTTCGTCTTCAGCATATGAAAAACGTATATCGTATTTCTTTTCTAAAAAATTTAGATAGGTTAAAAGGGTTGTGGTTTCGGTTTTTTGTGCCATGGTTTTTGCGCCAAAAACACAGAAAACTAAAAAGAAAACAAAAACTCTGTAGCTACTTGCTATTTTTGGCATCAATGGTTACTGCTCCGTTTTTATTTGTTTTATAGGTTAACTGCAGGGGCTCACAAATTGATTTTAATGCGAGTTCAAGATTTTTATGGGTAAATGTGCCCGTAAATCTTTTTTCTAAATTTACGTCTTTTAATTTAATTTTTACCTCATATTGTCTCTCTAGTGCATCGATAACCCTTTGCAGCGTAACATTGTTAAAACTACTTTCGTCTTGAAGCCAAAGCGGCGATTGGTTTACAGTATTTTCATTAGCAATTAGTTTATTATTCTCTATTTCTATCTTTTTACCTGCGGGAAGCTTAATTAGGGTGTCGTTAAATTGTACGCTTACCAAGCCTTCGTAACAGTTTACTGTTAAAAAATTATCCCTTGCCGCTACATTAAATTGCGTTCCTAAAACGGTAATAATACCTTGAGTGGTTTTTACACTAAACTTATTTCCTTTTAAAACCTTAAAATACGCTTCACCACCAAGGGTGAGTTCGCGTTTATCGTTCCAGTTACTTTTGTTGTAAGTAAGGGTTGAAGCCGCGTTAAGCGCTACTTCAGAACCGTCGGGTAACAAAAAGTTTTCAGTTTGGGCAACTTGGGTTGTAATAGTAGTGTCTAGGGTTGTTGTGTAATAATACCCAATCATCAATAATGCGAATACGGCGGCTACCTTCCAAACAATTGAAAAAACACGTGGCTTTTGTAATTGTTGCACCGGCTTTAACTGGTTTGAAATAGCTTTAAAATTTGCTTCTGTGTCCATTTCGGCAACATCAAAACTTGAGCTAGTTTCGGCAATTTTTAAATACGAAGCATATTTTGAATCGTTTTTTAACTGCTCTACTTCGGCTGGAGAAGCTTCGTTATTTAGCCATTTATGTAATATGTAATCTTTTTCCATTTTTAATGTATTCTATAATGAAACAGTTTAGTAAACAGTAACCCTACTTTTAGTTATTAAACATTTCCTATTTCTTTACGAAGTATTGCCAGCGCTTGGCTCATTCTTTTTTCCACGGCTTTTACCGAAATGTTGAGCATCTCGGCTATTTCGGCATATTTTTTACCTTCAATTCTATTTAAAAGAAATGCCGTGCGTTGTGCTTCGGTTAAATTTTCAATAGATTTTTTTAGTTTTTTATTAAATTCAGATTCCTCCATTAAAAATTGAGGAGATTGAAAATTGGTTTTGTTGGGTTGCTGTTTAGCATGTTTTAAAACTACTTTTTTGTGGGCTACTTCGTTTAAAAAAGCATTGTTGCAAACGGTATATAAAAAAGATTTTGCCTTTTTATGACTAACTTTTGCGCAGTTTTGCCACAGTTTAATAAAGGCTTCCTGTACCAAGTCGTCTGCCTGAGCAGTATCACCACATTTATAATAAATAAAGCGCCAAATAGGTTTGCCGTGTGTTTTGTAAAGCTGATTAAAAGTATTTTCGTTACAGACGTCTTTGGAAGGTTTCATAAAAAGAGCTTGGTTTGTTTCAAATATATTTAAAAGATTCCAACTTGTTGGGTAGGGTTAATTTTTATTAATTTGTTATAGCTTTAGTATAAAAGTTGAAATTTGAAGAAAACTTACCTCTTTTTCCGTTTATTTTTATTGGCTTTATTATGTGTTACTGTATTTTCCTGCCAGAAGGAGGAAGAAGAACATATTGATGAAACCGAAGAGGAAACTATTTCGGCAAGTTCTGCACTAACAAATTTGTTGTTGCGTACCTCCCAAAACTCGGGTAAGTATGACGATATAATAGACAATAACAGCTGTACTTCTATTGTTTTGCCAATAACTGTAGTTGCTAACGGGCAGCAGGTGACGGTAAATACCCCCGAAGATATTAATGAAATTGAGGCTATTTTTAATTTGTTTCCAAACGATACCGATACCTTAGAAATTACTTTTCCCATTACTTTAAAGTTTTTTGATTATTCCGAAACAACTGTAAACAATAAAACCGAATTGGATGCATTGGCTGCCAATTGTGATACTTCAAATCTGGCAATAGACTGTGTAAACTTTGTGTACCCAGCTTCTTTTTTCACTTATAATTTAAACAATCAACAAACAGGAACCGTTACGATTACAGACAACTGGGAGCTTTTTATGTTTTTGTATAATTTAGAAAGTGATGATATTATTAGTTTAAACTATCCTGTAAGTCTACAAGTAGAAAACAACCCTGTTATTAGCGTAAATAGCAACCAAGAGTTACAAACCGTTATTTTAGATTGTGTTGCAAATACCAATGACGACCCAATAGATATTTCGCAATTTGAGCAAGATCTATCAACGGGAATTTGGTACGTAGATTACTTTTTTGACGATTACGACGAAACTGATGATTACGCGGGCTATGAATTTACGTTTGCTCTCGATGGCACAGCGCAAAGCGAGCAAAATGGCGTGGTAGTTAACGGCACTTGGGCGCTTGTTGAAGATTTAAAACTCAATTTATTTTTTGGAAATAATGAACCATTAGCTGAGTTTAATGAAGATTGGGAAATACTCGAAGCCAATTCCAATTTTATAAAATTAAAAAACATTAGTGGTGATGGTAGTACAGATTATCTCACCTTTGGAAGAGAGCCAAACACCGGAAATACCAATACCGAACTCAATTTGTTTATTGAAAATCTAATTACGGGTAGTTGGTATGTAAACCTATTGGAAGAGGAAGGAATAGATTATACTACAAATTTTAACGAATATGAATTTACATTCTTCGCAAATGGTTCGGCAACAGCCGTTAATGATAGCAACGTTGTTAATGGGTATTGGACTGCGCAAGTAGAAAGTAATAATTTAGAAATTATCCTCAATTTTGACACAGCTACAAATAGTGATTTTGAAGACTTAAATGACGATTGGAGTGTTGTAGAATCAAGCCAAATTATTATAAAATTGATAGATGAAAGTAACGGAGGCAGCAGTACCAATTTACTTACATTTGGTCGTGAGCCAAATGGCGGCGGAGGCGGCGGTCCAAATGCCCAAGAATTACGCGATATTTTAGAAACGGGCACTTGGTATGTTGAAAAATATTTGGACGATGGCGATGATGAAACTGCAGACTTTTACGGCTTCGATTTTAACTTTTACAACAACGAAACCGTCTTTGCATCCAACGGCTCCCAATACGTCTATGGCATTTGGATAGTTACGGTAAGTGGACAAGAACTCAATTTTGAATTTGACATGGACAGTCCTTTAAACAGAGCCGATGACCAAAACTATAAGGCGTTGCAGTATTCGCCTACTTCAGTAACTTTTATAACCAGAAACAGTCAAGGTGAAATAGAAGACACTTTAGTTTTTAAACAAAATTAAGTCGGTTTCAGGTAATTTGTAATTGTAAATTTAATTTTACTTAAAAACTGATAATTTAAGGTAGGGTTTTTCATTTTTCGTTTGTCTTACTATTAGAAACCCAAAAAACCTAAAAAATGACTAGATTCATAAAATTATCGATTTTTATAAGCTTATTGATTTTTGGTGCCTACGCATGTTCTGAAGACGATACTCAGCCCACCGAAAATCCAGATTCGAGTTTAATTGCTAATAATTCTGAATTGGCCGATTTATTACTTCGTACTTCCGATGTTAATAATACTTCGTCTATAGATTGTATCGACCTTCTTTACCCAGTAACATTCTTTATTTACGATTCAAATCAACAACAAACTGGCACGCAAACAGTAAATAACGATGGTGAACTTTTGGCTTTATTATTATCGTTAGAAAGCGGTACTTATATCGCTCTACAATTTCCTATTAGTGTAGTATTACAGGATGGAACCGTTGTAACCGTTAACAGTAATGCCGAACTTGTTACTTTAATTTCTGGTTGTGCTTCAGGCGGGGGTGGAGTCCCTTCAGATTTTGAAACTATTTTGACTTCTGGTTCGTGGTTTATTACCTACTTTTTTGATGATGAGGACGAAACGAGCGACTTTGCAGGTTATGAATTTACCTTCGCGACAGATAATACGGCGCAGGCAGTAAGTGCTACTACAACAGTAGATGGTAGTTGGAACCTAACAACAAGTACCACTCCAGATTTAATACTGTATTTTGGCGAAAGTGATCCTTTTGATGAATTAGACGAAGATTGGGATATAATTGAAGCCACACAAGATATAATTAAATTAAAACACATAAGCGGTGGCGATGGCACTATAGATTTCTTAACTTTTGAACGTACACCCAATGGTGGCGGTGGCGGCGGAAACACTTCCGATTTTGTCGATAATCTTACCACAAGCGTTTGGTACGTTAATCTACTGGAAGACGACGGGGTTGATGAAACTTGCGACTATGTAGATTATGAGTTCACTTTTAATGCCAACCAAACAGTTATAGCTACAAGCAATTCAAACACTGTAAATGGAACTTGGTCTGCCACGAGTAGCAACAGCGGTATCGATTTAGTTTTGAATTTTGAAATTACCGGTGGAGACGATCCATTTGAAGACTTAAATGACGATTGGGATGTAATTAGTTTTGATGCGCAAATTATTAAACTAATGGATGTTAGCGGTGGAAACGGTGGCACCGATTATTTAGATTTCGGAAGAAATCCATACCAAGGTTGTAGCGGCGGCGGAAACACGACAGAACTTACAAATATACTTTTAGACGGGCAATGGTTTGTTGAAAGCTATATAGACGATGGCGATGACCAAACTATTGATTATAACGGCTATGTTTTAACTTTTAATAGTGATGGAAGTGTACTCGCCGTAAATAATAATAATACTATCACGGGTACTTGGAGTGTGGTTACTAGTGGTAGCGGACTAGACGTAAACCTTGATTTTGGAACTGCTGTCCCATTTGATGAATTTAACGATGACTGGGATGTTGTTACGTATACAACTACAAGAGTTGAACTATTTGATGTAAGCGGAGGTAATGGCGGAACCGATTATTTAACCTTTCAAAAATTATAAACTTTTCTAATTTTCTCCCCCAAATTAAAGTCACGGTTCGCCGTGGCTTTTTTTGTTTATATTCTGAAAATCAGCAAAATAATTCAAAATTTTTTAACTGTTTAGGTAGGGTGTTTATGTTGTAAGCTGTTTTATAAATAGTTAAGGCAAAAAAAAACAAATATGAAACCATTTTTGATAGTTCTTTTTTCAGTTTTATTAGTGAGTTGCAGCACCAGCACCTATGATGATATTGAAGAAATTCAAGAAGAAAATCAAGGAGAGGTCGTTACCTATCAAGATGTTGCTTTTATATTTCAAAATAACTGTACGGCTTGCCATAGCAATCCTCCCCAAAATGGAGCCCCAATGCCTTTAACTACATATTCAGAAGTAAAAAATGCGGTGCAAAATAGAGGGTTGATTGATCGTATTAGTAGAGAAGAAGGTGCGCAAGGCTTAATGCCATTGGGCGGCCCTCGTTTACCACAACAACAAATAGACTTAATAACACAATGGAATCTCGACGGTTTATTGGAAAATTAAAACATATGAAAACTAAAATCGCTTTTACAATTATCTGCTTCGCTTTTATTGTTACGGCAATAGGCCAAGAGAAATATGCTACAAAAACCGGACAAATAAAGTTTGAAGCCTCGGTGCCTTCGTTTGAAGAGGTAAAGGCAAAAAACAATGATGTAAGCGCTGTACTCGACGCCGCTACCGGCAAGTTTGCCGCGCTCGCATTAATAAAAGGATTTCGGTTTAAAGTGGCTTTGATGGAAGAACATTTCAACGAAAATTACGTCGAATCTTCCAAATATCCGCGAGCAACTTTTAAAGGAAGTATTCAAGATTTTAACCTTGCTAATATATCTGAGAAAACTGAATACGTAATAAGTGGAACTTTTAATATGCACGGAACGGATAAAACAATGGATGTACCTGCTACTATTTCGGTAGATGGAGATGCGTTATTGTTAACTGCCAAATTTGTAATGCAACCCGAAGATTTTAATATAAAAATTCCATCAATTGTAAGTAATAAAATTGCTGAAGATGTAGATGTTTCGGTAGAATTTCGGTTGCAAAAACAATAAAATTTTGAACCCATGAAAAAGCAAAGACTTATTGTAATTATAGTTGTGTTTTTAGCGATAGTAGGATTTTTTGGGTACAACTATATTTACCAAGACCACAGAGATATTAAAACTGAAACTTCAACTCTCGAAATTACTGCGCCGTATTTATTGGAGCGATTTAAAACCAATAATGCCGAAGAACTGCTAAATAAAACCATTACTGTAACGGGTAAAATTTCGGATGTTGAAGAAAATGGAATTACGTTAAACGGAAGTGTTTACGCGAGCTTCGACAATTTAACTTCTGAAGATAAAGTAGGCGATAAAATTAAAATTAAAATTAAAGGCCGTTGTATTGGTTACGACGAGTTATTCGACATTGTAAAAATAGACCAAAGTACGGTTGTAAAATAAAAGCGATGATTAAAAAACTAACACTCCTAATTTTCTTTTTCCCTTTGTGTTTATTGGCGCAAGACGATTTGTTGAGCGAGCTTGAAAGTGAGGTAGAAATAGATAAAACCGTTACAGCAACCTTTAAAGGATTAAAAGTAGTAAATTTTGAAACCACAAAACTAGCCGATAAAAACGACTTTTATTTTGTAGTAGCGCATCGTTTTGGATCTGTGAAAAACGGTATAAAAGATTTTTTTGGTTTAGACAATGCAGTTACACAATTAAAATTTATTTACGGGTTTACCAATTGGTTAAATGTAGGAGTAGCGCGTAGTTCATTTCAAAAAAAATATGGAGGTCATATAAAATACCGTTTGGTATCGCAGCAACGAGAAGGCTTTCCAATAACCATAGTGGGTTATAACCTGGTTACTGTAAATACTTCTTTAGACAAAGATCAATTTACAAACCTGCAATTTAAAGACAGGCTAACCTACACCTCGCAACTTTTACTTTCCAAAAAATTTAATGAATCATTTTCATTGCTTTTTGCGCCAACTTTTATTCACGAAAATTTGGCAACCCGTAGTCGTGAGGTCTTAGCCAACGGAACAACCCTAAATCACGATGAAGAATTTAATCAATATGCCCTGGGGTTGGGCGGGCGTTATAAAATTTCAAAACGGGTAAGTATTAATGCCGATTATGGGATTCACCTTAACCGAAATGATAATTCAAATTATAGAAATCCGCTATCTGTTGGGGTAGATATTGAAACTGGTGGTCATGTATTTCAAATGCATTTTACAAACGCCCAAGCTATGTTTGAAGAAGGCTTTATTGTGCAGGGACAAGGTAATTGGACCGATGGTGATTTCTATTTTGGGTTTAATATAAGTCGTGTTTTTTAAGGCATATTTCGGTCTTAAAAAATATTTTAAGATATATAAAGCAGTACTAACTTTTTTATTAATCTAAACTCTATTATTATGAAAAAACTAAAACTATTATTTATTATGGCGCTAACCGTCTCGATGGCAGGCGCACAAACCACTTTTGATCTAGACTGGTATGTTGGTATTCCTTATGCCGATGCTAGTATCACCATTGAGCCTGGAGATACAGTGCGTTGGACATGGACAGACGATGTGCCACATTCTGTAACCAGTGATTCCGGTAGTCAAGAAAGTTTTGACAGTGGGATACTTACCGGAAATGGCACTCAATTTTCGTATACTTTCACTCAGGTGGGCGTTAATGATTATGAATGCGATGTACACTCAAATATGGAAGGTACCATTACGGTAGATAATATTGCTTCGGTTGAAGATAAATTTAGAATGAATATTTCATTTTATCCAAATCCTGTGGCCAATAAGTTAACGGTAGCATCGCTCTATAAATTAGACGGCTATAAAATCTATAATATTTTAGGCAAATTGGTGGCACAGGGCGCAGCGAGTGGCAATGTAACCGAAATTGATATGTCTAATTTAGAAACTGGGATGTATTTTATTAATGCAATTTCGGGCGATATGGAATCTACATTTAAAGTTACTAAACAGTAAAAAAATGAAAAATTTAACTTAAATATGAAAAGTTATATTTTTAGTGAAGAATAAAGCAGCCGTTTCAATATTTTTGAAACGGCTGCTTTATTTATTTAGTTTCTAATTCGTCTTTGTTTAAACGGTATATTTCCATGATACCCTCCAAGATTTGTTCAAAATCTATTTTTAAATCAATTAATTTACCCGAAGCAATGTCCATTACCCAGCCGTGTACTGCTAATTCACCTTTACGTACTGCTATTTGCACATCGGCCGTTTTAATTACGTTTACACATTGTTCTTGAACATTTAATTCAACAAGTTTTCTGTACTTCTCCTCTTCATCGGTAATAGCATTGAGCTCATCGCGGTGTAAACGGTAAACATCGCGAATGTTTCGTAACCACGGATTTAAAATTCCTAAGTCTTTAGATTGCATCGCGGCTTTTACTCCACCACAACCGTAATGGCCACATACTACTATATGCTTTACTTTAAGCACTCCTACAGCATAATCGATAACGCTCATGGCACTTAAATCTAAATTTGAAACCATGTTCGAAATATTTCGCATTACAAATACATCGCCAGGTTTTACGCCCATGACCTCTTCGGCAGTAACGCGGCTGTCACTACAACCAATGTAAAGAATGTCTGGGTTTTGACCGTTTGCGAGGTTTTTAAAATACTCAGGATCAACGCCTAATTTGTCGTTTACCCATTTTTGATTATTCTTAAAAATTTGTTCTATATCCATGGAAATTTTAAAATTTTTCGAAAATCAAAGGTAGGTAAAAGCGGTTTTTTGACAAAGATGGATTTTAAAAATAAATTTATTTTTACACAGAATAATGTGTGTTGACTAATGATTGAAGCTACTCAATTTCGCCAATACAAAGGCTGAAACAGCCATAACCAAATCTCGAACTGCCACGTCTGGGTGATGCCATGTAAACAGTAAACTTAGAGCAATTAATGTTAGCCAAGCCGAAACTAAATACGCCCCAAAACGAGTATTTATGGCTACTATTATTCCGGCAATAATTTCAATTACCCCCACCACCATCATAAATGCTGCACCACTCATGGGGAGTACCTCTACTGTGGCCGGTGCCAAATAAGTATCCCAAGTTACAAGGACATTGGTAAATTTATCGAGCCCCGCGACAATGGGTACAATTATAAATACCCATTTTAAAAGCATGTGTAATTTGTTTATTTCCATTGTGTTTACAGAAGTTGTCATAGTTTTTAAGTTTTTGTGTTCTATTGGTTTGATGTATAAAAAGTACATCGGTTACAAAAATGTGTAACTTTAAGCAACCCAGAGCATCTAAACTAAAAGTTACATTATGAATGCAATACAACCCGATAGATTTAAATTAACCAAATTAACCGACACCCAAGTGGTGCAAAGAGTTTTGGAGGGCGAAAAAGAATTGTTTGAAATATTATTAAGACGTTATAACCAACGTATTTTTAGGGTTATAAGAAGTTATATTAATTCTGAAGACGATGTGCAGGATGTAATGCAGGAAGCTTATGTAAAGGCTTATTTAAAGCTGTATCAATTTAATAATAAAGCTTCATTTTCTACCTGGTTAATTAGAATTGCCATTAACGAAGCATTACAGCAAATACGCCGAAAGAAAAGGATTGCGGTTAATTACGGTAAAACCGAAAGTTTAGAAAATGTATTTCAATTGCCAGATACAAACCCTATGAATCCTGAAAAACAAACAATTAAAACCGAAAATAGAGCCTTTATAGAAATGGCAGTAGATAAATTACCCGAAAAATATCGCGTAATTTTTATGCTGCATCACGTTGAAGGTTTAAGTAATTCAGAAATTGTTGACTGCTTAAAAATTTCAGATAGCAATGTAAAAGTTCGTTTACATCGCGCAAAAAAACTATTGAAAGAAGAACTTTTTAAAATCACAGACGATGCTTCTATTTTTGAATTTGGCAATCAAAAGTGCGATGCTATGGTAGAAAAAGTAATGTTGCAAATTCAAAAATTATGAAATTTTATTAAAATAAAATTTGAGTGTTTTGTTTTAAAATAATATAAAATCTACTTGCTTAATAAATTAGCTGTACCTTTGCCACTTATTAAAACCGTCTTCTTAGTTTTAATGGTTTAAGAGACCGAATTCTAAAAGCGCCGCGATAAACTATCTTTAAGCGCTGCGGTCTAAAATTATGTAGCGTAAATTGCTTGAAAATTAAAAAAGACTTCAAGTAATGGGCTATTAATCAAAAATACTTTATGTCATTTAAATCTCTCGGGCTATCTGATGCCCTGCTAAAAGCTATTAGCAAAAAAGGATACAATACACCTTCAACAATTCAACAAAAAGCAATTCCTTTAATTTTAGAACGCAAAGATGTTCTTGCTTCGGCACAAACCGGAAGTGGTAAAACAGCAGGTTTTGCTTTACCATTACTACAAATATTAAACAGTGAGCCAGCTTATAGAAAACGCCCTGTACGCGCTTTAATACTTACCCCAACGCGCGAGCTTGCAGCACAGGTTCAAGATGAATTTAAAGAGTATAGTGCTTTTACAGATTTGCGATCTACCGTAATTTTTGGAGGAGTGGGCGCCAATCCGCAAATACGTGCCTTGCGAAATGGTGTAGATATTTTAGTAGCTACCCCAGGTAGGTTACTCGATTTAGAAAACCAAAATGCGCTATCGCTTTCAAAGGTTGAAATATTAGTTTTAGACGAGGCCGATAGAATGCTCGATATGGGCTTTCTGCGAGATATAAAAAAAATATTAGCCTTGTTGCCTGCCAAAAGACAAAACCTACTCTTTTCGGCTACGTTTTCAAAAGAAATTAAAAAACTGGCGAATGAGTTTTTACACCATCCAGTTTTGGTGGAAGCAACACCCGAAAATACCACCGTAGAAAAAATTAATCAAACGGTTTATCGGGTTGATAAAACCTTAAAAACCGACTTAATTATAAAGCTTATTTCTGAAGGAAATTGGAAACAAGTTTTGGTTTTTACACGTACCAAACACGGCGCCAACCGGTTGAGTGAAAAACTGGAAAAAGCAAACATAACTTCGGCCGCCATACACGGTAATAAAAGTCAAGGGGCACGTACCAGAGCTTTAGCTGGGTTTAAAGAAGGAAAGGTTCGCGTTTTAGTAGCAACCGATATTGCGGCTCGAGGCTTGGATATTCCGCTGTTGCCACATGTTATTAATTTTGAATTGCCAAATATTTCGGAAGATTACGTTCACCGTATTGGTCGTACCGGAAGAGCTGGCGCCAGTGGCGAAGCAATATCATTGGTAAGTTTGGATGAGGTTGGGTATTTACAAAATATCGAAAAATTAATAGGAGAACGACTTGAAACTAAAACACTTCAAGGTTTTGAAACTACCGAAACGATGGCCGATGTTAAAGAAGCCGAAGCAGAAAAGAAACGACAAAAGGCGCAACGCCACGGTCGCGGAAGAAATCCTCAGGCTAAACAAAGCACACAAAAGAATACCAAAAATAGTAGTAGGAATAAACGAAGAAGGTAAATTTTAATTGCTTTAATGAAAGTTTAAAATACAATTCCTTTCTAATTTTAAATTAGAAAGGAATTGTGCATTTAGGCTAAAACACTATTGTTTTGGTGGGATAGGCGGTGGAACCAAATTATCTATTGGTTTAATAGTTTGTAAGTATGCAAACATTGCCTTTAAATCTTTTTCGGGTAATACCGAAATAGTTTGCCAAGGCATTGGGGGTAACAAGTCCCTGCTATTTTCCATGCCTTTATATTTTCCGTGTTTAATCGCTGTTAGAAAATTCTCTTCGGTCCAACCTGCGAGACCGGTATCATGCGGTGTTAAGTTTGATGCAAACGATGTGCCCCAAGGGCCAATAGCCGCGGTAAGTCCTGGTGTAAAGAGTATGTATTTTTTGGCAGTTTCAAGATCGTAAGTCGGTAAACTATCATTTGCAGGGTGTCCAGAAAGTAGTAAGTCTGTATTAAAAGTTGGACCTTTGTCGGTCATTTTTTTGGGCGAATGACAGTCGTGACATCCCAACGCTTTTACAAGCATTTCGCCACGGTCAACAGTAGATTCGTGAATTGTATCCTCGGTGGAATTTTTGTAATCTTTAGCATTTGATTGGTCTTTATTGCCAGAATTGCACGCGGCAAATAAACACAGCAATGCTATGGTTAATAGTTGATTTTTCATAATTAAGTTGGTTTTAGTTAGGTAGCTAAATTAAAAAATAATTTTTTAATTTTTAATAAAAACCAAATAATAAACACTGACAATCAGTTAATTGCGTATAAATATTGCGGTTTGTAAAAGGCGTTTTTTTAGAAAAGAAAACTTCAAAATATAAAGTGTGATTCCTAAAATAGATAGGCTGAAATTCATCGAGCTATTGTTTAACTTTGCCTTTTTTCGAATATGAAAAACAGCATAATTAAATTTATTGATGCTTTCTATTTTTTATTTAAAAGCATCCTTCCGTTAAAGACATATCGTTATGCGGTTTGTGGTGGGAGTAATGTACTTTTTGATATCTTTTTATACTTTATTTTTTATAATTTCATTTTTGCAAAACAAAATGTTGATTTGTTTTTTGTTGTTTTGAGTCCTCATATTGCCTCGCTGTTTTTTGTGTTTCCAATTACCTTTGTAACTGGCTTTTCACTACAGAAATTTATCACCTTCAACACCTCCTATCTGCCGTGGCAAGTTCAGTTTTTCCGGTACTTTTTAGTAGGAATGGGAGCGCTGGTACTAAACTATATTTGTTTAAAATTACTTGTTGATGGTCTAGGGTTTTACCCAACGCCTTCAAAGATTTTAACGACTGTAATTGTGGTTGTTTACAGTTACTTACTTCAAAACGGGTTTAGCTTTAAGAGCGTCAAAGCCTAACAATTATGCGCAAAGTGTAAATACCGTAACCTTAGCTTTTTAGAAAGTATTTTTTCCGTAGCCAAAATGACACGCGTACTAATAAAATTAAGGCTGGCACTTCTACCAAAGGACCAATAACGCCCGTAAAAGCTTGCCCTGAATTTAACCCAAATACTGCAATGGCCACCGCTATTGCCAGTTCAAAATTATTGCCCGCGGCCGTAAATGCTATCGAAGCAGTTTTATTGTATGTAGTACCCATTGCTTTGGAAAAGAAAAACCCAATCAGAAACATTACTATAAAATATATTAAAAGCGGTACGGCAATTAAAAGTACGTCCATTGGTATTTCTACTATCATTTCACCTTTTAACGAAAACATTACAATAATTGTAAATAAAAGAGCGGTAAGTGTAAGTGGCGAAATAGCCGGAATAAACTTGGTGTCGTACCATTCTTCACCCTTTAGAGGCACTAAAATAACTCTACTCATAATACCGAGTAAAAATGGAATTCCTAAATAAATAGCAACACTTTCTGCAATTGTAGCAATTGAAATGTCTACAATGGCACCATCAAAACCAAAATAGGGCGGTAACACTGTTATAAAAATCCAAGCGTAAAAACTATATGCAAATACTTGAAAAATACTGTTTAGTGCTACCAAGCCTGCCCCGTATTCGCTGCTGCCTTCGGCAAGGTCATTCCACACCAAAACCATTGCAATACATCGTGCAAGGCCAATTAAAATAAGGCCTACCATATATTCGGGATAATCGCGTAAAAATATTATCGCTAAAAAAAACATTAAAACTGGCCCAATTATCCAGTTTAAGATAAGTGAAATAGATAACACTTTTACATCTTTAAAAACTTTGGGCAACAATGTGTATTTTACTTTGGCCAAAGGGGGATACATCATTAAAATTAACCCAATAGCAATAGGAATGTTGGTGCTTCCGCTATTAAATGAATTTAAATAGATTGGGAAACTTGGAAATAAATACCCAATCCCCACCCCAATGGCCATTGCTACAAATATCCAAAGAGTAAGATTGCTATCTAAAAAGCTTAATTTTTTTGATTGTGCCATGTTGCTAATTTATTTTAGAAAATACATATTTCATTTCTGTAGCAATTTGCTTACTACGTGCATTGTAAACTTGTTGTTGTTGTGGTGTCCCGTCAGCAACTTTTGGGTCTTCGTACGTTATTGAAATTCGTTTGTCGCTTCCTGCAACAAATGGACAGCCGGCATCGGCTTGCGAGCAGGTCATCACTGCAGCGAAATTGCTGATTGGATTAGTACTGTCGTCGTATTTTTTTGAAAAAGCAACAATGGCGGGAGCTATATTGGAAAAACTAATTTCGTAAATAGGATTGTTAGCTTTGCTTTTGTGTGAAATTTTATATCCTACCTTTTTTAAGGTCGAAATTACCTTTGGAAAAACAGCAGTAACCTCGGTGCCACCAGAATAGCATTCAATATTTTTAATATTAAAATAGGCTGCCGCAGTTTGCGCCCAAATTTGCGCTAAATGACTTCGCCGCGAGTTGTGAGTACAAATAAAATTTAAGCGTATTACCTCATTGGTTTTCTGTTTAGCGTTTATATAATCGATTAAGGATTGTAAAACTGCCTTGCGCCCTTCCGGAATACGTGAAGTATCTAACGCTTCAATGTATTCATGGATTGATGTGAAAAGTGTCATTTATAATTTGATGTTTTTTAGCAACAACCCGTATTTGGATTGCAACTCGTGCTTTCTTCTTGGAAGTTTTTTAAATCTATTTTTGGTTTTGACGATTTTTCACCAGGTTTTTCGGCATAAACGGTAATACTGAAAATCCCTGTATCTGATGAATTAAAGTTTTTCACTTCTTCGGTTGAAAGATATTTTTCTAAAATATCATTTGGGATTATGATAGGTTTTTCTTTTTGAATTTGAATATTTTGAAATCCTGCATCCTTTATAAATTGTAAATATTCGGTTTTTTGAATGGCGCCAGCTACACAACCGGCATACATTTCGGCATCTTCTTTTAAGGCATCGGGAAGATTTCCTACCAATACAATGTCTGAAATACTAAAATGTCCGCCAGGTTTTAAAGTTCTAAAAATCTCCGAAATTACCTTTTGTTTATTAGGCACTAAATTTAAAACACAATTGCTCACAATAACATCGGCAACATCATTATTAACGGGCATATTATCTATATCGCCCTCTCGAAACTCTACGTTATTAAACCCTAATTTATCAGAGTTTTCACGAGCTTTTTTTACCATAATTGGCGTAAAGTCGATGCCAATAACTTTTCCTTGGGCACCGGTTTCGTGGCGGGCTACAAAGCAATCGTTACCAGCTCCCGAACCTAAATCGATTACGGTATCGCCTGATTTAATTTTTGCGAATTGGGTAGGGAGACCGCAGCCTAGTCCTAAATCGGCATCTTCTACATAGCCATCGGTTTTAGAATAATCGTCCATCATAATATTATACACCTTATTAGATGGTGTGGTAGCTCCACAACAGGAAGCTGCATTTTCGGCTTTTCCTTGTTCGGCTATATGCGCATAACGGTCTTTTACTATGTTTTTTAATTTTTGCTCGTTTTCCATAAGTTTCTATTTATGATGAATTATTCATTAAATGCTTAACAGCACCTTTCTTGGGGAATATCTTGATTTAAAAATAAGTTCATGATTTGCTTCATTTGCAACCATTTTTCGGTATCGATACAATAACAAATGCGGGTGCCTTCAATGCTTCCTTTTATTAACCCTAAATTTTTAAGTTCTTTTAAATGTTGCGAAATAGTGGGTTGCGACAAGCCAATTTCATCTACAAGTTCGCCACAAATACAGGCGTTAATTTTAAATAAATGCTGTAGAATTGCCACGCGGGCAGGGTGGCCAAAAGCCTTTGCAAATGTTGCAATTTGATTTTGTTGATCGGTGAAAATTTCAGACTTCGTAATTCCCATAACTGTACATTAGTTTATTGCAATATTACGATGAATAATTAAAACACAAATATTATTTACAATTTTTTTTGAAGAACTTTGATTGAAATAAATTGTTAAGCCATTCGCAATGAGGCAAAAATTACTTGCGGTGACCACAAAAAAATCGTTACAGTGGGGGTGGGTTAAGGCAATAAAAATCCCCTTCTCAAATTAAGAGTATTAACTAATTTGAGAAGGAGATAGAATGATATTATTCTTTTTGCTCGTCGTGGATTCGTCTGCGGTTTGGATTGTGGCTAAACTTGCCTTTTACGGTCTTAAAGCGTAAAATACTATAACCAATAATAGCCGAAATAAATGATCCAATTAAAATACCCACTTTAGCCGAATCTATATATTCTGGGTGCGTATTAAATGCTAAGCCGGCAATAAAGATTGCCATTGTAAACCCAATACCTGCTAAAAAGGATACTCCTATAATTTGTTTATTAGTAATATCGATGGGTACTTCAATAATTCGAAGTTTTCGCGCTAAAAATATTATTAGAGATATCCCGATACTCTTTCCAAACACTAAACACAAGATAATATTTATCATTAGTTGTGTTTCAAATCCGTCGCCACCACCTACGGCAACGCCTGCATTTGCCAGTGCAAATACGGGTATTACTAAGTAGGCAACCCAGTTGTGAAGTTTGTGTTCTAAATGTTGAAGTGGCGATCTATAGTCGTTTGCCCAATGTTGTAAATCGTTTATTAAAACTAACTGTTCTTTTGAGAGCACTGGTTGCTGAAGGATAGTGCTATGTTCAATTTTATCTACAATTTCATGTAAGTGATCTGTAAATTCGTGTGTGCTAATTTTTTGTCTAACAGGAACCGCAAAAGCAGTTAAAATACCTGCCAAAGTAGGGTGTAAACCAGCTTTTAAAAACAGTAGCCAAACCACAAATCCCGAAGCCATAAGTAAATATTCTGAATAAAAACCTCTATAGCTTAATAGGTAAATTACGGCCAAAATAGCAAGTGCAGAGCCTACCATTACAACATTTAAACTATTGCTGTAAAATATAGCAATTACCAATACAGCTCCTAAATCGTCTACAATGGCAAAGGCTGTTAAAAATATTTTTAAACTTAAGGGTACTCTATCGCCCAACACTTTTAAAATGGCGAGTGAAAATGCAATATCTGTAGCCATGGGGATTCCCCAACCTTTAAGGGTTTCTGGATTTTCATTGAGCATTACATACATAATCACCGGTAGTAGAATACCTCCTAATGCGCCAAACAGTGGGAACATGACTTTTCGGGTAGAGTTGAGTTCTCCTATTAGAAACTCTCGTTTTATTTCGAGCCCAATAAGGAAAAAGAAAATGGACATTAGCCCATCGTTTACCCAAAGAATTAAAGGTTTTTTTAATTCAAAACTATCGGTTGTAATACCTAATTCGTACTGCCAAAATGATTGATAGCTATCGGCAAATGCAGAATTTGCCCAAACTAACGCAATAATTGTAGTCGCCAATAACAAGATTCCGGTCGAACTTTGAAGGTTGACGAATTTCTGAAACGGAGAGAGAATTTTTCTTTTTACCATACATTTAATTAGAGCACGCAAGATACCAAAACCTCACCTAAAACAGATGTTGATAAAGACATACCAACTACGATTTAAGAAAATTTTGTGAGTTTCGGGTACCGTTTAGCGAATGAATTTGAAAAATTTGAACCAAATTAAATTACGCAATTTTTATGAAAGTGAAAAATTTTGGAAGTGGAAATCTAATTTCATTTAAAAAGTTGTACGCTGCCTTATTATTAGTAAACATTGCACCCGTATAACTGTACAGATTTTTTTATCTTTGCAACCGCAAACTCTGAAGCTTAAGAGAAGCGCTAAATATTAAAAGTTAGAAAATTATGTTCGATAATTTAAGCGATAAACTAGATAAGGCATTACACGTGCTAAAAGGGCATGGTAGTATCACCGAAGTAAATGTTGCAGAAACCCTTAAAGAAGTGCGACGCGCGCTTCTGGATGCCGATGTAAATTTTAAAACCGCTAAAAAGTTTACCAATACTGTTAAAGAAAAAGCTTTAGGGCAAAACGTACTTACAACCCTGCAGCCTGGCCAATTAATGGTTAAATTGGTAAAAGACGAACTAACCGAATTAATGGGCGGCGATACTGCTGGAATTAATTTAAGCGGTAGCCCTTCTGTTATTTTAATGTCTGGTTTACAGGGTAGTGGTAAAACTACTTTCTCTGGTAAATTGGCTAATTTCCTAAAAACTAAAAAAACAAAAAAACCGCTTTTAGTAGCTTGCGATATTTATCGTCCAGCTGCAATAAATCAGCTACACGTAGTTGGAGACCAAATTGGGGTAGAGGTATATAGCGAGCCTGAAAATAAAAATCCGGTTGAAATTGCACAAAATGCAATTGCTCATGCCAAAGAAAACGGCTTTAATGTTGTAATTGTGGATACGGCGGGTCGTCTTGCGATAGACGAAGCAATGATGACCGAAATTGCTAATGTACATTCAGCAATCAATCCGCACGAAACACTTTTTGTAGTGGATTCTATGACGGGTCAAGACGCTGTAAATACTGCCAAAGCATTTAACGAACGCCTAAATTTTGACGGGGTTGTATTAACAAAATTAGATGGTGACACGCGTGGTGGTGCGGCTATCTCTATTAAAAGTGTTGTAGATAAGCCTATTAAATTTATTGGTACTGGCGAAAAGATGGATGCTATAGATGTATTCCACCCCGCTCGTATGGCCGATAGAATTTTAGGGATGGGAGATGTTGTTTCGCTTGTTGAAAGAGCGCAAGAACAGTTTGATGAAGAAGAAGCGAGAAAACTTCAGAAAAAGATTGCTAAAAATCAATTCGGGTTTGATGATTTCCTTAGCCAAATTCAGCAGGTTAAGAAAATGGGAAGCATGAAAGATTTAGTAGGAATGATTCCTGGTGCGGGAAAAGCTTTAAAAGATGTTGATATTGACGACGATGCCTTTAAAGGGATTGAAGCTATAATTCATTCTATGACGCCAACCGAAAGAACACAGCCATCTGTAATAAACGGCAGTCGTAAAAAACGAATTGCCAAAGGTAGTGGTACTAGCGTTCAACAGGTTAACCAGTTGCTAAAGCAGTTTAATCAAATGAGTAAAATGATGAAAATGATGCAAGGCGGCGGTGGCAGAAAGATGATGCAAGCAATGAGTAAAATGCGTTAAAATTTTTAGTTGTCTCTTCGCGATTTACGCTGAAATCGTAGGTATTTATTACATTTAAAGAACAAAAAGAGACAAGCTACTAAATTATACGATTGATAATCTAAGCAATTTTGAGTTTTGAGTTACTGCAAACTTTAACAGCTTTTTGAATACATATATAAATGACAATTTTAAACGGAAAAAAGGTTTCAAACGAAATTAAAGATGAAATCGCTGCACAAGTAGATATCATGAAAGCCAACGGCGAAAAAGTGCCGCATTTGGCTGCAATTATTGTTGGTGATGACGGGGCGAGTTTAACCTACGTAGGAAGCAAAGTTAGAGCTTGTGAAAGAGTTGGTTTTGAGTCTACCTTGGTACAAATGCCACATACTACTAGTGAGCTAGAATTGTTGAAAAAAATAAAAGAATTGAACGAAGACGACAATATTGATGGTTTTATTGTTCAATTGCCTTTACCTCCACAAATAGATACTCAAAAAGTACTTTTAACAGTAGATCCATCAAAAGATGTAGATGGATTTCACCCAGAAAATTTTGGAAAAATGGCACTCGATATGAGTACGTTTATTCCAGCAACTCCCTTCGGGATTTTAGAGTTATTACAGCGTTATAAAGTAGATACCAAGGGTAAACATACTGTGGTAATAGGTAGAAGCCATATTGTTGGTCGCCCAATGAGTATTTTAATGAGCCGTAAAGGATGGCCAGGTAATAGCACAGTAACGTTAACGCATAGCAATACCAAAAATATAGCGCAAATTACAACCCAGGCAGATATTATTATTTCGGCATTGGGTGTTCCCAATTTCTTAAAAGCCGAAATGGTTAAAGACGATGCGGTTGTTATCGATGTAGGAATAACCCGTGTTGAAGATGCAAACCATCCAAAAGGTTATGTAATTACCGGCGATGTTGATTTTGAAAATGTAAGTAAAAAAGCATCTTTTATTACGCCTGTACCAGGTGGAGTGGGCCCCATGACCATTGCGATGCTTATGAAAAATACATTGTTAGCACGCGAGCAAAGACGCAATTAAGCCGACTCTTCTTCTAAACGCCAATCTAAATAATCGTGAAGATCTGTTTCAATCCACCCCATGCCAATTGAAAGCACGGCTAAATCGTCTATATAGCCAACGCCTGGAATAAAATCGGGTACAACGTCTAGCGGATTAAAAATATAAAGCAAGGCTACAACTACTGTGGCAATTGTAAACCAAGGCACATTTGGGTAGCGCCCACGCTTAACATCTTTGAGCATTGCAAAAAGTATTTTGCCTAATTCGGTGTACTTTCTTAACGGACTAGCACTGCTCAATTTTTGAGAAATAGCCTCTTCGTTATCCATAACCAATTCTATGTCCTTATCGCTCACTTTTGTGACTTTGTCTTCTACAAAGTCTTCATTTATTTTTGAATCTACCATGCTCGATGATTTTTTACTTTTTCGTTTTCCAAATAACATATAGTCTTTCTTTTTTCAATTCTAAAAATACTTAATCAAAAAAGGAAAACATTTAAAATTATGTTATAAATAATTCAATAAAACAATAAATGTAAATACCGCAATTAGAAACAGAAAAGGGCGATACCATTTTAAATTTGTAGGATTGTTTCCTAAAAAGGAGCGGGTTAATTTAAACATAAAACTTCTGTTTTTTGCAATAAAATTATAACCACTATTGCTAATAAATCTAAACAATTGCGATGCGTTATATAAATTATGCCATTGTGGAGAAGGAGTTTGTATGTAGTAAGTAAATGTTTTATAAATTGAATTAGGGCCGCTATAAACGGTGCCATTCAAGTCTATAAATCTCGAAGCTTTTTTAAACTCTTTTAAAGGAATATCTTTAAAATACCCGGCTGCTTCTTGATAGGTTTTGTAAGAAACTCTGTCTTCGGTTTTGCTTTTATAGCGTATTATCCAGTATTTGCAAAAACCGCAATCGCCATCCCAAATCATCATGGGTTTTTTTGACGGTGGATATGCGGTCTTTTCAATTTCTGAAAACACTTTTCGGTAAAATTTTATAAATGTTCTTCTTCTTTTAACGGTACATCTTTGCCGTATTCTTTTCGGTATATTTTCACGATAACAATAAAAAGGCTAATAAGTAATGGGCCGAATATTAAACCAATAAACCCAAATAATGGCACCCCTACAATTACACCTATTAGGGTAATTAAAGGGTGAACGTCGTCTAATTTTTTTAAAACGTAAAGTCGAATTATATTATCTGTAGACCCAACCACAATAAATCCATAGATTAAAATTCCCCAAGCTTGAAAGTCATGACCAGAGGAGAGCGTTAAAATAAAAACGGGCAAAATTCCAACTAAGGTGCCAACAAAAGGAATCATACTACCTATAGTGACAATTACAAACCAAAAAAATGGATCTTCAATACCAAAAATTAGAAATCCAATTAGTGCTACAACACCTTGGGCCAGTGCTACCAAAGGTATACCCAATGCGTTGGAACGCACTATAATTTGAGCCTCTTTTCCTATTTGCTTTAAGTTTTGCCTGTCCATAGGAATGTACTCTTTAAGCGATTCGCGTAGTTCGCGCCTATTAGTAAGCATATAGAAAAGCATAAAGTACATTAATCCAACAGCAATAAAAGCATTAAAGGTGCCGCCAGCTAAATTTTGAAGATTTTCTGAAACCCATCCAGTAATTGCCGAAGTATCAATTTGCGAATTTAAATCGTAGCCTATTTCATCTTCAATTTTTCTAAGCTGCAACTTTAAAGCATTTGTAACTTCTTCTGAATTTGTTACGGCTTGCCCTATTTTATTTGAAAGCATAAGTACAATTCCCGAAACTGGTATAAGAATACCTACAAACGATATTAACATAAGCAGCGTTGCCGCTACAGAAGGATTCCATCTTTTTACCTTTACAAGATATGCCATCCATTTACGCATAATAACATAAATGGTAATGGCGCCTAAAACACCCGTGAGATAAGGCATTAATTCTTTAAAAATTAAACTGCCCATAAATACAATGAGCAGAATGACAAATATTTGTCTAATAATTTGCGGGGGTACTTGTTTAATCATTACACAAATATTTTAATGAAAGATGGTTTAATGGCTGTTAAAGTAGTGTAATTATTTTAGAAAATTAGCATCGTTAAAAGTACTTAATGATTTCGCAAAGCGTGGATTAATTCTTTTTTATTCATTTTTGATCGACCTTCAATACCAATATTTTTAGCTTGCTCATATAAGTCTTGTTTGGTTCGTTCTTCATAAGGTTTGGCGCTACCGCCTTTTTTACCCGCATTTTCCGTGTTGGCTATTCGAGCAGCTTTTTCTTTGCTGTATCCTTCGTCGCGTAAAGCTTCGTATTGATCTTCATTTTTAATTCTTGGTTTAGCCATAATTTAATGTTTTTAAAGAAAAAAACCCTCTGCATAGCAAAGGGTTTTATTTATTATTAAAATTATATTTGGTCTGTGTCTTTTTTATTCTTCAACAACCCAATACCCGCAAAGAAGAATATTATTCCTAAGATGATTAGGGCCCATGGGTTCATACCTACTTCCATATTGCCAAAGATGCTTAAAACACCCATGATTAGACCAATTCCTCCTGCTATTGTTAATATAAATCCTAAAATTTTAATCATATCATTTTTTTTGTTGAATTAAAATTAAAAGAAAAGATTTATACAGCACGGCACCTTAACAAAATCTTGACAGCATTATGTTATTCCGAAATATTCTCTGCTTCCCAACCAATCATAAAATATTTAATTGGGGCATCATCTGGAATTTGACTTGGGTCTATATCTACATTCATCTTATAACGAAGATCTTCGGGAAGGCTTTTTTTATCTATTGTTAAGTAAATATCGCTGTCTGCTAAAAATACAATAACCGAGTTAATTGTGGTTTCAATATTTTCTACCGAATAGTTAGCTTTTACATCTTTAAAAGTGCTTGAGGTAGTTAAGCCTTTTTCAGTTTTATACCTAGAATCAAAAACTTGAATATTGGTAATTGTAGCGTTTGGATTGTTTATATTTTGTGGCGAAAGCAATAACAGTTTTTTACCTCCTTTTTCATAAACCTCAACTTCGCCTTGCGTTTCAATGGCATTGGGCGAAGAACTAACTCTTACAATAGAATCTCCTTCAAAAATAGAATCAACTTGTTTAATTTTTATCTCTTTAGTTAAATTTCCAATAGCGCCATTTTTAATTAAATACGGATCGGTGTTTTTTCCACATTGAACAAATAAAATGGCTGCAATAGCACTGGCAAATAGTATCTTTTTCATTTCTTTTTTTAATTGTTATTGTTTATTTTTCTTTAATTTATTTCATCATTTTTCCAAGAATTCCCAGTACACTTCTAATTACAGTAGGGCTCGAAAGGGTTTTAATCCAAGGGTTGGTTGTACTTCTTCGGCGTGAAGAAGTAGTTCTACTTTTTCTTCGGCTTGTAGATTTACGAGCTGCTTCTTTTTCTTTTTCAGCTTTTTCTTTTGCTTCTTCTCTATTGGCAATTTCAATTTTTTCGGTTAGCATTTCGTAGGCACTTTTACGGTCTACAACCTCGTTGTATTTCGAAATTAGTTTCGATTCGTTTAAAAGATCTTTTAATTCGGCATTGGTTAAAACATCCATTCGGCTCATAGGTGCTCGCAACATTGTGCGGGCTAATGGCGTGGGGATTCCCTTTTCGTTTAATGCGCTAACAAGGGCTTCACCAATCCCCAAAGAGGTTAACACTTCATCGGTTTTATAGTATTCTGAAATAGGATAATTTTCGGCGGTGAGTTTAATTGCTTTTCTATCTTTAGCTGTAAAAGCTCGTAAGGCGTGCTGAATTTTTAAACCTAACTGGCTAAGTACAGCATCGGGCACATCGGTTGGGTTTTGCGTTACAAAATATAAGCCCACACCTTTCGATCTAATTAGTTTTACAATGCTTTCAATTTGGTCGAGAAGGGCACTGCTGGCTTGATTAAAAATTAAATGTGCTTCGTCTATAAAAATCACCAATTCGGGTCTAGCGCTATCTCCCTGCTCTGGAAATGTAGCATAAATTTCGGCCAAAAGGCTAAGCATAAATGTTGAAAATAGCTTGGGCCTATCTTGAATATCGGTTAGGCGAATAATATTTATATACCCTCTGCCTTCTTCATCTATGCGTAGTAAATCGTCTGTATCGAAAGATTTTTCGCCAAAAAATAAATCGGCGCCCTGTTGCTCCAATTCTACAATTTTCCTAAGAATAGCTCCAGTAGAAGATGATGAAATTCGGCCGTATTCTTTGGCGAACTCTTCTTTTCCTTCGGCGGTAGTGTACTGCAGAATTTTTTTAAAATCTTTTAAGTCAAGCAGAGGCATTTTATTGTCGTCGCAGTACTTAAAAATTACCGAAACTATACCCGATTGTACGTCGCTTAAATTTAAAATACGCGATAACAAAACAGGTCCAAATTCACTTACCGTAGCTCTTAGTCTAACGCCATTTTGTTCTGAAAGTGTAAGGATTTCAACCGGAAAATTATTTGGTTCAAAAGGAAAGCCAATTGCCTCGTGCCGTTGTTGAATTTTTGGGTGATCGTTTCCGGGTTGTGCAATTCCGCTTAAATCACCTTTAATATCCATCAACAAGACGGGTATACCTTTGTCTGATAAGTTTTCGGCTATAATTTGAAGCGTTTTAGTTTTTCCCGTTCCGGTGGCTCCAGCTATTAACCCATGGCGGTTTAAAGTTTTTAAAGGTACTTTTATATAAGCATCTTTTATGGTTTCGCCATTGAGCATTGCTGCTCCTAAATTTATAAAATCTCCTTTGGTGGAATAACCACTTTCTATGTGTTCAAAAAAAGCCTGCTTATCTGCCATAGTGCTAAATTTTGTTCAAAAGTAATAAATTATAAAGCACTAAGTTTTTTTACGTGGCAATTTCCGCAGTAATCTTTAAGCGTGCGATAATTTAATATACTGCCCAGGCGAGTACAACTTGCTATAAAATTGTTAAGTTTAAGCATTTTGAAGTCTTTAAAACAAGGTTTTTGGATTCTATAATCGTACTTTTGCGGCAATGAAAGAGAATATACAAGAATTGGTTAATCAAGGTGTAATGCTTCCGTTAATGGAAGAATTCTATACTATCCAAGGTGAAGGGTTTCACAAAGGGACAGCTGCTTATTTTATTCGGGTAGGAGGTTGCGATGTGGGCTGTCATTGGTGCGATGTTAAGGAAAGCTGGAATGCCGAAATCCACCCTCCAACAGCCATTGAAGATATTGTTGCAAATGCCGAAAAACACTCGAAAACTATTGTTATCACAGGTGGCGAGCCGCTAACGTGGAATATGACACCACTTACCAATATGTTAAAATCGCGCGGATTGCAAATTCATATTGAAACATCGGGAGCTTATAAGCTTACAGGAACTTGGGACTGGGTGTGTTTGTCGCCAAAAAAAATGAAATTACCCACAAAAGAGGTTTATCGCGTAGCCAATGAGTTAAAAGTGATTGTTTTTAACAAAGACGATTTTCGTTTTGCCGAAGAACAAGCTGCCAAAGTTAATGACGACTGTATTTTGTATTTACAACCAGAATGGAGTAAAAGAGAAAAAATGAGTCCGTTAATTGTAGATTATGTAATGAAAAATCCAAAGTGGAAAGTCTCATTACAGACGCATAAATATTTAGATATCCCCTAAATTTCTTTAAAGGGGATTTCTACAAAATGATCGTCCCAACCAATGAGTAGGGTGGTGCCATCAATTTCGGGTCTAAAAATCATCGATAAGGTTTCAATGGGCGCAGCGGCATCTCGACAAGGCACTAAAATTCGGGCGACGTCTTTTTCCTTTTTGTAGCTATAAGCACCCCAAACATTGGTGTCGCTATTAATGATAATAGTCCAATTTTCTTCGCGTGGAATGGTGTAAAGAGTGTAGGTACCCGGAGCTAAAACTGTATTGCCAAATTGCAGCGGTTTGTAAATGGTAAGCTCGGTTGCCTCATTTGCACCCGTACGCCAAACCTCGTTATACGGCACTAATCCGCCAAAAATATCGCGACCCTTCGTTTGCGGTCTACTGTAAATAACTCGGGCAATTGGAGGGCTTTTTTTATCTTCTCGAGCCATTACTAAATCCATAGGCGAAGCATCCATCTCTGGAAAACTTTGCGCTTTAGATTTTTGAAATGCAAGCGTTAAAATAAAAAATACGGGTATAAAATATAATTTGTTCATAAGTGAATTACTAAAGTATTGAGCAATTTGAAATTAGACTCATGTATTTTAAAATAGTTTATTTAAAACTATCAATTTTCGTCAAAAGTATGTGAATTTATTTTACGATGAAATCTTTAAAAATTATTTCAATTATTAAGCCAAAAAACATATTGATTTTCAGGCATTAAAGGCTTCTGTCTTTTCACATAATTTTGTTAATAACTTATAACTTAAAAACTTACGCAAACCCTTAATTTTATTGGCGATTTGGCTATATTTGTTCGTTACGAAAAAAAACTGAAAATCATTCAAAATAACATATGAGCGAAGAACAGAAAAAAGGTAGCTACGGCGCCGATCAGATTCAAGCCTTAGAAGGAATGGAGCACGTGCGCATGCGGCCATCAATGTATATAGGCGATGTGGGTGTACGCGGGTTGCACCACTTGGTATACGAGGTTGTAGATAACTCTATCGATGAAGCGATGGGTGGCTATTGCGATACTATTGAAATGTGGATTAATGAAGACAATTCAATAACTGTTAAGGATAACGGGCGTGGTATTCCGGTTGATATTCATAAAAAAGAAGGCGTCTCTGCACTTGAAGTTGTAATGACTAAAATTGGTGCTGGAGGTAAATTCGATAAAGATTCATATAAAGTTTCTGGTGGATTGCACGGGGTAGGTGTTTCTGTGGTAAACGCACTTTCCGAAAATTTAACGGCAACTGTACATCGCGATGGTAAAATTTGGCAACAAGAATACGAACGCGGAAAAGCTAAATACCCCGTAAAAAGTATTGGAGAAACAGACTACCGTGGAACTATTGTTACTTTTAAGCCAGATTCTGAAATCTTCCAGCAATCGCTTGAGTACAGTTATGACACCCTTGCCAGTAGAATGCGTGAGCTGTCTTTCTTAAATAAAGGGTTAACCATTATATTAACAGATAAGCGCCAAACCGATGAAAAAGGCAATTTGGTTTCTGAAACTTTCCACAGTGAAGCAGGATTAAAAGAATTTATTCGCTTTTTAGACGGCAATCGTGAGCCTATCATCGCCGATGTAATTTCAATGGAAGGCGAGAAAAACGATATCCCGGTAGAAGTTGCCATGGTTTACAATACTTCGTTTAACGAAAACTTGCACTCTTACGTAAACAATATTAATACGCACGAAGGAGGTACTCACCTTTCTGGTTTCCGTTCAGGATTAACAAGAACTTTAAAAAAGTATGCAGATGCTTCGGGAATGCTCGATAAATTAAAGTTTGAAATTGCAGGTGATGATTTCCGTGAAGGGCTTACCGCCATTATTTCGGTAAAGGTGCAAGAGCCGCAATTTGAAGGGCAAACTAAAACCAAATTAGGAAACCGCGAGGTTACTTCGGCAGTGAGTCAGGCGGTTTCTGAAATGCTTGAAAACTATTTGGAAGAGCATCCAAACGATGCCAAAACCATAGTGCAAAAAGTTATTCTTGCAGCTCAAGCACGACACGCCGCAAAGAAGGCACGCGAAATGGTACAGCGCAAAACCGTAATGAGCGGTGGTGGGTTGCCAGGAAAACTTTCAGATTGTTCTGAGCAAGACCCCGAAAAGTGCGAAGTATTTTTAGTTGAGGGTGACTCGGCAGGTGGAACGGCAAAACAAGGTCGTGACCGTAATTTCCAAGCAATTTTACCGCTTCGAGGTAAAATTTTAAACGTGGAGAAGGCGATGCATCACAAAGTGTTTGAAAACGAAGAGATTAGAAACATTTATACAGCTTTGGGTGTGACTATTGGTACCGAAGAAGACAGTAAAGCCTTAAACATTGAAAAGCTTCGTTACCATAAAATTGTAATTATGTGTGATGCCGATGTGGATGGTAGCCACATTGCAACACTAATCTTAACTTTCTTTTTCCGATATATGCGCGAGTTGGTTGAAGCGGGTTGTGTTTATATTGCTACACCGCCACTTTATTTAGTTAAGAAAGGAGCTAAAAAGAGTTATGCTTGGAGCGATAAAGAACGCGATAGATTAAACGAAGAGTACGGTGGAAGTGCAAGTATTCAACGTTATAAGGGTCTTGGAGAGATGAACGCCGAACAGCTTTGGGATACAACCATGAATCCTGAATTTAGAACGCTACGCCAAGTTACCATAGATAATGGTACCGAAGCCGATAGGATTTTTTCAATGCTTATGGGCGATGAGGTTCCGCCAAGACGTGAATTTATTGAAAAGAATGCTGTATATGCAAATATAGACGCGTAATAAAAAAAGCATTTTTTATTAAAAGCCCATCTTCGAATTTTTCAAAGATGGGCTTTTACTTTTATCGCTATATTGTCTTAATTTTAAGCAGATATTGGTACTTTTGTGGAACTTTTCAACCTTTCTTTAATTCAAATATTAAAAAAGGTTTTAATTCAATAAGTAATAATAAACATTAAAGAATAAAAAATGAAAGTAACAGTTGTAGGAGCAGGTGCTGTGGGCGCAAGTTGTGCAGAGTACATTGCCATTAAAGATTTTGCAAGTGAAGTTGTTTTGCTAGATATTAAAGAAGGTTTTGCCGAAGGGAAAGCTATGGATTTAATGCAAACTGCCTCTTTAAATGGTTTTGATACCAAAATTACAGGAGTAACTAACGATTACACCAAAACAGCCGATAGCGATATTTGTGTAATTACAAGTGGAATCCCGAGAAAACCAGGGATGACGCGCGAGGAGCTTATTGGTATAAATGCTGGTATTGTAAAAGAAGTTTCTTCCAACCTTGTAAAACATTCTCCTAACACTATTATTATCGTGGTAAGTAACCCTATGGATACAATGACCTATTTGGTTCATAAAACTTCAAGCTTACCGACCAATAAAATTATTGGAATGGGTGGAGCTTTAGATAGTGCCCGTTTTAAATATCGTCTTGCCGAAGCATTAGAAGCTCCAATTAGCGATGTAGACGGGATGGTAATTGGTGGCCACAGCGACACCGGAATGGTTCCTTTAACGCGTTTAGCTACCAGAAATAGTGTTCCTGTTTCTAAATTTATTTCGGAAGATAGATTAAACCAAGTTAAGGAAGACACTAAGGTTGGTGGTGCTACTTTAACTAAGTTATTAGGTACTTCGGCTTGGTACGCACCAGGAGCTGCTGTTTCGGGTCTTGTACAAGCTATTGCTTGCGATCAAAAGAAAATGTTCCCTTGCTCTGTAATGTTAAATGGTGAGTATGGATTAAACGATATTTGTATTGGAGCTCCAGTAATTCTGGGTAAAAACGGAATAGAAAAAATAGTTGAAATTGACTTGAACGATGCCGAAAAAGCTCATATGCAAAAAAGTGCTGAGGGTGTTAGAAAAACAAACGACCTTTTAGAACTATAATTCTTACAACAGTTGTTTAAATAAAACCTCGCAAGTCTTATAGACTTGCGAGGTTTTTTAATTTTAAAAACCTCACAGATAACTAATATCTGTGAGGTTTATGTTTATCATCTATTGATTAGCTTATTCTATCCGCATTTACTAGAGCCACAATCTTTACAGGTTAAACAACCTTCTTGGTAAATAAGCGATGTGCTATTACAGTTTTCGCACTTTTGCTTTCTGGCTTCGGTACCATCGGCAACATAGCGCTTTAAGGCCCTGGCTACACCGTTTTTCCAAGTATTAATACTTTCGGTGTCTAATTGTAAGCTGTTAATTAATTCAACCGCTTTTTCAATAGGCATTCCGTGACGAAGCGTGCTTGAAATCAATTTGGCATAATTCCAAAATTCGGGGTTAAATTTATGTGATAGGCCTTCGATAGTTGTTTTGTAACCTCTTTTGTTTTGGTACTGAAAATCGTATCGAGAGGTGCCGTCTTCGTTTCTATTTTTAATGATAACACCGTTGTTTACCCAACGCGGAATTAAAATTCCGTCTTCATCATCGGCAAATCCTGTAAAAATCTCGTATGGTTTGCCGTCAATTAACCCAATAAAGGCAATCCACTTGTCTTTATTATTTTGGAAACGTACCACATCGGCCTCTAAAACTTCAGGTCGTTTTGTTGGGAAAGCGGTAAGCGTTTCGTTGTCTTCTTCTTTTTTCTCATCGTTTGAGATAAGTACACCAGATCGTGAACCATCGCGATATACAGTTACTCCTTTGCAGCCCGCTTGCCACGCTTCGAGGTATAATTTACCTACTAACTCTTCGGTTGCATCTTGTGGTAGGTTAATTGTTACCGATATTGAATGGTCTACCCACTTTTGTACTGCACCTTGCATTCTCACTTTACTCAACCAATCTACATCGTTTGAAGTTGCTTTGTAGTACGGCGATTGCTGTACAATTTTATTTAATTCTTCCTGAGTGTAATTTTTGTCGGTAGCAATGCCATTTACTTCCATCCATTGCTTAAAACGGTGGTGAAATACTACGTATTCTTCCCAACTATCGCCTACTTCATCAACAAAGTCTACGCGAACATTTTTATCGTTCGGATTTACTTTTCTTCTTCTTTTGTAAACCGGAAGGAAAACGGGTTCGATACCCGAAGTAGTTTGCGTCATTAAACTTGTAGTACCGGTAGGAGCAATGGTTAAAAGAGCAATATTTCGTCTACCGTATTCAAGCATATCGTAATAAAGCTTTTCATCTTCATCTTTTAATCGAAGAATAAACGGATTGTTTTTTTCTCTTTCGCTATCAAAGATTTTAAAAGCACCTCTGTCTTTTGCTGCATAAACCGATGCGCGGTAAGCTTCAATAGCTAATGTTTTATGAATTTCAATTGAAAAGTTAATACCTTCATCGCTGCCGTATTTTATACCTAAAGCAGCTAGCATATCGCCTTCGGCGGTAATACCAATTCCTGTTCTACGACCTTCTTCTGCTTTTCTTTGAATATTTAACCAAAGATTTTTTTCAACAGATTTTACCTCGTCTGTCTGCGGGTCGGCGTCAATTTTTGCTATTATGGCATCAATTTTTTCAAGTTCTAAATCGATAATATCGTCCATAATTCTCTGTGCAATACCCACGTGCTTTTTGAAAAGTTCAAAATTAAACTTCGCATTTTCAGTAAATGGATTTTCAACATACGAGAAGAGGTTTATTGCTAACAAACGGCAAGAGTCGTACGGGCACAGTGGAATTTCGCCGCAAGGGTTTGTAGACACGGTTTGGTATCCTAAATCGGCATAGCAATCTGGAACAGATTCTTTAATTATTGTGTCCCAAAAAAGAATCCCGGGCTCGGCCGATTTCCACGCGTTGTGAACAATTTTTTTCCACAGTTTTCCTGCGTTAATTTCGTGTGTGTTTTTAGGGTTATCGCTAAAAATAGGATATTTCTGGGTGTAAGATGTTCCGTCTTTTACGGCTTGCATAAAAGCGTCGTCCATTCGTACCGAAACATTGGCGCCCGTTACTTTCCCTTGCTCCATTTTTGCATCGATAAAATCTTCAGAATCGGGATGGTTTATTGAAACAGAAAGCATTAAAGCTCCACGACGGCCATCTTGTGCTACTTCGCGAGTAGAGTTTGAATAGCGCTCCATAAATGGCACAATACCCGTTGAGGTTAAAGCAGAATTTTTTACTGCCGACCCTTTTGGACGTATATGAGAAAGGTCATGGCCCACACCACCACGACGCTTCATTAATTGAACTTGTTCTTGGTCTATTTTCATTATACCGCCGTACGAGTCAGAATTACCTTCATTACCAATTACAAAACAATTGGATAGTGATGCAATTTGGTACGGGTTGCCTATGCCAGCCATGGGGCTTCCTTGTGGAACTATATATTTAAAATCTTTAATTACTTCTAAAACCTCTTCTTCGGTCATCGGGTTTGCATATCGTTGCTCTACACGCGCAATTTCCTTTGCGATACGACGATGCATGTCATCTGGGGTTTTTTCGTAAATGTTCCCATCAGAATCTTTTAGGGCATACTTGTTTACCCAAACGCGGGCGGCAAGATCATCACCATCAAAATATTTAACTGAAGCCTCGAAAGCTTCTTCTTGTGAATAGGTCTTGGGCGTAGGTATGGTGGCTTTTACTTGCATATTAATAAGAGATTTTGGTTGTTTTTAAAAAGTGAATTTCTTGTTTGTAAATATAGCAAAATAGAAATCTGATTTTCAAATCAATAAAATAAAGTTGTCAAGAACAAATTGTTAATAAGCTGAAAAACAGTAAAATAAATATTTATCAACAATAAAAAGTTGACAAATTTTGAAAATAAAATTTTATTAAAAATTGTTTTGTAAACATAAAAAATACCTTATTTTATACGGTCTTACCCAAGATGACCAATGTCATTTTTGAAAATTATTGTACGTGGTATTTTTGTAAGGTGAAAAACACAATTCTAATATTATCTGCTATAATTTTGCTTACAAAACCATTGTGGCCCGTGGTAGATTATATTGTAAATTACGACTACATTGTAAATGTGCTTTGTGAAAATAAAGAACAACCCGAGATGGAATGTAATGGTAAGTGTTACCTCTCTAAAGAATTGGCAAAAGAGTCCACTACGGGCGATGAAAATCCTTTTAATAATAATCTTTCAAATTCTAAAATACCTCACTTTTTAATTCTGGAAGAAATTTCAGAATATGTTTTTTCTTCAGAAAGTGAAATTGCTATTTTGGAAGAAACTAGTTATAAAACTAGTTTAAATCCTTCTCTTTTTGTTTTAGAAATTCTTCATCCGCCACAGTTTGCATAATTTTTTAATCCTTGGGTTTTTTTGAGATACTTCGGCGAATTTCAAAAATCCATTTCTTTTTAAAAATTATCAAAACTATAATAAAATGAAAGCATTTATAAGTGTTTTTCCTTTTAAAGGAAGGCTTATGGGTAATCTTTTGTATGCAGTGTTTTGCGGTATATTTATCACCCCAACCTTTGCTCAAGAAATGCCCGCAGATAGCTTGAAATTAATCAACTTAAACGAGGTGATTGTAATTTCGGCAAGCAAACAATTAAACCATCAAAAACAGCGAAAACCACTATCGAGTTTAGACGAATTTTTAGAGTCGTCGCGCAGTATAAAAATGGTTAAACGTGGCGCCTATGCGTGGGAACCCACGATGAATAATATGGCTTCAGAACGATTGGTTGTTACCATAGACGGCATGCAAATATTTGGTGCGTGTACCGATAAAATGGATCCAATAACATCATATGTTGATGTTTCTAATCTTTCTGAAGCACAAATTGGTTCTGGGCAGCAGGGCGCCGCCTATGGAAATACTATTGGTGGAGGTATTAATTTAAAATTGGATAAAAATAATTTTAGATCCACTGGTTGGACGGGCTCGATAGAAAGTGCTTTCGAAACTAATAATGCGATGCGCGTATTTGGGGGAGAGGTAAATTATTCTGATGAAAAATTTTATATAAATACCGATGCAATTTATCGGAAGGCCGATAATTACAAGGCTGGTGGGAACGAAGAAGTAGCGTTTTCGCAATTTGAAAAGTATAACTTTTCAATTAATTCGGGTTTTAAATTGGCCGAAGACAAATCTGTTGCTGCAACTTTAATTCTTGATGAGGCCAGGGATGTGGGTTACCCAGCGTTGCCTATGGACGTCTCGTTAGCCCGTGCGGTTATTGCATCTGTGAGTTTTAAGCAGGATACTTTGTTTAGAAATTTCAGCAATTGGGAGTCCAAATTGTATTACAACACCATTAAGCATACAATGGACGATACCAAGCGGCCTAATGTGCCAATACATATGGATATGCCGGGTTGGAGTGAAACAGCTGGCTTTTATTCGCAAGCTGAAATTAAACTAACAAAAAATCACTTTCTGTTTAAAATGGACGGGTACTATAATAAAAGTTATGCCGAAATGACGATGTATCCGGCCAATAGCGACGAGCCCTCAATGTTTATGCTTACGTGGCCAGATGTGCGCACAAAAAACCTTGGTTTGTACGCTCAAAATTACTTGCATTTTAAAAAAGCTTCGTTAAAACTTTCAATGCGTTTGGCGTACCATTCAAATACTGTTGCCGATGAATTTGGGCTAAATAGTTTAAAAATTTTTTATCCAGAAATGGAAAAGACTAAAACTCGTTTTCTTAAAAGTATTTCGGCGCAATATCACAATATGTGGAATGATTTTCACCTAAATGGAGGATTGTCCTATGGTGAACGTGCGCCATCAGTTTCAGAAGGATACGGGTTTTACTTGTTTAATAGTTTTGATAACCATGATTACATTGGAGCCCCCAATTTAAATACCGAAAGCTCTGTTGAAACCAACCTTTCTTTAACGTATGATAAATCAATTTTTGAAGTCGGTATTTCGGCAAATTATTTTCAAATTTTTAATTATATAATTGGTGAAATTGATCCATCGTTAAGTACGATGACTATTGGTGCCAACGGTGTAAAAATTTATAAAAATTTAGACTACGCCCAGCTTTTAAATACAACACTATCGGGGCGTTATAACATTACAAATGCATTTAAATTAACGGGGCAAATTTCATTTCATCGAGGGGTTGACAATAACGGTGAAAATTTACCTTTAATAAGCCCGGTTTCATATAATAGCGCGATTGATTTTTATAGAAATCAATATTCGGCATCGCTGTCCATTAACGGTGCTGCAGAGCAGGTTAATTACAATGCAAGTTACGGCGAAACAAAAACGGCTGCTTACGCAACGCTTTCGGCGAGTTTTGGAAAACGATTCTTTTTACAAGACAACGACCTATTTGTAAAAGCCGGAATTGAAAACATTCTCGATACAAATTACACTTCGTATACAGATTGGAATAACATTCCACGTATGGGAAGGAATTATTACTTAACCATTTCTTATTCAATAAATTAACTACTTTAAAAATATTACAATGAAAAAACTAACATATATATTCGCAATTTTAATACTATCAATTTTAACAATAAGTTGTTCGAGTGACGATGATAATACCCCCGTGGAAATTAACCCTGTTGAGGGGCTTATAATGATTTATGAAATTGAAGCGACAGACCATACAATTCAAATCTATTCTAAAAAGCCAAACCTTGAAGTGGGTTATAACGAAATTTCAATTAGAGTTAAAGATTTGGCAAGCAATCAATTTGTTTCAAACCTTTCGCCCTCTTGGATGCCTATGATGCATATGGAAACTATGGAGCATGCCGCGCCTCATTCTATGCTAACAAATGCCGAAGAAAGCACAGTTTATAAGGGGCATATTGTATTTCAGATGGCAAGCAACGCTACCGAATTTTGGGAGTTAACGCTTAATTACAACTTAAATGGCGTTGCCAAAGAAGAGGTTGTAAACATTCAAGTAATTGAACCAATTGACGGATTGAAAAAAACGCAAGTTTTTACCGGTAGCGATAATACGAGGTATGTTTTGGCCTACGTAAATCCAAAAAATCCGGCAGTGGCAGTAAATAATATGCAAGCCGTGCTTTATAAAATGGAAACAATGATGAGTTTTCCGGTTGTTGAAAACTATAAAATTACCGTAGATCCCAGAATGCCTGGAATGGGGAATCACAGCTCGCCGAATAATGAAGATTTAATTTATAACGCTTTAACGAAAACCTACGACGGAAAGTTGTCGTTAACCATGACCGGTTATTGGAAAATAAATTTAAAGCTGTTAAACGAAAACGACGAAGTTTTAAAAGGTGAAGATGTAACCGAAGCCAATCCTGAAAGCAGTTTGTTTTTTGAAATAGCATTTTAAAGTTTTGAGTTTAAAATTTGCGTAAGGCATAATACTTAAGCCGTTAAATCTTAAAGTGTTTTTCAATAAAAATACTTCAAATTTAGCGCGATGTTTTATGCCTTGCGTCATTTTTGCTGTCCTGCTATATATTAAAACTTATTTCTTTATATTTGGCGCGTGAATTACAAATGGTACATTCCGGTATTAATCATTGCCCTGGCTTTCTTTGGAATAAGCTTGGAGAAATCAACGCTTCCTAATCAGGAAATTGTTGTAGAATTTAGTACCGAAAATGTAAGTGTTGTCGAGGCAGAAAAAGCTATCGCCAATATTACCTCAAGGCTTAAATCTATTGGCATTGAGGAAGTTTTGGTTTCTAAGGTGCAAAACGGAAAATTAAAAGTTTCGTACTATAGCTCCAAAGATGTAGCTACAATTAAAGGCTTGTTTAGCGAGCAAAATAATCTTCAACTTGCAAGTACCGATTTTAATAAAAAAAATGCGCCCTTAAAAACACCTTTTTCGCAGGATTCGCATTTGTACAAATTAGATGTTGTAACCATCCAAAAGGATTACAAGGCTAATTTAGATTTACAAGGAGTATTGGTTGTTGTAAAAAACTCAAAAGACCAATATTTAAAACCAGGTTTTTCATTACAAGCTTCCGAAAATAATTTCGATTTAAAACAGGCTATTGCTTTAGTTGCATTTAAAAACTATCGCGATATTTCGTTTTTAATCAATCAAACTTCTTATAAAACTCCTGAAGTTAGAGCTGGTCCCGCCGCTTAATACACTTCGCTTTTTAATTTAAAACGAATTGGTTTTCGTTTTAAATTATCACTTCAGGATAATATTTCTGAAATATAAAAACTATAAACCACGATAATTGTTAGGTAAAATTTCTAACTCAAATAATTAAACATGCAAAACAAAGGATTAGTTACCGTATTTGCCATTCTTTTTGGATTGGTAAGTATATATCAGCTTTCTTTTACATTTATTGCCAATAGTGTAGAAGATAATGCTAAAGAATTTGCAAATAGCAAATACTCTGAAAACCAGCCGCACGAACGCGAGGCTGCCTTAAATAGATACTTAGATTCTGTGGCAAACAACCCAGTTTTCTTAGGAATTGATTATAAAACTGCCAAAGAAAAGGAACTTAACAAAGGGCTTGACCTTAAAGGTGGAATTAATGTAATTCTTGAAGTATCTGTAAAAGATATTTTAAAAGGACTTGCAAATAACACAAAAGACCCTGCATTTAACCAGGCTTTAGATAATGCAACCGAACTTCAAAAAGATAGTCAAGAAACATATTTAGAGTCTTTCTTTAAGGCTTTTGAAGCGCTTCCAGGTGAAAATGAATTGGCATCGCCAGATATTTTCTTTAATAAGAATTTAGAAGATGTTATAAACGCTGGAATGACCAATGCAGAAGTAAAGCCAGTTATTCAGAAAAAAATTGACGAATCAATTACATCTGCTTTTGAAGTATTAAGAAAGCGTATTGATAAATTTGGTGTAACACAACCAAACATTCAAAGATTAGGAAATTCGGCAAGAATTCTTGTGGAACTTCCAGGTGCAAAAGATGTAGACAGGGTTAAAAAATTATTACAAAGTACTGCACAGTTAGAATTTTGGAATGTATATAAATTTGAAGAAGTGGCTGGGTTTTTACAAGCTGCCGATGCAAAAGCCGGAGAGCTTGAATTAGCTTCTACAGCAACTCAAAAAGTTGAAGATGTAGATACAGCTGCAGTTGAAGAAGATGACGTAAGTAAGCTTCTTGGTGGGCAAGATGTAAACGATTCGCTTGTAGACGATAATAAAACCAATCCAATTCTTGCAAAAATGGTTATGTTGGGTAACCAAGGAAGCCCAATTCTTGCTACATTTAAGTTAAAAGATACTGCTGCAATTAACGGGTATTTACGCAATCCACAGATAAAATCGTTATTGCCAAATGAAATGCGCTATGCAAAATTTGTATGGGGCTTACCAGATGCAGATCCGCAATTAAACGGCGAGGAGGTTATTTCGCTTTATGCGTTAAAAGGAAACAGATCAAACCAACCGCCATTAGGAGGTAGTGTGGTAGTAGATGCTCGCCAAGAGTACGATAATTTAAGCCGCGTTGTTGTATCAATGCAAATGAATGGCCAAGGAGCTAAGGTTTGGGAGCAACTAACAGGCGCTGCTTACGAAAACCAAAGTCAAATCGCTATTGTATTAGATAATATTGTTTACTCTGCCCCTGGGGTTACTTCAGGACCAATTGCTGGTGGACGTAGCCAAATTTCGGGCGATTTTACCGTAAATGAAGGTCAGGATTTAGCAAACGTTTTACGAGCAGGTAAACTACCAGCTTCGGCTGAAATTATTCAAGGTGAGGTAGTGGGTCCAACTTTAGGTCAAGAAGCTATTGATAGTGGGGTGATGTCTTTTGCAGTAGCGCTTATTATAGTGTTGCTTTGGATGATAGGTTACTATGGTAGAGCAGGTGCTTATGCCGATATTGCTCTTTTGGTAAACATCTTATTTATCTTCGGAATTTTAGCCGGACTGGGAGCAGTACTTACCCTACCTGGTATTGCAGGTATTGTATTAACAGTAGGTATGTCTGTAGATGCAAACGTGTTAATTTTTGAGAGAATTAAAGAAGAACTCGCAAAAGGAAAAGCGCAAAAAGATGCCATTAAAGATGGATTTAACAATGCACTTTCTTCAATTCTCGATGCAAACATTACAACGGGGCTTACCGGGTTAATTCTTTTAGTGTTTGGTACAGGGCCAATTCAAGGCTTTGCAACTACTTTATTAATAGGTATTGCAACCTCGTTATTTACTGCAATCTTTATTACAAGATTATTTATAGATAGGTATACGAACAACGGTAAAGCATTGCCTTGTGCAACTTCATTTACTAAAAATTTATTTACGAATGTTCATATTCAATTCTTAAAAAAGCGTAAAACAGCGTATGTTGTTTCTGCTATCTTAATTTTAGTGAGTCTTACTTCATTATTCACTAACGGTCTTAACCAAGGGGTAGATTTTGTAGGTGGACGTACGTATACAGTTCGTTTTGCTAAAGATGTAAATTCACAAGAAATTCAAGATAGATTGATTGAAACTTTTGGAAGTGCAGAAGCAAAAACCTATGGTGGTGCCAACCAGTTAAAAATTACTACCAAGTATAAGGTAGATGAAACAGGTACCGAGGTTGATGAAGAAATAGAAAGAATGGTTTACGAAACTGTAAAATCTGATCTTCCAGCCGAAATAACTTACGAAGATTACGTAGGCGACGCCGAAGGTAAAACTATTGGTAGAATGGAATACTATAAAGTAAGTCCTACTATTGCAGACGATATTAAAAAGGATTCATTCTGGGCTGTATTTGGCTCATTAGTGGTGGTATTCCTTTATATATTATTGCGTTTTAGAAGATGGCAATTTAGTTTAGGTGCCGTTGCTGCTGTATTCCACGATGTGCTTATTGTATTAGGTGTATTCTCCCTTACTTACAAGTTTATGCCATTTAGTATGGAAATAGACCAAGCGTTTATTGCGGCAATTCTTACCGTAATTGGTTACTCGTTAAATGATACGGTAATTGTTTTTGACCGTATTCGCGAGTACTTTGGTGAGCACCCAAGTTGGAAGATGAACAGGATTATCGACAATGCATTAAGTAGTACTTTAAGTAGAACATTAAATACATCGTTTACAACACTTATTGTATTGTTGAGTATGTTCTTCTTTGGAGCAGAATCTATTCGCGGACTGCTGTTTGCAATTATTGTAGGTATTTTAGTAGGTACATACTCTTCATTATTTATAGCAACACCGGTAATGTACGATACGGTGAAGCGTAAAAAAGTTGAAGATTTAATTGATAAAAAAGAAGAAAACGAAGAAGCTTTAGAGGCTTAATAATTAAAATTCTTCTTAAACTCAAAAGACCTTTCCACTTTCGGAAAGGTCTTTTTTTGCTGAAATTTTAAGGCTTCAAACAATGTTTAAAAACTAAAAAACCTTCGGTTATTTGCCGAAGGTTTTTTAGTAGTGGTAAAAAGTTTGAAAATTATTTTACAGTTGTGTATTCAATTTTATCGCCTCTTTCGAGTCCCCATTTATCTGAGAGTCCTGCATTTACTTCCAACACATATTGCGCTGGAGCCGAAGAAGGAAGGGATTTTTCGTCCATGGGTTTTGCGTTTTTTTGAATGCTTACAACCTCCTTTTCTCTGTTTAAATAAATTATATCTAATGGAATATATGTGTTTTTCATATAAAAAGAACGCGGCTGCATGTTTGGGAAAACAAACAACATGGCTTGGTTTTTTGCCATAGATTGACGGTACATTAAGCCGGTTTCGGTTTGGTATTCGTCGTCTGCAATTTCTATGTCGAGCGTTGCAATTATTGAGTCGTTTTCTGCCTTTAAAAGTTGAAGTTCACCTTCTTTGGTGAAGGATATTTCTTTTGTAAGACTAACACTTTCGGTAGTTGCAGTCTCTTTACAATTATAAAATGTAAAAACTGAAGCAATAAAAGCTGCGGAGATAAAAATCTTCTTCATTTTGAAAATAACGATTTTGGGAATGTAATATTTATTCTTTTTTAATTTATTTAAGCGTTGTGTAGCATTTCAAATTATAAATTAAACTTCTGCTAATTCAGAAGCGTAATTAACCTTAAAAGTGCTAATAACGATGAAATATAAACGTTATACTTCTTCTTTAAGCGGTTGAGGTTTCTTTTTTGAAGCTTGCCACATGATATATACTCCGGCAATAATAAAAGGTACGCTAAGCCATTGTCCTGTTGAGAGGAGTCCCAGTGCCGACTCAAAACCGCCTTGACTCACTTTTACAAATTCTACCAAAAAGCGAACTGTAAAAAGAAGGATTAAAAACACGCCAAATATGTAACCTATTTGCTTTCTGCGTTCGGTTTTCCAATAGAGGTAATAGCATACCAGAAACACAATTACATAGCCTGCTGCCTCATAAAGTTGTGCTGGGTGCCGAAAGGGTACGCTGTTGAGGAAATCTGCAAATTGCGGATTTTGAATAATTGCGTTGTAGGCTTCTTTTGGGTTGGGTATTCCTGTAACACTTACGGCATCTCTTTTGTCAATGCCGTCTTGAAGAAAACGCACTCCTAAAGGAAAATCGCCCGATGGTTTTCCTATAATTTCAGAATTCATAAAATTCCCGATACGAACAAAAACACCCCCTGCGGCAACGGCAATTACAATACGATCCATAATCCACAAAAACGGTTTTTTAATTACATTTTTTGTGTAGTAGTACATGGCTATCAAAATAGCTATGGCGGCGCCATGGCTTGCCAATCCTTGAAAGCCTGTAAATTCAAACTCGGGAACGGTGCTTATAGGCAGTAAAATAGAAAGTGGGTCTTGGGTAAATAATTCGGGTTGGTAAAAAATTACGTGACCTAATCGCGCTCCTAATAAGGTGGCAACTACCATATAAATAAAAAGGCTGTCTAATTTTTCTTGAGACATGCCTTCGCGTTCATAAATCTTTTTGGTTAAAATCCATCCTAAACTAAAGGCTACCACAAACATTAAACTGTAGTAACGAATCATAAAAAAACCGAGGTCAATTCCTTCAGACGGATTCCATGTAAAACTTAAATAATGCATATTGAATTTTTAAATAACGCCCCGTAAATATAACAAAAGCGAAAAAGTATTATTCTATTAGTATTTAATTCTTTTTGGGTGGAACGGGGTCATATCCTGAGCCTCCCCAAGGGTTGCAACTTGCAATGCGTTTAACGGCCATCCAACCGCCTTTTAATAAGCCGTGAGTATGTAAAGCTTCAACTGTATAATGCGAACAAGTAGGAGTGTATCTACACGTATTGGGTGTAAATGGCGAAATAAAATTTTGATATCCTCTAATGAGTAAAATAAAAGGATATATTATAATCTTTTTCATAAGCTACACCCCTCGTGGCTTTTTACCGAAATTTTAAACACTAATTTAAAGAAAACGTAGTGCCATCTTTTCCGTCTTTTAGTTGAATGCCTTTAGCAGCAAGTTCGTCCCTAATTTTGTCGCTCATTGCAAAATCTTTGTCGGCTCGAGCTTTATTTCTCAATTGAATAAGTAGTTCAATAGCCGCAGTAAGTTTTTCGCCATCTTGTGATTCTTCAATGGCAGTATCTTCCAGTCCTAAAACTTCAAAAAGAAAATCGTGAGTTGTTTGTTTTAACAGCGATAAATCTGTTTCGGTGATCGTTTCTTTACCATCTTTTAAAGCATTTACATATTTTACAATTTCAAAAAGATTTGCAATTAAAATTGGGCTGTTAAAATCGTCGTTCATCGCATCATAACAAGCTTTTTTCCAAGCGTTAATGTCAATGCTGCTCGAGTTAGACGTGTTTAAATCTGAGAGCGTTCTGTAGGCATCCATTAGTTTTAAAAATCCTTTTTCGGAAGCTTCCAGGGCTTCACTACTAAAGTCGAGGATGCTTCGGTAGTGCGCTTGATACATAAAAAACTTTGTTACTGTAGGCGAGAAAGGCTTGCTTAAAATGTTGTTATTCCCGGTAAACATATTGTCTGGAAGTATAAAGTTTCCGGTAGATTTAGACATTTTTTTCCCGTTTAAGGTAAGCATGTTTGCGTGCATCCAGTAATTTACTGGCGATACGTGGTTGCAAGCTTCGGCTTGTGCAATTTCACATTCGTGGTGCGGAAATTTTAAATCCATTCCCCCACCGTGAATATCAAATTGATTGCCCAAATATTTAGTGCTCATAGCCGTACATTCTAGGTGCCAACCTGGAAAACCGTCGCTCCATGGCGATGGCCAGCGCATAATATGTTGCGGTTCGGCTTTTTTCCAAAGTGCAAAATCTTGCGGATTTTTTTTATCGCTTTGGGCGGCCAATTCGCGCGTGTTGGCAATCATATCTTCAATTTGTCTTCCGCTAAGCTTGCCGTAATTATTGGTTTGGTTAAATTTTAAAACATCAAAATAAACCGAGCCGTTTTTTTCATAAGCCAGCCCTTCTTCTATAATTTTTTCAACGATTGCAATTTGTTCGTAAATATGGCCGGTGGCTGTTGGTTCAATACTTGGAGGCAATGCGTTAAACTTTGCCATTATAGTATGGAAGTCTACCGTGTATTTTTGAACCACTTCCATAGGTTCCAACCGCTCTAATCGGGCTTTTTTTAAGATTGGATCATCCCCGCTTTCTCCATCGTTTTCCAAATGTCCAGCATCGGTAATATTGCGCACATAGCGCACTTTATAGCCTAAGTGTTTTAGGTATCTAAAAATTAAATCGAAAGATAAAAAAGTACGACAGTTTCCTAAATGTACGTTGCTGTAAACCGTAGGTCCACACACATACATTCCCACAGCATTTTCATGAATTGGTACAAACTTTTCTTTTTTCTTTGAAAGTGAATTATAAATGTAAAGATCTGGTGACTTCAAGATTTCGAATTTAATTTGAAATGGTGTTAAGGCTTAAGGTAAAAAATTAAAACTCGGTGCTTAATTTAATGTAATCTAAAAATTCTCTTCGCGTTTCAGGGTTTTTAAAAGCACCTCCAAATTCGCTGGTTACTGTACTGCTATCAATATCGCGAATACCACGAGAATTTACGCAAAGGTGTTTTGCGTCTATAACACAAGCTACGTCTTCGGTATTTAAAACGTGTTGCAATTCTTTAACAATTTGCATCGTTAATCGTTCTTGAACTTGTGGACGTTTAGCATAATAATCTACAATACGATTCATTTTGGAGAGTCCAACAACATTTCCGTTAGAAATGTAAGCAATGTGTGCCTTCCCAACAATAGGTAGGAGGTGATGTTCGCAAGTAGAATAAAGGGTAATATTTTTTTCCACCAACATTTCCTGATACTTGTATTTGTTTTCAAAAATAGAAGCCTTGGGTTTTCTATCGGGATGTAGGCCACCAAAAATTTCTTGTACAAACATTTTTGCAACTCGGGTTGGTGTTCCTTTTAAACTATCGTCTGTAAGGTCTAACCCTAAGGTGTGCATGATGTTAGTAACGTCTTCTTTGATGCTAGCAATTTTTTCAATATCGCTAAGTTCAAAAGCATCGTTACGCATAGGAGTTTCGGTAGAACTTGCTATATGGTCGTGTCCTACTGCTTCAATTTCCTTAAGTTGTTTCTCTAAATCCATTTAAATATAATGTGTAATATTTGTGCAAAGATACGCAATACGTTTATGGTACTAAAAAGGGAATGTTTTTATTTTGCCAAATAGATTCTTGAAGTTTCATAAAATTTTCTTAATTTTCGCCGCAATAATTTACCGTTAGCTATGAAGAATAATTATTCCCCATTTTCCTACCTTTTATTACTTTTTATAACAGCTATGCCTTTTGTGAGTTTTGCACAAGGTCCTGGCTCGTTGTTTGTCGATGCCGGGCCCGATGTGGTTGTAGATTGCAACAACAGTTGTACAGATCTAACAGCTACATTTTTGGAAACTTTTGATACAGCAGATAACACATATACTGTTACCTCAATTCCATTTGCGCCGCCCTTTCCCTTTAACGGACTCGCAAATCCGTTAAATCCAGATATCGATGATGCATGGTCTCCTGTAGATAACCTGCCATTCGATTTTTGTTTCTTCGGAAATACAGAAACTGAATTTCAAGTAGGTTCAAATGGAGTAGTGCGGTTTGATGTAGACCCTGGGGATACAGGTGGTGGGTCTAACGCTTGGTCTTTTGATATGGACATTCCAACCAATATGCAAGACGCAATTGGCGAGGCGAATATATTATTGCCGGTTCACGATATGGATCCTACCAAGTCTTCTACCGAAGAAATAGGATATGAAGTGATAGGTACATATCCAAATAGAGTATTAGTAGTATCGTACTACGAAGTGCCAATGTTTTCATTTAGCTGTAACAACTTACTTGCTACGCAAATGGCGGTTTTTTATGAATTCTCCAATGTTGTAGAAATGTATGTTTTAAACAAACCATCGTGCCCTACTTGGAATGATGGTAATGCAGCGATGGGAATTCAAAACCACGCGGGTACCATAGGATATGTGCCGCCAGGAAGAAATACCTCAGACTCTCCATGGACTGCGGTAAATGAAGCTTGGCAGTTTGCGCCAAGTGGAGCACAAACTTATAGCTTTGAGTGGTTAGATGCCGCTGGTAATGTTATTAGTACAAACCCAACTATTACCGTTTGTCCTTCAGGAACTGAAGTTTATACTGCACGTGTAACTTATACAAATACTTGTAATGGCGATGTTGTTGTGTTAGAAGATGATGTTGAAGTTTCACTACAAGCTAACTTTTCGGTAGATCTTGGGCCAGATATTGAAACTTGTAATGGTGGTTCATACGTTTTAGATGCCGATACGGGTATACCTACGGTAACTTATGAATGGTTTCTCGATGGAGTTTTAATTCCTGGCGCTACCAACCCAACCTATACTGTAAATGCCCCTAATTCTGGAACTTATACCGTTGAGGCAACCGAGAACGGCTGTACAGTGACTGATAGTGTTGTTGTTAACTTTTACGAACAGCCAGTTATTGCCAATCCGCCATTAGACCTTACAATTTGCGATGATGGAACAACCCCGCCTATTTTTGATTTAACCGAAAATGATGACGATGTAAGAGGGGCTCAAAACCCATTATTTAATATAACATATCACAATAGCGAAAACGATGCGATTAACGATGTAAATGAAATTGTTCCGGCCAACGCATATTTATTAGTAGGGCCATCGGAAACTATTTGGGTAAGAATTGAAGATCAAAGCGGAAACTGTTTTGCTGTAGATTCTTTTGAAATTTCGTACTCTTCGGCAACAGCCACAGCACCGCCTAGCCCACACGAAATTTGTGATACAAATAGCGATGGAACAGAGACAATAGATTTAAACACTACTTTTGATGCGGTTATTTTAGGTGCACAAAATCCTGCAGATTTTACAGTTACCTATCACGATAACCCAGCCGATGCTGTTGCTGGTATAAACGCTTTACCACAACCATATACTTTTACTGGCTCGGTATTTATATTTGCTCGTGTTGAAAATAATACGAGTGCAAGTTGTTTTGCAACAACGCAGTTTAACTTGGTGTTAGTTCCCCAACCCATAGCCAACCCTCCGGTAGATTTATATCAATGTGACGATGGTACTA